>Ga0308160_10000016_pt1 | contig 640378 bp, 535 predicted proteins | sample PhyFR1_FD_201036 | JGI IMG/M metagenome (GOLD analysis project Ga0308160, IMG submission 201036) | Phyllosphere microbial communities from UC Gill Tract Community Farm, Albany, California, United States - DLSLF.R1 | ecosystem: Host-associated > Plants > Phyllosphere > Unclassified | place... | reverse complement strand
TCAAGATGGTCCGCGTCCAGATCGAAGAAGCGACCTCGGACTACGACCGCGAAAAACTGCAAGAGCGCGTGGCCAAGCTGGCCGGCGGCGTTGCCGTGATCCGCGTCGGTGCTGCTACCGAAGTCGAGATGAAAGAGAAGAAAGCCCGCGTCGAAGATGCGCTGCACGCAACCCGTGCCGCCGTCGAAGAAGGCATCGTGCCAGGCGGCGGCGTTGCCCTGCTGCGCGCCCGCGCCGCGATCAACGTCCAGGGCGACAACCCTGACCAGGAAGCCGGTATCAAGATCGTGCTGCGCGCGATGGAAGAGCCGCTGCGCATGATCGTCCAGAACGCCGGTGAAGAGCCGTCGGTCGTCGTGTCGGGCGTGCTGGCCGGCACCGGCAACTACGGCTACAACGCCGCCAATGGCACCTATGGCGACATGGTCGAAATGGGCGTGCTGGATCCAGCCAAGGTCACCCGCTCGGCACTGCAGAACGCAGCGTCGATCGCCGGCCTGATGCTGACCACCGACTGCATGGTCTCCGACATCGCCGAAGACAAGCCAGCCGGCGGTATGGGTGGCATGGGCGGTATGGGTGGCATGGGCGGTATGGACGGCATGATGTAATAGCCGGCCTGGCGCAAGCCAACCGAGTAGCAAAATAAAGCCTGCGGGGTTCGCCTCGCGGGCTTTATTTTTTGTTCTACACTTTCCCCGACGTCGGCGCGGATGAGATGAGTGTTGCACCGCACGAAGTTTTATGGCCTTGGAAAGCCACCGCGATGCCGCCAGCCAGCACCATGGGATCGCCTTCCACGATGACACAAGGAACATGCCCGCTGATCGGGCAAGTGCACAAATCGCCCTTGCGCGCCACCTTGACACCGTGCACAGACACCGTACCGGAAGCAGTGACTACCTTGCCGCCATGACTGGTGACGTCGCCGAGTCGAATCACATTTTTCATGCTGTTCTCCTGCCATTACATCCAGTCCCGTCAGGGTTACGTTTGCCGGCTTATCGATCAGACATCCAACGCCATACCGTGATGCCATAGGCTGATCGAAGATCAGCCATGGTTTCGCCGTCCGCATAGTTTCGTTGTGCTGCGCCCGGCTCCATCGGTTGCCAGACACCTGCTTTCGGGCAAGGTTCGCCGGCTTTTGCGTGGAGTTCCTGGATTGCCTCAGCGGGCCTGCCGGAAGGGATGAGTGGATGCCAGGTGGTAGCTACCGCGACGGTTTCCCGCAAAGGAAACATGTCGTCCTCTGTCGTGAGATCTTCGTCTGATTCAACGACGCGATATACTGGTTGCATCCGCATTCCTTTAATAGCAAACGTCAAGCTATGTTGTTCCAATCCTATGACCGGATACCAGACTCCGGTCCATGGCACTTCCTCTCCTGTTTGGCATGTGATTGACTTGTCTACGACATAGTCTGGCAGTGGCTCGGGAAGCTTCCAGTGCAATTGATCTTTATACCAGCTTACCTCTGAATTATGGACTTCAACGATGTAATCGCCTGGGAAGCCGTCATCATCATTGCTCCGCTCGGGACAATCAGGATCTGGATCGAAAAAGCTATCGGCGCCTGTCATTGCATTGTTAAGCGCATGCGTAATCTGGGATGCATATGACATCAACCGACTCACCCTGACACCGCTAAATTCCTGATATGCAGCCTCACTCATCCAGCTATGCAGGGGTTGCTCCATCATGCCGCGCACATCGCCGCGAACACAACGAGCGGTATCCCATATCAATTTATAATCATTTAGTCTTGCTAGTTCAGCACCCCGACGTAAGTCACGGGCCAGCGCTTTGAATGTATCGAAGATCTGATTGTTCCGACCGAAGTTGCCAACATTCTTTGAAACGGCAAGTGTGCCAAACCATGCCATTGTGTCGTCGCATTCCCGAGCAGCTGCCTCAAAGAATTCGACTGAGGAAAATAGGTTCCAGATAGCAGCTTCTAGATGCATATTGCGCATTTTTTTACATTCCTTAATAAATTGCAACTTACGATAAAGATGGGACAGTCAGCAGAATTCTTTTCGCTTCGTCTTGCGTATAATCACTTGCTCCCCAACCGGTTTCAATCGGACCTTTTATATGAGGATCGGTAATATTCACCCTCAATTTCACTGCAGCTGTTTCTCCAGTTACATCGGTGTATTCGATGCGGCGATCGACACTCCCCCACTGATCCAACAATGGCTGCCCATTTTCACGATTTATTCTTGGCATCGCGTTAATCATCTCGTCCCGACTACCAGGATAAAACACAATTTGCTCCCCGCCGCCTTCTAAGTAGCGATTGGTACCCTTGAGTTCCTGGCTCGCGGCAGGACCACGCCAAATGGGTAGCGTTTCACCGGCCTTTACTTCGTATTCCACGACCCAGCCATTCTGATTCCATTCGGGCTTGACGGCAAATTTACTCCGCCATTCATCGCGGTCCTTGATGGCCTTGAACTCTGACTCCGTTACCCAAAATATGCCAGCACCTTCGTTGGAAGGGTCGACGATGCGGTAAAGTTTTGCAGGCCCCTTGATTGCATCGGCACGTATCTTTCGTTTACTCGAAAAAGTTTCAACAATCCAGCTCTCAAGACGTGGGTGGTTTGGATGTTCTTTCATTAGCGCTTGAATTTTTAGTTTCGTCATCTCCGTAGGAGGATGTTTCATTTTTTTTGGAAGTTTCTTTGCATATTTGGGCGGTTTCGCATTGATCAGCCTTGCCGACCCCGACTCAGAAATCGGCGCAATCCACCCTCGATTGGTTCGACGCGTCTGCGCACGCCACACATGGTCATCCAGCTTTTTAGAAAAAACTTTCATTACAGTGCGAACAGGTTGCACATATCCTTGGATTGCGCCGACCATGGCACGCCCCCTCGTGTCGATCCATTTCAGAAGCTCATCGATATTTTCACGGATTGTGCTTGGCACAATCCATCGTATCTTCTGCAATAAAGCTTTCAGATCGTCGAGCTTCTCATTCAATGAGCGTCCTAATGTCGCGGGACTAATTCTGTCTGCCGTCTCCCGAACAGTTTTAGCAACAAACTTATATATATCCGGCAACTTGCCATTCGTGGCCCACTGCACAACCTGGTTATGCTGCAAGTACTCGGTGATCTTCGGAAGCGCGGCGTCGCATGCCCGGTTGGTAGCTGCCGTCAGCTTGCTGATGTTAGTAATATCATCTGCGTGCTTGATAATGGGTTTGAGATAGACCCAGACCAGGCGCAGTGCACTTTTTGCGACTGTACCGATTTCAGGGAAAAAACCGATTGCGGTTGTCGCGATAAAAAACAAGGTAATCTTGTTATCCGGATCCTTGCGGTATTGCCTGACGTTGGCGCAAAGGTCGCGCAGGTCGCAGATGGTATCGACAACAGGAATAAGCGACACCACCATGTCGAAGCCGATCTGTCCTGTCGACCGTTCGGCATTGAAATCGCCCTGCAGTGCACCCCATATCCATTCGCCCAAGCCGACATCGTCCGGCTTTTGCACACCATGGACTTCGTTTAGCGCACCCAGCGTCTCATCAGCGGTGGCCATCACTGTCCTCCTTGGTGACGAGGCGCATTCACCATGTTGGACTCCTTGGCCACAAGCGGATCGAGCCCGGACAGCAAGTCGGCGGCTGCAGGTCTCGCCGCATCCTTGGCGGACTTTGCGTTGTGGTACACCACCTTGGTAATCACATCAGGCAGATTGCGCTCTTCAGCCATGCCATTGCCATCCAGCGTGCCGTCCTTTTGTTGACCACTCGCGAAATGCAAGGTGTAAGGCACACCGGCCATCGGCGCGCCCTGGTAGCCATCCAGGTCGAGTTTCAGCCAATTGGTTTGTTCGGCAGATGGGAAGAACGGCAACGCCGCCTCTTGCCTGGCAGGACCATCCCATTTGTGCATGCCCGCCTTGACCGTGAAATCGCCGGCACAGCCGTGTTCGATCTTGCCGTCCGCAATCTTGATATAGGCCCCACCGCAAGACAAAGTGATACTCTTCTTGGCTGCGATCAGAATGTCGCCGTGGCTGGCGGTGATTTTTATATCCTGGTCTGCCGCGATGCCGATACTGTCCTGCTGCGCCTGAATGTCGATTTTTCCGGTCCGCGCAATCTGTTTCATGCCGCCCTGATGCGCGAACAACGACATGCCCTTGCCAGCCTGCAGATTCACGCGCTGCCCCGCTACCGCCTGGATGTGCTGTTGGGCGACGATGTTTTGTTGTCCGCCGCAATAGCTGACAGACGAGTTCGGTGTAGCGTTGACGAATCCACCGACGGCATACTGGGCAATCAAGGGCGCAGCGCCTTCCTCGGCATTTCTCAAGTCATTCGACAGCTGCTCGTGAGAAGCCAGATCAAGCGGCATGGCTTGATGCTGTTCGCCAAATGCGCCCAGTTCTTTGAGAAGTCCCTGCGAACCTTCCAGTAGTGCCTCCAGCGGCTCACGCTCCAATTGTTGTCCTGCCGCCCCCAGCATGGCCTGGGTCGTCAGCAACATCAGACGCGCCGCGCGGACGACCACCGATTGATCGCTTCGCAATTCGGCCCCCTCCCCACGTTGCTGCCCTTTACCATCGCTGCGCGGGTGTGTCAGCCATCCGAGATTCAGCTGGCTATGTCCATGCTCGGATGCCAGTTGGGCGCTGATTTGCCCGGGTGTGTCATCAAGTCTTAGCTGGTTGTGGCGTATGCCTTGTACTTCCTTGCTCTTGATACCGGCCAGGAAGCGGTTACCAGGCAACGCGCCTGTATGACTGAATGACGGCGGCGCCTGCCTGCCATTGAAAACACGGCCCACGACAACAGGCTTGTCCGGGTCGCCGCCCAGGAAATCCACCAATACTTCATCACCAATCCGTGGCAGGCTGATGCTGCCCCAGCGTTCACTCGCCCATTGACTGGCAACCCGGACCCAAGCCGAATCTCGATCCGTATTGCTGGCTCCGGCTCCACCTGGATGATCTTCTTCGCGCATTCCGGGAAAGCGCAATTTGATACGCCCAAGCGCGTCGCAATGCACTTCCTCTCCCACTGGCCCCACCACGATTGCCGACTGCAATTGCACGCGCGGCAGGTCGACATGCGGATCGTAGGCGGGGACAATCGGTACGCCACGCCGCACACATGTGAAGCGATTGGTGTATTTGACGTCACGGCCGCCACTGGATTTTTCCAGTGCAGCGTGATCGTCCTCACGCCAGCCGTTGGCTGCAAATAGCCGCAGCACCTGTGCGTCTATATCAGCAGGGAGATTGTTTTCCGCAGTCTGCAGCAGCTCCGTCAGCACGAATTCACGTTCGATGTCCGGATGCGTGTCGATATCGGGATGTCCATCCAACCTGAACCACTCCCCGATACACAAATCGCGCACACCGCCTTCGCCGCAAAAGCACTTTGCCTCATATTCATGACGTTGCATGCGTAATTCACCCAACCTGCGGTAGTCGGCATCACTATCGCCTGCATGCGGCGTATCGATCCGATAATCGTCCAGACTGCATGCGAACCGGGTACCAGCCTCGCCTTGCTGCATGGTGGTGGGCGATTGTGTGGACATCATCCGGCCTTGGCGGTAGTCCCAGCTCTGCCGATTGACCGTTCCGGCTTTGAGATGGCGTACGGCGGTCCAGTTGAAAACGCTGTCGCGTGCCTCGGTTGCGGCGTCGCGATGAAAACGGATAGCTCCGGCGGCATTTCGAGCCAGCGACAGGGGATCGTCGAACAGCACAAGCGTATGCGCAGGCACCGTCGAACTGGATTGGGTGGACTGGGCTGGTCGAATGAACCATGCAATTCCTTGCCGTTTCCATAAACGGCGCAAAAAGGCCGCATCCGACTCGTTGTACTGCATCGTGAATTCCCTTACCGGAAAAACTCCAGCAAGACCGGAAATGTCGATATCGAACGTGCTGGCCAGGATCGGATTGACACTGCGCCATTCGCGTACCAAGGTTTCGGATATATCAACTTCGTTCGCATTACGGAAAATACGTGTGTTGATGCGCTGCTCCATCAACGCCAAGGCATCGCGCATGATCAGCTGGTAAGTCGCCAGACCCCCGTCGCTTTTCCCGGCCGACGCCTGCGACACGATGCCGCAAACCGAACGCAATTGACCTTGATCCGTGACGAATTGCAATTCGACTGGGAGAGCCATGAATTCCTTGAGCGGCAGACCGGCCTGCGTAGCCACACAAAGCAAGCAGTATTCAATGCCGCCACATAGCGTCTCCTGACCGCGAACATGCTTGACCAGCAAAACTTCATCGAGAACGCCATCCCGGTGCGACAGGCGTAACCGTAGGGGACGATTCGACTGGGTAACACTCGAAAACAGGCTCGCCATGTGCATGAAATTCATACTGGATTTTCCTCGAAGAAAAGTTCTGAAATAACTTGCCACGCACAAGCTTTAGCAATTTGAGATTGCTCACTACCGAAGAACAGGGCATCGAGAAGTGGGATAAAGCGGATTTATCCCATAAGAAATATCAGGCGAATCCGAGCGTACGAAAACGACGGAAGCAGCACACCAGAGCTGTACCGTGCGCCTTCATCGAAGGAAAAAACACGATACTGATAGTCTTCGATCCTTGATGAATGGAGCTGGCGATGGCCTTGGTGAACCTGGACGAACTCGAACACGCCGCCATCATCGTCGACGATGGCGATGGCGAAACCAAGGCCCTGGTGGCGCGCGACACCGGCATGATCCATTTGCTCAACGACGAGTACATGGACGAGGAGGCGCCCTTGCCGGCCGATGTCGAAGGCGACGATCGCTACGTGGTGGTGCCGCCCGCCAGTACCCTGGGCATCGGCGACCAGCTGGTGTTTCGCTTTGCGGCTGCGCATCTGGCGGGCGACCAGCCGGCCGTACGCGCGCTGTTCGATGCCGACGATGCCGACGGATTCGAACGTCTGCTGGAAGAACGTGGCGCCAGCGACGCCTGGGAACGTTTCAGGACCGAGGAAACGCACGCCGCGCTGCGACGTTGGTGCGAGGAAAATGGCTTGCAGGCGGAAGGCTGAATTTGGCCATACTAAGCGTGCTGCCTAACAGACGCATGTGACCCCCTCCCCTAATGTTCAAAGACTTTTCACAGGGGAGCGATCATGATCAAGGTAACCGGTTACGCGGCGAAACACTCATTCAGCCGCCTCAAGAAATACGAATTCGAGCGCGCCGAAGCCAAGGCGCATGAAGTCGAAATCGATGTGCTGTACTGCGGCGTCTGCCATTCCGACGTCCACCAGGTCAAGAACGAGTGGTCGAACACGGTCTATCCATGCGTGCCGGGCCACGAGATCGTCGGCCGCGTCACCAAGGTCGGCCCGGCCGTGCGCAAGCATGCGGTGGGCGACCTGGTCGGTGTCGGCTGCATGATCGACAGCTGCGGCCAGTGCGAGTCCTGCCGGCATGGCGACCAGAATTACTGCCTCGCCCCGAACAGCTGGCTGGCTACCTACAATGGCCCGATGCAGCCGAAGAGCGCCGTCGGCGAGAACATCTACGGCGTCGACAATACCTTCGGCGGCTATTCCAATGTGCTGGTGGTCAAGGAAGACTTCGTGCTGAAGATTCCGGCGGCGCTGAAACCCGAAGTCGCGGCGCCCATCCTGTGCGCCGGGGTGACCACGTATTCGCCGCTCAAGCACTGGGGCGTCAAGGCCGGCGACAAGGTCGGCGTCATCGGCATGGGCGGCCTCGGGCACATGGGTGCCAAGCTGGCCAAGGCGATGGGTGCCGAGGTGACCGTCTTCACCTCGACGGAGGAGAAGATCGAGGAAGCCAACAAGCTTGGTTTCGACGCCGTGATGGAAGACGACAAAGCCGCGCTCAAGAAGCTGGAAGCCAGCTTCGATTTCATGCTGTCGACCATTCCGGAGAAGCACGACCTGAACCCCTTTATCCAGCTGCTCAAGCGCGACAAGGCGATCTGCGTGGTCGGCGCATTGGAGCCGATGGCCGGGGTCGACAACCAGCAAGTCGCTTTCAAGCGCCGCACCGTGACCGGTTCGCTGATCGGCAACCTGGCCGAGACCCAGGAAGTGCTGGATTTCTGCGCCGAGCACGGCATCGGGCCGGAGATCGAGATGATCCGCATGCAGGACATCAACGAGGCGTACAAGAGAGTCGAGAAGGGCGACGTGCGCTTCCGTTATGTGATCGACATGGCCTCCTTGAAAGAGGAAATCGGCGACGCCGCCTGACAAGCCAACAGGCCGGATGCCGCTGCGCGTCTGGCCTGATTGTTAAGCCCTGACGCATCCGCGCGACATTTGCGCAACATTTCTCCGCTGTTTAGTTTCCATGGCGCAAGGCTGATCTATACTTGATCCACGGCCCTGTCATGACAGCCGGCCAGTCCGCGCCCAAGCCTTGCGCGTTTCTTGTTCTCCCGAGCGGTACCGCATTGCCGGTGCGCTTACTTTTCCGGTCCTACCATGAACCTCAAGAATATGAAGGTCGGCGCTCGCCTTGCGCTCGGCTATGGAGTAGTGCTGTGCCTGCTCGGCAGCATCGTCGGTGTCAGCCTGCTCAAGATGCAGCAGATGCAGGAACGCACTGCGTCCATCACCGATTTCAACAATGTCCAGATCAGCGTGATCGCCGCCATGAAGGGCAGCGTGAGCGAGCGCATGGTTTCCCTCAGGAACCTTGGCCTGCTGACGGACGTGAAGCCGATGCTTCTGGAAGTGGATCATCTTCGTGCCCAGGAGACGGTGTACAAGGAAAACCTGGCCAAGCTGGCCAAGTCCTTCGACGATCCGTCCACGACGCCTGAAGAAAAGGCGTTTCTGGTCAAGCTGCAGGAACAGGAAGCCGCGGCCCTCCCTCTGATGGCGGAAGCGGAAAAACTGGGCCTGGCCAACAAGGCGGACGAGGCGACCCCGCTGTTGCTGAACAAGGTCGACCCGTTGCAGGATGCCTGGCTCGGCACCATGAACAAACTGGGACGCCTGGAAGAAGACGCCAACGCCGATGCCGCCCGCGAGGCAAGCGATGCCTATCACGCCGCTGTCGGCCTGATGCTGGTGCTGGCCGCGATTGCTGCCGCCGTCGGCATTACCTCCGCCGTGCTCGTGACGCGCTCGCTGCAGAAGCAGCTGGGTGGCGAACCCGACGAAGCCGCCGGGATCGCCTCGCGCATCGCGGCCGGCGACCTGACCGTCGAGGTGCCGGTCAAACCCAACGACCACGGCAGCCTGATGCTGGCGATGCGCGACATGCGCGACAAGCTGGCCGCCATCGTCGCCGAAGTGCGCGTGGGCACCGATACCATCGCCACCGCCGCCAGCCAGGTCTCGGTGGGCAACCTGGACCTGTCGGCGCGCACCGAACAGCAAGCCGGCTCGCTCGAGGAAACCGCCTCCTCGATGGAAGAGCTGACCTCGACCGTGAAACAGAACGCCGAGAATGCCCAGCAAGCCAATGCCATGGCCGTGTCGGCATCGCAGGCCGCACAGGAAGGCGGCCAGATCGTCGCCAGCGTGGTCGGCACCATGGATGCCATCACGGCGTCGGCCAGCAAGATCGTCGATATCATCTCGGTGATCGACGGCATCGCCTTCCAGACCAATATCCTGGCGCTGAACGCCGCCGTGGAAGCCGCCCGCGCCGGCGAACAAGGGCGCGGCTTCGCCGTCGTCGCCGGCGAAGTGCGCAACCTGGCCCATCGCGCCGGCTCGGCTGCGAAGGAAATCAAGCTGCTCATCGACGATTCGGTCGAGAAGATCGGCACCGGTTCGACCCTGGTCGGCCAGGCCGGCGTCACCATGGACGACATCGTGACCCGCGTCAAAGGCGTGACCGATATCATGGGCGAGATCTCGGCCGCCAGCCGCGAACAGAGCAGCGGCATCGACCAGGTCAACCAGGCGGTCTCGCAGATGGACCAGACGACGCAGCAGAACGCGGCGCTGGTGGAAGAAGCGAGCGCCGCCTCGCAGGCGATGCAGGACCAGGCGGCCAAGCTGGCCGAACTGGTCGGCATGTTCAAGCTCGCGGCGAGCGGCGCGGCAGTGCACGGACATGCGGCAGCGCGCACTGCGCAGCCGCCGACTACGCCGGCCGCGCCGGCTCCCGTCAAGCGGCCGCGCCTGGCCGCGGGCAGCCAGAGTGTCGCCAAGCCGGCTGCGCGCAAGGCCGCCGCCACCGAGCCAGCCGCGGAGTGGGAAACCTTTTAACGCGTAGGTGCGTGCGCCGGCGGGAAGAGCTTCCCGCCGGCACAGCGACCGCATTGCCCCGGACCGCCCCCTGGTTTAGTATGGTTCCCAAACAGCGGAAAACCATGCCAAGACCAATCCCTCTTTCTCTTCATGCGCGGCCGGTGGCCGGCCTCGCCCTCCTCTCCTTTTCGATCGCGCTGGCGCTGAGCCTGGGCGGCTGCAAGCGTGCCGCATCGCCCGCTCCCGCCAGTCAGGCGGCTGCCCCCCAAGTTCCGGTCGCGCCGGCACGTACCCGCGATCAGGCGATCGCCGCCCTGCTCGCGCTCCCCGAAATCAAGGCCTGGTCGGAACAGATCGAAAAGCAGTCGCATGGCTCGGCACATGGCGCCGTGATCGAGGACGATCCGGCCCCGCGCATGGTCGACGGCAAGCCGTATTACCAGCTCAGCTTCGTGGAAAATCACCCCAAGAATGTGCACCGCCGCGCCAGTTTTCTGGTGGCGCGGCAGGGTCAGGATATTCTGGTGGAAGACACGGAGAGCGATAGCTTGCAGTCGCTGTCGGAGTGGCGGCGCAATATCCGGGTGCTGACGCTGGGATCGAAGTAGGCGCGGACGCGCGCACGCTCCCGCACCGCTTAGCGCAAGCCGGGGCCGGTCAGCGTGAGACCGGCCGTGACATAGTGTTCGCCGCCGGCGCGGCCAGTATTGCGGCCAACCCCGGCGTCCAGCGCCAGCCGATCCGGTATCAGCGTGTAGCTCAAACCCGCCTGGGCGAATGCGTGGCCGTGCTGCGTGCCGTAGGCTTCCAGCGTCAGCGAGAGCGCCGGCAGCAGCGACCATTCGGCGCCTGCGGCCGCGAATCCCTTGTCGCGGCCAGCGCGGGTGTGGATCCATCCGCCATTCATGTGCAGCAGGACCTGGTCATCCAGCAGCGAAACGCTGAGCGGCACGATGGCCGACAGGTCGCCCGCCAGCCCCTCGCCTTGCCGGAACTGGTGGGCGATCGTCAGGCCCAACCCCCAGCCATTCCTTTGCAGCGGATGGAACACGGTCTTGGCCTGCACCACGCCGTAGCGATAGGCCGCAGCACCTTCCGGCCCGATGTGCCCCATGCCTGCGGCCAGCTCCCATTGCCCACCGACGTTACACGCCGGGACCGCCCAGCGTTCAAGCTGGGTGGCCGTGTGCTGTATCCAGCTTTCTACCTGACAGTGTCCAGGGCTGGTGAGCACGGCATCGTCCACCACCATCGGGCGCCCGGCCTGGGCCTGCGTGCAGGCGCACAGGGCCAGCGCAGCGCACAGGTGGCGCCGGAACGGGAGTGTTGAATGGCTTGAACGAGACATGGTATTGGAGCAAGTGAGGACGCCAGCGGACAGGCCGCGCTTGCAGGCGCAACGCGGGCTGTCGGAGGAAGCGCAGGAAATATGCGTACGGAGCGGGGACGCGTGATGACGAGGCAGGTGCGGAGCCGGTATGTACAACTATACCGATTCCGGATTTCGCTTCACAGCCTCATCGGAGAAAAGAAGACTTTCCAACGATTTTGTTGGCCATGTGCAACAAAGTATAGGCTAGACGCTCACAAGCATGCTGATGCGCCGGCTAGCGCACCAGCAGCCGGTCAGGCCGCCACCGGTGCCTGCGGCGAAGGCGGCGGCTTGCCAGCGCCATCGATCACGGTGGCAACCGGCCCGTCGAACTGGTAGCCGTTGGCGTCGTGCAGCGCCCAGGCGCCCTCGCCCATCAGGCGCAGGACGTGGGTATGGTGGCGCAGCACCGCGGCGCGGTGGGCGATGCTGATCAGGGTGGTGCCGCGCTCGCGCAGACAGCCGTACAGCGAGGCTTCGTTGCCGCTGTCGAGCGCACTGGTCGCTTCATCCAGGATGACGATGCCCGGCTCGTGCACCAGCACGCGGGCGAAGGCCAGGCGCTGCTGCTCGCCGACCGACAGCAGCTTGTTCCAGTCGCGCACCGCATCCAGGCCGCCCATGCGCTCGGCCAGGTGCGGCAGGTGCACCAGTTCCAGGATGTCGAGCAGCTGTTCGTCGCTCAGGTCCGCGTGCGCGCTTGGGTAGATCAGCTGGCTGCGCAGGGTGCCCGCCTGCAGGTAGGGCTGCTGGGGCAGGAAGAAGCAATCCTCGAAAGGCGGATGCTGGATCGCGCCGCTGCCGGTATGCCACAAACCCGCGATCGCGCGCAGCAGCGAGCTCTTGCCGCAGCCGCTGTCGCCGGTGATGAGCAAGGCATCTCCCGGCTTCAGCACCAGGCTCAGGTCCTTGATCAGCACCCTGTCGGACTGCGGCGGATGCAGGGTCAGCGACTCGATCGCGAGGTGCTGGCCCGGATGCATCCGGATGCGCGGATGCTTGTCGCCGGCGGGCTGGGGATGGGACTGGGCGGCGGGCGCATCGGCAGCGGGCATGTCAGCCGGAACCACCAACCTGGACAGGGTCTGCAGGCGGTCGATGCCGGCCACGAAGCGGCTCAGGCTCTCGAAGTTGTCGACGATGACGCCCACCGCGCCGAGCACGGCCGTGAACGCCCCCGCCGCCTGGATCGCACTGCCGACCTCCAGCTCGCCCGCCAGCACGTCCTTGGCCAGGATCACGCCCGGCAGCACCAGGGTCAGCTGGCTGAAGGTGCGCTGGAACAGGTTGAGCGCACGCTGCTTCTTGATCAGCTTGGCAAAGTTGTGAATCACCTTGTTCAACTTGCTTTCGATGTGGGCGCGCTCCTGCGCTTCGCCACGGTAGAAGGCGATGGATTCGGCGTTTTCGCGCAAGCGGATCAGGCTGAAGCGGAAATCCGCCTCGCGCCGCAACTGCCAGAAATTCAAATGGATCAGCGGGTTGCCGAAGATGTAGAGGGCCACGACCGTACCGATCAACGCATAGGTGGCCAGCACGCCCACCAGCAGGTGCGACAGCGACCACAGCACGGCACTGAAGGCCACCAGCTGCATCAGCGAACCCAGGAAGATCAGCAGGAAATTGATCGACCTGCCGGTGAAGGTATTGATGTCTTCGGCGATGCGCTGGTCGGGATTGTCGATGTCGCCGTTCGACCCCAGTTCGTAGTATTTTCGGCCATTCAGGTAGCCGTCGAGGAAACGCCGGGTGAGCCAGTGCCGCCATTGGTTGGCGAAGACGTCGCGCATGTAGTAATAGAAGGCATACACCGGCACCGCCACCGCCAGGACCAGCAGGCAGGCCCGCACCGAAGTCCAGAAGCGGCCGCCATTCTTGGCCGCCAGCGCCGAGGTCATCTCGCCGGCCTGGTCGTTCAGCATGACCGCCAGCTTGGTCTCGACCAGCATCAACACGATCAAGAGCAACAGCAGGAACCAGGCTTGCTTCTTTTCGTCTCCCAGCCAGTATGGTTTCGCCACGCCGACGAACTGCTTCCATGCGGCGAGCGACAGGGGCGCGTGGCGGCGTTTTTTCTTGGGCGGCACCGCGTTTGCATTCGTTGCGGCATCGGGTGAAACCGGGGGGACGGGGGTAGGCATGCTCGTTTCCTCATACTGCAGCGGCGTGCGGGAAGAACCCGCTCACGCCTTGTCTGCCTGAATCATGAGTAGAGCATATGTCTTTACAAAAAAATGTTCAGTGCGGAAACAAACATAGGATTGATCGATCGCAAGTCATGGACTTGATCGTCGTCTATCTTTGAAAGTGCTGCCGGCCGCGCGTACTGCCGTTCACATGATTGGCGATGTGTGAATGGCAGTACCACTCCTCCCCCGGCCGGTGGCACCTTGCGGTGGGACGCTTGATAAACCTGCTGCGCGTTGCAGGGCCGGCGGGGGCGCCCAGCCTTGCGATGCTCGCTGTACCGACGTACAGCTGCGCTTCTCGGCCACCCCTGCGGCCGCTCGCGACGGTTTATCAAGGTCCTGACACGCTACCTAATATCGCGCTAACTATCCAAATGCGAAATCAGCGCGCGGCCTTGTTCGGCCTCGCCTTCCGCCGCGCCATCCGGCGTACGCGCATGGTGCACATCCACCGACACGCCCACCGCCATGATGTCGATCAGCAGCAGCTGCAGGATGCGCGAAATCATCGACAGGAAATGCGTGCTGTCCTCGGCATGGTCCACCGCCAGGCAGACCGTGGCGCGGCGCGCCAGCGGCGACTGGCTGCTGGTGATGGCCACCACGTCGGCGCCGGCCGCGCGCGCGGCGTCGACCGCTTCCAGCAGCTCGGGCAGGCGGCCGGAATTCGAGATCGCCACCACCACGTCGCCCGGCCCCAGCAGGCCGGCGGCCAGCGTGAACAAATGGGAATCGCCATACAGCGCGCTCGGGATGCGGAAGCGGAAGAATTTATGCTGGCCGTCCAGCGCCACCACGCGCGCATTGCCCATCGCGTAGAACTCGATGCGGCGCGCGCGGCTCACCAGTGCTATCGCGCGGTCGATCGCATGCACGTCGAGCTGGTCGCGGAATTTCAGGATGGCGGACACGGTATTGTCGATCACCTTGGCCGACAGGTCGTGGGTGCTGTCGCTGATGCGCACTTGGCTGTGACGCACCGGGATCGAGCCGGTCAGGCTGCTGGCGAATTTCAGTTTGAAGTCGGCCAGGCCCAAAAAGCCCAGCGAGCGGCAGAAGCGGATCACGGTCGGCTGGCTCACATCCGCCAGCTTGGCGATGTCCGCGATCGGCTCGTTCAGCACCAGGCGCGGCTGCTCCAGCACCAGGTTGGCAACGCGCTGCTCGGCCGGGGTCAGTTCGTGCTGCAGCTGCTGGATGCGGTCCATCAGCGTGTTGGCGCCGCTGCGGCCGCGCAGGTGTTCCGACAGGATGGTGGCGACGCCGTCGAAGGCCACATGGGGCGTGCTGATGACGTAGGTCGGGATGTCGGCGATGTAGTCGGAAAAACGGCCCTTGGCTTCGAAGCGCGCGCGGAAAGGCGAGGACTTGAACCACTCCCCCATGCGCGGCACGATGCCGCCGCCGATGAAGATGCCGCCGAAAGCGCCCAGCGTCACCGCCAGGTTGGCCGCCGCGCCGCCCAGCATGCCGCAGAAGCATTCCAGGGTCTCGACGCACAGCGCATCGGCCTCATCCAGCGCGCCGGCGATGATGGAGGCCGAGTCGCGCGTGCGGGCATTCACACCATTACGCTGTGCCAGCGCGCGGTAGACGATTTCCATGCCGGGGCCGGAGATCAGGCGCTCGTTGGAGACGTGTTTCCATTCGCGCCAGGCCAGCTGCAAGACCGCGAACTCGCGCTCGTCGGCTGGCGCGAAGTTGACGTGGCCGCCCTCGCTGCCGAGGGTCACGAAACCGTCCAGGGTCGGGATCACGCCTGACACGCCCAGCCCCGTGCCCGGTCCGAGCACGCCGATCACCGCGTTCGGCGCCGGCTTGCCGACGCCCACCTGCATCAGGTCGGCCGGCTTCAGGCCCGGAATCGCCATCGCCAGCGCGGTGAAGTCGTTGACGATCAGGAGCGTGGTGAGGCCGAGTTCGCGCCGCACGGCGTCGGTCGAGAACTCCCAGGGCCGGTTGGTCATGCGCACGTAGTCGCCGCTGACCGGGTTGGCCAGCGCCAGCGCCGCGTGGTGCAGGCGCGTCTCGGCGTGCTCCTGCAGGTAAAAGCGCAGCAGCGGGACGATGCCGGCGAAGTCGTCGCACTTCAGCACCCGCACCGAACGGTAGGTGCCTGGCGCGGTCTGCAGGGCAAAGCGCGCGTGGGTGGCGCCGATGTCGGCCAGCAGGCGCGGGCCGTCGGCGAAGGCGGTGCGGGTATTGTCCGGCTGCTCCTGCATGATCAGCCCCGGCTACCGAACCAGCCACCGTAAGGCGGCAGCGTGACCTGGGTACCCTCGACCTTGCCTTCCAGGCCATGGCCCGCCAGCGCCCGGGCGCCAGCCGCTTCCGGCCAATCGAAGGCGATCGGCTGGTCGGTGACGTTGAACACCGCCAGCAGCGGCGCGTGGCCATCCAGGTCGCGGCGCAGGGCCAGTGCCTGTTCCGGCACGTCGAAGAACACGATCTCGCCGCGCAGCAGTTGCGGCAGGGTGCGGCGCCAATGGATGATGGTGCGCGCGAAGTTCAGGGTCGATTGCGGGTCCTGGTCCTGACCTTCTTCGGCCAGTGCCAGGTGCTCGTGCGGCACCGGCAGCCACGGTGTGCCGCTGGTGAAGCCGGCGTTGGGCGCTTCGTCCGTCCACGGCATCGGCGTGCGGCAGCCGTCGCGGCCCTTGAACTCCGGCCAGAAGGTGATGCCGTACGGGTCTTGCAGCAGCTCGAAGGGCACATCGGCCTCGGTCAGCGCCAGCTCGTCGCCCTGGTACAGGCAAGGGGTGCCCTTGAGCGACAGCTGCATCGCCAGCACCAGCTTCGACAAGGATGCACGCGACGCGGCCGTTTGACCGGCCTTGCCCCAGCGCGTCGCCACGCGGATCGCGTCGTGGTTACCGACCGACCACGAGCCCCAGCCGTCCTTGACGCGCTCGTTGAACTCTTCCACCTGGCGGCGGATGTGGGCGCTCGAGAATTCCGGCGTCAGCAGGTTGAAGCTGTAGGCCATGTGCAGCTTGTCGTTGCCCGAGGTGTACTCGGCCATCTGGGCCAGCGCATCGTCGGAGCTGACTTCGCCGATCGAGACCGCCCCGAATTCGTCGAGCAGGGTGCGCACCTTCTGCAGGAAGGCGATGTTCTCCGGCTGGGTCTTGTCGTGGATGTGGGCCTGCATGCCGTAGGGGTTGACGTCGGTGACGGTGGAGGTATCGCGCACCAGCGCCGGCGGATTGCTGCGCAGCTGGCGGTCATGGAAGTGGAAGACGCAGGCATCCATGCGCACGCCGTCGACGCCGCGCTCGAGCCAGAAGCGCAGCGAATCCAGGTGGGCCTGCTGCACGTCCGGGTTATGGAAGTTCAGTTGCGGCTGGCTGACCAGGAAGTTGTGCATGTAGTACTGCTTGCGGCGCGTGTCCCACTGCCACGCCGAACCGCCGAACACCGACAGCCAGTTGTTGGGCGGGTTGCCGTCCGGGAGCGGGTCCGACCACACGTACCAGTCCGACTTCGGATTGTCGCGATTGGCGCGGCTTTCGACGAACCACGGGTGGGCATCGGCCGTGTGCGACATCACCTGGTCGATCATGATCTTCAGGCCCACGCTGTGCGCCTTGGCGATCAGCTGGTCGAAGTCCTGCAGGGTGCCGAACAGCGGGTCGACGTCGCAATAGTCCGAGATGTCGTAACCGAAATCCTTCATCGGCGACTTGAAAAAGGGCGACAGCCAGACGATGTCCACGCCCAGGCTGGCGATGTAATCGAGCTTGGCGGTAATGCCCGGCAAGTCGCCGACACCGTCACCGTTGGTGTCGAGGTAGCTGCGCGGATAGACCTGGTAAATGATGGCTTCCTGCCACCAAGGCGCTTTGTCGTTCGATGAAGGTGTCATGGTCGTGTAGAGTTTGGTAAGTTTTTACGCAATATACAGGATCGCTTGGGGGATGACAATTGGCGGAAAATTGACGTCTTTGGATAAATTTCCTTAAGAATCATCGTATTACGATAGATTCGACCAAACAAACTCAGGCGCCGCGGTAGTCAAACTACACATTCGATGTTAACCTGTTGAGGTGACTGAACAAGTTCCTGTTGCCAAGATGGCTGGGCTTGCATAGGATCGCGGCACCACGCACGTCATTCCCGCGCAGGCGGGAATGACGGTTTTGAAGATAACGGTTATAAATAAACCGCCAGCCAGGAGACCCCGATGACCCAGATCCCGCCATCGGTAGCACCATCCAGCCAGGTCGGCCGCATGCCGCGCCAGATCCCCTACATCATCGCCAACGAAGGCTGCGAGCGCTTCAGCTTCTACGGCATGCGCAACATCCTGACGCCCTTCCTGATCTCCTCGCTGCTGCTGTTCCTGCCCGAGGCCCAGCGCGCCGGCGCCGCCAAGGACGTGTTCCACACCTTTGTCATCGGCGTCTACTTCTTCCCGTTGCTGGGCGGCTGGCTGGCCGACCGTTACTTCGGCAAGTACAACACGGTGTTCTGGCTCAGCCTCGTCTACTGCGCCGGCCATGCCTGTCTGGCCGCCTTCGAGGACAGCGTCCAGGGCTTCTACTTCGGCCTGTTCCTGATCGCGCTCGGCTCGGGCGGCATCAAGCCGCTGGTGTCATCCTTCGTGGGCGACCAGTTCGACCACACCAACAAGGACCGCGCCAAGGTGGTGTTCGACGCCTTTTACTGGATCATCAACTTCGGCTCCTTCTTCGCCTCGCTGCTGATGCCGGTCTTCCTGCGCGACTATGGCGCCTCGGTGGCCTTCGGCATTCCCGGCATCCTGATGTTCATTGCCACCATCGTGTTCTGGAGCGGCCGCAAGAAGTACGTGCACGTGCCGCCCGCACCGGCCGATCCGCATTCCTTCATGCGCGTGGCGCGCAGCGCGCTGCTGGCCAGGCGTCCCGGTAGCGGCCGTCCCGGCCTGGCGGTGGCGCTGCTGGGCGCGGCCGGCGCCGTGGCTTCGCTGGCCATGAGTCCGGCCTGGGGCTTCGTGATCGCCGCCTGCACGGCGCTGGTGCTGCTGCTGGCCTTTGGCGGCATCGGCGTGGCCATGCAGCTGGAACGCGCGCGCGGCCTGCATCCCGACGAAGCGGTGGACGGCGTGCGCGGCGTGCTGCGCGTGCTGATCGTGTTCGCCCTGGTGACGCCGTTCTGGTCGCTGTTCGACCAGAAGGCCTCGACCTGGATCGTGCAGGCCAACAGCATGCTGCGCCCTACCCTGCACCTGTTCGGCAGCGAGTTCCGCTTCGAGCCGGCGCAGATGCAGGCCCTGAATCCGCTGCTGGTGATGCTGCTGATCCCCTTCAACAACCTGGCCGTGTTCCCGCTGTTGCGCAAGCTGGGGTGGGAACCGACCGCGCTGCGCCGCATGACCGCCGGCATCGGCTTCTCCGCCCTTTCCTGGGTCGCGATCGGCACCATCCAGCTGGTGATGGACGGCGGCACGCCGCTGTCGATGGCCTGGCAGATCCTGCCCTATGCGCTGCTGACCATGGGCGAGGTACTGGTCTCGGCCACCGGCCTGGAGTTCGCCTACAGCCAGGCACCGCGCTCGATGAAGGGCGCCATCATGGCCTTCTGGTGGCTGACCGTCACGGTCGGCAGCCTGTGGGTGCTGATCGTGAATGCCAGCGTGCGCAACGAGACCGTGCTCGGTCACATCGCCAGCACCGGCCTGGGCGTGATGAGCTTCCAGATGTATTTCTTCGCCGCCTTCGCCTTCCTCGCCACGCTGGCCTTCGGCTGGTATGCGGCGCGCTACCGCGTGGTGAACCACTACCGCACGCAGGCTTGAACATCGCATTCGTTTTTTCACAGGGCCGGCATGGCGCCGGCCCATCGCATTCTCACTCCATGAATAAAACCATCTCCACCGCCGGCGCGCTGATCGCCCTGCTGGCTTCCAGCGCCGCCTTTGGCGCCGTCACGCCCGAATCCTGCGACAGCACTGCCTTCCAGATCGTCCAGCACCCGGCCGCCGCCAGCTTTGACGCGCGCGCCGTCTGGCTCGACAAGCGCCTCGCCAAATGGCCGGGCGCCGCCGCCGGCGGCGTCTTCAAGCTGTATTACTCGCCGAGTGGCGCCATCACGGCGCCGGTGGGCGGCAAGGCCGGCGGCGCGGCAGGCTTCATCGCGCTCGAGGCCTTCACGGGCAGTGTCCCGGCCGCCGCCGCGGCGCGCTTCAAGTACCTGGCCGATGGTCCGGTTCTGCAGGTGAGCGAGGGCGACGCTGCCGGCCTGCCCGAGCTGCACCGCCAGCAGCTGGTGCTGGTGCAGGAAGATGCGCAGGGCGTGGTGCGCGCCGCCACCCGCATCCAGGCCGCGGGCGCGCTGGACGAGCTGTACGCCGCCGCCGGCGAGTTGAGCAAGCTGGGTGTGGATGTCTCCGCCCGGCGCACCAGCTTCGCGCTGTGGGCCCCCACCGCCCAGCAGGCCGCGGTGTGCGTTTTCAACAGCGGCAAGACCCAGGTGCGCGCGGTCTACCAGATGCGCTTCGACCGCAACACCGGCGCCTGGAACGCCGACGTGCCGGCCGACCTGACGGGCAAGTACTACACCTATGCGGTGGACGTGCCGGTGAATGACGCCGGCATCGTGCGCAACATGGTCACCGACCCGTATTCGATCAGCCTGAGCCGCGACTCCAAACGCAGCTACATCGCGCGCCTGGACGCGCCGCGCCTGAAGCCGGACGGCTGGGATGCGTCAAACGCGCCGCAGACCGTCAAGCATTCGACCGACATGGTGGTCTACGAACTGCACGTGCGCGACTTTTCGATCAACGACGACAGTGTCCCGGAAGAGCACCGCGGCAAATACCTGGCCTTCACCGACACCAATGCCAAGGGTATGAAGCACCTGGCGGCGCTGGCCAGGGCCGGCCTCACCGATGTCCACCTGCTGCCGGTGTACGACATCGGCAGCGTGCCGGAAGCCGGCTGCGCGGTTCCCAGCCCGTACGGCGCGGCCGACAGCGATGCCCAGCAGGCGCTGGTGACGAAGACCGCGCAGACCGACTGCTTCAACTGGGGCTACGACCCCTATCACTACGATGCGCCGGAAGGCAGCTACGCCACCGACCCGATGGATGGCGCCCGCCGCGTGCTGGAGTTCCGCCAGATGGTCGACAGCCTGCACAAGGCGGGCCTGCGCGTGGGCATGGACGTGGTCTATAACCACACCTTCATCGCCGGTCAGAACGAGAAGTCGGTGCTGGACCGCATCGTGCCCGGCTATTACCACCGCCTGAACGCCGCCGGCGCCGTCGAGCAGTCGACCTGCTGCGACAACACCGCCACCGAAAACCGCATGATGGGCAAGCTGATGATCGATTCGGTGGCCCTGTGGGCGACCCAGTACAAGATCGATTCCTTCCGCTTCGACCTGATGGGCCACCAGCCGCGCGCCGTGATGGAGCAACTGCAGCAGCGCCTGGACAAGGTCGCCGGCCGCAAGATCGACCTGCTCGGCGAAGGCTGGAACTTCGGCGAGGTGGCCGACGGCGCGCGCTTCGTGCAGGCGTCCCAGCTGTCGCTGAACGGCAGCGGCATCGGCACCTTCAACGACCGCACCCGCGACGCCGTGCGCGGCGGCTCGGCCGGCGACGCCGGCGAGGCGCTGTTCAAGCGCCAGGGCTGGATCAACGGCCTGGTGTACGATCCCAACGCCCACGCCGGCCAGGTGCCGGCGGCCGAGCTGCTCAAGAGCGCCGACCTGGTGCGCGCCGGCCTGGCCGGCTCGATCCGTTCCTACCCGCTGCAGACCTTCGACGGCAGCGTCAAAACCCTGGAAGCGATCGACTACAACGGCCAGCCGGCCGGCTACGTGGCCGAGCCCGGCGAGGTGGTGAACTACGTCGAGAACCACGACAACCAGACCCTGTTCGACATCGACGTCTTCAAGCTGCCATTAACCACATCGCGCCAGGACCGCGCGCGCGTGCAGGTGCTGGGCATGGCGGTGGATGCCTTCAGCCAGGGCATCGCCTACTACCACGCCGGCATCGACGTGTTGCGCTCCAAGTCCCTGGACCGCAACAGCTTCAACTCGGGCGACTGGTTCAACCGCCTCGACTGGCGCTACCAGGACAATTACTTCGGTACCGGCCTGCCGCCGGCGGCGGACAACGGCAAGGACTACGCGCTGATCAAGCCGCTGCTGGCCAACGCCGCGATCAAGCCGCAAGCCGCCGACATCGCCTACGCGCGCGACGCCTTCCGCGACCTGCTGGCCGTGCGCGCCAGCTCGACCCTATTCCGCCTGCCCACCAGCGCCGAGATCAAGCGCCGCCTGCGCTTCTTCAACACCGGCGCCCAACAGGTGCCGACCGTTGTCGCCGCCAACCTGGACGGGCGCGGCTACGAAGGCGCGGGCTTCGCCGGCATCAGCTACTTCATCAACGTCGACAAGGTCGGCCACACGATCACCGATCCGCAGGCGGCCGGCAAGCACATGCGCCTGCACCCGGTGTTCATGCGCGATGGTGTGGCCGACAAGCGCGCCACGCAGGCCAGCTTCGACAGCGCCAGCGGCTCGTACGAGATTCCGCCGCGGACCGCCGTGGTGTTCGTGGAGGAATAAAACAACAGTCCCTGCGGCGGAAAGATTCTGCACATCCTGTATTTACAGTTGCGTATAATCAATATGCAACGCTTTACTCCGATCGATGCACTTATTAGCGCAGGGAATTCAATCATGAACAAATGGATGCTGGCGGCCTGCCTGGGCCTGTCGTTCGCGGCGCAACAGGCGCATGCCGCCGATTCGAAGGGCTGCGAAAACGGCGGCTTCACGGTGCTCGGCAAGTCCGGGTCGCAAAACGCGACCGTCGCCGCCGGCAGCGTCGCCTCCACCTTCCGTGTGCAGGGCCGCTACGTGCAATTCGACGTCGACGCCGCCACTTTCGGCGTGCTGAACTACACCATGACCGGCGCGCCCAACGCCATCGACATCACCGGCGGCAAGCCGACCCCAGTCTTCGAAAGCAAGATGCCGGACCACCGCGGCGCGGTCCTGAACGGCAACGTCAGCGTGGAATTGAGCAGCTCGGCCGACATCGTCCTCACCCGCAGTGGCCCCGGCATCACCATGAAGATCCAGGCCAAGGATTGCGCCAACGGCGGCCTGTTCCAGATGGAAGTCGCACGCGCCGACGATACCCGCACCGTGTTCACGCACAAGCTGGCGGAGAGCGCCTTCTACTACGACAACCGCAACTTCCGCAACCGCGAAGGCGACACGGTGCCCTACAAGGACACGACCCTGACGGTCACGCCGCGCATCAATTTCGGCAACGACTATTCGCCCAAGTTCGTCGGCCGCGACAGTCCGCAATTCGCCGACCGCATCACCGAGCCGCTGTGCACCAGCAACATCGTCACCCGCACCGGAACCACCGCCAGGGTGCTGCACTGCGGCGGCGTGTCGCAATGGTCGGTGGCCAGCGGCGGGCGCATGGGCCAGGTGATGGGCGAAGATGCCACCGAGGTCGCGCCACCGGCCACCGTGTGCACCCACAAATGCCAGGGCCAGAACCAGACGCACGGCGCCGCCACGGTGCTCGGTGCGCCCTTCCCGGTGGCGCCGGCGGACCGCCTGGCGCCGCGTCAACCCGTGGCAAGCGCCCGCTGAAATAGTACCCGCCGATTAAAAAAGCCGCCCACCTCACGGTGCGCGGCTTTTTTCACGCATGCAGTCCGCCGGATAATCAGCGGGCGCAGCGCAGACGCAAGGTCTCGTTTTCCCGCGCCACCACGCGTGCCGGCGCGCTGTCGGTGCAGCGGTAGACCACGCGCAGGCGCTTCGGTACGCCATTCGCCGGATCGCCGCACAGCTGGTTGCCGACGCGGATGGCACCGCGATTGCGCTCGACCTCGTGGCGCACCGCGCGGCGCGCATCGCACATCGAACCTCGCGCACCGTACTCGGCTTCCATCACGCGGATGCGGGTCCACGGCGGGCCGCCGCGGTCGTCGCGGTCACCCTCGTAACGCACTTCACGGATATCGCGCTGGGCGGTATAGCCTTCGTCGTAGTTGCGGCGATAGTCACCGTTCTGGGCAAAGGCGGACATGCTGGCAGCGCCCAGCGCCAGGACGGCGGCGATACGCATGATGGTTTTGTTCGTGGTTTTCATGTTGCTCCTCTTTCGTTTTGATGACACATGCTATCGCGCAGATGTGCTGCGCTCTGTACGTATGACCACAGTGTGTCAGCGAAAGTGGGAAAAAGCTGTCGGGTTTGCTGTAAGAGGCGTTTCAATCTGTAAGAAGCGGGCTGACGCCGCCTTCGCTGCGCGGTCTCTCAGCAAAGCACGGCACAGTTTAACCATTACATAAAATTACGGTTTGGGAGCCGCGTTCAAACGAAGCCGCTTTAATACAGGGCTTTCGCCTCCAGTAGCTTCAATTTTGAATTCAGCATACGCTGTCTCAAGGCTGGCATATTTCCGTAAGCCACCTTCAGTAAAACTATACGCCCCTGGAATGTCTCGCCATTCGACGGGATCCAAAATTTTCCCCGTACGAGCGTCATCGATCAATTTTGACAGCGCATTGTACAAGTTATCAACCTCGGGGGTAATCGCGGCATATTGAAGTAGAACCTTCTCCAATCCCTCCGCAGCCTTGACCAGACGCGCTTGATCCATTTTTATCCCAATAATTCCAAGCGCACTGAGGATGAAATTTTTTAGAGTAATCAGTAATATTTTAGTTCGGAATTTACCTAATCCATATATTTAATGCCCTTCGTATAGGCCTTGTAAAATTCAGGATCATTGATGTTTTTACCAAGCCAGAAATAGAAATCGATATCTTCGCGGGTGTTGTTGTAAGGATGAAGTCCGATGCCGCACTTTGCCTTGAAAAATAACTCGAAGATCAGTTGAGCGTCGTGCAAAATTCGGAAACTGGAGATACTTTCATCATCTTTGATCTCTATTTTTGTTCTATGAATTTTGGGGACATACCTCAGGTCATCAAGATATAACAATGGCCCTGCTGGCGTGGCAATCAAAGCTACAGACTGCAAAACTGGGCCAGTCTGCTCACACTCAAACGTGCCGAAAGTGATTTTATGTTTGGCTACTTCATCGATTGAAACGAGCTCTCTCATGCCACGCCAGAGTTCAATTTTTAACAATTTCACGCCGCCGTCAAACTGACGCAACGCGACAATGCCTTTTTCCATTTCATACTTGATATTTGAGAGAGCCGTCGGGGCAGCCTGATTGCCCACAGCACTGTCTTGGGTTCGGAGCCAGCCACCCTTTTTTCGTGACACTGGCAGGCTGGCCTTTCAGGAAACGATATTACTAGCTGTACCGCTCAAATCAGACCACAGCACTCGACACCCCATATCGGTTCGACTTGCCTTCCTGCGCGAAAAAGATAATGAGGATGATCCAACCGATAAATGGGATGAACATCAATAATTGCCACCACCCGCTGCGATCCGTATCGTGCAGTCGGCGTGCACCGACGGCCAACGAAGGCAGGATGGTGACAACACTGAAGATGGCGCGGACCGTATTGCCGAACAATGCGAGGATGGCCGATGCAAGTATGCAGAACAGGAAGAACCACCAGTACTCGGAGCGCTGGGCGCTACCATCAAAAGTCGCGTATTTCTTGAAGCAGGTGGAGACAGCGTCTAGAAACGTCATAAAGTTTTTCCATGAGATAAATGTGCGACATCAACAACATAGCACGCTGGACAGCGAGCAATGTGCGCACATTCTCACGGCTTTATGAAGCTGCAGCCTTGCGCAGCGGTCCGATGGCGCGGTTGCGCCAACGACTCGATAGGATTGTTAATCCTCGCCCACAGGTCTTTGTGCCGCGCGCCGCTCCGGCGGATCGCCCTCTTCGAAACCGGCGACAAACACCAGCAGCAGATCGTTGGCGATCTTCTCGTGCCCTGCTTCCAGCAAGTTGTTGCCGAACTTGGTCAGCGCGGCGGGATCGACGGTGTCGTTCGAGTGATCCAGTGCGCGCCGGGTGATTTTTCCCAGCTCGAACGCCAGTTCGGCGCTCACGGTTTTTTCCGGGTCTCGCATCTTATTTACTCCATTCGCGGCGGGCGGCCGCATCGTCGCCATACGAGGTCAGGCGCTCCGCAAGGACTGCCGTCACCACGGCCTGCAGCACATGGACGCCCCAGCGCTCGGCGGCCTTGCGCGGTCCCGCTTCGACCTCGCCTTCCGTGATGCCGAGTACCGGCGCGATGGCGCCGATGTTGACCGCATACAGGGCCGTCCCGTACAGCGTGCCGAGCGTCACCGGTGACAGCGAGGGCGCGAGATCGCGCAGCGTCGGCACGGCCGCCGCAAACGCCGCCGACGCACCGAGGTGATTGACGAACTCCACCACGCTGGTGCCCGCATCGCCGATCAGCTTGCGCGAACCGGTGTGTTCGTCGATCCAGTCGACGGCGTCGCGGTCGAGGGTCTTGCCCAGCACGCCGCTCTTGCGGCCCGCCACCATGACGGCCGTCGTCACCAGGCCGGCGATCAATCCGCCAACCACCGCCGCTTTATGTCGTTGCATGACAGCTCCACTAAAAGGTTCGAATAAACAGGAACCTTACGCTGACCGGCCGGATGCTTCGGTTCGATATCGTACCGAGTGCCGGCAAAAATCCCTCGCTCACCGAATATCGTCCACCGACATGTTGCATGACTAGCGGGAATGCGGCAAAGTGCATGCCGAGTCGGGTATCGCGCCGTTTTCAAGAAATTCCTGCAGCTTTTCCAACTGCGCGAGTTGCGCCTGCAAGGCCGCCTGCTCGGCCTTGATGGTGCGGGTGCGGATGGCGATCTGCGCCAGCACGCGTCCATGGTCGCAGCCGCCCTCGCCGCTTAAAAAGCCGCGGATCGTGTCCAGCGTGAAGCCGAGCGACTGGCACACCCGCACGATGTGCAACTGTTGCAATGCACGGTCGGTGTAGTAGCGGTAGCCGTTCCGGTGGCGACCGGCGGGTTCCAGTAAACCCTGTTCCTCGTAAAACCGTATCGCCGATGCGGACACGCCGGTTTTCTGCGCCAGTTCGCTGATCTTCATGTTGCGCTTGACCTTCAAGTTGACTTGAAACTTATTATATTTGAGCGGCAAATCCATTGTGGATGGCCCTCACTTTCCAAAGGTTTCAACATGAGCTTGCTGATTGAAAAACTGCACTGGCGCTACGCGACCAAGAAATTCGACCCTGCCCGGAAGGTCCCGCAAGACAAGATCGAGCGCATCATCGAGGCGGTGCGGCTGGCGCCGACCTCCAGTGGCCTTCAGCCCTTTGAACTGATCGTCGTCACGAATGCGGCATTGCGCGAGAAAATCCAGGCGGTCGGCTACAACCAGGCTCAGATCAGCGAGTGTTCGCACCTGCTGGTTTTTGCTGCGTGGGACGACATCACGCCGGAGCGCATCGACATGATGTTCGACCTGGCCAATACCGTCCGCGGCACGGTGAACGAAGGCTGGGAAAACTACCGCGGCATGTTGAAGGGGATCGCCGCCGCGCGCGGCACCGCGGCCAATTTCGATGCCGCCGCGCGCCAGGCGTATATCGGTCTCGGTGCCGCCTTGATCGCCGCGGCATTCGAGGAAGTCGATGCCACGCCGATGGAAGGCTTCGACCCTGCCGCGGTCGACCAGTTGCTGGGATTGGCGGAACGCCACCTGCGCAGTGTCGTGATCCTGCCGCTCGGTTACCGTGCGGCGCAGGAGGACTGGCTGGTCAATCTGAAAAAGGTGCGGCGCGCACGCGCCGACTTTGTGAGCGAGATGGATTGAGCGTCGACGCCTAGCTATCCAGGTGCGAAATCAGCAAGCGCCGCCGCTCGCTGTCGCCCTCGCCCGCCTCGTGCCCGTTCTGGCCCAGCGACAGCCCCACCGCCATGATGTCGATCAGCAGCAGCTGCAGGATGCGCGAGATCATCGAGAGGAAGGTCGTGCTGTCTTCGCTGTGATCGACCGCCAGGCAGATGCTGGCCTTGCGCGCCAGCGGCGATTTGCTGCTGGTGATGGCGATGACGTCGGCGCCGGCGGCGCGTGCGGTGTCCACTGCGTGCAGCAGCTCGGGCAGCTGGCCCGCGGTGGAGATGGCGATCACCACGTCGCCCGGCCCGAGCAGCTCGGCCGCCAGCGAGAACAAATGCGAGTCGCCGTACGAGGTGGTCGGGATGCGGAAGCGGAAGAACTTGTGCTGGCCGTCCAGCGCCACCACGCGTGAATTGCCCATCGCGTAGAACTCGATGCGCTTGGCCTTGCGCAGGAGTTCGATCGCACGGTCGATGGAGTTGACGTCGAGCTGGTCGCGAAACTTGAGGATCGCGGACACGGTGTTGTCGATCACCTTGGCCGACAAGTCGTGCGTGCTGTCGGTCATGCGCACCTGGCTGTGGCGCACGGGGATGGTGCCGGTCAGGCTGCCGGCGAACTTCAGCTTGAAATCGGCGAGGCCGGAAAAGCCGAGCGAGCGGCAGAAGCGGATCACGGTCGGCTGGCTCACATCCGCCAGCTTGGCGATTTCCGCGATCGGCTCGGACAGCACCTTGCGCGGATGCTCGATGATCAGGGCCGCGACGCGCTGCTCTGCCGGCGACAGTTCGTGCTGCAGCTTCTGCACGCGCTCCATCAGGGTATTGGCGCCGCTGCGGTTTCGCAGGTGTTCGGAGAGGATCGCCGAGACGCCGTTCAGCGCCGGATTGGGCGTCATGATCACATAGGTCGGGATCTGCGCCAGGTAGTCGGTGAAGCGGCCCTTGGCTTCGAAGCGCGCGCGGAAGGGCGAAGTCTTGAACCACTCGCCCATGCGCGGCACGATGCCGCCGCCAATGAAGATGCCGCCGAAGGCGCCGAGCGTCACGCCGAGGTTGGCGGCCGCGCCGCCCAGCATGCCGGAGAAGCATTCCAGCACTTCCAGGCACAGCGCGTCCTGCTGTTCCAGCGCGCCGCTGATGATTTCGGCGGAGCTGCGCGGCGCGACGTCGGCGCCGTTGCGCTGGGCCAGCGCGCGGTAGATGATTTCCATGCCAGGACCCGAGATCAGGCGCTCGTTCGAGACGTGCTTCCATTCGCGCCAGGCGTACTGCAGGATCGCGAATTCGCGCTCGTCGCTGGGGGCGAAGTTGACGTGGCCGCCTTCGCTGCCGAGGGTGACGAAACCGTCGACCGTCGGAATCACGCCGGACACGCCGAGGCCGGTGCCGGGACCGAGCACGCCGGCCACCGCGTTCGCCTGCGGGCTGCCGTCGCCGACCTGCATCAGGTCTTCCGGCTTGAAGCCAGGCAGCGCCATCGCCAGCGCGGTGAAGTCGTTGACGATCAAGAGGGTGTTCAGGCCAAGGCTGCGGCGCACCTCGTCCGTGGAGAACTGCCAGTCGCGGTTGGTCATGCGGATGAAGTCGCCGCTGATCGGATTGGCCAGCGCAAAGGCGGCATGGCTGATGCGCCCCGCCCCGGCCTGCGCCAGGTAGGCCTGCAGCAGCGGGACGATGCCCGGATAGTCGTCGCACAGCAGCACCGCCACGTTGCGCAGCACGCCGGGCGCCGCCTCCAGCGCAAAGCGCGCATGGGTGGCGCCGATGTCGGCCAGCAGGCGCGGGCCGTCGCTGTAGGCGGCGCGCGGGTGTTTTTGCTCGTGCTTCGGTTCGCGCTTGTCGTCGTGCGGTTCTTGGTTCAGAGGCTGGGTGGTCATGGTGTCTCGATTGGGAAGGATTCCCTTATTGCATCAAGGATACCATTGATTGAATTGCACCAAAATGGGGGAATCCGCTGACACGTCGCTCCCATGACCGTCGTCCCCGCGTCCGCGGGGACGACGGTGATTTTGGCAGCGTGGCCAAGTTTTACTTCAGCGCCGCCAGCCCCTTCAACAAGGCCGCATGAAACGCCACCGGATCCTGCATCTGCGGCGCATGTCCCATGTTGCCGAACTCGACCAGTGTCGCGTTCGGGATCGCCCTGGCGGTGCGCTTGCCCAGTTCCGCGTAATTGCCCAGCTTGGGCCGCAGCTCGGCCGGCGCCGCGTCCTTGCCGATGGCGGTGGTGTCCCTGGTGCCGATCAGCAGCAGCACCGGCATCTTCAGGAGCGGAAACTCGTAGACCACCGGTTGGGTGTAGATCATGTCGTACAGCAGGGCCGAGTTCCAGGCGACGAGCTGCTTGCCCGGTCCGCGGTTCATCCCGGCCAGCATCTGCACCCAGGGCTCGTATTCCGGCTTCCACTGGTTGACGTAATAGGTCGATTTCTCGTAGTTACGGATCTTGTCGGCGTTCTGGCCCAGTTCGCGCTCGTACCACTTGTCGACGCCCAGCGAGGGCACGCCCAGCGCCTTCCAGTCTTCCAGGCCGATCGGGTTGGCCAGCACCAGCTGCTCGGTGTCCGCCGGGTACAGCAAGCCGTAGCGCACCGCCAGCATGCCGCCGGTGGAGTGGCCCATGATGGTGGCCTGCTTCACGCCGATCGATTCCAGCAAGCCGTGGGTATTGGCGGCCAGTTGCTGGAAGCTGTATTGGTAGTGTTCCGGCTTGCTCGACTTGCAGAAGCCGATCTGGTCGGGCGCCACCACGCGGTAGCCGGCTTGGCTCAATGCGTCGATCGAGGCTTGCCAGGTCGCCGCGCAGAAGTTCTTGCCGTGCAGGAGGACGACGGTGCGGCCGTTCGGCTTGGCCGGCTTGACGTCCATGTAGGCCATGTGCAGCTGTGCGCCTTGCGAGGTGAAGCGGTATTGCTGGACCGGGTGGGGGTAGTCGAAGCCTTCCAGTTCGGGGCCGTAGGAGGGTTCGGTGGCCGGGGTGGCTGCATGCGCGCTGGAGATGGTGACGGCGAACAGGAGTCCGAGGAGTGCGGAGAGTCGGGCTGGGGCGGGCATGGTGCTTCCTTGATGGATGGCGATGCCTGCGAGTCTAGCCGATCTGTCGTTCCACCGTCGCCCCTGCGCAGGCAGGGCCCCAATTTGTGCGCACGGCCGAAAAAAATGCTAACGGGTCGGTGCGAACTTGGGCCCTGCCGAGGGGGCCGCCCAGGCCAGGGGCGACAGTAAAGAGGGCCTCAATCCTGCGAAATCAACGCCACCGGCGCCCGCGAATCGAACTGCACCTTGCCGCCGCTGACGACCGCACTCTTGCCCGAGTAGGCGTCGCGCACGGTCTGGCCGTCGTTGAACACGCCGGCCACCGAGATCGGCACCGCGCGGTCCAGCGGCAGGTTGAGGGCGATGACGACGCGGTCGCGCACGCCGTTCTTGTCGTAGCTGCGCTTGAAGGTATAAGGCGTTGCCGCGATCATCTGGTGCACGCCCGCGCCCACCGCCGGGTGGGCCTGGCGGAAGCGGCCCAGGCGCGCCCAGTGCGCGTGCACGTCGGCGGCGCCGTACAGGCCGATGCGGGTATTGGCCTTGAGCTGGTCCCAGTTCATGAAGGAGCGCAGGTTGGCGTCGCCTTCCGCGCCCTGGATCTTCAGCACGCGCGCGCTTTCGTCGCCGTAGTAGATCTGGGCCGCGCCCGGCGCCAGCAGCAGCTTGTTGGCGGATTCCAGCGGGTGCTCGCGCATGGCGTCGAAGGGATTGCCGTCGTCGTGGGAATCGAGGTAGTTGAGGACCGAGACGCCTTTCAGCTGGCCGTTCAGCATGCTCGAATAGCTGGAAAACAGCTGCTCGTATCCCTGGCGCGCATCGCCGGCCATGCTGAAGTTGATCATGTTGTCGAAGCCGTTGGCGAAGTAATCGACCTTGGTGCCGTCGTCATAGGCGAACTGGCGTCCCGACTTGACGGAGTAGCCGTAGACCTCCGACGTCATGAAGAACGGCAGGTCGCCCGCGACTTTCTTCGCCGGGTTGGCCCGCTTCCAGTCTTCGTAGGCGGCGCTGGAGACGGTCTTCAGCTCTTTCCAGATGCCCGGCTCGGTGTGCTTGACGGTGTCGGCGCGGAAGCCGTCGAAGCCGTACTTGCGCACCCAGTCGGCATGCCACTTCATCAGGTAGTAGCGCGGCGCGCGCGGGTAGCCGGTGCGCTTGAAGAAGTCGTCCAGTTCCTTGACTTCGCGCTCGTAGCGCCCTTCCTTCTTCCACTTGGCCACCAGCGTTGGCGGCAGCGCCACGTTGGCGTTGCTGTCGGTGCGGATGTCGGGCAGGTTCTTCACCAGCGTGCACTCCACCGTGGTGCGCATGGTCTTGAAGCCGCACACTGGCTCGGTGCGCACCCACTCGGCCGGCCAGGCCGGATCCTGGGCCGTGACCGGGCCGGTATGGTTCATCACCACGTCCAGCAGCACGCGGATGCCGCGCGCATGGGCCGCGTCGACCAGCTCGCGCACGTCCTGCTCGGTGCCGAGGTTGGCGTCGACGGCGGTGAAGTCGCTGGCCCAGTAGCCGTGGAAACCATAAGACTTGCCGGTGCCTTCGTCGGTGGAACCGTGGATCTGCTCCACCGGCGGCGTGATCCAGATCGCATCCACGCCCAGGTCCGTGAAGTAGCCCTCCTTGATTTTCGCCGTGACGCCCGCCAGGTCGCCGCCCATGTAGCCGCGCGCCGTGGCAGCATCCGCCTTGCGGCCGTAGGCCAGGTCGTTGGCCGGATTGCCGTTGTTGAAGCGGTCGGTCAGCAGGAAGTAGACGGTCGCGTTTTCCCAGGTGAAGGGTTTGCCTTGTGGTGCGGGCGCAGGCGTTGCGGCCGTGGCGCTGCCGAAGGCAAGGGTCAGGGAAACGGCGAGAGCGGAGAATTTCATTCAGGTTCCTGTGGTAGTTGAACGTGGCCCCTGCGAAGGCAGGGGCCCAAGTTTTGCGCGTATTCGTGCAACTTGGGGCCCCTGCCTGCGCAGGGGCGACGGGGTAGGTTAAGACATCAGGTCACGACAGTCGGCGCCTGGCGCCCCGTGCGCTGCTTCAGCCCCGACACCTGCTCGGCGATCGCGATCAGCGGCGCCAGCGCTTCCTGGGTGTCCAGCTGATGGCGCGCCGGGTCGGCTTCGTAGCGTTCCAGGTAGAGCCGCACGGTGGCGCCTTCGGTGCCGGTACCGGACAGGCGGAACACGATGCGCGAGCCGTCGGTCATGATGATGCGCACGCCCTGGCGCGTGGCCACCGATTGGTCGACCGGGTCGGTGTAGACGAAATCGTCGGCCTGCTGCACGCGGAACTCGCCGAAGGACTGGCCGGCCAGGCCCTCGAGCGACTCGCGCAGCGACACCATCATGGCGTCGGCGGCCTGGGAGTCGACCGCCTCGTAGTCGTGGCGCGAATAGTAGTTGCGGCCGAAGCGGGCCCAATGCGCTTCCACCAGCTGGTTCACCGACTTGCCGCTCGCCGCCACCAGGTTGAGCCAGAACAGGACCGCCCACAGGCCGTCCTTTTCGCGGATGTGATCGGAGCCGGTGCCGTAGCTCTCTTCGCCGCACAGCGTGGCCAGGCCGGCGTCCAGCAGGTTGCCGAAGTACTTCCAGCCGGTCGGGGTTTCGAAGCAGGCGATGCCCAGCGCGGCGGCCACGCGGTCGGCCGCCTGCGAGGTCGGCATCGAACGCGCGATGCCCTTGATGCCGGCGCGGTAGCCCGGCGCCAGGGTGGCGTTGGCGGCGATGATGGCCAGGCTGTCCGAGGGCGACACGGCCAGATTCCTGCCGACGATCATGTTGCGGTCGCCGTCGCCGTCCGAGGCGGCGCCGAATTCGGGCGCGTCGGCGCCGTTCATCAGCGCCACCAGTTCGGCCGCGTTGACCGGATTCGGGTCGGGGTGGTGGCCGCCGAAGTCCTCGAGCGGCTCGCCGTTGATGACAGTGCCGGCTGGCGCCCCCAGGATGTCTTCGATGATCGCCTTCGCGTACGGGCCGGAGACCGCGCCCATGCCGTCGAATTTCATCGTGAAGCCTTTCGAAAACATCGCGCGGATGGCCTCGAAGTCGAACAGGCTTTCCATGAGTTCTGCATAGTCGGCGACCGAATCGATCACCTCGACCTGCATGGCTTCCAGCTGCGTGCTGCCGAGCCGGTCGAGATCGACCGGGCCGGCGTCGCTGATGCGGTAGCTGGTGAGCGTGGTGGTGTGGGTGAAGATCGCTTCGGTAATCTTTTCCGGGGCCGGGCCGCCGTTTTCGATGTTGTACTTGATGCCGAAGTCGCCGTCGGGGCCGCCCGGGTTATGGCTGGCGGACAGCACGATGCCGCCGTAGGCGCCGTGCTTGCGGATCACGCAGCTCACCGCCGGCGTGGAGAGGATGCCGCCGCGGCCGACCAGCACCTTGGCCACGCCGTGCGCGGCCGCCATGCGCAGGATGGTCTGGATGGCCTCGCGGTTGAAGAAGCGGCCGTCGCCGCCGAGCACCAGGGTGCGGCCACTGCAGTCACCCAGGGTCAGGAAGATCGCCTCGACGAAGTTCTCGAGGTAACCGGGCTGCTGGAACTCGGTCACCTTCTTGCGCAGGCCCGAGGTGCCCGGACGCTGTCCGGCGAAGGGCTGGGTTGCGATGGTTTGTATCGTCATGTTGCGCTCCTGGGATGCTAGGGTTTGTTGTCAAACCATTACAATACGACAGGCGCGCAAATCACGTCGCAGGTTTTAGTGGGTAGCCTGTTTGGCTGCCTGCCTGGCGTTGTCGCTGACGAACAGCGTCAATACCGCCGCCACCAGCATGCACACGCCGCCCAGCACCAGAGTGCGCACGGCGTGGCCGTCGAACAGGTGCTTGGTGAAGAAGCCGAGCAGCAGGCCGCTGACGATCTGCGGGATCACCACGAAGAAGTTGAACAGGCCCATGTAATAACCCATGCGGTTGGCCGGCAGCGCGCCGGCCAGGATCGCGTACGGCATGGTCAGGATGCTGGCCCAGGCGATGCCGACGCCGATCATCGGCACCATCAGCATCGACTTGTCGGTGATGAAGAACAGGCTGGCCAGGCTCAGGCCGCCGATCGCCAGGCACACGGTGTGGCAAGCCTTGCGGCTGGTGGCGCGCGCCAGGACCGGCAGGATGAAGGCGGCCAGCGCCGACACGCCGTTGTACACCGCGAACATGATGCCGACCATGTTGGCGGCATCCTGGTAGGCGGCCGACTGGGCGTCGACGGTGCCGTAGACATTGTCGGCGATCGCGGTGCCGGTGTAGATCCACAGCGAGAACAGCGCGATCCAGGTGAAGAACTGGACGAAGGCCAGCTGCACCATGGTCTTCGGCATCTGGGCGAAGCCGCCGATGATCTCGCGCAGGGCCACGCCGAAGTTGCGCGCCTGCTTGCGCTGGGCCTGGAAGCGGTCGAGGTCGGGCGGCGGCAATTCGTCGGCGGTGAACACGGTCCAGCTCACGGCCGCCAGGAACACCAGGCCGCCGAGGTAGAAGGCGTAGCGCACGCTGTCGGGAATGGCGCCGTCCACCGGCACGTTGGACACGCCCAGGTAATCCGAGAAGATGGTCGGCAGCAGCGAGGCGATGACGGCGCCGCAGCCGATGAAGAAGGTCTGCATCGCATAGCCGGCGGTCTGCTGCGCAGGGTCGAGCTTGTCCCCGACGAAGGCGCGGAAGGGCTCCATCGAGACGTTGATCGCGGCATCCAGCATCCACAGCACGGCCACGGCCATCCAGACGGCGCTGGAATTGGGCATCAGGAACAGCGCGATGGTGGCGAAGATCGCGCCCAGGAAGAAGAAGGGACGGCGGCGGCCCCAGGTCGGGTGCCAGGTGTTGTCGCTGAGGTAGCCGATCACGGGCTGCACCAGCAGGCCGGTGACGGGCGCGGCCAGCCAGAACCAGGGCAGGTCTTCGGGCGAGGCGCCGAGCGTGGCGAAGATGCGGCTGGTATTGGCGTTCTGCAGCGCGAAGCCGAACTGGATGCCGAAGAAGCCGAAGCTCATGTTCCACAGCTGCCAGAACGACAGGCGCGGCTTGAGCGAGTGAGTGTGCATTTCCATCTGTGTCCCCTAACGGTGTCCGGACTGGGGCCAGACTACCTCGATGTAGCAAAATAACATGGGGACTGATGAGTGTCAATCTACACAACACTCTAGGAAAGACAGGTTATGTAGTCAAACAACACAACTACTGTCGCGCCGCGAAAAATACCGTCGCCCCCCGCGAAGGCGGGGGTCCAATTTGTTCGCGCTAACGAGACGCTGACAAACTTGGCCCCCCGCCTGCGCGGGGACGACGGGAAATTGCGGGTCGACGGGAATGGCGGGCGCGACCGGACAAGGACGTAGCCCTGGCTTGATCAACCCTTGCGATGCGGCTTCTTGTCAGCAAACTTGCGCTTGGCACCGGCCGGCTTCTTCTCCGGCGGCGTTTCGCCATCGCGCGTGATGCCCAGCTGCTGGCCGGCCACCCACACTTTCTTCAGCGTCTCGATGGTGTCCTGCGACAGGTCGGACGGCATGTCCAGGGTGCTGAAGTCGTCGTAGATCTCGATGCGGCCGATTTCCTTGGACGGAATGCCGCCTTCGTTGGCGATGGCGCCGACGATGTTGCCCGGCTTGACGCCATGGGCGTGGCCGACTTCGATGCGGTAGGTCGACATGCCCGGCTCCGACGGCCGCACCACGCGCTCCTTGCGGAATCCTTCGCGCACCTGGGCGAAGCCTTCGCGGGTCGGACGCGGGGCGCGCTCGTCGCCGAAGCCTTCACGGCCGGCGCGGGCAGGACGTTCGTCCCTGTCGCGCCATTCCGGCACCGGCCTGGCTTCGCGGTCCGGCTTTTCGATCAGCAGGGGCTCGTCGCCGCGGTACAGCTTGGCCAGGGCGGCGGCGATGTCGATCGCCGGCACGTTCTGGTCGCGCTCGTATTCTTCGATCAGCGAACGGAAGACGTCCAGGCCGCCGGCGGCCAGGGTGGCGCCGATCTGGTCCTTGAAGCGGGCGATGCGCACGTCGTTGACCGCCTTGACGGTCGGCAGTTTCAGTTCGGCCACCGGCTGGCGCGTGGCGCGCTCGATCGACTTCAGGAGTCCGCGCTCGCGCGGGGTGATGAACAGGATCGCCTGGCCGCTGCGGCCGGCGCGGCCGGTGCGGCCGATGCGGTGGGTATAGCTTTCCGGGTCCGACGGCACGTCATAGTTGATGACGTGGCTGATGCGCTCCACGTCCAGGCCGCGCGCGGCGACGTCGGTCGCCACCAGGATGTCGATCTTGCCGTTCTTGAGCTGGTCGATGGTGCGCTCGCGCTGCTGCTGGGCCAGGTCGCCGTTGATGGCGGCGGCCAGGAAGCCGCGCGCCTGCAGCTTGGATGCCAGCTCCTCGGTGCCGAGCTTGGTGCGCGCAAAGATGATCATGCCGTCGAAAGGCTCGGCTTCCAGGATGCGGGTCAGCGCCTCGACCTTTTGCAGGCCGGCGACCAGCCAGTAGCGCTGGGTGATGTTGTCGGCGGTGCCGGTCTTGGCGGCGACCGTCACTTCCTGCGCATCGCGCAGATAGGTCTTGGCGATGCGCTTGATCACCGGCGGCATGGTGGCCGAGAACAGCGTGGTCTGGCGCGATTCCGGCGTCTGCTTCAGGATCTGCTCGACGTCGTCGATGAAGCCCATGCGCAGCATTTCGTCGGCTTCGTCGAGGATCAGGGTCTTCAGCTGCGACAAATCGAGCGAACCCTTTTCGATGTGGTCGATCACGCGGCCCGGGGTGCCCACCACCACGTGCACGCCGCGGCGCAACGCCGCCAGTTGCGGGCCGTAGGCCTGGCCGCCGTAGATCGGCAGCACGTGGAAGCCCTTGATGTGGGCGGCATAGCTCTGGAAGGCCTCGGCCACCTGGATCGCCAGCTCGCGCGTGGGCGCCAGCACCAGCGCCTGGGGCGCGGTCAGCTTGGTGTCGATCTGGGCCAGCACCGGCAGCGCGAAGGCGGCGGTCTTGCCGGTGCCGGTTTGCGCCTGCCCCAGCACGTCGCGGCCGGCCATCAGCAACGGAATGGTGGCCGCCTGGATCGGCGAAGGCGTTTCGTAGCCGACGTCCTTGAGCGCCTTGAGGATGGGCGCGGGAATATTCAGGTCGGCGAACGTCTGGAGCGGGGTTTCAAGCATGAAAGAAAATCTCTTAAAAAATCAAAGCAATCCTATAGTTTACTCGGTTGTGGGCTGGAAGCCGTGAATATTTGATAGAAAGGCCCTGATAACAGATGAAATACGACGGTATGACCAGCATGGCTTGCTCTTCTCAAACGCCTGGCACAGGAAGTTTTCATGAGTGAACATGCCCTCGCTTGAGTATCTTCAATTCCCTCGATGTGTCCACGAACAACAATCGTTGATCCGGCTCACACATATGAGAGGAGCAACATGGCCATCGACGTTTATCTGACCATCGACGGAATCAAAGGCGAATCAGCCGACCACGCGCACCAAGGGTGGATAGAAGTGACTTCGGCGCAGTGGGGTGTCGTCCAGCCGCGCAGCGCCACCGCCTCGACTGGCGGCGGCCACACGGCGGAGCGATGCGAACACAAGAGCATTTCACTCACCAAGCTGACCGACCTGGCGTCCCCGATCCTGATGCAAACCTGCTCTTCGGGACGCACGATACCGAAAGCCAAGCTGGAATTCATGCGCGCCGACAGCGATGGCACACCAATCAGATATTACGAAGTCGAACTGGAAAACGTCCTGGTCGGCAGCATCGATCAAGTGGTTCATCCAGGCACAGGCCTGCACGATGCCTTCACGCTGAAGTTTTCAAAAGTGCGGTGGCGTTATACGCAGCAAAGAATCAGCGGCGGCACGGGTGGCGGGACCGTGGGCGGCTGGGACCTTGCCACCAACCGGATTGTTTGACGGAGCTGCCATGCTTGAAGTCCAGCCGAAAGATTCGCGAACATTTTTCATGCTTCCACAATCGCCGGAGGGTGCCGGATATTATGTGTATGGCACGCCGGGCAACGGCGCCGCCCAGTATGCGCATCCAGCAATGATGACCTTGTTGTTCATGGTCGAACGGGAATGGGCGCTGATCGAAAAGCGCAGATTCGGCATCGGGAACATCAGCATTGCAGGCGGCGGCGGGTTTGGTCACAAATCGCATCGCAAAGGCTTGGAAGTCGACGTCCGCCCACTACGGATCGACGGCCACCTTCTTCCAGTCAGCTATCTAAGTCGGGACTACGACTTCAATGCCACTTGCATCCTGATCGAACTGTTTCGTGCTTGCGCGGCCTACCCTTTGGTCATCTTCTTCAATGACACGCGGATTCCCGGTACCCACCCTCTGGCAGATCACGATAATCACTTTCACGTTCAGTTCTAGGACCTTATGAAACCAAACCGCAGCCTGGCGATCATCCTGGTATCGGCACTATGTTCGCTGGCCTATGCAAGCACCAGAAAAGCCTGGGACGGAACGTATTCGCCAGCCACGATCCATTACCTGATTTACGCAAATGAACTGGACGAAGCCCAAGCACCGACGCGCACCGACCAGAAGCTTTCGGTCGCAGTCGATGGTGACCTTGCCAGGCAGCTGTTCGATTCCATTGGACCGGATTTGAAGCTTGGCTGCGGGACTACCTTGGGAATGCGCCAGCGCCAGCGTGGCGACCTTGACTGTTCTTATGACAAGGAAAACCCGGCTTCGCCATATACATGCCACTTCGGGCTGAACCTCCGAAATGGAAAAAGCATTGCCGGCGCAACTTGTTAGAGCGCGACGATCCGAGCTGGCTTGGCGTGCCACATGGCGCTAGCGCCCACTCGCCACGATCGCCGCAATGAATTCCCGGTGCGTGGGCATCACGTTCACGCACTTGCCGACCACCTGTTCGATATTCCGGAGGAAATCGGCCAGCTCGCGCCCGTCGAGCAGGTCGGCCAGCGGATTGGCGCCGCGTGGGCGCAGGCCCTGCCCGTGTAGTACCTGCTGCCAGCCGATCGGGGTGAACAGTTCGTTGTTTTCCCGCACCACCCGGCCGTGCGCGGCATACAAGTCCAGCTTGCGTTGCAGTGTCTCCGGGATCGCCATCCCGCGCACATGGTCCCAGAACGGCGTGTCGGCGCGTTCGGTCGCGTGGTAGTGCAGGATGATGAAGTCGCGGATGCGCTCGACCTCGAAGTCGCACTGGCGGTTGAATTCGTCGATGTCCGCCGCGTCGAAGCCCTCGTCCGGAAAGAAATCCATCAGGCGCGACAGGGTCGACTGGACCAGGTGGATCGAGGTCGATTCCAGCGGTTCCAGGAAGCCCGAGGCCAGCCCGAGCGCCACCACGTTCTTGTTCCACACCTTCTTGCGCTTGCCGGCGGTGAAGCGCAGCAATTTCGGCTCGGCCAGCGCCGCGCCATCGAGATTGCGCATCAAAATGGATGCGGCTTCGTCCTCGCTCATGAAGCGGCTGGCGAACACGTGGCCGTTGCCGGTGCGGTGCTGCAGGCCGATGCGCCATTGCCAGCCGGCCGGGCGCGCCGTGGCGCGGGTATAGGGCAGCAAGTCGCCGGCCAGTTCGCAGGGTACCGCCCAGGCGCGGTCGCAGGGCAGCCAGTGGCTCCAGTCCTCGAAACCCGTCTGCAGGGTCTGCTCGATCAGCAGGCCGCGGAAACCCGAGCAGTCGAGGAACAGGTCGCCCTCGACCACCTCACCGTTTTCCATCACCACCGCTTCGACGAAGCCGTCGGCCGGGCGCTGGCGCACCTGCGCCACCTTGCCCTCGATGCGCACCACACCGTGCGCCTCGCTGTACTTGCGCAGGTAGCGCGCGTACAAGCCGGCATCCAGGTGGAAGGCGTAGACGATGTCGGCCAGCGGGGAATTCGCCATCTCGGGGCTGGGACGAATGAATTTCGATGCGCGCGCCGCCATGCGGTTGATCGAATAGTGCTCGAGGTCGGGCGCCTGGCCGGCCAGGTAGGCCTTCAGCCAGTACTGGAAGAAGTCGACCGTCCACAAGTCCTGGCCGAACTTGCCGAAGCCGTGCATGTAGCGCTCCCCCACCCTGCCCCAGTCCTCGAACTCGATACCGAGCTTGAAGGTGGCACGGGTTTCGCGCATGAACTCGTCCTCGTTGATGCCGAGGACCTCGTTGAACAGGCGGATCATCGGGATGGTCGATTCGCCGACGCCGACGCTGCCGATCTCCTCGGATTCCACCAGGCGGATGTTGTACTTGTTCTTGAGGAGGCGCGCCAGCGAAGCCGCCGCCATCCAGCCGGCAGTGCCGCCGCCGACGATCACGATGTTTTTCAGGGGGGTCGTATTCATAGTCCTCGCAGGATACAAAAAAAGCCTCCTGCGCGGTAGTACCGGGCAGGAGGCTTTGGTCATTCAGGTGTCGGCTCGCGCCAACAGCCGCTTACATCTTGTAGTTCAGGCCAATCATCACGTTGCGGCCGAAGCGCTTGTCTTCGATGACGTTGTCCTTGGTCTTACGATAGCGCATGTAAGGCGCGTCGTTGACGTTGTTCATCTCGACCAGCACGGACAGGCCTTTCATGCGACCGGTCTGGAATTCGTAGCCGAACTGCAGGTCGACCACTTTGTCGCCCTGGAAGTAGGTCAGCTCACGAGCACCCGAGTAGTCGGACACTTCGCCGATGAAGTCCGAGCGATAACGCTCTGCCACGCGGGCCGAGAAGCCGGCCTTTTCGTAGTACAGCGTCAGGCTGGCGGCGCGCTTGGACAGGCCAGGCAGGGCCATGGTGCCCGAACCACCGTTGGTGGTGTCCGGCAGGGCAACCGCGCTGCTGTTCTGCGACACGTTGGCGACCACGCCGAAGCCGTCCAGGTAACGGGTGACCAGGTTGAACGGCATCGACGCCGCCAGTTCCACACCCTTGATGTTACCGCCCGAACCGTTCACCGGCGTCGTGAAGATACCGGTGTTGCTTGGCGCCACGAACGAGGTCGGCAGCAGGAACGGGGTGAAGTCGACCGTGTTGCCGGCGTTGATGATGTAGGTATCCAGCTTTTTGTAGAACATTGCGGCGCTGACGTAGGCCTTGGTGTCCCAGTACTTCTCGTACGACACGTCGACCGACTTGGCGCGGAACGGTTTCAGCTGCGGGTTGCCGCCGCTGCCGCCGTATTCGCCGCGGGTCTGGTCGTAGCCGAAGGTACGCGAGGCACGCATGTCGTTCAGGGTCGGACGCGCCATGATCTTCGCCAGCGAGAAGCGCAGGGTTTGCTGGTTGCCCAGGTCGCCGATCAGGTTCAGGCTCGGCAGCACGTCGTTGTAGCTGGTGCCTTCGGTGTTGGTGGCGGTCGGACGGTTGGCGTCGGTGGTGCCGGTGGCCAGGTTATCCACCGAGAAGGCGGTCGATTCCTGCTGGGTATGCACCACTTGCAGGCCGAGTGCGCCACGCAGCGGAATGCGGCCGATCTGCGAATCGATGTTCAGCTTGGCAAAGCCGGTCGAGATTTTTTCGCGGACGGTCCAGTCCTTGTTGTAGATCTCCGGGTGCAGCTTCTGGTTCACATCATAGATGCTGTTCAGGTTGGCCAGCGGATCGAAGGTGATCACGTTGATGCCGCTCGAACCCGCCGTGGCGCTGCCGGAACCGCTTGGATACGCCGCCGACGCGAAGGGATCGCTGCTGCCCTTGATCGACAGCAGGCTCTCGGTGTAGTCGCGGGTCTTCGAACGGTTGGTGACGTTGCCGCCGAAGGTGACCTTGTTGAATACCCAGGCATTGTCCAGGTCGCGGGTCAGGTCGAAGCGCACTGCACCCAGCTTGTCGTACACATGCGGGAACTTGACGTAGCCGGCCTGGGTCTGGGCGCCGCCCCAACCCTGGGCATCGGTCAGGCGCACGACGTTCGGGTCGGCGTAGTTCAGGCTCGGCGAGAAGGCCTGGCTGCCGGCGACGAAGCCGACGGTGCCCAGGGCGGTCGAGCTGCCGTAGGTTTCGACGTTGGCGCCATTGCGCTCGGCCGAGTTCCAGGACAGGTCGAGGTTGGCGCTCCAGTCCTGGTTCAGCTTGAGCTTGGTGTTCCAGCCGATCGACTTGCTGACGTCGCTGTAGCTCTCGATATCGTTGCGCAGCACGGCGCGCACGTTGTTGAAGGTGCCGGCGGTAACGGTGTTGCCCGACAGGGTCGGGTTGACCAGCTGGCCGGCGACGTCGTAGCCGACCGTGGTCGGAGTGTCGGACAGCGGCAGCTGGATGCCGTGGGTACGGGTGTTACGGTCGTACTTCGAGTAGAACAGGTCGATGGTGCTGGAGAACTCGCGGTTCGGACGGAACTGGAGCACGCCCATCAGGCCATTGCGGGCCTGCGAATAGACCTCGGTGAACGACTCCATGCCGGTGTACGGGATGTTGACGGTCTGGCCGTTGTAGGTGGTGGTGCCATTGCCCCAGGAACCGAAGCGGGTCTGGTCGCCGGTCACGCCCTGCAGGCGCGAGAAGCCGAAAGCGATACCGACGGTGCGGTTCTGGAACTGGTCGATGTAGGAGAAGGTGGTGCGGTTGCCGCTGCCGTGGGTATCCATGCCCAGGCCGGTCTTTTCGCGGCGGTAGTTCACGGCCATGGTGCGGCCCTTGAAGTCCAGCGGACGCACGGTCTGCATGTCAATGGTGCCCGACAGGCCCTGGCCGACCAGGCCGGCGTCCGGGGTCTTGTATACGGTCACGCCGGACAGCATCTCGCCCGGGTACTGGTCGAATTCGACGTTGCGGTTGTCGCCCACCGAGACTTGCTCGCGGCCGTTCAGCAGGCCGGTCGAGAAGCCCGGCGACAGGCCGCGGATCGAGATCACCGATGCGTTGCCGTGCTCGTCGCGCTGGGCGGTCAGGCCCGGCAGGCGCGAGATCGATTCGGCGATGCTCTGGTCCGGCAGCTTGCCGATGTCTTCCGCCGAAATCGCTTCGACGATGGAGTCATTGTTCTTCTTGACCGAGATGGCCGCTTCGATACCGCGGCGGATACCGCTCACCTTGACGGTCTGGATGCCGGTGTTGCCATTGTTGGCCGCGGCATCGCCGCTGCTCTGGGCAACCGCCTGGCTGGTGGTCTGCTGTTGTTCTTGCGCGAAGGCGGCGTGGGATGCCAGCGCCATGAAGACGGCGCAGCCCGCTGCGACAGGACGCAGTGGGAATGCAAAGTTGCCCGGCACGGTGCGCGCCGAGCGCTTGTTTGCGAAAAGGTTCATTTGTCCCCTCAAGTACATGTAGAAGTGCATTTTTTTTCCCGCAAACAGCGGCCGGAGAGCCAACAACACGGGAGCCAGAAATAAACGTTTCTTAGACGTTCTGTCAACGATTCTGTACTAAAACTAGATGCACTGTCAACGGGACTTGCCTCCGACTACGGGAATGTAGGGTTTTTACGCATAATCGTCATAATGAGGCCCTATATCGTTGTATTCGGGCTACAAAGACCGCATGCATACCTTGTAGTCGTACTACAAACCCCTTGCGAAGCACCAATTACATGCATATTTGCACTGTTTCGGTGCGGAATTACGTAGTAGGTTTACCAAATATCCGCACAATTGAAACGAAGGGCTTGCTTTTTCCTAGCAGAAACCCTGTAGCAAAACTAGACCACTACCATCGCGCATGCGTTGCCGCCGGCGTTATGCTCGTGTATTCTCCCTGAAAAAAATGAAACAAGAGCATCTTTTGCAGCGTAGTCCTGGCTGACAAAGCCATGTAGTTGGGCTACTTCCACCCTGGAGACATCATGAACAAAACTTTCTTGCGGGCCCTGATCGGCGCTGCCTTCCTGGCCGCCGGTGCCGTCCACGCACAAGCCCCCGCCATCGACCACATGGATCCGCCGTTCTGGTGGGCCGGCATGCAGCACAAGGGCTTGCAGCTGATGGTCCACGGTCCGGCGATCGGCGAACTCCAGCCGACGATCGACTATCCGGGCGTGCGCATCGCCTCGACCAGCCGGGTGCCCAGCAAGAATTACCTGTTCATCGACCTGGCGCTGGATGCCGACGTCAAGCCCGGCAGCTTCGACATCGTGTTCCGCGGCCAGGACGGCCGCACCACGACTTATGCCTACAAGCTGCTGGCGCGCGAACCCGGTTCAAGCCAGCGCCAGGGCTTCGACACCAAGGACGCGATCTACCAGGTCATGCCGGACCGCTTCGCCAACGGCGACCCGAAGAATGACAGCGTGGCCGGCCTGCCCGACAAGCTCGACCGCAAGCTGGGCCATGGCCGCCACGGCGGCGACATCCAGGGCATGATCGACCACCTGGATTACATCGAAGGCCTGGGCTTCACCCAGCTGTGGCCGACGCCGCTGGTCGAAAACGACATGAAGGCGGCCTCCTACCACGGCTATGCCGCCACCAACCTGTACAAGATCGACCCGCGCTACGGCAGCAACGAGGACTTCCGCCGCCTCTCCAGCGAGGCGCGCAAGCACGGCATCGGCCTGATCCAGGACGTGGTGCTCTCGCACATCGGCCTGAATCACTGGTGGATGAAGGACTTGCCGACACCGGACTGGATCAACCACCCGACCAGGTTCGTCGCCACCCAGCACCATCACACCGCGGTACACGATCCTTACGCGGCCAGGGAAGACGCCAGCAACTTCACCACCGGCTGGTTCAGCCCCGGCATGCCGGACATGAACCAGACCAACCCCTATGTCGCCAACTACCTCATCCAGAACAACATCTGGTGGATCGAGTACGCCGGCCTGTCCGGCCTGCGCATCGACACCTTCGGCTATTCGGACGGCGGCTTCCTCACCGAATTCACGCGCCGCCTGATGCAGGAGTACCCGAACCTGAACATGGTGGGCGAGGAATGGAGCAAGCTGCCTTCGCTGGTATCGCACTGGCAGCGCGGCAAGGTCAACTTCAACGGCTACGTCAGCTCGATGCCGAGCCTGATGGACTTCCCTCTCACCGAGGCGATGCGCGACGCGCTGGCAAAGAAAGACCGTGGCGACGGCTCAGGCGGCAACATCTTCAACGACGTCTACGAGACCCTGTCCCAGGATTACCTGTACCCGGACCCGAAACGCCTGGTGCTGTTCGAGGGTAACCACGACATGGCGCGCATCTTCAGCGTGGTGAACGAAGACTTCGACCGCTACAAGATGGACATTGCCTTCGTGATGACCATGCCGCGCATCCCGCATTTCTATACCGGCGACGAATTGCTGATGACCAGCGAGGTCAAGGTCCGCAACGACAACAGCTACCGCACCGACTTCCCGGGCGGCTGGGCCGGCGACCGCGTCAACGCCTTCACCGGCAAGGGCTTGACGGCGCGCCAGCGCGAAGCCCAGGACTTCGTCCGCAAGCTGGTCACCTGGCGCAAGAACAGCCCGGTCATCCATGACGGCAAGCTGATGCACTATGCGCCGGAGAACAATACCTGGATTTACTTCCGTTACGACGGCAGCAAGAAGGTGATGGTGGCCTTGAATGCGAATGCCAGGGAGACCGTGCTGGATGCCGGGCGTTTCCGCGAGATGCTGGAGGGGGTGGCTTCGGGTAAGGATGTCTTGAGTGGCAAGACTTATGGTTTGAAGGATGAGATTCGCTTGCCCGCAAAATCGGTGCTCATTCTGGAAATCTGACGTAGGGTGGGCACCCCGTGCCCACGCATGACGCCGACATGACGCAAACTTCCGCGTGGGCACGGGGTGCCCACCCTACCCGTAACGCTTACTCCGCCTTATGAAACCTACCCTCATTGCCTTTGCAGCTGCTGCCCTGATTCCCCAGATCGTTGTTGCCGCCGAAGCGCCGCCGCTCAAGTACGATATCTACGTGCGCGGCGCCTTCAATGGCTGGGGCACCGACAACCTCCTCGCCTATCAAGGCAAGGGCGTGTACGAGGCCGATATCCTGGTCAGTCCCGGCAACCATGCCTTCAAGATCGGCAGCAAGGACTGGAACGCCGAGTGGGTGGCGGATCCGGCGGCCAGCGTGCGCGTGGACCTGGGGCGCGCCTATCCGCTGGCAACCGAGGCCGGGCCCGAGGACTATCTGTTCACCAAGCAGACCGCCAGCTTCCGCTTCCGCGTCGACGTCTCGAACCCCGCCAAACCGGTGCTCAGCGTGACGCGGCTGGCCGCGCCGGTCCAAAGCGCGACCGCCGACCCGCACGCGGGCATGGCCGGCGCCGCCACCCTGGCCTTTGCCACCTGGGACGGCAAGCAGGAAAGCGCGCGCTTTTCCAGCCCGGATCCGGCGGCGCCGCTGCGCACCTACGTCCACTCGACCACGATGCAGCTGCGCGACCCCGGTCCGCAATACGCCAGCTACACCGAGGATGCCGCCCTGCCCACGGTCCGCAGCGGCAAGCTGGCCTTTGATGCCCTGTTCGCGCTGGCGCTGCACGAGATGCGCCAGGACTCGGTGAAGGAAATCCGCGACGGCAATTACAACGGCAATGCGCCGATTCCCTGCGACTGCTTCGAGACCGGCGAGAAGTGGCATTACGTGTGGACGCGCGATCTGTCCTACGCGGCCGACCTCGGCCTGGCCATGCTCGACCCGCAGCGCGTGCGCAATTCGCTCGAATTCAAGCTGTCCGGCTGGCGCGAGGGCGTGCCGCGCGCAACGCACATACCCGGTACGCCTGACGGCCTGCAGATCGTGCAGGACACCGGCAGCGGCGGCAGCTGGCCGGTGAGCACCGACCGCATCACCTGGGCCTTCGCGGCCGAGGAAACGCTGAAGAATCTGGCGCCGGCCGAGCGCCCGGCGTTTGCCGCCAAGGCCCTGCAGGCGCTGTCGAACACGGTCGAGATCGACCGCGTCGCCACCTGGGACGCCGCCAGCGGTTTATATGGCGGCGAAGAATCCTTCCTGGACTGGCGCGACCAGAGCTATGCGGCCTGGATCACGGGCGACCTGGCCTCGATGGCGTCCAGCCGGGCGCTGTCGACCAACGTCGGCCACTACAAGGCCCTCACCCTGGCCGCCGCGCTGGCCCAAGAGCAAGGCGACAAGACGCGCGCGGCGCGCTACGAAGGCTGGGCGCAAGACCTCAAGCGCGCCATCAACACCCGTTTGTGGCTGCCGCAGGAAGGCATGTACAGCAGCCTCACCGCCGCCCACTTCGATGGCGCGCCCATGCACAAGTTCGACTGGCTGGGCCAGGCGCTGGCGATCGTCACCGGCGTGGCCGACGGCACCCGCGCGCGCAGCATCCTGGCGCACTATCCGCACGGGCCGATGGGCGCACCGGTGATCTGGCCGCAGCAACAGGACCTGCCCGTGTACCACAACCGCGCCCTGTGGCCCTTCGTCACGGCCTACGGCCTGCGCGCGGCGGCCATCGGCGGCAATGCCGGCGTGGCCGATGCCGCCTACGACTCGCTGATCCGCGGCGCCGCGCTCAATTTGTCGAACATGGAAAACCTGGAGTGGCTGTCCGGCCAGCCGGTGTTGCTGGACGAGCAGCATCCCGAGCTGATCGGCCCGGTGATCAATTCGCGCCGCCAGCTGTGGTCCGTCGGCGGCTATGTCGGCATGGTGGTGCGCAATGTGTTCGGCGTGTCGACCACGGCGACCGGCATCCGCGTCCAGCCTTTCGTCACCGCCAGGCTGCGCGCCGGAATGATCGGCGCCGACGGCGTCGCGACACTCCGTCAGCTGCGCCTGCAGGGCCACGCCATCGACGTCGTCCTGCGATTGCCGGCCGGCGCCGTTGCAAACGTGGGCGCGGCGAGCTACCCCATCGACCGCATCCTGCTCAACGGGAAGCCGGTCGGACCCAACATCCGCTGGGACAAGCTGGGTGAAAAAAACACCATCGAAGTCCGCTTCGGCAAGCTGGCAAGCAACGCCGGCGCCCTCACCCACCTGCAGGCGGTGCGGCGCGTGCAGGCCGATCCCTACCGGGAAGATCCGGCCGTGTTCGGCCCGCGCGAACCGCGCATCGAGAGCCTGCAGCGCGATGGCGCCGGCCACGTGGCGCTGGCCTTCGGCGCGCCCCAGGGCCAGAAGGAACAGAGGCAGCAAGCCGGCGTGGTCTACAACATCTACCGCGACGGCAAGCCGGTGGCGCAAGGCATCGACGGCGCCGGCTGGACCGACAGCGCGGCGGCGGAAACGACGGCGAGCGCCTGCTACGCCGTCGAAGCCCAGTTCACGGCCAGCGGCAACCGCAGCCACCACAGCCAGCCGCGCTGCGCCGGCGCCGCCGTCACCATCGCCGCGACCGATGTCCGAGTCTCCGCGAGCGTACCAGTGGCCGGCCCGAACGCGCGCTTCGCCGAGCCGCACCTGGCGGCCTGGGGCAAGCCCGAAGACCGCTTCGCCGTCAGGGACGTGCGCGTGCCCGAGGCCGGCGAGTATGCAGTCCAGGTGCGCTATCACAACGGCGCCAACCAGATCAACCTGGGCATCAGCGGCGGCGTCAAATGGCTGGCGGTGAAGGATGGCGCCGGCGCCATCGTGGCCCAGGGCGTGGTGCAGCTGCCGCATGCGCGCATCGAGAAAACGAATACGCCGACGGTGTTGTCGACGCCGCTGGCGGCGCGCCTGGATGCCGGCGCCGCCTACCGCGTCGAGATGAGCGACTTCTACAACATGAGCTATTTGCAGAGCAACAGCAGCTTCAGCGCGGCCGGCGGGGTGGAGGGGCCGTCGAACCGCTTCGAACTCTACGGCATCCGCCTGCTGCGGGTGCGCTGAAGGGGCGCGCGGGGAAACCCCTCAGGCGTGGGAGCCGTGCAGCGGCGGCGCCAGTGCGTCGCGCGCCTGCAGGATGCCCGGCAGGCGGCTTGCATTGGCCGTCTGCGCCAGGTCGATGCTGTACAGGTTGCTGCCGGCATCGTCCGGCGCCAGGTGCAGGAAATGCTCGAAGCGCATGCCCATCTTGCGCAGCAAGAAATTCGACGCGATGTTGTTGGGCGAGGTGATCGCCAGCACGCGCCGGATGCCGAGGCTGGCCGCGAACGCCAGCACCGCCACCCCGGCTTCGTGCGCATAGCCCTGGCCGCGCCAGGCCGGCAGGAAGGCGTAGCCGATATCGACGCCGTCCAGGCTCGCGCGCTTGATCAGGCCGCACATCCCGATCGGCGTGCCCCCCTCTTTCAGCTCGACCACGTACAGGGAATGGCCGCGCTCCTCCAGCATGGCGATCGGCCCGGACAGCAGCGCCTCGTGCGCGTCCTGCAGCGTGCGGATGCCGCGGTCGCCGATGTGTTCGACGAAGGCGGGGTCGTTGACCAGCGCCAGGTAAAAGGCGCCGTCCTCGGGTTCGACGGTGCGCAGGTTCAGGCGCGCGGTGGCGAGGATGTGCACGGGGTCCTCAATCTTCCTCGGGAAGCGGCCAGCGGGCCGGGTCTTCCAGCAGCTTGTACATCAGATAGGCGTCGACGAAACCCAGGCGGCGGTGACGAAAAGCCTTGGGCAGGGTGCCGACGATCGAAAAGCCGAGCCGCTTGAACAGGTGCAGGGCGCGGTTGTTGGTGCTCACCACGAAGTCGCATTGCATCGCCAGGAAACCCAGGCGGCGCGCTTCGCCGATGGCGTGTTCGCCGAGCAGGTGGCCGACGCCGACGCCCTGGGCGTTCGGGCTGACCATGCAGGACAGCCTGGCCACGTGGGCGCCGCGCCCGGCCTGGGCCGGATGCAGCTTGACCATGCCGAGGACGCGCTCGCCCTTCAGCGCCACCCAGGTGCGGATGCCAGGTGCGAACCAGTACGCCATGGCGTCTTCACGGCTGGTGTCGCAAGGATGCACGTCGGTTTCCCCCTCGGCCAGATGCGTCTGGAAGATGGTCCACAGGGCGCTGAAATCGGCCACCGTGGCGGGACGAAGCTGGATGTCTATCACTTGGCTGAGCCCGCTCGCAAGTATCGAAAGCGCAAGATTCTATCACCGCGTTTTGGCCGCACAGCTGGCAAACCTGAGAGTATTGACGATTATATTTCTGCGCGATTACGAGAGGAAAGACATGCTGCCTCCGGGCCATGCCGATCTTGTGCCCAGCCGCTGCATCACCCATTGCGGCCGAGGCGGAAATCCACCGTTTCCGGCCGCCCCGGCAGGCGCAGGCTGGCGCGCGCACGCGGCGCTTCGCTGACGACCTGCCCGCGCCGCAGCACCAGCCGGCGCGCCGCGCGCAGGCGGATCGCCTCGACCGGACCGCCGGCGTCGAGCAGCACCAGGTCAGCCTTGCAACCGGGCGCGATGCCATAGCCCTGCAAGCCGAGGATGCGCGCCGGGGTGGTGGTGACGGCTTCGAAGCACTGGCGCATGGCGGCCTGGCCGGTCATTTGCGCCACGTGCAGGCCCATGTGCGCGACTTCCAGCATGTCGCCCGAGCCCATGCCATACCAGGGGTCCATCACGCAATCGTGGCCGAAGGCGACCGGCACGCCGGCCGCCAGCAGTTCCGGCACCCGGGTCATGCCGCGCCGTTTCGGATAGCTGTCGTGGCGGCCCTGCAGGGTGATGTTGATCAGGGGATTGGCGATCGCGGCCACGCCGGATTCGGCGATCAGCGGCAGCAGCTTGCTGACGTAATAATTGTCCATCGAATGCATCGAAGTCAGGTGCGAGCCGGTCACCCGTCCATGCAGGCCGAGGCGCTGGGTTTCATAGGCCAGGGTCTCGATATGGCGCGACAGCGGGTCGTCGCTCTCGTCGCAATGCATGTCGACCATCAGGCCCTGTGCGGCCGCGTACTCGCACAGCAGGCGCACGGATTCCGCGCCCTGCGCCATGGTGCGTTCGAAGTGGGGGATGCCCCCAACCACGTCCACGCCCATGCCGATGGCGCGCTTCAGGTTGTCGAAGGCGCTGGGACTGCGCAGCAGGCCGTCCTGGGGAAAGGCCACCAGTTGCAGGTCGAGATACGGCGCAACGCGGCGCCTGACTTCAAGCAGGGCCTCGACCGCCAGCAGGCGGTCGTCGCAGATATCGACGTGGGTACGGATCGCGAGCAGGCCACGCGCCACCGCCCAGTCGCAATACTGGAGCGCGCGCTCGATCAGCGCTTCCTGGGCCAGCTGAGGTTTCAGTTCGCCCCAGACCGCGATCCCTTCCAGCAGGGTGCCGGACTGGTTCACGCGCGGCAGGCCGTAGCTGAGGGTGGCATCCATGTGGAAGTGGGCGTCGACGAAGGGCGCCGTGACCAGGTCGCCTTCGGCATCCACTTCGTAGGCGCCACGCAACGGCAGTGCCGGGCCGACCTCGACGATGGTGTCGCCGCGGACCGCGATGTCGATCTCCTTGCGGCCGTCGGCCAGGCTGGCGTTGCGAATGACGAGGTCCATTTCTGCTCCCATGCACACGGTGGAGCCGCCAGATTAGCACATTAAAAATTAATGATGCGTTGCAATATTTCCTTGTAAAAACAACATAAAAGTGCTTTTCAAATGCTGATGAACAGCTTTACACTAGATCTATTGCAGTGCGTCATAAGCTGACCGTGTCAACTGAAATCGAGGAATCCCGATGACTTCCATGTCCGACCGCCTGTCCTTCGCCCGCCCCCAGTGGCAGGCCCAACTCGACGCCTTCCAGACGCTGGGCACCCGCGCCCTCGACAGTGCCGAACAAGTGCTTGTGCTTAATTTGAAGATGTCGCGCGCGTCGATCGAACAGGCCAGCGGCACCTTCCAGCAGATGCTGCAGGCGAGCGATCCGCGCACCCTGTTCACGCTGGCCTTCCAGCCCAACAGCCAGGTGCAGAACCCGTGGCAGCACTTCCTGGCTTACCAGCGCGAACTGATGGGCATCGCCCTCGGCGCGCGCGAGCGTGGCTGGGCCAGCATCCCGGTGCCGGCTGCTGCCGCCGCGCCGCTGCAGCTGAGCAACGTGCAGGCCGTTGCCGCTGACAGGATCGACAGCACCGTGGCGCTGGCCGAGGACACCCTTGGCGTGGGCGACCAGTCCGGCGCCGACGCCGCGGCGGCGCTGGCGCCGGCCACGCAGATCGTGCCGGCCACCGCTTCGCAGCTGGATACGCGCGATGATGCGCCGACCGAACTGGATGCCGAGAAAACCGGCGAATCGCCGTCGGAAACCCCCGCCGCCGAACCTATCCACGCCCCCGCGTCCTCCGTCACTTCGCCCGAGGATGAAACCAGCGCCAACGTCGCCGCCCTGGTCGACATCGTCATCGCCGACGAGGTCCCGCCGGCCAAGGCCAAGCCGCTGGTGGAAGCCCTGAACGAAGTCGCCGCCAAGCCGGCCGCCGTCGAGCACCCAATCGTCTCGACCGTGCCGCTGGAAGCCACCGGCCACATCGAGCTGCCGGTGGTCACGCCACCCGACGCCACGCCGCCAGTGAAGCTGAGCAATGGACCGGCGTCCTCGGAGCGCCGCCGCGCCTCGCGCAAGAAATAAGATGTACTGCGAAGGCACGCTCCGCTTGGCGGCCGCGCCTGCAAGAGCCGGGCAAAGGTAGTACATTAGCGGGCCCTGGCCCGCTTCTTCCATGAGTTCCTGACGTCGATAGCGGGCCGCGGCCCGCTTTTCTTTTTCAACAGGATACTTCATGAGTTTGGCAAGCCTGATCGGCGGATTCGTGCGCCGGCATTGGCGTTCCTACGCGTCGTCGGCGGTGATGTTGTTTGCGGTGGCCCTGTGCTCGGTGCTGGTGCCGCGCAAGGTCGGCGCCATGATCGACGGGCTGGCGGCGCACCGCCTCGGCAGCCACGACCTGATGATCCAGCTGCTGCAGCTGCTTGGCCTCGGGCTGGCGATCTACGGCCTGCGCGTGGCATGGCGGCTGCGCCTGTATTCGGCGGCCTACCGCCTCGGTGTGGAGCTGCGCACCCGCCTGTACGACCGGCTGTCGGCCCAGGGACCGGCCTTCTACCAGCGCCAGCGCACCGGCGATTTGATGGCACTGGCCACCAACGACATCGACGCCATCGAGCAAGCCTCGGGCGAAGCGATGCTGGCCGGCTTCGACGGTACCCTCACCCTGATCATGGTCCTCGGCATCATGTTCCTGGGCGTCGACTGGCGCCTGACCCTGATCGCCCTGCTGCCCTTCCCGCTGATGGCCTTCGCCTTCTGGCGCATCTCGAGCCACATCCACGTCGCGGCCGGCGATTCCCTCAAACGCTTCTCGGCCCTCAACGACCACGTGCAGGAATCCCTGAGCGGCGTGCGCACCCTGCGCGCCCTCGGCCTGGAAGCGCGCAGCGCCAAGCAGTTCTCGGAACTGGCCGCACGCGCCGCGGACGCCAGCCTCACCGCGCAGAAATGGGAGGCTGCCTACGAGCCGGCGGTGGGCCTGACGCTCACCGCGGCCACCGGCCTGACCCTGGGCCTGGGCGGCTACCTGGTGTGGCAACACCAGCTCACCATCGGCCTGCTGACCAGCTTCACCATGTACCTCGGCCAGCTGATCTGGCCTATGTTCGCGGCCGGCTGGGTGCTGTCCCTGATCGAGCGCGGACGGGCGGCGCTGGCGCGCCTGCAGCCGCTGCTCGACGCGCCGCTCAGCGTCGACGACCACGGCACCATCGAACAGCTGGCGCGCGGTCCGCTCCAGCTGCAGGACGTCAGCTTCACCTACGGCGGCCAGGAAGGCGTGATTCCACCGGCGCTCGATAAGGTGTCGCTGCGCCTGGAACCGGGCCAGACCCTGGGCCTGGTCGGCGCCACCGGCGCCGGCAAGTCGACCCTGCTGCGCGTGCTGCTGCGCCAGGCCACGCCGCAGCGCGGCAGCGTCACCTGGGGCGGCCACGGCCTCGACGAATACACGCTGGCGACCCTGCGTTCGGGTCTGAGCTGGGTGCCCCAGGAATCCTTCCTGTTCTCGGCCTCGATCGCCGAGAACATCGCGCTCGGCCGTCCGGGGGCCTCGCGCGCCGACATCGAACAGGCGGCGCGCATGGCGTCCATCCACGACGACATCCTGCGCTTCCCCTACGGCTACGACACCCCGGTCGGCGAAAAGGGCATCACCCTGTCCGGCGGCCAGCGCCAGCGCGTGGCGATCGCCCGTTCGCTGCTGGCCGAAAGTTCCCTGCTGCTGCTGGACGACGCCCTGTCGGCGGTCGATACCGGCACCGAAACCAGCATCCTCGAACACTTCGACGAATTGCGCCGCACACGCCCTGAACTGTCGGTGATCATCGCCAGCCACCGCCTGTCGGCCGTGGTCAAGGCCGACCTGACGGTGGTCCTGCGCGAGGGCCGCGTCGTCGAATCCGGCACCCACGAGCAACTGCTGGCGCGCGACGGCTGGTATGCCAGCCAGTGGCGCTATCAACAACTGGAGGCCAGCCTCGATGCAGTCTGACGCAAGCGACAAGAAAATCAAAGGTGCATCCAAGGCCGAGACCGCGCAAGCCCTCGGCCTGCTGCGGCGCGCCGCCGAACCCGATCGCGCCCACCTGAAATGGGCCACGCTGTGGCTGATCCTGGCCGCCGCGCTGGAAGTGCTCGGCCCGCTGCTCGGCAAGAAGCTGATCGACGACCACCTGCTGCCGCACCACCTCGACTGGACCCGCATGGGGCTGCTGCTGGCGGGGACCCTCCTCACCGGCTGGGCCGCCTCCTGGCTGCGCTTTCTGCAGCTGGTGCGCCTGTCCGGCCTGGCGATGCGCTCGGTGCAGCGCCTGCGCGAGTGGGTGTACGGCCACGTGCTGCGCCTGCCGATGGCCTTCTTCGACAAGGCCATCACCGGCCAGCTGGTGAGCCGCGTCACCAACGACACCGAAGCGGTCAAGACCCTGTACATCCAGGTGCTGTTCGTGATCCTCGACAGCAGCATCGTGCTGGTCGGGACCACCATCGCCATGGCCTGGCTGGACTGGCGCCTGATGCTGATCGTGCTGGCGCTGGTGCCCGCAGTGCTGGGCATCGTCTGGCTCTACCAGCGGCTGTCGGCGCCGGCGGTCACGCGCGCGCGCGCGCTGCGCAGCGACATCAACGGCCAGATGGCGGAATCGATCGGCGGCATGAGCGTGCTGCAGGCGAACAACGCCCAGCAGCGCTTCGGCGAACGCTTCGCGGGCACCAACGAGCAGCACTACACGGCGCGCGTGGCCGAGCTGCGCGCCAACGCCTTCCTGCTGCGCCCGGCGCTGGATTTCCTCAACGTGGTCTTGCTGGCGGTGGTGATCTTCAGCTTCGGCCAGCGCAGCATGAACGCGGTGGAGGTCGGGGTGCTGTACGCCTTCATCAGCTACATCGCGCGCGTGGTCGAGCCGCTGATCCAGATCACCATGCAATTCAGCGGCCTGCAGCAGGCGGTGGTCGCGACCGCGCGCGTCTCCACCCTGCTCGACGAGAGCGGTGCGCCCGAGCATGGACGGCGCCGCCAGGGCGGCGACCGGCCTGCCGACGGTGCGGTCAAACCCGATCCGAATGCGCCGGCGGTGCGCGTGCGCGACCTGAATTTCGCCTACATCGAAGGCCAGACCGTGCTCCACAAGCTCTCGCTCGACATCCCGCGCGGCAGCTTCTTCGGCATCGTCGGCCACACCGGCAGCGGCAAGTCGACCCTGCTGTCGCTGCTGCTGCGCTACTACCCGGCCACCCAGGGCAGCATCGAGCTGTATGGCGAGCCGCTGGCGGCGATCGACAACGAGCGCTTCCGCAGCGAAGTCGGCCTGGTGCCGCAAGACCCCTTCCTGCTGGCGGCGTCGGCGCGCGAGAACATCGACATGGGACGCGGCCTCTCCGCCGCCGCCATCGAGGAAGCGGCGCGCGCGGCCCACGCCCACGGCTTCATCGCGGCGCTGGAACAGGGCTACGACACGCCGCTGGGCGAAGGCGGTTCGCGCCTGTCGTCCGGCCAGAAGCAGCTGATCGCGATCGCGCGCGCCCTCGCCGGCCGCCCGCGCGTGCTGCTGCTGGACGAAGCCACCTCGCGCATCGACAGCCAGACCGAGCAGATCGTGCAGCAGGCGCTGACCGAATTGCGCGGCAAGGTCACGATCATCGCGATCGCGCACCGGCTGTCCACCATCCGCGATGCCGATCGCATCATTGTGCTCAACCACGGCCGCATCAGCGAGGCCGGCAACCACGAGGAATTGATGCACATCGAGGGGGGGTTGTACCAGCGGCTCTACCTGCTGCAGCAACTTGCGGTTTGATTTGACACAAACGTGTGTCTTTTTCGCATACGGGCTGAAAAAACCGTCTTTCTCGGGGGCAACGGGCCTATAATCCCGAGGGTCGCGGTCCCCCATGTGGGACGCATATCTACCTCCGGGGACCCATGTTGGCAGGCTTGAAACGCGCATCGCAGCACCGAGGCAGGCGCACGCGCCTGCCTGCCCGCGTTGGTTCGCCCTTGTTTGCCTTGCTGCTCGCTTGCAGCGGCGCGCCCGCCAGCGCCGCGGCCGTCATGGCTGCGCCGCTGAGCAAGCGGCTGGCCGACATCCAGGAAATCACCCGCATCAACCCGCAGCGCGCCCTGCCGCTGCTGTCGAAGCTGGCGGCGGAACTGCCGGCGGCCACGCCGGCCGAGCACGCCAATTTCCTCAGCCTGTCCTGCATCGCCCAATACCGCGTCGGCCATAACGACCAGGCGCTGCCGCTGTGCGAACAGGCACTGGCGCTGGCGCGCCAGGCCGGCGACCAGGACGCCATCGCGCGCGCCCTGCTGGCCAAGGCCTATGCCCTGTTCGCGGTCAACGAGATGACGCAGTCGCACCAGCTGGTGTGGGAGGCGGAGAAGCTGGCCGCCGGCAGCCGGGATGTCGGCCTGCGCGTCCGCACCCTGATCTCCTCGGGCGAATCCTTCGCCGAGGACGGCAACTTCCCGGGCGCCCTGGCCCGGCTGCAGGCCGCCGTCACCCAGGCGCGCCAGAGCGGCGCTCCGCTGCTGGCCGTGATTTCCCTGAATGCGCTGGCCTACCTGTACAACCAGATGCGCGAGCACGCCAAGGCCTTCGAGACGCTGGACGAAGCCTACCGCTTCGCCGCGCGCCTCGATTCGCCGGGCCGCCTCGCGATCCTGAAGAGCACCGAATACGGCGTGGCGATGGATTCCGGCCAGGTCCAGCGCGCCCTCGGGACCATGCAGGAAGCGCTGTCACTGGCACGCCGGATCAATGTCGGCCCGATGATCGCCACCGCGCTGGTCAACCTGTCCGACTGCAACCTGAAGCTGCGCAACCACCACGCCGCGCTGTCGTATGCGCAGCAGGGACTGGAACAGGCGCGCCGCGTCGGCAACGAGCGCGTGGTGGCCACGGCGCGCATGAACATCGGCTATGTTTACCTGGCGATGGGACGCCTGGCGGAAGGCAAGAAGAGCATCGACGAAGGCATGGCCTGGTACGAAAAGTCCGGCCACAAGCCCGATCTGCAGATGGTGCTGGCCGAATACGGCGATGCGCTGGAGCGCGCGGGCGACTATGCCGGCGCCCTGGGCGCCTATCACCGCGAGCGTACACTGTCGAACGAGCTGTTCGAAAAGCGCCGCCTCAAGACCATGGTCGAGCTGCAGGAAAAATACGAAGCCGACAAGCGCCAGCGCCAGATCGAATTGCTGCGCCAGGAAAACCAGGTCAAGTCGACCGAGATCGACAACCGCCGCCTGCAGCAGCGCGTCTGGGGCTTGCTGATCGTGGTGTTCGCGCTGGTCGCCTTCATCGTCGCCCTGCTCTACCGCAAGGTGCGCCAGGCCTACGCCCAGCTGGAAGAAAAGAACCTGGAACTGGAACAGCAAAGCGCACGCGATCCGCTGACCAGCCTGTACAACCGCCGCCACTTCCAGGAATTCATGCGCGGCTACCCGGACACCGAGCGCCGCAGCAGCGCCATGCACAGCAGCGGCGACGACATGGTCGGCGCCCTGTTCCTGCTTGACGTCGACCATTTCAAGCACATCAACGACACCCACGGCCACGCCGCCGGCGACGCCGTGCTGCGCGAGATCGCCGACGCCCTGCGCGACATCCTGCGCGAGACCGACATGATCGTGCGCTGGGGCGGCGAGGAATTCCTGGCCTTCCTGCCGGCCGTGCCGCGCGGCAGCCTGGACGAACTGGCGCGGCGCCTCCTCACCGGCATCCCGGCGCGCACCGTCGACTACCAGGGCAAGACCATCTCCGTCAACGTCTCGATCGGCTTCGCCCCCTTCCCGCTCGGGCGCGGCGATGCGATCTCGTGGGAGCGCGCCGTCAACGTGGTCGACATGGCGCTCTACCTGGCCAAGGGCCACGGCCGCAACCGCGCCTACGGCGTGCGCGGCCTGAAAGCCCTCGACCAGGCCACCATGCAGGAAGTCGAACAGGACATCGAACGCGCCTGGCGCGCCGGCCACGTCGACCTGGCGATCGTGCTGGGGAACATGCCGGAGCTGCGGGCGGTGTCCTGAGCTTCGGGGTCAGAGCACAAGGCGCGTTCGGGGTCAGAGCGCTGGCGTTGCTGTAACCTCGTCCCCGGCCCTGGTTGCCGGCATGACTGAAATCGAAGTGCTCTGACCCCGAAGTTGCCAGAAAACGCCCTAGTGCGCCGCTTCCTGGATCTTCTCGCCGGCCTGCTCGACCTTCTTGCCCACCGTCTCGGTAGCCTTGTCCAGGCCGCGGCTGGCTTCCGCCGTTGCCGCTTTTGCCCGTTCGCGGGCCTGTTCCGCCACGGCGTCGGCCTTGCTGACCTGCTCCTGCACCTTGCCGGCGACCCTGGCGCCGGCGTCGTCGATGACGCGGCCGGCCTTCTCGGCCGGGCCGACGCCGTCGTCCGCCGGTTTGCAGCCCGCCAGCATCGACGCGGACAAAAGACCTGCCGCCAGAAGCGCTGCCCCCGGCAGCCTACGCGATGAGTTTGTATGGTTCATGCTTGCCTCCTTTTTGTTATCAAGAATACACCGAAAACAAAAAACCGGTCATTTCACGTTGATGAAGGGCACCGCGCCGCCGGCCACGGTCGGCAGCTTGCCGTCCCATTTGTCGATCGCCAGGCGCTGGTTTTCCATCTCGCGCAGGCGGATCAGCTCGGGCGTCACTTGCTGGCGCTGCACCGCCAGCGACTGGGCTTCGGCAGTGGCCTGGGCCACGCGCTGCTTGGCTTCGACTTCGATGCGCTGCAGGTCACGTTCCGCCTTCAGCTTGAGCTGCTCGGCCGTGGTCTTGGCTTCGATCGCGTCATTGAAGGACTTCGAAAAATTGAAGTTCACGATCGAGAACTCGTCCACCATGACGCCGTGGCGCACCAGGCGTTCGCGCAGCTGCACCATGATCTGGTCGCGCACATCGGTGCGCTTGGCGATCAACTCCTCGGCGGTGAAGCGCGCGGTGACGGCCTTGACCGCCTCCTGCACCGCCGGAATGATGATGCGCTGGCCCGGCTCGTTGCCGAGGTCGCGGAACACCGACACCGCCGCGTCCGGGCGGATGTGGTAGTTCAGGGCCACGCGGGTATGCACGGTTTGCAGGTCGCGCGAGGCGGCGTTGCCGTCGCCCTCGCCCTTCTGGATCGAGACGTTGACCAGGTTGAGCTTCTGCGCCAGCGGCACGCGGAAGTGGATGCCCTCGCTCAGCACCTCGCTGCCGGGGCTGCCGAAGGTCGTCATCACGCCGCGGTGGCCCGCCGGCACGGTGCCGAAAGGCGCCAGGGCCCACAACACGAACAGCAGCACGACGCCGGCGATAATCCTCGTGAACAGCACAGCTTTCATTTCGATCCCCTTGGAATGCGTTCCGCCGGTCGTCTACACAGACGGCGGCTCGTCATTTGTGTTGACGATGAGCAAAGTGTATAGCGGTCAGCGGCGCAGGGAAACCAGAAATGTTGGATGATCAACTTCGCAAAAACCGAAGTTATAGAGCGCGGAGATAGGAAAAACCAGAGGATGAGCGGTACCGGCCCGCCTGTGCCGGTACCGCTTGGGGATTTATTGCGCGATCAGTGGGCGGGTGGCGGCGAAGCCGGCCGGCTGGCGCAGGTCGCCGCTCAGCTTGAACAGGGCGACCGAGCGTGCCAGGTGCGCGCTCTGGCTCTGCAGTTCGGCGGCGGCGGCGCTGGCCTGCTCGACCAGGGCGGCATTTTGCTGGGTCACCTGGTCGATCTGGCTGACCGCCTGGTTGACCTGCTCGATGCCGGCACTCTGCTCGGTGGTGGCGGACATAATTTCCGCCATGATGTCGGTGACGCGCTGGACGCTGGTCAGGATCTCATCCATGGTGGCGCCGGCCTGGTTGACCAGGCTGGTGCCGGTATCCACTTTCTCGACGGAGTCGCCGATCAGGGTCTTGATTTCCTTGGCCGCACTGGCCGAACGTTGTGCCAGGTTGCGCACTTCGTCAATAGCAGGAAACCGCCGACTGCCAATGCGGCATCCATGACATCAGCGACGCCACCGGTCCAGACTGGATCGTACAAGGCCGCGGCGAGGATGCCGACCACGGCTGCGTTGGCGCCGCGCATGGCACTCGCAGCGGCCGGCCACGCGCGCCAGCGGTTCCAGAACGGCAGGGCGCCATACACCAGCAACAAGCCCGGCAGGAAGATGGCGCACAGCGCGACGAGGGCGCCGCCGGCCGCGTGCGCGGGACCGCCGGCGATCGCGCCCAGGTAGGCGGCAAAGGTGAACAAGGGACCCGGCACCGCTTGCGCGACCGCGTATCCTGCCAGGAAACGGCCGCCCGCTACCCAGCCCGGGTCGACCAGTTCGGCGCGCAGCAGCGGCAGGACCACGTGGCCGCCGCCGAACACCAGGGCGCCGGCGCGGTAGCAGGCGTCGAACAGCGCAAGGCAGAACGCGGCGCCGGCGCCGCCAAGGACCGATGCCCCCAGCGACAGGCCAACGGGCAGGCCGGCGAACAACGCCAGGGCGGCCATCCCGGCGCGCCGCCCGACCCGGTATGCGGGATGGAAGGCGCCTGCTCCAGATGCCGTCCGGCACAGCCAATAGCCGGCCAAGGCGCCGGCGCCGATGGCGGCCACCTGGCCAAAACTGCCGCCCGCCCACACCACGATCGCCAGGGCACCCAGGGCGATGCCGGCACGCCGGCGATCCGGGGTGAGGGAGCGCGCCATGCCCCACAGGGCGTGGGCGACGACCGCGACGGCTACCAGTTTCAGCCCGTGGATGACGCCCGCGGCGAGCGGACCGCCGAATGCCGCGCTGCCGGACACCAGGGCGAAGCCGAACAGGATCAGGGCCGAGGGCAAGGTAAAGCCGAGCCAGGCGGCGCAGCCACCGGCCAGCCCGCCGCCGCGCAACAGGCCCAGGCAAAAGCCGAGCTGGCTCGACGCCGGCCCCGGCAGGAACTGGCAGAGGGCCAGTAGATCCGCATAGGCTTGTTCGTCCAGCCAGCGCCGGCGCATCACGAACTCGTTGCGGAAATAGCCGAGATGGGCGGCGGGACCGCCAAACGAGGTGAGCCCGAGTTTCAGGAAGATCGCGAAGATGGCCACGAAGCCTTGCTTCTCTTCGGTCCGCATCGGGGTATCCACCGGCAGCATGGCGCGCGCCGTCAGGGCGTCACGGAGGGCGCCCGCTTCAGGCAGCGCAGGGTAAAGGTCGAGCGCGTGTGGCGCACCCCGGGCAGCTTGTACAGCTTCTGGCGCAGGAAGCGCTCGTAGCCTTCGGTGCCCGCCACCGCCACCTTGATCAGGTAATCGTATTCGCCCGAGAGCAGGTAGGCCTCCATGACTTCCGGCAGCTCGGCCAGGGCGTCGGAAAAAGCCTTGAAGATCTCGTCGTCGTGGCGGTCGACCGTGACTTCGATGATCACCGTGTCCGGCACGCCCAGGGCGCGCTGGTCCAGCATCGCCGCGTAGCCGGTGATGTAGCCGGCTTCCTCGAGCGCGCGCACGCGGTGCCAGCAAGGCGTCGGCGACAGGTTCACGGTGTCGGCCAGCTTCTGGTTGCTGATGCGGCCGTCCTGGCTCATGGTGCGCAGGATCCTGCGGTCGATATCGTCGAGTTGCCCGTCTTTCATGCAGCGCGTCCTTACGTGTTTACGGATTATTTTTGAATAACTATCTTCATTTTAGCTCTTTTGCAGATGATTCTTTCGAAACATCTGCTGTTACCGCTATCGAACGAAAGCACATTCTCTTCGTGCTTGATTATCATTTCACGCGTAATGATGCGGCGCACCATCGGCAGCCACGGCTGCAGGCCCCCACCGCATCCGTCGTCCATGTTCGGCCATTCATCAGGAGTTCGCGTGTCAGAAGCAGTCTCACGGGCAGGAGTAGGGTATCGCAGCGACGCCTTCGCGGCCGAAATGCCGCTCATGTTCATTGCCCCCGCCCTGTTCGCCGCCAACCTGATCGTGGCGCGCTGGGCCGAGAGCGCCGGCATCCCGCCGGTGTTCCTGGCCTTCGGCCGCTGGGCGCTGGCCTTCCTGATCCTGCTGCCGACCGTCGGCCCGCGCATGTTCGCGCTAAGACTCACCCTGCTCGCCAACTGGCCGCGCATCCTGCTGCTGGCCGGCCTCGGCATGGGCGTGGCGGTGGCGCCCCAGTACATCGGCGCGCGCCATACCAGCGCGGCCAACATCGGCATCATCTTCGCCGCCTGCCCGGCGCTGGTCACCCTGATCGAGACCCTGGTCTGGCGCGCTCCGCTGGAGCGCAAGCAGGCCGCCGGCATGTTGCTGGCCATCTGCGGCGTGCTGGTGGTGCTCTCCAAGGGCAACCCGGGCAACCTCGGCCAGCTCGAGTTCGGCCGCGGCGACCTGTGGGTGGTGCTGGCCGGCTGCGGCTGGGCGCTGTACACCGTGTTCAACAAGCGCGTGCCGCTGCCGCCGCTGCCGAGCACCGTCAAGCTGGCGTCCCTGATCGCCGGCGGCGCCCTGGTGCTGGCCCCCTTCGCCGCGCTGGAAGCCTTCACCGGCACGGTGCCGGACTTCGGCGACGGCCGCCTGTACATCGCACTCGGCTTCCTGGCCGTGGTGCCGAGCCTGGGCGCCTATTTCTGCTTCGACCGCCTGGTGTCCCTGGCCGGTCCGGCGCGCGCCAGCATGAGCCTGTACCTGATTCCGCTGTTCGCCACGCTGGCCGCCTGGCCGCTGCTGAAGGAAGCGCCGCACCTGTACCACGTGGCCGGCTTTGCCGTCATCCTGAGCGGCGTGGCCCTGTCGAGCATGCGCCGCCGTCGCGCCTGAGTCTTACCGTTTCCGTTCGCGGCGTTCCTGCCTTTGGCCGGGACGCCGTTTTTTTATGTCCCGGCTGTTGTATGCTTCACAGAATTACTTTGTGAAGGATCGAGATGACCCTGATAGTCCAGCCGCTGCGCGCCGCCGTCCTGGCCGCCGCCATCGCCACCGCTTTCGTTCCCGCTGCCGCCGTGCAAGCCGCCGTCCCCACCGCCCCCGCCAACGCGCAAGCGGCCGAACAGCAAGTCGACCGCCTGGCCGCGCGCTTCTACGACCTGCGCGCGAAGTACGATCCGATGCTGTACGCCACCGCCAACGGCGACAGCCGCTACGACGACCAGCTCGGCATGGCGATTGCCCCCAAGGTGCGCGCCCGCTACCTGGCCGACAACCACGCGCTGCTGCGCCAGCTGAAAGCGATCGATCCGGCCGCGCTGGCCCCCAAGGCGCGCCTCAACTACGACATCCTTGCCTTCGAGATCGGCAGCCAGCTCGACCTCGAACGCTTCCCCGAGCACCTGCTGCCGCTGAACCACTTCGACAACGTGCCCAGCAACCTGGCGAACTACGCCTCCGGCACCGGTTCGCAGCCGCTCGAGACCCCAGCCCAGTACCGCGCCTACCTGCGCCGGCTGGAGCAGCTGCCGGCCTGGATCGACCAGGCCATCGCCAACATGAAGGACGGCATCCGCGCCGGTGTGGTGCAGCCGAAGATCGTCACCACGCGCATGCTGCCGCAGTTCCGCCAGCTGCGCAGTGCGAACGTGGACGCCAGCGTGTTCTATTCGCCCGTGACGCGCATGCCGGCCGGCTTTGCGGATGCCGACAAGCGCGCGCTGACCGCAGGCTACCGCCAGGCCGCGGGCAAGATCGACGCCGCGCTGGCGCGCCTGGTCGCCTTCCTCGACACCGACTACCTGAAGGCCGGCCGCGACAGCGCCGGCTATGGCGCCCTGCCGAACGGCGCCGCCTGGTACCAGGCGCGCATCCGCAACAACACCAACCTGGACTTGTCGCCCGCCGAGATCCACGCCCTCGGCCTCAAGGAAGTCGCGCGCATCCGCCAGCAGATGGCCGCGCTGGCACCGCGCCTGGGCTACCAGGGCCCGCTCGATCGCTTCCCGCACTGGGTCGAAGAACAGAGCCGCTTCAAGCCCTTCAAGACCGACCAGGAAGTATTGGCGCGCTACCGCGAGATCTATGCCACGGTGGAAGGCAAGCTGCCGGCCTACTTCTCGCTGCTGCCCAAGGCCAGGCTGAGCATCCAGCTCGAACCGGAACTCACGCGCGCCACCGCTTCCGACCATTACACCCCCGTCGCCGCCGACGGCTCGCATCCGGGCGTGTTCTGGGCCGTGGTCAACGACCCCAAACAGTACAGCACCGTCGGCATGTCGACCCTGCTGCTGCACGAGGGCGTGCCCGGCCACCACCTGCACGCGGCCCTGCTGAAGGAATTGCCGCTGCCGGACTTCCGCAAGTTCTTCACCGAACACCCGAGCGCGGCCGCCTACGGCGAAGGCTGGGCGCTGTACTGCGAGACCCTGGGCAAGGACTTCGGCCTGTACGAGGACCCGGCCGCCTACTTCGGCCACCTCAACGACGAGCTGCTGCGCGGCGTGCGCCTGGTGGTCGACACCGGCATGCACGCCCAGGGCTGGTCGCGCGAAAAGGCGATCGCCTATGCGGTGGAGAACCTCGGTTATGGCGAGGCCGAGGCGGCCAACCAGATCGAGCGCTACATGGTGTGGCCGGGCCAGGCGCTGGCCTACAAGATCGGCGCGCTGAAGATCCTGGAACTGCGCGCCAAGGCGCAGCGCGCGCTGGGGGACAAGTTCAGCTTCCCGGCTTTCCATGCGGTGGTGCTGGGGGATGGGACTTTGCCGCTGCCGATTCTGGAGGCGCAGGTGGACAGGTGGATTGCGGCGACGAAGTAAGAATCCCCGTCGCCCCTGCGCAGGCAGGGGCCCAAGTTTTGCGGTTTGCCACGAACTTGCGCCCCTGCCTTCGTGAACTGACCCCGTTTTGTTGGATGGTTGTTGTCTAAGCCTGGGATGCTCGCAACCTGAATTGAACAGGTGTAAGGCCTCCCAGACTTAGTTTGATCCGGTCCTGATTATAGTAGCGAATGTACTCGACCAACCCGCTCTTCAAATCTTCAACACCGGCAAATTTGTTCAGGTAAAAGAACTCAGACTTCAATGTCCCGAAGAAGCTCTCCATTGCCGCGTTATCGTGGCAGTTTCCCTTGCGTGACATGCTCTGCACCATACCCCGGTCACCCAGCAGTCGTTGATAAGCCGGCATTTGGTACTGCCAGCCCTGGTCGGAGTGCACCATAGGCTTGTCGTCTTCGCTCACCTTCTCCATTGCTTTCTTGAGCATGCCGCTCACCATCGAGAACACCGGGCGGCGCGCTGTTTCGAAAGCCACGATTTCTCCATTGAAGAGATCCATGACCGGAGACAGATACAGCTTCTCATCGGCGACCTTGAATTCGGTAACGTCGGTCACCCATTTCTGATTGGGCTGCTTTGCGCTGAACTTGCGGTCAAGATGATTGGGCGCTGTACGGCCTGTTTCGCCCTTATAAGATTGGTACTTCTTGATCCTGACCAGTGATTTCAGGCCCAACTCCCCCATCAGCCGTTGAACGGTCTTGTGGTTGATCGTATGGCCGAGCTGACGCAAGGCGCTCCAAATACGACGGTAACCATAACGGCCCTTGTGCTGATCGTAGATCTGCCTGATCTCTTGCTTGAGCGCTTGGTACTTGTCGGTCTCCTGCTGGACCTGAACTTGGTAGTAAAAGGTACTACGTGCCAGGTCAGCTGCCTTGAGCAGACACCGCAATGCAAAACGCGGCCTTAGTTCATGCACTACTTGCGTTTTTTCTGCGCAATCGAGTTCTGCTTTGCTTGAACCAAGGCCTCGGCTTTTTTTAAGTAGGCATTCTCCGCGCGCAGGTATTCAAGCTCATCAAGCAGTTCCTTACGTGAACGCTTGTCGTCATCGGGCGCTGAATCTGGCTTTGAAGTCGGAGCTTGCATGGTAATGAGTGGCTTTCGGGAACGCTTAAGCATGAATACGCCGCCATCTCGATAGCGACGCTCCCAGTCGGCAACAGACTGCGTGTTTCGTACGTTGAACACTGCCGCAACTTGGGTATAGGACAGAGCATTGTCCCACATGTGCTGCAGAACCGACAATTTGAAGCCGGCATCGTATGAGCCTGATTTCCCCTCCAGCCCCGCAACGCCATGCTTCTGATACCACAGCACCCACCGGCGCAGCATCGTCTTTTCGATACCGCATTCCCGTGCCACCAGCCCGTATCCCTCAGTGCCCTTGAGGTAGCGCTCAACCGCCTCCTGCTTGAACTGCTTCGTGTGCCTCATGTGAAAAACCCCAAAAAGTTGGTATCCAACTTTCCGGGGTCAGTTCATTCGCAGGGGCGACGTTTATACGCTAGCGATCACGTGTCGTAATCGCTGCGTGCAGCACCGACCTCCGCCTGCCCCGGCGGCACCGCCAGCGGATGCTTCTCCCGCTCCGCCGCCGCATCGATGCGCGCCTTCAACGCGCGCGTCTTGTCGTCTTCTCCCCAGCGCCGGATGAAACCCTGCAAGCGCGTGCGCGCCCGCTCGGCGCTGCCGGCATCGAGGGCGGCGTCGGCGGCGCTGCTGGCATCAAGCCAGGCCTTGTTGCGCAGGCGCCGCTTGGTGCAGATCGCGGATTGCTCGTTGAGGGTGTTCTGCAGGCGCTCTAGCTGCTCGGGCGTGGCGCGGCTGCTGCGCAGCGCGATCAGTTCGTCCTGGGCCTCGCTGCCCTTGCACTCCCTGGCCAGCGCCGACGCGTGCTCGATCTGGCGTTCGATCTTCTTGCCCGATGGCTTGGCCAGCAGCCACACCGCCCAGAGGATGGCCAGCGCCAGGATCCACCAGCGCAGCTGCACCGGCTTGCGCTGGGCCGGCCGCGCGGGAATCGCCGGCCGCGGCACTTCTTGGCGCGCCGGTGCGGGTGCGGCGCCCATGGCGCCAGTTTCAGATCCGGCGCCAGGCGAGGCCCCACGTCCCTGCGCTGCCGAGCGGCCGAAATCGGTGGCGCTGGGTGGCGCATGGCCCTTGCCGATCGTTGTCCTCGGTGCGTCCCCGTCGTCCTGCCGCGGGGGCATGGCTACGGTTTGCCGTGACATGTCCGGCGCAGCGTTGGCGTTGACGGCGGCGGCGGCGGCGGTGGTAGCAGCAGCCCCAAGCTCCACACGCCGACCCGGCGCCGGCGCCGTCGCATGCATCGTCGTATCCGCAGCCGCACCGGCCTGCTCCTCGGCGCGTGGTGCCGCCCGCCCCTGGGCGGTGCCGCACCAGGGACAGAAATTCACCGGGCGCGGCATCGGGCGTGCGCAGGCCGGGTTGATGCAGCGGTAGATCACCTCTTCTTGCACATTGCTCCTTTATTCCGGGTCCGGGATCGCATCGTCCGGGTCGGGGATGGCGCTGTCCAGCGCGCCCGCCAGTGCCGGGATCTCGCCGACCGTCTTCCACTTGTCCTGGCGCGGGTTCCATTGCATGTTCCACACGCGCGTGCCGAGGTCGATCTCGCCGCGCAGCAGCATCTGCACCACCTCGTCCTCGGCATACGGTCCGCGCTGGGCGCCGCCGACGAACAGCTTGTAGCGCGCCGCCATCGGCGTTGCGCCGAGCACCTGCGCCGACCCGCCGGCTGCGGCGCCTGGTGCGGCACCGGGCGACAAGCCGACCGCCGCGCCACCACTCGGGCTGAGCATGAAGGCAGTCGCCCCAGCGCCGCCGCCGTTGCCATTGGCGCCGATGGTGGTGTCCAGCGGCGACCCTGCCGGTGCGGCGGCATGACCGGTGCGCCGCTCCAGCACCTGGGCCGCGCGCGCGTCGCTGGCCAGGAAGTCCGGCTTGATCACGCGCTTGTCGACGGCGCGCTCGACTTCCCAGCCGTAGGCGTCGCCGGCGGAATCGGGTACCGGATCGGTCCAGCCGTCCAGCTGGGCCAGCGCCGCCTCGACCTGGGCCGGCGTCAGTGTGGCGTCGAGCGTGACGGCGCGCTTGAACCACTGGTCGTACAGGCGGCGCGCCGTGATGTTGGGCAGCGAAGGTGACGGCAGCTGGGCGCCGGTCTCGTCGACTTCGAGCTTGGGCTCGTACACCCGCAGCTGGTAATGGCGCATCAGCGCGGCCAGCAGCGCCAGCTGGTGCGGTCCCATCGCCGCCAGGCGCTGGCGCACACTCGCGATCACCTGCTCGCGGTAATACGGCGGCAAGCCGTTGGAACGCACCGCGTACTCGTTGCCGATCTGGAGCCACTCGCCCGAACCCTGCTCGACCTCGAACAGATACTGGCCGCGCGGCTGGAAGCTGGCTTCGCGGTCGCCGGCGTCCTGCTTGCGGCGCACCACGCCCAGCGCGATCGCCTGCAGGAACCATTCGTAGTCGTCGGCCAGCCGGTTCAACTCGTCCATCGAGGGCGAGATCGGATGGCGGAAGCGTGTCGCATCGAAGTGCAAATGGGTCGGGATCTTGGGGTTCTCGATCTGGTAGGAGGCGCGCCAGGTCGGCAGGCCGCGCAGCACCGTCATCGGATAGCCGGACAGCTCGATGTAGCACACCGCCCTGCCCGCCACGCCGGTGTTGACGATGGAGACCAGGTCGCCGTTGAAAAAGCCGGTCGGCACGGCGGCGCGGATCTCGGCTTCCATGCGGCGCCAGGCGACCGGGTCGCCGACGCCGATGAAGCACTTGAACTGGTCGGCGCTGGGCGTGAACTCGGCCGAGAAGCGCGCGTTAATCCAGGGCATGGCGCTGCGGATCCATTCGCTGAACACGCGGTGCCGCTCCTGGGGCGACATCGTGCCCAGGCGTTCCAGCAGCGGATCGACGGGTTCTGCCACCTGCTGGGTGGACAGCTGGGTCTGGGCGCGGCGGAACAGTTTCAACAACAGGTCGGCGCGCAGGCGCTCGTCGCCCAGCTGCGGGAACAGGCGCGCCGAGCCGCCGAATTCCTGCAGCACTTCTTCGCTCCATGCGGTCACGTCCCCTCCCAGGCGCACCGGTTCCGGCAGCACATCGCTGGCCAGCTTGATATAGGTGGCGTGCTCGTGGCGGGCGTCGGCGCGCAGCTGAGCGATGCGCTGGTCGCTGGCGGCCAGCATCGCCTGCACCGCGCGCCGTCCTTCCTGGAATTCGCCGGCGATGCCGCTCCATTGCACCTGGCCCTGCTCGTCGGGCGCCTGCGGGTTGCCGAGCCAGGCCGACATGCTGTGCATGACGTCGATCGACTGGCCGGCGGCCACCGCCAGCAGGTGGAAGCGCAGGTAGTCGGCGATGTCGCGCTTCAGGTGGTTCATCACCTCGCGCGCCTGGGCGTCCTTGCCGAACAGGCGGCTGGCGGCCTGGGTCAGGTTGTTCAGCGATTCCTCGACCTGGCGCGTGCGCAGGGCATCGCGCACATCGCGGTAGCGCTTGCCGTTGCGCTCGGCGCTGGCCAGGTCGCGCTGGGCCAGGCGCGACTTCACCTGTTCCAGCAGCGACAGAACGAATTCCAGGCCGCCCTGCTTGCGGTCGTCAAGCAGCATGTAGAGGCGCCCGCGCACGCCCAGGCGCAGCTTGCCGAGCAGCTCGCCGGTATGGCGTTTGATGCGGTCTTCGCTGGTCTCGGCGGTGGCGCCGGCTTCGCGGATGGCGTCGCGTTCCAGGTTGGGCAGCAGCTCGACCACCTTTTCGCGCCACAGCTTGAGGTCGTACGAGGCCATGATGCGGTCGATCTCCAGCTGCACCTTGCTCTCCACCCGTTCCAGCAGCGAGCGGCCGTCGCGGTCCATCAGCAGCATGTCGGTCAGCGCGTATTCCTGGAAAGGCGTGACGTCCACCGTGCCCTTGCGGAAGTCGGGGAACTCCAGGAAGGGATGTTCGTTCATCCCCATCTGCTCGCGCATGAAGGCATCGCGTTCCTGGTCGGTGGCGCGGCGCGCCTGGTCGCCGTCGGCGCCGGCCAGGCCGAAGAAGGCCTTGACCATCAGCGCCGCCAGTTCGTAGGCGCGGATGTCGTCGCGCAGGCTTTGCTGGGTGTCGAGCACGGCCTGGCCGAAGCCCGAATACACCTTCGAATAGGACAGGCGCATGTCGCCGAAGCGCCCTTCCGGCACGCGCGGATTGTAGGGGCCGAGCTTGTGCTGCTGCTGGTTGACCGCGACCGAGCGCTTGCGGTTGGCGAAGTCGGCCGAGGCGAAGTCTTCGAACAGGGTGTCGGCCACCATCTGGTAGACATCCTTGACGTCCTGGGTCGCCTTGTTGGCCAGGTTGGCGGTGTCGACGAAATACACGTCGTCGAAGGGCGTGCCGCGTCCGACCACGCTGTCCGGGTCCATCCACGCTACCCTCGCATTCATGTCGCGCATGGTGGTCTCCAGCTCCATCATGGTCGCATAGGCGTTCGCCTCGGTGCGCTCCTTGTTGGCCTTGGCATAGCCCGAGGGCAGGAACATCACCAGGTCGACCTGGCTGTCCGACACTTCCTGGCGCGCGATGGCCTTGGCGATCCAGCCCAGGTCGATGGCGCTGCCCGCGCCGGTGCCGCCGGCGTTGGAGGCGATGACGACGATCCGGAATTTCGAGGTATCCACTTGCAGGCCAAGGCGCTGGTAGTTTTCCTTGCGCTCGATGCCGGCATTACTGCTCAGGAAATTCAGCGCACCCTTGATGCGTCCGCGCAGCTTGGGGTATTTGTCGAACAAGTACAGGCGTGCCAGCGCGCGGATCTGGCCGGCGCCCTTGGACGGGTCGATGCCGAGCGAGCGCAGTTTTTTCGGCCGCAGCGGCATCCAGTTCTCGATCAGGGGAAAGCGTGCCAGGCTGTCGTCGGACTCGTGGTATTGCGGCAGGTCGAGCGGCTCCACCAGGCGCTCCTCGTCGCTCAGCTTCACCAGTTCGAACCAGGGGTCGGTGCGCTGCGACTTGCCCTCGTCGATGATGGCGTTGTTGTCGAGGTCGAAGTGGAGGAAGCGCGCCACCGGGAAGTCCGCCAGCGACTCCACGCGGGTCGGATGCTGGCGGTTCCACACCGCCGACAGGATGCGGCGGCGGATGCGCATCATGACTTCCATGCCGGTGCCGCCGGCGCCGATGAAGAGCGTCGGGCGCAGGTCGACTTTCAACTCTGCGCGGCCGGCCGCGGCAGTGTTGTTGCTGTTCAGGGCTGCGGGATCGGGAAAATCTGCCATGTTTGCTCTTTCTCTGGAGTCAGCGGCGGCCGACGAACAGGGCCGCCACCAGGGTCACGACACCGACCAAGACCAGCGGCCCGGTGACGGCCAGGGTCAGGTATTGGGCGGCATTCACGATCGCCAGCACCGCCGCCAGCGACAGGAAGCCGAGGCCGACGAACAGCAGCCAGCCGGCGCTGCCCGCCGACGAGGGCGACACCCGCCGCACCACCAGGTGGTGCACATAGGCGTTGCGCACGAAGAAGTAGATGACCAGCAGGACCAGGAACACGGCGCCGGAAATCGCCAGGTCGCGCGCCGAGGTGTCGCGCAGCGGCGCCGCCGAGGGATTGGTGGCGCCGCCGGGCGCGATCTCGACCGGCTGGTGGGCCGTGTCCGGCGTCGTCTTCGGCATGCCCTCGTCCGGGGTCTGGCCCGGCAGCTTGAAGCCGGGGTCGGCGGCGCCTGTCGGTGTGGCTGGCTGCGTTTTCTGGTCTTGCATGGCTTCCTTCCTGGGAGCGGATGTGGTTAGCGGCCGAGCCGGACCTGCGCGCCTTCGCGCAGGTCGAGCAGCTGGTGGCCGAACAATGTCGTCTTCAGGCGCGCCACCTGCTGGCCCGCCTTGTCGTAGATCGGTTGGGTGGCCCCGGCACGCGTGTGCACGGTGCGCAATTCGTCTTCCACCGTCACCACCACGCGCCGCGGGCGGGCATAGGCGTAAGCCGCACCGGCACCGGCCGCCAGCAGGGCCAGCACGCCGCCGATCAGGGCCACCAGCGGCCCGGCACCGTAATGCACGCGCACCTCGATCGGGAGCGTGGCGGTGGACGCCTGGATCTCGCTCGGCGGGGTGAAGATCTCGGGCAGCGGATCGCCCGGGAACAGCGCCGCCATGCGCGCGCGGAAGGCTTGCGACAGTTCCAGGCGCTGGCCCTGCAACTGCAGCTCGATCCGTCCCGGCAGCACATAGGCCGAGCCGGCCGACTGCAGCGCCGCCAGCGACCACTTGCCCGGCAGCTGGGCCACCGGCAGCTGCATGGTCGATGCCAGCGGCAGCGCCTGGCCCGGCGCCAGCCGCCCCACACCGGCCTGCGCCAGTGCGATCGGCCGGTTTTCGCCGCCCAGCACCGAGCGCGCGCTGAGGGTTGCGCCGGCAATCGTGTAGGGATAGATCGTGTTTTCCAGGTGCCAAAGGATGCCGGCGCTGGGGCTGCGCGCATCGGGGGCGACGTCGGCGCGCAGCAAGCCGTTCGCGTCCATCGAAAAATCGACCCCGGGCGCGTTCTCGACCTTGCGCGGCACCAGTCGCACGGTGTCGCGGTCGAGCGGTTTCAGACGCGCCGGCGGCTCGGTGATCACGCGCTGCACCCTGCCCGCGGCCAGCAGGCGATCGAGTTCGCGCGCGCCTTCGCGGCCGACCGCGAACACATAGATCATCAAGCCGTTGGCGCGGTAGTGCGGGCCTTCCACCGCCATGCGCAGCGGCCAGGCCAGTGCTTTCTCGATGGCCGGGCCGCGGTGGATCAGCGCATAGAATTCGCGGTTGCGCGCGGCGGTCGCCTGGTCGTTGTTCGGGCTGTTGCGGTTGTTCGTGACCAGCCACACCAGGCCCGGCTTGCCGCCCAGGACCTGGGTGACGGCGGCGTCGACGGCTTCGCCGAGATCGGTGTCGGCCAACGCCGTCTTGCTTACCCCAGCACCGTTCGGCTTGCGCGCCGTTTGCAGTCCGGCGAGCGCCGCCTGCACGTGGGCCTGCACGGTCTTGGGGTCGACTTTTTCGGACAGCAGCCCGCGCGGCGAAGGCGCGCCCGGACGCGACTGGTTGAAGGCTGCCAGCACCAGCGCATCGCCCGGCTGCGCGACGCTGCCGGCCAGGGCCGCCACCAGCGGCTTGAACTGCGATGCCGGGTCGCTGTAGAAAGGCTCCATCCAGCCCGAGTTCTGGACCAGCACCACTTGCGGAATCGCTTGCGCCGGCGCCGCGACGCCAAGCGTGCCGAGCGCGCCCAGCAGGCCGGCGGCGAGCAAGAAGGCGCGCTTCACGACAGATCTTCCAGCTGCCAGCCGCGGATCCGGTTCCAGTCGGGATGGTGCAGCCACAGCCGGTTGGCATACACGAAAGGCAGGCACTCGTGCGGACGGGCCAGGCGCGCCAGCTCGTCGAGGATCACATTGCGCCGGCCGATCCACTCCACCGTGGTGCGCGGGATCACGCGGTTGGCCAGCGCATCCTCCGCGCGGCCGGTGTATTTGTGGAAGCGCAGCACCAGCCCGCTCGGCTGGCTGCGGTTGTTATTGAAGCTGCGCAGCAGCGGCAAGACCAGGGAATCGTCTTCGGCCTGGTCTTCCACGTGCTCGCCCGACCAGGGTTCGTCCAGCACCGGGTGGCCGCGCCGGAACAGCAGGTTGGCGAAGCCGAGGCGCGCGCCGTCGATGCGCTCGCGCTGTGGAGCAGCCATGGACAAACCCGCGCCGAGCTCCAGGAAGCAGTAGGACTGGCCATCGTGCCCGAGTTGCCACATGCGGCCGTCGCGGCTCAGGGTCGGGCCGCCGAGATCGAGACTGGGCAGCCAGGTGTCCGGCCAGGGCGTGAAGCGCGGCGCCTCGCCCGGACGCCAGGCCAGCTGGCCCTCCGGGTGCAGCCACAGCAAACGGCCGTCGTAGCCGATCGGGCGGCTCCAGCCGCTCAGGGGCAGCGCGCCGCAATCCTGGGCCGGCGCCGGCGCCAGGTCGGCGTCCAGCGCATACAGGCTGAGGCCGCCGGCCGGGTTGCGCGCCAGGCAGGCGATGTGGCGCCGCATGGTGCCCGGCGCGGCGACCAGGGGGGCCGCCAGCAGGGTCTCGGTGCGGTAGGTTTCGCTGACGGGATTGATCCACAGGCGGCGCAAGCCGCCGGCGGTGGGCACCAGCGCGACTTCGCCGCGGTGCGGCTCCAGCACCGGCAGCCAGCCGTAATCGGACGCGGTGAAACTCAGGTCGGCGGCGCCATCCTCGGGCAGCATGACAAGCCATGCCTCGGCCAGCGGATCCCAGTACTGCAGCACGCCGCGTCCCGGCGCCAGCGCCAGCAGGCGCTGTTCGGGGAAACCGAAGCCGGCGGCGGCGAACACGCAGTGGGCGTTCGGCGGCGTCGGCATCGAGGTATCGAAGCGGCCGATGGCGGGCGCCGCGGCGCGCTCCTCGAGACTGGTGCCGAGGGCAAGCGAAGTCACCGGCAGGCCGTGCGGCACATGGCGCGGCAGCAGCGGATCGGCGTGCGGCCCCCACCAGTCGGGCTGGCGCGCCTGGCGTACGGCGAAGCGTTCGAGCGGACGCCCGCATTCGGGACAGAAGGCGAAACCTTCGGGGTAGATCGGCGCATGCTCGCAGGCGGTAGGCAGGGAGGCGCCGAGCAGGCGTGCAATGTCTGGCACCCGCTGCGACACCGGGCCGCCGGCCTGTGCGCGGGCGAGCCAGTCCACCTGGCCCATGCCTTCGCTGGCGGCCAGTGCGAAGGCGCCGCTCGTTTCGTCTTCCAGCCAGACGCTGGCTGGCGTTTCCCATCGGTATGCCATTGGTCCGCCGTGTGATCGTCAAAAAGGCACCGGCCCGCCACATTGTCGGGCCGTTGTGCTTTTGAAATCATAGCGCTACCGTCAAGTCGACGGCGCGCCGTTCACGGGGTAGCGTGTGGCTGTGCTTCCGGTGTCAAATGACGGACGGGTCGGGGGAACTTCCGGAGGGCCTGGCTTCGGCCAGCACCACCTGGCGGATCTTCCAGCTGCCGCCTTCCAGCACCATCGCCAGCGCCAGCACCCGCTTGGGGCCGCCCTCCTCGCCCAGTGTGACGATGACGTCGGCGCCGCCGCCGCGCTGGCGCACCGTGGTTGCGGCCACCTGGTGGCGCCAGGCGGTTTCGTAACCGGGCGACTGCAGGAAGTAATCGGTGTCGGGCAGCCGGCGCCCTTTCAAGCCCGCATCCAGGCGCTCGATCAGGCGCGCGGTCAGCTCGCGTGCGACGTAGTTGTTGAAGGTGGCGTGGCGGTCGCTGAGCGGGTCCTGGTCGGCGCCCAAGGTGTCCAGGTACCAGCCGTAAAACGCGGTGGCGACCGCGTCCGGCGCCGTGCCCACGCGCGGGGCCGGAGCAGCCCGCACCTGGGCCACGCCCATCCAGGCCAGGGCGGCCAGCATCAGCAGCGCGCCGAGCGGGGCCGAAAGCTTGGACAAAAGAAATTTTCTCTTTAGAATCAACATGATGCGGCCTCGGCTTGTACTTCTGACAGCCAAACTGTGCAGCAAAGCGCGGCATGCCACCCTGCGCTGGCGCAAGTGCCGCCCGGCGGGCTTGGACGGCTTCTTTTGGTTCTATAATGCCGGGTTGCCTCCTCATCCGCCTTCGCCATGACCACCGCCCCGCCCACCGCCGCCGCCCCATCCAGCGCCCTCGACCTGCCCGTCTCCGCCATCGACAGCGCCAGCGCCCACCTGCGCGACGTGCTGGCGATCGCCCTCGAACACGGTCCCGGACGGCGCGCCCTGGTGGTCTACGACACCCGCACCGGCCTGGCGCGCGCCCTGCTCGCCGCCTACCGCCGCAACCTGCCGGACGCCCACTTCGTCGACTTCGACAGTGTCGCGCCGGAGGAGGTGCTGGCGATGTTCAAGACCCTGGCGCCGCAGGACCTGGTGGTACTGCTGCAGTCGTCCAACTTCCGCCTCGACGGCTTCCGCCTGCGCGTGGAACTGTTCAAGCTGGGCCTGAAAGTGATCGAGCATGTGCACCTGTCGCGCATGCCGGGCGCCCAGGGCGAGCACTACATCGAAGCGCTGGCCTACGATCCGCGGTACTTCCGCGGCGTCGGCCACGCGCTCAAGGCCCGCATCGACCGCGCCCGCCGCGCCGAGGTGCATGGCGGCGCCGCCATCCTGGTGTTCGATTCGCCGCTCGAATCCGCCAAGCTGAATGTCGGCGACTACAGTGCAATGGCCAACGTCGGCGGCCAGTTCCCGATCGGCGAAGTGTTCACCGAAGCGCAAGACCTGGAAGCCGTCAGCGGCCGCGCCCTGATCCACGTGTTCGGCGACACCCAGTACCTGGTCAACCGCCCCGAGCAGCCGGTGACCATCGTGATCGAGCGCGGGCGAGTCATCGAGGCGATCGACGCCACGCCTGAATTCCAGCAGATGCTCGACATCATCCGCCGCGACGAGGGCGAAGTCTGGGTGCGCGAACTCGGTTTCGGCATGAACCGCGCCTTCACGCGCGAGCGCCGCGTCGACGACATCGGCACCTACGAGCGCATGTGCGGCATCCATCTGTCGCTGGGCGCCAAGCACGGCGTATACTCCAAGCCCGGCTTCAAGCGCAAGGATGCGCGCTACCACATCGACGTGTTCGCGGTGACTGACGCGGTCTACCTGGACGACGAGCGAGTGTATGCGGATGGCGCCTGGACCGTGGCGCCCGCGGAATTAATAAGATAAATTATTTATATGGAAGTTCGTAGGTTGAGTGGTGCCGGCGTAAAGGCTCGTGCCACGCGAGCGCTTGAGTAGAGTCAGCCGCCAACATGGACTATCAGATGCTCACTCAGGCACACAAGCCCAATACCAGCGCGACGGCTGCATCGTTATTTCCTAGACCCGGTGTTCACTGTCTCTACACACGCCATCATGCTGGCTGCGGTGGCGCCGGATCTAGCACTGCTTAATCCGCAGATATTCCAATCGATATACATCATATTTCCAATCAGTGGAGTAACGCAGCGTCAAGTAGACAATAGCTCGGACTGAAATTGGATCACCACAGTTCGCAATTATATTTACGGTCAGTCCTTACAAAAAGCGTTAAAATTAATCAATAAGCAAAACATCAAATTCTTTGTCAGATGATGTTTTCTCGCTTGCTTAGCGTTAATTTAATGTTGTGAAAATTGAAAGGAGCAAACTTTTGTTGCGCCTTTCTCAAAAAACGTCATATTCTGTTATCTCACCGTCTGGACTTCGAAGACAAAGGCGTCTCCCTCCCTCGTGCTGAATAATTATGCTCTCATACAAACGCAGAGCATTTTTCATCACTTCGGCATAGGAAGACGCCTCGGTTTTCTCCTTCAGTAAGAGCAGACGTTCGTAAGATTTCTCGGGCAACTCAAGTTGTATCCGAGCATTCTTAGTCACTTTCTTTTCCATGATTACCCTTAGGAGGCACAGAAGCCACCTTGACTACTGCCTCAAGGAACTTCTCGTACAACGATGCATCGCCAGTAACGGCAGCATATACACCTGAGGAGAGAACGAGGAAGAAAACTGCAACCACAGCCGTAACTTTCCAATCCAAAAACAAACCCGATTTGACAGTATCAACATCTTGTTTGTAGACGAACTTTGTTACCTCTGCTTCGCCCTCGATAATAAACTCCTCACCTACTTTGACTTCGTATTTCATTAGGTATCTTTCGATTGAAAGTACCACAGAAGTCACACCTTCCTACCAACCATTAAGACAACCTCACAACTGATACTTCTGCAGTTGTTATTAATAACACCATGCGATTTCACTAGGTAGGAAAGCGCTGTGAGGCCAATGGTTTAAAACAAATTACTTAGTCTTATGACTAGTAAACTTTGATCTGCGGCTTTTAACATATAGACTCCCTTTAAAAGATGACGGGAAATTACGCTTACAATCTAAGCGCCTTTGTGAAGGTCATCGTTCCTCACGCAGTACAGTTAATATACTCCTCCCCCCACAAAAACAAAAGCAAAATTTACGCAAAGGATACGCAAATTTTGCTTGTTTCATATTTACAACTATTTATGCAAGGAAGTCCCGAACCTGACCATGAACAACCTGGTGCAGACCGTCAAGGCGACCGGCGGCATCGGCGTGGTCGGCGTCTTCCTGCCGCAGGATCCGGGTGCCAAGGACGCGCTGGCGAAAGAGGGCAAACTGGCCTTCGACTTCGGCAATTTTTGGTTCAAGGGCCAGAAGATCGGTAGCGGCCAGGCCAACGTCAAGCACTACAACCGCCACCTGGCAAAGCTGATCCATGCCGGCAAGGCCAAGCCGTCGATGATCATCTCGCACGAACTCGGACTGGACGCCGCGCCGGACGCCTACAAGCACTTCGACGAGCGTGCCGAGGGCTGGACCAAGGTCGTGCTCAAGCCGGGCAAATAAGCAGGTAGCGACGATGTAGAAGTCCTGTCCCGGCAAGATGACGCTGCCTCACGCATGCGGCAGCCGGGACAGGCAAGCCGCAACGGTCTTCTTGCATGCATGTACTGCCATGAGACATACCACCTCCGATATCGCATCCTCTCCGATCGTATTAAAACTACAGAATCATCCAGATTCGATTGACACAAAGACAGTGTCTGCTCAAGAATCTCCTCACCGGGAAAGAGGAGACGCCACAAAACATCCCCTCCGGCGCGTAGTAAAAGTACTCATACACGTACAATAATCGGAGACAAACCATGCACAACCGCAAGATCGCTGCCATCCTGGCGGCAGGCATCATGACGTTCGCAGCCCATGCGAATGCCGCCACCCCAACCCAGCAAGCAGGTGGCAGCAAAGCCATCCTGCTGCAGGGCTTCCACTGGAACTCGGCCGGCTACGCCGGTCCGGACTGGTACAACACCGTGATGAACAATGTCGGCGACATCAGCGCCATGGGCTTCACCCACGTCTGGTTCCCGCCGCCCTCGGACTCGGCGGCGCGCGAAGGCTATCTGCCGCGCCAGCTGAACAAGCTCGATTCCAGCTACGGCAGCGCGGCCGAGCTCACCAACGTGATCAGCGCCTTCAAGAGCAAGGGCGTCAAGGCGATCGCCGACGTGGTCGTCAACCACCGCGTGGGCACCACCGGCTGGTCCGACTTCACCAACCCCAACTGGACGACCTACAGCATCGTCAACAACGACGAATGCAATTGCGGCCTGGGCGCGGGCGATACCGGCGACGGCTTCAGCGGCGGGCGCGACCTGGCGCACACCAACGTGGGCGAGGTCCAGAACGGCATCATCAACTGGCTCAACTACACGCTGAAGCCGGTCGGCTTTTCCGGCCTGCGCTTCGACTACGTGAAGGGCTTCAATCCGAGCTACGTGGCCCAGTACGCGAACGCCTTCGGCGCCGAATTCTGCGTCGGCGAGCTGTGGCCGGACTTCGACCTGAACAACATGGATGCCAACCGCCAGGCGATCATGAACTGGATCAACGGCACCAACAGCAGCTGCGGGGCCTTCGACTTCACCACCAAGGGCATCCTCAACGACGCCCTCGCCAACGGCAATTACTGGCGCCTGAAGGCTGCCGACGGCAAGCCGCAAGGCGCGATCGGCTGGTGGCCGGCGATGTCGGTGACCTTCGTCGACAACCACGACACCGGCGCCGCCGAAAGCTGCGGCAGCGGCCAGAACCTGTGGCCTGCGCCCTGCGGCAAGGTGATGGAAGGCTATGCCTACATCCTCAGCCATCCGGGCATCCCGACCGTGTTCTACCCGCACATCTACAACTGGAACCTGAAGACCCAGATCGCGGCATTGATGGCGGCGCGCAAGGCGGCCGGGGTCACCTCCACCTCCGCGGTCGCGATCCAGCAGGCCAGCCAGGGACTGTACGCGGCCATCGTCACCGGCACCACGCGCCAGCTGGCCATGAAGATCGGCCCCAACAGCTGGAGCCCGGGCACCGGCTGGACGCTGCAGACTTCGGGCAGCAACTACGCGGTGTGGATGAAGTAAGCCCGGCCCGGGCGCCGGGACGAGGTGTTCAGGCCCCGGCAGCCTGCTGGCGCGGCGCCCCGGCCAGGTCGATGCCGTGCACGCTGACGCGGTTGCGGCCATGGTGCTTGGCGTGGTACAGCGCCTCGTCGGCGCGGCGCAGGATGTCTTCCCACTTGCCGTCTTCCGCCGCCGGCGCGGCCACGCCGACGCTCACCGTCATCCGCACTTCATGGCCGTCGGTATGCAAGGGCGAGGCGGCCACCATCTCGCGCAGCCGTTCGGCCACGCGGCACACGCCGCCCAGGCGGCTGTCGCTCACCAGCACCGCGAACTCCTCCCCGCCGATGCGGAACAGCGCATCGCAGCCGCGCAAGACCCTGGCCGCCAGCGCGGTCACGTGACAGATGGCGGCGTCGCCCACGCAATGGCCAAAGCGGTCGTTGATCGACTTGAAGTGGTCGATGTCGAAGGTGATGAAATGGATGGCGGCGCCGCCGCGCTGGCTGCGCTGGAATTCGCGCAGGGCGATGTCGTGCAGCGCGCGGCGGTTCAGCCAGCCGGTCAGCATGTCGGTGAGGGAGGCGCGGCGCAGTGCCTGGGCCTGGTCGTGGTAGACGATCAGGGCGCAGCCCATGGTCGCCACCGACAGGAAGACCAGCACGAACAGCGAGCCGGCCGTCTGCAGGAACTGGCTGCCCATGAAAGTCAGGTAGGTGCCGCCCTTGAGCGCCTGGTACAGGGTGCGCAAACCCTGCTGAAAGGCGAAGAAGACCTCGAGCGCGATCATCGGCAGGTAGACCAGCCGGGTCGCGCTGTCCTGGCGGCGCCACAGCAGCCAGGCGGCGGCCAGGTCGATCGCGACGATCAGCGGCGTGAACAGGAACATGCGGTGGCTGACCGAGGCCGCCACCGCCGGAAACAGGTGCACGCCAAACACGATCGCGGCCAGGCCGGCCAACACGTCGCGGCGCGGCCGCAGGCCGAAATGACGGCGCAGGCCGGCCAGGATGCCGTAGTGGCCGGCGATGTAGAAGACATTGCCGCAGGCCGGCACCAGGAAATGATGGAGCCGGTACTTGATGGCGCAGGCACCGATGACGCTGCTCAGCGCGAAGCACAGGCCGGCCAGCGCCCAGTCGACCATGCAGGTCCGGCGCAGGCTGGCAAAGTACAGCAGCCCCATGCTGACGGCCATGATCGTGCCCGCGAGCGCGGCCGCCACCACCAATGTGAACGAATCCATCTTTTTCCTATGACAAAGAACGATGCGAATTACTTTCCATAAGTATAAAACTCTTGCCTATATATAAATCTCACCCTTTGTTTCAGTAGCGAAAAAACATCACCTCGGTGGATGCTCTGCCGTTCGCTCAACCATCCCTCAAGTGAAACCGCCCGCTGGGACGCCTGTGATATAAGGGCAATCCGACCTGACCACCGAGCCAGCATGAGTCCTGCATTTTTTGCGATCGTTGGCGCCCAGTTCTTTTCCTCGCTGGCCGACAGCGCCCTGTTCATCGTCTGCGTGTCGCTGATCTCCACCCTGGCCTTCCCGGAGTGGATGACGCCGATGCTGAAGATGGGCTTCGTGCTGTCCTATATCCTGCTCGCCCCCTTCGCCGGCGCCTTCGCCGACACCTTCCCCAAGGGCCGGGTGATGATGGTCACCAACACCATTAAAATGTTCGGCTGCTCGCTGATCCTGGCCAAGGCCAATCCCCTGCTCGCCTACGGCATCGTCGGCTTTGGCGCCTCGGCCTATTCGCCGGCCAAGTACGGCATCCTGGCCGAGGTCTTGCCGGCGCGGCGGCTGGTGGCGGCCAACAGCTGGATCGAAGGCACGACGGTGGTCGCGATGATCCTCGGCACCATCCTGGGCGGCATGATCTCCTCGAACGAGCAGACCATCGCCTGGCTGCTGCACGCCAGCTTTTCCCTGTTCGGCTATACGATTCCGAGCCCGCTGCATGCGGCGGTGACCGTGATCGTCTGCATGTACCTGCTGGCGGCGCTGCTCAACCTGGGGGTGCTCAACAAGGGCAAGCGCTATGCCGAGCGCGGTCGCACACTGCACACCCTGTTCCGCGATTTCTACCGCTGCAACGCGACCCTGTGGCGCGACCGCGCCGGCCGCGTCTCCCTCGGCGTCACTTCGCTGTTCTGGGGCGCCGGCATGGTGCTGCAGATCCTGCTGCTGGCCTGGGCCCAGACGGCACTGGGACTGGGGCTGGACAAGGCCGCCGCCCTGCAGGCGGTGTTCGCGGCCGGCGTGGTGCTTGGGGCGGCGCTGGCCGGCAAGGCGGTACCGCTGGTGCGTTCGATGTCGGTGATGCCGCTCGGGGCCGTGCTCGGCCTGGCCCTGTGTTCGATGGCGCTGGTGCACTCCGTCCGGGTGGCGCTGCCGCTGCTGCTGGTCATCGGTATCCTGGCCGGTTTGTTCGTGGTGCCGATGAACGCCGTCCTGCAGCACCGCGGCCACAGCCTGATGAGCGCCGGCCAGTCGATCGCGGTCCAGAACTTCAACGAGAACCTCGCCATCCTGGCGATGACCGGCGGCTATGCGATGGCGCTGCAGGTGCAGATGGGCATGAACACGGTGCTGGTCTTGCTGGGCACCGCCATCACCCTGGTCACCCTCTACCTGCGCATGATCGCGCGCACCATTTCCGGGAACGCGCACGATTCCTGAGTCGGCCCGGTGCACTGCCCGCACCACGACACCGCCCTCTGCTGCGGATTTACTACACCCGGTGCTTTGTAACAGTCTTGTTACAAATCAAATAGTTCAGTGTCTATTCGGTAAGACTAGAATATTTTCTTCTATTCAAGCTTATAGACAGGGAAAAAATGATACGTTTGCCGATCGCCTTGGCAGCGCTGTGCCTCACCGTGTCCGCTATCGCAGCGGAACCTTTCGACGACAAGTTCCGCCAGCTCGACGAACTGCTCCCCACCCCGACCACGATCCGCACCGCTTCCGGCGCCCCGGGCCACGCCTACTGGCAGCAGCGCGCCGACTACCAGATCCGCGCCACGCTGGACGAAGCCAAGCGCTCGATCACCGGCGCCGAGACGATCACGTATCACAACAACTCGCCGGATAGCCTGAGCTACCTGTGGGTCCAGCTCGACCAGAACATCTACAAGCCGAACTCGGACGCCCGCACCAGCGCCACCCTGCCCTCGCGCGATGCATGGCAGGCCCGCAGCGCAACCGACGGCGTCAAGTTCGACGCCATCCGCACCGTGCTGGAAGCGCGCACCTTCCCCGGCGGCTTCAACATCAAGAGCGTCAAGGATGGCAGCGGACGCCCGCTCAACTTCGTGATCAACCGCACGATGATGCGCATCGACCTGCCGCAGCCGCTGAAGCCCGGCGCGCGCACCGCCTTCAGCATCGAGTGGAACTACAACATCACCGAAATGAAGGTGCTGGGCGGCCGTTCCGGCTTCGAAACCTTCGACGACAAGAACGAGCTGTTCGAGATCGCCCAGTGGTTCCCGCGCATGGCGGCCTACTATGACGTCTACGGCTGGCAGCACAAGCAGTTCCTGGGCGCCGGCGAATTCACGCTGGAATTCGGCGACTACGACGTGCAGGTCACCGTCCCGGCCGACCACGTCGTGGCCTCCACCGGCGAGCTGCAGAACCCCGACGCAGTGCTGACCAGCGCCCAGCGCGACCGCCTCAGGCAGGCGCGCACGGCCGACAAGCCGGTGGCCATCGTCACCCAGCTTGAGGCGGAAGCCAAGGAAAAGACCCGCGCCAGCGGCAGCAAGACCTGGCATTACAAGGCGAAAAACGTGCGCGACTTCGCGTTCGCCTCGAGCCGCAAGTTCATCTGGGACGCCCAGGGTTACAAGAAGGACGGCACCAACGTGCTGGCCATGTCTTACTATCCGAAGGAAGGCAACCCGCTGTGGGGCCAGTACTCGACCCAGGCTATCATCCACACCATCGCCGAGTACAACAAGTATTCCTTCGACTACCCGTATCCGGTGGCGATTTCGGTGAACGGCCCGGTCGGCGGCATGGAATACCCGATGATCTCCTTCAACGGCCCGCGTCCGACCAAGGACAAGAAGACCGGCGAACTGACCTATTCCAAGCGCACCAAGTATGGCCTGATCAGCGTGATCATCCACGAAGTCGGCCACAACTACTTCCCGATGATCGTGAATTCGGACGAGCGCCAGTGGACCTGGATGGACGAAGGCCTGAACAGCTTCGTGCAGTACCTGGCCGAGCAGGCCTGGGAAGAGCACTATCCGCAGTCGCGTGGCGAACCGCGCGTGATTGCCGAGTACATGAAGAGCCGTAACCAGGTGCCGATCATGACCAACTCGGAATCGGTCCTCCAGTTCGGCAACAACGCCTACGCCAAGCCGACCGCCGCCCTGATCGTGCTGCGCGAAACGGTGCTGGGCCGCGAGCTGTTCGACTTCGCCTTCAAGGAATACGCCCAGCGCTGGAAGTTCAAGCGCCCGACGCCGTCCGACTTCTTCCGCACCATGGAAGATGCCTCGGGCACCGACCTCGACTGGTTCTGGCGCGGCTGGTTCTACACCACCGACGCGGTCGACGTGAGCGTGGACGGCATCAGCGAGTACACCATCGGCACCAAGGATCCGGAAGTCGAGAAGGCCTGGAAGAAAGCCCAGCGCGACGCCGAGCCGGTCTCGATCACCGACCAGCGCAACAAGGGCACGCTGCCGCGCCGCCTCGACACGCATCCCGAGCTGAAGGACTTCTATAACGAGCACGACGACTTCACCGTCACCAACAAGGACCGCAACGCCTACGCCACCACGGTGGAAGGCCTGGAAGACTGGGAAAAGGCGCTGCTGAAGGAAGGCAAGCACCTCTACCTGGTCGACTTCAGCAACGTCGGCGGCCTGGTCTCGCCGCTGGTCCTGGAGATCCAGCTGGCGAGCGGCAAGAAGTACATCGAGCGCGTGCCGGCCGAAGTGTGGCGCTACTCGCCGAAGAAGATCACCAAGCTGATCATCACCGACGAGCCGATGACCGGCCTGACCCAGGATCCTTACCTGGAAACTGCCGACACCGACATCAGCAACAACGCCTGGCCGCGCAAGGCGACGCCCTCGCGCCTGGAACTGTTCAAGACCACGCGCGACCAGAGCGACATGATGAAGGACTTTGCCGAGAAGCTGAAAACGGCGAAGGACAAGGACGCCAAGACCGAAGCCCAGAAAGCTGAATGATCTTGTAACGGCCGAACAACCGTAGGGTGGGCTCCCCGAGCCCACGCGGACCTTAGCGCATCGCGTACATTCGCGTGGGCAGCATTTTGGGCTAAATGCCCGAAATGCGAAGTGCCCACCCTACCTCGGCAGCCGCACTCACAAAGTGCCGCTGCCGTTTCTCCATTTAGAACACCGCCATGAAACGCCTGCCCCTCAGCCTCGCCGCCCTCGCCCTCCTCGCTGCATTTTCCGCCACCGCCCAACCCTTCGACGACAAATTCCGCCAGCTCGACGAACTGCTGCCTACGCCCACCGATATCCGCACCGCGTCCGGCGCTCCCGGCCACGCCTACTGGCAGCAGCGCGCCGACTACCGCATCCGCGTGACCCTGGACGAAGCCCGGCGCGCCGTGAGCGGCAGCGAGACCGTCACCTACCACAACAAGTCGCAGGACACCCTCACCTACTTGTGGGTGCAGCTGGACCAGAACATGTTCCGCGCCGACTCCGACAACCGCAACATCTCCAGCTATCCGTCGCGTGAAGCATGGCGCACGGCCGCCACCCCGGGCGGCCAGGCGGGATTGCAATACGAGGCGGCGCGTTTCCTGGTCGAGAGCCGCAAGTTCGACGGCGGCTTCAAGATCGCCAGCGTGACCGGCACCAACGGCCAGGCCCTGAAGGTCGCCGTCAACAAGACCATGATGCGCATCGACCTGCCCCAGCCGCTCAAGCCGGGCGCCAGCTTCTCGTTCAACATGGCGTGGAGTTTCAACATCCCCGAGACCAACGTGCTGGGCCGCCGTATGGGCTTCGAGCGTTTTGACAAGGAAGACAAGAACGACCTGTTCGAGATCGCCCAGTTCTTCCCGCGCATGGCTGCCTACTACGATGCCCACGGCTGGCAGAACAAGCAGTACCTGGGCGACGGCGAGTTCACGCTGGAGTTCGGCGACTACGAGGTCGAGATCACGGTACCGGCCGACCACATCGTCGCCGCCACCGGCGAATTGCAGAATGCGGATGCGGTGCTCTCCGCCGCCCAGCGCGAACGCCTGCAGCGCGCGCGCAAGTCCGACAAGCCGGTCCTCATCGTCACCCAGGCGGAGGCCGAGGCCAACGAGAAAGGCCGCGCCGCTGGGACGAGCGGCGCGTCCAAGACCTGGCGCTTCAAGGCGAAGAACGTGCGCGACTTCGCGTTCGCCTCGAGCCGCAAGTTCATCTGGGATGCGCAAGGCTACAAGAAGGGCGGCAGCGACGTGCTGGCCATGTCCTACTACCCGAAGGAGGGCAATCCGCTGTGGGAAAAGTATTCGACCCAGGCCATCATCCACACCATCGACAGCTATAACAAATACGCCTTCGACTACCCCTACCCGGTAGCGATCTCGGTGAACGGCCCGGTCGGCGGCATGGAATACCCGATGATCTCCTTCAACGGCGGCCGCCCGGTCAAGGACAAGAAGACCGGCGCCCTGACGTACTCGAAGAACACCAAGTATGGCCTGATCAGCGTGATCATCCACGAGGTGGGCCACAACTACTTCCCGATGATCGTCAACTCGGACGAGCGCCAGTGGACCTGGATGGACGAAGGCGTCAACAGCTTCATGCAGTTCCTGGCCGAGCAGGCCTGGGAAGAGCATTACCCGGCGCGCCGCGGCGAGCCGCGCAACATCGTCGACTACATGAAGAGCCGCAACCAGCAGCCGATCATGACCAATTCCGAGTCCGTGACCAACCGCGGCGGCAATGCCTACGCCAAGCCGGCGACCGCCCTCAACGTGTTGCGCGAGACCGTGCTGGGCCGCGAACTGTTCGACTTCGCCTTCAAGGAATACGCCCAGCGCTGGAAGTTCAAGCGCCCCACCCCGGCCGACCTGTTCCGCACCCTGGAAGACGCGTCCGGCACCGATCTCGACTGGTTCTGGCGCGGCTGGTTCTACAGCACCGACGCGGTCGACGTCAGCGTCGACGGCATCAGCGAGTACACCATCGGCACCAAGGACCCCGAGGTCGAGAAGGCCTGGCAAAAGGCGCGCCGCGACGCCCAGCCGGCATCGCTCACCGACCAGCGCAACCAGGGCACGCTGGCGCGCCGCGTCGATGCGCATCCGGAACTGAAGGATTTCTACAACGCGCATGACGATTTCACCGTCACCAACGGCGACCGCAACAAGTACAATGCAGCGGTCGAGGGCCTGGAAGACTGGGAAAAGGCGCTGCTCAAGGAAGGCAAGCATTTGTACCTGGTCGACTTCAGCAACATCGGCGGACTGGTGACGCCGCTGATTTTGCAGATCGAACTGCAGAGCGGCAAAAAGTATATCGAACGTGTGCCCGCCGAAGTGTGGCGCTATTCGCCCAAGAAGATCACCAAGCTGATCGTCACCGACGAGCCGATGGTGGGACTGACCGAAGACCCCTTCCTGGAAACCGCCGACACCGACACCAGCAACAACGCCTGGCCGCGCAAGGCGACACCGTCGCGGCTGGAACTGTTCAAGAGCAAGCAGTCGCAGGATGACATGATGAAGGACTTCAACGAGAAGCTGAAACCGGCCAGGGATGCCAAGGAAGCCAACAAGGCCGCCGACCAGGCGGTCGAAGCGGGCAAGGCGGTCGAATGAGCGTGCGCCGCATTCTCGTCAATGCCGCCTGCGCGGCGGCGCTGGCGTGCGCCTGTATTGGTGTGCAGGCACACCGCTTCCATGCCGGCATCGCCGACATCAGCTTCAACGAGCGCACCGGCAACACCGAAGTCGTGCACACCTACATGGCGCACGACGTCGAGGCGCTGCTGGCCAACCTCTACCAGCGCCAGTTCGACCTGTCCGATCCCGACGACCAGGCGGTGCTGCGCAAGTACGTGGACAAGCAGTTCTGGCTGGCCGACAAGGCCGGACGCCGCCTGGCGCTGAACTGGGTCGGCCTGACGGTGGACACCGACAGCGTCACCGTCTACCAGGAGCTTGCCGCTACGCCGCCCGACAGGATCGAGACCATCCACGACGCCGTGCTGACCGACTTCCTGCCCGACCAGGCCAACACCGTCAACTTCACTGCCGGCGGCAGCCTGCGCACCTTCGGCTTCAACGCCCGCCAGACCGAACTGTCCGTCCACTGATGAAATTACGTGTCCTCCCCTGCGCGCTGGCCGCGCTGTTCGTCCACGCCCACGCATTCGCCGACGACCCCGTGATCCAGCGCGTGCTGGTCGAAGGCGCGCGCGCCAGCCAGCTCGGCATCGCCGATTCCGCCAACATGGGCAGCGTCAGCCAGAAAGAACTGGAGATGCGCACCATCTACCGTCCCGGCGAACTGCTGGAAGCAGCGCCCGGCCTGATCGCCAGCCAGCACAGCGGCGAAGGCAAGGCCAACCAGTTCTACCTGCGCGGTTTCAACCTCGACCACGGCACCGACCTCGCCACCTTCGTCGACGACATGCCGGTCAACCAGCGCAGCCATGCGCACGGCCAGGGCTGGACCGACCTCAACTTCCTGATCCCGGAACTGACCGCGCGCCTAGACTACCGCAAGGGCCCCTACTCGGCGCGCGACGGCGACTTCGCCTCGGCCGGCAGCGCCGCCATCACCTATGCCAACCGGCTGGTGCGCGATGTCGCCACCGTCAGCCTCGGCCAGAATGGCTATCGACGTAGCGCCGTGGCCGCATCGAGCGATGCCGCCAACGGCGTTCTCACGTATGCGCTGGAAGCCCTGCACAACGACGGCCCCTTCACCCGCGGCGACGACTACCGCAAGCTGAACGGCGTGCTGCGCTACAGCCGCGGCTATGCCAACAATGGCTGGAGCGTGACGGCGATGGCCTACCACGGCAGCTGGAATTCGACTGACCAGATCCCGCAACGCGCGGTGGCGGACGGCAGCATCGGCCGCTTCGATGCCATCGACGGCAGCGACGGCGGCGCGGCGCGCCGCTACAGCCTGTCCGGCGTGTGGCGCCAGACCACGGCCGATACGGCGACCAAGGTCAACGCCTATGTCATCCGCAACCAGCTCGACCTGTGGTCGAACTTCACCTATTTTCTCGACGACCCCGAGCACGGCGACCAGTTCGCCCAGCCCGACCGGCGCGTCACCAGCGGCGTGAACGCCATCCACACCTGGCACACCCACCGCAGCGACGATTTCACGTCCGACATCACGGTGGGCGCGCAGGCGCAGAACGACAATATCTTCAACGGCCTGTACAACACCCAGGCGCGCCGGACCCTGTCGACCACGCGCCAGGACCACATCGTCGAGACCAGCAAGGCGGCCTGGATCGAGAACGCCACGCGCTGGGGCGATTCCCTGCGCAGCGTGATCGGGCTGCGCGCCGACGACTACCGCTTCAAGGTGGCGAGCGACCGTCCCGAGAATTCGGGCAAGACGTCGGACACCCTGGTCAGCCCCTCGCTGAACCTGGTGTTCGGCCCCTGGCAACAGAGCGAACTCTATCTGAACTACGGCCAGGGCTTCCACAGCAACGACGCACGCGGCACCACCACCACCATCGATCCGAAGACCCTGGAAGCGGTCGGCGAGACGCCCGGCCTGGTGCGCTCGCGCGGCATGGAAATCGGCTTGCGCACCGAGCTGCTGCCGAAGAACCAGACCGCGCTGTCGCTCTACCGCCTCGACTTCGCGTCCGAGCTGACCTATATCGGCGACGCCGGCAATACCGAGGCCGGCCCGCCAAGCCGGCGCGTGGGCATCGAGTTCTCGAATTACTACAAACCCTATAAATGGTTGTCGCTGGACTTCGACGCAGCCTTTGCGCGCGCGCGCTCGAAAGGCGTGGAGGATGGCCAGGACCGCATCGCCGGCGCGGTGGAAGGCGTGGGCCAGCTGGCGCTGACCGTCAGCCAGCTCGGCAACTGGGAAGGCGCGCTGCGCCTGCGTTACTTTGGCCCGCGCCCGCTGGTCGAGGACAACAGCGTGCGCTCGCACGCCAGCACCACCCTCAACGGCCGCATCGGCTACCGCTGGTCGCGCGACCTGCGGCTGGAACTGGAAGCCTTCAACCTGACCAACGCGCGCGATTCGGCGATCGATTATTACTATGCCTCGCAGCTGCGCGGCGAGGCGGCGGCGCGGGATGACGTGCATTTCCATCCGATCGAGGCGCGCTCGTTCCGGGTCACGCTCATCAAAAACTTTTAATCACCGTAGGGTGGGCGCGGCCGGCTCGGGGAGCCCACCCTACCTTCTGGCCATCGCATACATTTGCGCCGGAATGGTGCTACGCTAGCGGAATGACTACACCGCAAGCACCCTATACCGACCCATCCCGGGTCGTCGACGCACTGCGCGGCGACGGCTACGCCCTGCTCTCCCCCGCCGACGTGGCGGCATTGTCCGGCTGTTCGCTCGACGCGCTGACAACGCTGGTGCCAAGCTGGGACCGCCTCGAAATCGACAACTACCTGAAGGATGGCGGCCGCTACCGGCGCCGCCGCCATTCCTGCTTCGTCGACGACGGCGCGGCGCTGGTGCAAAGCCCGCACCGGGCGCACTGGCAGCCGGTCGAGTACAACGCCCTGCATGGCGGCATGCACCGCCTGTTCGTGCCGATCGAACCCGGCACCGTCGCCCAGCCGGCCTGGGGCAAGCTGTTGCGCGCCCTCGGCGGCGTGTGCTCGCAGGTGCGCGGCCCGGATACCTGGTACGTCGAGGCGCACCAGTTCCGCATCGACACCGCCGACGGCATCGGCCGCCCGACACCCGAGGGCGCCCACCGCGACGGCGTCGATTTCGTGGCCGTCATCCTGATTGGCCGCCATGGCATCAAGGGCGGCGAGACGCGCGTGTTCGAGGCGAACGGTTCGCGCGGGCAGCGTTTCACCATGCTTGAACCATGGACCCTGCTGCTGCTGGACGATGCGGCGGTGATCCATGAATCGACGCCGATCCAGCCGCTGGGGGAGCATGGGTACCGGGATACGCTGGTGCTGACCTGGCGTAAGGGGGCGTTTCAGGGGGACGACGCTGTATAGCGTCGAATACGCAGCCTGGTTCCCGCCAAGCTCAAAAAAAAGGCCCGCATCCTAGGGCGGAGCGGGCCGGAATCCAGGTTTTTCGGAGAAAAACTGGAGGAGACAGTTCCAATATATTCCTGATTTTTGTGCACCGCAATACAGTAAAAATACGGTATTCAATCGTGCGCGCCAGAGGGAACTCAAGCTCGCAGCAATTGAAACGAGGCAGTTCTTTGCGGCATTGCGGGAAAAACCTGGACCAGCTGTTTATCGCCTAAACGTAAATGTCGTTCAGACACCTGCGCTAACACCGAACGGAAGTCGGTCGTTACCGGCAAATCCCGTCCTTCGTTCAGTGCGGCGTCGCCGACGCCCTCCCATTCCCCGTACACTTTTCCGCCGTTCACCTGCCCGCCAAGCAGCCACATGACATTGCCATGGCCATGGTCGGTGCCGCCGTTGCCGTTTTCGCGTGCCGTGCGGCCGAATTCCGACATCACCAGGACCAGGGTGTCGTCGAACAGCGGGCCCAGGCGTTCGGCCAGCACGGCCAGGCCCTGGCCCAGCGGCGCCAGGCGGTTCGCCAGCTGGCCGCTGGCGGCACCCTGCCCGGCGTGGGTATCCCAGCCGCCCAGCGCCACGAAAGCGAGCTGGATCTTGGGGTCGTTGCGCATCAGCGTCGCCAGGCGCGCGGCATCGTCGGGGAAACCGTTGGGGAGTGGTGCCCCGCGGTCGGCCGCCATCATGTGCGCGTCTTCGCGATCCCGCTCGACGGCGGCGGCCATCACTTCCCGGTGCGCCGCGCGGCCATCCGCATAGGCGCGGCCGAAGCGCGCATGGCCGGCATACAGGCGGTCGAAGGCGGCCGCCATCTCCGGCTTGTCGAGCGCGTCGGCCTTGGCGGCGCCGGCCACGTTGGGCAGGTTGACCGCGGCGGCATTACCGGCCAGGATGCGCGGCATCACCGGGCCGATGCCCAGCAGCCGGCTTGGCGTGGCATTGCCCGGCAGCGCCGCCACCAGCCGGTTCATCCAGCCGTCCGGCGTGTTCTTGCGGCCGGGGGTCGCCGATTCCATGTAGTCCTGGGCGTCGAAGTGGGAGCGCGTGGCATCGGGCGAGCCGCTGGCGTGCACGAAGGCCAGCTTCTTCTGCTGCCACAGCGGCTGCAGGCTGGCGAGTGCCGGGTGCAGGCCGAAGTAACCGTCGAGGTCGAGCGCGCCACCCTCCGTGCCGGGCGCCGCCAGCCCGATGGTCGGGCGCAGGCGCAGATAGTTGTCGTCGCCGACCGGGGCCACCACGTTCAGGCCGTCGACGGCGCCGCGCAGCATCACCACCACCAGCTTCCTGCGTGTGGCGTCGCCACTGGCCGCCGGGGCCGTCGCGCGCGCGGCCCAGGCGTTCCGGCCCAGCGGCAGCACGATGCCGGCGCCGAGGGCCAGCGCATTCAGGAAATCCCTGCGTTGCATATGTGTCTCCCGTTTTTGTCAGGTCAGTGCTGCATGAAGTCCGGGCTGCCGAGCAGCATGGCGGCGCGCAGCGGCGGCGGCGCCTGCCCGACCATGTCGCGGGTACGGCGCGATACCGATCCCGCCAGGGTCGCCTGCAAGGTGGCCGCATCCAGCGCGGGCGTCTTTGGCGCCGGCGCTGTCGCCACAGGGGCGGCCATGGCGGCCGTGGGGGCCATGGTGGCTTCAGCCGGCGGCGCCGCCAGCGGCAGGCGCCCGCCCGCCAGCGCGGCGGCAAAGCCGATGCGGCGCGTCAGCGCGTCCGGGTTGAGCCAGGCTTCCTGGGTGTTCTTGTAGCCGTCCGGGGTCTGGCAGCCGTACAGCGGCATGCCGAGACCGTTGATGCTGTTGACCAGGGGTCCCACGTTCCGGAGCGGCGCGGCGCTGGCGCGCACCGCCGACACCACGAACTGGTAGGGCGTCTTGAACTTGGCGCCGGCCGCCTCTTCCGACATGAATTCATCGCTGGCGAACAGGGTGCGCAGCACCGAGCGGATATCGCCGCCGCTGGCGCGCCAGGTCGCGGTCATCCGCTCCACCAGGGCCTGCGGCGGATCGTCGCTGACGAAGTACTGGGCCAGCTGGCGGCTGATGTGGCGCGCGGTGGTCGGGTGCACCGCCAGCAGGTCGAGCGCGCGTTCGCCTTCGCGCTGGCCGTCTGGCGCGATTTCCTGCCCGAGCCAGGTTTTGGTCCCCTTGTCGTGACGCCTGGCGTCGAAGCGGAAGCCTTCGCCGCCGCCGGCAAGACGGCGCTGGTCGAAGGTCCAGCCGGTGAGCATGCGTGCCAGCTCGGTCACGTCGCGCTGGGTATAGCCGCCATCCACGCCCAGAGTGTGCAGTTCCATCAGCTCGCGCGCATAATTCTCGTTGAGCCCGCGCTTGCCCTTGGCGTCCGGGGCCGACGACGCCACGTTGTCCAGGTAGTAGAGCATCGCCGGATGGCGCGCGGTGGCGCCCAGCAGCGCGCGGAAGGAGCCCAGCGCGTACGGGCGGATGGCCTCGTTTTCGTAGCTGGTGACGAGGGCGCGGTCGATGCCCTTGCCGGCATACACATTGAAATGGTTGTACCAGAAGTCGACCATCACCTCTTCCAGCTGGCGCGGACTGTCCACCGCACGCAGCAGGCGTGCCTCGGCCGCTTCGCGCGCGACCCGCGCATCCAGCCGGCGGCGGCGCTCCCTGGCGCCCTCGTCTTCGTCGCGCACCTGCTTGCGCAATTCCAGGTATTCGGCCAGCGAGGCGCCGGCGCCGCGCCGGACCGTCTCCAGGCTGTCCAGGCGCGCCAGCAGCGGCGCCGGCATGGCGATCGCTTCCGGCTGCAACTGCTCGTCGATCCAGCGCTGCACGCCGATGCGCTCGACGCGCTCGACGTCGCCCGGGCGCGGGCCGAAGGCCAGGCGGTTCAGCACGTGCACCGCCTGCTGGTCCGGCGCCAGCGGTGCGGCCTGTGGCAGAAGGGGCGGCGCCAGCAATAGCGCCGCCAGCAGGAAGGCCGGCAAAGGTGGATGACGGAACATGCGTGCTCCCGGTGATTGCAATCGTCAAGCTGGAATGGACAAGTCTGCACGCGACACAGCCGTACAGGAGTAAGGATTTGTAACCCGGCAGAAGACGCAATGCAAGCGCGATAAACTGGGTGTATGCCAGCGGCACGTCTGTACATTGTTTCGTCGCGAGTCATGTCTTTTTTGTTACACTATGGCAGTTAAAGTGCCTGCCATCCGCAACGTTTCGGGTCCACGCTCTCCATCGATCGCCGCCGGACTTCACCTTCCAGATACCCCATGACCTCATTCCGCCCCCGCACCCGGCTCGCCCTCTCCGGTCTCGCCCTGATCCTCGTCGCCGGTACCGCCGGGGTCCTTGCCAACGGCCGCGCCGCCGACGACAAGAAAGCGGCGCCGCCACGGCCGGCCCTGACCGTCACCACGGCGCGCCCGGAAACCGCGCACATGCCGCTGCGCCTGGCCGCCAACGGCAACGTCGCCGCCTGGCAGGAAGCCGTGATCGGCAGCGAATCGAACGGCCTGCGCCTGCAGGAAGTGCGTGTCAACGTCGGCGACGTCGTCAAGAAAGGCGAGGTGCTGGCCGTGTTCGACGCCGCCACCGTCAAGGCCGACCTGGCGCAAGCCCAGGCCAGCGTGCAGGAAGCCGAGGCGAATGCGGCCGCTGCCAGCGCTGACGCCAAGCGCGCCCGCACCCTCAAGAATTCGGGCGCCCTGAGCGAGCAGCAGATCACCCAGTACCTCACCACCGAGCGCAGCGCGCGCGCGCGCGTGGCCGCCGCCAAGGCCACCGCGACCCAGCAGTCGCTGCGCCTGAAATATGCCGAAGTGCTGGCGCCGGACAGCGGCATCATTTCGGCGCGCAACGCCACCGTGGGCGCGGTTGGCGGCGTCGGCATGGAGATGTTCCGCATGATCCGCCAGGGCCGCCTGGAATGGCGCGCCGAGGTCACGGCGGCCGAGCTGCCGCGCGTGAAACCGGGTGCCAAGGCCGAGATCCGGACCGCCAGCGGCGGCACCGTACGCGGCACCGTGCGCACCGTGGCGCCGACGGTCGACGCCCAGAGCCGCGTGGCCCTGGTCTATGTCGACCTGCCGCCGATGCTGAAGGCCGACGCGCCGCTCAAGGCCGGCATGTTCGCCAGCGGCCAGTTCGAACTGGGCCAGTCCAGCGCCCTGACCGTGCCGCAGCAGGCGGTCGCCGTGCGCGACGGCTTCCCCTACGTCTTCCGCCTGAACCAGGACAGCCGCGTGAGCCAGGTGAAGGTGAGCGCCGGACGCCGCATCGGCGACCGCGTCGAGGTGGTGACCGGACTGGGGCCGGATGCGCTGGTGGTGGTTACCGGCGCCGGCTTCCTGAACGACGGCGACCTGGTGCGCAATGTACAAAACCCGGCGCCGGCCGCGCCCGCGCCTGCCGTGCCGTCCAAAAGCAGCCGCCCGGTCGCGGCGCGCTGAGGAGCAGCGATGAACTTCTCGGCCCTCTCGATCCGCAACCCGATCCCGGCGATCATGCTGTTCGCCCTGCTCACCCTGGCCGGCCTGATGGCCTTCAAGGCGAGCAAGGTACAGGACTTCCCGGACATCGAACTGCCGATCGTCACCGTCACCGCCACCCTCGACGGCGCCGCCCCGGCCCAGCTCGAGACCGAGGTCGCGCGCAAGATCGAGGACTCGATCGCGACCCTGCAGGGCATCAAGAACATCCACACCCGCGTGCTGGATGGCGTGGCCAACATCACGGTCGAGTTCATCCTCGAAAAGGACTTGTCGGACGCGGTCAACGACGTGCGCGACGCCGTCTCGCGCGTGCGCGCCGACCTGCCGGGCGAGATGCGCGACCCGAGCGTGACCAAGACCACCACCGCCGGGCGCGTGGTGCTGACCTTCACCGCCCAGCCGGCCGATATCGGCGGCAAGCCGGCCCTGGATGCGCCGGACCTCAGCTGGTTCGTCGACAACAACGTGTCCAAGCGCCTGCTCAGCGTACCCGGCGTGGGCGCGATCAAGCGCGTCGGCGGCGTGACGCGCGAAGTGCGCGTCGAGCTGAACGACGAGCGCATGGCGGCGCTGCGGGTGTCGGCGCTGGACGTCTCGCGCCAGCTGCGCAACGTGCAGCGCGAGGAACCGGGCGGACGCGGCGACGTCAGCGGCGCCGAGCAGTCGGTGCGCACCCTGGCCACCGTGCAGACCGCGCAGGAACTGGCGCACATGGACATCCCGCTGGGCGACGGCCGCCACGTCAAGCTGAGCGAGATCGCCAACGTCCAGGACACCGTGGCCGAGCCACGCGCGATCGCCGAGCAGAACGGCAAGCCGGTGGTCGGCTTCGAGGTCTTCCGCACCCGCGGCGCCGGCGAGATGGACGTCGCCGCCGGCGTGCGCGCGGCGGTCAAGGAGCTGCAGGCGAAACACGCCAACGTGGTGCTGCAGGAAGTGATCGACAACGCCGCCCCGGTCGAGGAAAACTTCGATGCTTCGATGGAGATGCTGTACGAAGGCGCGGTGCTGGCCGTGCTGGTGGTGTGGTGGTTCCTGCGCGACTGGCGCGCCACCCTGGTCGCCGCCGCCGCCCTGCCGCTGTCGGTGATCCCGGCCTTCCTCGGCCAGTACCTGTTCGGCTACACCCTGAACATGGTGACCCTGCTGTCGCTGGCGCTGGTGGTGGGCGTGCTGGTGGACGATGCCATCGTCGAAATCGAAAACATCTCGCGCCACCTGCGCATGGGGAAAACCCCGATGCAGGCGGCGCTGGAAGCGGCCGACGAGATCGGGATGGCGGTGATCGCCACCACCTTCTCGCTGGTGGCGGTGTTCCTGCCGACCGCCTTCATGAGCGGCATCCCCGGCAAGTTCTTCAAGCAGTTCGGCTGGACCGCGGTGCTGGCGATCCTGGCCTCGCTGCTGGTGGCGCGCCTGCTGACGCCGATGATGGCGGCGTATCTGCTGAAGCCGACCAAGCACGGCGAGGAAAAGGACGGCCGCCTGATGCAGCGCTACATGCGTACCATGCAGTGGTGCCTGCGCCACCGCGGCCTGACCATGCTGGCCGCCGCCGTGTTCTTCGTCGGCTCGATCGCGCTGGTGCCGCTGCTGCCGACCGGCTTCGTGCCCGCCGCCGACCGCTCGCAGACCCAGATCAACGTCGAGCTGCCGCCCGGCTCCACGCTGGCGGAAACCCGCGCCGTCGCCGAACGCGTGCGCCTGGCCGCCATGAGCCTGCCCACCGTGAAAGGTGTGTTCAGCTCGATCGGCGGCGGTTCCAGCGGTGACGCCTTCGCCCCCGGCGCCGCGGCCGAGGCGCGCCGCGCCGTGCTGACCCTGACCACCACCCACCGCAGCGACCGCAAGGAATCGCTGGCGGCGATCGAATCCAGCGTGCGCGCCAAGCTGGCGGACATTCCCGGTGCCCGCTTCACCGTCGGCCCGCCCGACACCGGCGTCAAGATGCAGATGGTGCTGCGCAGCGAAGACCCGCTGGCCCTGACCGCCGCCGCACGCCAGGCCGAGCGCGAGATGCGCAACCTGCAAGGCGTCGGCAACGTCAGCTCCAGCGCCTCGCTGGTACGCCCGGAAATCATCGTGCGCCCGGACTTCGCGCGCGCCGCCGACCTCGGCGTGACCGCGGCCTCGATCGGCGAGACGGTGCGCGTGGCCACCGCCGGCGACTACGACCAGGTGCTGGCCAAGATGAACGTGTCCGAACGCCAGGTGCCGATCCGCGTCAAGCTGCCGGATACCGTGCGCGCCGACCTCGACGCCATCGGCCGCCTGACGGTGCCGGGCAAGAACGGCCCGGTCTTGCTGGCCAACGTGGCCGACATCACCATGGAAAGCGGCCCGGCCCAGATCGACCGCCTGAACCGCAGCCGCCAGGTGACGCTCGAAGTGGAATTGAATGGCCGCTCGCTGGGCGAAGTGAATGCGGAAGCGCGCGCCCTGCCGGCGCTGAGGAACCTGCCGGCCTCCGTGCAGATCGCGGAACTGGGCGACGCCCAGGAGATGCAGGCCCTGTTTGCCAGCTTCGGCCTGGCCATGCTGATCGGCGTGCTGTGCATCTACGGCGTGCTGGTGCTGCTGTTCACCGACTTCCTGCAGCCGGTGACGATTCTGGCGGCACTGCCGCTGTCGATCGGCGGCGCCTTCGTGGCCTTGCTCATCACCCACAGCGCACTGTCGATGCCGACCATGATCGGCCTGATCATGCTGATGGGGATCGTGACCAAGAACTCGATCCTGCTGGTGGACTACGCGATCCTGGCACGCAAGGCCGGCATGAACCGCTTCGACGCCCTGGTCGACGCCTGCCACAAGCGCAGCCGCCCGATCGTCATGACCACCATCGCCATGGGCGCCGGCATGCTGCCGTTGGCCCTCGGCCTGTCCGGCGACCCCAGCTTCCGCTCGCCGATGGCGATCGCCGTGATCGGCGGCCTGATCACCTCGACTTTACTCAGCTTGCTGGTGGTGCCGGCGGTGTTCACCTATGTCGACGATATCGAGCACTGGTTCGGCAGGATGACCGGGAAGCTCAGGAAGCATCCGCGGCCGGTGGTGCAGGGGGAAGAGAGTGCGGTGAAATAAGCCAACACCGTCGTCCCTGCGAAGGCAGGGGCGACGTTAGTAAGTTTCCCACTCCTCAGCATCTACCGGCTTCGGCACCGCTTTATTCACCGCCTTCGCCGCCCGAGCCGCCACAGGTTTGGCTTGCACGGCCAGCCGCGGCACCGGCGCCATCGTACGCTGCTGCCCAGCCCCCTCCACCTTGAACACGGCCACCATCTGCTGCAGCCGGTCCGCCTGCTCCTGCAAGCTGCCCGCCGCACCCGCCGCCTCTTCCACCAGCGCCGCATTCTGCTGGGTCACCGTATCCATCTCGGTGACGGCGTGGTTGATCTGGGTGATGCCGCCCTCCTGCTCGCGGCTGGCGCTGCTGATCTCGCCCATGATGTCGGTGACGCGCTGCACGCTGTCCACCACCTCGGCCATGGTGCTGCCGGCCTGGCCGACCAGCTGGGAGCCGAGGCTCACCTTGCCGACCGAATCGTCGATCAGCGACTTGATCTCCTTGGCGGCCGAGGCCGAGCGCTGGGCCAGGCTGCGCACCTCGCTGGCAACCACCGCGAAGCCGCGGCCCTGCTCGCCCGCGCGCGCCGCTTCGACCGCCGCGTTCAGGGCCAGGATATTGGTCTGGAAGGCGATGCCATCGATGACCGCAATGATCTCGACGATCTTGCGCGAGGCGCTGTCGATGTCGCCCATGGTCTGCACCACCTGGGCCACCACGCTGCCGCCCTGGCGCGCCACCTCGGAGGCTTTGGCGGCCAGGCTGTTGGCCTGCTGGGCGTTCTCGGCGTTCTGGCGCACGGTCGAAGTCATTTCTTCCATCGACGACGCGGTTTCTTCCAGCGAGCTGGCCTGCTGCTCGGTGCGCGAGGACAGTTCCAGGTTGCCGGTGGCGATTTCGCGCGCGGCGGTGGCGATCTCGCCGCTGCCGGCGCGCACTTCCGACACCACCTTCACCAGCGAAGCGTTCATCTCCTTCAGCGCCGCCATCATCTGGGCCGCTTCATCGTTGCCCTTGACCTCGATACGGCTGGTCAGGTCGCCGGCGGCGACGGTGCGCGCGACCTCGACCGCGCGGTTCAGTGGACGCACCACCGAACGCGTGATCAGCACGGCGGCCACGACCGCCACCAGCACCGCAAGCGCCGCCAGCCCGCCCAGGAAGCGGAAGGCATTCGTGAAGACGCCATCCGCATCGTCCGCCAGCGTGTTGAAGCGGCCTTCCTGGAAATCGACCTGCTTGCGCAGCGAGGTCGCCAGGGCTTGCAAGGCGTCGTAGGTCGGGCCGAAGGCCAGGGCGATCGCCTCATCGTGCTTGTCGGCCTTGACCAGCGCGCGCACCTTGTTGACCAATGCCACGTAATCGTCGCGGCGGGCTTTCGTATCGGCCAGCAAGGCCTTGCCGGTGGGCGTGACCAGCAGCGGTTCCAGTTTGCTCATGGCCGTCTCCACGCTGTCGAGATTGGTCGCCAGGTGCTGGTCGGCATCCGCGCGCATGGCTGCGTCACTGGCCGCGACGAGTTGTCCAAGCCTCGACATGCTGCCACGCACCATATCGAGTGCAAAGTTGGCCTGCTTTGCCCGCGGCCATACGCCCTTGGCCAGGTCGGTCGTGCCCGCATGGAGCTGGTTCAGCGAATGCATGCCGACAAAGGTCAGCATGACGATCATGACAACCAGCAGGCCAAATCCCAGTCTCAGCCGGTTTGCAATATTCAGGTTCAGTAAGCGCATGTTCAAGAAAAAATAAATAATACGCGGCCTTGCGTCCGCGGAAGCGGTCGCAAGGAGACGAAAAAAAAGGGGAGTCTGAAGTCGGCGGGAGTTGGGCCGGCGCGGGGATCAATACGCGACAGTGCAGAGACTAGTGACTTTGTTCCCAAAAGGCAATTTCTTTTGATGAAGATGTGCGCTTGTTGCAACTGTTGGCAATAAAAAAAGCCGGCGCGAAGCCGGCTTTCGGATGGAGCGGACGGGCGATCAGTAATCGCGGCGGCCGCCACCCAGGATCTTGGCCAGGATGAAACCGACACCGGCGGCGATGGCCACGGCGGTACCCGGGTTCTGGCGCACGTAGTCGCGGCCCTGGTCCATGTACTGGCCGTAAGCATCGGTCAGCTGGGCCTGGCGCTCGCCCAGGCCGGAAGTTGCACCGCTCAGCATGCCTTGCAGCTTGTCCACGCCGGCGTGGGCCGAGGTGGCCAGGCGCTCGACGACGGGCTGCACGCTGTTGACGACCTTGTCGACTGCCGGCTTGGCGGCATCGGCGGCCTTGTCGATCGAGTCGTGCAGGCCCTGAGCTTTTTGATCAGCCGCATCCTTGGCCTTGCCGATGATGTCCTTGGCGTCGCCGCCGGTGCCCGAACCGGTGCTGGCGCCCGCGCTCGAACCTGTGCCGCTCGAAGAACCGGTGCTGCTCTGGCTGTTCTGGCCGGTCGAGGCCGATGCGCCGCCGGTGCTGCTCTGGCTGTTGGTGCCGCCGGTGGTCGAACCGCCGGCGCTCAGTGCGCCCATCGAGCCGGCGCCCGAGGTCGACGTGGCGCCGCCGCCGGTGCTGGAGCCGGTGGAGCCGATGCTCGAACCGGTCGAACCGGTGGTTTGATCCTTGCCCTGGTTCATTGGGGTGCTCTTGTTCTGGCTGCCAGCAGCGTTCGAACCGCTCTGGTTGTTCTGGTTACCGACGTTGCTGCCTTTTGCTTCGCTCGACTTTTGATTATCCATGATGAATTCCTCGTAAAATTTGTAGACCAACGCGGAGTAGACCGAAACTCGACCATCACCACATCTTCCCTCATTCCCTTCCAAACCAAACGAAGGCGCGTGAGTGGGCTGTGCTATATCAATGGAGCCAGCTGAACAGTGCATCAGATCAAGACTTATGGTCCTTGACCGTGAATCTGCTCAAAAGTTCCTTAGCTGATCCCTCTCGCGTTCGCTGTTGTTCCACGCTGCCATCTAAGGCATTTGTCGTTCGCGGCGTCACGATAAGAAAAATATAACTTCCGACCTCCGGTCACTGTGCGGTGCCTAACAGAGCTGTTAGATCATCAAGAAACAGATCAGGAGAACAGATTTTGCGGCTGTCACCGGTGGCCATGTCCGCCGTGACCGCCGCTATGAGCACCTCCGTGATAGCCGCCGTGGCCACCACCCCATCCGTGTCCGTGCCAGCGCGAACCGCCATGTCCACCATAATGGTTGTGACCGTGATGGCTGTAGTGGCTGTAGCCGAAATTGAAGGTGATCGGCGGTCCGACGTAGGCCGGGCGGCCATAGCCGTAGCCATAAGGGTAACCGTAGGTATAACCGTAGCCGTAAGGGTAGTAATAAGGTACGGCCAGCGGCGCCGGATCATGGACCGCATAATACGGATCGTAGACGCAACCGGACAAGGCGGCGCCGGCCAGCAGTGCGCACAGTGCGGAAAGAGGTAAAGGCGATTTGGGCGAAGCGATGCGCCACTTCGCCACGCCCGTGTAAAGGCTGAGCATGGCAGCACTCCCGTGTGCGTTTCCTGCTTTGAGTCTAGGTCAGATGGCGCGGTTTTCCATTGCCTTTACATCCGGTCGCACCGGAAAACAAAAAGGGCACCCTCGGGTGCCCTTCTGCTACAACGAAATTCTTGGTGCCGCTGACCGGAATCGAACTGGTGACCTTCGCATTACGAATGCGAAATTCATCGTATATTGAATCATTTCAAACCATACCGCCAATCCACAAATATCTATATTTTTCAGTATCTTACAGCACTTCTCATCAGAAGTTGTGTTGATCACAATAGGCCAATATACTCATAGTTGGGTTACACAGTGGTTACACAATACTCAGCTATATGGCAAAAATCAAATTCACTGCGGCACGGGTCGAAGCCTTCACCTGCCCGGCCGACAGCAAGCAGGCATTCATGTGGGATGCCACCGCGCCATGCCTTGGGCTACGCGTGGTGTCCAGCGGCGCCAGGGCATACGTCTTCCAGGCTAAGCTCAACAATCAAACCATCCGCATGACGATTGGCTCGCCATCGACGTGGGATATCGCAGGCGCTCAGGCGGAAGCGCGGCGCCTCAAGGTGCTGGTAGATGTCGGACACGATCCGAGGGTGCAGAAAGCCGAGCTTGTTGCCGAGCAGGCCGCCAAGCGCGACGCCAGCCGGCGCGCCGAGACGCCCGCCCAAGACGCATGGGATGCTTACATGGCAGCCCGCAAGACCCGATGGAGTGCCCGTAGCCTGCTGGATCATCAGCGACTGGTTGATCCGGGTGGCCGGCAAAAGACTCGTGGCCGCAAGAAGGGGGAAGGAGAAACTACCCTCCCCGGCGTGCTGGTATCGGTGCTTGCCCGTCCGCTCCGTGAGATCGACGCGGAGTTCGTGCGGAAATGGCTGAACGGCGAAGCGCACAGGGCCACCGTGGCCATGAACGCCTTCGTTCGCTTGCGGGCGTTCCTGAACTGGTGCGCCATGCGGGCGGAGTACAAGACCGAAGTCATGCCGGATGCGTGCGCATCGTGCGTGGCCAAGGACGAACTCCCCAAGCCGGCGGCGAAGTCCGATTGCCTCCAGCGCGAGCAGTTGGCGTCGTGGTTCAAGCAAGTATGGGAAATTCAGAACCCCGTCGCAAGCGCATACCTGCAAGCCCTCCTGCTGACCGGCGCGCGGCGCGAGGAAATGGCCGGACTGCGCTGGGCCGACGTGGACTTCAAGTGGGGGACGATGGTCTTGCAGGACAAGGTGGAGGCCAATAGAACGATCCCGCTGACCCCGTACGTATCGGCCCTGCTGGACGCCCTGCCACGTACGAATGATTGGGTGTTCAGCAGCCGGGGTTCGGCCAGCGGACGCATCCAGGAGCCGCGCAAAGCCCACAACAACGCCCTGGAGGCAGCCGAGCTGCCACATGTGTCCATTCACGGCCTGCGCCGCTCGTTCGGCACGCTGAGCGAATGGGTGGAGTGCCCGGCTGGCGTCGTAGCGCAGATCATGGGGCACAAGCCCAGCGCCATCGCGGAAAAGCACTACATCCGCCGACCGATCGACCTGCTGCGAATGTGGCATACGAAGATTGAGGTAAGGATGCTGGGTCAGGCCGGCGTTGAAGTGCAGCCAATGGATTCTCGGCTCAGCGCATGAGCCTTGGCTCTACAAATCGGCGGTCAACGAACGTCTGATTATTGCAGGGTGCTGGAGCCTTTAGGGGACAATTACCGCTGACTACCTGAGCAAGGGAACTTCCCTTGAGTCCGGTTTGTGGTAGAGGAACTTCAACGACGGCGACCTGTCACAAATCAGCTCGCTGTCCCCGCCCGGCCCCGGCCCAGCACCGGGCACCATGGGGAATGGCTGAACGAGGGGCCAGTATTTCTATTTTTCGTTCAGCAGCCCCTTAATCGTTGCCACCGGCCAGGCGAGACGGCCGCGAACACGGATAGGGCGAACCGGGCCATTTTCAAAGCAAGCCCAGGCGCGGAGTGTTTGCGGCGAGCGGTTCAGCCAGAACGCAGCGCAAGCGGTAGGCACATGGGTACGGATTTCATTAACAAGTGCCGGATGAAGGGCACTCAGACGAGCCTGCTGGGACATTTCATGTTTCCTTACTTTGTTGAACGTACCTCCATTATTTGCGTGACGAAAATAATTCGACCTGCCAACCGGAGCCCAATCAATGAAATGATAAGCCGGGCCACGCGCAACATATTTATGTGGCCGTATAAATTGAACTAACTGCTGTCCGCGCTGCCTTCTACCGTCTTATCCAGTGTCGTTTTGTGTAAGAGCCACTATCCATGCGGGTTTCCGCTGTCTTCTACCCTTCTACCTCCCTAGAGAAAGAGAACCTGAAATTGGAACCGAAAATAAGGGAGCAAAGTGGGGGGTAGTAGAAGGGTAGAAGGTAAGTAGTAAATATATATATTTAATCTCTTTAACTACTACTTTTCTCCTATGACAGCTCTGCCTCGAGACGCGTCGTCTTACCTTTCTGGAAGGTACGTGCAAGTTAGAGAAGATGAGCGCCTTCTACCTGGGAGCGTGGTAGCCAGTTTCGGGACTGGATGGCGGATGCATCCCTCATGACGTTCGCGCGCACGCGGATGCAACTCGTCCGTGACACGGCCGCTGGCCCGGCCTACAATACGCTTAGCAACGCACCCACCGCCCCGCCCTAGCCCCCCTGCACTCAGCCAGGCATCTCGACCTACCGACCTATCACCGCGTATTTAAGTAGGCGCCTGCTCAGGCATCAACCGACTTCTTACGACCAACCAACCGATTCCGAGCAGGCACCTGCGAACGCATCAAACAACTGATCTACGTATCGACCTATATACCGATTCTGAGCTGTTCTACACAGTTTCTTACACGAATCAGCCCCCGAGCTGCACAGTCGCTAGGGCCTCGGTTTCCTAAATTAGGAATAGGCATCATGGAGCGTAGGGATGCGCGCGAACAAGCGCACTTCATCAAACCGCACTCGGGACAGGCGCGCGCAGGGCGTCATGCTAGACGTGCTTGACCTGCTTATACCGGTGCTATCCGGCTCGATCCCGGTTGGCCTTCAAATTCAAGAGCGCAACGAGCCGCGCATCGCCCGAACTGGAGCGTGGATGACCATGCTTAAAGACAACGCCGGCTGGGTGGTCCAGATTGTGCGCAGCGTCGAGCAGGCCGGCGCCGTCGTCCAGTTCTATCTTGACGTGAAGTTGCCTCCGGTATGACCCGCGCGACGGTTGTACGGGTCTTACAGGGCCTTACAGAGGCTCTATCAGGCCGTGCCGTGGTCGAGTTGGCTGGTCTTTACCTACAAGGCCACGATTAACGCCCTTGGATGGCTGTATGACCCGGGCGTGGTAGTCCGAATCGGCCGCAAGTACAGTGCCGCGTGGGCGCTCGCCGGCTTCGCCGCCGTGCCCACGGCCGACGCGCTCGCCTGCGTCGAGGCGGCGCGGCGTGCGCGACGACCTTACCCCCATGGGGGGAGGCCGAAGGCACCCCCAGCCTCGTGATTATTCATTGGTCATTCCCTCAAAAATTTTAGCGCCAGAGAAAACCGAAAATTTTTTTCGGCGCTCACTATGAGCCGACATCGCCCTTCGACAAGCCCTACACCCGCACCGATGAAGGACCGCAATCGGCTATAGTTTGCCGCTTGGCAAGCTGATAAACTACACTCTTGCATTAGATCGACTTTATGCGACCCACTCCCTGCTTTCGTGGCGCCTTCCTGACTGCTGAACTGTGGGTGTCCGTATGCAGAGTACGGAGCATCTGAGCGTCAAGCGACTCGATCTACGGCTGGATCGCCAGCAAAGACCTGCCCGCGACCGCGCAGGCCGGTTGTGGAAGTTCAACGTGTCGAAAGTCGACGAGTGGATGCGTGGTGGTGCCGACGAGCACAAGGATCAAAACTAAGGGAGCGACAGTGGCGTTCAACGAAGAGGAAACACGCTTTCATCTCATCGATCCGGTGATGCGCCGCAAGGGTTACGACGACCCGCAGCGCATCCGACTGGAAACCCCAGCGCCGGTGGAGCCAACCGGGCCGAAGGGCCGTCGCAGCAGGCGAGGCGGGCGAACCGATTACTTGCTGTGCGTGCAGGTAGGCGATATGCCCAAACCGCTGCCGGTTGCCGTGCTAGAAGCTAAGCGGTCGGACGCCGACCCGCTCGAAGGCATGGAGCAGGCCAAGGGTTATGCGGACTGCACGCGCTTCGACGTGCAATACGTTTTCTCCAGCAACGGCCACCTATACGGCGAATACGACAAGCCAAGCGGTATCCAGACCGGCCCGCACCCGCTAGAAGATTTTCTGCCGCATCCTGATTTGTGTGCCCGCTACGCCAAGGACAAGGGCATCAATCTTGCCTCGCCCTATGCCGCTTTGCTGTTCCAGGCCGATAGCCCAGCATGGTCGGACTCGCGCTATTACCAGGACGCAGCCATCCGCGCCGCCTTCGAGAAGATCATCCTTGAAAGACAGGCAGGCCGCGCACCGCGCGTGCTGCTTACGCTCGCCACTGGCGCGGGCAAGACCGTTATTGCCGCCAACCTACTGTGGCGCATGGGGAAGGCGGGCCTGTTGCCTAAGCCTGCTTTGTTCCTGTGCGACCGCGACGAGCTGCGCGAACAGGCTTACACCAAGCTCCAGGCCGCTTTCGGCGGCAATGCCCGCATTGTGGAAACCAAGCGCGGCAAGAATGCCGCCGCCAATGCACGCGTTCACATCGCCACCTACCAGACGCTGGGTATTGATGAGAACGGCGACGGCAGCTTCCTCACTGATCACTACGGCGAAGATGCCTTCAGTGTTATCATCATCGACGAATGCCACCGCTCGGCATGGGGCAAATGGTCGCAGGTGCTCACGCAGAATTCAAATGCCATCCATATCGGCCTGACCGCAACGCCGCGCAAACTGAAACCACCGAAAGACGGGAAGAAATCGGAAGATGTCGAGGCCGCCATCGCCGCCGACAATGCCATCACTGCCCACAACGTCGAGTACTTCGGCGAGCCGGTATACGAATACACGCTGGTGCAGGCGCAGGAAGACGGCTATCTTGCCGCCTGCGAGATCATCAAACGCAAGGCCGACATCGATTCGCGCACCTTTACCCGCGAGGAAATCCTCAAGGCAGGCGTAAAGGACATCAAAACCGGCAAACTGCTTACCAAGGAAGACCTGACCAAAACTGAATATACCGGCAAGGATTTCGACGACGAGTTATTCATCGACCTGCGCACACCAAAGATGTGCGAAGACCTGTTCAAGCTCCTGTGCGAAAATGGCGGGCCGGAGCAGAAGGTCATCATCTTCTGCACCCGCGATCTGCACGCAGACCGCGTGGCGATGCAGATGAACAACCTCTACGCCCAGTGGTGCCGGCAAACCGGCCGGCCGCGCAAGGATGCCTACGCCTTCAAATGCACCGCCAAGGGCGGCGCGGATAAGATCGAGACTATGCGCGGGTCAAGTGAGCGCGCCTTTATCGCCTGTACGGTAGACTTGCTCGAAGCGGGCGTTGACATCGAACGCCTTAACGCTGTGGTGTTCTTTCGCTACCTGCAATCGGCTATCAAGTTCTACCAGATGATTGGGCGAGGTACGCGCATCCATGAAGAAACAAAGAAGTACAAATTCTGGCTCTACGACTATACCGGCGTAACCGACCTGTTCGGTGTGGAGTTCATCACCAACCCACCGCGCCCCGGTGGCGGTGGCGGAAGCAGTGGGGACGGTGGAGACGGAGGCGATGGTAGTGACGACCACGGTCCAGCCGTGCCCGTCATCGGCGGGCAGCCGGTCATCATCGACCCGCGCGGACGCTTAATCCTGGCAAACCGGGGCGGTGTTGCAACACCCATTCCCATGGACGAATACCGGCGCGAAGTCATTGCCCGTGTGCTGAGTGAGGCGCACAACCTCGACGACTTCCGTGCGTTGTGGATCGACGCAAAAAAGCGCCGCCAATTGATTGATCACCTATTGGGCGATCATCTAGACCCCGACCCGATCCGCAATGCCGATGATATGAACGACTTCGACCTGTTCGACTTCTTCGGCAAGCATGGCTACCACGCCCGCGCGCTGACCAGACCGCAGCGCGGCTCGGAATACCTTACTGCCAACGCAGGGTGGTTCGCGGGCATGGATGCCAAATCGGCTATCGTGCTCAAAGGCTTGGGCAAGCAGTTCGCGCAGGGTGGCACCGATGCCCTGGAAGCCCCCGCGTTGTGGGCGGTGCCGGAGATCGCGCAGGCGGGCGGGTTGCATGCGCTACGTGCACTTGGCGATCCAGTCGCCGTGATGCTCGGCGCAAAACAAAAACTATTTAATGTATGAAGATATGAAACTTGGTGATGCACTTATTGAAGTAAAAGGTGGTATTGGCCCCAAATGGAAGCAATACCCTGTGTACGGCGCAACTGTTGACGGAATAGCTCCAGCCAAAGAGGCTCCTGGGAAGAACGCCGAGAAATACAAACCGGTCACTCCAGGAACAGTTTTCTACAACCCGATGCGTATCCTGATCGGATCAGTGGCTTATGTGGATGAAACAACTCCCGCCGGAGTTACAAGCCCGGATTACGTAGTACTTCGGGGGAAGGTTGGTGTAATTGACACACTGTATTTTTATTACTGGCTTCGCTCGCCACTCGGACATGAGTGCGTGCTCTCTCTTGCCCGGGGCGCTGTAAGAGAGCGAATGTTGTTCGCACGACTAGCTGAGGCAGAAGTTGATATGCCAGACTACGACGTCCAAGTAAAGTACTCTGCGCTTCTCCGGGCTACCCAGAAAGAGGCGGAGCTCATAAAAGCTACAATCAAATCACAGTTGGACGATCTGGCTCACCTCCCCCACCGGATCATTGCAACTTCGTTCGCGGGGGCAGTATGAATAAGCGGCAAACTAATAAGGTCGGAAAGGCCATTAGCAGCACCGGCTCGCTCTCCAAGTTCGTCAAGGGCATCTGCGATGTGATGCGTCGATCCAACTGCTCCAGTGCTCTGCAATATGTGCCGGAACTGACCTGGATTCTATTCCTGCGCATCCTAGACGCTCAGGAAGCGCGTGAGACGGAAGAGGCCAAAGTACAGGGTTTGGATTTTTCGTACGCGCTGCGTAGTCCCTACCGCTGGCAAGACTGGGCCGCACCGTGGTCGGACAAGGCCGATCATCCGCGAACCTCGGACGGTAAAGCGCAGGGCTGGAAGCGGCAGGAGCTGTTTGCCGCCGGTGACGGCAGGCTGTTCGACTTCATCAACAAGGAATTACTGCCGTACCTGCACTCGCTGGACGTAGATCCGCGAACGAATGTGCCTAACCCGGCTGCTTCACCGAAGCAGCGCATTATCGGCCGCATCATGACGGCGGTGGAGCGCCTGCGCGTGGACGACGAGGCCAATCTGCGTGACATCCTCGACCGCGTGCATGAAATCAGCGTCGACCACATCGATGACACGCATTTCTTCACGCTGTCGCAGGTGTATGAAGACCTGTTGTTGAAGATGGGCGAAAAGAACTCCGACGGCGGACAGTTCTTCACCCCACGCGAGGTCATCCGTGCGATGGTACATACCGTCAATCCATCGCTGGGTCAGACGGTTTATGACCCCTGCTGCGGCACTGGTGGCTTTCTCGCCGTGGCCTACGAACATATCGCGCGCAAGCAGGGCAATGCTCCTGCCAGCACCGACATTGAAAAGCTAAAACACGACACCTTCTTCGGGCGTGAGAAAGAAAACCTAGTATTCCCTATCGCACTGGCCAATCTGGTGTTGCACGGTATTGACCAGCCGAATCTGTGGCACGGTAATTCGCTGACACGCCGCGCGACTTACGCCGCGCTGTTCCAGCATGCGCCGACACAGTTCGACGTGATCCTGACCAATCCTCCCTTTGGCGGCAAGGAAGGCCGTGAGGCACAGAAGAATTACGCCTTCGAGACCAGCTCAACCCAAGTTCTGTTCGTGCAAGACATACTAGGCGAGCTCGCGTCGGGCGGCACCTGCGCCATCGTGCTGGATGAGGGGCTGCTGTTTCGCACTAACGAAAGTGCCTTCGTCGAGACCAAGCGCAAGCTAACCGACGAATGCGCGCTGTGGGCAATCGTCAGCCTGCCAAGTGGCGTCTTCTCCACGGCAGGCGCTGGTGTGAAGACGAATTTGCTGTTCTTCACCAAGGGCAACAAGACCGAGCGCATCTGGTACTACGACCTATCATGGGTGAGGGTTGGCAAGAAAACACCGCTGACCTTGGCGCACTTCGGCTTCGGCAAGGATGGTGAAGTACTCGGCGACGATGCCTTGCCCGCCATACTTGCCGCAGCTTGGCAAGCGGACGAAGAAAATGATGGCAAGCCTTTCCCAAGCTACGCCCGCATGCTTCAGCACTACGGCAAGCCCGAGGGAGCCAGCCGTTATTCATGGACAGTGGACTTCGCCGACCGCCGAGCCAAGGCACGCGAGGAAATGCAGCCGCTGCTGGACAACGCCGCAGACCTCAAAGCGGCCATTGTGGATTTGAAGGAAGACCAGAAGCGGCTGAAAAAAGACAAGGTAGACGCAAAACAGATCGAAGCGCTGGAGGCGGAAATCCGTGAGCAGGAAAAAGCGGTACGAGATCTGGAAGGCGAGGCGGCCGCCATCGATGCAGCCGTGTTCGACTTGAAAGCTGTCAACCCGAACGCGGTGGTAACGGTGGATGAGCGCACACCTGGCGAGATCATCGAAAGTATTGAAGCGCAGGGTCGCGTCGTTGCTGAGGCACTATTACGGCTGAATACGCTGATGGCGGCCTAATAGATCGCTTATCGCCTGAATACCTACCTTTGTTGCCCTCAACGGCCAAGATTGCAGATTAAGTATCTCTAACAATATCGTTCAACGTATCGTCAGCAGATGAGCGCGCAGGCCAGCAGGAGAAAGGCCTGATGAATATCTGCTCGGCGCTCATAGCGAATTCGCAATCTGCGAAATCGGTGCACCCCCTCGAGGGTTCGCTCGACAACCAAACGCCAGCTGCCAAGCCGTTCGCGTGACTCGACGCTGTATCTCACGATGCGAGCATCAATGTCTCGCCGGCGCAGCCAGGTACGGTGCGCTCGTGATACATACGCACGGTCAGCATGCAGTTTTTTTGGACGCTTGCGAGCCCGGCCTGACAATCCTTTGATGGCCGGGATTGCCTTGACAAGCGGTATGAGCAGCCGGGAATGCGCCAAAGACAACATAGCAGCGCGCCAAATGGAAGCTAACGAGAATTGCGCACGGGATTGATGCGACTAGCAGCTAACGGCTGCCGCGTGCAATACGACGTCATCATCGAGCTTTGGCATAAATTCTGTTCGACCTTGCGAAGACAAACAGACTACGTGAACTATTTTGCGAGTGCATGCTGCAACCCAAAATTTCCCATGGGATCGAGTTCACGTAATATATCGCGATGAAGCTTACTTTTCGGATGATCTAACATAGCCTTTTTTTCATTGGCAACGTTTTCAAAAAGGACGTCGAGAAAGTCAGCGTGCGCTGCCGTGCGCGCCAAATGCATATTATTTAAGAATTTTTTCAAGATCTTATTCGCTGAAGCTAAATTATTATTATATTTCACCAAGATATTGAAGTCATCAAACGTGCGATCCCCCGCTCTTAGGCAGTCTACCGTTACTTGGTCAATTTTTCCGTTAAGTATTTCCTGATCTGTAATTCTGAACCTATAGATATCGTCCATCGTCTTGGAGTAAGGGTTTATATGGGTTTTCAAAGAAAAGCCACTCCCCCCCTTGTCCATGGCGTTGCAATTGTGGCAGCTGGGAATAAGATTGAAGAACGACAAAGCGAAGAAAGGATGTTGATACTTTTCGAAGAAGTGATCTGCCTCAACATATGCTTTTTCTTTCCCTCCCACTTTGGCAACAAGCTTCTTATCAGCGATATCGATCATGCTATAGTTGCAATAGGGGCAAGTCGCCGATTTAAACCCCAAATTTAAAAACATATTACGACATTGCGATGACTTCCTGAAACTGCCGTAGTTGAAAATATTAGACATTAACCAGGCACTAAAAGGAGTTTGTGCCGACACCGTTTTTTGGCGCCCCCTAACCAAAACAAGCTTTTTATCAACAAAATAAGATTTCGAAAAGTTTTTGAATATTTGCTTCCGAAGCTTTTCCAATTCCGATGGGCGTCCCACGATCAATCTTTCCAAAAGAGAAAAGTTATTGGCCTTGAGTTCGTTTAAAAAGGATACATGGACTGCCTGTTTGGCCGGAGACTGCTCCGCAACCGTTGAAAGATAGTTCGGCGTTAGTGCTTCTTGAAGGGCCTGGTCTACTTTCGTGGTAATCGACAATTTTGGACCGCTTTGCTTCTTCAAGTATAACCAATGCTCCTTCGCCAAGTTCCGGACATATTTCTCAGGATGTCTTTGTCTTACATGTGTCTGCAGCTTAATCATTCTTGAGCGCCTTCTTCAACCTAAATCTGATGACCTCATCTCCTATCAAATCTACGAATTGGTTGATCTTCTTCCTTGAAACTGAATCCATCGAGTTTTCCACTTCAATAACCCAATCTTTGATCCGTGAAAACGCAAAATCGCTCATGCGCTTTTCCTCAAGGAAGAATGGTGATGAATATAGGTCGTACAAATTGCCGCCGAATGTTCTTACTTCAAGATTGGTTCCGTCTGTCTCCGTCGATAACCTTTGCCGATCTAAAATAATTAGTGACTGGTTAGGAAGATCAGACACAAGGAATGGAGAATGTGAAGTTAGCACCAATTGCACGCTGCCGCTGCACATATACGGAAGCGTAGAGATTAGTCTACTTAGAAACTCGACTTGCCATTTTGGATGAAGATAAAGATCTCCCTCATCAATACAGAGGAAAATATTGCGATGCCGAGTACGCTTCAGCTCTTCGTAAAGTGATGAAAATAGGTTTAGATACGCTTTGTGCCCAGAACTCAAACCTATCCAGTCCATGTCGAAGTATGGCGATGAATCTAAAGATTCGATGAACTCAACTGCGAAACGCTTAAAGATTGGACTGGAATAGTCGAACGTGAAGTATTCTGTCTCTCGGGTTCGCGCGCCCTCAACGACATAATCATATGACATATTGTCAAGTAGGTTATCAAGCTCCCGTGCAAAACTCAACAATCTGTGGAAGTTATATCCACGACGTCTCGGTGATAAACGAGTTCTCTTTGGAGAAGGCGGGCCATTCGGATCATTATATTCTATAGGAAGAAGACGTTCCAAAGTCTCGAGTAGTGAGCGAGTAATTTCGTCGGTTGTGAGAGATATTTCTTTCGCATGGTGCAGGTGGTCTAGCACATGCATGGCGAGGGACCGACCGCCAATTGATTGGATCTCGGCAGCAGGAACGGAAGCGTATATATCCAAAAAGATGCCAAGCCTCAAGAGTGGCAATAGCTTTTTATGTGGCGCCAATTCCTTTATTCGACTGCGCATCATCCTCTTCAGAAAGCGGATCACCTCTAAACTATCGCGATCTAATCGCGCATTCTCCATATATTGCCAGAGACGATTTCGCAACCTAATCATAGCCGGCAGATCAATGTTAATCTTCTCAAAAATCTGCGATTGCACTAACCTATATTGTTTTAAGAACTCGCTTGATCGCTCCCCTGGAAAACGAAGAATTTGCTGTGCACTTAACGAAATGTCAGATATTTCAGATCCAAAATTATTTTTCCTACCGTCGTAAACATTGGAAAAAAACACAACCTTTAAATCTTCAAACTCTCCACTGTACCTGCGCGCGAGGAGGCCGCTGGGAACATTTGGCGCGCTACGCTGCCCAAAAGAAAAGTGACAGGTATAGTCATTATCCGTCTTTTCTACAATTAGGAAATCTGAACTGATCGCTGTTTTCGACTCTTTCAAAAGTTTACATAATATTTCAATGGCGTTACTTTTGCCACTTCCGTTTCTCCCGATTACGCCAGTTACGTCTGCGATTCCATCCCCAAAAAATCCAGACAGCATTGGATACTCGTTGGCGATAGTCAGCCGATGTTCCTCAACATCAAACTTAAACTTAATATCGCTCGATAAGTTCATCCCTAGATTCTCAAGATTCCGGAACTTAGCGATCCAGACAAAACAAATTTTCATATATATTTTCTTAGAACATAACCGACTCAAATGTATTACTGTTTGATCCGGTATTTTATGAGAATCACTCGATTAAAAAGATGTTTGCTATTCATACCGCTGGCTACCCTTCCTCTGCCGAGATCTAGAAACTAGGAGTCGTCGACAATAGGAAAGGGACGAAAGCTACTTTTCAGACGGGTCTGCAACCGACTGAGCAGCCATCCCAGATGAAACCCATTTAGCGTGCTATCGGACTAACCTCTTCGCAAGACAATTGTCATAACGCCAGACCGATATCCCGGATTGGGTGACCCGCGAACCACCTCGACAGCGTCGCCATCGCACCGGGCTCAAGTCGGTGCGTGAAGAGCAGTGCCAACCGCCTCTTCGGCCGAGAGACCGCGACATAGAACAGGTTGCGGTAGCGCTCATAGGCTGCCACTTGGTTACCGATAACGCTATGATTCTCTGCCATTTGCAGATAGAGGTTGAAGTCATACTCGTTCCAGCCACGCCCAAACACGACGAGGACATTTTCAAACTGGTCACCCTTCACGCCATGTTTAGTTTCGAATGGGGAGTGACCGTCGAGATATTTGCAGAGTGCAATGATCTCTTGGTACGACACTGCGTGAAGCGCATGGAGCTCCTTCACACGCCCCGTCAGCGGCTCGCCGCTCGCAAGCGCGTCTGCAAGCGCTTTCTCCTGGCGCATGACCGCGTCTGAGAGGATCGGCAGGCCCGTGGACGACAGATGTGCAATCACCTCTCCAACCGTGCCTGTCTCGCGAAGCTCGCAGAGCCGCCTCATGGCGGCGGCCCACTTGGCCTTGTCGGCCGGGCCGTTCATTACTGGACGCTCGGCATCGATCGCTTCGAACATTTTTCCAAATCGCCTACCGAGATAAGCCCGCGCCGCCGGCTCGAGATGCTCATGGAAGTAGGCGATGATCTCGTTGGATTTTCGGGTGAAGGAGTCGTTGAACTTAAAGACGTTCCGCATAGAGCCATAACCCATTTCCGTTGCAAGGGCTCGGTGGGTCAGCATCAAAACCTTAGTGTCACCGTCAAAATTCCAGCCAACGCGTTCCAACTCGGCACGTACATTCCTAAGCGCTTGCGCAGCTTCAGCTTCGGGGAGATCTCCCTGCCAATGATTAGCTGTGAGCCGCCTTCCGCCCCATCCGTTCGTGTGGAATACGTGAACTTCGCTAGGCGCAGTCGGATCTTTTACCGCCTGCGCGAGCCCAGGACGTATTAAATTTAAGCTGTCGACGATTGGCTTCGCGCTGCGGAAATTCGCCTTCTTATCGATACGCTTGAGCGCATCGTGTGTAATCAAGCCGCAGCCATCGCCATAAATTTTTTGCCAGTGATCACCGAAAAAGCCGAATTGCGGCGCGTGCGGCTTGCCAATGAATTGGTTCTTGAGACATTCGACCAGCTTGGCATTGGTGTCTTGGTACTCATCCACGAGAATCATCGGGAAGCGCGATGCCACTGAGGTACGAAATTTGGCGGATTGCATGAGCGCGATAAACACTGGAAAGATGTCGTCGTGGTGCAAGTTAACGGTGCCATCTTCGATAGAGCGCCGACCAAGCGTGTACCCAACTCCTGTGATATTTGCGGTGTCAAGCTCTTCGATGCGATCAGTCCAGCCCGGCAACGTGCGAACAAGCTCGCAGAGCCGTTTTTGAAATGAACTGACGAGCATCCACGCAAACGCATGGGTTGTGTCGCAGTAGATCGCCGGATCGCCATCGGTCTGGGCGATGATCATATCTCGTGCAACATTGGTGAAGGTAATGCACGCGACTTGCTGATGCTTGCGAAGGAGCTCCCGCCCGCGCCTTTTCAAAATGTAGCGGAGCGCGGCGATCAAAGAGTAAGTCTTACCGGCGCCTGCGCCCGCCTCAAATACGAAGCTCGTCCCATCGTCGAGGCAGCCTTTCAGCCCGTCCCATGCAACGGCGGCAGCGGCCTCGGCTGGGTTAAGTTGATTGGCCCCGTTCACTTGGTCTCACCCGAGGTTAACGCGTCGGGAAGTGAATTGATCGCATTCACGGCCTGTGCCTCAGCGGCGAGCGCCACGCCAGGATCAGCCACAGCGGCATTGCTGGTGGCGAGCCAACGCATGCCCTCTGCAATGTATCGTGGCGTGACCCAGCCAGTTTTTTTAATAGCGTAAGTCAGCGCAAACTTTGACTTCTTCTGCTTCATGGCCTTGTCCTCGGCGGCTTTCGCGAGCGCGTCATTCGTCGATCCAGTAATGCCGAAGACAGCTCGGTTCGCGAGAATAAATGCGTCTTCGAACGTCCGACCACACGGCCCGCCAGGCTCTTCCGGCACCTGATATGCGAGGCGCAGATTACCGCGGATCTTGGCAGCACTGTCGGCTGTCATTGCTGTTGATAGGGGGAACAAGGTTGCCCCATCCGCAACTTCTTCCTCGTCATCAGCAGTCTCGGTGCTGGCTTCCTCTACCGCTGCCAAGGCAGTCGCTTGCGGTGCGACTACAGACGTTGTAGGTTCGTCGGCAGACACTTCAGAGACAGGGGCCAAAGTTTCGGCCGTTTTGAACCAGTACTTAATACAAGAGTTACTTGTGGTCTCTCCCTCGTGGACTAGGCAAGCTTCGAGCTTCTTCTTGTCGTTGCGTTTGACAGCGTCGAGATCAGTGATAATCAGACTACGTAGTTCTAAGAATTGGAGGAGTGGGATAAAGAGCTGTGCGTAGGCCCCGCCAACCTCCATAATCGTTATGTATTGGCTGCCAAGCTTCAGGGATGGATCGGCAGCATCGAGGGCGCGCATCACTTGGGGTAACATCAGTCGCTCCGTCGTCCCTTCAATTAGCACCGCCTTATCTGCAAAGAAGAGGTCGCAGCGTGTCAGTGTGAGGTACTGATGCAGAAAATCAGAGGCAGGGCCCTTTAATCCAGCCAGTTCGCTGCTGAGGTCCTTGACTTGAGTGCAGCGCACTCCGACTGGCAGATCCTTCGACGTCACGGCGAAATAGCGAATCGTGTCGAAGCGGGCCTCATTCGCGATGTGCGAAGAATGCGTAGAGACGACGAATTGTACCGGCCACGAGACGTCCTCACCCTCTAAAGCACAGAGCTTTTTAACGATCTGCGGCAACTGCCGGATGAATGCCTCCTGCATCTGCGGATGTAGATGGGCTTCAGGTTCTTCGATCACTATAAGTTGCAAGCCGGGCGCGTTCGCATGTGCGCGGTACTCGCGGAAGAAGCCAACGATCTTCAGCAGGATGTAGAGAAGGTTGCGATACCCGAGCCCGTTGTATGACTCTGGTAGCTGCACGCCGCTGTAACCGGCGTACTGAACCTTCGTGAAGTTTGACAAAAGCTTGCCGACTTCAAGCTTCGTCGCCGGTTGCAACGGCACGTTGTCCAGACCAGGGTACCCGAAATGCTCAATCGCAGGCATGAGCTTTGCGAGCTCTCCTTTAAAATTCGTGTCTATTCCCGCCTGGATTTCCTCAACGGCCTTCTTGAGCCCGTCCGCGATATTTTTTTGGGAGCCGTCCGCCGTCGAGATGGACGCGCTTTGGAACAGGCCCTCCAACACTTTTGCCAACACGTCTGTGTCACGGCTACCAGTGCCGTCAAGTGCACGTTGCGCGTTCACAAAGCCGAGCGACAATAGGTTTGTAACAGCTTTAGGTGTCACATCGCGCGTGTCTGTCGGATCTTGTGGGCTCTCGGCCCATATGCGCGTCGTGAAGAGTGTTGGCACGCGGTCCGCCAAGTTTCGGAAAAGCGCCAAGCGATCTTTTTCGAAGTGCGCTTCGTTAGCCCCGTGCAGAACAGTGTCCTCGTGTCCGTCGAACAAGTCTGCAATCCGGCCATCAGCAAGACTCCGCGAGCATACGATGACTGCCTCCGTACAGGTGTCGTCGGTATCAATAACGAACTCCTTGAGCGGGCCGAAATCGGGAACTGCCGGGTCAAAGCTCACATGAAGCCGCAGTTCGATTGATGGCACGAGCGCGCGAACCTCTTTAACGTCAGCACCTTTTAGGTGTGCGCGGTGCGCTGCGCAGAATTCGTCATAGCAAGCGCTCGAAAAGTCCTCTATCTCGAACGTGCTTCGTTCTGAGAGGAATTTGCGGATGATGTCAGAGAACGAGGTCTTTCCACAGTTATTACGTCCAACTACGACCGTTGTCTCATCTTCGAGCTGCAAAGAAACATTGTGCAGCAAACGGAAGTTCTTTATTTTTATTGTCTTTATATTCACGAAACTGTCCTATCTGTAAGATTCTGTACAGATACTTTACACGCAGAATACGACTAACGGTAGTCTTCAATATCCATCCCTACAGCAATCAGTGCGTCTGCGCGCAGGCAGCGTGAATTTTGAACAACACTTTCTTTCATTAAGTGACATGGGTAAGTAGTAGCTTCAGCTACGGTCGAACTACCTCTGCCTGACGTAATGATCCTATCGACGACAAATTAAGGGCTCATGTAATCGCAAAGCTACACGCAAAGTCGGTTACACAGCGGTTACACAACTCGAAGATCGAGATAAAAATAAAAAAGGGCTACATGCTTGCGCATGTAACCCTTTGATCTTACTGCTGAATCTTGGTGCCGCTGACCGGAATCGAACTGGTGACCTTCGCATTACGAATGCGCTGCTCTACCGACTGAGCTACAGCGGCAATACCTGCCCTCACAAGCAAGCCTCGCCTGCAGGGACCCGTATTCTAACAAACAACACCGGGAACTTGCTAGTCCGGCTCGGCAATTTTGCGTATGGGGGCAAATATCAGGCCGAATACGATGCAACACGTATCCCCTGCGGTGCCGGGGGTCCAGTTGCACGCGCTGTCGAGATGCGTGCAACTTGGGTCCCCGCCTTCGCGGGGACGACGGCTCATCGGCTAACGAAGCTATCCGATTTACTCGGCGTGATAGCTCGTCACACGCTCAACTTCACTCTTCGAACCCAGGAACACCGGCACGCGTTGGTGCAGCTTGGTCGGCGGGATGTCGAGGATGCGCTGGCGGCCGTCGGTGGCGGCGCCGCCGGCTTGTTCGACGATCATGGCCATCGGGTTGGCTTCGTACATCAGGCGCAGCTTGCCGGGCTGGGACGGGTCGCGCAGGTCGGCCGGGTACATGAAGATGCCGCCGCGGTTCAGGATGCGGTGCACGTCGGCTACCATCGAGGCGATCCAGCGCATGTTGAAATCCTTGCCGCGCGGGCCGGTGCTGCCTGCCAGCATTTCGTCGACATAGCGCTGCACCGGCGGATGCCAGTGACGCTGGTTCGACATGTTGATGGCGAATTCCTTGGTTTCGGCCGGGATCTGCAGGTCTTTCTGGGTCAGCACCCAGGAACCCATTTCGCGGTCGAGGGTGAAGCAGTGCACGCCGTGGCCGGTGGTCAGCACCAGCATGGTCTGTGGGCCGTACACGGCGTAGCCGGCGGCGACCTGCTGGCTGCCGGCCTGCATGAAGTCGGCTTCGGTCGGCGCGCTCATGCCTTCCGGCGCCTTCAGCACCGAGAAGATGGTGCCGATCGAGACGTTGACGTCGATGTTCGAGGAGCCGTCGAGCGGATCGAACAGCAGCATGTATTCGCCCATCGGGTAGCGGTTCGGGATCGGGTGGATCGTTTCCATTTCTTCCGACGCCATGGCGGCCAGGTGGCCGCCCCATTCGTTGGCTTCAAGCAGGATCTCGTTGGAAATCACGTCGAGCTTCTTCTGCACTTCGCCCTGGATGTTCTCGGAGCCGGCGCTGCCGAGGATGTCGCCCAGCGCGCCCTTGCCCACCGAGTGGCTGATGGTCTTGCAGGCGCGCGCGACGACCTCGATCAGGAGGCGCAGCGAGGCGGGAATGTTGTCGTTGAGGCGTTGTTCCTCGACGAGGTATTGGGTCAGGCTGACACGTTTCATGGACTTCCTTCAGTGTGATTCAAATGTTTGCGAGATGCGGGCATCCGCGTGGGCACGGTGTGCCCACCCTACGTTAGTTGGCCAAGGCTTTGCTGACGACCTCGCGCACGTCGTTCGACAGCTTGGCCAGGCCGGCCACCTGCTGCAGCGCCTTCTTCATCTGCGCCTGCAGCGCCGGGGCGTAACGGCGCCAGCGGTCCATGGCGCGCGCCAGGCGGCTGGCGACTTGCGGGTTGAGGGCGTCGAGGGCGATCACCTGCTCGGCCCAGAAGGCGTAGCCGCTGCCGTCCGGGGCGTGGAAGCCCACCGGGTTGCCGGCGCAGAAGGTAGACACCAGGCTGCGTGCGCGGTTCGGGTTGCGCAGCGTGAAGGCCGGGTGCGTCATGAGGGCACGCACGGCGGCCACGTCGGTGGTCGGGGCCGCCGCCTGCATCGCGAACCATTTGTCGACCACCAGGGCTTCATCCTTGAACTCGTCGTAGAAGCCTTGCAGCGCATCGTCGGCGATCGCGGCCGCGTCCACCCCGGCACTGGCACCGGCGGCGCGTGCATGCACCAAGGCGCCCAGGGCGGCCACGCGGTCGGTCATGTTGGTGGCGTTTTCGAACTGCTCGCGCGCCAGTGCGATGGTCTCGGCGTCCGGCGCCGCGCACAGGTAGGCCAGGGCCAGGTTCTTGAGCGCGCGCTTGCCGATCGATTCCGCATCCGGACTGTACTCGCCCGGCGTCTGGTTGGCCTGGTACTGGGCCAGCAGTTCGCTGCGCAGGCGGGCGCCGATATCGGCCCGCACGAACTGGCGTGCGATGTGGATCGCCATCGGATCCACCACCTCCATCTGGTCGGCGATCATGGTTTCCGATGGCAGCAGCAGGGCCTGTTCGCGGAAGTTCGGATCGAGGGTGTCATCAACCAGCATCTTGCGCATGGCGTCGATGAAGACGTCGTCCAGGTCCATGCTGGCGGCGCCATTGCTGGCGCTGAAGACGCCGGCGAGCCTGGTCAGGCGGCTCATCGCCAGGCGCTGGCCGGCTTCCCAGCGGTTGACCGGGTCGCTGTCGTGGCTGAACAGCAGGACCAGTTCGGCATCGTTGTAACCGTATTTCAGCACCACCGGCGCCGAAAAGTCGCGCAGGATCGACGGCGTCGGCTGTTCCGTCACGCCGCTGAACACGAAGGTTTGATCAGCCTCGGTCAGCTCGAGCACGGCGGTGGTGCCGGCATCCCGGCCGTCCAGTGTCAGGGGCAGGTCGCGCCCGTCCTGGCCCAGCAGGCCGACCGCCACCGGGATGTGGAAGGGCAGTTTTTCCGTCTGGCCCGGGGTCGCCGGGCAGGACTGGATCAGGCGCAGCTCGTAGGTCTGCGCCGCTTCGTCGTAGCGGGTCTCGGCCTGCACGACCGGGGTGCCGGCCTGGCTGTACCAGCGCTCGAACTGGCTCAGGTCGCGGCCATTGGCGTCTGCCATGGCCAGGCGGAAGTCGTCGCAGGTGACGGCTTGCTCGTCGTGGCGTTCGAAATACAGGTCCATGCCCTTGCGGAAGCCGTCGCGGCCGAGCAAGGTTTGATACATGCGCACGACTTCGGCGCCCTTCTCATACACGGTGACGGTGTAGAAATTGTTGATCTCGACGAAGGAGTCGGGACGCACCGGGTGGGCCATCGGACCGGCGTCTTCCGGGAACTGGGCCTGGCGCAGGGTGCGCACCTGGTCGATGCGGGTGACGGCGCGGCCGGTGTCGGTGCCGATCATGTCGGCCGAGAATTCCTGGTCGCGGAACACGGTCAGGCCTTCCTTCAGCGACAGCTGGAACCAGTCGCGGCAGGTAACGCGGTTGCCGGTCCAGTTGTGGAAGTATTCGTGGCCGACCACCGCTTCGATGCCCTGGAAATCGACGTCGGTGGCGACGCGCGGATTGGCCAGCACATACTTGGTGTTAAAGATGTTCAAGCCCTTGTTTTCCATCGCGCCCATGTTGAAGTCGCCCACGGCGACGATCATGAAGCGGTCCAGGTCGAGTTCCAGGTCCCAGCGCTCCTCGTCCCAGCGGATGCTGCGCTTGAGCGACTGCATCGCGTAATCGGTCTTGTCGAGGTTGCCCTCTTCCACCCACACCTGCAGCAGCGCCTGGCGGCCATCCTGCAGCGGGAAGGTTTCTTCCTGGCACACCAGGCGCGCGGCGACCAGGGCGAACAGGTAGGACGGCTTCTTGAACGGGTCTTCCCACAGCGCGTAATGGCGGCCGTCGTCGAGATCGCCCTCTTCGACCAGGTTGCCGTTCGAGAGCAGCACCGGGAAGGTGGTCTTGTCGGCGCGCAGCATCACGGTGAACTTGGCCATCACATCCGGTCGGTCCGGGAAGTAGGTGATGCGGCGGAAGCCCTCGGCTTCGCATTGAGTGTAGAAATTACCGTTCGAAACGTAGAGGCCGCTGAGCGTGGTATTGCTTTCGGGAACGCAGACGGTTTCGATTTCCAGCACCACGTTCTCGGGCGCGTCCGGAATCCGCAGCAGGCTGCCGTCGATGCTGTAATCGCCCTCGTTCAGGATCTTGCCATTCAGCCGGATCGCCACCAATTCAATTTCTTCGCCGTACAGTTCGATCTCGCGCTGGGCGCTGTCCGGGTTGCGGCGCAGGGTCAGGCGGTTGGCGACGACGGTGCGGGCGGGATCGAGATCGAAGCCGAGTTCGACCGTATCGACCAGGTAGCTGGGGGCGGTATAGTCCTTACGGTAGATGGTCTGGGGCGTATCTGTGCGCATGGTGGGTGTCCGCGAAGGCCGTTGGTGAAGTGCTTATTTTACCAACAGCTTGGGGGCGCTTTCCGTTTGATTGCATGTATCGATATGTACAGGCCGTAACCCCTCGTAAATGTCTCAGTTAATATGGAACAACCCGAATAAGATAGTTCACTGAAGCAGACCGATAAAATAGTTAGAGAGAGAAACCATCATGAAACGCACAATGATGCTGGCGGTGACCTCGCTGAGCCTGTTGCTGGGCGGCTGCGCGACCACGATCCGCAGCAATGTCACCACCTTCAACCAGTGGCCGGCCCAGCTGGCCGAAAAGAGCTATGCCTTCGAGGCGCCGCCGGCCCAGGACAATACCCTCGAGCTGCAGAGCTACCAGAACCTGGTGCGCGGCCAGATGACCCGCCTCGGCTTCCACGAAACGCCGCAGGCGCCGGCACTCAAGGTGTCGATGCGCTTTTCGACTATCGACGTGCCGACCCAGGTGGTCTACCCGACCTTCGCGCCGACCTATGCGCCCTACTCGGCACGCTTCGGCTACCTCGGCTGGCGCCGCCGCTTCTGGGGCGGCGGCGGCTGGTACAGCCCCTTCTACGATCCGTTCTGGGGCCCGATGCCGGCCTACGAGGTGCAGGAAGAGCACCGCTACCACCGCCAGGTGCAGATTGCGATCCAGTCGGCGCCGGATGGCAAGCGGCTGTTCGACGTCACCGTGCGCAACATCAGCAAGCAGGAATCGACCCCGGTGGTGATGCCGGCGCTGGTGCAGAGTGCCTTCGAGGGCTTCCCGGGGCCGAATGGCGGGTCGCGGGTGGTGGAGTTGAAGCAGCAGAAGGGATGATGGAGCGCCGGAAGCCAGGCGAACTTCAAAATACCTGAACATTAAAAACCGTCGTTCCTGCCTTCGCAGGGACGACGGTTTTTTTCAAGAAAAATACGCCTCCGACCCGAACGTGATCGCCACGATCAACAACACCGCCAGCAGCAGCACCACCAGCAAGCGCCCGAAACGCGGCTGGGCCACCGGTTCCGGTTCCAGCGGGGGTTCCCTGTCGTCGCTGAATTCCCTCATGGCAGGCTCATGGCATCAGGATGGTCTTGCCCGTGGTGCGGCGCGCTTCGAGTTCGATGTGGGCTTGGGCGGCCTCGGCCAGCGGGAAGCGCTGGTTGATCTCGATGCCGACCTGGCCGCTGGAGATCATCTGGAACAAATCGGCCGCCATGGCCTCCAGCTTTTCCCGCGTCGACGCATAGGTTTGCAGCGTGGGACGGGTGATGAACAGCGAGCCGCGCGATACCAGCTCGCTCAGCGCGAACGGCGGCACCGCACCGGAGGAATTGCCGAAGCTCACCATCAGGCCCAGCGGCGCCAGGCAGTCGAGCGAGCGCGCGAAGGTGTCCTTGCCGACCGAATCGAAGACCACCGGCACCTTGGCGCCCTGCGTGATGTCCAGTACCCGCTGCACGACGTCCTCGGTGTTGTAGTTGATCACATGGGCGGCGCCATGGGCCCTGGCCAGCTCCGCCTTCTCGTTGGACCCCACGGTACCGATCAGGTTCGCGCCGATCGCGCGCGCCCATTGGCAGGCGATCAGGCCGACGCCGCCCGCCGCCGCATGGAACAGCACGGTCTGGCCCGGCGCCAGCTTCCAGGTCTGGCGGAACAGGTATTGCACGGTCAGGCCCTGCAGCAGCGCGGCGGCGCCCGTCTCGAAGGAGATGTCGTCCGGCAGGCGCACCAGGATCGCGGCCGGCAGCACGCGCACTTCACTGTAGGCGCCGTTGGGGCGCGCCGCATAGGCCACACGGTCGCCGGGTTTGACATGGGTCACATCCGGCCCCACGGCTTCGACCACGCCCGCCCCTTCCTGGCCCAGGCCGTTCGGCAAGTCGAGCGGGTACAGGCCGTTGCGGAAATAGACGTCGATGAAATTCACGCCGATCGCGTGGTTGCGCACCCGCGCTTCGCCGGGGCCGGGTTCGCCGACCTCGACCTCGGCCAGTTCCAGCACCTCGGGACCGCCGGTGCGTGCAAAACGGATTGCTTTTGCCATGCTTGTGTCCTTGATAGGGGAAAGAAGATCAGGCCGTCGCCAGCGTCATCAGCTGCAACAGCACCAGGTGGGCGCTCGCCATGTTGGTCGCGCACGGGATGTTGTGGACGTCGCAGGCGCGCACCAGGGCGTTGATGTCGGGCTCGTGCGGCTGCGGGGTCATCGGATCGCGCAGGAAGATCACGCAATCGACCTTGCCCTCCACCAGCTGGGCGCCGATCTGGAGGTCGCCGCCGACCGGGCCGGAATGCATGCGCGTGACCTCCAGGCCGACTTCGTCGATCAGGCGGCCGCCGGTGGTGCCGGTGGCGGTCAGCGTGCAGCCGCGCAGGAACTCGCGGTATTCGCCGGCCAGGGCGATCATGTCATCTTTTTTCCTGTCGTGGGCAATCAGGGCAATCCGTGGTCTCATCGTCTCGTCTCGTTTCCGTTTGTCGTTCGCTTATTTTTTCAGGGACAGCAGGTAAATTCCGGCCAGCACCAGGCCGGTGCCGCCCAGCTGCACGGCCGTGATCGGCTCGCCCAGCAGCGCCCAGCCGAGGAAGAGCGTGGACACCGGGCCGATCATGCCGGCCTGGGAAGCGCTGGCGGCGCCGATGCGCTGCACCGCGGCCATGGTCATGAACACCGGGAAGATGGTACAGAATATACCGTTGACGAGCGAGAGCCCATACACCTGCAGCGGCTGCACCAGCATGCTGGCCGGGCGCAGGATGAAGAACTGGGCGATGCAGGCCACGCTCGAGACGCACATCGCATACGCGACCAGGCGCAGTGAGCCGATGCGCTTCACCATTTCGCCGGTGCCGAGCAGGTAGATGGCGTACGCGATGGCCGAGCCAAGCACCAGCAGCGAGCCGGTGGCGATGCCGCTGCTGTTGCCACCCCTGTTGCCGCCGAGATCGTGCACGAACACCAGCACGATGCCGCAATACGACAGGGCCAGCGCCGCCCACTGGGTGCCTGCGATGCGGCGCTTGAACACCAGCGCCGTCATCAGGAGGACGAAGGTGGGCGTCATGAACAGGATCAGGCGCTCCAGCCCGACCGAGATGAATTGCAGGCCGAGGAAATCGAGGTAGCTCGACAGGTAGTAGCCGACCAGCCCGAGCCCCGCCAGGCGCCAGCGGTCGCTGGCGGAGAGGGGCGGCCCGGTGCGCATCTTCCAGATCGCGACACCGGCGAATACCGGGAACGAGAACAGCATCCTGAAGGCGATCAAGGTCACCGCGTCGATGTGGTAGCGGTACAGCAGTTTGGCGACGATCGCCTTCGTCGAAAACAGGATGGCGCCGCCGATGGCGATGGACAGGCCGGCGACCAGCGCGGGGCGTGACACCGGCGCAACAGAAGTGTCGATTGCAATTTTGTTCATCGAAGGATTGTATTTCGAATCCGCCGAGTTGGCTGGGGACGCTTCCGAACGCCGCCGCCGGGCTGCTGTCCAACTGCCGCCCACTTCACTCATCCATGGAGGTTTTCATGCTGGCCCCTAGCGGTATCGGCCGCCCCGGCGTCGACCGCACCGTCGTACTCAGCCTGCTGGGGCTGCTTGCCGCCCTGTGCTGGGCCTATCTGCTGTTCTCGGTCGGCCGCGCGGCCCCGCCGGGCGTCGTGGCCGCCCATGCGGTCCATGCCGCGCCCTACCGCGCGGCCGACCTGGCGCTGCTGTATGCGCTGTGGGTGGTCGTGATCGCCGCCATGATGCTGCCGGCGGCGGCGCCCTCGGTCTTGCTGTATGCCCGCGTCAAGCGCCTGCGGCGCGAGCGCGGGGTCTATCCCGCCACCGCCCTGTTCACCCTGGGCTGCCTGTTCGTCTGGTGCTGCTGCGCCCTGGCCGCCACCCTGGTCAGCTGGCTGCTGCACGACGCCGGGGCGCTGGACGAAACCATGGCGATCGCGGATGCCACGGTGGGCGCGCTGGCGCTGGTGGCGGCCGGCGTCTACCAGTGGACGCCGGCCAAGCACGCCTGCCTCGACAATTGCCGGGCGCCGCTGGCCTTCGTGCGCACCCACTGGCAGCGCGGCGCCTGGGGCGCGTTCCGGATGGGCGCCGCCGACGCCCGCTACTGCATCGGCTGTTGCTGGCTGCTGATGGCCTTGCTGCTGCCCGCCGGCGTGCTGAACCTGCCCGTGATCGGCGGCCTGGTCGCACTGATCCTGGCCGAAAAAATCCTGCCGGGCGGCGCGCTGCTGGCCTGCGCAAGCGGTCTCGGCCTGGTCGCCTGGGGCACTGTGCTGTTGTTTCCCTGACAGTTTTTCGGGAGGGCGCTATGTTAAAATGTCGAGGATAAAGCGTAAACGTTTAAGGAATACTCGACATGGCTGGACATAGCAAATGGGCCAATATCAAGCATAAGAAGGCCGCCACCGATGCAAAGCGCGGCAAGATCTGGACCCGGCTCATCAAGGAAATCACGGTCGCCGCGCGCATGGGCGGCGGCGACATCGACACCAACCCGCGCCTGCGCCTGGCGGTGGAAAAAGCCGCCGACGCGAACATGCCGAAGGACAACGTCACGCGCGCGGTCCAGCGCGGCTCGGGCAGCCTGGAAGGCGTGAACTACGAGGAAATCCGCTACGAAGGCTATGGCATCGGCGGCGCCGCGATCATCGTCGACTGCATGACCGACAACCGCGTGCGCACCGTGGCGGAAGTCCGCCACGCCTTCAGCAAATTCGGCGGCAACATGGGCAACGAAGGCTCGGTCGCCTTCATGTTCAAGCACGTCGGCCAATTCCTGTTCGCCCCGGGCCTGGAAGAAGACAAGCTGATGGAAGCCGCGCTGGAAGCCGGCGCCGACGACGTCCTCCCCGACGACGAAGGCGGCTTCGAAGTGCTGTGCGACCCGAACGCGTTTGCCGGCGTTAAACAGGCGCTGGAAGCAGCCGGCTTCAAGGCCGATTCCGCCGAAGTCATCATGAAGCCGGACACCGAGACCGTGTTCACCGGCGAGGATGCGCTGAAGATGCAGAAACTGCTGGACGCCCTGGAAAACCTGGACGACGTGCAGGAAATCTATACCAACGCCGTGATCGAAGAGTAAGGTTTTACTGATCCCATGAAAATCCTGGTAGTCGGCTCTGGCGGCCGTGAACACGCCCTGGCCTGGAAACTGGCCCAATCCGATCGCGTGCAGATGGTCTACGTCGCACCCGGCAACGGCGGCACCGCGCGCGATGCGCGCCTGGTGAACGTCGCCATCACCGATCCGGCCGCACTCGCCGATTTCGTGGTCGCCGAGCACATCGCGCTGACCGTGGTCGGGCCGGAAGTGCCGCTGGCCGCCGGCATCGTCAACCTGTTCCGCGCGCGCGGCCTCAAAATCTTCGGCCCGACGCGCGAAGCGGCGCAGCTGGAAAGCTCGAAGGACTACGCCAAGGCCTTCATGCGCCGCCACGCCATCCCGACCGCCGACTACCAGACCTTCGCGGATGCGGCCCAGGCCCACGCCTACATCGACGCCAAGGGCGCGCCGATCGTGATCAAGGCCGACGGCCTGGCCGCCGGCAAGGGCGTGGTGGTGGCGATGTCGCTGGAAGAAGCGCATGGCGCGGTGGATGACATGCTGTCCGACAATCGCTTCGGCGACGCCGGCGCCCGCATCGTGATCGAGGAATTCCTGGCCGGCGAAGAAGCCAGCTTCATTGTCATGTGCGACGGCAAGAACGTGCTGGCACTGGCCACCTCACAAGACCACAAGCGCCTGAAAGACCACGACCAGGGCCCGAACACCGGCGGCATGGGCGCCTACTCGCCGGCCCCGATCGTGACGCCGTCGATGCACGCGCGCGTGATGCGCGAGATCATCAACCCGACCATCCAGGGCATGGCCAAGGATGGCATTCCCTACACCGGCTTCCTGTACGCCGGCCTGATGATCGACGCCGCCGGCACCCCGAAGACCCTGGAATTCAACTGCCGCATGGGCGACCCGGAAACCCAGCCGATCATGGCACGCCTGAAGAGCGATTTCCTGACCGTGCTGGAACACGCCTGCAACGGCACCCTGGACACGGTCGAACTGGAATGGGACCGCCGCACCGCGGTGGGCGTGGTCATGGCCGCCGGCGGCTACCCGGACAGCCCGCAAAAAGGCGACGTCATCGACGGCATCCCGGCGGAAACCCCGGAATGCGTCACCTTCCACGCCGGCACCCAACTGGTCGACGGCACCCTGCAAACCTCGGGCGGCCGCGTGCTGTGCGTGGTGGGCCTGGGCGACAGCGTCAAGATGGCGCAGAAGCAGGCGTATGAGACGGTGGAAAAGATCCACTTCAATGGGGCGCAGTATCGGCGTGACATTGGGTGGCGGGGTGTGAAGCAGGCGTGAGGGCCGCTGCCTGTTAAGCAAAAAAGTAAGACATTTGCCAGTGTTCAGATGTTCCGCTTTTTCTTGAAACCAGCATCAATGCATGCATCGGCATTCTCAGACTGACCGTCATTCCCGCGAAAGCGGGAATCCATACCGAGCTGGCTACATCGTCATGTCAGCATAAAGATCGCGCCAGCCAGGATTAACCTTCTGAATCAGCTCGATCTTCCAGGCCCGATCCCACTTCTTGATCTGCTTTTCGCGGCGGATCGCCTCGACGATTTCCGAGTGCACTTCGTACCAGACGAGGCTCTTGATGCCATAGCGCTTTGTGAAGCCGTCAGCCAGTCCCTCACGGTGTTGCCAGACCCGCTTGATCAGATCGCTTGTCACACCGATGTACAGGGTGCCATTAAGGCCACTCGCCAAAATATATACATAACTCGACTTATCCATTTGCGCCTCACAAGCTGTTTGACGTGGCATATTCAAGGCACGCGCATTACACAAGGTTGAGGTGTCGCAATTAAAGAATAAGCTGCTGGACTGCAGGCTCAACATGGATTCCCGCTTTCGCGGGAATGACGGAACGGTTGCATCAGTGTACAATCCCCGTTCATTTTTTCGATCCAGCCTCCACTCCCACATGTCCACCCCGAACCCTGCCGCCGTCAAGGCCTGGCTGCTTGACCTGCAAGCGCGCATCGTGCAGGCGCTCGAGGCGGTCGATGGCACGCCCTTCCTGCGCGACACCTGGGAGCGCCCCGAAGGCGGTGGGGGTATTTCGCGCCTGATCGAAGAGGGGAATGTGTTCGAGCGCGGCGGGGTGAATTTCTCGCATGTGCGCGGGGCCAGCCTGCCGCCGTCGGCGGCGGCGGCGCGGCCGGAGCTGGCCGGGCGGGCCTGGGAGGCGATGGGCGTGTCGCTGGTGCTGCATCCGCGTAATCCGTATGCGCCCACGGTGCACATGAACGTGCGCTTCTTCGAAGCCACGGCCGAGGGCAAGGACCCGGTGTGGTGGTTCGGCGGCGGCATGGACCTGACGCCGTATTACGGCAACGCCGAGGATGCGCGCCATTTCCACCAGGTCTGCCACGATGCGCTGGCGCCTTTCGGGGATGACCTGCACGCGCGCTTCAAGCGCTGGTGCGACGAGTATTTCTACCTGAAGCACCGCAAGGAAGCGCGCGGCGTCGGCGGCATCTTCTTCGACGACTTCAACGAGCTCGATTTCGACGATGCCCATGCGATGCTGAAAAGCGTCGGCGACGGTTTCCTGGACGCCTACCTGCCGATCCTGAACCGGCGCAAGGACCAGCCCTACGGCGAACGCGAACGCGACTTCCAGGCCTACCGGCGCGGACGCTACGTCGAGTTCAACCTGGTGTGGGACCGCGGCACCCTGTTCGGTCTGCAGTCGGGCGGCCGCACCGAGGCGATCCTGATGTCGATGCCGCCGATCGTGAAGTGGCGCTACGACTGGCATCCCGAAGCGGGCAGCCCGGAAGCCGCGCTGTACAGCGACTTCCTCCCGCACCGGGATTGGCTGGCGCAGTGAAGCGTTGCGCGCCTTATTGCGTCACGCTGCTGGGAGGCAGTTTCGACCCGGTGCATCACGGCCACGTGGCCCTGGCCGAACTGTTCGCGCGCACGCTCCATCCCGATGAACTGCGCATCATGCCGGCCGGCCAGCCCTGGCAGAAGGCCGGGCTGCAGGCCGGCGATGCCGAGCGCGTCGCGATGCTGGAACTGGCGCTGCAACAGGCCAGCTTTCCGCCCGCCGTGGCAGTGCGCATCGATACCCGTGAAATCGAACGCAAGACCCCGACCTACACGGTCGAGACCCTGCGCGAACTGCGCGCCGAGCTGGGACCGGCGGCATCCATCGTGTTCCTGATGGGCGCCGACCAGCTGCAGAAGCTGGATACCTGGCGCGACTGGCACAGCCTGTTCGCACTGGCCAACTTCGGCGTCGCCGCCCGTCCCGGCTACCGCCTCGACAATGGCGGCCTGCCGCCGGCGGTGGCTGCCGAACTGGCGAAGCGCACCACCACACCCGAAGCCGTGCGCGCCAGCCCGGCCGGATACGTCTGCCTGGCCCATACGCTGGCGGTCGACATCTCGGCCACCGAGGTGCGCGCGCGGCTCCACGCAGGGGTGGAAACCGACACCAAGACCGGCGCGTACCTCGCGCCGCAAGTGCTAGACTATATTCAACAACATAACTTATACAAGAGCTAATGGATATCAAGAAACTGCAAACGCTCGTCGTCGACGCCCTCGAAGACGTCAAGGGCCAGGACATCGTCCTGTTCGACACGACCAACCTGACCAGCCTGTTCGACCGTATCGCGGTCGTGTCCGGCACGTCGAATCGCCAAACCAAGGCGCTGGCCGCCTCGGTGCGCGACAAGGTCAAGGCAGCGGGCGGTGACGTGGTGGGCATGGAAGGCGAGGACACCGGTGAATGGGTGCTGGTCGACCTGGGCGACATGATCGTCCACATCATGCAGCCGGCCATTCGCCAGTACTACCGCCTGGAAGAAATCTGGGGCGAAAAGCCGGTCAAGCTGGGCGCCGCCAAGCGCAAGTCGAGCACCGAAGGGCAGGAAGCCGACGCCGCACCGAAGATCAAGTCGAAGCACCTGGCCGCCAACCAGGCGCAGCCGGAAGCCAAGCCGGTGCGCGAGCGCAAGCCGGCCGCCAAGAAGGTTGCCGCCGAAGGCGTTGCCAAGAAGCCGGCCGCCAAAAAGGCTGCCGCCAAGATCCCGACCGGCGCCACCGTGAAAGTCGCCGTGCCGAAAGCCGCCGCCGCCGATGCCGCCGCCGCCAAGGCCGCCAAGGCTGCGACCACCAAGCGCCTGACCAAGGCCGCAGCCCCGGCCGCGGCTGCGAGTGCCGACGCCGCACCGGCCAAGAAGGTCATCCGCCGCGCCGTCAAGAAAGCGGCCGAATAAGCCGCCGGCCCGCTTGATGCAGACAAGTCAGCTTCAATGCAGTTGATCATCGCCGCGGTCGGCCACAAGATGCCGGCCTGGATCGAGACCGGCTTCGGCGAGTACGCCAAGCGCATGCCGCCCGAGCTGCGCATCGTGCTCAAGGAAATCAAGCCGGTCGAACGCTCGGGCAGCAAGACCGCGGCCACCGCCATGGCGCTCGAGCGCGAGCGCATCGAAGCCGTCCTGCCCAAGGGCGTGCGCATCATCGCCCTCGACGAACGCGGCAAGGACCTGACCAGCGTCGGCCTGTCCCAGCAGCTGGAATCCTGGCAGCAGGGCGGCGGCGACGTCGCCTTCCTGATCGGCGGGGCCGACGGCCTCGACCCCGCGCTGAAGGCCCGCGCCGATGGCCTGATCCGCATCTCCAGCATGACGCTGCCACACGGAATCGTGCGCGTGATGCTGGCGGAACAGCTTTATCGTGCGTGGTCGATTACCCAGAACCACCCCTATCATCGCGTCTGAAGTCCCCCTCCCCTACGACAAGAATTAGATGAGACCGCTCGACAAGAAAATCTACCTCGCTTCGAAAAGCCCGCGCCGGCGCGAATTGCTGCGCCAGGTCGGCATCGATTTTGAATTGTTCAGCCTGCGAACGGATCCGGTGCGCACGGTCGACGTGAGCGAGGACGTGCACGGGGGCGAGCCGGCCCAGGCCTACGTCGAACGGGTCGCGCGCGAAAAAGGCGCGTTTGCCTGGAACGTGCTGCAGCTGCGCCGCATGACGCTGCGTCCGGTGCTGTCGGCCGACACCACCGTCACCATCGACGGCGAGATCCTGGGCAAGCCGGCCACGCCCAACGAAGCGGTGGCGATGCTGGAGCGCCTGTCGGGCCGCACCCACCAGGTCCTGACCTCGGTGGCGCTGCACCATGTCGACCTCGTGGAGCAGGTCACGCAAGTCTCCAACGTGCGCTTCGCCAAGCTGACGCCGGCCGCCATCAAGGCCTATTGCGCCACCTCGGAGCCCTACGACAAGGCGGGTGCCTACGGCATCCAGGGGCTGGCGGCGCTGTTCATCGAGCACATCGACGGCAGCCATTCGGGCATCATGGGCTTGCCGGTGTTCGAGACGGCGCAGTTGTTGAAAAAGGCGGGCATTTCGGCGTTGTAGGGTGGGCTCGGCGCTTGCGCCACCGTGTATGATGGCACCCTGAACAATAAATGCACGGCCTTGGCTCATGACTGAAGACATCCTGATCAATATCACCCCACAGGAAACACGTGTCGCGCTGGTGGTACAGGGAGCCGTGCAGGAATTGCACATCGAACGTACCCTCACGCGCGGCTTGGCGGGCAATGTCTATCTGGGCAAGGTGGTGCGGGTACTGCCGGGCATGCAGTCGGCCTTCATCGACATCGGCCTGGAGCGCGCCGCCTTCCTGCACGTGGCCGACATCTGGGAAGCGCGGCCCCATGACGGCACGAACAGCAACAGCGCGAATGCGGCGCCCACCCCCATCGAAAAGATCCTGTACGACGGCCAGGTGCTGACCGTGCAGGTGATCAAGGACCCGATCGGCACCAAGGGCGCGCGCCTGTCCACGCAAATCTCGATCGCCGGGCGCATGCTGGTCTACCTGCCGCAGGACAAGCACATCGGCATCTCGCAAAAGATCGAAAAGGAAGCCGAGCGCGAAGCGCTGCGCGGGCGCATGCAGGGCCTGCTGCCGAAGGAAGAGAAAGGCGGCTACATCGTGCGCACCCAGGCCGAGGACGCTTCCGACGCCGACCTGGCCGCCGACATCGATTACCTGCGCAAGACCTGGGGCGTGATCGTCCAGGGCGCGCGCACCCGCCCCGCCACCAGCCTGCTGTACCAGGACCTGAGCCTGGCCCAGCGCGTGCTGCGCGACTTCGTCCACGACGAGACCGCCGCGATCCTGGTCGACTCGCGCGAGAACTACCTGCGCCTGGTCGAGTTCGCCCAGGTGTACACACCCAGCGTGCTGTCGCGCCTGCAGCATTACACCGGCGAGCGGCCGCTGTTCGATCTGTACGGCGTTGAGGAAGAGATCCTGCGTGCGCTCGGCCGGCGCGTCGACCTGAAGTCGGGCGGCTACCTGATCGTCGACCAGACCGAGGCGATGACGACGATCGACGTCAACACCGGCGGCTTCGTCGGCGGACGCAACTTCGCCGACACCATCTTCAAGACCAACCTGGAAGCCGCCCACGCCATCGCGCGCCAGCTGCGCCTGCGCAACCTGGGCGGGATCATCATCCTCGACTTCATCGACATGGAGAACAACGAGCACCGCAACGCCGTCCTGTCGGAGCTCAAGAAGACCCTGTCGCGCGACCGCACCAAGGTGTCGGTCAGCGGCTTCTCGGCCTTGGGGCTGGTGGAGATGACGAGGAAGCGCACCCGCGAATCGCTGGCCCACATCCTGTGCGAACCCTGCCCGGCCTGTACTGGCCGCGGACAGGTGAAGACCTCGCGTACCATCTGCTACGAGATCCTGCGCGAGCTGCTGCGCGAGGCCAAGCAGTTCAATCCGCGCGAATTCCGTATCCTGGCGTCGCAGGAAGTGGTCGACCTGTTCCTGGAAGAAGAATCGCAGCACCTGGCGATGCTGGGCGATTTCATCGGCAAGAAGATCTCGCTGCAGGTGGAAAAGGGTTATCACCAGGAACAGTACGACGTCATCCTGATGTAAATGAACTGTGCGTTAATACAGCAGCTTTGACGCTTCGATCACAGGCTTTTGTCATTCTGTTCAACAGCTGTTGCTTCCATAGGACAATACTTCTAAAAATCTGACCGATAGCAACGCACAGCCCCAGATTGGACTACAATTTGTGACAATTTGCTGATAATTAGAGAGTCGGCGGTAAGCGAAGGCGGGGCGGTCCCGTTGCCGCAACCAGCCGGCCGGACGGCGCTGGGTATCATCGTTCCTGTTCATGCTGGCGATGGAACACCTGGCCCCACTGAATCGACCACTGGCGGCGTCGGTGCTTCATACTGACTGGCGACCGTAAGAGATAATGAATCTACCTCTCATTCCTGCCGATTTGCTGAAAAAATCGGACAAGATCCTGTTCATCGCCCACTTGGCGCTGGGCGACTACACCTATCTGCAGAACTGCTTCGCGGCGTTTGCGCGCACTTATCCGCACCTGAAGCTGCACCTGTGGGTGGACGAAGTGCGGCGTACCGGCGACGCCACCCAGTGGCCGCACCTGAAACGCAACGTGCTGTACGACTGGCTGGCCGCCTGCGAATTCATCGACCGGGTCTACAACCAGAACTATTCGCCCGAGCTGTTCCGGGCCTCGGTCAGTGCCGCGCAGCAGGAACACTATCCGATCGTGGTGTCGCTGGGCACCCTGCGTCCGCATTTCTACGCCGACCTGGCGCGCGAAATCAGCCCGGACGGCTTCGTGGTGGGCCTCAAGAAGCCGCTCGGCCTGCTCGACCTGCGCCACTATTTCACCTACCGCAAGCTGGATGCCAGTCTGAATCCGGACGTGGCCGACCGCAGCAGCGCGCCCCATATCAGCGATGTGCACGCCGAATGGTTCCGCCAGCTCGCCAACGTCGACATTCCGCCGGCCGGGCGCATCCCCTTCGTGCACATCCCCGAGCGCTACGTCGACGGCGCCCGCGCCAGGCTGGCCGAGTGGGGCTTCGACCAGCGCCACGGCGGCAAGCTGGTGTTCATCAACCCTTTTGCCAAGACCCGCAAGCGCTGCTGGCCGGTCGAACGCGTGGCCGAGCTGATCACCACGATGCGCGCCCAGCCGGGCTGGCGCGATGCCTGCTTCATCGTCAATGCCGTGCCCCAGGAAGTGAACCAGGTCAAGGCCATGCTGACCGAGCGCCAGCTCGACCGCACCGAACTGTTCAGCGCCAACGAAAACTTTTTCCAGCTGCCGGCAATGCTGGCGCAATGCGACCTGATCGTCTCGGTGGAAACCGCCGTGATGCACCTGGCCAACGCGGTTGGCGTGCCGGTGGTGGCGCTGATGCGCCAGAAGACGCCGGAATGGGCGCCGGTGGACAAGGCCAACAGCACCGTGATCACGGCCGACCAGCGGCGCGATTGGGTGAAGGCGATTCCGGTGCAGGCGGTGATGCACGCTTTGGCCTGATTCGCGCCCACGCTGTACCTTGATAAGGCCGCTTTATGCGGCCTTTGTTGTTGACGTGGTGCGCATCGAACTTGGGCCCCTGCGAAGGCAGGGCCCCAAGTTATACGCCTGTCACTGAATCACTTTGCCGAAGGGAAAAACAACTGCTCCCCAGCCGGCTTGAAGGCCGCAATCTTCGCCTGCCCTTCCTTCGAGGTCATCCACTCGATCAGCTGTTTGGCGCCCTTGTAGTTGATGCCCTTGTGCTTCTCCGGGTTCACCGCGATGATGCCGTAGGGGTTGAACATGCGCTTGTCGCCTTCCACCGCGATCGCCAGTCCGGTCTTGGCCTTGTAGGCGCCATAGGTGGCGCGGTCGGTCAGGGTGTAGGCGCCCATTTCGGCGGCCATGTTCAGCACCTCGCCCATGCCAAGGCCGGCCGAGACGTAATTGGTGCCGGCCGGCCGGGTGCCGACGCTTTGCCAGTAGGCTTTTTCCATCACGTCGGTGCCGGAATTGTCGCCGCGCGAAATGAACTTGCTATTGCTCGACGCGATCCTCTTGAAGGCGTTCAGCACGTCGTGTTCGCCCTTCAACTTCGCCGGGTCGGCGACCGGGCCGACCACGATGAAGTCGTTGTACATCACGTCGCGGCGGTCGATGCCCCAGCCTTCGGCCACGAACTTGTCTTCCAGCTGGCGCGCATGAACCAGGGTGACGTCGACGTCGCCATTCTTGCCCAGTTCCAGCGCCTTGCCGGTACCGACCGAGATGACCTTGACCTTGAGGCCGGACTTGGCCTCGAAGCCCGGCAGCAGATAGGCGAGCAAGCCCGAATTCTCGGTGCTGGTGGTGGTCGACAGGCGCAGTACCTTGTCGTCGGTTTGCGCCTGCGCGAAGGACGTCGTGAAGACGGCAGCGATACAGAGTGCGAGTACGGAACGGCGTTGCATAATGATCCCCTGTGGACTTTGGTTGTTGTTAATTTACTTATTATAAATGTCAGCGGTATTCGATGTGGCCGTCGCGCAACTTCATGCGCTGGATGCCCGGCAGGCCGATCAGGTCGCGGTCGTGGCAGGCGATGACGACGCTGCTCCCCGCTTCGACCAGGGTCGGGATCAATGCGATCACCTGTTCGCGCGCCTGGCCGTCGAGGTTGGCGGTCGGCTCGTCCAGCAGCAGCAGGCGCGGCTTGAGCACCTTGGCGCGCGCCAGCGCCACCCGCTGGCGTTCGCCGCCGGACAGCTTCGAAGGATCGGTGCCTTCCAGGTGGGTGACGCCGGCCCAGTCCATGGCCTCGGCCACGCAGCGCGCGATCTCGTCCTTCGGCACGCGCCGCATCGCCAGGCCGTAGCCGACGTTGTGCGCCACACTCGTGGAGAACAGGATCGGGTGCTGGTGCACGTAGACGATGGCCTCGCGCATCGCGCGCGGATACGGATGGACGCGCAGCACGTCCTCGCACGCGAAGCGCAGGCTGTCGATCTCGGCGCGTTCCAGGCCGGCCAGCACGCGCAGCAGCGTGCTCTTGCCGGCGCCATTGGCCCCGGTCAGCACATAGGCGCCGTGGGTGGCGATCTCGATGCGGTCGATGTCGAACAGCAGGCGCTCGCGATGATGCTCGTGAAAGCGCTTGCGCAGGCCGCGCACGCCCAGCAAGGCCTTGCGGCGCTCGTCGCGCTGGGGCACATTCTCGTTTTCATAGACGGCCGCACTGATGCTGGTGTGGATGCTGATGCTCATCCGCGCTCCCGCGCCGCATGGGCGTCGCCCTGCAGCAGCATCAGGGCACCGTTCATCAGCAGCGCCAGGGTCACCAGCACGATGCCGAGCGCGATGCCCTGGGCGAAATCGCCCTTGCTGGTTTCCAGGGCGATCGCGGTGGTGATGGTGCGGGTCTGGCCCTCGATGTTCCCGCCCACCATCAGCGCGCAGCCGACTTCCGAGATCACGCGGCCAAAGCCGGACAGCACCGCCGCCATCACGCCGAAGCGCGCCTCATGGAGTACGCGCAGCATCACCTGCCAGCGCGAGGCGCCCAGGGCGACGGCGGTCTCGGCATAGCGCGGATCGAGGGCCTGCACCGCCGCCAGCGTAAACGCCAGCAGCACCGGCAGCGCCACCACGCACTGGCCGAATACGATGCCGGGCTGGGAAAACAGCCATTGCAGGTCGCCCAGCGGGCCGCGGCGCGACAACAGCAGGTAGAGCAGCAAGCCGATCAGCACCGTCGGCAGCGACAGCGCCGCCTGCGCCAGCCAGATCGCGATGCGGCGCCCGCGGAAGCGGTACATGGCGATGATGTAACCCAGCAGCACGGCCGGCGGCGCCGCCAGCAGCAGGCCGACCAGGCTGGTCTTGAGCGATACCCAGACGATGTACCACAAGGCCCCATCGCCCGAGACCAGCATGGCGAAGGCGTGCAGCGTGGCGTCGAGCATGGGCAGATCCATGGTTTACAGTTCCATCGGCGTGGCCGGCTGGCGCGGCGCGTTCAGGGGTTCGAGCAGATCGGGTTCGAACAGCAGGCGCCCGCCGCCGGCCAGCAGCAGGAAATGCTTGCCGCTGCAGCGCGCCAGCAGCGACATGCCGACCTTTTGCGCGACCATGTGGCCCATCTGGGTGGTGCCCGAGCGCGACAGCAGGAAGGGAATGCCCATCTGGGCGCCCTTGATCACCATCTCCGAGGTCAGGCGCCCGGTGGTATAAAACACCTTGTCGGCACCCTCCACGCCGTCCAGCCACATCAGGCCGGCGATGGCATCGACCGCGTTGTGGCGCCCCACGTCCTCGACGAAATACAGCAGCTCGCCGGTATTCGAAAACAGCGCGCAGCCATGCACCGAGCCGGCCTGCTTGTAGATCGACTGCTGGGTGCGGATGGTATCGACGATGCGGTAGACCACCGATTGCGGCAGCGTCGCATCGGCGGGCAGGCGGATGCTGTCCACTTCATCCATCAGCCCCCCGAACACCGACCCCTGGCCGCAACCGGTGGTGACCACTTTCTTTGCCGTGCGCGCCTCGACGTCGGCGATGCCGCCACGGGTGACGACCGCCACCGCGTCCACCGACCAGTCGACCTGCACCGACACCACATCCTCGATGGCGCGCACCAGGCGCTGGTTGCGCAGATAGCCCAGGATCAGCGCCTCGGGGGCACCGCCGAGTGTCATCAGGGTCACCAGTTCGCGCTTGTCGACGTACACCGTGAGCGGACGCTCGGCCGGGATCTGGATGGCCGAGCGGCGCCCGCGCTCGTCGATGGCGGCCACCTCGTGCGTCAGGCCGGCGCTGGCCGCAGACAGCCGGGGGCGGTAGCGGTCCGGCGAATTGGACAACTCGGCGGACGACCCGGGCGGGGCAAAAAACGGTTCTGGGTGTTTCATGCTTGTAATTGTGCCATGCTCCCCAAAATAGGGCCGCCACCGAAGGACGCATTGCTGCCGCGGTTTCAACATTTCGTAGTGGCAAGCCGTGATGGCCGGCGTATGATGCGCGGGCGGCGCCCGCCGGCGCGATTTTCCGCCCCTGTTTCGATTTCCACGACCCGCCATGAACCTCGCCCAGCACGCTTCTCCAGACCAGCCCGACGTGCAGACACTGCTGGCGGCGCTGCCGGCGCGCATCGATGCGATCCCGCGCACTGTAGCGGCACGCACGCCGGACGCGCCGGCGCTGCGCGAAAACGGCCGCACGCTGAGCTACGCGGCCCTGGTCGCCGAGATCGACGCCTGCGCCGCCCTGCTCCACGGACGCGGCGTGCGCCGCGGCGACCGCGTCCTGCTGGTCAGTGAGAACTGCATCGCCCAGGTGGCGCTGATCTTCGCGGCGTCGACCCTGGGCGCCTGGATCGTCAACCTCAACCCGCGCCTGTCGGCGCCGGAAGTCGATGGCATCCAGGCCCACTGCGGTGCGCGCCTGGCCCTGTACACGGCGGCAGTGTCGGCGGAAGCGGCGGCGCATGCTGCGCGCGCCGGTGCGCAGCAACATGGTGAACTGATGATCGGCCCGCTGAACGAGGGCTGCGCACCCGAGCCGGCGGACGAGGACGAGGACGAGCGCGCCGATACGGACACGGTTGCCGCGCTGATCTACACCACCGGTACCACCGGCCAGCCCAAGGGCGTGATGCTGAGCCACCGCAACCTGCTGTTCGTGGCCGCCGTGTCGAGCCGCCTGCGCGGCCTGGTGCCCACCGACCGCGCCTGGGGCGTGCTGCCGATCTCTCACGTGTATGGCCTGACCTCGGTGCTGCTCGGCACCCTGTGCGCCGGCGCCTGCCTGCAGCTGGCGGCGCGCTTCACGCCGGAAGCGATGCTGGCCGCGATTCAGGACGACGGCCTGAGCATCGTGCAGGGCGTGCCGGCCATGTATGCGCGCCTGCTGGAGCTGGCCGCCGCATCGTCCCTGCCGGCCCCGATCGCCTCGACACTGCGCTTTGCCTACGCCGGCGGTTCGCCGCTCGATCCGGCCCTGAAACGCCGGGTCGAGGCCCTGCTGGGCCTGCCACTACACAATGGTTATGGCCTCACCGAAGCCGCGCCCACGGTCAGCCAGACCCGCCTGGACGCGCCGCGCGCCGACACCTCGGTCGGGCAGCCGATTCCCGGGGTGGCGCTGCGCATCGTCGACAAGGCAGGGCGGGAGGTGGCGCCGGGCGACGCCGGCGAGCTGTGGGTGCGCGGCCACAATGTCATGCGCGGTTATTACCGCGAAGCGGCCCTGAGCGCGGCCGCGCTGCGGCCCGGCGGCTGGCTCAACACCGGCGACATGGCAAGGCGCGATCCGGACGGCGCCCTGTTCATCGTCGGCCGCACCAGGGAATTGATCATCCGCTCCGGCTTCAATGTGTTTCCGCTGGAAGTGGAGACGGTGCTGAATGCCCACCCGGGCGTGCTGCAGTCGGCGGTGGTGGGCAAGGCCGCGCCCGACGGCAACGAGGAAGTGGTGGCCTTCGTGCAGCCGGCCGCCGGGCAGGCGCTGGCGGCAGAACAGTTACAGGACTTTGCGGCAGAGCGCCTGGCCCCTTACAAGCGGCCCACGCGCATCGTATTCATGAAAGCGCTGCCTGCGGCCGCCACCGGCAAAGTGCTGAAACACGCGCTCAAGGAAATGGCAGCCGCGCTCCCTTAATAACGGCCGCGTATCGGGTAGGTGGACGGCTACACCCTACGGCCTGCGTCACGTCTACACCCACGCCGTCCACGCGTTCAGACAGAGCCAGCACGCCAGAAAATCAGCGCCGCCGCTTCTTCCAGTCATAACCCGGCCCGGTCACATCCACCCCCGGGTGCCCCACCACGTCCGGGTGCTCAGAACACATGGTAATGAAGCGCACCCCCTCCCCTTCGCGCTGGCGGCGCCGCAAATCTTCCATGAATTTCATGGCACCCACCATCTCGCTGGTGTCAAAGACTTGTGCCTGCGGCGTGCTCGTGGCGTCCTCGACAAGCGTCCAATACACCATGTACATGCTTCTTCTCCTTTCCGCTGCCATCTTGCTTGGATGTGGGGTCATCGTACGGCTTGTCAAGAAAAACAGCGATTAAAATTCCCAAAAGAAATAGATTTGCCTTATCGATTACTGACACTACGTAGGACTTCTCCTAAATCCGGGTTTTATGTTCGCCAGCTCACACAAGAAGCAGTGTCAGCCGACTAAGGTAAAGCTTCGGATCAAACACGCAGGAAACGCTCATGAATCTTAACAACCCTATCCAGCCAGCAACCTCTCCGCTCCAGCTGTGGGGCGGTCTTGAATGCACCGTGAATCGCGTACGCGACAACTATTTTTCCCAGATGGATCGCAACGGCCATGCCGAGCGACTGCAGGACCTCGAACGTTTTGCGTCGCTCGGCATTCGTGCCGTGCGTTACCCCGTGCTGTGGGAGCGCACCGCTCCCGAAGGGATCGATAAGGCGGACTGGACCTGGTCGGATGAACGCCTGCCCGTGCTGCAGCAACTGGGCGTCACGCCCATCGTCGGCCTGATCCACCATGGCTCCGGCCCGCGCCACACCAGCCTGATGGATCCGGCCTTCCCGGAACAGCTGGCCGAATACGCCGGCGCCGTCGCGCGCCGCTATCCCTGGGTCGAGTACTACACCCCGGTAAACGAACCCTGCACCACCGCGCGCTTCTCCGGCCTGAACGGCGTCTGGTACCCGCACGGCAATTCGGAAGCCATGTTCATCCGTACCCTGATCCACCAGTGCAAGGCAGTGGTGCTGTGCATGCAGGAAATCCGCAAGGTCAACCCAAACGCCAAGCTGGTGCAGACCGACGACTTGTCGCGTACCTACGGCACGCCGGAAATGGCCGAGTTCGCAAACTTCTTCAACGAGCGCCGCTGGCTCGGCTGGGATATGTTGTGCGGCAAGATCGACCAGGACCACGCGCTCTGGGATTACCTGCTCGAATCCGAAGCCACGCCGGAAGAGCTGCTCTGGTTCAAGGCCAATCCCTGCCCGCCGGACATCATCGGCGTCAATTACTATGCCACCAGCGAACGCTGGCTCGACCACCGCGTCGAGCGCTATCCGGAAAGCCGACGTACCCAGTACCGCGGCGTCCCCCACGCCGACATCGAGTGCCCGCGCGTGCTGGCCACGCCGACGCCCGGCATCGGCCCGCTGCTCCAGGAAACCTGGGACCGCTACGGCCTGCCGGTTGCGGTGACCGAGGCCCACATCGACGCCAACCGCGAAGACCAGCTGCGCTGGCTGGTGGAAATCTGGAACGCCGCCAAGAAGGTGCAGCAGAACGGCGCCGACATCCGCGCCGTCACGGTCTGGGCCCTGCTCGGCTCCTACGACTGGAACTGCCTGGTCACCGAATGCCGCGGCTACTATGAGCCGGGTCCCTTCGACGTGCGCGGTCCGCAGCCGCGCCCCACCGCGCTGGCCTCGATGATGCGCGAACTGGCCACCGGCCGTCCGCTCTCGCACCCGGTGCTGCAGGGCCAGGGCTGGTGGCGCCGTCCGGGCCGCTTCCTGGCCAAGCCGGTCGCCACCCGCACCGCGGTGGCCGACATCAACGACCGCGGCGCCTTCCGCTCGACGTCGCCGCAGCCGATCCTGATTTCCGGCGCCACCGGCACCCTGGGACGCGCTTTTGCCCGCATCTGCGAACGGCGCAACCTGGCTTACCACGTCCTGACGCGCCAGGAGATGGACATCGCCGACCCGGCCTCGGTCGAAGCCGCGATCGTGCGCTACAAACCCTGGGCCGTGATCAACGCCGGCGGCTACGTCCGCGTCGACGATGCCGAGACCCCGGGCGAGAGCGAACGCTGCATGCGCGAGAACACCCACGGCCCGACGGTGCTGGCCCTGGCCGCGATCCGCCACGGCGTGCGTTTGATGACCTTCTCCAGCGACCTGGTGTTCGACGGCAGCGCCGAGCGCCCCTACGTCGAATCCGACCCGGTGGCGCCGCTGGGCGTGTACGGCCGCAGCAAGGCCGAGGCCGAGCGCCGCGTGCTCGATTCCGACCCGCAAGCCCTGGTCATCCGCACCAGCGCCTTCTTCGGTCCCTGGGACGAGCACAACTTCGTCGGCCAGGCCCTGGATGCGATCGGCAATGGCCGGCCGTTCGCGGCCAGCGCCGACCAGGTGGTGACGCCAACCTATGTGCCGGACCTGGTCAACGTCGCCCTCGACCTGCTGATCGACAAGGAGTGCGGTGTCTGGCACCTGACCAATGGCGAAGCCATGAGCTGGGCCGAGCTGGCGCGCCGCGCCTGCGCCGCCGCCGGCATCGAGGCCGCAAGCCTCGAGGAAGCCGCTGGCGAAGCGCTGGGCCAGCGCGCCCCGCGTCCGGTCCGCAGCGCCCTCGGCAGCGAGCGCGGCATGCTCCTGCCTTCCTTCGAGGATGCGCTGGGCCGCTACCTGCGCGAACGCGAAGTGGGCGTGAAGGAAGTCCAGAAGGAAGAGTCGGCGCACTACGCCAGCTGATCAGACGGCTGCATAATCAGCCAGCTGCAAAAGCCCCGCTCCGCAAGGACCGGGGCTTTTTTACGTCATTGCGACGTGACTAACATATTAACTAAAGACAATGTATTTACTACAGGAATTTCGGTAGTTACAATAGGTTACATGGCGTTACTTTACGCAACTTAACGTGAACCGGATCCTGCATGAAACTGTACCGAGACGACCCAGGCTGGGCCGAACGCCTGGTGGCCCATGCAGCGCCCTCGGTTACGCTGCGTTCGGCCGTCCCGCAGCAACTGCCGCGCCTTGCCTTCCTGCGCGAACTGGCCAAGATCCGTCTGCGCGCCCTGCTGCACCCGCGCCAGACGCCTCCCTGGCTGCGCCTGCTGAATTCGCACCCGGCGTTTTCGGAATACCTGCGCACCTGCCCGCGTTTCCTGTACAAGGTGTACCGTCCCTACATCAGCACCACGCTGGACGCCGGCCAGCGGCTGGCGGCAATCCGCGCCCACTACGAATTCATCTTCCGGCGCGGCCTCGGCCAGGCCGTGGCGCGCGCCAGCATGGGACCGGTGTCGCTGGCCGAGGTGTGCGGGCGCAGCGGCCTGCCCTACCGCATCGAATTGCGCACCGTGGACAGGTTCGACCGTGAGGGCGAACTGGTGCTGCAACTGGTGCAGGAGGAGGCGCTGTACACGGTCGCCTTCACCCTCGCCCCGCGCGACGGCGTGCATGCGCTCAGCATCGGCTGCATCCAGGGCGGCAAGACGGCGGATGCGCGCGAGGCGATCCGGGTGGCCACGCGCGAACTGCACGGACTGCGTCCCAAGCAGCTGATGGTGAACCTGGTGCGCCAGCTGGCCCACGATTACGGCTGCGAACGGGTATTGATGGTCTCGAACCGCAACCGCGTCATCTACAAGGCGATCCGCAAGGGGCGCGTGCTGGCCGACTACGACGCCTTGTGGGCCGAACTGGGCGCGCGCCGGCGCACCGATGGCGATTACGAGATGGATTGCGAGCCGCTGGCGGCGCCGGACCTGGAGGCGATCCCCTCGAAGAAGCGTGCCGAGGCGCGGCGGCGGCATGAGGTGCTGATGCTGCTGGCGGACGGGGTGGGCAAGGGCTTGCGGGCGCGCAGCGCGTAAAACGAGACAGCGCGCTGCCTCGTCATTCCCTGCCGGCTCAGCGCACCAAAATCGGCGCCAGCTCGCTCCACACCCGCTCCACGCTCATCTTGTTCATGCAGTCGTGGTGCCCCAGCGGGCATTCGCGCTGGCGGCAGGGCGAGCATGGCAGGCCGAGCGACACGGTGCGCGCCAGGTCGGACAGCGGCGGCGCGTAATTCGGGTCGGTCGAGCCGTACAGGGCCACCACCGGGCGGTTCAGGGCCGAGGCGATGTGCAGCAGGCCGGAATCGTTGGACACCACTGCGGTGGCCCGGGCCAGCAGCGCGATCGCATCGTCGAGCGAGGTCTGGCCCGACAGGTTGAGCATGGCGCCGGCGGCGTCGCCGGCGAAGGCTTGCACCTGGTCGCAGGTTTCGCGGTCGTTCGGCGATCCCATCAGCGCGATCTGGGCATCCGGCATGGTGCGCATCACTTCGCGCGCCAGCGCGCCGTAGTGGGCCGGCGGCCAGCGCTTGGCGATGCCGAATTCGGCGCCGGGCGCAAAGGCCACCAGCGGGCGCCGCAGGTCGATGCCGAGGCGGCGCCCGACTTGCTCGGTCTCTTCGCCTGCCACCACCAGGTAGGGGCGCGCCAGCTTCGCCTGCAGCGGCAGCTCGGGTTCGTGCGCCAGCGCCGCGTAGAACGGCACCATCGAACGCGGCGGCTGCTCGTCGTGGTGCATCACGTTGACCATCCCGTAGCGCATCTCGCCCTTGTAGCCGACCCGGCGCGGAATCCGCGCCAGCCACGGGATCAGCGCGTATTTCAGGGTGTTCGGCAGCACGTAGGCATCGCTGTAGCCGCGCCGGCTCAACAGGCGCGCATAGCGCAGGCGTTCGCCCAGCTGCAGCGCGCGGTGGCGGAAGGGCGTGACCAGGATGTCGTCGGCTTCCTGGATGCGGCGCCACACCGGCACCACCTGCGGCGGCGCCAGCACGTCGATGGCGCGCTCGGGGTGCGCCTGCTTGAGCAGGTGCAGCAGCGGCTGGGCCATCACGGCGTCGCCGATCCAGTTGGGCGAGATCACCAGGGTTCGGGGCTGGTGCGGCGCCTTTTCGTAAGCCCCTTTGTTGTAGGCTTGGTTGTAGGCCTTATCCATGGGCGGCCGCTTTCATGACTCTTCCGCCAGGGTGGCGAACTGCAGGCGGTACAGGTTGGCATACATGCCGCCGCCGGCCAGCAGCTCGTCGTGGGTGCCCTGCTCGACGATGCGGCCGTGCTCCATCACCACGATGCGGTCGGCGCCCTCGATGGTCGACAGGCGGTGCGCGATGACGAAGGTGGTGCGCCCGGCCATCAGGGTGTCCAGCGCAGCCTGCACCGCGCGCTCGGACTCGTTGTCGAGCGCCGAGGTGGCTTCGTCCAGAATGAGGATCGGCGCATCCTTGTAGATCGCGCGTGCGATCGCCACGCGCTGGCGCTGGCCGCCGGACAGGCGCATGCCGTTCTCGCCGATCATGGTGTCCACGCCTTCCGGCAGGCGCTCCACCACGTCCGCCAGGTGGGCGGCGCGGATCGCGTTCTGCAGGCGCGCTTCGTCGATGTGCTCGACGCCGTAGGCGATGTTAGCGCGCAGGGTGTCGTCGAACAGCACCACGTTCTGGCTGACCAGCGCCAGCTGGGCGCGCAGCGAGGGCAGCTGGATGTCCTGGTAAGGAATGCCATCGAGCAGGATGCGGCCGGATTCCGGTTCGTAGAAGCGCGTGACCAGGTTGACGAAGGTCGACTTGCCGCCGCCCGACATGCCGACCAGGGCAATGGTCTGGCCAGGCTTCACGTCGAGCGAGACGCCGTCGAGGGCGAGTCCGTGGGCGTTCGAATAGCGGAACGAGACGTTCTCGAAGCGCACGTGGCCCTGCGCGCGCGCCAGGGCACGGGTGCCGCTGTCGTGCTCGACCGGGGCGTCGATCATCTCGAACACGGTTTCGGCGGCGGCGATCCCGCGCTGCATCGGGCCGTTGACTTCGGCCAGCGCTTTCAAAGGCGTCAGCAACAGCAGCATCTGGGACACGAACTGGATGAATTCGCCCGAGGTCATGCCGGCCTTCAGCGCCATCAGGATCACCACCGACAGCGCCACCGAGGTGGCGATCTGGGTCACCGGCGTGGTCGCCGCGAAGGCCACCGTCATGCGCTGCGAAAAGCCACGCAGGGCTTCGCTACGGCGGAAGAAGCGGCGGCTTTCGTGGCCTTCGCCGGAAAATACGCGGATCACCTGGTGGCCGCGCGCGGCCTCTTCCACCACCTGGGTCATCTCGGCGGTGACGCGCTGGTTTTCCCGGTTCAGGTGGCGCAGGCGCTTGCTGGTGGTGCGGGTGATGACGGCGGTGAGCGGCACCACCACCAGCGCGACCGCGGTCAGCATCCAGTTCTGCCACAGCAGCGCGGCGACCAGGCCGACCACGGTCAGGGTGTCGCGCACGAAGGACACGAACACCGAGTTGATCATGTCCACGACCTGGCGTACGTCGCCCACCACGGTATTGATGATCTTGCCCGTCGACTCTTCATGGAAGCGTGCCACCGGCAGCCGCAGCAGGCGGTCGAAGACCTGGGCGCGCATGTCGTTGGTCACCCGGCTGATGATCCAGTTGTTGTAATAGGCGGTACCGAAGGTACCGATGCCGCGTATGACGAAGAGCGAGACGAGTCCCACCGGGATATACCATAGGGGAAATCCGGGCGGATCCTTGAAGCCCTCGTCCGTCAGCACCTTCAGCCCCCAGGCCAGCAGCGGCTGGGTGACCGCGGTCAGCGCCATCGCCAGCAACGACAGGTAGGCGCGCGAGCGATAGGGTTTGACGAGTGCCCACAGGCGCTTGATGATGATACCGTTATCCAATTTTTTCTTTCGCATTCAGGCAGAAGCCCATGAGCAAGAACACCATGAGCGCGTAAAACAGACTGCCCTTCATAGACCAGAATATCACTTCGGTCAGTCCGAAGCTGAGATAGCCCAGCACCACCAGCATGCCGCCCAGCGCGACCGCGAACTGCGGTGCACGCGTGCCCGCGCCGATCTGGCGCGAGAAAAACAGGAAAGGCGCGGCCAGGATGGCGGCCCACACCACGAAACCGACCACACCGCCGGTCGCCAGCGCCTGCAGCCCATCATTATGCAGGTGCGGCAGCGACAACACCAAGGGATCGAGCAGACCCTCTTGCGCAAACGCCGCCAGGCGCGCGCGGCAGGCGCCGAAATCCAGTCCCAGCAGCGGATGCTCGCGAATCAGCATCAGCGCCCCCTTCCACAACTCGAGCCGGGTGCCGACATTGGTCCACACGCTGCCGCCTTCGTACCAGGTACGAACGTCCATCACCCCCTGGGCGAAACGCGCCTGCACCCCGAAGGCCGGCACCACCCAGGCCGAGGCCAGCAGCGCCGCACCCGCCGCCAGCAGCACGCGCAGCGGCCGGCTGTCGAGGGCGCGCAGGTGGCGCAGCAGCACCAGCGCCGCCAGCACCAGCGCGATCCAGCCGCCGCGGGTACCGGTCAGCAGCGAAGCCAGCACCCCAGCCAGCGCGCCGGCGCCGCACAACAGCGCCTGCGGACGGTGGCGGCGCAGGTCGATCGCGCCGGCCAGGGCCAGCAGTCCGAGCAGCAAGGCCAGGTCGCCGAAGGTGATTGCATTGATCAGGCCACCCGGACGCTCGATGCCTTCGCCGATACGTTGCCAGGCGACGAAAGGCAAGGCGGCCAGTGCGCCCGCGCTGACACCCCACCACAACGCCTGGCGCGGCGCGCGCACCGCCAGCACCAGCGCCAGGGCGCCGACGGCCAGGAACATGCGCGCCGGCTTTTCGACCGCGCTCATGGAGACCCCGCGCAGCAGTGCGCATGCCGTCACGAACAGGAAATGCATCAGGAAGGCTAGCACGACCCAGCGTATTTCCGGCCAATGGCGCAGCAGCGCGTCACGGCACGGCTTGAACAACATCAAGCTACTGCCCAGGAAAAGGAAACTGGCGAGACTGACGCCGAACAGCGTGATGAGGCTAAGGCAAGGCAACAAGAAGGCCAGGGTGCCAACCCAGATACGGACCGGCTCCCTCGTATGCGTCGAATTACTGTTCATTGATATTCTTGTGGGATACTCTTGTTCTTGCCCAAAATACAGCAGTGTACAACGGACCCTATGCGGCACGCTCAGACAATTTCGGTCGTCATCACCACCTATAACCGGCCAGACGCGCTGGAGGCCGTGGTGCGGGCATGTTTCATGCAAAACGACAAGAATTTTGAAATCATTATCGCTGATGACGGCTCGACTGCCAACACGCGTGCCTGCGTCGAGCGCCTGGCCCGGGGCGCGCCGGTGCCGCTGTCGCATGTGTGGCAGCCGGACCAGGGATTCCGCGCGGCAATGGCGCGCAACCGCGGCGTGCTGGCCGCCAAGGGTGACTACATCGTCTTCCTGGATGGCGACTGCATCCCCCAGCGCGATTTCATCGCCCGCCACCGCGCCCTGTCCCAGCCGGGCTGGCTGGTCTCGGGCAGCCGCATCCTGATGAATGAACGCTTGACGCGCCGGGTGCTCCACGGCGCCATCGACGTCCCGGCCAGCAGCGCCGCCACCCGCCTGGGCTGGCGCCTGAACGGCGGCCTCAACAAGGTGCTGCCCTCGCTGCTGCGCTGGCCGGATCTGGGACGGACATCGAAAAAATTCAGCTGGCGCCGCATCAAGAGCTGCAACCTGGGGGTGTGGCGCAGCGACCTGGAACGCGTCAATGGCTTCGACGAAAGTTTCGTCGGCTGGGGCTACGAGGATTCTGACGTGGTGCTGCGGCTGTTCCACGCCGGGGTGATGCGCAAATACGGCGCGTTTGCCACCGAGGTGTTTCATTTGTGGCACCGCGAGGCCGAGCGGGATCAGGAGTCCAGCAACCGGCAGGTGGTGCTGGAACGGGCCGAGGCGCGGGTCATCCAGGCGGTGCGGGGATTGCGCGAACACGCCATATAGTCGTCGCCCCTACGAAGGCGAAATGGTGCCCTCGGCACCATTTCGCCAAGTTTTACGCGCAATCGAAACGCGAGCAAATTGGGCCCCTGCCTTCGCAGGGGCGACGGTGTCGGTGTCGACAGCGCTGACTAATACTCGACCGCGACCTCTTTCGCACCGAGCTGGAGTTCCAGCGCCAGCTTCAGCTCGTCCGAAGGCGCCACGCGCCAGCCATCGCCCAGCTGCAGCGTGCACGGGATGCCCTGGGGCGTCACGCGCAGGCTGACCGGCAAGCCGTCCTGCTGGCGGTAGGGCTGCAGGATCTCGGCCAGTTTCGCCGGGGCGATGCCGCAATCGACATCCATCTCCAGCTTGTGGCCGTACTGGATGCGCGCGGCCGCGATGTCGAAGACTTTTTCGGCGGTGATGCGCAGACCGCCGTTGAAGCGGTCTTCCGATACCTTGCCGACCACCAGCAGGAACTCGTCCTCGCGGAAGATGTTCTTGTTCTGCTCCAGCAGCTCGTTGTAGATGGTGACCTCGACCACGCCGGTCTTGTCGTCCAGCGCCACGATCAGGATCTTGCCGCGCTGGGTCATCTGGGTGCGCACGCCGGTGATCACGCCGCACAGCATGCGCGGGTCGCGCGAGGGCTCCAGGTCCTTCAGCTTGGTCTTGGCAAAGCGCCTCACCTCGCCCGCATACGAATCGAACATGTGGCCCGACAGGTAATAGCCGAGCGCGATCTTCTCTTCCGCCAGCTTCTGGCGGTCGGTCCAGGGCGTGGCCTTCACGTATTCCGGCGGCGCCACCAGGTCGGCATCGTCGCCGCCGAACAGGCTGACCTGGTTGGCGGCGGCCGCCGCCTGTCCGGCCGCTTCCATCGCGAAACCGACCGAGGCCAGCAAAATCGCACGGTCGACACCGAAGCAATCCATGGCGCCGGCGCGGATCAGGGATTCGATGGTGCGGCGGTTGATCTGCTTGCGGTCGACGCGCAGGCAGAAGTCGAACAAGTCCTTGAACTTGCCGCCTTCCGTGCGCGCGGCGATGATCGCCTCGATCGCGCCCTGCCCCGCACCCTTGACGCCGCCCAGGCCGTAGCGGATGTTGGAAACCGGCTTGCCGGTGACGGATTTCGGCTGGCCTTCCGGCGTGAAGCGGAACTGCGATTCGTTGACGTCCGGCGGCAGCAGGGTCAGCTTGCAGACGTCGAGCGCATCCTCGACCAGGATCTTGATCTTGTCCGTGTCTTCCATCGCCAGCGACATGTTGGCGGCCATGAAAGCGGCAGGATGGTGATGCTTCAGATAGGCGGTGTGGTAGGACAGCAGCGCGTAGGCGGCGGCGTGCGATTTATTGAAACCGTAGCCCGCGAACTTTTCCATCAAGTCGAAGATCTCGTCGGCCTTTTCGGTCGACAAACCATCCTTGGCAGCACCGGCGCGGAAGATCTCGCGGTGTTCGGCCATCTCCTCGGCCTTCTTCTTGCCCATCGCGCGGCGCAGCATGTCGGCGCCGCCCAGCGAATAGCCGCCGACGATCTGCGCCATCTGCATCACCTGCTCCTGGTAGACCATGATGCCGTAGGTCTCGGACAGGATGGACTCGGTGCGCGGGTCCGGGTAGTCGAACTTCTCGCCGTGCTTGCGCTTGCAGAAGTCGGGGATCAGGTCCATCGGACCCGGACGGTACAAGGCCACCAGCGCGATGATGTCCTCGAAGCGGTCGGGACGCGCATCCTTCAGCATGCCCTGCATGCCGCGCGACTCCAGCTGGAACACGGCGACGGTCTTCGCATCCGACAGCAGCTTGTACGAAGGCCGGTCGTTCAGCGGCAGCGACTCCAGGTTGAAATCGGCGTCAGCCGGATCGAGGGCGCGGATGTAGTTCACGGCGCGGTCGAGGATAGTCAGCGTGGTCAGGCCCAAGAAGTCGAACTTGACCAGGCCGACGGCTTCGACGTCATCCTTGTCGTACTGCGACACCACACCGGCGTCGCCACTCTGTGAGTACAGCGGGCAGAAGTCGGTGAGCTTGCCGGGCGCGATCAGCACGCCGCCGGCGTGCATGCCGACACCGCGGGTGATGCCCTCGACCTGCTGCGCCAGGTCGAGCAACTGCTTGACCTCTTCCTCGTTGTTCAGGCGCTCCTTGAGCATCGGCTCTTCTTCGATCGCTTCGGCGATCGACACGGGCTTGCCCGGCTTGAACGGGATCAGCTTGGAAATGCCGTCGCAGAAGGTGTAGCCGAAATCGAGCACGCGGCCGACGTCGCGGATCGCACCCTTGGCCGCCATGGTGCCGAAGGTGGCGATCTGGGACACCGCGTCGCGGCCGTACAGGTCCTTCACGTGCTGGATCACGAGTTCGCGCTTTTCCTGGCAAAAGTCGATGTCGAAGTCGGGCATCGAGACCCGTTCCGGATTCAGGAAACGCTCGAACAGCAGGTTGTATTTCAGCGGATCGAGGTCGGTGATCTTCAGCGCGTAGGCCACCAGCGAACCCGCGCCCGAGCCGCGGCCGGGGCCGATCGGCACGCCATTGTTCTTGCCCCACTGGATGAACTCCGCCACGATCAGGAAGTAGCCCGGGAACTTCATCTTGATGATGGTGTTGTTCTCGAATTCGAGGCGGGCATCGTAGCGCGGCCGTTCCGCCGCGCGCTTGTCCGGATCCGGATACAGCTGGATCAGGCGCTCTTCCAGGCCCTTCTTGGTCTCAAGCACCAGGAAGTCGTCGATGGTCATGCCCGGCGGCGTCGGGAAGTCCGGCAGCTGCGGCTTGCCCAGCGTCAGGGTGACGTTGCAGCGCTTGGCGATTTCCATGGAATTGGCGAGCGCACCCGGCAAATCCTGGAACAGCGCGCCCATCTCGGCCTGCGACTTGAAGCACATCTCTTCGTTGAAGCGGCGCACGCGCTTGGCGTTGGCCAGCATTTCGCCCTCGGCGATGCAGACGCGCGCCTCATGGGCGATGAATTCTTCCTTCTTGATGAACTGCACCGGGTGGGTCGCCACCACCGGCAAGCCCAGGCGCGAGGCCAGCGCCACCGAATGGCGCACCTGCTGCTCCTGGTTGGGCTGGCCGGCGCGCTGGATCTCGATATAGAAATGGCCAGGGAACATGGCGGCCCAGCGCCGTGCGCAGGCTTCGGCCTTGGCCAGGTCGCCGTTCTCGATGGCGCAGCCGATGTCGCCGAAATGGGCGCCCGACAGCACGATCAGGCCATTGGCCTGGGGCACGTCCGGCTGCAGCGTGGAGGTGCTGGTGGCCAGCGCTTCCAGCCACTCGGCGCGGATCTCGGCGCGGCCCTTGTGCTGGTTGGTGAGCCAGGCGCGCGCCAGCAGGTCGCACAGCTGCAGGTAGCCGGTGTAGTTTTTAGCCAGCAACAGCAGGCGCGAGGGCTTGTCGCGGTTGTCGTCGTTGGTGATCCAGGCGTCGACCCCGACGATGGGCTTGATCCCCTTGCCGCGCGCCGCCTTGTAGAAGCGCACCAGGGCGAAGGCATTGGCCAGGTCGGTGACCGCCAGCGCCGGCTGCTGGTCCTTCACGGCGGCAGCCACCAGGTCGTCGATGCGGACCAGGCCGTCGACGATGGAGTATTCGGAGTGGACGCGGAGGTGGGTGAAGGTGGGGGTCACAGCGGGAACGGAATTCGGCGAAGTCATGCCAACATTCTACCGCGCCGGACGCATGGACGGGAGCGCCAGCCTTGCATTCCGGAATTCCGGCGTGGCGCTTTTACCCACTTTGCGTCGCCGCCGCCTCTTGCATTTTTCAGCGCGTCAGGGTAGCAGGCGCTGCCGTCTTTTCCGCGCCATAGCGTCGCCGCATGCGTAAAAACGGCTCTTCGATGCTGTTGTAGCTGAGGGTCGCCAGGGCCCAGGTTGCGCCGTAGCTGAGCGCGATCATGATGGCTGCGTCCACCCAGCCATTGCCGGTCGGATGAAGCAGGCCGACCCGCTGGGCCAGCAAGTGCAGCAAGCCCATATGTAATAGATAGAAGGAAAAACTGACCTGGCCGCCATGGCACATCAGCCGCTCGACGGTCTGCGGCAGGCGCGGCTGGAAGGCGACCCAGGCCAGGATCACGGCCGCCCAGCCGGCGCTTTCGGCCATCGACCAGAAAATCCAGAACGCTGACCTGGGGGTGGCGCCGAAGGGTGCCAGGCGGTGCATGCTGGCCGTTTCCCAGACGATCAGCGCGGCCGCCAGCAGCAGCAGCCAGGGCGCGTGGCGCTGCAGGCGCTGCTGATGTTGCTGATACAACATCGCCGCCAGCATCCCGATCAGGAACTGGTCGAAGCGGCCGACGAAGGTGCAGAAATACATCAGCGTGCTGTTGTCGTTGACGGTGTACGCGGCCAGCTTGAAGAAGGCCATCAGCGCCAGCAGCTGCAGCAGGTAGCGCTTGCCGCGCTCGAGCGCGAAGCGGGCCAGGAAGGGAAACACCAGGTAGAACAAGAACTCGAGCGAAATCGTCCAGGCCGCGCCGGTGACGGGGGTGCCCGAGGTTGGCGCGTGGCCGAGGTTGGTGGCGAACAGGTAGAGCAAGTCCTGGGGCTGGAAATTGTCGCGCCCGATCGAGGTCGCCACCAGGAAGATCGTCAGGTAGAGCGGAAGGATGCGCAGCACGCGGTTGCGCAGGAAGTCGGCATACACGATCTGCCGGTTGGCCCCCGCCTGCACGATGGCGATCTGCATGAACAGGAAGCCGGACAGGGTAAAGAACAGCCCGACCCCGGTATGTCCTTCGGTCACCAGTGCCGCCCACGGGCTGGCCAGGGCCGGGCCGCCCAGGCCGCGATACTCCAGCTGGAAATGGAACAGGAACACCAGGGTGGCGGCCAGCCAGCGCAATTGGTCGATGCGCGGGTTGTACTGCAGGTTCAGCGATTGCATAGGGGCCGGCGGGCTTGCAGAAAGGAAAAGTATTGTAATGCCGGGCGCGCGCAAACGCGACACACTTTCCGGCCCGGCCGCCACAGCCGCTGACCTGGCGCCGCCCCTGACTTATAATAGCGGGCTGTTTCCAAGCCTTCGATTGCGCCCTCCATCATGTTCGTCAACATCGCCGCCTACAAATTCGTCTCCCTCGACAACCTGGAAGCACTGCGTCCGCAATACCAGTCCCTGTGCGAAGAGCTCGGGCTGCGCGGCACGGTGCTGCTGACGCCGGAAGGCATCAATATGTTCCTGTCCGGCACGCGCGAGCACATCGACCAGTACCTGGCCTGGGTCCGCAGCGACGCCCGCCTGGCCGATCTGGAATGGAAGGAAAGCGTATCAAGCGAGCAATCGCACCGCCGCATGCTGGTGCGCATCAAGAAGGAAATCATCACGATGCGCATGCCGCTGATCAAGCCGGAACTCGGCCGCGCGCCATCGGTCGATCCCAAGACGCTCAAGCGCTGGCTCGACCAGGGCCACGACGACGACGGTGTGCCGGTGGTCATGATGGAAACCCGCAATGCCTTCGAAGTCGACGTCGGCACCTTCAACAACACCCTGGATTACCGCATCGAGAAGTTCAGCGAATTCCCGGACGTGGTGGCGGCGCACAAGGACGAACTGCAGGGCAAGACCGTGGTCACCTTCTGCACCGGTGGCATCCGTTGCGAAAAAGCCGCAATCCACATGCAGAACATCGGCTACGACCGCGTCTACCAGCTCGACGGCGGCATCCTCAAGTATTTCGAGGAAGTCGGCGGCGACCACTACACGGGCGACTGCTTCGTGTTCGACTACCGCACCGCGCTGAACCCGAAGCTGGAGCCGACCGAAACCGTGCAATGCTTCGCCTGCCGCGCCGTGGTGACGCCGCGCCAGCAGCTGGACCCGGCCTACGTGGTCAGCGTGTCCTGCCCGCACTGCGCGCCAGCCAAGTCGGGCAATGCGGCGACCGATGCCGATGCCGCCGCGGCGCAATAATCCGACCGCGCAAGGGTTTTTCCTTTAACCGATACCCGTCGTCCCTGCGCAGGCAGGGACCCAAGTTGATTGCATCCCCGTGGCGTCACGTTCGGTGTCGGCATGCATCCTTCAAGCCTGCAGTGGCGGCACCCCCACCACCTCCGCGCTCTCCCCCAGCGGCGTGACGAACAGATGGGCAAACTTGACGATCGCGGCATCGATGTTCGCCGGCACCAGGGCGTTCGCCGCCGTCGGACCATCGACGATGGTCGCCAAGTAATCGGAAGCGACCTTGTTTGCGGTATCGCCGGAATACGCCAGCTGCTCCAGCTTCAGGTCGAGATGCGCGGTGAAGGCCGTGGCCACCGCCACCTTGCCGTCGACCACGGTCTTGTCGTTGCCCTGGGCGCCACGCGACACCTCGGTGACCACGTTCGCCACCGTCAAGGCCTTCTGGTCGAGCAGCCTGGCCCAGTAATCGATCCCGGCGCTGTCCGCGTGGCGCCCGAACAAGTTCTGGTAGACCGAGTCGACGACCTGGCGGTTGTCCTGGTTGACATAGGTGGTCCAGTATTCCAGCGACAGGGAAAAACTCTGGGCGATGCTGGAATAGGCCTTCGGGTCGGCCGCCAGGACGCCGGACCAGTATTGCAGCCCAGCCACGTCGGCGGGACGGTTGAAGTAAGCGACATAGAGTGACTGGATGCTGGTACTTACGTCTGCCATGATTTCCCCCTGTTGGTATTGATCTCAAGACAATACTAGCGCAGGCGAGCGAGCCCGGCGTATGGCAGGCGCAACGGCAGCAAAAAAAAAGCCCCGCCGTACAGGCGGGGCCGGGAGGCTATGCCGATGGCATCAGCGGAAATACGCCGCCACTTCGCGCACGCTGTTGTTGTCCAGCGTACCGGCCGCGGCGCGCAGGCGCAGCAGGCCGATCAGGTAGGAATAGCGGGCCTGGGCCAGGTCGCGCTGGCTGGTGTACAGCTGCTGCTGGGCATTCAGCAAATCGAGGTTGATGCGCACGCCGCCCTTGATGCTTTGCTCGGTGGCCTTCATCAGGAGGGTGCCGGATTCGACTGCCTTCTCCAGCGCCTCGATCTTGCGCACGCTCGACAGCACGATGCTGTGCGCCTTGCGCAGCTCGACCAGAACCTTGCTGGTACGGGCGTCGAGATCCGACTGGGCACGCGCATACCCGGCCGCGGCCTGGCGCGTGGTGGCGCTGATCGCCCCGCCCTGGTAGATCGGGATGTTGACCTGCACGCCGATGCTGCGGTTCACCGTGGCCTGGTTGTAGGTGTTGATCGATTCGTTGTCGCCCTTGCTGTAGGCGGCGATCGCGTCGACGCGCGGATAGTGGCCGGCGCGCGCCTTGCTGATTTCCAGTCTCGCATTCTCGACCGCCAGGCGGGCCGTCGCCAGCTCGTGGTTGCGCGCGCGGGCGATCTTTTCCCACTCCTCGAAGCCGCCCGGCGTGATCGCCGTGGGACGGAAGGCGCCCAGCTTGTCCAGCGGACCCGGGTCCATGCCGATGATGCCGGCCAGGGTTTCGCGCGCAGCGACGGCGTTGTCCTGGGCCTCGGTCAGCTGGGCCTCGGCGACGTCGAGCCGGGCCTGGGTTTCCAGCATGTCGGTCTTGGTGCCTTCGCCCTTCTCGAACAGGCGATTGTTGACATGCATCTGCTCCAGATACATGTCGCGCGACACCTTCGAGAGCGCGACCTGGTCGTCGGCGAACAGCGCGTCCATGTAGGCGCTGGCGACGCGCACCGTCACTTCATCCGTGCTGGACTCGTAGGCGGCCTCGCCTTGCGCGGCCATCACCTTGCCCTGGCGGTAACGGGCGATGCCGTCCAGGTTCAGGATCGGCTGGCGCAGCTGGACGACCGAGGAATTGCTGTTGTACTGCGGATGCAACACGCTCTCCGTCGTGACAATTTGTCCGGTCGAAAGCTCTCTTTGCACGAGCTCTGTCAGGTCGACATTGTTGCGGTTGGCTGAGTAACTGGCCGACACGCTCGGCAACAGGTAGGAGCGGCCGATGATGCGATTTTCCCTGGCCGATTCCCTGTCGTAGTAACTCATGCGGTAGGTCGGGTCGTTCTTCAGCGCGGCCTCGTAGGCCTGCTGCAGGGTGACGGCGCCGGCCTGGGCCGCGAACAGCGTCGACAGCGCCAGCGCCAGCGCCGCGCCGGCTTTCAAACGGGTATTCAGTCTCATGCGCGCCACCCTCACTCCTCGCTCAGCGACGACCTGGCGCGGTCCATCACCGGCTTGAGCAGGTAGTTCATCATGGTGCGTTCGCCGGTCTTGACGAACAGCTCGACCGGCATGCCGGAGCGGATGTCCAGCTTGTGCTCCGAAACCATCCTGGCGCCCTTCGGGGTTACTTTCACGCGCACCTTGTAATAGGCGTTGCCGGTGCGCTCGTCGACCGTGCGGTCGGCCGCCACCTGCTCGACCACGCCTTCGATGTGCGGGGTGCGGTTGGCGTTGAAGGCCGAGAAGATCAGCTCGGTCTTGAGGCCGGCATGCACGCGGTCGATCAGGTTGACCGGGAGCTGGCCCTCGACCACCAGCGGGTCGTCGCTCGGCACGATGTCCATCATCTTGAAGCCGGCCGGCACCACGCCGCCCGGGGTGAACACGGCCAGGTTGACCACCGTGCCGTCGGCCGGCGCCTTGACTTCGACGTTCGACAGTTCGAACTTCTGGGCCTGCAGGCGCGCCTGCTGGCCTTCGGCTTCCCTTTGCACCTCGGTCAGCTGGGTGCGCACTTCCTTCTGGTAGTCCTGGACGCGCTGGGCCTTGCGCAGCACCATCTCGGTGACCTGGCGCTGGGCGCGGCCGATGTTGCCGATGTCTTCGGAAATCGAGCCGCCCAGCTGGGCATAGGTGCGTTCCAGGTCGAGCAGGCGGTTGCGTGCGACATAGCCGTCCTTGGCTAGGTCGCGCATGCCGCTCAGCTGTTCCTTGAGGATGCGCACCTGCTCCTTCTTGCTCTCGCGCGACTCCTGCAAGCCCTGGATCTGCATCTTGAGGCCGGCAATGCTCTCGTCCACGCCGCCCAGCTCGTTCTCCAGCGAAGCCCGGCGCGAGGCCAGCAGCGAGCGCTGCAGATTCATCAGGTCGGCCACCCGCGCATCGCCGGCATGCTGGGTCAGCGGCGCCGGGAAGCTGATGCTCTTGGCGCCGTCACGCTCGGCTTCCAGGCGCGCCTCGACCGCCAGTGCGCTCAGGTACTGGCTGTCGGTCATCTCGACCGCCGACTGGGCGACGATCGGGTTCATGCGCACCAGCACCTGGCCGGCCTTGACGACATCGCCGTCGCGCACCAGGATCTGGGCGATGGTGCCGCCGGCCTGGTGCTGCACCGCCTGGCGGTTCGATTCCTTGGCCACGGTGCCGCCCATCGGCACGCCCTTGTCGAGCGGCGCGAACAGCGCCCACAGCAGGAAGCCGCCGACGCCCAGCAGGACGATCAGCCAGCCCATGCGCGCATACGCGCGCGCATCGGTATTCACTTCGACCGGCGCGACGTCCTGGGAGACGACGTCGTGCGCCTTGGTGGTAATCAACTTCATGCGTTTCCTTCTCCGGTGGTTGCGGCCGCCTGTGCCTGTGCCGCCTGTGCCTGTGCCTGCGCCGCCTGCGCGGCAACCTGCGCCTGCGCCTGCTGTACCGCGGCCTGGGCTGCGGCTTGCGCTTCCTGCGCCTTCCTGGTCGCCTCCTGCAGCGCGGCCAGTACCTGGTTGGTCGGGCCGAACATGTGGACCGCGCCATCGCGCATCAGCAGCAGTTTGGTGGTGACCTGCACCACGTTCGGACGGTGGGTGATCATCACGATGGTCTTGCCGCGCTGGCGCAGTTCGGTCACCGCGTTCAGCAGCGCCGCCTCGCCGACATCGTCCAGGTTCGAGTTCGGCTCGTCCAGCACCAGCAGGGCCGGGTCGCCGTACATGGCGCGCGCCAGGCCGAGGCGCTGTTTCTGGCCGCCGGACAGGCCGGCGCCGCCGTCACCCAGCTGGGTGTCATAGCCCTCCGGGAATTGCAAGATCATTTCGTGGACGCCGGCGCGCTTGGCGGCCAGCACGACCTTCTCGGCATCGATCTCGCCGAAGCGCGCGATGTTCTCGCTGATGCTGCCGGCAAACAGCTCGATGTCCTGCGGCAGGTAGCCCACGTGCGGCCCCAGCTCGGCCTTGTTCCATTGGTAGATGTCGGCGCCGTCCAGGCGCACCTTGCCGATCATGGTCGGCCACACGCCGACCAGCAGGCGCGCCAGGGTCGACTTGCCGGAACCGCTCGGTCCCAGCACGCCCAGCACGTCGCCCGGGGCGATCGCGATCGACACGCCCTTGACGATCGGGGTCTTGACGCCCGGCGGCGCCGCGGTCACGCCATCCAGGGTCAGGCCGCCCTGGGGCGCGGGCAGCGCCATGCCGGCCTCGCGCGCCGGATTCGCTTCCAGCAGCGCGCTCAGGCGCTCGAAGGAGCTGCGCGCACCGCTGACGGTCTTCCAGACCGCGATCACCTGCTGCACCGGCTGCAGGGTACGCCCCAGCAGGATGGAGGCGGCGATCATCATGCCCGGGGTGATCTTGTTTTCCAGGACCAGCAAGGCGCCCAGGCCCAGCACCAGGGACTGCATCGACACCTGCACGAACTTGGTGATGGCGCCGATGGTGCCGGCTTTCTGGCTGGCGTCCGCCTGCAGGCCCAGGAACTTGCCGTGCAGCTTGAACCAGCGCCCGATCAGGTTCGGCAGCATGCCCATCGATTCGATGACTTCGGCATTGCGCAGGTTGTTGGTGGCCAGGGTATTGGCCTGGATCGACATCGAGTTCGCCTCCGCCAGCGGTGCCTTGGTCACCCGCTCGTTGACGACCGCCAGGATCATCAGCAGCACCGTGCCGGCCAGCGCGAAGGCGCCCAGCACCGGCTCGAACATGAAGATCACGATCAGGTAGATCGGGAACCAGGGCGCGTCGAAGAAGGCGAACAGCGCGCTGCCGGTCAGGAACTGGCGGATGTTGGTCAGGTCGACCAGCGCCTGCCCGGCGTTGCCGCCGGACTGCTTCAAGTTTTGCTCGAAGGCCGCGGTGTAGACACGTTTGTTGAGCTTCATGTCAAACTGGGCGCCGACGCGCACCAGCACGAAGGACCGGATCAGTTCGAGGCCGCCCATGAACAGGTAGGCGCCCACGATGAGCATGGTCAGCATCAGCAGCGTGATCTCGTTGCGGCTGCCGAGCACGCGGTCGTACACCTGCAGCATGTACAGCGAAGGCGCAAGCATCAACAGGTTGACGATGGCGCTGAACACGCCGACCGTGATGAAGGTGCTCTTGAAGGACCGGAGCACCAGCTCGATTTCGCTCTTCTTTTCTAGCAGTTTTTTCATAGGGGGCTTGCGGGTGGATGCCGGGCATCGACACCAGACATGATTCAAAGAAATTTATCCGCGCTAATTATCCACCAAAATTGTTCAAAAATGTGACGTGTATCACATTTTTCAGCATTTTCAGTGGCGCAGGGGTCACACTGCGATCGCTGCGTTGCGAGGCAACATGTAAAAAACCCCGCTGCCTTGCGGCAGCGGGGTTGGGTTGGACCGGACCGGTTACCCGGTCCGGGATCCAGCCTGATTTAGGCCACGGTGATGATGCCGTTGGTCATGTGCACTTTGGTTGCGTCAACACCGGTCAGGGTGATGGTGATGACTTCCGGGGTAGCAGCGTTCGAACCGAAGGCGGTCTTTTCCAGCTTGATGGTGGTGTCAGCACCGTTCTGGGCCACGAAGGCTTCCAGGACAGCGTTGTTACCGGTGGTCAGCTTGCCGGTGTTCAGGGTGTACTGCGAACCGACGTACAGCGAGTCGTTGCCCAGCAGAGCGAAGTTCAGGATCGACGCATCGACCTTGCCTGCCACGTAGATGTCCGAACCGGCGGTAGCGACAGCGGTACCGGTCAGGGCGACTGGCTGGACCATGTCGTGGGCGGTGAACGCATCGCCGGCAGCCTTGATCTGGCTATTCACGGCAGCCAGCTGGGTTGCAGCGGCGTTGGCGCCGTCCAGGGTTGCGGTGGCTTTGGCCAGGGCGGTGATGGCATCGCTGTCAGCCTTGATCGCTGCGGTGGCGGCGGTCTGGGCGCTGATCAGCGGGTTGGCGTTGTCATCGTTGTGGAAGGTGGTGACCTTGGTGTTGAAGCTGTTGTAGGCAGCCAGGGCCTTGGCAGCGTCAGCTTGCTGGGCAGCGGTCGAACCTGGCTGTGCAGCGATGGCGGCGGCCGACTTGCTGACGGCATCCAGCTGGCTCAGTTCGGTGGTGATCTGAGCGGTGGTTGGCATTGCGCCGGCTTCCAGCTTGACGTAGGTCATCGAGTTAGCGATGTCCTTCAGGTCAGCCTGGGCAGCAACGGTCAGGTCCAGATCGTTGACAGCGGTCTGGGCAGCAACTTGTGCCTTGACCGAGTTGGTCACGACAGCGTCAGCGGCTTCCAGGGCGGTGCTCGATGCCAGCAGCGCGGTCACGCCTGGGTTCTTGGCTTCGGTGACGCCGGTGGCCAGTTGCAGGGCCTTGGTGTCGGCGTTGACGGTGATCAGGCCAGCAACGGTACCGTCAGCAGCGACAGTCACCTGGGTGGTGTTCTGTGCGTTGTAGGCAGCCAGTTTGGCGGCCAGGTCGATACCGGCAGCCTTGTCGGCGGCGTTGGCGTTGGTCACGGCGGTGTTGGCAGCGTCCAGGGTGGCGACGGCAGCCGACAGGCCAACCACTTTCGAGATCGAGGCGTTGACGTCCGACAGTACTTTCTGGTCAGCGGTCAGCTTGGTGTTGTTGGCGGTGATCTGGTCAGCCAGCAGAGCCGAGCGCACGCCGGCGGTCGAACCGGTGTAGTCGCCGGCCACCAGGGTGTCGACGTTGGTCACGGCAGCGGTGACAGCAGCAGCGACGGTAGCGTCGGTTGCCGAGGTCTTGGCATCGCCGTCGCCGTCAGCGATCGCCAGGAAGTCGGCTTTGGCTTGGTTGGCGATGTTCAGGGCTTCCAGGCCCGACGACAGGGTGAACGGGGTACCGGCAGCGACAGCGCTGGCGACGGTGGCGCCCAGGGTTGCCGGAGCGATGGCGGTTGCCAGCGATGCGTCGGTGGTCACGCCCGAAATGAAGGTCTTGCCGATGGCGTTGGCCGCGTCGCCGCTGTAGCCAGTTTGCTCAGCTGTGGTGTCCAGCATTGCGGAGAAGGCGGTAGCTGCCTTGACCTTGTTGTTGTAGGCGGTCAGGTCGGTGGTCTGTGCACCTTTGGCGATTTCCGAAACGGCGAAATCCATGCTGACTTTCTTGGTGTCCAGCAGGTTGGCCCAGTAAGCCTTGCCGCTGTCTTCTGCAGGACGGCCGAACAGGTTCATGTAGACCTTGTTGACGACGTCGGCGCTCGACATGTTGGCGTAAGCGGCCTTGTACTCGGTCGACGCTGCGAAAGCGGCCGAAACGCCGGCGGTGCTGCCTTTTGCGTTTTCGACGACGGTTTCCCAGTATGCCAGACCTGCGGTGTCAGCAGGACGGTTGAAGTATGCCACGTACAGTTTCTGGATGTCGTTGTAGTAAGTCGTTGCCATTTAATGCTCCATGTAGATCGATCGATCGATTAATGATTCTGATTGTGCAGCCTCGGAAAAACCTCTTGCTGTCCAACGGCCCGAATCATGACAGATCAGTCACCGTAATTAATGTGACCACCATCACAAAATAATTAAACGGATTCAAATTAACGACATTTTTTTGACATTTGGGTTGGATATATAGCATCCGAAACAACTATTTCTGCTATGGAGATTTGATCTAAGGAAAAAGTTCCCTAATTATGGAGATTTTTTCAATGTAACAATTGGAGAGAATCGGAAATATTTTGTTCAGAAACTATCGGTGATATTGTTCAGTATGTGATAATTGGTGAGAATTTCGTCTTTTGCGTATTACGTGGATATTCACCCCAGGGCCGGCACGCCCATGAAAAATGCCCCGGCATGCGGGGCATTGGATCGATGCATTCATTAATGGGACGATTCAGCGCCGCTGGTCCCAATACGTCGCGCCATTCACGCTGCGCAGCGCATCGATGCGGCCATCGAAGATATACGAAGCGCTGCCGCCCTTGTCATTACTCAGCAGTCCCTGCACATTCAAATAACCCGGACGAAAATTGGACAGGTTGCCGATCAGGCGGCCGTCGGCGGCGACCGTGCCGCCGGCCTGGAAGGAATGGGTCTCCCCTTTGCTGATGACATCGAAACGGGTATCGAAGCTGCTGCGGCCGAAATCGACGTTCAGCGCGCCATTCGCCAGCGTGGCCGGCGCGATCGTCCTGGCGCCATAACCGTAATCGGTGTACACCACCGCTTCGCTGTCGCGCAGTGCGAAGCCGATACTGCCGTTGTTCGGCGCCACATACTCGCGGCCGGGCGTGCGCAGCAGTGCATAGTCGCCATTGGTCGCGACCAGTTCGGCGTTTGCCGCTTCTCTCGACAGCGAAAACTTGGGGTAATAGGCATCGAACTGCACCCAGCGGCCCCAGATGATGCCGCTGGGCGGTCCCACCGGCGGCTCGGGGATGACCGGTGCCAGCGGCGCCGGTGGCGGGACCGTCACCGGCGGCGGCGGGAGGGCTGGTAGCGGTCCCTTGTCCGCGATCGCGTTCAGCGCCGTGGTCTTTTGCGCTTCCAGATTGGGGATGCCTGCATTGGCCGAGGTCGCATTGGTGGTGTCGGTCTTCGCTACCGGTTCGTCGGCGCGCGGCGGCGACACCAGGTCGGGCGACAAGGGGCTGCCGCTGAGCAGCTGGGGCGCCGCCTGGCCGCGCGTCACCTGCAGCAGCAAGCCGCGCTGGGCCGCCGAGAGTTCGCGGCTGGCCGCGCCTTCGCACGGTCCGGCGCCCTGGGGATTGCAGGCCCCGGCAAAGCCACTGACCACCACGGCCCCGGTCAGCACCGCCACCCGCGAGGTGTGGTCGTCGGTGAAGACAGTGAAGTCGGTGCCGCGCACGCCGATGGCCGCGACCGGGGTATTGAAACGGAAATTCTGGCGCGCCTGCTTGACCGCGTCGCCCGACTTGCTGCGCGCAACGCCGCTCAGCAGCTCGAACTTGACCTGGGTATTCGAGGGATTGACCTTGTCCACCTGATAGGTGGCGATGCGCGCCCGGCTGCCCGGCCGCAGCACGAACAAGCCGTTGTCGACCGTCTTTATATAGATGTAGCCGTCGCTGCCGGTCGCCAGCAGCTGGCCTTCGCGCACGCCGGTGCCTTCCTGCACCGGCTGCTCGCCGATGCTGGCCTTGCCCGAGGTGAAAATCACCCGCCCGGCATCCGCCGCGCCGGCACTGGCGCAGACGAAAGCGATACTAGTGGTAACGATCAGATGGCGAATCATGGTGTTGATTTTTCTCTCCTGCATCGAGCGTAGCCTGTCCAGGCCTTGACCCGCAGTGATGCCCGTCACAATTATATGCGGAACACTCGTGCTCGCTTGTCGGTTTTTTGTCGCAGAAATCACGAACAGTGCACACTAGCAACATCAAACCGTTATAATCTTTCATTAGTTACAATTTTCAAAATACCGTTCATCGGCGTGGCAGACCACTCTTCCCAACCCGCTGCCGCGCTGCCGGCGCCAAGAAAAGCAGCGCTGGCCATGCGCTGGCTGATCGCGTTCGCCGCCGTGCTGCTGTGCGCCTGGATGCAATGGGGGCAGGCCTCGGGGCAGACTGCGGGGCTGGCGGCCCACCAGCCGCAGTCGCCCCAGCTCCCCTTCCTGGCCAGCGAATGGCTGCGCGACGCCTTCATTCGCCTGCGCGTGAGCGATACGCCGGAGCCGCGCATCCTGGTGGTCGACATCGACGAAGCCAGCCTGGCCAAGTTCGGTCCCTGGCCGTGGCCGCGCGCGCGCTTGGCCGACCTGGTCGAGATCCTGCTCAGCCGTTACGAAGCACGCGGCATCGGCCTCGACATCCTGTTGCCGGAATCGCGCACCCGGGGGGCCGCCGGCGAGAACGATGAAGGCGAGCGGCGCCTGGCCCTGCTGGCCCGCCATGGTCCGGTGGTGCCGGCCCAGGCCTTCGACTTCGACCTGGCGCGGATGCGCCCGGCGCCGGTGCGCGACGGCCATCTCGGCGGCGCCGTGGACGGCTATGCGGGCGGCATCGAAGCCACTGGTTACATCGCCAATTTCGCCGCGCTGGCCCAGGCCCCCCACATCGGCGCGATCGGCGTGATCCCCGACCAGGACGGCACCCTGCGCCGCGTCCCCATGATCACGCGTTACGAGGGCAAGGCCTATCCGGCGCTGGCGCTGGCGCTGGTCAACTGCTGCAGCAAGAACGGCAGCGGCGAGGACGGCGCCAGGCTGGCGCTGGCCGACACCGGACTGGTGCGGGTCGATTTCCGCCGCGACTGGAATGCCTACACACTGGTGAGTGCGGCCGACATTCTCGACCAGGCGATCGATCCGGCCAGCGCGCGCGGACGGCTGGTGCTGGTCGGTTCGTCCTCGCTCGGCATGGGCGACCGGGTGGCGACGCCGCTGGCGGCCAGCCGCCCGGGCCTGGGGGTGCAGGCGGCGATGCTGTCGACCCTGCTCGACCTGCAGGCCGGCCGGGCGCCGGCGCGCTGGCCGGGACGCGCGCTCGCGCTGGGCTGGGCCGTGCTCACTGCCCTGCTGGTGCCGCTGGCATTCCCGCGCCTGTCGGCCATGGCCAGCGTCGGGCTGCTGGGCGCCAGTTCGATCGGCTGGATCGGCCTGGCCTGGCTGGCCAGCGCCCACGATCCGGATTTCAACACGGTCGCACCGCTCGCCGGCAACCTGTTCCTGCTGGCGGTGGCCGTGCCCTACCAGTGGCAATTGAGCCAGCGTCGTTCGCGCCACCTGCTGCTGACCCTGCGCCAGTACGTGGCGCCGGCGGTGGTGGCGGAGCTGCTGCGCAGCGACCTCGAAGACCCGCTGCAGCCGCGCCAGCTCGACGTCACCACCCTGATCGCCGACATGCAGGGCTATACCGCCCAGGTCGAGGCGCTGCCGGTGGAAGACGCGGCGCGCCTGACGCGCGACTTCCTCGATTGCCTGACCGGCCCGGTGATCGAGCGCCAGGGCACGCTCGACAAGTACACCGGCGACGGCCTGGTCGCCTTCTGGGGGGCGCCGCTGCCGATGGCGCAGCACGCCGACCTGGCGCTGGACGCCGCGCGCGCGATCGTGGAGCGGGTGCGCGCCTTCAGCGCGGCGCGCGAACGGGACGGCCATCCGCCGCTACGGGTGCGCATCGGCGTCGAGAGCGGGACGGCGATGGCGGGCGATTTCGGCACCAGCTTCCGCAGCATCTATACCGCGGTCGGCGACAGCGTGAATACCGCGTCGCGCCTGGAGCAGGCGGCGCGCGACCTGCCGCACGACGTTATCATCGGGCCGGGCAGCGTCGCACGCGCGCGCCGCCACACCTTCATGGCACTGGGCGAACAACGCCTGCGCGGCAAGGAACACCTGACCCGGATCTACACTTTTCAGGACAGTATGAAGCACACCGGCAGTACAGCAGCAGTAGCCGACAGCATGGCCAAGGACAGCGGCGGCGCGACGGGAAAGGCCGCATGAAGCGCTGGCGTCCTCACCTGGCGCCGGCCCTGCTGGCGTCCCTGCTGGCGCTGGCGGGCGCGCCCGCGGCGGCCGATGCCACCGTGGCCATCGAGGCCGCCGGCAGCGAGGCCGCGGCAGCCGACACGCCGCAACAGGCACTCTACCGCGAAGCAATGGAGGCCCTGGCCGAAGGCCGCCGCACCGACGCCGCCAACACGCTGCGGCGCCTGGTCACCGAACAGCCGCTGCATGCCGGCGCCTGGCTCGATTTGGCGCTGACCCAGTGCGGCCTGGGCAACGTCGACGAGGCCGAGCGCCTGTTCGCATTGTTCGAAACCCGCTTCCAGCCTTCGGCCGACCTGCTGACGCTGATCGCCCAGACGCGCGAGGCCGGCTGCAAGCCGTGGCGGCCGACCCGCTCCACCACCGTGACCGTGGGACGCGGCGCCGACCGCAACGTCAACCAGGGCGCCAGCGTCACCTCGCTGGTGGTCGACCGCGGCGGACCGGTCGAACTGCCGCTGCTGCCCGACTTCCTGCCCCAGCCCGACCGCTACAAGGTGGTCGGCGTCGACCACCTGCGCGAGCTCACGCCCAACGGCAGCATCGCCTACCTGCAGGTACAGGCGCGCCGCAACGACCACATGGGACGCTACGACAGCGCGGCCGCGTTCGGGGGCGTGGAGACGCCCTGGCGCGTCCGGCGCATCACGGTGCGCACCGCCGCCACGCTCGGCGCGGTCACCCTGGGCGGCCACCTGTACCAGCGCCAGGGCCAGTTGCAGGCGCGCGTGACGCCGGCGCTGGCGCTGCCGGGCGGCGCCCAGCTCACACTGCAGGGCAGCAGCACCTGGAACGTTTATCCGACCCTCGCCAACTTCAATTCGCTCACGCTGGAGGGACGCGCGCTGTTGTCCTGGCGCGACGGCCCCTGGTCCGCCAGCGCCGCTTTCGGCCTGATGAGCGACCATGCGCGCGACCTGCGCCCCGGCGGCGATCGCCACGGCAAGCTCGGCAACCTGCTGCTGCGGCGCGCCCTGCCGGCCGGCGCGGAGGGGGAACTCGGCTACAGCCGCCAGTCCTGGGACAGCGCCCTCCCCTATGCGCCCGGGCTGATCGATCCGGTGCGCGCCCAGCGCACCGAAGTGCTGCGCAGCGCGCTGTCTTACCCGCTCGGCCAGCGCCAAACGCTGCAGCTGGAAGCCCGTGCCGTGAGAAACAGGGAAAACATCGCGATCTTTCAGTACAATAACCGGATTTTGCAGCTGAGTTTGCTATGGCAACTCCCTTGAGTGTTCCCCTGGCGATGACAGGATCCCTTCGATGACGTCCGTGAGCAAGACCCAGGCCGCGCCGCATGCCGCCGGTACGCTGGAAGCAAGCCAGATCCAGATCAACCTGCGCAAGATCCCGCTGCTGGCCGGCCTGGGCGAAGACGAGATGCGCCGCGTCAGCGCCGAGGTCCGCATCCGCCACCACAACAAGCGCGAGGTGGTGCTGCACAAGGGCGGCAGCGGCGACGGCCTGCTGTTCCTGCTGTCCGGCCAGCTGCAGGTGGTCGACGTCACCGAGGACGGCCGCTCGATCGGCCTGCGCATGCTGGCGCCGGGGGACTTCTTCGGCGAGATTGCCCTGATCAACAATTCGACCCGCTCGGCCTCGGTGATCGCGACCAGCGACGTACTGGTGGCCTTCCTGCCGGCGGCCAGCGCGCTGCACCTGTTCTCGCACTCGCCCAGCGTCGCCAACCAGATGCTCAAGCACCTGGCCCAGAAGATCCAGCGCGACTCCGAATTCCGCGCCATCCTCAGCATCAACAACACGGCACGCCGCATCTACACCTATCTGGCGCTGATGCAGAAACCGGGTGAAGGCGCCGTGCACGCTGTGGTCGAGAACTTGCCGACCCACCAGGACATCGCCAACATGATCAACACCAGCCGCGAGACGGTGACGCGGGCGCTCCTGACCCTGGTGCAGCAGGGGATCGTGCAGAAGGAGGCGAACCGCCTCGTCATCCTCGATCCGGATGCCTTGCAGAAGCTGATCCAGGGCGCCTGAGGCGGCATGTGGCGACCACCCCGGGACGGGTAAACTTCGTTACAACTGTATTAAGTGCATGGCAATACCGTAGAGTATAATTTTGCGCTCGAACGTCTTGCCACTTATGAACCAGCTCCCAACGCACCTCCTTCCGGCGCGGCCCGCACGGACCGCGCCATGATCGCGCCCCTGATGCTGCGCGGCCTGTGGGCCTATCGCGGCTTCGTGCTGGGCAGCGTGAAACGCGAATTCCAGGCGAAGTACATGAATGCGATGCTCGGCGCGCTGTGGTCGCTGCTGTCGCCGCTCGCCATGATCGTGGTGTACACCGTGATCTTCGCCGAAGTCATGCACAGCAAGCTGCCCGGCGCCGCCGCCGATGCCCGCTTCGCCTACAGCATCTATTTATGTGCCGGGGTGCTGACCTGGGGCCTGTTCGCCGAGATCGTCGCGCGCGCCCAGGGCATGTTCATCGAGCAGGCCAACCTGATCAAGAAGATCAGCTTCCCGCGCATCTGCCTGCCGCTGATCGTGGTCTTGAACGCGCTGGTCAATTTCGGCATCATCTTCGGTTTGTTCACCCTGTTCCTGATTGCTTCGGGATCCTTCCCGGGGCCGGTGTTCCTGGCGATCATTCCCGTGCTGCTGATCCAGCTGCTGCTGGCCACCGGCATCGGCATGATCGCCGGCGTGCTGAACGTGTTCTTCCGCGACGTCGGCCAGTTCGTGACCATCGCCATGCAGTTCTGGTTCTGGTTCACGCCGGTGGTCTACCCGGTGAGCATCCTGCCGCCCGAAGTGCGCGCGGCGCTTTCCTGGAATCCGATGGCGCGCCTGGTCGAGGCTTACCAGCAGGTGCTGGTGAAAGGCGCGGCGCCGGACTGGATGGGACTGCTGCCGGTGCTGCTGCTGGCACTGCTGCTGTGCGGGTTCGGCCTGCGCCTGTTCCGCCGCCGCGCCGGCGAGATGGTGGACGAACTCTGATGGGCGCGATCGTCGTTACCAACCTAGGCAAAGCCTACCGCCAGTACCCGACGCGCTGGTCGCGCCTGGCCGAATGGGTGCTGCCGGGCGCACGCCCGCGCCACAAGCTGAAGTGGGTGCTGCAGGACATCGCCTTCTCGGTGGCGCCGGGCGAAGCCGTCGGCCTGATCGGCATCAACGGCGCGGGAAAAAGCACGCTCCTGAAGCTGATCACCGGCACCACCCTGCCGACCACCGGCGCGGTCCACATGGAAGGCCGCGTGGCCGCCCTGCTGGAACTGGGCATGGGCTTCCACCCCGACTTCACCGGACGCCAGAACGTCTACATGGCCGGCCAGCTGCTCGGCATGACGGTCGAGGAGATCACCCGCCTGATGCCGGAGATCGAAGCCTTCGCCGAGATCGGCGACTACATGGACCAGCCGGTGCGCGTGTATTCCAGCGGCATGCAGATGCGGGTCGCCTTCAGCGTCGCCACCGCGCGCCGCCCGGACATCCTGATCGTCGACGAAGCGCTGTCGGTGGGCGACGCCTACTTCCAGCACAAGAGCTTCGACCGCATCCGCGGCTTCCGCCGCCACGGCACCACCCTGCTGCTGGTCTCGCACGACAAGCAGGCGATCCAGTCGCTGTGCGACCGCGCCCTGCTGCTGGACGGCGGCCGCCTGGCGCGCGAAGGTCCGCCCGAAGAAATCATGGACTATTACAACGCCATGATCGCCGAACGCGAGAACGAAACCGTGCGCCTCAACGCGACGCCCGAGGGCAAGGTGCAGACCGTGTCCGGCACCGGCGAAGCCACCGTGGCCGACATCGCCCTGCTGGACGAGGCCGGCCAGCGCGTGGAAGTGGTCGATGTCGGCAGCGAGGTCACCCTCGAGGTCAGGGTCGCCACCAAGGCGACTATCCCGCGCATGGTGCTGGGCTACATGATCAAGGACCGCCTCGGCCAGCCCATGTACGGCACCAATACCCACCTGAAGGAATTGCCGCTGGCCGACGTCGGCGCCGGCGAGGAGGTGGTGTACCGCTTCCGCTTCCCGATGAACCTGGGGCCGGGCACCTATTCCATCGCCACCGCGATCGTCAGCACCGATACCCACCTCGTGAACAACTACGAATGGCGCGACCTGGCCCTGGTGTTCACCGTGATGAACATGCGCCGCCCGCACTTCGAGGGATCGGCCTGGCTCGACCCCGTCATCGACATCCAACGCCCATGAGATTCATTTCCTACGCCCAGAACAACGAAGACGTGCTGCTGTGGCGCGCCCTCGGGCAGGTCCAGAACGGCTTCTACATCGACGTCGGCGCCAACGATCCGGTCGAGCATTCCGTCACCAAGGCCTTCTACGACGCCGGCTGGCACGGCATCAACATCGAACCGCTGCCGGTGCACGTCGCCGCTTTCGACGCGCAGCGCCCGCGCGACCTCAACCTGGCGATCGCCGCCGGCAGCACCGACGGCGAACTGACGCTGTACGACGTACCCGCCGTGCGCGGCTGGGCTTCGCCGGAAGCGGCGGTGGCCGAACTGCACCGTGCCGAGGGCCACGAGGTGGCCGAGCTGCGGGTGCCGGTGCGCACCCTGGCGGCGGTGTGCGCGGAACACGTGCGCGGCGAGATCCACTTCCTGAAGATCGACGTCGAAGGCTTCGAAGGCGAAGTCCTGCGCGGCATGGACTTCGCGCGCTGGCGGCCCTGGGTGCTGGCGATCGAGGCCACCCTGCCCAACAGCCGCACCACCAACCACGCCACCTGGGAACACCTGGTCACCGGCCAGGGATATCGCTACGCCTGGTTCGATGGCCTGAACCGCTATTACGTGGCGGACGAACACGCCGGGCTGCTGGCGCACTTCGGTGTCCAGCCCAATGTGTTCGACGATTACATCCCGCATCACCTGGACAGCGCCTGGCGCCAGATCGACGCCCTGCGCGAGAACGTCAGCCGGCTCGACGCCATGGAAAAGCGCGCCGCCGATATGGAACGCAAGGCGCTGGCGCACCAGGACCTGCACCGCCAGGCGGCCCAGGAAGCCGCCGCGCTGGCCCAGCAATGCGAACAGCTGCGCCTGGAACAGCAGAGCCTCACGGCCCAGCTGCACCAGAGCGCGGCCTGGGGCAAGGAGATGGAACAGCGCGTGCTGGCAATGCTGTCCAGCACCTCATGGCGCATCACCGCGCCGCTGCGCTTCATCACGCGGCGCGGCCCGAACAGCATGGCCGGCATCGCGCGCCGCAAGGCCAAAGGGGCGGCGCGCCGTGGCCTGCGCGCGCTGACTTCGCACGAAACCGTGCGCCGCGTGGTGCTGCCGCTGGTGCTGCGCTCGCCGCGGCTGCAAGCCCTGACCGCGCGCCTGCTGACCGCTGCCAAGCAGGCCACCGCCGAGGGCGCCGTCCACGCCGTCGACGTGCCCCACGCACTGCGCGAACTGCCGCAATCCGCACGCGAGGCGCTCGAGCAGCTGCGCCACGCCTACGCACCGCACAAAGACTGACCATGCGCCTGATTATCGATTTCTGCGCGCCGCAAGCGGCGCCCTCGCACGACACCGCCCTGCTGCTCGGCCTGGCCAAGACCCTGCTGCGCGAGCGCGGCGGCCACGAGGTCATGGTGGCGGTCAGCGGCCGTTACCCAGCCGACATCGAGGTCCTGCGTCTTGCACTGGATGATTTGCTGGCGCCTGGCGGCCTGCACGTGTATGCCCAGCCGCGCATTGACGGTGGCAGCAGCGCCGGCAGCGGCGATGCCTGGCGCCGCCACGCCGCCAGCACCCTGCGCGCCGGCTTCCTGGCGGCGCTGGCGCCGGACGCCGTGCTGGGCGCCTGGCAGGCGGGCCCGGACAGCGGTACCGGCAACACGGCGCCGGCGCTGCCGGGCGTGGCGGCGATCGACGCCGCCGCCCTGCAGGCTGACGGCAGCAATGACGGCGCCGCCCTGTGGCGCGCGCTGGAGACGCTGGGCGCGCCGCCGGCCGCCGCCGCGACCGCCGTGACCGAGTCCGCACAGGCACCGGCCAAGCCCACGCTGGCGCTGGTCTCGCCGCTGCCGCCCGAGCATTCGGGCATCGCCGACTACAGCGCCGAACTGCTGCTCGAGCTGGAACGCCATTACGCGGTCGAACTGGTGCTGACGCCGGGCGTGGTGCCCGAGGCGTCCCTGCAGCGCTTCGTCCAGCGCGACGTCGATCATTTCATGCGCCATGGCGCCGGCTACGACCGCATCCTCTACCACTTCGGCAATTCGAACGCGCACAAGCACATGTTCGCCATGCTGCGGCGCCATCCGGGCACCGTGGTGCTGCACGACTTCTTCCTCAGCGGGGTGCTCGACAACATGGAGCGCGACGGCGAGGTGCCCGAAGCCTTCGTGCAGGCGCTGTATCTGTCGCATGGCTATGGCGGCCTGCAGGCCGAGCGCGAGGCCGGGCGCAATGCCGCGATCTGGCACTACCCCTGCAACAAGGAAGTGCTGGAGCGCGCCGCCGGCGTCATCATCCACAGCGATTTTTCGCGCCGCCTGGCCGGGCAATGGTATGGCCCCGGCAGCGCCGACGGCTGGCGCACCATTCCCCTGCTGCGCGGCCAGGTGGCGCCAGACGCATCCGACGCTGATATCGCCGCGACGCGCCAGGCCGCGCGCGCGCGGCTCGGCATCGGCGCCGGCGACTACGTCGTCAGCAGCTTCGGCATGCTCGGCGCCACCAAGCTGAATCACCGCCTGCTGGACGCCTTCCTGGCCTCGCCGCTGGCGGCCGACCCGGGCTGCCGCCTGGTGTTCGTGGGCGCCAACGACCCCGGTCCCTACGGCATCGACCTGCAGCGCCGCATCGCCGCCAGCGGTATCGCCACGCGCATCGGCATCACCAGCTTCGTCAGCGCCGCCGCCTACCAGGACTGGCTGGCCGCCAGCGACTGCGCGGTGCAGCTGCGCGCCCAGACCCGCGGCGAAACCTCGGCCTCGGTACTGGACTGCCTGATGCACGGCCTGCCGGCCATCGTCAACGCCCACGGCGCCGCCGCCGACCTGTCCGCGGACACGCTGTGCATGCTGCCCGACGAATTCGAAGACGCCGAACTGACGGCCGCGCTGGCGGCGCTGCATGCCGAGCCGGCGCGCCGCGCCGCCCTGGCCCGTGCCGGCCGCGCCCACGTCGCGCGCCACCATGCGCCGGCCGCGGTCGGCACGCTCTACGTCGAGGCGATCGAAACCTTTGCCCGCACCAGCACAGTGGCACGCCGGCGCGACCTCGTCGCCGCCCTCAGCCGCCCAGGCACGCCGCGTCCGCCCGACGAGGCGGCGCTGATCGAGACCGCGGGCATGATGGCAGCGAACGCCTTGCCGGCCGCGCCGCGCCAGCTGCTGGTGGATATCTCGGCACTGGTGCTGGCCGATTTCAAGACCGGCATCCAGCGCGTGGTGCGCAGCATCCTGCTGGCGCTGATCAAGGAACCGCCGCCCGGCTTCCGCATCGAGCCGGTGTACAGCGAAGGTGGCAACCGCAGCTACCGCTATGCGCGCCGCTTCACCTGCGGCATGCTGGACGTGGCCCCGCTGGCGCTCGAGGATGCGCCGATGGAGGCGCGCGCCGGCGACATCTTCCTGGGCCTGGACCTGGCGACCAACAACACCACCCAGAACCAGCCCTACCTGCAGGCGCTGCGCAGCCGCGGCGTGAAGATCTGGTTCACGGTCTACGACCTGCTGCCGCTGCTGCGTCCCGACTGCTTCCCCTTCGGCGCCGAGAAATACTATGGCGACTTCATCGACACCATCGCCCTGGTGGCCGACGGCATCGTGACGATCTCGCGCGCGGTGGCGGACGAGCTGGCCGAGTGGCTGGCGCAGCGTCCGAGCCGGCGCCTGGTGCCACTCAAGCTGGCCCACTTCCACCTGGGCGCCGACATCGACGCCAGCGCGCCCTCGCGCGGCCTGCCCGAGAACGCCGCCCACACCCTGCAGGCGCTGCGCGCCACGCCGACGCTGCTGATGGTGGGCACGCTGGAGCCGCGCAAGGGGCAAGCCCAGGCGCTGGCCGCCTGCGAGCTGCTGTGGGCCAGGGGGGTCGCCGTCAACCTGGTCATCGTCGGCAAGAACGGCTGGCTGGTGGATGCGCTGGCCGAGCGCCTGGCGTCGCACCCTGAGCGCGAACGCCACCTGTTCTGGTTCAACGGCGTCTCCGACGAGATGCTGGTGCAGCTGTACGAGCACAGCTCGGCGCTGCTGGCCGCCTCCGAGGGCGAAGGCTTCGGCCTGCCGCTGATCGAGGCGGCCCAGAAAGGCTTGCCGATCATCGCGCGCGGCATTCCCGTGTTCCGCGAAGTGGCCGGCGACCACGCCTTCTATTTCGAGGGCAAGGAAGCGGCCGACCTGGCCGCCGCCATCGAGGCCTGGCTGGCGCTGCATGCGGCCGGCACCGCGCCGGCGTCCAGCGGCATGCCGTGGCTGACCTGGCGCCAGAGCGCCCTGCAGCTGATGGATGCGGTGATCCACGACCGCCATCATGCCAGCCTGGCCACCGAGCGGGTCGCGTCCCAGCTGCTGGTGGACGTGTCGGCAATGGTGCGCGAAGACCTCAAGACCGGCATCCAGCGCGTGGTGCGCGCCCAGCTGCTCGCATTGCTGCGCCTGCAGACCAGGGAGCGCCAGGTGCTGCCGGTCTACCTCAGCCAGGAAGGCGGGCGCTGGCGCTACCGCTACGCGCGCCGCTACCTGCACGAACTGATGGGCACCGTCGGCGACGGCGTCCACGACGACGAGGTGCAGGTCGCCGACGGCGACGTGTTCTACAGCCCCGACGTGTTCCCGCGCGCCGTGAGCGAGGCCGCGCGCGAGGGCCTGTACGCGCGCTGGCGCAGTGCCGGCGTGCGCATCTGCTTCATGGTGCACGACATCCTGCCGGTGCTGCAGCCGCACTGCTTCCCGCCCGGCGCCGAGCGCGAATTCGCCGACTGGCTGCGCAGCGTCGGCAAGGAAGCCGACTGCCTGGTCTGCATCAGCGCCGCCGTGGCCGACGAAACCCGTGTGTGGCTAAGCAGCGCCAAGACGGGCAACGCGCTACCGCGCTTTGCAGTTCTGCATCACGGCGCCGACATCGGCGCGTCGCGCCCGAGCACCGGCTTGCCGGCGGACGCCGAAACCGTGCTGGCCGCCCTCGGCGCCGCGCCCACCTTCGCCATGGTCGGCACCATCGAGCCGCGCAAGGGCCACGGCCAGGCGCTGGACGCCTTCGAGCGGCTGTGGGCGCAAGGCCTCGACGTGCGCCTGGCGATCGTCGGCGCGGAAGGCTGGAAAGCCTTGCCGGACAGCCAGCGCCGCACCATCCCGGCGCTGATGGCACGCCTGCGCGGCCACCCGGAACTGGGGCGCCGCCTGTTCGTGCTGCATGGCGCCAGCGACGAGTACCTGGACCGCATCTATGCCGCCAGCAGCTGCCTGCTGGTGGCCAGCGAAGGCGAAGGCTTCGGCCTGCCGCTGATCGAGGCCGCGCGCCACGGCATCCCGTTGCTGGTGCGCGACCTGCCGGTGTTCCGCGAGGTCGCCGGCGAGCACGCCAGCTACTTCAGCGGCGACGGCGCCGCCCTGGCCGCCGCCGTCCAGGCATGGCTGCCACGGCACGCGGCCGGCCAGGCACCGGCCTCCAGCGGCATCCCGGCCCGCACCTGGTCGGCCAATGCCGCCGAACTGATGGGTATCCTGTTCGGATGATGCTGTCCTGACCGGGGCCGCTGCAGGCCCCGGTCAATTCCCGCGCCTCGGTGCGCTCCTTAACGGTGCTTGTCCTTTCCCCTCTCTAGAATTATTGTCAATAGCTTGACGGCAGGACGATCCACGGCCTGGTTTCTGGCGCGAACTGACTCTAGAGGATACCCATGGCAACGGGCAGCAACAAGGAAGAAGGACTGGAAAAACCACTCGATGGCCAGGGCGGCCAGAGCGCGGGCGTGCCCGCCTCCGGCGAAGTCGAAGGCAATGCCTACAGCCCCCTGGGCGCGCCCGGGGTCAAGCACTGGCAGGCCAGCTACATCAGCCGCGAAGGCTTGCAGGACCGCGGCAACGTCTTCTTCGCCGCGGTCGAGATGACGCGGATGCCGATGGTGGTCACCGATCCGCGCCAGCCCGACAACCCGATCGTGTTTGCCAACGGCGCCTTCTTCGACCTGACCCAGTACAAGGAAGAGCAGGTCCTGGGGCGCAACTGCCGCATGCTGCAGGGTCCCGGCACCGACCGCCGCACCGTCGACGAGGTGCGCAAGGCCATCGCCGAGCAGCGCCCGGTCTCGGTCGACATCCTGAACTACAAGGCCGACGGCTCGACCTTCTGGAACGCCCTCTTCCTCGGCCCGGTCTTCGATGCCGAAGGCCAGCTCCTGTATTTCTTCGCCTCCCAGATGGACATCACCGAGCGCCGCAGTTCGCAGGATGCCTCGTTGCAGGCGCAGAAGATGGAAGCCATCGGCCAGCTGACGGCCGGCATGGCCCACGATTTCAATAATCTGCTGCAAGTTATCAACGGCAACCTCGAAGTCGGCCTGAACAGCCTGGACCAGCCGGACACGGTGCGCGAGGCGCTGGTGCGTGCCCAGCGCGCGGCCATGCGCGCCGCCAAGCTCACCCAGCAATTGCTGACCTTCGCGCGCAAGCAGCGCCTCGAACCGAAGCGGCTCAACATCAATTCCCTGGTGGTGGAGTTCTCGGAGATGCTGGTGCGCACCCTGGGCGACAAGATCGACCTGCGCCTCGACCTGCGCCCCGGCCTGCCGGCCTGCATGCTCGACCCGACCCATCTCGAGATGGCCCTGCTGAACGTGCTGATCAATGCGCGCGACGCGCTGCCCGAAGGCGGCGAGGTGTCGATCGGGACCTCGGTGGTGCGCGACGAGGAACGCGTGCGCCAGCACAATCTGCCGCCCGGCACCTATGTCGACCTGTGCGTGATCGACAAGGGCGTCGGCATGCCGCCCGAAGTGCTCAAGCGCGCCACCGAACCCTTCTTCACGACCAAGGGCCCCGGCACCGGACTGGGGCTGGCGATGGTGCACGGCTTCGTGCAGCAGTCGCACGGCAAGCTGGAGATCGAGAGCGAAGCCGGCAAGGGCACCACGGTGAAGATGATCTTCCCGGTGGCCGACAATGCAGCCGATAACGAAGCGACCGTGCGCCACGGCGGTGGCGCGCGGTCGCAGGAGGATGGCGCCGCCGATGCCAGGCCGGGCGTGCTGGTGGTGGAAGACAACGACGATGTGCGCGAGCTGGCGGTGACGGTGCTCGGCATCGCCGGCTACCGGGTGCTGTCGGCGGCCAGCGGCGAACAGGCGCTGGCCATGCTCGAAGACGGTGTCCAGGTCAGCATGCTGTTCACCGACGTGATCATGCCGGGCGGGATGAATGGACTGGAGCTGATCGACCGGGTGCGCAAGCTGCGCCCGCACCTGCCGGCATTGGTTACCACCGGCTACATGGATGACTTGCCGGACCGCGGCCGCTCGACCGATCTGAAGATCCTGGCCAAGCCCTACCGTCACGAGACGCTGCTGGAACAGGTGCAGATGACGCTGAAGAGCGCAGCCTGACAGAGTCAGGGTTGGAATCAGGTCTGCAAATCAAATGAGCGCCCTCGGGCGCTCATTTGATTACTTATTACGACCAATCGATTACTGCTTCGGCAAGCCGCCCAGCAGCGCCGCCAGCTTCTGCTTCGGCTTGGCCTGGCCGGCGGATTGCGCCGGTTCCGGCTCGCGGCGCGGCGTGGCGGCCGGCTCGTAGGGCTTGAGGAACCACGGATCGATCTTTTCGCGGCGCGGTACGAAACCACGTCCGCCGCGTTCGCCACCACGATCGCCACGGTCGCTGCTGCTGCGTTCAGTGCTGCTGCGGTCGCCGCGGGCAGCCTCGCCGTCGCGGCGCGGCGGACGACGGTCGCCGTAGCGTTCGTTGTCGCGGCCACCCTCGCCTGCACCAGCACCGGTACCGGCACGACCGCGCGGCGAGGGCGGCGCATAACCGGTCAGTTCGCCGCGCGTGATGGTCTGCTTGATCAGCTTTTCGATGTCGACCAGCAGGCGCTCGTCCTTGTCCGAGAACACCGACAGCGCATCGCCGGTGGCGCCGGCACGGCCGGTGCGGCCGATGCGGTGCACGTAATCCTCGGCGTTGTAGGGCAGATCGTAGTTGATCACGCACGGCAGGTCGGTGATGTCGAGGCCGCGCGCGGCGACGTCGGTCGCCACCAGTACGTCGATGTCGCCGTTCTTGAAGGCGTCCAGGGCGGCAATGCGCTCCTGCTGGGTCTTGTCGCCGTGGATCGCCGAGGCCTTGATGCCGGCCTGCTCCAGGGTGCGCGACAGGCGCGAGGCGCCGATCTTGGTGTTCGAGAACACCAGCACCTGCTTCAGGTCGCGCGAACGGATCAGGTGCAGCACCACGTCCGGCTTCTGCGCTTCCTCGACCTTGTACAGGATCTGGGTGATGGCGGTATTGGTGGCATTGCTGCGCGCGACTTCGATCGTCACCGGGTCGGTCAGGAAGCTGGATGCCAGCTTCTTGATCTCGGGCGAGAAGGTGGCCGAGAACATCAGGTTCTGGCGCTGTTTCGGCAGCAGGTTGATGATGCGCTGCAGGTCCGGCAGGAAGCCCATGTCGAGCATGCGGTCGGCTTCGTCCATCACCAGCATCTGCACCTGGCCCAGGCTGATGTTCTTCTGTTCCACGTGGTCGAGCAGGCGGCCGGGGGTGGCGATCACGATCTCGACGCCGCGGCGCAGGACTTCGGTCTGGGGCTTCATGTCCATGCCGCCGAAAACGACGGTGGAGCGCAGCGGGGTGTGCTGGGCGTAGGCCTTGACGTTCTCGGCGACCTGGATCGCCAGTTCGCGCGTCGGGGTCAGGACCAGCGCGCGCACCGCGTGGCGCGCCGGCGACATGCTGGTGTTCGCATGCGGCAGCAGCAGCTGGATGATGGGCAGCGAGAAGCTGGCGGTCTTGCCGGTGCCGGTCTGGGCGGCGCCCATGACGTCGCGGCCCTGCAGCACGATGGGGATGGCCTTGGCCTGGATCGGGGTCGGGTGCTCGTAGCCCTGGTCCGACAGCGCGCGCGCGATCTCGGGCGCCAGGCCGAAGTCGGCGAAACGCACGGCGGGCGCGCCGGCATCAGTGGTGGTCGGTGTTTCAGACATGTGTTCTTTCGGGCAGTAAATCGTTGCGTTCTACGGCCGGGATGCGGCCCTGGCATGGCCAACGCGGGAAAACCGGGGTGACAAGACGCGCTCGCGGCGACCGGGATGACGGGTCACGCTGCGGCGGCTGGGGACGTAGACGCGGACGTTGAGAGTCTAAACCGCGCTCAAGGTTACCCGAAATCGCCACCCCTGTATATGGAATCCTCTATTTCGCGCAATGGCTGGCCATTATTTAAGCATAATTTTGCCTGCACTCCGCTTTACATTGCTTTACCCGGCTTTACATTGGCTGCCATTCATTTCAGGTCGTGTCGTCCGATAATTGACGTAACGAAACAGAAACGAGGACAGCATCATGGTTGCAAGCATCAGCGGCAGCAGCGGCAGTGGCAGCGGCGGCATATCGAAGTGGGCCGACGCGGTCTTTTCCAAGCTCGATACCAAGAACCAGGGTTATATCGAGAAGTCCGACCTGGCCAGCGCCCTGTCGGCCACCGGCGACACCGAGAGCAGCGACAGTAGCGCGCTCGACGACATGTTCAGCGCGGTCGACGGCGACAGCGACGGCAAGGTCAGCAAGAGCGAACTCACCGACGCCATGACCAGGCTGTCCGACCAGCTCAACGCCCAGTTCGACGCTTCGCGCGTGCAGGGCGGCACACCGCCCCAGGGCGGGATGCAGGGCGCGGGCGGCCCGCGCGGCGGCGGCGGCGCCGGCGCCACCGAGAGCACCGAGAGCACCGACAGCACTGACTACGTGGCAGCAGCCGACACCGACGGCGACGGCACCGTCAGCGACGCCGAGCAGGCGGCCTACGACAAGAAGCTGGCCAGCGGCGAGATCGACAAGAACGGCAACAGCACCGACAAGGCTTCGGCGGCCGGCGCCGGCAAGCCGCCGGAAAAAGACCCGATGCGTGAACTGGCGCAGGCGCTGCACAGGCTCAAGGCGTATGCCGAAAACGGCGGCAGCGATGCGTCGAGCGCGTCGACGGCAGGCGTCAGCGTCGAAGCATAATCAGGTGAGGTAACGCCCGCGTTGCGGGTAGTCGTAGGGTGGGCTCCCCGAGCCCACGCGTGACGCGTGCGTGGGATTGACGGCAATCAGAGCCAACATGATGCGACCTTCACGCGTGGGCACAGGGTGCCCACCCTACGCCTGCCTGCAGGCAGCGTTCAGGACGTAATCAACCCGTGCTCATCCAGCACGTCATGCAGCAGCTCCAGCCGGATCATCGGATTGTCCAGCATCAGCATGTTCTGCTTCTGCGCGTTCGGCAGGGGCAGCAGTTCGCACCAGCGGTTGGCCACCCAGCCGCAATCGTCGAGGCGGAACGGCGGCTGCACCGGCCAGCGGCTTTGCGGCACGTCGTGCAGCGAGGCCAGCACGCGGTCGAGCGCATCGGCCGCGCCCTTCAGGTCGGACGGGATGCGCACCAGATGGTCTTCTTCGAGCAGCGCTGCCTCGGCCATCCACAAGCCGTTCGCGCGGCGCTCGGTGTCGAGCACCTGGAAGCGCGCGCCGCCGCGGCACACCACCTGCAACAGCCCGGGCGTGGACGCCGTGGTGTCCTGCACCGAGGCCAGCGTGCCGGCGGCGGCGAAGCGTTCCATCCCTTCCGGACTGCGCACTTCCTGGCCCTGGGTCAGCAGCACCACGCCGAACGGTTCGTCCTCGGTCAGGCAATGGCTGATCATGTCGAGATAGCGCACCTCGAAAATCTGCAGCGGCAGCACGCCGTCCGGAAACAGGACCGTACTGAGCGGGAACAAGGGAAGGGAGATCGTCGCCATGCGCGCATCATGACAGATTCGCCGCGCCGGACGGAGCACGATTGCGCCGCCCGCGCGCCGCCCGGAAATCAGTCTTCCGGCCCCTGCAGCGGCAGCGCGCGCAGCGCGTCCAGCAGCACCTGCAGGCGCCAGCGCAGGCGCCGCCAGCCCGGATCCGGCTGCTCCAGCACCCGCACCAGCACGCGCGCCCCGGGCGCCAGGTCGCAGGCGAAGGGAAACACGCCGGCCTGCTCGAAGGGCAGGCGGAATTCGCGGCCGGGCAGCACCAGCACCTGGCCGAACACGTGCGGCGCGCGGTCGCGATTGCGCAGCAGCAGGACGTCGCGCACGCCGAGGGTCAGGTGCAGGCGCGCAGGCACTGGTAACGGCGTCTGCGCCGGCATGGCGGCGTCGCGCTGCGGAAAATCGACGGCCAGTTCGCGCGTGGGATAGCGCAGCGGCGCCAGCGCGCCCCAGAGCAGCAAGCCCAGCAGGATGGCGGCGGCAGTCCACTGGAGGCGGCGCAGCAGGCTCATGCGGCCTCGATCGGATGAAAATAAGCGGACATCATGGCAGCGCTCGGGAATGGATGCCGATTGTAGCTGGGGAAACTATCCGCCGTAAATCTCAAGTCTTTTGTGCGCCTGCCACTACAATAGATGCGTATGCTGGTCATGCGGCGTCTTTACCCTGCCGGCAAGGGGCCTGATGACCCGCCTTCGTCGTGGTTTGACATCTGCGTATTGAATTCTGCTTATTGCACTCTGCGCACTGAAAGCCATGGTCTGAAACCTGCGCACCGACTACATGCCGCCTTCCGATTCCCGCCACGCCTCCGCCTCGGCTTCCGCTGCCGCTCCCACCGCGGTGCCTCGCACCCCGGCCACGCGTCCGCTGCTGCTGGCGGCGCTGGTGTTCCTGGCATCGCTGGTGGTTACCTGGATGGTGGCCGAGAACGCGCGGCGCGCCGCCGACAGCGAACTGGAAAGCACCTTTCACTACCGCGCGCGCGACCTGCAGCGCGACCTCGAGCGCCGCATGGCCGTGTACGAGCAGGTATTGCGCGGCGCCGGCGGCTTCTTGCGCGGTTCGGTCGACCTGAGCCGGGCCGACTTCGCCGAGTATCACGGGCTGCTGCGCCTGAACGAGCGCTTTCCCGGCATCGAAGCGCTCGGGGTCGCGTCCATCGTGCCGCGCACCGGGCTCGACGCCCACGTCGCCGCCGTGCGCGCCGAAGGCTTCCATGACTACGCCATCCGCCCCGCCGGCACACGCGAACTGACCACCGCGATCACCCACATCGAACCCTTCAGCGAGCGCAACCGGCGCGCCTTCGGCTACGACATGTACAGCGAACCGGTGCGCCGCGCCGCGATGGCGGCGGCGCGCGACAGCGGCCGCGCCGCCGCCACCGGCAAGGTCACCCTGGTGCAGGAAGGCGGCCATGCAGAGCAGTCCGGCTTCCTGATGTACCTGCCGGTGTACCGCCGCGGCCTGCCGCATGCCACCCCGGCCGAGCGGCGCGCGGCCATCGCCGGCTGGGTGTTCGCGCCCTTCCGCATGAACGACCTGATGGCGGGGCTGGGCGGCGAACATGGCGGCGACCTCGAGGTCGCCCTCTACGACGGCCAGCCGGCCGCCAACGCGCTGCTGTACCGCTCGCCCGCGCCGGCGGACCAGGCGCGCCCCGCGGGACACCGCCCGCGCTACAGCTACCAGGCAGTGCTCGACAATGCCGGCCGGCCGTGGACCATGGCGATCGCTTCCTCGCCCGGCTTCGAGGCCAAACTCGGACGCAACACCACGCTGGCGATCGCCTTCACCGGCATCGGCCTCGGCCTCCTGCTCAGCCTCGTGATCTGGCTGCTGGCCAGCGAACGCCGGCGCGCCCTGCAGCTGGCCGGCGCCATGACGCTCGAACTGCGCGCCTCGCGCGACCGCATCGATGCCGACCGCCAGCGCATCCGCCTGATCCTGCAAACTGCCTACGACGCCTTTGTCGCGATCGACCCGCAAGGCCGCATCACCGACTGGAATGCGCGCGCCTGCAAGCTGTTCGGCTGGCACGAGGACGAGGTGCTGGGCCGCGACGCGATCGAGCTGCTGGTGCCGGCGGCGCGGCGTGAACAGGAACGCGCCTGCCTGGCGCGCTTCGCGCTGGACGGCGACTGCGGCATGCTGTCCGGCCCGACCGAAGTGCTCGCGGTCGACCGCCACGGGCACGAGATTCCGGTGGAGATCGCGATCACCCCGCTGGCGGGCCCCGGCGGCTATGGCGTGACCGCCTTCGTGCGCGACATCCGGCCGCGCAAGGAAGCCGCGCAGCGCCTCGAGGAAGCGCGCGGCGCGCTGCTGCGTTCGCAGAAACTGGAAGCGGTGGGCAAGCTGACCGGGGGCGTGGCGCACGACTTCAACAACATCCTGCACATCGTCAGCGCCAACGTCCAGCTGATGCTGCGCAACGAGGAAGCTTCGCGCAAGCGCCTGGTGAGCATCATGGATGCGGTGGAACACGGCAAGAAGCTGACCGCGCAGCTGCTGGCCTTCGCGCGCCGCCAGCCGCTGCACCCGAGCGTGGTCAACCTGGCCCAGATGATCGAACGCATGGACACCCTGCTGCACCGCGCCGCCGGCGACGCCATCGACATCCGCTTCGCGATCCCGCCGCGGCTGTGGAATGCGCTGGTCGACCCCAACCAGCTGGAAAACGTGCTGCTCAACCTGGTGATCAACGCGCGCGACGCGATGGAAGGCCACGGCAACATCACCATCGCCCTGGCCAACCTGACGGTGCTGGAGTCCGACGCGCTGGCCAACAGCGGCATCCGCGCGGGCGAATTCGTGACGGTGGCGGTGAACGACACCGGCAGCGGCATGCCGCCGGAAGTCATGGAGCGCGCCTTCGAACCCTTCTTCACGACCAAGCCCGAGGGCAAGGGCACCGGCCTGGGCCTGTCGATGGCGCATGGCTTCGTCAAGCAGAGCGGCGGCCATATCCGCATTGCGAGCGTCGTCGGCCAGGGCACCACCATCACCCTCTACCTGCCGCGCGCGCTGCAGGACACGCCGGATCCGGCCTTCGCGCCGGTGCCGCACTGACCCATTCGCGCGGGCCGGGGTGCCAGCTGTGCGCGGCCTGATGGGCAAGCGCGGCTAGACTGGGCGTTGACCGCCGCCGCCCCGCCTTCACCGGCTGTGCGCGCGGCGACGCAACCGCAACGAATGCAAGGAGCCAGTTTGGCCAGTACCCCGCCTCCCACCCATGCCGATGCGCTGCGCACCCTGCCGCGCGCATCCGGTTTCGACAACAGCCTGGCCTTGCTGGCCGAAGGCTACCAGTTCATGCCGCGCCGTTATGCGGCGCTGGGCAGCGACGCCTTCACCACGCGCCTGATGCTGCAGCGCGTGCTGTGCGTGCGCGGCGAAGACGCGGCGCGCATGTTCTACCAGCCCGGCCGCTTCACGCGGCGCCACGCGCTGCCGGCCACCACCATCTCGCTGCTGCAGGATTTCGGCAGCGTGATGACGCTCGACGGCGAAGCCCACCGCAAGCGCAAGGCAATGTTGATGTCGCTGTTCGGTCCGCTCGAGCGCCAGCGCCTGGTCGGCCTGGCGGCGGCCGAATGGCGCAGCCAGTTCGCGCGCTGGCCGGGCCAGGGCAAGGTCAATGTGCACAAGGTGGCCGAGGAAGTGCTGTGCCGCGCCGCCTGCCACTGGGCAGGCATTCCGATCAGCGCGGAAGACGCGGTCCAGCGTACCCGGGAATTTTCGAAGATGGTGGCGGCGGCCGGTTCGGCCGGGCCGCTCAACTGGCGCGCCCAGCTGGTGCGCAGCCGCACCGAGCACTGGGCGCGCGCCCTGATCGACGCGGTGCGCGCCGGCCAGGTCCAGCCGGCCTACGACAGCCCCTTGAACGTGATCGCACGCCATCGCGACGCCGACGGCGAACTGATCGCGCGCAAGCACGCGGCGGTGGAGCTGATCAATCTGCTGCGGCCGACCGTGGCGGTGTCGCGCTACATCGCCTTTGCCCTGCTGGCGCTGCACGAGCACCCGCAATGCCGGGCGCCGATCGCCGCCGGCGACGATGCCTACCTCACCTGCTTCGTGCAGGAGGTCAGGCGCTATTACCCCTTCATTCCGGCGATGGGCGGACGCGCCCTGCACGGCTTCGAGTGGCAGGGCATGCAGGTGGAGAAAGGGACTTGGGTGCTGTTCGACCTGTATGGGACCAACCACGATCCGGCGCTGTGGCAGGATCCGGAAGCGTTTCGTCCGGAGCGCTTCGGCGGCGACGGGCGGCGCTGGCAGAGCAGCGGCTTCGACCTGGTGCCCCAGGGCGGCGGCGACCCGTATGCGGGCCACCGCTGCCCCGGTGAATCGGTCACCATCGACCTGGTGAAATCGGCGCTCCAGCTGTTCGCTGGCGAAGTCGCCTACGACGTGCCGCCGCAGGACCTGACGGTGAGCCTGCGGCGCATGCCGACGATGCCGAACAGCGGTTTCGTGATCGACAAGGTCCGCCTCCCGGGCGCGGAGCCCGAGCAATAATCAAAAACGCCCAGGGCGTTGTTGCATTCGTCTCGCCGTACTTTCGTACTGTCTTCGACGATGCGCCTAGCCCCAGGCGCTTTTGTAATTAATCGCGCACCAGGCGGCCCTGCATCACACGCACGTGGTCGCCGTTGCGCAGGCGCGGATTGCCCTTCTCGGTGAAGGTGCGGTTGCCGCCGCGTGCCATGCGCACGCGGACGTCGGTGTAGGTGTCGGTCTTGATGTTGCGTTCCAGCTTGTTGCCGGCATACGCGCCGCCCACGGCGCCGGCCACGGTGGCCAGGGTACGGCCGTTGCCGCTGCCGACCTTGTTGCCCAGCAGGCCGCCGACCACGGCGCCGCCGACACCGCCGACGCCGCTGCCGCGCTCGGCTTCGCGTTCATAGGTGTGGGTGGAGACCACGGTGCCGCAGTTCTGGCATTGCGGTGCGGCCTGGCTGATGGCCGGCGCGCTGCCGGCAGTGACGAAAGCGGCGATGACGGCGGCTTGGCGGAGTGAATTGAATTTCATGGTATTTCCCCTTTACGTATTGTTGTGACAATTTATCGACAGAGTAAAGGCAAGACGGACTCGAGGAAAGCGCGATTCGGTATCAAATGCAAGCGGTTGTAACTGTTTGATTATTAATTGCCAATATGCATTATTTCCTTGATCTCGGAGTGTTGCGCTGCTGACGCAAATTGATTCACGGAATTGTTAAATTATTTCCCAGCGTCAATCCGTGGTGCATAATCGAATCCCCGCCGCAGGCCGCACCCAGTTGGTGCACCACTCCCGTTTGTCACATGACCAAGCTGTCCACAAGATTGATTTCGCTCGCCTTGCTGTGCGCTTCGCAGGCAGCCCTTGCCAGCCCCGGCGCGCCTGACGATGTCCAGAGCCTCGACGCCATGCCGCTCGAAGACCTGATGCAGATGCAGGTCGTAACCGCCGCCTCCAAGTTCGAGCAGCTGATCAGCGACGCACCCTCCTCGGTGGTGGTACTGACCGCCGCCGACATCCGCGAGTTCGGCTGGCGCACCCTGGCCGACGCCCTGGCCACCCTGCCCGGCCTGTACGTGACCAACGACCGCAATTACAGCTACCTGGGCGCGCGCGGTTTCCTGCGTCCGGGCGACTACAACAGCCGCTTCCTGCTGCTGGTGGACGGCGTGCGCACCAACGACGCGGTGTACGACCAGGCCCTGATCGGCAGCGAAGGCCTGGTCGACATGGACATGGTCAAGCGCATCGAATTCGTGCCCGGTCCCGGCTCGGCGGTGTACGGCTCGAACGCCTTGTTCGGCGTGATCAACGTGATCACGCGCGACGGCAGCAGCCTGCCGCGGGTCCAGGCCGCGGTTGCCGGCGGCAGCCAGGGCGAACGCAAGGCACGCGCCAGCTACGGCTGGCATGGCCAGAATGGCGCCGATCTGCTGCTGGCGGCCGGCAGCTACACCCGCGCCGGGCGCGACCTGTATTACCCCGAGTTCGACACGCCGGCGCAGAACCATGGCATCGCTCATGGGCTCGACGACGACCGCGCCCAGAACCTGCTGCTCAAGGGCAGCTACGGCGGCTGGCAGCTGGCGGCCAGCCACGTGCGCCGCACCAAGGGCGTGCCCACCGCTTCCTTCGGCGCCGTGTTCAACACGCCCAACAGCACGCGCGACACCCAGAGCAGCCTGTCGCTGGCCTGGACCGGCCAGGTGGCGGCCCACACCGAGGTGGCGGCCCAGCTGGCCTGGGGCCGCGCCGACTATCTCGGCCTCGGCTGGTATCCCGGCGAGGATGCGGAACAGAATCGTCCGGTGCGCAACGTCGACGGCGACCACGCGCGCTGGTACGACCTCAACCTGCACGCCACCTTCAGCGGCCTGCCGCGCCAGAAGCTGGTGCTCGGCATCGAGGCCGGTCGCGATGCGCGCCGCGACCAGTACAGCTACAACCTCGATCCCATCACGCCGCTGCTGGACGACCGCCGCAGCGGCACCCGCAGCGCCGTGTTCGTGGAAGACGAGATCCGCCTGCCGGCCGGCTTCCTGGTGAACGCCGGCCTGCGCGTCGACCACCGCAGCAGCAGCCGCAGCCTGCGCCATACCAGCCCGCGCGTGGCCCTCCTGTACAAGATGACGCCGGCCGACACACTCAAACTGATCTACGGCAGCGCCTTCCGCGCCCCCAACGCCTACGAGATGTTTTACGCGATCGAGGGCGAAAGCGGTTCCCGGGCCAACCCGGACCTGCAGCCGGAACGCATCACGACGCGCGAGCTGGTGCTGGAACATGCGCTGGCCGGCGCCGGCCACGCGACGCTGTCGCTGTACCAGTACTCGGTAAGCGACCTGATCAACCAGCAGCTCGACCCGGACAGCGGCATGCTGGTGTTCCGCAACCTCGACCATGCGAATGCCAGGGGCATGGAAGCGGCCCTCGAACGCCAGCTGGGCGGCGCCCGCCTGCGCGCCAGCTATGCCTGGCAGCAGGCGCACGACCGCCAGGGCGCACCCCTGATCGACTCGCCGCGCCACCTCGCCAAGATCAACCTGGTGGCGCCGCTGCCGCGCGGGGAGTCCCGCCTCGGCATGGAACTGCTGTGCAGCGCGGCGCGCCTGGGCGCCTTCGACAGCGCGGCCGGCGGCTATTGCACCGGCAACCTGACCTTGAACGTCCCGCGCGTGCTGCCGATGGCCGACCTGTCGCTGAGCCTGTTCAATGCCTTCGACAAGCGTTATGCCGACATCGCCGGCCCGGCCTTCGAACAGGCGGTGCTGGCGCGCCAGGGCCGCAGCGTGGTCGCCAAGCTGGCCTACCGGTTCTGAGATGCGGCCCCTGCACATGAAAAAGAAGGCGATCGCGGCGGCCTGCGCCGGCCTGGCCCTGCTGGCCGCCGCCAGCCATGCCCAGGTGCCCGAGGCCCAGCTCAAGGCCGCCTATATCTACAACTTCGCCATGTTCACCACCTGGCCGCCCGACCCCGCCCTGCAGAAGCTGCCCTTCGTCGTGTGCGCCAATCCGGAAGCCGCCATGTGGACCGCGCTGCAGGGCTACAACGGCAAGCCGGTGAACGGCCGCGCCTGGACCCTGGCCGAACTGGCGCGCCCGAAAGGCGGACGCTGCGACATCGCCATCCTGGCGCGCGGCGCCGAACGTCCGGCCGCACTTGCCGCCACGCTCGCCGCCGGCACGCTGGTGGTGCGCGACGGTGCCGGCCACGGCAGCGCCGCCATCACCCTGCTCGACGACGACGAACACGTGCGCTTCGACGTCGACACCCAGGAAGCCGCACGCAGCGGCCTGCGCTTCAGTTCGCGCCTGCTGCGCCTTGCAAGGAACGTCCAATGAATGCCGCCCTGAATCCCGTGGCGGATCCCATACCGGATCCGATGCAGCCGCGGCGCCCGATGGCGCTCAGCCGGATGCTCGGCCTGGGCCAGTTCCTGGCGGTCGGCGCCGCGCTCGGGGTGCTCTGCTTCACCCTGCTGGCCTACCAGTTCGTCTCGCTGCGCGCGACCCTGACCGACGACGTGACGGTGCAGGCTGCGATCATCTCGGAGAGCGTGGCCGCGTCGCTGATGTTCCACGACCAGGATGCCGCCGCCGACATGCTGCACTCCTTCCGGCCCTCGCCCTTCCTGGCCTCGGCCACGGTACTCGACCGCCAGGGCCTGCCCTTTGCCAGCTACCGCAACGCCGCACTGAAGAACCTGCCCGCGCCGCTGCGCGGCCTCGACCGTTTCGCGCCGTTCGCGCCGGTGTCGGTCACCCACCCCGTCAGCTACCGCGGCATCGCCCTCGGCCACGTGGTGCTGCGCGCCCACACCCAGGGCATCCAGGCCGCCATGCTGCGCTACGGCGCCCTGCTCGCCCTGGCCTCGCTGGGCGCGATGCTGGCGACCTCGCTGGTGACGCGCCGCACCAAGGCGCGCATGCGCCGTGCCGAACAGGAGCTGCACTACCTGGCCTACACCGACCCGGTGACCGGCCTGCCGAACCGCCGCTGCACCTACGAAGCGCTGGAAGCCGAAGTCGCCGCGCGCGGCCGCGACGGCGGACGCTTTGGCCTGCTGCTGCTCGACCTCGACAACTTCAAGATCGTCAACGACACCGCCGGCCACGCCGCCGGCGACCGCCTGCTGCGCCAGGTGGCCAGCGTGCTGCGCGCCACCGTGCGCCCGAGCGACCACATCGGCCGCATCGGCGGCGACGAATTCGCGGTGATCGTCTCGCCGCTGGAAGAACTGGGCGACCTGGAACGCATCGCCCAGCGCATCATCGCCGGCCTGCGCCAGCCGCTGCAGATCGAAGGCCAGGCCGTGACGGCCACCGCCAGCATCGGCGTCAGCACCTTCCCGCATGACGCGCCGACCATGAGCGAGCTGCTGAGCAATGCCGACGTCGCGCTCTACCGCGCCAAGGCCAAGGGCCGCGACAACGTGGCGGTGTTCGAGCCCGGCATGATCCGGGCCACCCAGCGCCGCGCCAGCCTGGAACGCGACCTGCGCCTGCACCTGGAAGCCGGCATGCTGGAACTGGCCTACCAGCCGCAGTTCGCCTGCGCCGGCGGCGCGCTGGTCGGCGCCGAAGCCCTGCTGCGCTGGCAGCATCCGCAGCACGGCGCCATCTCGCCGGTCGAGTTCATCCCTATCGCCGAGGAATGCGGCCTGATCGTCGACCTCGGCAAGTGGGTGCTGGAGCGCGCCTGCCTGGATGCGGTGGCGCTCTACCGCGAGACCGGTGTGCCGCTCAGCATGGCGGTGAACGTGTCGGCGCGCCAGCTGCGCGACCGCGGCTTCATCGATGTCGTCGAAGCGACCCTGGCGCGCACCGGCATGCGCCCCGAGCTGCTGGACCTGGAACTCACCGAAAGCATGCTGATGGAAGACATCGGCGTCGCCACCGACTTCATGCACAAGGTGCGCGCCCTCGGCGTGCGCCTGTCGATCGACGATTTCGGCACCGGCTATTCCTCGCTGGCCTATCTGCAGACCTTCCCGATCAACCACCTCAAGATCGACCGCAGCTTCGTGCGCCAGCTGCCGCAATCGGGCACCACCATCGCCGGCGCCGTGATCGGGCTGGCCCACGGCTTCAATCTGACGGTGGTGGCCGAAGGCGTGGAAGAACCGGCCCAGCTGGAATGGCTGCGCCAGGCCGGCTGCGACTACGTGCAGGGTTATCTGCTGGCGCGTCCGCTGCCGCTGGCGGCCTTGCGCGAGAAGATGATGAGCATGCCGGCCGCAGTGTCACCCTACGCCGGCACGTCCACGATCAACGTTTGATCCAGCGCGCGGATGCGCTTCTCCACGTAATAGCCGCCGGCTTCCACGTAATGCAAGGCGCAGCGCGTGCACACGGCGCACTGCCAGATCACGCAGCGGTTGTAGGGGAAATGGCGCAGCGCGATCGGCGCCGCGGCCGACCAGTAACTGCTGCCCTGCGGGTGGTATTCGTCCCAGGTCGCTTCCTGGTAGGGATCGTCGACCAGGGTGCCGACGGTGCGCATCTGCTGCTCGGGAAACTCGGCGGGAACCCGTGTCCATTCGCGGAAACTGTCGATCGCGCAATCGCAGGGACGGCTGACCGCCTGCGATTGCGCGGCCAGCGCTTGTAATTCTTCCAAATTCAGTTTGTCGTCATGGGCCATGGGCGCATTCTACCCGCCGGCCCATGCCACCATCAGAAGACTTGATTCAGGCCGAGCATGAAGCCGGTGGGATTGAAGCCCGGTGTGGCCACCGCGCCCACCAGGTCGCCGCCATTCGGCAGGCTATAGGTGGCGTTGCGCTTGTTGAACACCTTGCCCCAGCTGGCGTACAGGGTGGTCGTCTCGAGCAGCCTGTAGGTATAGGCCATGCCGACCAGGTCGGCGTCGCGGTCGGGGATCAAGGACTTGTCATCCGCCCGCGTATAACTCGCCAGCAGGGTGCCGCCCGCCAGCGGCACGCTGGCGCTCAGGCTCCAGCCGAACACCTTGGACAGCGACCGGGTGCCGTTTTCATAGCCGCCGCCGCTGATCTTGCCCTGCACGATGGTCGCATACACGCGGGCAGGGCCGAAATCGTAGTTGGCACCGATCTGGAAGCCCTTGCGCGAAGCCAGCCCGGTCTCGCCCAGCGACGGATTGAAACCGGCATTGCGCACGTCCCACAGCGTCAGCGCCGCCTTCAGCGGCCCTTCCGCATAGAACACGGCCAGGTCGGCGCCGCGCCCGGCCCGGTCAGTGGTGGAATTGGTCGGCGTGCCGACCACCGTGTTGACGTTGTTGCCGGCGCCCGAGGTCAGGGTCAGCTGGGCGGTGACGCCCTGGTATTTCGGCGATATGTAGACCAGCGAATTGTTGAAGCGGGTCGGCATGCTGGCCACTACCGGCAGGAAGGTGGCCGAGGAGCCATACAGCCCCGCCCCCATGGCCGTGGCTTCGGACACCGATGCCAGATAGGAACCGGCATATTGGCGGCCCGCGGTGACGGTACCGTAAGGCGTTTTCAGGCCGGCATAGATCTGGCGCGAAAAGAACTGCGTGCCGTTGCTGGTCAGCGCCCCGTTGGAGTTGACGGTGTTGTTGACGCCCAGGGTCGGCGTGCCCGTGCCCACCGTGCCGGTGTTCACCGACAGCCCCGCCTCCATCAGGTAGACAGCCTTGATGTCCTCGTTGATCGCTTTCTCACCCTTGATGCCCAGGCGCGAAGCCGTGTAGCCGCCGGAACCGACATTCGTCTTGTTGCCGTATCCGCTATCCGCGCGCGACACATCGATGTCGGCCACGCCATAGATCGTCAGCGCGGGCGTCGCCGGCCCGGTGGGCACGGCAGCCTGCAGCCCCGCACCGCGCGCCGGACCGCCGGTCTGGATCTCGCGCGCTTTCAACGTCTCGACCGTTGCCATCATCTGCTGGATCAGTGCTCGTTGTTCGGCGACTTCGCGGCGCAGGGCTTCGATTTCGGTTTCTTGCTGAGCCAGGGCAGGCGCGGAGATCGATATGGTCAAGGCCAGGATGGCGAGGGCCAGGGGTGTGCGGGTTGGGTGGCGGGGCTTCGTTGGCTGCATGCTTTGTCTCCTTGGGATTGTTGATGCTTGGGGGTTGGCGTCGGGGATTTTGTTGATGCCCGCGCTCGGCCGTACTGGCGTTGCCACTTGTTATTATTTTTTGAACTAATGATGATGCTTTTTGAATATGGATGAGTGTAAATATTCGATTCAAGCAATTTCTTTGTCAAGCATTTGCTATTGAAAGCGTTGTTAAGCCGTTTTCGTTGTTGCTCAACAAAAAGCAGTCTTAATGATTTTCCTCAAGGTTTTAGCTGAATCAATTTGTGTTCTTTATAGAACCTACTTGCAGTATTTTTTATTACCGTAAATTTCACTTCTGCTTCTGGATGAATACGCCAAGCCAAAAAGCTATTTTTTAAACCAGGGCGCAAGAAAAGGATTCCACGCCACAGCTGTCGCGCGCTGTATTGTTCAGACGATGTGTGTCACGCAACGGACGATCGTCAGGGTAGGACATACCCTTGCGTCATCAAAGACTCAGGGTCACGTCCATGGAAAAGCTGCCATTCGATATCAATCTTGCGCTGGAGCGCATCGAAGCAGCCGTACAGCCCTGGCCCAAGGCAGCGCTGTTCCAGCTGGCCGAAGAAGGCTATACGGCGGTATTCGAACAACTGCTGGCCTGCATGATCTCGATCCGTACCTACGACGAAGTCACGCTGCCGGTATCGCGCAAGCTGTTTGCCCAGGCACGCACACCGGCAACGATCAGCCAGCTCGGCTGGGACGAGCTGGATGCCCTGATCAGTCCCAGCACCTTCCACGAGCGCAAAGCCCAGCAGATCCTGGCTATCGCACGTGCAATGGAAGAACGGTTCGGCGGCACGCTGCCCGGCGACCGTGAGCTGCTGCTGTCCTTTGCCGGTGTCGGTCCCAAATGCGCGAACCTGGTGCTGGGGGTTGCTTGCGGCACGCCGGTGATCAGTGTCGACATCCACGTGCACCGCGTGACCGGGCGCTGGGGCTATGTCAAGGCGTCGACGCCCGAGAAGACGCTGGCGGCGCTCGAAGCCACATTACCGCAGCAGCACTGGATCACCATCAACCGCCTGCTCGTCCCCTTCGGCAAACACATCTGTACCGGTAATCGGCCGCGCTGTTCGACTTGCCCGGTACTAGATATGTGCCAGCAAGTGGGCGTGGTCGAGCATCGCTAAGCCGCCCCCTTTTCCCACCGCAAGGCTTTCTGCCATATGTGCTGACCTGACTAGCAAGTGTTCCGTTTCTGCATGAGCGCTGTTCATTTTTGACACACTGTCCTGCCCATCTCTCATCGCAAGCTTTCGCTTGCACTTGGGGGCTTCCAGGCACGCTGCAAACACCGGCACGGCACAGATATTGCACCTGCTGGCTTGACTGCAGGGATCCGGGGTCACGGCTGACGCCTGTCCATGCAATCGGCATCGCAAGACAACTTATTCTTGAGGAGATCGATCATGACCTGGAGCAAACCGGAGTTTTCCGACTGGCGTTTCGGATTCGAAATCACGCTGTATATCGCCAACCGCTAGGACAGCGGCTGAGCTGGAACCGTGCCCTGCGAGCACACAGCGGGCACGGTTCCCCTTCACTCTAAACACGATGAAAATCATTGTTCTCGGCTCGGCGGCCGGTGGTGGGTTCCCGCAGTGGAATTGCAACTGCCGCAATTGCGCCGGCGTGCGCAGCGGGTCGATTGCCGCGCGCGCGCGTACCCAATCGTCGATCGCGGTAACACAGGACGGCAAGGACTGGGTGCTGATCAACGCCTCGCCCGACATCCTGGCCCAGATCCGCGCGATCCCGGCATTGCAACCGGCACGCGCCGCACGCGACACCGGCATCGCCGCCGTGATGCTGATGGATGCCCAGGTCGACCACGTCACCGGCTTGCTCATGCTGCGCGAAGGCAAACCGCTGCCGCTGTATTGCACCGGTTCGGTATGGGACGACCTGAACACCAGCCTGCCGCTGGCGCCGGTGCTGTCGCACTATTGCGGCCTGCGCTGGCATGCACTGGACCTCATCGGCGACGGTCCTGCCATGCGGCCCGTACAAGTGCCCGGCATCGATGGCATCCGCTTCACCCCACTGACCCTGTCGAGCAAGGCACCGCCGTATTCGCCGCACCGTGAGCACCCCGGCATCGGCGACAACATCGGCCTGGTGATCGAAGACATCGAGAGCGGCAAATCAGCGTTTTACGCACCCGGACTGGGCGCCATTGAACCGCAAGTCGAGGCCGCGATGGGTGGCGCCGACTGCCTGCTGGTCGATGGCACCTTCTGGACCGCCGATGAAATGATCGCACTCGGCTTTTCCCGCAAGCGCGCGACCGACATGGGCCACCTGCCGCAATCGGGCGAGGACGGGATGATCGCCGTGCTCGACCGCACGGGCGAAAGGCGCAAGATCCTGATCCATATTAACAACACCAATCCGATCCTCGACGAGGACTCGGAACAGCGCGCGAGCCTGGCACGCCACGGCATCGAAGTCGCTTTCGACGGTATGGAGATCGACTTATGACGCCCGCCACGCCCTGGAGCCGCAGCGAATTCGAAGCGCAATTGCGTTCACGTGGCGCCGGCTATCACATCCATCACCCCTTCAACCAGAAGATGAACAGCGGCCAGCTGAGCGAGGCGCAAATCCGCGGCTGGGTGGCAAACCGGTTTTATTACCAGGTCAATATTCCGCAGAAAGACGCCGCGATCATCGCCAACTGTCCCGACCGCGAGACGCGGCGTAAATGGGTGCGCCGCATCCTCGACCATGACGGCTGGGACGGCAACGAAGGCGGCATCGACGCCTGGGTGCGGCTCGGCGCCGCAGTCGGCATCGACGCCGACGCACTGTGGTCGCAACGCCACGTGGTGCCCGGCGTGCGCTTCGCGGTCGACGCCTACGTCAACTTTGCGCGACAAACGCCCTGGCAGGAAGCCGTCTGCTCGTCGCTGACCGAAATGTTCGCCCCGCAGATCCACAAGGACCGCCTGGCCAACTGGCCGACGCACTACCGCTGGATCGCACCGGAAGGCTTGCAGTATTTCCGCAGCCGCATCTCGCTGGCGGAACAGGATGTCGAACACGGCCTGCAAATTACGTTGGGCTATTTCACAACCCGTGAACAGCAAGAACGCGCGCTCGACATCCTGCAGTTCAAGCTCGATATCCTGTGGGCCATGCTGGACGCGATTGAGAAAGCTTATCCCTAAGATCCAGGATTGCGCATGCATACCGTTCCCGAAAAACCCGCCCTGTCCCGCCTGTTTCGCATGCAGTGGGAAGAAACGCAGAACAATTATGTGCTGCTGTACCCGGAAGGCATGGTCAAGCTGAACGGCAGCGCGGCGGAAATCCTGAAGCGCTGCGATGGCGAGCACAGTGTGCCCGCCATCGTCGAGGAGCTGGAACAGGCCTTCCAGGCCAGCGGCTTGCGCGCGGACGTCGACGATTTCCTGCGCGCCGCCAGCGAACGCGGCTGGTTTGCCTGACCCCGGCCATGAACACGCCAGCGCCCTGCCCGCCCGACGCGCCTGCCTCACCCTCGCTGGCGGTGGCACCGCCGCGCTGGCTGCTGGCGGAGCTGACCTACCGCTGCCCCCTCCACTGCGCCTTCTGCTACAACCCGGTCGACTACGCACGTCACCAGACCGAACTCTCCACCGAACAATGGTTCGACGTACTGCGCCAGGCCCGCCAGCTCGGCGCGGTCCAGCTCGGCTTTTCGGGCGGCGAACCGCTGGTACGCGACGACCTCGAAGCACTGGTCGGCGAAGGCCGCCGGCTGGGCTTTTATACCAACCTGATCACCTCCGGCATCGGCCTGACCGAAGCGCGCCTCTCCCGCATGAAGGCACTTGGCCTGGACCACATCCAGCTCTCCTTCCAGGACTCGACGCGCGAGATGAACGACTTCCTGTCGAGTACCAAGACCTTCGACCTCAAATTGCGGGTCGCCAGGCTGATCAAGCAGTACGACTATCCGATGGTGCTGAACGTGGTGCTCCACCGCTACAACCTCGACCACGTCGGCCGCATCATCGACATGGCGCTGGAGATGGGCGTCGAGTACCTGGAGCTGGCCAACACCCAGTATTACGGCTGGGGCCTGCTCAACCGGGCGCAGCTGATGCCGACGCGCGAGCAGGTGGCGCGTGCCGAAGCGGTGGTCAACGAGTATCGCGCGCGGATCGGCAACAAGGTGCGCATCTTGTTCGTGGTGCCGGATTATTTCGAGGAGCGGCCCAAGGCTTGCATGAATGGCTGGGGATCGGTGTTTCTTGGGGTTGCACCGGATGGGGCTGCGCTGCCTTGCCATGCTGCGCGGTCTTTGCCGGGGATTGTGTTTCCCAATGTGCGTGAGGTGAGCTTGAGGGATATCTGGTATGAGAGTGATGCGTTCAATCGTTACCGTGGGGTTGCTTGGATGAAGTCGCCATGTAGCGCCTGTCCGGAAAAGGAGATGGATTTCGGGGGATGCCGTTGTCAGGCTTATGCGATGACTGGAGATGCAGCGAATGCGGATCCGGTTTGTGGGAAATCGCCTCGGCACCAGGAGGTACAGGCTGTTGTGATGCAGGCGAGCGTTAGGCAGGAGGAAACGCAATGGCAGCGTGAGCAGCCGATTGTGTTTCGGACGGATGCGAATTCGCAGCGGAGCGGTGCGAAGGTAGCACCTTGAAAGACAAAGCCCGCTTTTATGCAAGCTCTTGAGTGACTGACTGGTAGGCCTCCCGTGAGTCGAACACGGCACCAACGGATTATGAGTGCGTCGCTAGCGCTTTGCGCTACCTTGCTCCCGCTGCTCTTTCCCTTACAGATCAAAAGTTTACGCATACTCGGCTGTCAGGGCAACCGTTCCTCATAGCGTCTGCCTTGAGCAGAAATTGAGCACAGCCCCGCCCCTCCACCAACGGGGCCTACCCTACCCTACCCCTTCAATTGTGCATTCAGCCTTCAAAATATTTCAGCAAAATTGCAACAGTGAGCTTTAATTGGCAGTTTGAAGTGCACATATCTTACTGGTCCGTTGTCTCTTTCTTTTCCCTACGTTGTCTATATTCCGCAATGCGATGCGGAAGGTTGTACAGATAGTCCAACAGGAAGCCTAAAAAACGAACAGTATCAATAGCATCCGCCTGTGTAGTCGCCACTTGACTCGGATGGGGGTGTGCGGAGTCATTACCAAGCTCACGTAACGTATGGGCCCACTCTTTGATGACTGGGGGGAGCAAACCTTTGTTCGCCAAGTCATCAATTTCTTGACGGAGATTGTTTCCTTTCGCCTGCTGTTCTCGCATGGCGACTTGTAGCGCACTGCGAGCCATTAGCGCCGCAGCGTCCCAACTTTCATCGTTTAGACACTTCTGTGCCTGAAGCCAATATCGTCCCAAGGCCTGTGGCCAGTGCTCAGGAAAACTGTCAGGCTTGGCTGGCCAAGGTAACTGTTCGTAGCTATAAAGGTCCCCGGACTCATTTGCAGACCAAAGCACCATGACATAGCTACTACAGCAGCCGCACTTTAACGTGTCGAAGTTCAAGACCTTGTTACCGTTAGGCTTTTTCTTTTGCTCGCGATTTACCAATCCAAAATTTCCTCGCTCTGTGCAGAACGGGCAAGTGATGCGATACAACTCCAGTTCCCGCCCCCTGTAACCACTTCCCTCACCAAGATGCCACCAGTTACGCATATATCCTCACATCAAGATTCAAATATCAACTCATCACCGAGCTATTGCCTAAACTTTCCCAATAGCAATCACGCCTATCAAATGGAATACTAAGTTCGATACCCTAGGGTAGCACAACGAAAGTTTCCATGTGATAATGGCTTGTCGGTTACTAGTGAGGTAATAATGAGTCGTCCGCACCCTTCCACCAAGGTTTCAAGACATTTTGAGTTAGACCAAGATCAGGCAACACTTGACTTTGTGGACATTCCGATCGGAAACGATGTTCCAGTATTCGCGGATCCTAGTAGGCTCCGGGCACTGGGGTCTCCTTGGGCAAGCGAATGCAACTCTTTACTGCAACATTTCTTTGAAGTTCTACTTGAGCATGTCGTTCAGGGCAAAGAACGAGAAGCCAAGAGACTTCTAGCGCACCTTGCTGAAAGTAACGAATTCCATTTTGGTCTCTCTAAATCTCTCTCAGATGGGCGTGCATTTGGCCCTGTATATGCGGAGCGCATGTGGAATGCGTTAACCAAAAGCAATGCTGCTAAAAGTGGGCTATTAGTAGATATTGAAGACACCTGTTTGTTTATCGAAGGTGTTGGGCCCGACCGAATTTCAGATGCAGTTTGTAATATTTTGCGCGGCCCACTTATACGTTACACCCAAGACATCTGCACTTTTTACGGCATTCCTTTCACCGCAAACGTAAATTCAGGACCAATATGGGACCCACACCATGATCGATGGGACAATTCACTCATAGAGTTACCAACTACACCATATGGACCTTTAATTTTAGTACCAAAAATCGTCGTCCGACATAGGCTTGTATATGACTATGCAACGTATTTCACTCATCACCTTCTCCCTGCAATGCAGGAGAGTGAAAAACAGCTCAACTCAGCCTTGGTTCATACATTGCTAGACGGAAGAAAGCGTGTAACGAAAAAGAGCTTGAAAGAAAAATATGGAGCCGACAAGCTGACTATAGCCGATCAGTCCCGAAGGCATCCTGATGTTCTTCAGCAATACCGAGAAGCTGCCGTACGTCAGTCACGCCCAATTTCGCATAATCAGTTAGCAGAAGTAGAGAATGTTGCCATGCCGGATTTCAGCTCGATGCTAGAGGCAGTCAGGTCAGTCAAGTCTGGCAAGGCTCAGGCAACGGCCTATGAACGTGCTGTGGAAAAACTGCTAACGGCACTCTTCTACCCTTCACTTTCGCACCCTACTCGTCAGTTCAGAATGCACGAGGGAAGAAAAATAGTTGACCTTAAGTTTGTTAACGACCCACGTGACGGCTTCTTCTATTGGCTGAGTATGCACTATCCGGCATCACATGTATGGGTGGAATTCAAAAATTACACTGACGATATATCAAATCCGGAGTTTGATCAGCTTGCTGGTCGGTTTTCGCCTTCAAAAGGTCAATTTGGCCTTCTAATCTGCCGTTCGTTAACTGACTCAACAGCAGCGGAGAAGCGCTCGCAAGACGCCGCTAGGGACCAACGTGGTTTTATCATAGTTCTTACGGATGACGATCTATCTGCTCTTGTAGATCATTATGTTGCGACCCAAGGTGACAGTAAATATCCTTTGCTGCGAGAGAAATTTAATCAGCTCATTATGTAACAGTGTTCCCTTTTAACGCGCGGCACCTCTCGCCTGCTCTCTGTCTAGTTGAGCGCGAGATTCTAAGCCTTCGAGGAGTTCAGTATCATTCTTGTTGGCATTCCTCTAGCATGACGGACACTTCCGATAGGTATGATGGCACTATCGGAGGTATTACATGGCACGTGAAAGGCGGTTATTTTCAGACGAGTCAAGCGCGAGGCAGTCAAGCTGATAGGCCAGCCTGGTGCAAGCAAGGCGGCGATCGCGCGCGACCTTGGCATTGGTGCCAATTTGCTGGGACGGTGGTGCAGAGACGCCAACGTGGATGCAGAAGGCACAGGCGTGCTCGAGAAAGTATCGCCCCAGGAATATGAGCGCATGCGGCGCGAGCTGGCAAAGGTCAAGACGCGCGACATCTTAAAAAAAGGCGCTCGGCTAATTCGCAGCCGACCTCAAGTGAAGTACGGCTTCATCGACAAATATCAAACTATCTGGCCAACACGAACGATGTGTCGTTTGCTCGGGGTATCGAGCAGCGGCTTCTACGACTGGCTCGTCCGGCCAGTAAGTGTGCATGAACATGAGAATGCCCAGCTCCTCGAAGCGATTAAGCACAGCCATGAATCAAGGCTTGTCACAAGCGTCGTCGCGCACCAGGGCAGCTCGATTCGCCGGTCCACGCTATTGCGCCGAACCTGCTTGACCGGAAGTTTGAAGCGACAGGTCCAAACCAGAAATGGGCTGCTGACTTTACTTACGTATGGACTGGGGAAGGCTGGCTGTTTGTCGCCGTCGTCCTCGACCTGTACTCGCGGCGTGTGGCGGGCTGGTCGATGCAACCGACGATGACGGCTCAGCTGGTGATGGATGCCCTACTGATGGCCATCTTCCGCCGTGGCCGGCCTCGTGCAGTCCTGCATCACTCGGACCAGTGCTCGCAATACACGAGCGAGGATTTTCAACGTTTGCTCGATTCCCACGGCATCGTTTGCAGCATGAGCCGTCGTGGTAACTGCTGGGACAACGCTGCAATGGAAAGCTTCTTCTCGACGCTCAAGACTGAGCGCCTGAGCAAAAAGCACTACCGGACCAGGGATGATTTACGTGCTGATGTGTTCGACTATATCGAAAGGTTCTACAATCCACACCGGCGTTATTCCACTATCGGCTACATCAGCCCGGTACAATTTGAAAATCTAAAATGCGCCTAGCGGAAGTGTCCGTGACGATGGGGGAATGCCACTCGGACTAATGTAGCGGAAGTTGCCATCGACACGAAATGATGATTAGAGTGAGGGGGGGGAATGCCGCCGGCAGGAAATCAATATCTCGAAGCACGTTATCAATGGGTTCCAGACAATGGGTATGTGCTCTCGGTCACCGCAGAACGATTGAAGGAGCTCGAAAGAGATTTAGACGTCCAAAGTATATGCAGCCAAGGAATTCCCAAAATTCCCACCGCCATGCGCCGCCGCTCGATGCTGTGCTTCATCAGCGTCAAAAAAGGATTTCTTACGCATGTGGCCCGCAGCGCGGTTTATTACCCAGCTGAATCTGGACGAGATAAGCTCGATATTTGGAACCTTACTACACTCACGAAACCAGTACGGACATCAGTCATCAAGAAAAAGGTTCAAGGAAAGCAAGGCTGGCGTGCAAAGCGAGCTCTTGACGGCGGCCATATCTCGGCTGCGGCTTTCGAGCTCGTCATGGAAGCTTTGCATCGAGTCGACACCGAAGCTGCAGGAATTGCTGAGAGCTTGATTGATCGGCGTCCTCCAGCACCTGATCCTACTCCGACCGATGCAAAGATAAATTGGGCGTATCAACGAGATGCAGTGGTCACTTCTCTTGAAATCGCACGCATTCCGAAAGAGCGATTGAAGGTTCGAGCTCAGCTGAATGGAAGCGCATCAGCCGATATAACTTCAATTTTCGACAGCGAAGATGACGTAACAACGATCGAGGATTTAGCAATTCTTCAGGATCTCGATGACGTCAATGAAGATTGGGATCTTGTTAAGCGTCAGCGCTATCCAGCAAAGACATTTATCAATGGGGAAACAAAGCTGACTGTAATTCTGGCGAACAAGCTACCGCTTGAAAGGCAGCTTGGAGTTGATCTCGTTTATGTCAACGAGACGTTAAAGTCCGTTGTTTTTGTACAATATAAGATGTTTGCAGGATCTGATGGCGAGAATGGATACAGACCGGACGACCAACTCGCCGAAGAGATACGGCGCATGGACGCAGTCGCTGCGAAAATTTCAGGAATAGGAGAAGATGACAGCTGCGATGGATATCGGTTAGGACCTGATCCTTTCTTCCTCAAATTCTGCAGTAAACTCTTATCGCACGATGCTACGGGGCATGTACCGGGCATTTACGTTCCTGTTAGCTACTGGAAGCGGCTGGTCAAAACTCATATGGGAAAGGGGAAGCGGGGCGGTACCGTTATTTATGCGGAGACCTTCGGCAGGCGCCACTTGACCCCGACGCATTTTATTGACATGGTAGGCCGCGGCTGGGTTGGCACGTCGGCGCTTCAGACAGACGCCCTGGCGCCGTATCTAAAAGCGATGCTGAGCGGTAAGAAGTCAGTCGTTTTGGCGGTCGAGTCATTGAATCCGGCCAGCTTGGACCCTGATAGTGAGGATGAAGAACATGCCCCCCCACGCCGAACGGTGCAACCGCCCAAGCCAAAGTACCCAGGCAAGAAGCCGAAAATAATTGAAATTTGAACTTCGCGGACAACTTAAGAGGAAGCAAACAAAGCTTACCGAGGCAAAACTCTTAGATTGATTTTCAGTGGTGTCCCAGTCGAGCCGGGAACTGACGTTCCAGAAAGAAATATATGGATCTTTTTATGGGTACACTACCCGAATATGCCTTAGGGTTACTACAGGGCTTGAATGAAGAGAAATTTGAGAAGAGCGCGGTGCCGAAAGGCGTATCAAAAAAAAGGTGGATGCTGATGTTCGACGTTATAACAAGATAAAGTGCGGGTTGATCCCTATCATAAAATTGATATCCAAAGGTATGCGTTAAAATCTCTGTTTGAGGAAACTTATAAAGCCCTGCATTTAACCGATCATCCATACTCAGCTTTCGACTCATATAGTTATGACCCCGCAAAAAACGGACAAAACATTATTAAACATGGCTTTGGATTTAATGAAATCCTTAGTTACTCAAGTGAATTTGGAACGTTGATGGTTCCCTGTCCCGACGGTAACGACGGGACAAGATGCGTAATATTTTCAAATATGGATACAGGAGTTAATGGAGGAAATTTGGATCTTCCTTTTCCGGGCACCATGGGGAAGGTTTCCACTTTATCTGTGGCACAACAACGCGTCGGAGGCTTTAGATTCATTTCCTCTATGCGCCTGAGTCGAAAGAGTTATTTGCGGACGATGATGGGATCATTCAAGAATATATATGACTACGATCCGAACGCAAAAGACTGCTTCGTAAAACGTTGCGCGGAGATTGTTGAACGAGATCTTTTCAAATAAGGCACGCATTCTCGCTTATCTGTTGGCGGCACATTAAACGACTCTGTTAAAAACTCTTAAGAGTGCCGAACAAAACCTATAAGATCGCCTTGCGACTTCTCGCTGCACAGACGTACTGTCTTTGATTTCCACATTGTGAAATGGCGCGATAGCGACCGTTGATATCATTGTATTACGGAAATCACGTAGACGAAAACATATGCAACTTACTGTTAGGCAGCTGGCCGCGCGTTTTGTCCCGCAGCTGGCCTTCCTCGACATTGGCTTGCCGAACATGAGCGGTTACGATGTGGTACGTGCCTTCGCAAGCATTTGTCGTCAGGCGGTACTCGTCTGGTGTCGCTTCCCGCTGGGGAGCAGCGAAGGATTGGCAAAGAAGCAAAGAAACTGGATTGACACTCATCTCACGAAATCCGTATCGATGGAGATGCTGGCAAGGCAATGCCTGACCTGACGCTACCGGTAGTCCAGCAAATTTACAGGGTATAGACTAAATGAATGACGTAAGTGTGGCATGTTGCACTAGCTAAAGGTACGAAATGGATACAGATCAGTGGATCAAGGTAGCGCCTATTATTACCACAATCGTTTTTAGTGCGAGCACCTTATGGCTTGCGATAAAACAGAATTTGGACGGCAATAAGAACGCTCGCCGTGAAGAGTATAAGTTTGCAAAAATTTTCTTTGATGACCTCAAGGCAAATCCAGAGATGCACCCATTTGCTCGCAAGAAGGGATTTCAAGCCATTGGAAGGAATCAGGATTTGCCGCCTTCTGTAATCGAACATCTAATGACGTTTCACGATCCAGTTGCGGCACTAAATGACTATGAAGCATCGAGAGGTTATTTGCAGAACGCTGAGGAACCTGAGTCACTGCAATTATCCTTTGCAGGCGGATCTTTATGGTCAACAGAAAAACGACGCAAGTTCATAAGCGTTGCCTATCTCATCTGCGCTATTATATTTTACTTTTTGGCTTTTACTCCATGGTTTCTTTTGGTGACAGGGAAGATCTCTATGCCCGTCGCCATCAACTTAATCATTGTATTGCTGCCTATCGGAATCACTATTGCAGTGATTGCCGCGCGTGAGTTTATTCAGCTGCGACGTGCGATGCGGCTTATTCAAGCTCAGAGCCGACTAACTACTAATGAAGCTGATCCTAGCCAGTGAGGTCCCAGAGCAGACGGTGAAGCTCGGCAGCTTACTTTTGAAGCCAATGACCGGAACCGGCGAACAGTAGTTAACTGACGTCCGCGAGCTGCCGTACCGAGGTCCGAGACTTCGAGCGGCCAACGGCCGCCGATAAGCGGCGGCTTTCCTGTTCAGGCTTTTTTCGATGCGCTACCATACCCTTTTGCGCAACGCGCCTACTAGGCAGATGCACCTGTTTGCACTTCTTTGTTAGTCACAGCCTATGAATTTACCCGAGAGCGCTGGATCCGCCGTATTAGATGCCCGCCAGCAGATACTGCGGCGTAAGATGAATGATCACCTTGACCAAGTCTTGCGGCTGCGTCCGCTCTCGGCGCAGACGCGGCACGCTCACATGATCGCTAGCGACCGAGACTGGACGATCGCGGAACAGCCGGTGCGTGAACTGCCCTATGCGCTTAACCAGCTGATCTCGCTCGCTTTACGCGATCGGGGCAATGCCTTAATCGAGGAAACCCGGCACCTGAACAACAGGTTCGCCGACCACTCCTACCGCAATATCGAAGCCATCTTGTCGACCGCCCCCGACTGCCTGGACCTCCGGGCGCGGATTCTCGAATGGGGCGAAGAGGTCGCTGCGCAGGTCGTGTATAAGCTGCGCAACCGCGCCAGGCAGAATCCGGTAAAGACCTTCGACTCGGCTTTCCATTCAATCGTTCGCGATCTCGATACCCGGATCGTTCACGGGTCCGACCGGATGTACATGCTGGTTTGGTCGGCTGTCGTGGAGATGCTGCCGTACAAGCTAATCGATGCTTTGCTGCTCCAGCCTGGACATATCGAGATTCACCTTGATGCCCGCAGCGGTCATGCTTCGACAATCGCGATTTCCGACCGGATGCCCAAGTCCTGCGATGCGAAAGCGATCATCAACATGTTCGACTTGTATGGAGTCGAGCCGGCTTCCTACGTCGACAACATGGTCCTCAGGCCCTTGCTCGAAGCGCTGGCAGGCAACTCGTCGCTGCCCGCGCCGGGCGAGCAGTGCAAGCGCTATCAAGCGATGCTGGATGATCTGCTTGAGGCAGCTCCCTACCTCGTTTCGAGCGCACGGGCCGAACGGTTCATGTTCGCTCTGCCGGGCTCGGCAAGGATGGCGGCATTTTCCTTTGTCGCCGGCAGCAGTTGTGCCTCCATCCTCTTTGCCGACGACGCCGATAGTGTGCTGCGTGGGTTGCGCACGTCCTTTTGTCGGGGCGGTCTAGTGCTTGGGTACAGCGGGCAATTCAGTACACTCATGCATCCATGGCGTACGCTGGGCAAAGTGTTTGGCGAGGCGGACGGCCAGTTGCTCGGCTACTGGCTGCTGCAACAGGTTCATGGGCGGGTCGTTCAGGATTATCTGAAGATCAATCACTATTTCCTGGACCCGCCGGTATCACTGCCGGACGACGGTGTCGATGTTACGGAGTTCGACGAAACCCTTGCCTACGTGGCTTGGGCGAAAGCGTCTGAGGATAGCAACGCCAGTACGGAACCGGAGACTGGACCGCCCTTCGCACAAGACCAAGGCCATCCTGGTGCCATTGCGCAACTGCGCCGCCGCCACTTCTTCAAGCTTCTCGCACGTTGTGGTGTCAGCATCGAACAGGGCAAGGGATCGGAGATCAAGCTTTTGCGGGCCGGTTGGCACCCGTTCCGACTCGGGAACCATTACGGGAACAACCCAACCATTCCTTCGTTCCTCGCGATCAACATACTAAAACGTCTGGGTATCACCCGAGACGAATGGCTCGATTCCGTCGCTGCAGATCGATAGTAAGGCGCGGCGCCAGTCACATCAACCGCAGCCCGCCGGGCAGACAGCAATGCGCAGTGTTGAATTAACGGCCGAGCTGAAAGCAGGACCAGAATTTACTTCGGGGAAGCGGATAGCGATAGTGGCCCGTGATTTTAAATGCAAAGAGCACGTCGTTCATCTCTACGCCAGAAGCGATTGGGCTTGGGAAACATCGTCGCCCGATAGAATCGTCGCGTTGCGGGCCACGTAGTTGAAAGAATTTACTTACACAGCCGTTACACGAGCCAGTGTGTTACACAGGAAGGGAATCAGGGGCGACAAGGAACATCACATAAGCCCCTGATTTTTCAGAGAAATTTTGGTAGGCCTCCCGTGAGTCGAACACGGCACCAACGGATTATGAGTCCGCTGCTCTAACCAAGCATGAGCTAGAGGCCCGAAACCGGTACATCCATGCGCGCTAACCAGCTCGCCACTTGCAAGCCCGGACCATGCAGTCCGGAACCTGAAGTGGCGAGAGGATATTGTGTTAGCGTACGCGCGTCAAGCCTCAGCCGCTATTGCCCTCGAGGAAGCTCTTCAGCTTGTCCGAGCGCGACGGGTGGCGCAGCTTGCGCAGGGCCTTGGCTTCGATCTGGCGAATGCGTTCGCGGGTGACGTCGAATTGCTTGCCGACTTCTTCCAGCGTGTGGTCGGTCGACATTTCGATGCCGAAGCGCATGCGCAGCACCTTGGCTTCGCGCGGGGTCAGCGAGTCCAGCACGTCCTTCACCACACCGCGCATCGAGGCGTGCAGCGCCGCGTCCGACGGCGCCAGCGTGTTGTTGTCCTCGATGAAATCGCCCAGATGGGAGTCGTCGTCGTCGCCGATCGGCGTTTCCATCGAAATCGGCTCTTTGGCGATCTTCATGATCTTCCGGATTTTGTCTTCCGGCATTTCCATCTTGATCGCGAGGGTGGCCGGATCGGGCTCGGCGCCGGTTTCTTGCAGGATCTGGCGCGAGATCCGGTTCATCTTGTTGATCGTTTCGATCATGTGCACCGGAATACGGATGGTACGCGCCTGGTCGGCGATCGAGCGGGTAATGGCCTGGCGGATCCACCACGTCGCGTAGGTCGAGAACTTGTAGCCGCGGCGGTATTCGAACTTGTCCACCGCCTTCATCAGGCCGATATTGCCTTCCTGGATCAGGTCGAGGAATTGCAGGCCGCGGTTGGTGTACTTCTTGGCGATCGAAATCACCAGGCGCAGGTTGGCCTCGGTCATTTCGCGCTTGGCCTTGCGCGCCTTCATTTCACCGGCCGCCATCTGGCGGTTGATGTTGCGCAGATCCGGCAGCGGCAGGACGACGCGCGCCTGCAGGTCGATCAGGCGCTGCTGCAGTTCCTTGATCGTCGGGATGTTGCGGCCGAGGATGGCGCTGTAGGCGTGGCCGGCGTTGACTTCGCCGTCGACCCATTCCAGGTTCGTCTCGTTGCCCGGGAAGACCTTGATGAAGTGGGCGCGCGGCATGCCGCAGCGGTTCACAGCCACGTCCAGGATCTGCTTCTCGATGTGGCGCACTTCGTCGACCTGGCCGCGCAGGGTGTCGCACAGCTTTTCGACGACTTTGGCGGTGAAGCGGATGCCGAGCAGTTCGTTCGAGATCGCTTCCTGGGCCTTGGTGTAGTCCTTCGAGTTGTAGCCCTGTTTCTCGTAGGCCTTGCGCATCTTGTCGAATTGCTGGCTGATGAAGGAGAAGCGCTCGAGGGCGTTGGTTTTCAGCTGCTCGAGTTGCTCGGCGGAATAGCCGGCGGCGCCGGAGGCGGCATTGCCGTCCTCTTCCTCTTCCTCTTCGGCCTCGTCGCCTTCGTCGTCTTCGTCGTCGTCGGATTCGGCGGCGGCCGGTGCGGGTGCGGCCGGCGGCGTTTCTTCGGCGCCGTCGGCGTCGACCAGGCCGTCGACGATTTCGTCGATCTTGATTTCGTCGTTTTCGATGCGGCGGGCGGCGTCGATGATTTCGTCGATCGTCACCGGGCAAGCCGAGATCGCCTGGATCATGTCGCGCAGGCCGTCTTCGATGCGCTTGGCGATTTCGATTTCGCCTTCGCGCGTCAGCAGCTCGACCGAGCCCATTTCGCGCATGTACATGCGCACCGGGTCGGTGGTGCGGCCGAAGTCAGAGTCGACCGTCGACAGTGCGGCTTCGGCGGCGGCTTCGGCTTCGTCGTCGCTGGTGACGGTGGCGACGTTATCGGACAGCAGCAGGGTTTCGGCATCGGGCGCATGCTCGTAGACGGCAATGCCCATGTCGTTGAAGGTGCCGATGATGCCTTCGATCGCTTCCGGATCGACGATGTTTTCCGGCAGGTGGTCGTTGATCTCGGAATAGGTCAGGAAGCCGCGCTCCTTGCCCGACTTGATCAGGGCCTTGAGCTTCTGGCGACGAATTTCGAGTTCTTCTTCGCTGGCCTCGGTGTCCGACGAGAAGGCGTCTTTCAGCAGCGCTTTTTCCTTGGCCTTGCGGTCCTTGGCCTTGGCCTTGTCGACTGCCTTCAGCTCGGCGCGCTCGACCGCGTTGAGCGCGGCGACTTCGTCGTTCTCGGGGGTGAATTCCTTGGGTTTGCGGCCACGGCGGCCCGGCACCTTGACGGCCGGCAGCACGTAGCCCGAGGTGTCGATTGCGGCAAGGGCTTCCGCATCGGTGGTCTGGCTGACAGGCGCAACACCCGCGACGCGGGCTTCCGCCTTGTCCTGCGAATTGTCTGCCTTGGCGGACATCCTGGTGGTTTTGGTAGCCACGTTGGTTTCGGGTTTCTTGGTTGGCACAGGCGCTCTCGAAGTCACGACGACCACTTTACGATGGTTAAAGATAAAGTTTTGTTACCTTACATCATACGCTGCAGGCACAAATCTGTTGCCCTAATAACTGAAACTCCACGCCCGCTTCGCACGAACAATCGTTTCAAAGCTTGCAATAGTTAGCGTTTTATTATAGCACGCGTCACAAGACTTTCCAGTCGAGAACACCCCGGCCGTGGCATGCGGCCGTCAGGCGAATTTGGCTGGGGTGTCGTTGGCGGATTCCCGCATCAAGAGGTCCTGCTGGGCTGTGATTTCGCGATAGCGGGCACTCACCTGATCTGGGGTCAGACCGGACGAAAACAACTGGCTCAACTCCTGTTTTAAGACATCCATCTTGATTTGCCTCACAGCGCTTACGATCCACACGCGGTCTTGATCGATATCCGATTCGGGCTCGGCGGCGATCTCCGAAATCAGGTTGTCGTACTCGTTGCTTGTCTCTTTCAATTGCTGGGACAAGGCGGCGAAGGTACCGTTGGCCCCGAGTGCCTGGGCCATCTCGACCAGCTGGCGCAAACGCTCGCCGGCCTCGCCGCCGAAATGGTCGAAGGCGCGCTGGGCGTCATCGTCCAGGTCCAGCGACAGCGCCGGATGGGACACCAGCATGCGCATGATCTGCAGTTCCAGCCCCACCGGTTCCGGCCGACCCTGGCGCGGCGGTGCCTTGCGCGCCACCGATACCGGCTTGGACAACTCGAACAACGCTTCGATCTCTGCCGGGGTTGACTCGGTAAGGTTCGCCAGCCCGCGCACGATCTGCAGGCGCAATGCCGACGGTGCCATCGATTGCAGCAGCGGCTTGGCGTCGAACTGGACGCGGGCGCGTCCCTCCGGCGTGTCGAGCTCGTGTTCGGTGGTGACTTCGCGCAGCAGGAATTGCGACAGCGGCATGGCTTCGTTGATTTCCTGGGCAAAGGCATCGGCGCCGAATTCGCGCACATAGCTATCCGGGTCATGTTCCTGTGGCAAGAACAGGAAGCGGATGGTCTTGTTGTCCGACACTTGCGGCAAGCAGGCTTCCAGCGCGCGGCGGGCGGCACGGCGGCCGGCCTTGTCGCCGTCGAAGCTGAAGACCACGTTGTCGGTCTGGCGCAGCAGTTTTTGCACGTGGGTGCTGGTGCAGGCAGTGCCCAGGGTTGCCACTGCCTGCGGGAAGCCGAGCTGGGCCAGGGCGACCACGTCCATATAGCCCTCCGTCACCAGCACATAGCCGGCATCGCGGATGGCCTGGCGCGCTTCGAACAGGCCGTACAGCTCCTGCCCCTTGTTGAACAGCGGGGTTTCCGGCGAGTTCAGGTATTTCGGTTCGCCGCCATCCATCACGCGGCCGCCAAAGCCGATCACCTGGCCCTTGCTGTTGCGGATCGGGAACATCACGCGTTCACGGAAGCGGTCATAGCGTTTCTTGTTGCTGCCGTCCTCGTCGACGCGGTCGATCACCAGGCCGGACTCGACCAGGGCCAGTGCCTCGTAATCGGAGAACACCGAGCGCAGGCTGTCCCAGCCCGAGGGCGCGTAACCCAGACCGAAGCGCGCGGCCACCTCGCCGGTGAGGCCGCGGCCTTTCAGGTAGGCGATCGCGGCCGGCGCGGCGCGCAGCTGGGCGCGGTAGTAGTCGCAGGCCAGGTTGAGGGCCTCGGTCATCGCCATCGATTGCGCCTGCTGGGCGGCGCGCTGCTGCGGCGGGATCTTGTCGTCGGCTTCGGGCACGATCATGCCGACGCTTTGCGACAGGTCCTTGACCGCATCCACGAAGCCCATGCCGGAATATTCGATCAGGAAGCCGATCGCGGTGCCATGGGCGCCGCAGCCGAAGCAATGGTAGAACTGCTTGGTCGGGCTGACGGTAAAGCTGGGCGATTTCTCGTTGTGGAAGGGGCACAGCCCCATGTAGTTGGCGCCGCCCTTCTTGAGCTGGACGTAACGGCCCACCACGTCGACGATGTCGACACGATTGAGCAGATCGGTAATGAATGTTTGCGGGATCACTTGATAATCACAGTGCTTTGTCTAAGGTCAGACTATACCGCAGGGCTCGCTACAAGTTGATTACGAACAAGGCAGCGAAGATGCCGGCGCCCCGGCACATACTGCGTGGGGCGCCCGCAACATTGGCGGACATCAGGCGCCGCTGAGCGCTTTCTTGACCTGAGCCGACACGGCCGTCATATCGGCGCGGCCGGCCAGCTTCGGCTTCAGGATGCCCATTACCTTGCCCATGTCCTGCGGTCCGGCTGCGCCCGAGGCGGCCACGGCGGCGGCGACTTCAGCGGCGACTTCTTCTTCCGACAGGCCAGCGGGCATGTAGTTTGCCAGCACCACCAGTTCGGCTTTTTCGATATCGGCCAGGTCGGCACGGCCGCCGGCTTCGAATTGGGTGATCGAATCCTTGCGCTGCTTGATCATCTTTTCGACGATGGCGACGGTCTGGGCATCGTCCAGCTCGATGCGCTCGTCCACTTCCCTGCGCTTGATTTCGGCGAGGATCAGGCGGATCGTGGCCAGCTTGCCGCTTTCCTTGGCGCGCATCGCGGCTTTCATGTCGTCGGTGATCTGGTTTTTCAAGCTCGTGCTCATGGATTCATTCTCCGTTTTATTCTGAAGATGCAAAAGGCAAAACCCGCTGCGGCAACTACCGGAGCGGGCTTCGACGTATTCAGGCCTGCAATCCGCGACTGGCATCGTGGCCGGTCGCCGGTGCGGCGGCTGAACAGAATTAGTACAGTTTCTTCGGCAGTTGCTGGCTGCGGATGCGCTTGTAGTGACGCTTCACGGCAGCGGCCAGCTTGCGCTTGCGCTCTGCGGTCGGCTTTTCGTAGAACTCGCGTGCGCGCAGTTCGGTCAGCAGACCGGTTTTTTCGATAGTGCGCTTGAAGCGACGCATAGCGACTTCGAACGGCTCGTTTTCTTTAAGGCGGATAGTGGTCATGTAAAAATGAAACCGTTGGATTTAGGGAAGAACGAAATTCTAACAGCTTTTCAAGTTCTGTAAAAGGTTTTCAACCGCTGTGCCGGAATTGCCACAAGTACCATGCCTCGCAACATGTCACGCGATGCTGGCCCCTGCGGCGACGCCTGAGGCCCATGCCCACTGGAAATTGTAGCCACCCAGCCAGCCGGTCACATCGACCGTCTCGCCGATGAAATACAGGCCCGGCACTTTGTTGGCCATCATGGTCTGCTGCGACAGTTCGCGCGTATCGACGCCGCCCAGGGTCACCTCGGCCTTGCGATAGCCCTCCGAACCGGTCGGCACGATGGACCAGCGGTTGATCGCGTCGCCCAGCTTGCGGAGTTTGGCGTCGGCCATGTCGGGCAGGCGCGCGTCCGGGGCGAAACCGTTCGCCAGCAGCAAGCCTTCGGCCAGGCGCGCCGGCAGCCATTGCGACAGGATATTGCCCAGCTGCTTCTTCAGCGTGGTCTTGGATGAGATCAATTCCTCGGTCACGTCGATTTCCGGCAGCAAATTGATCACGATCGGGGTGCCCGGCTGCCAGTAGCTGGAAATTTGCAGGATGGCCGGGCCGGACAGGCCGCGATGGGTGAACAGCAGGTCTTCGCGGAAGTGGCCGTACTTGCTGCCCTTCCCTTTCTTGCTCCCTGTTTCGACATCGACCTCGAGCGCGATGCCGGCCAGCGGCACGAAAGGCTGCCAGCTGGGACCGTCGAAGGTCAGCGGTACCAGGCCGGGACGGGTCTCGATGAGGTTCAGATCGAACTGCTTGGCGATGCGATAGCCGAGGTCGGTGGCGCCGATCTTGGGAATGGAGAGGCCGCCGGTTGCCACTACCACATTGCTTGCCAAGATGGGTTCGCCATCCGTGGCGACGAGGAACAGGTCGCCGTCTTTTTCGACGCCGCTGACCTTGCAGGGCATGCGCCAGCTGACGCCGCCGGCGTCGCACTCGGCTTTCAGCATGCGGATGATCTGTTCGGCCGAATCGTCGCAGAACAGCTGGCCGCGGTGCTTTTCGTGGTAGGCGATGCGGTGCTTCTTGACCAGGTCAAGGAAATCCTGGGCCGTGTAGCGCGACAGCGCGCTGCGGCTGAAGTGCGGGTTCTCGGACAGGAAGTTCTGCGGGCCGGCGTTGACGTTGGTGAAGTTGCAGCGTCCGCCGCCGGAGATGCGGATCTTTTCGGCCAGTTTGGCGGCGTGGTCGACCAGCACCACGCGCTTGCCGCGGCCGGCGGCGATTGCCGCGCACATCATGCCGGCGGCGCCGGCGCCGATTACTGCCACATCGTATTGGTTTGCCATGCTGCTGGGTTCCTGCTGCTTACAAAGGGCGTGATTGTATACGTAGGGTGGGCACCATGTGCCCACGTAGAGGTTTGCGTGATGTCGGCTTTCGCGTGGGCACGGGGTGCCCACCCTACGACAGCCGTGGCCTTGCGGTAGCGTGGACGGGTTTCCCGTCCACGCGTCGATACGAAGCGGGCGAGCCGACTCGCCGTCCGCGTCCACCCTACGAACGCAGCGCCCGGCTCACCTGCACGCAATGCGCCACCTGCGCCGCGATCGGCGGCGGCACCGGCTGCTCGCCGCGCAGGGCGCGGGCGATCCAGTCGGCGGTGGCGGCGGCGTCACGGCCTTCGGGGGCCGGGGCCAGGGTGTCGACGGGGGCGTCGCGCTCCACCAGCAAGCGTTGTTCGCCCTGGTGGAACCAGTCGATCTGCTGGGCGCGGTTGGCGTTGGCGACGGTTTCGCCTTCGGTGCCGCGCATCAGGAAGGCGTCGCCGCGGGCGTGCGGGGCGGCACTGCCGAAGTAGGTGCTCAGCATGCTCAGGTATTCGGGGTGGGTGTAGGACACCAGACGCAGCGCCGGCCCCTCGAAGGGCTGCAGGATCTTCACCAGGGTGTGCGTCGAATTGCGCACGCCGAGGATGCGCCGCAGCGACAGCTGATGCGCCAGTTGCGGCGCCAGGCGCTCGATCGGCATGAAGCAGGGTTTGCCTGCGGCGAAGGCGTCGAGCATGTCGGCGGTGGAGCCGGTCGGCCCGATGCCCATCTCGGCGAAGATCTCGGCGGTGGTGACGCGCCCCGGATCGTCCTGCACGCCGTGCACCAGCACCGGCACGCCCTCGCGCGCCAGCAGCAGCGCCAGCAGCGGGGTCAGGTTGGCCAGCTTGCGCGCGCCGTTGTAGCTGGGGATCAGCACCGGGGCAAAGTCGCCAGGCGGTGCCGGCAGCGGCGCGAACGAGGCCTCGGCCGCGTCCATGAAGCCGGCGATCTCCTCGACCGACTCGCCCTTGATGCGCATCGCCAGCAGGATGCCGCCCAGTTCGAGATCGGACACGCGGCCCTCCAGCATGGCGCCGTACAGCAGGCGCGCATCTTCGCGCGACATGCTGCGCGCGCCTTTCACGCCGCGGCCGATTTCCTTGATGAAGCGGGCCGCGGCAAATGGTGCCGATGACGCTTCCGTGGTGGTGTGCAGATTGGTTTCCATGGACGAAAGAATACCACCGCGCTCTGGCGGCGACACAATCACTCGAAATTGCTCGTCAGCAAAATACCTGCGGAATTTTTACGCAAGCGCCTGCATGCCCGGCGTTTTCCGGCTAGACTGGTCGATCCCTCAGGAAAGAATCTCATGCCATGCTGATCACGCCCGATATCGAAAATACCAATGTCTCCTCGTTTGCGACCATGCCGTCGCCCGTCGAGCTGCACAAGACGCTGCCGCTGAGCGACGCCGCCTTCACCACCGTGATGCAAGGCCGCGAGACCCTGCGCAACATCCTCGACCGCAAGGACAAACGCCTGTTCGTGGTCGTCGGTCCCTGCTCCATTCACGATCCGGTGGCCGGCCTCGACTATGCGCGCCGCCTGAAAACGCTGCAGGCCGAGGTCGCGGACACCATGGTGCTGGTGATGCGCGTGTATTTCGAAAAGCCGCGTACCACCACCGGCTGGAAGGGCTATATCAACGACCCGTTCATGGACGATTCCTTCCGTGTCGAAGTCGGCATGGAGCGCGCACGCCGCTTCCTGCTGGATGTGTGCGAACTCGGCCTGCCGACCGCCACCGAAGCCCTCGATCCAATCTCGCCGCAATACCTGGGCGACTTGATCGCCTGGACCGCGATCGGCGCGCGCACCACCGAATCCCAGACCCACCGCGAGATGTCCTCGGGCCTGTCCACCCCGGTCGGCTTCAAGAACGGCACCGACGGCGACATCAGCATCGCCATCAATGCCGTGCTGTCTTCGTCCAGCCCGCACGCCTTTTTGGGCATCAACGACCAGGGCACGGTATCGATCGTGCGCACCAGCGGCAACGCCTACGGCCACGTGGTGCTGCGCGGCGGCGGCGGGCGCCCGAACTACGATTCCGTGTCGGTCGCCATCGCCGAACAGGCGCTGACCAAGGCCAAGCTGCCGGCCAACCTGGTGGTCGACTGCTCGCACGCCAACAGCTACAAAAAGCCGGAGCTGCAGCCGCTGGTGATGTCCGACGTGATCCAGCAGATCCGCCACGGCAACCAGTCGCTGGTGGGTGTGATGATCGAGTCGAATATCGTGAGCGGCAGCCAGCCGATCCCGAGCGACCTCTCGCAGCTGCAGTATGGCTGCTCGGTGACCGACGGCTGCATCGGCTGGGAAGATACGGAAGCGATGCTGCGCAGCGCGCATAAAGAGCTGCTGCAACGGCCGTAACCTTTGTAGGGTGGGCACCCCGTGCCCACGTTGGGCGTTCGCGTAATGCCGGCGTTCGCGTGGGCACGGGGTGCCTACGCCGGCCGCGCCCACCCTACCCGCAACGCGTCCCGAGCGGGCCATGCGCGCCGGCTTTATAATGGTGGATTGCGCATTCCGCTTCCACTCTTCCTCTGCTTCCCATGATTGTCCTCGGCGTCGAATCCTCCTGCGATGAAACCGGCCTGGCTCTGTACGACACCGAGCGCGGCCTGCTGTCCCATGCCCTGCATTCGCAGGTGGCGATGCACGAGGAGTACGGCGGCGTGGTCCCCGAACTGGCCTCGCGCGACCACATCCGGCGCGCGCTGCCGCTGCTGGAACAGGCACTCGACCAGGCCGGCGTGACCAAGCAGGACATCGATGCGATCGCCTATACCCAGGGACCCGGCCTGGCCGGGGCACTGCTGGTCGGCTCCTCGGTCGCGTGCAGCCTCGGCCTGGCGCTGGACAAGCCGGTGCTCGGCGTGCACCACCTGGAAGGCCATCTGCTGTCGCCGCTGCTGGCCAGCGAGCGGCCCGAATTCCCCTTCATCGCGCTGCTGGTGTCAGGCGGCCACACCCAGTTGATGCGGGTCGATGGCGTCGGCCGCTACACGCTGCTGGGCGAGACCCTGGACGACGCCGCCGGCGAAGCCTTCGACAAGTCGGCCAAGCTGCTCGGCCTGGGTTATCCGGGCGGCCCGGCGATTTCGCGCCTGGCCGAATTCGGCGATCCGGCGGCCTACTCCCTGCCGCGGCCGATGCTGCATTCGAAGGATTTCAACTTCAGCTTCTCGGGCCTCAAGACTGCCGTGCTGACCGTGGTGAAGAACCACCAGGCCGGCATGGCGAATATCTGCGAACAGGACAAGGCGAATATCGCGCGCGGCTTCGTCGATGCCATCGTCGACGTGCTCACCGCGAAATGCGTGTCCGCCCTCAAGCACACCGGCTTGAAACGGCTGGTGATCGCCGGCGGTGTCGGCGCCAACCGCCAGCTGCGCGCATCGCTGGACGCCGCGGCTTTGAAGAAAAAGTTCAAGGTCTATTATCCGGAGCTGGAATTCTGCACCGACAACGGCGCCATGATCGCCTTTGCCGGCGCGCTGCGCCTGCAGCTCAACCCGGATGCGGCCCAGCGTGAGTATGGCTTCAACGTGCGTCCGCGCTGGCCGCTGAACGAGATCGAAGCGGCCTGAGAAGGCCCTGCCAGGGTCTTGTCAGGATTGAACTTGCAACGTTGACATCGATCCTACCGTGTGACCGCCCGTGGCCAAAGAATGGCAATATCGGGCAGTTGAGTTTTACGGAGGTGGTGCATGCGCGTAGTAAGTTGGAATATTCATTGGGGCTGTGGGAAGGACGGGCGCATCCGCATCCACGCTATCATCGATGTGCTGCGCAAGCTGAATCCCGACGTGATCTGCCTGCAGGAAGTGGCAGCGAATCATCCCGAACTCGAAGGCAGTGCGACGGCGAGCCAGTTCAAGCAGCTGGCCGGCGCCTTCGGCGGCTACCACATGATCGACCAGGCGCCGAGCGAGATCTACCGGAACAACCTGCCGCGCCAGTTCGGCAACATCCTGCTGTCCAAATACCGCATCACCCAGGCCCAGCGCCACGTGCTGCCCTGGCCGGCCGATCCCGAGCACCCGTCGGGCATGCCGCGTGGGATGATCGAAACCGTGCTGGAAGCGCCGGGCGGCAAGCTGCGCGTGCTGACCACGCACCTCGAATACTATTCGCCGCCGCAACGCCGCGCCCAGGTGCGCCGCATCCGCGAACTGCACCGCGAAGCCTGCGCCCGCGCCCGCATCTACCAGCCTGAACCGACACTCGATCCGCCCTTCCAGCTGGGCTTCCGCCCGGGCAGCGCGATTTATTGCGGCGACTTCAATTTTGCGCCGGACTCCGAGGATTACCGGGAACTGCTCGCCCCGGCCGAGCCGGATGCACTGCAGCTGCTGGACGCCTGGCGCGTGCGCCACGGCGACATGGCGCGCGCACCGACCGCCGGCTTGCACGGTTTCCCGTGGCCGGAGCGGCCGGATTGCTACGATTATTTCTTCGTCACGGACGACCTGGCGGCGCGTGTGGCCGAGGTCAATGTGCAGTCCGAGACGTCCGTCTCGGACCATCAGCCGATCGTGCTCGACCTGGCCTGAAAGCCTCGTAAACCTGCTGCGCGTTGCAGTTTTCGAGGCTTTTATGAGGTTTGATTAAGCCATCGCCTCTTCGCGGGCGATCTTGCGCAGCGCCTGCTCGAACACCTCGGGCGGCTGGCCACCCGAGATCAGGTGGCGCTGGTTGATGACGATCGCCGGGACCGAGCGGATGCCGGCGCGCTGCCAGTAATACTCGCCCTGGCGCACCTCGTCGGCGTAGGCCTGCGATGCCAGCACTTGCCGGGCCTGCTCCTGGTCCAGCCCGACCTCGCCCGCCACCCGCACCAGTACCTCATGGTCGCCGGGGTTCTCGCCTTTGGTGAAATAGGTTTCGAACAGCTTTTCCTTGAGCGCCTTCTGCTTGCCCTCGATCTCGGCCCAGTGCAGCAGGCGGTGCGCATCGAAGGTGTTGTAGATGCGACCGCGCTTGTCCATGTCGAAGGTAAAGCCGAGATCGGCGCCGCGCTGGCGGATCATCTCGCTCGACTTGTCCTGCTGTTCCTGGCTCGACCCGTATTTTTCCGCGATGTGCTCGAAGATATCCTGCCCCTCCGCGGCCATGCCGGGATTCAGTTCGAAGGGCTGGAAATGCAGGTCGACATCGAGCTCGTCGCGCATGTTTTCCAGTGCCTTCTCCAGCGACTTCAGGCCGATCACGCACCATGGGCACGACACATCCGATACAAAATCGATTCTCATCTGCTGACTCACGACTCACCACCTTCCAGATTCATAACATTGATGGCCTATGGTGACACATTGGCGGAAAGCCGGCTGTCCGCCTGCCGAAATGCCGAATATGCGGAAAACATCGTTTGGCGCGCCGGCGTTCACTTCGGGGTCAGAGCACTATTTGAGTAAATTGTTATCGAGAATGTAAGACGAGTGGAGGCGCGCACCAGACTGGAAACGCGCCTTGCGGGAGGATGAAAACTGCTTCGGAGCCATTTCCAAAAACCGCGCTCTGACCCCGAATTGACCCCGAATTGTCGACTTGGAGGCGACGCTACCTGTGTCTTGTGCTCTGACCCCGAAGTGGGGGGTTATTTCTTGCGCGGGGTGGCGGCCTTGGCGGCGGCGGATTTGCTGCCGATGCGCGATTCCTTGCCGGCCATCAGATTGGCGATGTTGCCGCTGTGGCGGTACAGCAGCAGTGCGCTCATGGCGATCACGGCGAACAGTTTTTCGTCAGCGCCGAACAGCAGGCCGTAGTAGAAGGGCGAGAACACTGCCGCCACCAGCGCCGCCAGCGAGGAATAGCGGAAGGCGTAGGCCACCACCAGCCAGGTGACCAGGGTCGCCAGGCCGAGCCAAGGGTTCAGGCCGAGCAGCACGCCGAGCGCGGTGGCCACGCCCTTGCCGCCGACGAAGCGGAAGAACACCGGCCACAGGTGGCCGAGGAAGACGGCGATCGCCACCAGGGCCACGCCGCCATCCTCGACGCCGAAGCGCTCACCGTAGTGGATCGCCAGCCACACCGCCAGCCAGCCCTTGGCGCAATCGCCGACCAGGGTTGCGATTGCCGCCTTCTTGCTGCCGCTGCGCAGCACGTTGGTGGCGCCCGGGTTCTTGGAGCCGTAGGTGCGCGGGTCGGACAGGCCGAAGGCGCGGCTTGCCACGACGGCGAAGGAAATCGAGCCGATCAGGTAGGCCGCGATGGTGAAGATGATTGTGTACATGTGTCTCTTTCTTTAACCCTGGACCGGCCTAGCCGGCGCGTGAATATACACCAGCCCGCATTCCGCCGATAGTCTGCGGGATCCTCATTCCGCCAGCGCGCAATGCACCGGCCTGGCCTTCAGCACGTCGACCAGCACGCCGGGTGCGATCCCGACCAGGAAGCCGCGCCGGCCGCCGTTGATGTAGATCTTGTCGAGCCCGAGGATGGATTCCTCGACGTACACCGGCATCGCCTTGCGCACGCCGAAGGGCGAGGTGCCGCCGATCAGGTAGCCCGAGTGGCGCTGCGCCACCTCCGGCTTGCAGGGTTCGACCGACTTGCAGGGGATCGCGCGCGCCAGGTTCTTGGTCGAGACCTTGCAGTCGCCATGCATCAGCACGATCAGCGGGCGCGCCGCCTCGTCCTGCATCACCAGGGTCTTGACCACGGCGTGTTCGGGCACGCCCAGCGCCTGCGACGAGACCGCGGTGCCGCCGTGTTCTTCGTACTCGTAGGGGTGCTCGGAAAACGCCACGCCCTGCTTGCGCAGGTACTGGGTTGCCGGCGTTTCGGAGATGTGCTCTTTCTTGGCCATGCGTGTTACGCTAAAAGCAAACGGAGGAGTTGCTTATTATGCAGCAAGAAATTCGCTTTGCCACCTTCAACGTCTACAACCTGGCCCCGGCGGGTGCCCGGCTGTACGACAACCTGGAGCCGAGTACGCCGGAACAGGTCGAAGCGAAGATCGAGTGGACCGCGCGCCAGATCGACATGCTCGATGCCGACATCATCGGCTTCCAGGAAGTGTTTTCGCAGGCGACCCTGGCCGAGGTGCTGTCGCGCACCCGGCATTACCGCGACGCGCTGCACATCGGCTTCGACCCCGATCCCGGCGCCGACAAGCTGACCCCGAGCGTGGCCCTGGTCTCGCGCCTGCCGCTGGCGGCGGCGCCCGAAGCCCTCCCCTATTTCCCCGACGGGATCGCGATGCCGCCCGGGAACCGCGACCCCGAGCGCTTCACCCGCCCGCCCCTGCACGCGGCGATCGAGCTCGCGCCCGGCCTGGTGGCCGACGTGGTGGTAGTGCACCTCAAGTCGCGCCGTCCCGACTACCGCAGCGGCGACACCGGCGACGATCCGCAGCTGTACGCGCTGGCCTCGCTGCGCTCGCTGATCCGGCGCGGCACCGAAGCCGCCGCCCTGCGCGTGATCCTGTCCCGGCTGGCGCGCGAACACCGCCGCCCGCGCGTGGTGCTGGGCGACTTCAACGACGTCGCCGATGCCGTCACCACCAACATCGTGCTCGGCATCGGCGCCCCCGCCGCCGACCGCCTGTACGACGCCTGCGCGCTGCAACGGCGCCAGGACCGCGTGCGCCACGTCGGCTTTTCGAACCTGCACGAAGGCCAGTACACGACCATCGACCATATATTGGTGTCCGGCGAATTCAATGCCGAGCTGCCCGAGGCGCTGGGCGAGATCGTCGACGTGGTCTACCTGAACGACCACCTGGACCTGGGCTTGCCGGAGGCCTCGGACCATGGGCAGGTGCTGGCGAAGCTGCGGCTGTTCGCGCGGGCGCATGGGGAGGCGGAAGGGGATGGCTGAAGCGCTGCTGCGCTGAACCTACCGCCGTCCCCTGCGTTTTTACCACTCAGCGCCCTCTTTTCACCGCCCATCGCATTTCGCTGGCCGTCCAGGGCGAGCTTGCTTACCATCTTGTCATGCGCCTGGAACTCCATCCAGCCGGACGGAGAACGAGCGCTCACTCTCACCGTGCTCAACAAGAACAACCATGAAAATCGAGTCGATCCCCCCATCGCCCGCCGAGACGGCGGTGTCCGGACACAGCCATGAACGAAGCCGAAAACGCCGCCGCAACGCCGCCATCGGCCTGACCATGATCGCCGTGCTGGCCGCCGGCGGCTACGCCTACACCCAGCGGACAGCGACGCCGCTGCCCGCCCCCGCCGCCAAGGCCGACAAGCAAACCGTGCACGAACTCTCCAGCCGCGATATCGCCGTGGTCGAGGCGCGCCCGCTGGCCCTGACCTTGCCGCTGTCGGGCTCGCTCACGCCACTGGCCCAGGCCACCGTCAAGTCCAAGGTCTCGGGCGTGGTGCTGGCGACCACGGTGCAGGAAGGGATGGCGGTCGCGGCCGGCCAGGTGATCGCGCGCCTGGATGACGCCGAGGCGCGCGCCCGCGCCGCCCAGCAGGCGGCGCTGCTGGCCGATGCCGATGCGCGCCTGGCGATGGCGAAGAAGAACCAGGCCAACAGCCTGGCCCTGCTGCAGCAGAAGTACATCGCCCAGAACGCCTACGACACCACCTCCAACGCGGTCGACCTGGCCCAGGCCGCGGTGGATGCCGCGCGCGCCCAGCTCGACCTGGCGCGCATCGCCCTGGCCGACACCGTGATCCGCGCGCCGCTGGCGGGCGTGGTCAGCAAGCGCCATGCCCAGGCCGGCGAAAAGCTGGCGCCGGACAGCCCGGTGTTTTCCATCGTCGACCTCAGGCAGCTGACGCTCGACGCCCAGGTGCCGGCCTCGGACATCCCGCGCGTCAAGGTCGGCCAGGAGGTGGCCTTCCGCGTCGATGGTTTCGGCGAGCGCATCTTCGCCGGCAAGGTGGTGCGCATCAACCCGTCCACCGAAGCCGGCTCGCGCGCGATGATTGTCTACATCGGCGTCGACAACCCGGACGGCCTGCTGCGCGCCGGCATGTTCGCGAAGGGCGCGGTGACCACCGAGAAATCGGCCGCGCGCCCGCTGCTGCCGCTGACCGCGGTGCGCGCGGAAAAAGGGAGCGACGTGGTCTACCGCATCGAGGGCGGCAAGGTCGTGGCCCAGCCGGTGAAACTTGGCCTGCGCAACGGCGACGAAGGCCTGGTCGAGGCGCTCGACGGCATCGCCGCCGGCGCCACCGTGCTGGCGCTGCCGCTGGACGGCATCAAGCCGGGCGACCGCGTCAAGCTGCCTGCAAGCGCCGCTGCCTTCACCGCCGCCGCGAAAGACTGAGCATGTGGATCACCCGCACCAGCATCAAGCACCCGGTGTTCGCCACCATGGTCATGGTCGGCCTGATGGTGCTCGGCTTGTTCTCCTACCGCGGCCTGGGCGTGGAGAGCATGCCGAACGTCGAGATCCCGGCGGTCTTCATCGAAACCGAATACCCCGGCGCCTCGCCCGAGCAGGTGGAAAACGACGTCACCCGGCCGATCGAGGAAGCGGCGAATACTGTCGGCGGCATCAAGACCATCCGCAGCAGTTCCTGGGAAGGCCGCTCCGGCGTCGGCATCGAATTCCAGCTGACCGTCGACATGGACCGCGCCGTGCAGGACCTGCGCGACCGCATCGGCGGCGTGCGCGGCGGCTTCCCGCGCGAGGTCAGGGAGCCGACCGTGTGGCGCGAGGAAGGCGATAACGCCCAGCCGATCCTGCGGCTGTCGCTGACCTCGCACGAACGCAGCCTGCGCGACCTGAGCATGCTGGCCGACCAGGTGATCGTCAAGCGCCTGCAATCGGTGGCCGGGGTCGGCCAGATCCACGTCAACGGCAAGCAGAACCGGCAGGTGCTGGTCGACATCCGCCCCGACCAGCTGCGCAGCCTGAACGTCGGCATCGACGAGGTCATGAACGCGATCACCGCCACCAACGCCAACCTGCCGGCCGGGCGCATCAGCCAGGGCGAGCGCGAGAACCTGGTGCGCATCGAGGGCAAGATGAAGGATGCGCGCGAGTTCCGCCGCATCATCGTGGCCCAGCGCGCCAGCGGTCCGGTCTACCTGGCGCAGGTGGCCGAGATCTCGGACGGCGCCGCCGAAGAGCAATCGATCTCGCGCGTGAATGGCGAACGCGCCATCTCGCTCGACATCGCCAAGGTCCAGGATGCCAACACGGTGGCGGTGGGCAGCGGCGTCAAGGCCGCAATCGAAGCGATGAAGGCCAGCCTGCCGAAGGACGTCCAGTTCCGCATCCTGGACGACAAGAGCAAGACCGTGCAGGGCCAGCTCGACAACGTCAAGCGCACCATCGTCGAGGGTGCGCTGCTGACCATGGTGATCGTGTTCTTCTTCCTGCACTCGTGGCGTTCCACCGTCATCACCGGCCTGACGCTGCCGATCTCGGTGCTGGCCAGCTTCATCGCCATGAAATACTTCGGCTTCACGCTGAACTTCCTGACCCTGATGGCGCTGTCGCTGTGCATCGGCCTGCTGATCGACGATGCCATCGTGGTGCGCGAAAACATCGTGCGCCACCTCGGCATGGGCAAGAGCCATGTGCGCGCCGCCGAGGAAGGCACGGGCGAGATCGGGCTGGCGGTAATGGCCACCACCTTCGCCATCGTCGCCGTGTTCGTGCCGATCGCCTTCATGCAGGGCATCATCGGCCGCTTCTTCCTGCAGTTCGGGATCACGGTGGCGGTGGCGGTGCTGGTGTCGCTGTTCGTCAGTTTTACCCTGGACCCGATGCTGTCCTCGGTGTGGCCGGACCCGGACAAGGACCGCTTCAAGTACCTGCCCTGGCTGGGGCGCCTGATGGCGCGCATCGAAGTCGGCATCGAACACGTGCACGGCTGGTATGCGAAGGTGCTGGGCTTTGCCCTGGCCTGGCGCAAGGCGACCCTGCTGCTGGCGGTGGCCCTGTTCGCGGGCAGCCTGGCGCTGGTGCCGCTGATCGGCGGCGAGTTCACGCCGCAGGTGGACGAGGGCTTCATCCAGATGAAGTTCAAGACCCCGGTCGGCTCCAGCCTCGCCTACTCCGACGCCAAGCTGCGCCAGGTCGAGGCGGCGCTGGCCGAGTTCAAGGAAATCGAGAGCATGTCGACCGTGGTCGGCGCCTGGGACGGCCGCAACTATTCCGAGGTGAACCTGAAGCTGACCGACGTCCACCAGACCCACCGGCGCTCGCAGCAGGAGATGGAAAAGGTGATCCGCGAACGCCTGGCATCCATCGCCGGCGTCACGCTGACGGTGGGCGGACGGCCGATCTTCATCGCGATCCTCGGCACCGATGAGGCGAAACTGGACGCGGTGGCACACAAGCTGATGGACAAGATGCGCGCCGTCAAAGGCGTGGCCGACATCGAGTACAGCCAGGAAGGCGCGAATCCGGCCACCATCGTCAAGATCAACCACGAGCTGGCGAGCGACCTGGGATTGAGCGTGCAGCAGATCGGCAGCGCCCTGCGTCCCTTCGTCGCCGGCGACCAGACCAACCGCTGGCTGGCGCCGGACGGCCAGAACTACGAAGTCAACGTGCAGCTGCCCAAGACCGGCCGCGAAAAGGTGGCCGACCTGGGCGACCTGGCGGTGGCGTCCAGCCGGCGTGACGCCGCCGGCGCCCCGGTCATGGTGCCGCTGCGCCAGGTGGTCGAGTTCGTGCCCTCGACCAGCCCGCAGGTGCTCAAGCGCCAGGCGCTGCAGCGGCGCGTGGCGGTGTCGGCCGGCCTGGACGGGCGCCCGCTGGGCGACGTGATGAACGAGGTGAACGCGGCGATGAAGGCGATCGACCTGCCGGACGGGATCCGCTTCGACGTCGGCGGCGACGCCCAGCAGATGGACGAGACCATGGCCGGCTTCGGCGTGGCGCTCGGCATCGCGGTGATCTTCATCTACCTCGTGCTGGCCTCGCAGTTCGGCAGCTTCCTGCAGCCGGTCGCGATCATGCTGTCGCTGCCACTGTCCCTGATCGGCGTGCTGGTGGCGCTGCTGGTGACTCACACCACGCTGAACATCTTCTCGGTGATCGGCGTGGTGATGCTGATGGGCCTGGTGACCAAGAACGCGATCCTGCTGGTCGACTTTGCCAACCACGGCCAGCGCGAAGGCAAGCCGCAATTCACGGCGCTGATGGATGCCGGCCAGGTGCGCCTGCGGCCGATCCTGATGACGACGCTGGCGATGATCTTCGGGATGCTGCCGATGGCGATCGGCATGGGCGAAGGCGGCGAGACCCAGGCGCCGATGGGACGCGCGGTGATCGGCGGGGTGATCACCTCGACCTTGCTGACCCTGGTGGTGGTGCCGGTGGCTTATACCTATCTGGATACGCTGGGCAAGCGGGCGGTGCGGTGGTTCAGGCGCGGGGAGGAAGCGCATGCGGCCGAGGAAGGTAGGGCTTCGGCTGCTGAACAGAAGACTGCGTGATCTTGCGAACTGCGTAAGCTTGCTGCGTTAGCTTAAGAACCTATTCCAGTAGGGAGGAGGAAGTTGATGGCGATGCATGGCAAGCGCGGGCAAGGCGCGAGGACGCCGCATGGCGAGCCATGCAAGGACGAGCAACGCCGCCCCCCGCTTGTCAGGCGCGTCAGCAACGACTCATTCCCTACTGGGATAGGTTCTAAGCACGTCGTTCCCGCGAAGGCGGGAATCCAAGTTCGGCGCGGGCCGTTAGCATATGCTGCGGACATGCACATAACTTGGGTTCCTGCCTTCGCAGGAACGACGTGCCAGGGGTAACAAAAGAAAAACGTCCGCATCAATCGAACGCGGATCGATGCCGGCCATCTCACGCCGGATCATGCTCCCCCTGCGGCACCGCCTCCCCCTGCTCGCCATCAGCGGCAGCGACGTCCTCACCCGCCGGCTTGTGCTTGGCCTCTTCCTTGCGCCGCGCCTTTTCGTCGGCCTTGCGTTTTTTTTCCAGCTCCCGCTGTCGCTTCTCGTACTGGAAATTCGTCTTTGCCATAATCACCTCGCGCATGTCGTTGGGAAAACTCCTACCCTGCCATTATGGACCAGGAAAGGTGGCGGAACTTGAGAATTACCCACGCGGGTGGTGTTGCGCATGCAGGTGCTTCAAGCGCTCGCGTGCCACATGGGTGTAGATCTGGGTAGTGGAAATGTCGGAATGGCCCAGCAGCAGTTGCACCACCCGCAAGTCGGCGCCATGGTTCAGCAAATGCGTGGCAAAGGCGTGGCGCAGGGTGTGGGGCGACAGCGGCGCCGTGATGCCGGCGCGCGCCGCGTGCTTCTTGATCACCACCCAGAACATCTGGCGCGTCATGGCGCCGCCGCGGCCGGTCACGAACAGGGCGTCGTCGACTTGTCCGTCCAGGATCACGCCGCGCGCTTCCTTCAGATAGCGTTCCAGCCAGTGGCGCGCCTGCTCGCCGAAGGGCACCAGACGGGTCTTGCTGCCCTTGCCGGTGATGCGCAGCACGCCATCGTTCAGGCTCAGCTCGACCACCTTCAGCGTCACCAGCTCCGACACCCGCAAGCCGCTCGCATACATCAGCTCGAGCATGGTGCGCTCGCGCAGGCCCAGCGGGGTAGTAACATCAGGTGCGTTCAGGAGCGCGTCGACCTGGGCTTCGTTCAGGGTGTGCACGAAGCGCGCCGGCTGCTTGGCCGAAGCCATCTTGAGGCAGGGATCGGTGGCGATGCGGCGCTCGCGCAGCGCCAGCTGATAGAAACGCTTGAGCACCGAGAGCCGCCGGTTGGCCGAGCTGGGCTTGGATTCGGCGTGGCGGTCGGCGAAATAGGCGGCGATGTCCTGCGGCTGCACCGCGTGCAGATCGGCGCGCTCGGGCCGCTTGAGCTGGAGCCAGCGCGCGAACAGGCGCAGGTCGCGGCGGTAGGCCTCCAGCGAATTCTTCGACAGGCCGTGCTCGAGCCAGAGCGCGTCGCAGAAGGCGTCGATCAGGGGAAAATCGGCTGTTGCTGCCATGGCATGTCGGTGGCGAGCGCGCCTTCATGGCGCAACAGCCAGCGCTTGACGGAGAGGTGGAAGCCGTTTTCGTCGTCGGTGCTGGCAAAGCCGCCCAGGCCACCGGCCGCGGTCACGCGGTGGCAGGGAATCACCAGCGGATACCAGTTGGCGCCGCAGGCCTGGCCCACCGCGCGCGGATGCGATTCGAGCAGCTTGGCGAGCTGGCCATAGGTGCGCACGCCGCCGCGCGGGACCGCTTGAATCAGCTCCCAGACGCGGCGCTGGAAAGCGGTGCCGGCCTCCACCAGCGGCAGGGTGAAGCGGTAGTCGGCATCGCCGAAATAGCGCAGGACCTGGACCGCGGCCTGTTCGGCCACCGCGTCGAGCGGCGCCTTTTCCTGGTAATGCGGCGGCAGGTAGACCAGTTCGCGCAAGCGATCCTGTTCGGTACGGATGCCCATGGCACCGAAGGGTGCGGTGACGATGGCGCTGAAGATCTCGCTGCCCTGTTGTGTGTTCATCAGTGCAGTGTAAGACCCGGAAGCTTCGGCGGCAAGGTCCCGGGTGGCGATGATGGAGGCGTGGTGCGGATTCAGGCGAAAAAAAAGCGCACCCACGGGTGCGCTTCAATCTGGTTCACGTTCCCGGCCGCTCGGTCGTGCCGGCAGCATCATGTTAAACGTGTGTCTCCTCCAAACTTTTTTCCGGTAAATCGGTGCGATGTACTTGTGGTACCTGCCAATTACCGCTTCTTCTACCTCTCCCCAACATGTATCCGGTACGCCCTCGGAATGCACCATAGTAGTGCTGAAGGTGCTCCATCATAACGCATTCGCATATGGATAGCGTAGTTTTCTATATACATTCATGGAATATATTTCAGCTATAAGCGACGAAAAACCAACAGAAAGTGGGCTCTGCAGTCGTTTCATTGCTGACAAGAAATTGACAATTCAAAGTGTCAACGTCGCCGCTCTGCCCACTACCCGGCGGCTCAGCGATTCTGCGCTGTCGTTCTGTTAATTTCCTTGATCAGATCTTCGCCGATGCGCGCCTCCATCTGCTTCTGCACCGGCAGCAGCGCGCGCCGCCAGGCCGCCTGCTGCGGCTCCGTCAAGGTATAGACAACCGTCTTGCCGGTCTTGCGGATTGCTTCCAGCGCGCGGTCGTTGTCGCGCTGGGCGATGGTTTTTTCGAAGGCGGTAGCCTGGCGCAGCGCCTGCTCCAGCTGGGAGCGCACGTCGCGCGGCAAGCCGTCCCAGAATTTCTTGTTGACAATCACGGCATACCCCAGGTAACCGTGGTTCGACACCGTCAAGTGCTTCTGCACCTCGTTCATGCGCTGGGTCAGCATGTTCGACGGCGGGTTCTCGGTACCGTCGACCACGCCCGACTGCAAGGCCGGGTAGGCCTCGGAAAACGCCAGCACCTGGGGCACCGCGCCGAGGGCGCGCATCTGGGCGTCGAGCACCTTGGAGCCCTGGATGCGCATGCGCAGCCCGCGGAAATCGGCCGGATCGTGCAGCGGCCGGTTGGCCGACATCACCTTGAAACCATTGTCCCAGTAGGCCAGCCCGGTGATGCCCTTGGGTTCGAGCTTGCGCAGCAAGCCCCTGCCGATCTGGCCCTCGGTCACCGCGTACAGCGCCGCCTTGGTCGGGAAGATATAGGGCAGGTCGAAGGCTTCGAATTCCTTCACCCCGAGCGGCCCGAACTTGGCCAGCGAGGGGGCCAGCATCTGCACCGCGCCCAGCTGCAGGGCTTCCAGCTCTTCCTTGTCCTTGTAGAGCTGGCTGTTCGGGTAGACTTCGACCCGGACCCGGCCGCGGGTCAGCTGTTCGGCCAGTACCCGGAAGCGCTCGGCCGCCAAGCCCTTGGGCGCATCCGGTGCGACCACGTGGCTGAATTTGATGACGATGGGCGCCTCGGCCCGGGCCCCGCCGCCGGCACCGAAGGCGGCAACGATGGCCAGCGCGGACAGCGCGGCTTTGATCCACATGATGTTTCCTCTTCCTGATGCAAGACTGGTCGTTATACTGAAGCCGGCCCCCAGTGTGCCGCTTCCGCCGGCGCCACGCCATCGTGGAAAACCACGAGGCCGGCTCGGCAACAAGTGAAGTTACCATATGAAGAATCCATTTATCCCGCCCCGCTCCCTCCCCGAAGGCCCATGGCGCTGGCTGGTGCCGGTACTGCTGGTGCTGCTGTTCCTGCTGGTGCTGCTGTGGCTGCCCTGGCAGGCGCGCCAGATGGAGAGCAACGAGCGCCAGGAACAGCTGATCGCCGATACCCTCTGGGTCGAGCAGGCGCTGCGCTTCGAACTGGCGCGCAGCGAGGAGGCGCTGGCCACGCTGGGCGCCGACCTGGTGGTGGAAGCGCCGGCGCCTGCCGTGCTGCAGGCGCGCCTGGCACAGATGTTCAAGAATGGCCATGAGCTGCAGCGGGTGGTCTGGTTCGACGCCGACGGCAAGGTGCGGGCGCAGCGCGGCATGGAATTGCCGGCCGCCGGCCTGACCCAGTCCTCGCGCGAAGCGGCGGCGATGGCGCGCACCACGCGCGCCGGGCGCTACAGCGAACCGTATGGCGCCACCGCGCTGATGCACGGCCTGGTCGACTTCCACCTGCCCCTGTACCGCGCCGGTCGCAACGAAGGCAGCCTGGTCGCCACCTACAACCTGCAGGTCCTGCTCGACGAGAACGTGCCCTGGTGGTTCGCCCAGGACAATGCCCTGTCCCTGCTCGACCGCGACGACCGCACCGTCGCCCAGCGCGCCGCCGGCGGCCCCGGGCGCGGCATCTACACCCACAAGCGCGCCCTCGACCTGCCCGGCGCCCAGATCGTGCTGGCCACCGACAGCGTCAAGGGCGCGCCCCAGCTGCTGCCCAACCTGCTGGTCGGTTCGGTGATCGTGCTGGCGCTGGGCCTGGTGCTGTCGCTGGTGGCACTGTGGCGCCACATCGCGCGCACCGTGGCGGCCGAAAACGCGCTGCGCCAGCAGATGGCCTTCCGCACCGCGATGGAAGATTCGCTGCTGACCGGCCTGCGCGCACGCGACCTGGAGGGCCGCGTCACCTACGTCAACCCGGCCTTCTGCCGCATGGTCGGGCTGCCGGCGGACGACCTGCTGGGCAAGAAGCCGCCCATGCCCTACTGGGCGCCGGAAGCGATGGCCGAGTACGAACAGCGCTTCCGCAAGGTGCTGGCGGGCCAGGCCACGCCGCAGTTCGAGACCGTGTTCCAGCGCTCCGACGGCGTACGCGTGCCGGTGCTGGTGTTCGAGGCGCCGCTGGTCGACAGCCATGGCCGCCACACCGGCTGGATGAGCTCCATCCTCGACATCACCGACCGCAAGCGCGCCGAGGAACTCAGCCGCCAGCAGCAGGAAAAGCTGGAAACCAGCGCGCGCCTGTCCACGATGGGCGAGATCTCCTCGATGCTGGCGCACGAACTGAACCAGCCGCTGGCGGCGATTTCCAGCTACACCGCCGGCGCCCTCAACGTGCTGTCGCGCGCCTCGGACGACGCCGGCCCGTCCAACGCCCCGCTCGACATCGGCATGCTGCGGCGTGCCCTGGAACAGGCCAATACCCAGGCACGGCGCGCCGGCCAGGTGATCCGCAGCGTGCATGAATTCGTCAAGAAGCGCGAACCGCACCGCGAAAGCGTGGCGATGCAGCAGGTGGTGGACGGCATCCGCGCCCTGCTCGACCTGCAGGCGCGCCAGAGCTATGTCACGGTGCAGGTGGACTTTCCGCCGGCGCTGCCGCCGGTGCTGGCCGACCGCGTGCTGCTCGAGCAGGTGCTGCTGAACCTGACCCGCAACGCGATCGAGGCGATGCAGGACATCGCCCCGGAGCGGCGCCTGCTGCGCATCACGGCCCAGGAGCTGGATGCCCAGATCGCGGTCTCGGTGATCGACAGCGGCCATGGCATCGCGCCGGAAGTCGCCGAGCGCCTGTTCTCGCCCTTCTTCTCGACCAAGGCGGAGGGCATGGGCATGGGCCTGTCGATCTGCCGCACCGCGATCGAGTTCCACGGCGGCACCCTGAGCCATGCCGACAACCCGGAAGGCGGTACCATCTTCACATTCGCCCTGCAGAAGGCCTGAGCTAGAATACGGCCCGGAATAGCCGATCACAACGCTGGATCACAACGAGGAAACCACCGCATGCTGCACATCGTCGACGACGAAGACGTCATCCGCGACGCTCTCGAATGGCTGGCGCAATCGCGCGGCCTGGTGGCGCGCGGCCATGCCGGCGGCCAGGCTTTCCTCGATGCCCTCGGCGAGGGTGCCGACGCAGGAGACGGTGCGGGGGATGAGGGCGACAGCGGCCATTGCGTCCTGCTCGACGTGCGCATGCCGGGCATGAACGGGATCGCCGTGTTCGACCAGCTGGTTGCGCGCGGCCTGCTGGCGCGCCTGCCGGTGATCTTCCTGACCGGCCACGGCGACGTGCCGATGGCGGTCGATTCGCTCAAGCGCGGCGCCTTCGACTTCTTCGAAAAACCGTTCAACGACAACCAGCTGATGGACCGCATCGAAGAAGCCATGGCGGCCTCGCGCAAGGCGGCGGCGGCAGCGGCGGTACATGCGCGCCTGGCCACACTGTCGGCGCGCGAACGCGAAGTACTCGACCTGATCCTGGCCGGCAACATGAACAAGGTGGTGGCCGACAAGCTCGGCATCAGCATGCGCACGGTCGAGGTGCACCGCGCGCACATCTTCGACAAGATGCAGGTCAAGACGGCGGTCGAGCTGGCCGGTTTGTTGAAATAGTCTTCGCACTGCCGCCCCTGCCTCCCATCGTCGCCGGCAGCGCCTTGACGCGCGCACGGCTGATTTCGCGTTCCATCCTTTCCTGCCTTCGCTTGTAAAATCATTGAACACCGCGTGGTCGAACAGACCACGCCGATAATTCTTCAGGGAATGCAGATGAGCGAAAAGACAATTGCAGACAAGATGTTTTTAAGGACCGCGAAATCGATGTTGATCTTGAACGGGGGCGTGCACCCGGGCATGGTGGCGCAGATGCCGCCGGCGCTGATCAAGAACGACGCGGGGGCCGGCGACAAGGTCGACGTGGTGCTGCTGTTCGCACTCAACCGCAAGGAACTGGAACAGTATTTTCCGACGGCCAAGGAACGCCTGAACGACAAGGGTTCACTCTGGGTCGCCTACCTGAAGCAGACCGCGTCCAAGGCCACTGATATCCACCGCGACTCGATCAATGCCTTTGCCAAGGAAAACGGTATCACCGGTGTCGCCATCATCTCCGTCGATGGCGACTGGTCCGCACTGCGGATGAAGCGCATCGAAGTCTGAGCGCGGCGCTCACACGATGCCGTGGCGCGCCAACGCCCAGGCCACGTGTTCGCGCACCAGCGCCGATGGATAATCGGCGCGGGCTTGCAGGGCGGCCACGATGGCGGCCTCACCCTTGACTTGATCGGCCGCATTGCCGAGCCCGACCGCCAGGTTGCGCAGCCAGCGCTCGTGGCCGATACGGCGGATCGGGCTGCCTTCCATGCGACGGTTGAATTCGTCTTCGTCCCAGCCGAACAGTGCCACCAGCCCCGCTTCCCCCAGACCGTTGCGCTCATCGAAGTCAGGCACGGCCGCGCGCTGGGCGAACTTGTTCCATGGACAGGCCAGCTGGCAATCGTCGCAGCCGTAGATGCGGTTGCCGATCAGCGGCCGGAATTCTTCCGGGATGCTGCCCTTCAGCTCGATCGTCAGGTAGGAAATGCAGCGCCGCGCGTCGAGCCGGCCCGGCCCCAGGATGGCGCCGGTCGGGCATTCCACGATGCAGGCCTGGCAGGCGCCGCAATGGGCGCCGGTGGGCGCGTCCACCGGCAGCGGCAGGTCGACCAGGATCTCGCCGATGAAGAAGGTCGAGCCCGCTTCCCGCGACAGCAGCAGGGTGTGCTTGCCGCGCCAGCCGAGGCCGGCCTTTTGCGCCAGCGGCAATTCCATCACCGGGGCCGAGTCGGTGAACACGCGGTAGCCGTAGTCGCCGCTGGCGGCGCGGATGCGCTCCGCCAATTGCTGCAGGCGGTTGCGCAAGACCTTGTGGTAATCGCGGCCGCGCGCATAGATGGAGACCACGGCCGCCTGTGGATCCTGCTGGCGCAGGCGCTCCGTGGCACGCCAGTCGGCGGCGGCCTCGCGCGGCAGATAATCCATGCGCGCCGTGATCACGCGCACCGTGCCGGGCACCAGTTCGGCCGGCCTGGCGCGCTTCATGCCGTGGCTTGCCATATAATCCATCTCGCCGTGATGGCCGGCGTCCAGCCAGGCTTGCAGCCCCGCTTCGGTATGCGCCAAGTCAATGTCCGTAATGCGCACGTCGGCAAAGCCGAGCTCGGCGCCCCACGCCTTGATGGTCTGGGCGAGGGTCGTGAAATCGGGCGGCGAAACGGGTTGGAGGCCGGTCTGGGATTCTGGCATGGCGGGAACAAATGACAACGCAACGCGGGCATCCCGCGTGCAACACGACATTCTAATTGATGCAGCACACAAGCAAGCAGTTCAAGACCTATCTTCCGGACGAAAGCGCGACCCAGGCACTGGGCGGCGCCCTCGCGCGCGCGCTCCAGCCCGGCCTGGTGATCCACCTGCATGGCGACCTCGGCGCCGGCAAGACCGCCCTCACGCGCGCCCTGCTGCACGCGGCCGGCCACCAGGGCGCGGTGAAAAGCCCGACCTACACCCTGTCGGAACCGTATCGCATCGATCTCGACGGCGAGGCGGTCAGCCTGATCCATTACGACCTCTACCGCATGGCCAGTCCGGAAGAATTCCTGGACGCGGGTTTTCGCGAAGATTTCAATGGTCACAACATTTGTATTGTCGAATGGCCGGAAAAAGGTGCGCCGGTGTTGCCGCCACCCGACTTAAACGTGTTGCTCGAAGTCAGCGGACTCGGGCGTGAGGTAGAATTGCAGGCGTTGTCCCCCTTGGGCCTGCTATGCCTCGACCGTCTGCACTACCCCCCGACTCCTTGATCCCCGCCTCCTCCAAGCGCCGCACCGTGCTGAAGGCCGGCGGGACGCTGCTGCTGTCCGTCATGTCGCCGCTGCCTGCGAGCGCCGCCCAGATCATGGCCGTGCGCGTCTGGCCCGCCGACGACTACACCCGCGTCACGCTGGAAAACGACGGCGAGCTCAAGACTACCCACTTCATGGTGCCGGATCCGCCGCGGCTGGTGGTGGACATCGACGGCCTGGCGCTGAACGAGACCCTGAAAAGCCTGGTGGCCAAGGTCGAATCGAACGACCCCTACATCAAGCAGGTGCGGGTCGGGCAGAACCGCCCGAACGTGGTGCGCCTGGTGTTCGACCTCAAGGAAACCGTCAAGCCGCAGGTGTTCACGCTGGCGCCCGTCGCCGGCTACCGGCACCGCCTGATCTTCGACCTGTATCCGATCAAGCCGGTCGATCCCTTGACCGCGATGATCGACAAGGAAAACTGGAGCGGCAGCGAAGTCGCGGCCGCCACGCCGACGCCGAGCGCCCAGCCGGGCAGCCCGACCGTCGGCCAGGTCGCACCGCCGCCGGTGGCCCAGCTGGAAGCCGAACTGGCGCGCGCCGGCACCACGCCGGCCCAGGCCCAGCCGAGTACGCCGCAGCCGCCTGACGCCGCGCAAGCGCAAGCGCAGGCCCAGTTGCAAGCACAAACGCAAGCCAAGGCCAAGCCGGCGCCTGGCCAGAAGGTGATGCGCATGGTGACCATCGCGCTCGATCCCGGCCATGGCGGCGAAGACCCGGGCGCCACCGGCGCCACCGGCGTGCACGAGAAGGATATCGTGCTGGCAGTGGCCAAGCGCCTCAAGGCCAAGCTGGAAGAGCTGCCCAACACGCGCGTGATGCTGACCCGCGACGCCGATTTCTTCGTGCCGCTCGGGCAGCGCGTGGAAAAGGCGCGCAAGGTGCAGGCCGATTTGTTCGTCTCGATCCACGCCGACGCCTTCGTGGTGCCGAGCGCGCGCGGTTCCTCGGTGTTCGTGCTGTCGGAAAAAGGCGCCAGCTCGAGCGCCGCGCGCTGGCTGGCCACCGACCAGAACAAGGCCGACCTGATCGGCGGCGTGAATTTCGCCAGCCACGACAAGCAAATCGCCAGCGTGCTGTTCGACCTGTCGACCACCGCCCAGATCAACGACAGCCTCAAGCTGGGCAAGGCCGTGCTGTCGGAAATCGGCGGCATCAACCGCCTGCACAAGGGCTCGGTCGAGCAGGCCGGCTTCGCGGTGCTGAAGGCGCCCGACATTCCGTCCATCCTGGTCGAGACCGCCTTCATTTCGAATCCGGAAGAAGAAGCGCGCCTGAAGGACGACGCTTATCAAAATCAACTCGCCGATGCGATCACCAAAGGTATCAAGCGCTACTTCGCGTACAATCCGCCGCTGGCGAAGAGCCGCATGACTTGACCTCGACGGCTGGCGTTGCCGCCCGCGATGCGCCTTCGAGGTTCACCTGAGGAGGAGTTTTCGTGAGCGCAACGACCACCCAATTCGGGCATTTGCCCGCCCTGCAGCTTCGTGCCCCCGACGGCGCCGAAGCGACCATCACGCTCTACGGCGCCCATCTGGTGTCGTGGAAGACCGCCCCCAGTCCGGATGCGACCGCCGTCAACGCGGCCGCCCAGGAGCGCCTGTTCCTCAGCAGCCTCTCGGCCCTCGACGGCAGCCGCGCGATCCGCGGCGGCGTGCCGGTGATCTTTCCCCAGTTTGCCGAACGCGGCAGCGGCATGCGCCACGGCTTCGCACGCGTCAGCACCTGGCGTGTGCTGGAGTCCGGCGAGCAGGACGGCGCCGCCTTCGCGCTGCTGGGCCTGAGCGGCGCCGACCTGGCGCCGGCGCTGGCTGCGGCCTGGCCCCATCCCTTCGAACTGTCCCTGCGCATCACGCTGCAGGCGCGCGAACTGACGCTGGCGCTGGAGGTGCGCAACACCGGCAACGTGGCTTTCCCCTTCTCGGCGGCGCTGCACACTTATTACCTGGTCGAGGACGTGGAAGCCGTGCGCATCGAGGGCGTGCAGGCCGAGACCCTGGCGATCACCGACAAGCTGGACCAGGTGTTCGAAGGCATCGCCGGGCAGATCGGCTTCGATACCGGCGCCGACAAGCTGCACCTGCAGCAGAGCGGCTTCACCGATGCCGTCGTGTGGAACCCGGGCGCGGCCGATACGGCGGCGCTGGCGGACATGGAGGATGAGGAATACCGGCGCTTCGTGTGCATCGAACCGGCCTTATTGGCGCCGCAGGTGCTGGAGCCGGGCGGGGCCTGGCGTGGGGAGCATCGGGTGGTGGTGTCGGTGTGAACCGACCCACGCATTTGACGGGCATTGTCAGCCCATGAACGTCGTTCCCGCGAAGGCGGGGACCCAAGTTGTACGCATTTCGGCAGCACCCATCACTTGGATCCCCGCCTGCGCGGGGATGACGGCTCTTCATGCACGGATCCGGGCTTGGTCCGCGCTCAGTTCGACTCCTTGATCATCCGCCCCGCCGTCGACTGCACCGGCCGCGCATTCAGCGGATACAGGCGCGAGAACAAGGCCATCTGCGCCGGCGACGCCTGGCGCGGCTGCTTGAACACCATCCACAGCACGCCTTCGCTGCACGGCGGTTCGCTCAGCGAGCCCATGTAGGTGAAGTAGTCGCGCCTGGCCGGCAGCGCATCCATCGGATCGATCACGATCGAGGGCGCCACCACTTCCTGCTTTTCCAGCGGAAGGTTGTCCCAGATGGTCTGCATCAGGCCGTGCGGCTGGCCGCGCTCGAGCAGCACGGCGATGATGGCGATCTTGCCCTCGGCGCTCTTGTGCACCAGGTGCATGACCATCTCGGTGCCCTTGCCGTTGATGCGCTCTTCCGACGGGCGGTGGAAGTGGAATTGTTCCAGCTCGTAGGTCTGGTTGCCGACCGTGATGAAATTGCCGCCGCCCACCGTCACCTGGATCGTGTGGCCATTGTTGACCTCGCTGAACGAAGACGGGTGGTAGTCGAAGCTGATCTGTTCGAGGTTGACCTTGATGCCATCGCGCAGGTCGATCGGCGACTGGCGGTTGCCGGTGCCGCACTTGGCCCAGCCATCGTTGATCTTCGACCAGTTCGCCGGGCCGAGCTCGCCTTCATAGGACCAGGCCGTGCCGCGCTTGGGCGCGGAAGCGGCCGTGATCGCCGCAGCGGCGGCGCTGATGGCGGCCTGCTCTTCTTGCTTGCGGCGGGCGTCGGCGGCTTTTTTTGCGCGTGCGGCGCCGGCGGCGCGCGCCTGCTGGCGCTCGCGCAATTCGGCCAGGCGTTCGGCGATCTTGGCGGACAGGGCGACTTCGGACTCGTCGTCCTTGTCGCTGGCGGCGGGCGCGGCGGCCGGCGCGGCATGCGCGGACTCGGCCGCTTTCTTGAGCGGCAAGATGGCGGGCACGATCGGCGGCTTGGCGCTCGAAGGTACCGAGGCCGAGGCCGGTTTGGAGACGGAGGCCGCCAGCTTGGCGGCGGCGGCGGGATCGTTTGCGCTTGCGCTCATGACAACGCAGCAGCAAGCGACCAGGGCGATCAGGTTACGCATGGGATTCCAGTAATGAAGCTGTCCCCCCCATTAACGGGTTGCCGTAGGCAAACTTGAGGCCCGGTGGGCCCTGTAAACGCACAGCGCGCCGTCGAAGCGGCGCGCTGGCAAAGTCGACAATGTCGCCTTCTTACATGTTCATCATCACCGGCTCAGCATGCGGCGGCCCACCTTGTAGATGCCGCCCAGCGCCAGCGGCACGATCGCCGCGCCGACGCCGATCAGCACGATCACGGTCAGGTGGTCGCGGATCAGAGGAATATTGCCGAAGAAATAGCCGGCGGTAACCAGGCCCGCCACCCACAGCACGGCGCCGGTGATGTTGAACATCTGGAAGCGGGTATGGGTCATGTCGGACACGCCGGCCACGAAGGGGGCGAAGGTGCGCACCACCGGCACGAAGCGCGCCAGGATGATGGTCTTGCCGCCGTGCTTTTCGAAGAAATCGTGGGTGCGCTTCAGGGCATCCTTGTTGATCCAGCGGTAGTCATGGGTGAACATGCGCTGGCCAATGGCTTCGCCAATGTGATAGTTCAGTGTGTTGCCGGTGACCGCCGCCACGATCAGCAGTGCCATCAACAGCGGATAACTCATCTCGCCGGTGGCGCAGAAGGCGCCGGCGATGAACAGCAGGGTATCGCCAGGAAAGAAGAACAGGACGACCAGGCCGGTCTCGCAAAACACGATGGCGAACAGCACCGCATACACGTAGACCCCGTACTGATTCAACAGCATGCCCAGAGTTTTATCGACATGAAGAATCATGTCGAAAAATTGCATCAAATCCATAATATTCCTAAATGGTAGCGCCGCATCATACCATCAGTCAGGCCCGCCGAAATGGCCCCGGGCGCAACTTCGGCAAGAGAATTTTGCGTTTGTCCAGAGTTTACTGATTGACCATCTTCCGCATTACAATGCCCCGGCATGTGAACGATCTTGCACGCCATCAAGACAAGGAGAGCATATGAAGGGAAGCCGGACCAATTACGCGGCGCTGCTGCTGGGCGCCACCACGCTGATGGCCGCCGCCGCTGCCGCTGCCGCTGCCGAACTGCCGCCCAAGCCCAGCGTCGCCGACGTCGTCAAGGCTTCCAAGCCGGGCGACTGGCGGCCGCTCGATCCGGACAACACCTTGTATATGGAAAGCGCGCTCGGCCGCGTGGTCATCGAGATGGCGCCGGCCTTTGCGCCGAATCACGTCAAGAACATCAAGGCGCTGGTGCGCGCCCATTATTTCGACGGCCTCGCCATCGTGCGCGTGCAGGACAACTGGGTGGTGCAATGGGGCGATCCGAACGAGGACAAGCCCGAGGCGCGGCCGGTCAAGGGCGCCCAGAAGACCCTGAAGGCCGAATTCACGGTGCCGCTCAAGAACGACAGCCAGTTCACCCGCCTGCCCGACCGCGACGGCTACGCGCCCGAGTCCGGCTTCTCGAACGGCTTCCCGGCCGGACGCGACCCCAAGACCGGCGAGACCTGGCTGGCGCACTGCTACGGCATGGTCGGCGTCGGCCGCGACAACGGTGCCGACAGCGGCGGCGGCACCTCGCTCTACGCCGTGATCGGCCCGGCGCGCCACCTGGACCGCAATATCACCGTGGTCGGCCGCGTCATCTCCGGCATGCCGCAACTGGCTGCCCTGCCGCGCGGCCCGGCGCCGATGGGCTTCTACGACAAGCCGGAGATGAACGTGCCGATCACCGCGATCAAGGTCGCCGCCGACGTCCCGGCCGACCAGCGCAGCCGCTTCGAAGTGATGCGCACCGACAGCGCCACCTTCCAGTCCGTGCTGGAAGCCCAGCGCAACCGCGGCGGCCCCTGGACCAAGGTCGCCATGCACCACGTCGACCTCTGCGCCGCCCCGGTTCCCGTACGCGAACAAAAACCCTGACCACCATCAAACCGGGGTCAGAGCCCGATTTTTGGCAAGATCCCTATAACAATTAAACGTTCGGGGTCAGAGCACTATTTGCGATCACTTCGGGGTCAGAGCACTTGTTCAAGAAAGGTTGCCAAGGCAAGCTCACCGGCCGCGTCCCAGGCACGATGCCTGCCCGGCCCCGGTCCGCGTAAGCCTGGCGCCTGCAAACACCTTGTGCTCTGACCCCGAATGCAAACGCGCTAGTGCTCTGACCCCGAAGTTTGGTGGTGTCAAAGGGATATTGCCAAAAATCGGGCTCTGACCCCGGTTTGGGGGATATCAAAGGTTGGCGGTGATGTCGGGGGTGCCGGGCTATAATTGATGGATGAATGCTCCGGTCCCTACCCATCGTCCGATCCAGCAGCTGCCTGATCAGCTCATCTCGCAAATCGCCGCCGGCGAGGTGGTGGAGCGGCCCTCGGCCGTGGTGAAGGAGTTGCTGGAGAATGCGCTGGACGCCGGGGCGACCCAGGTCACCATTCGCCTCGAGGAAGGCGGCGTCAAGCGCATTGCGATCACCGACAACGGCAAGGGGATTCCGCCGGAAGAGCTGCCGCTGGCGCTGGCGCGGCATGCGACCTCCAAGATCGCCTCGCTGTCCGAGCTCGAGAACGTGAACACGCTCGGCTTCCGCGGCGAGGCGCTGGCCTCGATCGCGTCGGTGGCCGCGGTGTCGATCACCTCGCGCACGCCGAACGCGGCGCATGCCTGGGAGATCGTCGGCTCGCACCAGGGCACGGTCTCGCCCTCGTCGGGCGCCTTCGGCACCACCATCGACGTGCAGGACCTGTATTTCAACACGCCGGCACGGCGCAAATTCCTGAAATCCGAGCAGACCGAATACGGCCACTGCGCCGAGGTCGTGCGCCGCATCGCACTGGCGCGGCCGGACGTGTCCTTCAGCCTGACGCACAACGGCCGCACCATCGACCACTGGAACGTCAGCGAAGCCGCCAAGCGCAGCGCCCAGATCCTCGGCAGCGAGTTCGCCGATGCGCGCCTGCCCGTCGACGAAGCCGCCGGCCCGCTGCGCCTGCAGGGCTACGTCGGCCTGCCGACCGCCTCCAAGGCGCGCGCCGACGGCCAGTTCTTTTATGTGAACGGCCGCTTCGTGCGCGACAAGCTGCTGGTCCACGCCGTCAAGGCGGCCTACCAGGACGTGCTGCACGGCGACCGCTTCCCGACCTATGTGCTGGCGCTCGAACTCGACCCGGCCATGGTCGACGTCAACGTGCACCCGTCGAAGATCGAGGTGCGCTTCCGCGACAGCCGCGCGGTGCACCAGTTCGTGTTCCACGCGGTGCAGCGCACCCTGGCCCAGACCTCGGCCACGGCCCACGGCAGCGCGCCGGCACCGGTCAGCGCCGCCGAAATTGCCGTTTCCGGCAGCTCGCTGGACAGCATCCTGGGCCGCAGCGCAGGGGGCAACTTCGGCCTCGGCGGCGGCATATCCAGCGGCGGCGTCGGCGGCTCCGGCGGCGGAAGCGGCGGCGGCACCCCCGCCTGGCGCCGTCCCCACGAGCAAACCACCTTCGGCAGCCAGCTGACGCCGACCTTCTCGCCCTCGCCCTTCCCGCCCGGCAGCCGCTGGGACGCCCCGTCCGGCGGCGGCGTGGCGCAGCGCACCGACAGCTACGGCGCCCTGTTCAAGGACGGCGCCGGCGGCGCACAGGAAGCGCGCGAAGCGGCGGCGCCCTACGCCGCCCCGAGCATCCAGGCGACGACGCCCCCCGCTTCCGACGACGATTTCCCGCTCGGCTTCGCGCTGGCCCAGCTGCACGGCATCTACATCCTGGCGCAGAACCGCAAGGGCCTGGTGCTGGTCGACATGCATGCGGCCCACGAACGCATCCTCTACGAGCAGATCAAGAATGCGCTCGACGCCCAGGCCGAGGGCGAGCAGATGCAGGTCCAGCAGATGCTGATTCCGGTGACGTTCTTTGCGGACGCGATCGAAGTCGGCACCGTGCAGGAACACGGCGACACCCTGCAAGCCCTCGGCTTCGACATCGCCGCGCTGTCGCCGACCACCCTCGCCGTGCGCGCGGTGCCGACGCTCCTCAAGAACGCCGACGCCCAGACCCTGGCGCGCGACGTGCTGCGCGACGTCAGGGAGTACGGCGGCTCGCGCGTGCTGATCGAGCGCCGCAACGAATTGCTCGGCACCCTGGCCTGCCACACGGCGGTGCGCGCCAACCGCATCCTGGCAGTGCCCGAGATGAACGCCCTGCTGCGCCAGATGGAAGCGACCGAGCGCGCCGACCAGTGCAACCACGGCCGCCCAACCTGGGTGCAGCTCGAAATCTCCGCCTTGGACAAACTCTTCCTGCGCGGGCAGTAAGCTTGCTCCAGAATGGCCATGGCGTTGTTGCAGCTCCTCGCCGTGCAGGCGCACTGTCTTCGTCGCCGCGCCTGGCCATGCCCATTCTGGAACAACCTTAAGAAAATATGACACAGAATCAAAACCCGCTGGCCGTAGCCATCATGGGCCCGACCGCGTCCGGCAAGACCGCCGCCGCCCTCGCCATCGCCAGGGAATACCCGGTCGAGATCATCTCGGTCGACTCGGCCCTGGTCTACCGCGAGATGGACATCGGCACCGCCAAGCCCTCCGCCGAAGAACTGGCCAGCGTGCCGCACCACCTGATCGACATCATCGATCCGCGCGACGCCTATTCGGTGATGCAGTTCCGCGACGACGCGATCCGCCTGGTGGCCGACATCGCCGCGCGCGGCAAGCTGCCGCTGCTGGTCGGCGGCACCATGATGTATTTCAAGGGCCTGGTCGACGGCCTGGACGACCTGCCGACCGCCGATGCGGCGGTGCGCGCCCGCATCGACGAGGAAGCGGCGCGCATCGGCTGGCCCGGCATGCACGCCAGACTGCAGGCACTCGATCCGGTCACGGCCGCGCGCCTGGCGCCGAACGACGCCCAGCGCATCAACCGCGCGCTGGAGATCATCGAACTGTCCGGCAAGCCGATGTCGGACTTGCTGGCCAAACGCGCACCAGCGGTGCTGCCCTTCGACCTGGTCTCGTTCGCGCTGGAACCGTCCGACCGCACCGTGCTCCATCAGCGCATCGCCCAGCGCTTCGACCAGATGCTGGGCCGCAGCGACGACAGCGGCATCGTGGCCGAAGTCGCGCGCCTGCGCGCGCGCGGCGACCTGCACCCGGACCTGCCCTCGATGCGCTGCGTCGGCTACCGCCAGTCCTGGGAATACCTTGATGGCCGGATCGACCGCGCGGCCCTGCGCGACACCGGCATCATCGCCACCCGCCAGCTGGCCAAGCGCCAGCTGACCTGGCTGCGCTCGATGCCGGACCGGATCGTGATCGATTGCCTGGGCCCCGACCCGGCACCCATCATGCTGGATCATCTGGCAAGGCTGCAACGCCTGGATGGGCTGGACTACGCGATCCGCAACGACCAGCCTTGACACTGGCAGGCCCGGACGGCATAATATCTTTCGTTCCGGTGATATAGCTCAGTTGGTTAGAGCATAGCATTCATAATGCTAGGGTCGGTGGTTCAAGTCCACCTATCACCACCAAGATTCAAGCAAAATGGCTTGGCTTTCAAAAGCTGGGCCATTTTGTTTTAGGTAGTGTCAAGCAGCAGCAAGCTGGTGATATAGCTCAGTTGGTTAGAGCATAGCATTCATAATGCTAGGGTCGGTGGTTCAAGTCCACCTATCACCACCAAAATACAAGCAGGTAGAAGGGCCGCCCGTTCTCGCGAACCGGCGGCTTTTTTATTTCCACGACGCTTTGCGTTATTCGTATTCATTAATGCTGTTTTTTTGTAGCATTCTTGACACGTCTCAAAGCGATTGCACCTTCACTGCTGTCGCGCTGTACCGCATTGACCTTCCGGCTGTCGAATTCAGTTCGACATGGAGGCTGCGATGCGCACGCTGTTCATTATTTCGGATCTGCATTTGGGAGGCCGTCCGCACGATGTCCATAGGGATGGGTCGCTCCTGCCGGGTTACCAGTTCAATCACTCTTACCCTGCACTGATCGAGTTCATCGACTGGGCAGGTGCCCAGGCCGGGGACGGCAACGCCGCCGACATCGAGCTTGTCATCAACGGCGATATCGTCGACTTTCTCGCAGAAGACGATGAGGACGGCAGTTTCCAGGCCTGGACCGCGGACGAAGCGCTGGCATGCGCCAAGCTCGATCGCATCGCCGGGCGCACGCGCGGCAGCGGCAGGTGCGGCCTCTTCGAGGCGCTGGGGGCATTCCTGCACGCCGGCCACCGCCTCACTCTGCTGCTCGGCAATCACGATGTCGAATTGTCCCTGCCCGCCGTGCGCCAGCGGCTGGTGACGTTGCTCGGCGGCGACGCGGCCGGCCTCACCTTCATCTACGACGGCGAAGCCTACCGGGCCGGACGCGTGCTGATCGAGCACGGCAACCGTTACGATCGCTGGAACCGGGTCGACTACAACGGCTTGCGCGAAGAGCGTTCGATGCGCTCGCGCGGACTGGCGCTCGATGAATCGCTGCGCGGCAAACGCTACTTCATGCCGCCCGCCGGCAGCCACATGGTGGTGGACGTCATCAACCGCCTCAAGGCGCGCTACCGCTTCATCGACTTGCTGAAACCCGAAACCGGCGCCGTGATACCGCTGCTGCTGGCGCTCGAGCCTTCATCCGCACGCTATCTGCGTGGCGCGATCGATGCCTACCTGACCCTGCCCGAACGTTTCGGAGACGGCATGCTGTCTCCCACCGAGCCAGGCAATCCGGATTTCATGGGCAAGGACCCCGAGCCCTTCGACCGCGTCCTGAACGAAGCGCTCGATGCCAGCGACGCCAGGCTGTTCCGCGCGTGCTGGTCCGGACCGGCGACCGCGCCGGCGGCGTCCGATCATGGGGACGACCTGAGCATCCGGTCCACCGCGGCGGCGGTCGCGGCGCAGGTCCGGGCAGGGGTCGAGCAAGTCAGAGCATGGCAACTGGCCGCCGCCGACGGCATAGCCGCGCTGGCACACCGCAACATCGACGCCATCGCGGATGTGCGCTGGCGGCAACTGCACGCCGCCTTGCGCCGGGTGCTCCAGCGCGACGGTTCCTTCGATGTCGAACGCGAAGACGCCAACTACCTGGATGCCGCCAGGCAAATCGTGGGCGGCGGCAAGATCGACGTGGTCGTCAACGGCCATACCCACCTGCCCAAGCGGATACGGCTCGCGCCCACGGAGCGGCCGTGCTGGTACCTCAACACCGGGACCTGGTGCGACGTGCTGCGCCTGCCCGACGAACTCGGCCAGGAATTCGCGCAAGCCCGTCCAGCGCTCGACCGCTTCCTCGCGGCCTTGCGCGACAACGACCTGCAACACCATGTCAGCCGCTACCTGTCCTACGTCGAAATACGGCTCGGCGCCGACCTGGCGCCGCTCGGCGCACCCTGTCTTCATTCGTATTGCGGTCGCGGCCACGAGCGCGGCGATCCGCTGACACCTTATCCTGCGCCGCGCCGCGCCGGCCTACCCGACACCGAGAGGATGTGATGAGAAATCTTTCCGCAAAGCTGTATCAACCAGGGGCCACGACGGCCAGCGCCACAGCCTGGCTCATCGCCGACGCCTACGCATTGACGGCCTATCATTGCATCCTGGATGCCGAGGACCAGCCTTTTCCAGGGCACGAGCGTTTCCAGCTCGAGTTCGATTCGGGAAAAATAGTGCACGCCGTCGTCGCGGAATACAGCGCCGACGCCGATGCCGCCATCTTGCACCTTCTCGACAGCCCGTTCGTCACTGCCGGCCAGATCACATTCGGTTTCCTGCCTGCCAACGATGTCTGGGCCTCGCTGCAGGAAAACAAGAAACGCTGGACTGGATGGGGCTATCCGCAGGGCCGTCCGGACGGCTTGCTGATCGAAGGCAGCATTTCGCAGCCCGACGTTCCCTACAAGGGCGGCTCCGCGATCCAATTGCTGTGCGACCAGGGCGGGGCCGAGGGAGCGCCCTTGCGCGGCATGTCGGGCGCCGCGGTCGTACACGACCAGGCCCTAATCGGCATCATCAGTTCAGGACCACGGCCCTTCAACCAGACCGTCATCTTTGCCACGCCGATCAGCCGTATCGCCGATGAACTCAAGATCATGCGGGCGATCCTGTCGCGTCATTACCAACGTGAGCTGGACCGGATCGATCGCGATACCGACACCTCGAGCGGACTGGCCTGGAGCACCGCCGGATCGATGAACGTGTCGGCCGAAGGTATCACGCACAGGGCCAACCTGACCTACAAGTCGACCAGGCTGTACGGCCGGGATGAACAGGTGGTCGACCTGCGGGCCAAGATCGAGGAAGGCCGGCGCCTGGTCACGCTGTATGGCGAGAATGGCTGCGGCAAGTCGCGGCTGGCGCATGAAGTCGGCAAGGCCTTCCTCGGGCATTACGACGGCGTGTTCATGGCGGACCTGCAGGGTTGCGAAGATGCCGCCAGCGTCCTCACCGAGATTGCCAATACGCTCGGCGTGCGCGAAGCCCACGACGATCTGCTGGAAGAAAGCCTGACCGTGGTGATCGGCGAGCGCCGGGTACTGCTGATACTCGACGGTGCCGAGCGGCTGGGCGAATCGCGCGGCATGATCGAGCAACTGCTGAAGGAATGCCCCCGTCTGCGCATCATGACGGCCATGCATCGGCCACTCGGCTGGGAAAATCTGGACGAGTATGCCTTCCTCGTCAAGCCGCTCGCGCTGCACCCCGAAGAATGGCATGAGGCGCAGTTGATGGACCACTATGGCGAAACCTTCGTGCTGCAGCTGTTCGAGGACCACGCCAGGCACGCCAGTCCGCAGTTCCGGCTGAACCTCACCAACATCGACCTGGTCGACCGGCTGTGCAAGCCGGCCGCCGGGGTACCGCTGGCGATCGAAATCATCGCCGGCCGTGCCGCTCCGGTGATTGCCAGGGGCCCCACCCTGCTGGCCGCCATCGACACCCTCGCGCCTTTCGAGGCGGCGCTCCGGGACATCGACAAGCTGCCGTGGCAAGAACGGCTGAACGCCATCATCAAGCTGGCCGCCGAGCAGCTCGATGCCGATACGCGTTCGCTGTTCCTGCGCCTGTCGGCATTCAGTGGCGGGTGTACCGTCGAAGCCGCGGAGCTGGTCGGCGCCGACCTGGCCTGTCCGCGCGAAGAAATCGGCGACCGGCTGGCGCTCCTGGTCGATCGCGGCCTGCTCGGCACCGGCAGCGGCGTCAAGGGCAAACCGTATTACCGCCTGCAGCCCGCCGTGCTCGACTATTGCCGGCGCAAGCTCGAGGAAACCGGTGCCGAGGCACGCCTCACCGCACGCCGGCACGCCACCTATTACGCCCAGCTGGCCTACAAGGCGGAACGGCGCCTTACCCTGCTGAGCAGTGACGAGCTCATCGACTGGTTCGAATTGCTCGAGTTCGAATACACCAATATCCGCAACGCGCTGGCATGGTCGGAGCGCAATGCCGACGATGCCGAACAAGTCGGCGTCAAGCCGATCGAAGTCGGGCTCGGCATCGTGGGCAACCTGTTCTGGTTCTGGAACCTGCGCGGCTCGCTGATGGAGGGAATCCGCTGGAGCGAACGCCTGCTGGCCAAATCGCAGGCGCTCGCAGTGCCCCTGGAGGCGTCGAAAAACCGTGGCGCGGCCCTGCATTGCAGCGGCGGCCTGTATTACCTGCGCGGCGATTTCGGACAGGCGCGCGAACACCTGGCCCAATGTGTCGCCATCTGGGAAGCCAGGGACGATCAGCGGCGCCTTGCATTCTCCCTGGTCCTGCTCGGCGCGGTGGCCATGCATCAAAACGATCTGTGGGTAGCGCTGGAGCATGAAAAGGCTGCACTCGCACTATTCCAGCGCCTGGACGACCGTGTCGGATTCGCCCTGGCCTTGAATGACCTGGGCAACGTCATGATGGAAACCGACAAGATGCAGGCCGAACGGCATTATCTGGACAGCCTGGCGGTCTGGCAGGAACTCAGGAATTACTGGGGAGTGGGCCTGAGCATCAGCAACCTGGGACGGCTGGCCTGTGCCCAGGAGAAATTCAAGGAAGCGAAAGCCCAGCTCTTGAAAGCCTTGCAGATCCAGGCGCGCAACCGTTATCAATGGGGGCATGCGGAATCCCTGAAATTCATGGGTTACACGCTGTTGGGTGCAAAAAACTTCCAGGCCGCTGCCCGCGAGTTCCGCGACAGTTTCGTTGCGCATCAGCGCCTCGGACGAAAACACCTGGTCGCCGACTGCCTGGATGGACTGGGGAAAGTGGCGGTCAGGCTGCAGCGCCCCTTGTTCACCGCCTATCTGTTCGGCGCGGCCAGCCATATACGTGAGCAGACGAAGCAGACCCTGTCGCCGGATCAACGGGCCGAGCAGGAAAAATACAGCGTCATGGCACTCGCCGAGCTCGGCAATGCCGTCCAGTTCAAGGAAGAGTTCGCGTCCGCGGCCGGCGATTCATTTGCGGAAATTTCACGCAAGACCCTGGCGCACGCCGAACAGATGATCGCCCAGCCTTCCCCGTCCACGTCCCTCGCAATGTCCGGCGAGGACTACGCCTAGCCGGAGGCGGCAAGCTTGCTTGCCGCCTCCGGATCATCCCGCGTCCGGATCAACCCGCGTCCGGCGTAAAGTCGCGGATGCGGCGCACTTCCGCCGCATCCAGCTTCTTCAACATCGCCACCACCAGGTCGACCATCTGGTCGAAGTCCTGGCGGTTCAGGATACCGTTGTGCGCATGCGTGTAGCGCACCGGCACCACCAGGTTCACGGTCGGCACCCCGCCATGGCTCTTCTGGATCTCGGCGGAGTCGTCGCCATAGCCCTGCACCAGGTCGAACTGCAGCGGCAACCGGCGCTCGGCCGCGGTCTTCTTCGTGAATGCGACCAGCTTGCGGTTGGGCAGCGCCGACGAGTCGTACAGGAAGATGCCCGGCCCCGCGCCCAGCTTCACCTGGGTCTCTTCCGGATGGCCCGGATAGACGTCACCGGTGATGCCGCCCTCGAGTGCGATGCCGAGATCGGCCTTCACCACCTCGGCCGCCGTGTGGGCGCCGCGCAGGCCGATCTCTTCCTGGGTCGTGATCACCCAGGCGATCTGGTTCGGGTGCGGCTCGTTCGCCAGCCGGCGCATCGCCTCCACGATGACGGCGCAGCCGACGCGGTCGTCCCAGCCCTTGCCCAGGTAGTTCTGGGTGCCGTTCAGGATTTCGAAGGGTGCATCCGGCACGATCGGGTCGCCCGGCGAGATGCCCATCGCGCGCACCTCGGCCTCGCTGCGCGCGCCGACGTCGAGGAACAGGTTGTCGCGCGCATACACCTTGGTGCGCTCGTCGGCCGGCACCACGTGGATGTCGCGGATGCCGGTCACGGCCTTCACCGGCCCCTTGCTGCCGATGATCACCCAGCGTTTATCCGGCAGCGCCTGGTCCAGCCAGCCGCCCAGCATCTGCATGGTCAGCAAGCCGTTCGGCGTGACGCGGCGCACCATGCCGCCCAGTTCGTCCATGTGGGCGTCGACCATGATCTTCGGCCCGCCAGCGCCCTGGGTGGCGATGATGGAACCCATGCCGTCGTAGGTGAGCGAGCCGGCCAGCGGCTTCATCATGTCGACCAGCACCTTGCGCACCGGCTCTTCGAAGCCGGGCGGGCCGGCGGCGTCCGAAATCTTTTGCAGGGTGTCGATGGTGCGGTCCGCGATGGTGCGGTCCGGGGCGGCGTGGACCAGGGTGCTGCCGGAGGCGGCCATCAGGGCGATGGCGATGGAGATGCGGCGTGCGATGTTCACTGGGGATCTCGTTATGGTGGTGTTGACGGCGCCCGGGCGCGGCGCCGTCGCCGGGCGGCTTGGACGCCACGGCCTGTCGAGTATGCCAAGAAAATGTCGGATATGCATGAGCGATCGATCGCGGCGACGGCCGCTGCCCGCTACACGACGCAAGTTCAGCCCTCGCCCACGTCCGCATCCTCGTCCAGCGCGAACTCGCCGCGCTGGTAAGCCGCCAGCACGGCTTCGGCCTGCTGCAAATGTTCCTGCGGCACCAGGATGCGCACCCCGCCCAGCGCCGGCGCCAGCAGTGAATAGGCTTGCACCAGGTGGGCGTCGGCCAGCACCGCCGGGATGCCGGCGGCAACCAGGCAGCCCTGCACCAGGCGGGCGTCCATCGGCACCAGGTAGCGCGCGATCTCGAACAGGTCGCGCCCGGGCAGCAGCGCCGTTTCCGGGGTGCCGGCCAGCGGCGCGGTCGAAGCTTGTTGCATGATGACTCCCATGGGGCGGACGGATCGGACAGCTCTGCCGTCCATCTTACCCCTGCACGCCGCGCGCCGGCGCCCGCCCTCCGCTGGCCGCCTTGTTAACGACTGCACCGGCACCACGCGCCGGCGCCAGCCAGCGCGCGCCCAGCACCAGGCCGGCGATCACATAGGCCAGGCCGCCCGGAATCCACATGATCAGGCCGCCCAATTGCTGGTCTTCCAGGGGGCTCAGGCCGAACAGCGAGGGCCGGTTGCCGTACAGCGGATACCAGATGGTGTCGGACATGGTGAACAGCGCACCCAGCGCGCCGGTATGCATCATGGTCGTGAACAGGTAGACGATGGAGGCGCCGCGCGAATGCGCGCCGCCATGCTTGCCCAGCACCGCCCACCAGAACAGCAAGGCGCTGAACAGGAAGCTGGCGTGCTGCAGCGCGTGGACGCCGTTGTCGACCAGGCCGGCCTGGAACAGCGCCGGCACGTGCCATACCCACAGCGCGGCGAAGTGCAGCAGCCAGGCGTGCAGCGGACGGGTGATCATGTCCCAGCACCAGGCCAGCGCCGGCCAGTGGCTGGCCTTGCCGACGCCGCCGCGCCACCGGGCCGGCATCGACCAGATCCACACACCGAAGGGACGCCCCAGCACCATCAGCGGCGCACTGACGATCATCAGGACTTCGTGCTGGACCATGTGGGCCCAGAAGCCGTAGCTGCCGGCGCTGTCCAGCGGCGAGGCCAGCGCCAGCGCCAGCATCGCCCAGCCGGCGCCGAAGCAGCCGAACTGGCGCAGCAGCTGGGGCCGCGACTGGCGCGCGCGCTGCCACAGGCGCAGCATGCCGCGCACGTACCAGATCAGCGACAGCGCCAGGCAGCCGGCGACCCAGGGTTCGGCGCCCCAGCCGAGCTGGGGGCCGGTGCCGTTGAGGTCGTGCGCGCCGGCGGCGCCAGCAACCAAAGGCAAGAGCAGTATCAGGCGGCGCATGGCGACAACACCCATTGCGGGAACCACTGGGCCAGCACGACCAGGCAGGACAGCGCCCCCACCGGCCATGCCACCAGCGCGATGAAGGACGGCCGCTGGCCGGCGGCATCTTCCTGCGCATTTTCCTCGTCGTCGGCCGGTCCGCCATAAGGCAAGCGCGCCTGCCGCCAGTTGCGCCAGGCCGCCCAGGTGAACACGGCGCAGGCCAGCAGCGACGCCGCCGCCACCGCATTCAGCGCCAGGGTGGTCTGCAGCGCGCACGAGGGCGACACCAGCGCATAGGTGACCGACAGATTGGTCAGCGCCAGCGACGGCGCCAGCAGCAGCGCGGGCCAGTTCGGCAGCTTCATCAGATCCGCGCTCCCCAGTAGATCACGGCATAGATCGGAATCCAGCTGAGCACCACGAAATACCAGTAGCCGGCGTTTTCGCTGACGTCGACGAAGCGCTTGCCTTCCAGCGGCCCGGTGTACATCAGCACCGTCAGCACCAGCGAATCGTAGGCATCGGTGATCAGGTGGGTGGTGTGCAGGCCCATCAGCATCCACACGGCGGAGCCGTAGGCATTGCTGTCCCACTTGGTGTTCAACGTGGTGAACTCGAAGGCGCGCACCACCAGGAAGGCGACCGAGACCAGCAGGCATACCAGCATCCACAGCCTGACCTTTGGCAGGTCGAGCCGTTCGGCGGCGCGCTTGGCAAAGTGGTTCGGGATCATGCTGAGGACGATGATCGCGGTGTTGAGCGTGCCCCACAGCAGGTCCGGCGGCAGGCGGCTCATCGGCCAGGCCGGGGCGTGGCTGCGCAGGTAGAAATAGGCCATGATGGCCAGCGCGAACACCGTGGATTCGATCGCCACCAGGCCCATCGTGCCCCACCACATCGGGCTGCGGTGGCCGAAGCCGAAGGTCGGCAGCGGCTCGACGTCAAGCAGCGCCGGATTGTCGGCAGCGTCTTTTTGCGGCGCGCTCATGGCTGCACCTCATAGGGACTGCGTTCGGAACCGGTGCGCTGCTCGACGATGTCCTTCTTCGGCCAGAACCAGTAAGTGGCGCCGATCGCTACCGGCACTGCGGCCCACACCACGGCCCAGGGCGTGAAGATCGAGCCGACGAACAGGATGGTGGTGGCGATCGCCGTCAGGAAGGGCCAGATCGAGGAGGACGGCAACCACAGGCGGTGATCGAGTTCGGCGTCGGCCACCGAGGTGACCAGGATTTCGCGGTAGTCGTTGGCCAGGCCGGTTACGTGCGAAGGCAGCTTGCCCGCTTCCCACAAGGGGTCGCGCGCATGCACCACCGGCACCATCTCGAAATTGCCGGCCGGCGGCGGCGAGGCCACGCTCCATTCCAGTGTGCCCGCGCCCCAGGGATCGTTGCCGGCGGGCGCGCCGTGGCGGCGGCTGCGCAGCACGTTGACGATGAACAGCAGCACGCTGACGGCGATCATGAAGGCGCCGACGGTGGCGGTGAGGTTCAGCGAACCCCAGCCCATCTCGGCCGGATAGGTGTAGACCCGGCGCGGCATGCCCCACAGGCCGAGCACGTGCATCGGGAAGAAGGAGACGTTGAAGCCGATGAAGAACAGCCAGAAGTTCCAGCGTCCCAGGCGCTCGCCCAGCAGGCGCCCTGTGAACTTGGGGAACCAGTAATAGAAGGCGCCGAACAGCGGGAAGATGGCACCGCCCATCAGCACGTAATGCAGGTGGGCCACCACGAAGAAGCTGTCGTGCAGCTGGGTGTCGAGCGACACCGAGGCCAGCATCAGGCCCGTCAAGCCGCCGGCGACCAGGATGAAGAAGAAGGCCAGCACGAACAGCAGCGGCGTGCGCAGGTTGAGGCGCCCGGTCCACAGGGTGGCGATCCAGCAGAAGATCTGGATCGCGGTCGGGATAGCGATCATCAGGCTGGCGGCGGTGAAGAAGGTCTTGCCCAGTTCCGGCAGGTTGGTTGCGAACATGTGGTGCACCCACAGGCCGAAGGCGAGGAAGGCGGTGGCCACCACGGCCAGCACCATCGCCGGATAACCGACGATGGGGCGCCGCGCAAAGGTCGCGATGATGCTCGACATCATGCCCAGCGGCGGGATGAAGATCATGTAGACCTCGGGGTGGCCGAAGAACCAGAACAGGTGCTGCCACAGCAGCGCGTCGCCGCCCGCGTTGGGGTCGTAGAAATGGGTATTCACCAGGCGGTCGGTGATCAGGGCGGTACTGGCCAGCATCACCGCCGGCATCGAGAACAGCACCATGAAGGAAGTCGCCAGGATGGCCCAGACGAACAGCGGCATGCGGTTCAGGGTCATGCCGGGCGCGCGCATCTTGAGGATGGTGGTGATCAGGACGATCGCTTCCATCAGGCCGGCCAGTTCGGTGAAGGTGATCATCTGGGCCCAGATGTCGACCCGCTTGGTCGGCGAATACTGCAGGCTGGACAGCGGCACGTAGGCAAACCAGCCGGCGTCCGGCCCGACGTTCAGGAAGAAGGCGAGGAACAGCATGATGCCGCCGAGGGTGAAGATCCAGTAGGCGAAGGCGTTCATGCGCGGGAAGGCCACGCTGCGCGCGCCGATCATCAGCGGCACCAGGTAGGTGGCCACCGCCTGCATCACCGGCACCGCGAACAGGAACATCATGGTGCTGCCATGCATGGTGAACATCTGGTTGTACAAATCGGCGCCGATCAGCTTGCCGTCCGGGCCGGCCAGCTGCAGCCGGATCGCCAGCGCCAGCAGGCCGCCGAGGATGAAGAACACGAAGGTCGTGATCATGAAGCGCAGGCTGATGGTCTTGTGGTTGATCGCCGAGAACCAGCCGAGGATGCCGGGCGGGTCGCGCCAGGTCTGTTCCAGCTGGGCGGCGTCTTCCTTCGACAGGCGCGGTGCGGCTTGCGCCCGTTGCATGCTTTCCACCATGCTCATTTCAGGGTCTCCAGGTAGGCAAGCAAGTCTTGCAGTTCGGCCGGCCGCAGGTGGCTGGCGGGCATGAGGACGCCCGGTTTGAAGGTATGCGGGTCCTGGATCCAGGCGGCCAGGTGACGGCTGTCGTTGGGCAGCATGCCGGCGGCGAGGGTCGCGCGCGCGGCCAGGTGGGTCAGGTCCGGCCCTTGGCTGGCGGTGGCGCCGGCGCCGTTGATGGTGTGGCAGCGCGCGCAGGCATTGGCCAGGAAGACGTCATGGCCGCGGCGGGCGGCGGCGCTGGCGGGCTGCGGCGCCGGCTGGCGCTGGTGCGCGGCCCAGGCTTCGTAGCGGTCGTTCGGCACGGCCTGCACCGGCAGCGCCATCAGCGCGTGTTGCAGCCCGCAGAATTCGGCGCACTGGGCGCGGTAGGTGCCCGGCTGGTCGGCGCGGAACTGCAGGGTCGCGGTGCGGCCGGGGATCATGTCGCGCTTGCCGTGCAGGTTGGGGATCCACAGCGTGTGGATCACGTCCTCGCTGCGCAGGGTGACGATGACCGGGCGCCCGACCGGGATGCGCAGCTCGTTGGCGGTGGTGAACTGGCGCTGCAGATCGGCGTCGAGGTAGCGCGCCTCCCACCACCACTGGTGGCCGATCAATTCGATGTTGACTGCCCCTTCGAGCGGCAGCCGTCCCAGCGCGCGGCTGGTGAAGACGTCGGCCGCCAGCAGCGCCAGCAGCCCCAGGGTGGCGATGCCGACCGCCCAGCCGATGCGCCGATGCAGGCGGCGCTCGGGCCGCGTCAGCGAATCGAGGTCGGGCGGCGTGCCGGCCTCGGCGCGCGGTGCGCGCCAGACGGCGAACAGGCAGGCCGCGACGATGGCCACGAACACCAGCGCGCACAGGCCCAGCGTGAAGTTCCACAGGCGGCCGATGTGCCAGGCCTGGATGCCGTAGGCATGCAGCGCATCCTGGAGCGGTGCTGCCTGCGCGGCCTCTGCCATGCCGAGGATCGGGATGGAAGCCGCTTGAAAACGCAACTGAGAACGTATCTGCGTACGCATTGAAAGCCCTGTCTCGGCAACGTTTTTAAAAAAATAGTTACATCAATCTACTGCCCCGAATTTATAGCGCATTATGCAACTTTGTGACGCACGCATGTGGCTTTCTGGCCATTAATGTAACAAATTCGGCAAAGTTGAAAACAGGTAGAGCAGCACGCCGATCAGGCCGCCGACGATGGTGCCGTTGATGCGGATGTATTGCAGGTCCTTGCCGATGTTCAGTTCGACCTGTTCCGACATCTCGCCGCTGTCCCAATGCTTGACGGTGTCGGCGATGTGGCGCGTCAGGAAGCCGGCCAGCTCGGGCGCCGCGCCGCGCGCCGCCAGTTCCAGGTTGTCGTTGAGGGAAGCGCGCAGTTGCGGGTCGTCGGCCAGCATGCGCCCGACCCAGGCGCCGGTGGCGACGATGCGCCCGCGCAGCACCGAATCGGCATCTTCCAGGTCGTGCTTGATCCAGGCCTTGAGGTCGGTCCAGAGCGAACCGATGTAGCCGTTCAGGGTCTCGTCGCCGACCAGGTGGCGCTTGATCTCTTCGCCCTTGGCGATGAATTCCGGATCCACCTTGAGGCGCTCGATGAACTCGCGGGTGAAGGCGTCGAAGCGCTGGCGCAGCGGGTGCTCCATGTCTTCGCTGACGCGGTTCAGGATCCCGGAGGCCATGCGCACCGTGAGGTCGGCGCCCTTCTTGCCGATCATCTCCGAAGGCAGCATGCGCTCCATGAAGGCGTATTCCTCGCGCAGCCAGTCGACGATGCCCTGCGAGATCACGGCCTGGGTTTCCTCGTTGGCCAGCAGTTTGGCGAACTGTTCGATGCCTTCGTTGAGCAATTCCTGGTGGCGTCCGCCGCGCGTCAGGCTCTCGAGCAGGGTGCCGCCCGTCTTTGACAGATCGACCTGCTGGACCATGGTGTGGACGGCGCGCCGGATGAATTTCTGCACCGCCGCGTCTTCGATGAAGTCGAGGGCCCAGCCGGCCATGCGCACCAGGTAGTTCCCGAGCAGTTGGGTATTCTCCGGCTGGACCAGCCAGTCGGCCACGCGCCGCGCCGGGTCGTGGCGCCGGATCAGGCCGACGATGGAATCGGTGTCGAGGAATTTCTCGTGCACGAAGGCGGCCAGGTTGTCGGCGATGCGCGCCTTGTTGGCCGGGATGATTTCGGTATGACGCGAGACGATGGGAATCGGGATGCGCCGGAACAGCGCCACCACGGCGAACCAGTCGGCCAGGGCGCCGATCATGGCCGCTTCCGCGAAGGCTTTCAGCAGGCCGCTCCACCAGTTCGGCGGCAGGAACAGGGACACCAGGAACAGGAGGGCGGCGCCGATGAAAAAGCCCAGCGCCAGGCGTTTCGATTTGCGCAGTTCGGCGGCCTTGCCGTTCAGGTTCTGGTGCATCTGTGCGGTGTTGGATGGTGTTTTCACAACGTCATCCTAGACCAGCTTGGATGAGATTGTCGCTCCGCATGATGGCTGACGTAGGGTGAGCACTCCGTGGCCAAGCGAAGGCATGCGTCATGCAGGCTACCGCGTGGGCTCGGGGAGCCACCCTACGCTATCTGCATCGTTTTTTCCAAAATTGCGCTTATTCGCCGTCATTTCGAGCTGATTTTCCGGTTCAGGGCCGATCGTCCCTTATACTATCGCGGTATATTGACAAGGAGGCCACGCCCGCATGGATCACAACATCAGCCTGATCACCACCGTTGCCGCCGCCCTCGGCCTGGGCCTCGTGTTCGGCATGCTTGCCGTTCGCCTGCGCCTGCCGGCGCTGGTCGGCTATCTCGCCGCCGGCGTCATCATCGGCCCGGCCACCCCCGGCTTCGTGGCCGATGTGGCGCTGGCTTCGCAGCTGGCAGAGATCGGTGTGATGCTGCTGATGTTCGGCGTCGGCCTGCACTTCTCGCTCGACGACCTGCTTGAAGTAAAGGGCATCGCCCTGCCCGGCGCGGTGCTTCAGATCGCGGTCGCGACCCTGCTCGGCATGGGCCTGGCCCACTGGTGGGGCTGGGGCCTGGGCGCCGGCCTGGTGTTCGGACTTGCCCTGTCGGTGGCCAGCACGGTGGTGCTGCTGCGGGCATTGGAAGACCGCGGCCAGCTCGATTCCTTCAACGGCCGCATCGCGGTCGGCTGGCTGGTGGTGGAAGACCTGGTTACGGTGCTGATGCTGGTGCTGTTGCCGGCGCTGGCCGGTCCGTTGGGTGGCAAGGGTAGCAGTGACGGCGGATCGCTGTGGATGACACTCGGCTGGACCCTGCTGCAGGTGGGCGGCTTCGTCGCCTTCATGCTGGTGGTCGGCCGCAAGTTGTTCCCCTGGTTCCTGTGGCGCGTGGCCAAGACCGGCTCGCGCGAGCTGTTCACCCTGGCCGTGATCGCGGCGGCGGTCGGCATCGCCTACGGCTCATCCCATTTGTTCGGTGTGTCCTTCGCGCTGGGCGCCTTCTTCGCCGGCATGGTGCTGCGCGAATCGGAGCTGAGCCACCGCGCGGCCCAGGAATCGCTGCCGCTGCGCGATGCGTTCTCGGTGCTGTTCTTCGTCTCGGTCGGCATGCTGTTCGATCCGCGCGTGCTGGTCGAGCACCCGTTGCAGGTGCTAGCCGTGCTGGGCGTGATCCTGTTCGGCAAATCGCTGGCCGCCTTCGCGCTGGTGCTGGTGCTGCGCTATCCGCTCAACACCGCGCTCACGGTGTCGGCCAGCCTGGCCCAGATCGGCGAATTCTCGTTCATCCTTGCTGCTTTAGGCATGTCGCTCGGCCTGCTGCCGGAGCTGGGCCAGAACCTGATCCTGGCCGGCGCCATCGTCTCGATCGCGGTCAACCCGCTGATGTTCAAGGCGATCGCCCCGCTCGAACGCTGGGTGCGCGGCAAGTCGGCCTTTGCGCGCCGCATGGAACGCTCGCCCGACCCGCTGGCCGAACTGCCGGCCAACGTGACCCACGAACGCCTGACCGGCCAGGTGGTGCTGGTCGGTTATGGCCGCGTCGGCAAGCGCATCGCCGAGGAGCTGACGCGCAAGGGCATCCACTACGTGGTGGCCGAGCAGAACCGCGAGATGGTCGAGGAATTGCGCCGGCGCGACCAGCCGGCGGTGGCCGGCAACGCGGCCGAGCCGGCGGTGCTGATCCAGGCCCACATCGCGCGCGCCTCGATGCTGGTGATCGCGACGCCGGACACCTTCCACGTGCGCGCCATGATCGAGACGGCCAAGGCGCTGAACCCGGCCATCCGCTGCGTGGTGCGCACCCACAACGAGGAAGAAGCCCAGCTGCTGCGCACCGAGACCGGCGGCACGGTGCTGGTGGGCGAACACGAGCTGGCCAGCAGCATGACGCGGCACGTGATGGATGGCTTGAAGATGGCGGCGCTGCCGGCGCACTGAGCCCGCAGCGCCGAAAAAAAAGCCGCGGGATCAACCCGCGGCTTTTTTTGTAGGGTGGGCGCGGCCGGCGTAGGCACCCCGTGCCCACCAATCATCAAGCAACCGCTTCCTCGGCGCACAGCTTCAGGCTCGCATGGCGCTGGTGCGCCAGCCCGGCCTGCAGCATGTCGTTGTGCTCTTCCAGCAGCGCGAACACGGCATCCTTGGACAGCACGTACTGGTCGAGCAGCGTGTCCTTGAGGGCGACGATGACCTCGCGATAATCGCGGATCGCGTTCAGGGTGTAGCTGTACAGCTCATCCGACTTTTCCTCGACCTGGCGCAGGGTGTGCTCGCCGCTGGCGTCGTTCTGCAACTGGCTGTAGTCGATCTTGGCGCGCGAGTACATCGAGAGACGGCCCACCATCAGGTTCAGCATCTTGGTGATCTTCTCGATGTCGTTCTGGCTGCCGACCGAGATGCCGCGCGCGCCGTAGAACAGCTCTTCCGCCGCCACGCCGCCATACAGGCCGACCACGTCGGCTTCCAGCTCTTCCAGGGTGCGCAGCGACATGTCTTCACCCGACTGCAGCACGTAACCCAGGGCGCCGATCTTGGACACCGCTTCGGTGCTGATCTTCAGCAGGTGCGACTTTTCCTTCACCTGGTCCAGGCTCATGCCGGCGCGCAGGAAGGGGTCGATCTGCATGAAGAAGTGACCCAGTTCGTGCACCGCGATACGTTCGCGCTGCTTGTGCTTCTCGGCGGTGGTGGCGCGGTCGGTCAGGCCGATGGTGGCGCGCTCGTAGGCACGGAACAGCAGGTCGGTGTCGATGATCGCCTTTTCCTGGATCGACAGCATGGACGCGCGTTCGACCACGGTTTCCAGCAGCGCCGGGCTGAGGTTCTGGGTGATTTCCGCGACCTGGTCCAGGTCCAGGTTGTCGTAGTCGACCAGGCCATCCTTCTTCTTGGCCAGGAAACTGCGCAGCAGTTCGCGGCGTTCGCCCTTGTTCGGCAGGCGGAAATTGATCTTCACCGAGAAGCGGCGCAGCATCGCTTCATCCATCTCGGTCGAGGCATCGTCGAAGTTGGAAGCGATCACCCAGATCACGCCCTGGCCCTTGTCGCTCTTCACGCCGTCCAGCAGGCCGAGCAGGGTGTTGGCGGTGTCGTCTTCCCATTTCTTTTCGCTGCGGCCGCGCGGCATGAACAGGCTCTGGCCTTCGTCGAGGAAGATGATGCACTTGCCCTTGGCGCAGGCCTTGCGGTACAGCGCGTTCAGCGCCTTGGAGCCGCCGCCGACGTAACCCGATTCCAGCGCCGAGCCGGAGGCCTGGATCAGCGGCATGTCGAGGCGCTTGGCCAGGTAGCCGACCAGCTTGGTCTTGCCGGTACCGGCCGGCCCCGTCAGCATGACGTTGAAAGGCTTGTCGATGTTGTGCGACTGGTATTCCTCGCGGTTGCGGATCATGTCTTCCAGGTGCAGCACTTCCTGCTTGATGTCTTCCATGCCGATCAGGTCGTCCATGCTGCCTTTCAGCTTGTCCGGCATGATCATCTGGGCGCCGCCATTCATGCCCGGGATGCCGAATTTCACGAAGTACAGGACGGCGATCAGCACGGTGATGTCGAGCGCGTGGCGCTTGAGGAACTCCAGCACGTCGGTGCCCAGGCCCTCGCCCTCTTCCTGCATCACGGCCTTGTGGGTGTTCAGGTAGTCGTCCTTGGCGATCGAATACGGAATCGCATTCTTCAGCAGGACTTCACGTTCGAGCGACAGGTGGGAGGTGCTGGGCACCTTCACCACATGCAGCTGGGGCGCGTCCTTGAACTTGTAGACGTAGCGCGGCGAGTCCGACAGCGGCTTGGCCACCAACAAATACTCGAGGCGATCCTTCTGCGCGGCCAGCTGGGTGATTTCGGCGATGTTCTGCGAATGGACGACCGGGGCGGTGTCTTGCGGAATGTCAGCCTTGTAGATTGCCCAACCCGTCAGCATGCCGAGCAGCACGGCGGTGAGGATACGAACGTAAACATTCTTGAAGGCAATTTGGATGCGAGCGAAGTTGGGCATATCGGTACTCTAAAAAACAAAAGGGTGCGTGATATTGCGAAGCTGATACGGAAACCTGGTACTGGGAGCCAGCGCGTGGCGCCACATGTTGCTTGCCTTCGACGCAGCGGCTGGTCAGCAAGGCGGCGGTGCAGGGGACCGCGGGATGATGCTCAAACGTGCACGTTTGATATTATTTTGATGCCCTAAGGCAATAGGTTTAGAGAGACTATACGCGCAAAGAAAAGCCAAGTGTATACCGTGCGCGGAAAAAATTTTGAGTCACAACATCTCTTGGATCTTTGCCATCGCTTTCCCTTGATGATTTAATAATTTAATCAAGTAAATGCAAAGGATTCGCGTACTTTTATGCTTTCATCAATATCGTTCGAGATAACTGATTGCATTTGTTTTATTTAAAAAAAGATAATATTGACAAGCATTTATCGCGATTTTTGCTGCACGAAACGCGTGCGATGCACCCCGCATTTTTGCTATGCTCGATGTGGGCTGCAGCTGTCTGTCGCCCTGCCCTATTTGTTCCTGATGCGTTCCCTGATGCGTTCCATTTGTTCAGCGTCGACCGACATTTCGAAGGAATGACCGTGAAACGATATGCATGTGCCGCAGCACTGGGTTTATGGTTGAGCGGCGCCGTCCACGCCGCCGCCATCGACCTCGACAACAGCCCCGCCGTCAGCGCCGCCGTCAGCGCCCGCATGGCCGACTTGTCTGCCCTGCCTCGCAACGAGGTGGTGCGTCCACCGTCCGCATCGATGTCCGAACTTCCCGAACCGGAAGTGTTCGCCATGATGCTGGTCGGCCTGATCCTGATCGGTTATCGCGCCAGCCGCGACAGCAGCGACAAGTTCGAATGAGGACCGGAAGCATTCCGCATGCCGCGGAAGAACGGGAGTGAAGTGAGTTGATCCGGTGGGGACCGGTTTGCCTGGGCGGCGCCATCCGGCGCTGCTTTGCATCCTGGCGGCGCGATGGCTGCTTTGCGGAATGAAAGACGGCCTGTTTCGCCGTCTATCTTATATAGATAAGGGCCGCTGTCGCCAAAATCAAGGGCCATCGGGAAATCCCGGAATATCAGGATGGCGCTGCTTCCTTCGACAGGCCATGCAGCTTGAGCAGCGTGGTCCAGTTGCGCGAGGTGGTGGCGTCGCCCAGCAACTTGCCGAGCGCCGCCGCGGCTGCGCTGTCGAGGATACCGTCCGGGCACCAGACATAGGCGGCGCGCTCGCCCAGCGCCACCGCACCCGGTTGCCAGTCCTGGCCGCACAGGTGTTCGATGGCTTGCCGCAGCTCCGGCCTGGACGGCTGCGTGGACAGCGGGCTGGCCAGGATGAAGGTAACCAGGCGCGCATGATCGCCGGCCTGGTCGAGCAGCGGATTGGCGGCGACGATGGCACCCAGTTCTTCACCGTCGAGCACCAGCGTGCGCGCCGCCACGCCGAGTTTTAGCACCAGCGCATCCTCGATCGCGGCGGCGACCTCGTCCTGAGGCCTGACGGGGCCGCTGAACACCACGTTGCCACTGTTGAGGACGCTACGCACCCCGGTGTAGCCGAGATCCTCGATGAGTTTGCGCAGGTCGGCCATGGCGATGCGCTTGGCTCGTCCGACATTGACGCCCCTGAGCAGGGCAATGTAGCGTTTGCTGGTCATGGCGCGCATGGTACCTTGCCGGGCTGGCGCACGGCTTAGGTGTTCCTTATTTTTTTGATTACCTGGTGGCGACGCCTCACTTGAGCAGGCCCTCTGCGCGCAGCGCCTGCTGCACTGCCGGACGGCCGCCCACCCGCTGACGATAAGCCTCCAGCACTGGCCAGGGCGACAGGTCGAACTGCACTACGCCGGCCCAGCCCAGCACGGTAAACAGATAGGCATCGGCCACCGTGAACCGGGTTCCCATCAGGTAGTCGCGGCCTTCCAGGCCTTGCGCCACCCAGTCCAGGCGATGCTGGAGGGCGGCGCGCGCGGCGTCCTTCATGTCGGCGCTGGCAGCGGGGCGGAACAGGGGACTGAAGCCCTTGTGCAATTCGGTCGCGATGAAGTTCAGCCATTCGATCAGCTGGTAGCGCTCAAGGGTACCGTGGGCCGGCGCCAGTTGGCGGTCGGGCGCCAGGTCGGCCACGAACTGGACGATCGCCGGACCTTCGGTGAGGACGCTGCCGTCTTTCAGTTCCAGGGCCGGCACATAGCCTTTCGGGTTGATGGCCAGGAAGTCGGCACCGCCGGCGGTCTGGCGCCTCGGGATGTCGACGCGTTCCAGCGTGAAGTCCAGGCCCGCCTCTTGCAGGACGATATGGGGCGAGAGCGAGCAGGCGCCGGGGCTGAAATACAGTTTCATACGGGTTCCTATCGATTCGAACGTGTTGATGTTTGCTCGTGCAAAGCCTGACGAGAATACAACATATCTTGCCGTGCCGCGCCCAGGACTGTCGCCGGATAGTTGACAAGCAAAACTTGTCATTCCCTCAGGCCATGACCCAGTGATAATATAAATACATTAATCGGAGGAAAGTATGAGTGCAGAACACCAACATGTGGCGCAGACCGCCTTGCATGCCAAGGTCGAGGATGCGGCAGCGTCCGGCCAGACGCCCTGGCAGGCCCGGCTCGACCATCTGTTCCGCACGCATGCGGGCGCCGACAATGGCGCGAAGGCCAACGACGTGCTGCGCCAGCATATCGAACAATACCGCGCGCAGGATCGCCTGGCGGCCGCGCAGCCCGGGATCGCGCCGTGAAGCTCGCGCCTGAACAGCTGGTCCAGGGCATCCACGACCTGCCCTCGCTGCCCGCCGTGGTCATGGACCTGCTCGGCAGCCTGGAACAGGAGGACATCGATATCTCGGTGCTGGCAAAGAAGGTGGCGCACGATCCGGCCCTGACCGCGAAGACGCTGCGCCTGGCGAATGCCCCGGCCTTCGGGCTGCAGGCCAGGGTCGCCACGATCCAGCAGGCTGTTACCTTCCTCGGTTTCCAGGCCACGCGCAACCTGATCACGACCGCCGCCATCACCGGATGCTTTCCGGCCGGCCGCTGCCCCGGCTTCGACGACAAGGCGTTCTGGCGCCATGCGAGCGCCAGCGCCATCTGCGCCCGTGCGCTGGCGCGGCGCATGCGCTTCAACCAGGACATCGCCTTTACCGCGGGTTTATTGCATGACGTGGGTCAACTGGTGCTGGCAAGCAGCCAGCCCGCCGCCTATGGCGCCGTACTGGCCTGGCGCAAACAGCAGGGCTGCAGCCTGCTGCAGGCGGAACGCGCGGTGCTCGGCATCGACCACGTCGACGCCGGCGTGGCCTTGGCCAGCCATTGGCAGTTTTCCGATACGCTGCGCCAGGCGATCGTCCGTCACCACGATCCGGACACGCCTGGTGCGGGTTTGCTGGCCGCGATCGTGCACGTGGCGGACGCGATCGTCCACGCACTCGACCTTGCCGGCGATGAGGACGAACTCGTACCGCCCCTGTCCACGGTGGCCTGGGAAGCGATGGGATTGAACGAGGAAGCTTACTTGCACCTGTTCCGCGAGACGGAACAGCAATTCGGGGAGATGTCGGCCATCATGACGGCTTGACGCCGGATGGCCCGATCACAGACTGATGGAGAAAGGCCGGGTTCGGAAAAACCCAGCCTCCCCTCCGGGTTGCGCCTCAGGCATGACAGGAAACGCTGTCATGCCCTCGGCATTAGTGCGCATAATTGCCCGACTTGTCGTTGCCTTGTCCGTCCTGGCCTTGTGGTTGTGCGCCTTGTGCAGCTTGCTGAGCAGCCAGTTGTGCGGCTTTTTCTTCTGGCTTCGGGCGGCCCTGGGCGTCCGACAGGCGATATTTGGTACGGCGGTCGCCCATCAGGTCGCGCAGGTCACGGATGCTCATGCCGGTCACTTCGTGCATGCGGATCAGCAGCGAAGCGCCGACTGGCAGGCGGTGGTGACGGATCTTGCTGATCACCGGCGGTGCAACTTCCAGCATGCGCGACAGCGCTGCGTCGTTCTTCAGTTGCATCTTGCCGAGCAAAATGTCGAGCAAGTGATTCGGATTGTAGCTTTCCTGCGATGACAGTGCGTGATGTGCCATGATTACCTCGTGAGTGGTTAAAATAGTTCCTTACGACATTCGTTAAGGACCAGTTTTTGTCTACTTAAGTTCCCGGATCGCGCTCCTGGCGACCGGCAGACATGTCCGCCGAACCACCGACAACACTACCGGACCGCGTGCGCTCCCTTGTTACCTTCCGATACCTCGAAAAACCCGCAGCGCTCTGCATGCCTGCCGCCGCAACGGCTTTTCGGGAATCCTCAATCAGCTTCCAGCACGCACTTGCTTTTCGAACAAATTATCAAACTCATACGAGGGTTGCACCCTCGACCCGAGCACGAAATGCATTGGTCGAAATCAAGCTATCGTCCGGAAAGCTTGTCACATAGTCATTTCAGCACATGGTGACAGATTGTGGCGCACGCAAGAGTTTTTTTGGACATATTTTGCAATTGCCTCTCAGCAGGAACTCATTGATTTCACTCAGGAAACTAAGCGCATCATAGTTCAAGTCGAACAGGCAATTTTTAAGATAACAGTTGGAAACGTAATTTCAAGAATTAACAATGTAACCGACTGTATCTCAGTTAAGTGATAGAAATTATCAATTCCGCAGGGCAATGAAACCATGCGCGCACGCGGCATCGACCGGGTGCGTCGGCGATTTACGGTAAACTGCCTCCCACTTGTCAAAGCATCAGCACCTCCACAAGCATTCATGCAGAAAAAAGTATTCATCAAGACCTTCGGCTGCCAAATGAACGAGTACGACTCGGACAAGATGGCAGATGTGCTGGGTGCGTCCGACGGCCTGGTACGCACCGAATCGGCCGACGACGCCGATGTGATCCTGTTCAACACCTGCTCGATCCGCGAAAAGGCCCAGGAAAAAGTATTCTCCGACCTGGGCCGGCTGAAGGAACTCAAACGCAGCAAGCCCGGCCTCATCATCGGCGTGGGCGGCTGCGTCGCGTCGCAGGAGGGTGAGGCGATCGTCAAGCGCGCACCCCACGTCGACATGGTGTTCGGTCCGCAGACCCTGCACCGCCTGCCGCAACTGATCGCGGCGCGGCGCAGCAGCGGCACGCCCCAGGTCGACATCAGCTTCCCGGAAATCGAAAAGTTCGACCATTTGCCGCCCGCCAAGGTCGACGGCCCGGTGGCCTATGTGTCGATCATGGAAGGCTGCAGCAAGTACTGCAGCTATTGCGTGGTGCCCTACACCCGCGGCGAGGAGGTTTCGCGCCGCTTCGAGGACGTGCTGACCGAGGTCGCCGGCCTGGCCGCCCAGGGTGTGAAGGAAATCATGCTGCTGGGGCAGAACGTCAACGCCTACCGCGGCGCCATGGAAGGCGCCGAAGGAAAGCCGCAGGGCGCCGCGCAGGTAGCAGATTTCGCTTTGCTGCTCGAATACGTGGCGGCCATCCCCGGCATCGAGCGCCTGCGCTTCGTGACCAGCCACCCGAAAGAATTCAACCAGCGCCTGATCGATGCCTACGCGAAGATTCCGCAACTGGTGAACCACCTCTACCTGCCGGTGCAGCACGGCTCGGACCGTATCCTGCAGGCGATGAAGCGCGGTTACACCGGTCTCGAATACAAGTCCATCATCCGCCGCATCAAGGCAGTGCGGCCGTCGATCACGATCTCGTCCGACTTCATCGTCGGCTTCCCGGGCGAAACCGAAACCGATTTCGAGGCGATGATGAAACTGGTGGACGACGTCGGCTTCGACAACAGCTTCAGCTTCATCTTCAGCAAGCGCCCCGGCACCCCGGCCGCCAGCCTGGAAGACGACACCCCGCACGAGGTCAAGCTGGCGCGCCTGCAGCGCCTGCAGGCGCAAATCGACGCCAATACCCGCAAGAACAGCGCCGCCATGGTCGGCACCGTGCAGCGCGTGCTGGCCGAAGGCCCGTCCAAGCGCGGCGCCGGGGCCGATGGACAACCCGAACTGCAAGGCCGCACCGAAAACAACCGTGCGGTGTATTTCGCCCCGGGCGCAGCCGGCGCTGCACTGATCGGCCAACTGGTCGACGTGCGCATCACCGAAAGCCTGGATTACAGCCTGCGTGGCGACCTGGTCGCCAGCATTGATACGATAGCCAAAGCAAGTTGAAAAATCAGACGCCTACCCAGCCTTCGTATTTCGTTCCCGAGCCGCTCGATAACACGCGGCTTGCCCACCTCTGCGGCCCGCTCGACGAGAATTTGCGCCAGATCTCGGCCGCCCTCGACGTGACCGTGTTCCGGCGCGGCGAACGCTTCATCGTCAGCGGCACCAACGCCGACCGCGCGGTCGAGCTGCTCGAGCGCTTCTACGCGGTCGCCGACAAGGTCGTGCCGATCGAGGAAGTGCAGCTGGCGCTGGTGGAGCAGCGCGCCGGCCTGAAACCGAGCACCCCGGAACCGGCCGCCGGTGCGCAGTCTGCCGGATCGCCGGCCGCCGGATCGCAGGTGGCCGGTTCGCCGTCGCGCAGGCCGGAATCCGCCGCCGGCGATCCCGATAGCGTGCTCGACGACGCCGGCGAGGACAGCGAGTTGGTCAGCCCGATGCTGAAGACCCGCCGCACCGACCTGCGCGGGCGCACGCCGCACCAGATCCAGTACCTGAAGGCGGTGCTGGAACACGACATCAGCTTCGGCATCGGCCCGGCCGGCACCGGCAAGACCTACCTGGCGGTGGCCTGCGCGGTCGACGCCCTCGAACGCGACGCCGTCAAGCGCATCATCCTGACCCGTCCGGCGGTGGAAGCCGGCGAGCGCCTCGGCTTCCTGCCGGGCGACTTCGCGCAAAAGGTCGACCCTTACCTGCGTCCGCTGTACGATGCGCTGTACGACCTGCTCGGTTTCGACCGCACGCAGAAGCTGTTCGAAAAGCAGGTGATCGAGATCGCCCCGCTGGCCTTCATGCGCGGCCGCACGCTGAACCACGCCTTCGTGATCCTGGACGAAGCCCAGAACACGACGGTCGAGCAGATGAAGATGTTCCTGACCCGGATCGGCTTCGGCAGCAAGGCCGTGGTCACCGGCGATATCACCCAGGTCGACCTGCACAAGACCCAGCGCAGCGGCCTGGCCGACGCGATGCACGTGCTGAAGGACGTGCGCGGCATCGCCTTCACCCACTTCTCCAGCGCCGACGTGGTGCGCCACCCGCTGGTGGGCCGCATTGTCGACGCCTACGACAAAGCCGCCTCGATCCAGGAGATCGGCGCCCTGCCCAAGACTGCCACCACGACCCGAAATGTCCGAAAAAAACCATAATCTCGAACTCGACGTCCAGTACGCCGACACCCGCCTGGAAGCCGACATCACGCCGGCCATGATCGAACGCTGGGTGCGGCTATCCTTGCTGGGACCGGCCGAACTGGCGATCCGCTTTGTCGACGCCGAAGAAGGCCAGACCCTGAACCGCGAGTACCGCGGCAAGGACTACGCGACCAACGTCCTCACCTTTGCCTACAACGAAGGCGAGGAACTGGCCGCCGACGAGCCGACCCAGGCCGACATCGTGCTGTGCACCGATGTGCTGCAGCGCGAAGCCGAGGAGCAGAAGAAGACGGTCGAGGAGCACGTGGCCCACCTGGTGGTGCATGGCGTGCTGCATGCCCAGGGCTACGACCACGAACATGACGAGGAAGCGGACGAGATGGAACAGCTCGAGCGCGACATCATGGAGGCGCTGGGATATCCGGATCCGTATGCCGAAGAATGATAGGTAGACCATAGGGTGGGCACCCCGTGCCCACGCGTAAGGCACGAGCAGCCAACTGCCTGCATGCGTCACGCGTGGGCTCGGGGAGCCCACCCTACATATCGATCACGCTTTCTTGAGCTGCTCCCCGATTGGCAACTTGCGCACCCGCTGCCCGGTCGCCGCGAACACCGCATTCGCCAGCGCCGGCGCAATGCCCGCCGTGCCCGGTTCGCCGATGCCGCCCGGCTCGTCGCGGCTGTTGACGATGTACACCTCCACCGCCGGCGCCTCGTTCATGCGCATCACCCGGTAATCACCGAAGTTGGTCTGTTGCACCCTGCCCTTGTCGAGCGTGATCTCGCCCCACAGCGCGGCGCTGGCGCCGAACACGATGCCGCCTTCCATTTGCGCCACGATGGTGTCCGGGTTGATGTTCTGGCCGCAGTCCACCGCGCACACCACGCGGTGCAGGCGCACGTCGCCGTCCGGTCCAACCGAGACTTCCGCCACCTGCGCCATGTAGCTGCCGAAGGCGAACTGGGTCGACACCCCGCGGCCGATCCTGCGTCCGGCGATCGGGCGCAGCGGCTTGCCCCAGCCGGCCTTCTCGACCGCCAGGTTCAGCACCGCCAGCGTGCGCGGCGACTTGGTCAACAAGGAGCGCCGGAAGGCCACCGGATCGGTCTTGCCGGCATATGCCAGCTCGTCGATGAAGCTCTCGACCACGAACACATTGTGGGTCGGACCGACGCCGCGCCAGAAGGCGGTGGCCAGGCCGGGCGGTTCGTGGCGCACGTATTCCACGCGCATGGCGGGAATGCTGTACTGCAGGTCGGCGGCGCCTTCCACCGCATCCGGGTCGACCCCGTTCTTGACCGCCGGCGGCGCGAAGCGCGCCATGATCGAGGAACCGGTGACGCGGTGGAACCAGGCGCTCGGCATGCCCTTGTCGTCCAGCCTGGCGGACAGGCGGTCGTAGTAATAAGGACGGTACATGTCGTGCTGCATGTCTTCTTCGCGCGTCCAGATGATTTTGAGCGGGCCCTTGGCCAGCTTGGCGAAGGCCACCGCCTGGATCACGTTGTCGACTTCCAGCCGGCGCCCGAAGCCGCCGCCGATGTAGAAGTTATGCACCTGCACCTTCTCGACCGGCAGGCCGGCCACCTTGGCCGCCGCGCCCTGGGCCAGCGCCGGCACCTGGGTGCCGACCCACAGATGGCATTCGCCGTTGCGCAGGTCGACCGTGCAATTCATCGGCTCCATGGTCGCGTGGGCCAGGAAGGGCATTTCGTAGACGGCGTCGATGCGGCGCCCGCCCTCCTGCTCGAGCGCCTTGAGGGCGTCGCCCTCGTTCCTGGCGACCGCGCCCGTGCCCTGCGACACCCTGGCCATGTCGGCCACGATGGTAGCCGTGCTGACCTTGCCGTTGGCGCCGTCCTCGAAACGCGGCGCGGCGGCCGCCAGGCCCTGTTTCGCGGCCCAGAAGTTGTCCGCCACCACCGCCACCGCGCCTTCGATGCGCAGCACCTGGCGCACGCCCTTGACCGCCATCGCCTTCTGCTCGTCGACGGCGGCCACCTTCCCGCCCAGCACCGGCGAAGCTGCCACCGCGGCGATGCCCATGTCGGGCAGGCGCGCATCGATGCCGAACTGCGCCGAGCCGTCAGTCTTGGCCGGCGAATCCAGGCGCTTGAGCGACTTGCCGATCAGGGTGAAATCGGCCGGGTTCTTGAGCTTGACCTCGGCCGGGAACTTGAGTGTCGAAGCGGCGTCCACCACCTCGCCGAAATGCACCGAACGGTTCGAGGCTTCGTGGCGGATGGTGCCGCCCACCACTTTCAGCTCGCCCGCATCGACGTTGAAGTGCTTGGCCGCCGCCTGCACCAGCACCGTGCGCACCTTGGCGCCGGCTTCGCGCAGCGGCTTCCAGGCGGCACGCACCGAGGTCGAGCCGCCGGTGACCTGGCCGCCCAGCATGGCGTCGGCATACAGGCTGTTGTTGGCTGGCGCCTGCTCCAGCTTGACCTTGGAGAGGTCGGCGCCCAGCTCCTCGGCCAGCAGCTGCGGCATCGAGGTGAAGGTACCCTGCCCCATCTCGACCTTGTGGATGACCAGCGTGACGATGCCGGCACGGTCGATGCGGATGAAGGCATCGTGCGCCAGGCCCGGCGCATCGCCGCTGGCGGCCGTCGTGGCCTGACCGACCGCTGTCTCGGAGGGCTTTTCCTTGCGGTCGCCCTCCGGTTTCTTGTCGCAGCCGAACAGCGAAAAGCCGAACACCAGCCCGCCGCCGGCCAGTGCGCCGGCTTTCAAGAGACCGCGGCGCGAGGTGGATACCGGTTCCTGCGAAACCGCTTTTTGTTCCTGGGGATCCTTGATCATGTGCGTCTCCCCTATCACGCTGCGGCGATCTTGATGGCCTTGCGGATCCGGCCATAGGTGCCGCAGCGGCAGATATTGCCCGCCATCGCGCCGTCGATATCGGCATCGCTCGGTTTCGGCATCGCGTGCAGCAGGGCCGTGGCCGACATGATCTGGCCCGACTGGCAGTAACCGCACTGCACCACGTCGATCTGGCGCCATGCGTTCTGCACCTTGGCCCCGACCGGGTCGTTGCCGATCGCCTCGATGGTGGTGATCTTCTTGCCGACCGCGCTGGACACCGGCGTGACGCAGGAGCGGATCGCCTGGCCGTCCAGGTGCACGGTGCAGGCGCCGCACATGGCGACGCCGCAGCCGAACTTGGTGCCGGTCAGGCCGAGCACGTCGCGCAGTGCCCACAAAATGGGCATGTCGTCGGGGACATCGAGGTTGGTGGTGGTGCCGTTGACATTCAGGGCGGGCATAGTGCGGGACTCCTCCGGTGTGAACTCATATGTTAAATAAGGCACAAATAATGAACAGCATGGCAAGCATAACGCGGCGCCGCGAACCCCGCACGCATTACCGGTTTTTCGCCACGCGGGCTGCATAAAAAACAGGCATCCAGGCTTTTGGTGTATCCTAATGCCCATCGCAACAACGGCTTCATGCCAACTATGCCCGAGCACCCTGCTGACGTCCGTCCGGACGGCAAAACACACCGGTCGCTGTTTGAACGGCTGACCGCACTGATCTCCCCTGAGCCCGAAAATCGCGCCGAGCTGCTGGAAGTGCTGCACGACGCCCATGAACGCAACCTCATCGACGCCGACGCCCTTTCCATGATCGAAGGCGTATTCCAGGTCTCCGATCTGTCGGTGCGCGACATCATGGTTCCGCGCTCGCAGATGGATGTCATCGACATCTCCAAGCCGATCGAGGAATGGCTGCCGATCGTCCTGGAAACCGCCCACTCGCGCTTCCCCGCGATCGAGGGCGAGCGCGACAAGGTGGTCGGCATCCTGCTGGCCAAGGACTTGCTGCGCTACTACGCGGAAGAATCCTTCGACGTGCGCGACATGCTGCGCCCGGCGATCTTCATCCCGGAATCGAAGCGCCTGAACGTGCTGCTGCGCGACTTCCGCGCCAACCACAACCACATGGCCATCGTGGTCGACGAGTACAGCGGCGTGGCCGGCCTGATCACCATCGAAGACGTGCTGGAACAGATCGTCGGCGACATCGAGGACGAGTACGACTTCGACGAGGAAGAAGACAACGTCCTGTCGATCAAGGAAGGCCAGCTTGGCCCGCGCTGGCGCGTGAAAGCCCTCACCGAGATCGAACAGTTCAACGAAGAGATCGGGGTCGACCTGCCGGAAGACGACGTCGACACCATCGGCGGCCTGGTCGCCAGCCACCTGGGCCGCATGCCGCACAAGGGCGAGGTGTTCGACCTCGACAACCTGCGCTTCGAAGTGCTGCGTGCGGATGCGCGGCAGATCCATGTGCTGCTGGTCGAAAAAATCCCGGTTTCCGAAGATGAGCACGATTAAGTACCAGCGCAAAAAACCAACGTCGCCCCTGCGCAGGCAGGGGCGACGTGCCAACTGAATTGGACCTCCGCTTGATCCTGCGCCGCACCAAGACCGCCGCCCCCACCGCCCCCGACCCGGCGCTGCGCGGCACCCGCCCCTCCCCCAAAAGCCTGCTGTTCGCCGCCATCGCCGGTGGCGCCAGCCTGTTCTCCTTCGACCCCTTCGGCTGGTGGCCGCTGCAGTTCCTGGCGCTGGCCTGGCTGTTCTACCAGGTCGGCATGGGCAGCTCGACGCGCCGCGCGGCCTGGCTGGGCTGGGCCTTCGGCTTCGGCTGGTCGGTGGCCGGCATGCACTGGCTGTACATCGCCATCACCCGCTTCGGCGGCTTGCCGGCGGTGCTGGGCGCGATCGCGATCGCCCTGCTCGGCCTGTACATGGGTTTGTTCGGGGCGTTTGCCGCCGGCGTGGCCACCTGGCTGCGCAAGCGCTGGTCGCTGCCGGTGCCCGCCTTCTTGCTGCTGGTGCTGCCGATCCTGTGGGGCGTGTCGGAATGGATGCGCGGCTGGGTGTTCACCGGTTTCCCCTGGGCCGCGGCCGGTTACGCGCACGACGCGGCGCCGCTGGGCGGCTTCGCGCCCATCCTTGGCGTGTATGGCATCGGCGTGCTGGTGGCCATGTGCGCGTCCTGCCTGGTGATGCTGACCCAGCGCCACAAGATGCCGGCGCTGGCGCTGTTCGGCCTGCTGCTGGTCGGCGGCGGGCTGCTGCGCCAGGTGGCATGGACCGAGCCGAGCGGCCAGCCGATCACGGTGCGCCTGCTGCAGGGGAACATCCGCCAGGACGAGAAGTTCGCCGCCGAATACCTGGGCCAGATCCTGGGGCGCTACCGTGACATGCTGACCGCCGCGCCGGCCGACCTGATCGCGGCGCCGGAAACCGCGATCCCAGTATTCCCGCAGCAGCTGCCGCCGGGTTACCTGGACAGCTTCAAGGCCTACGCCGCGCGCAGCGGCAGCTTCTACCTGTTCGGCATCCCGCTGGCCGACAGCGCCACCGAGTACGCCAACAGCGTGGCCGGTATCGGACCGCAGGGCCAGTCCTACCGCTATGACAAGCACCATCTGGTGCCCTTCGGCGAATTCATCCCGACCGGCTTTCGCTGGTTCACCAACCTGATGCAGATCCCGCTGGGCGACTTCACCCGCGGCGCCGCAGTCCAGGCGCCCTTCCCTGTGAAGGACCAGCTGGTGCTGCCGAACGTCTGCTACGAAGACGTGTTCGGCGAAGAAATCGCCAAACAGCTGCGCGACGCGCCGCGCCCGGCGACCCTGCTCCTGAACGTGTCGAACCTGGCCTGGTATGGCGAATCGGTGGCGATTCCCCAGCACCTGCAGATCTCGCGCATGCGGTCACTGGAGACCGGACGCCCGATGCTGCGCGCGACCAACAACGGCGCCACCGCCATCATCGATGCCCGCGGCAAGGTCCAGCAGCAGATCCCCTTCTACCAGCAGGGCGTGCTGGCCGCCACAGTGCAGGGCATGCGCGGCATGACGCCCTATATCCGCTGCGGCAACCTGCTGTTCCTGGGACTGGGCGCACTGGGCCTGGGCGCCGCCTGGCTGATGGGAAAACGGCGCGGCGGCGGCCGGCATGCCGCTACGAATAAAAGCGCCTGAGGTCTTCCCGTCTGCCGTATTAATCAGTACAGTCTGCCGAAGAAAAATCGCTGATCCGCGATGGGATCAGCGATTCGCCCCGAAGCAATGCATAAAAACCGCTAAAATTGGTGTTTTAGCAAACTACCGTGTTCGCGACCTGTGCGCGCGAAGCCAACAAGATGCTCACATTCCAACAAATCATCCTGACGCTGCAAACCTACTGGGACAAGCAGGGTTGCGCCCTGCTCCAGCCCTACGACATGGAAGTCGGCGCCGGCACCTTCCACACCGGCACCTTCCTGCGCGCGATCGGACCGGAACCCTGGCGCGCCGCCTATGTGCAGCCCTCGCGCCGTCCGAAGGATGGCCGCTACGGCGAGAACCCCAACCGCCTGCAGCACTACTATCAATATCAGGTGGTGCTCAAGCCGGCGCCGGAAAACATCCTCGACCTCTACCTCGGCTCTCTGCAGGCGCTGGGCCTGGACCTCAAGAAGAACGACGTGCGCTTCGTCGAGGATGACTGGGAAAGCCCGACCCTGGGTGCCTGGGGCCTGGGTTGGGAAGTCTGGCTGAACGGCATGGAAGTGACGCAGTTCACCTACTTCCAGCAAGTCGGCGGCCTCGATTGCAAGCCGGTGCTGGGCGAGATCACCTACGGTATCGAGCGCCTGGCGATGTACCTGCAGGGCGTCGAGAACGTGTACGACCTGGTGTGGACCGAGTGGGAAGAAAACGGCGTGACCAAGCGCCTGAGCTACGGTGACGTCTTCCACCAGAACGAAGTCGAACAATCGACCTACAACTTCGAGCACGCGAATGCCGAACTGCTGTTCCAGGCCTTCAACAACCACGAATCCGAAGCCAAGCGCCTGATCGAGCTGGCGCTGACACTGCCGGCCTACGAGCAGATCATGAAGGCGTCGCACAGCTTCAACCTGCTGGACGCGCGCGGCGCGATCTCGGTGACCGAGCGTGCCGCCTATATCGGCCGCGTGCGCACCCTGTCGCGCCTGGTCGCCCAGGCTTATTACGATTCGCGCGAGAAGCTGGGCTTCCCCATGCTGCCGAAAACGTCCGCCGTCGATGCCGCCGCTGCTGCTGCTGAAGTTAACGCCGCCTGAGAACAGAATAGAACAATGATGAACCAGACCTTACTCATCGAATTGCAGACCGAAGAGCTGCCGCCGAAGGCGCTCGTGAAACTGGGCGCCGCCTTTGCCAATGGTATCGCCAACGGCCTCAAGGCGCGCGGCTTCCTCGACGACGACAGCGTCGTCACCCCCTGGTCCACCCCGCGCCGCCTGGCCGTATCGATCACCAAGGTGCGCGCCACCTCGCCGGATAAAACCATCCGCGAAAAAGTGCTGCCGGTGAGCGTGGCCCTGGACAAGGACGGCAACCCGAGCGCGCCGCTGGCCAAGAAGCTGGCCGCCCTCGGCTTCCCCGACCTGCAGGTGGCCGACCTGGAACGCGCCCAGGACGGCAAGGCCGAAAGCTTCTTTTATACCTACACGGCGCCGGGCAGCGCCCTGGCCAGCGGCCTGCAGCCGGTGCTGGAAGAATCGGTGGCCAAGCTGCCGATCCCGAAGGTGATGAGCTACCAGCGCCCGGACGGCGCCACCGTGCAGTTCGTGCGCCCGGTCCACTCGCTGCTGGCGCTGCACGGCGCCGAGGTGGTGCCGCTGTCGCTGCTCGGCCTCGCGGCCGGCCGCAGCACCCTGGGCCACCGCTTCCTGTCGCACGGCCTGCCCTTCGACATCGAGAACGCCGACGTCTACAAGGAAGTTTTGGAGACCCGCGGCAAGGTGATCGCTTCCAGCGAACAGCGCAAGGACGCCATCCGCACCCAGTTGCTGGCCCATGCCGGCGAAGACCAGGTCCTGATGCCGGAAGCGCTGCTGGATGAAGTGGCGGCCCTGGTCGAATGGCCGGTGGTGTACGAGTGCCGCTTCGAGGACGTGTTCCTGTCGGTGCCGCAGGAATGCCTGATCCTGACCATGCAGACCAACCAGAAATACTTCGCGCTGACCGACAGCGCCGGCAAGCTGCGCTCGCGCTTCCTGATCGTCTCCAACATCGAGACCGACGACCCGAGCGCCATCGTCGGCGGCAACGAGCGCGTGGTGCGCCCGCGCCTGTCGGATGCCAAGTTCTTCTTCGAGCAGGACAAGAAGAAGACCCTGGCCTCGCGCCTGCCGCAACTGGCCAACGTGGTCTACCACAACAAGCTGGGCACCCAGGCCGAGCGCACGCAGCGCGTGACCCGCCTGGCCGGCGCCATCGCCGCCCGCCTCGGCTACGACGTGGCGCTGGCCGAACGCGGCGCCCAGCTGGCCAAGGCCGACCTGCTGACCGACATGGTGGGCGAGTTCCCGGAACTGCAGGGCATCATGGGCACCTATTACGCCCGCAACGACGGCGAGCCGGAAGAAGTGGCGCTGGCCGCCTCCGAGCACTACCAGCCGCGCTTCTCGGGCGACGCCCTGCCCTCGACCAATACCGGCCTGGCGGTGGCGCTGGCCGACAAGCTGGAAACCCTGGTCGGCATCTGGGCCATCGGCCTGCAGCCGACCGGCGAGAAGGACCCGTTCGCGCTGCGCCGCCATGCGCTGGGTGTGATGCGGATGCTGGTCGAGAAGCGCCTGGCCCTCGGCATCGGCGAATTGCTGGCGCTGGCGGCGGGCGTGTTCGACGGCCAGGCCGCCTTCAAGGACCCGACGCAGGAAGTGCGCGCCTTCATGCTGGACCGCCTGCGCGGTCTGCTGCGCGAGCGCGGCTTCTCGCCGAACGAGGTGGAAGCGGTGCTGGCGCAGAACCCGGACCGCGTCGACGATGTCGTCGGACGCCTGGAAGCGGTGCAGGCCTTCGCCGCGCTGCCGGAAAGCGCTTCGCTGGCCGCGGCCAACAAGCGCATCACCAACATCCTCAAAAAGAACGAGGAAGCCCTGGCGCAGGCCGGCAAGGTCGATCCGTCCCTGCTGCAGGACGAGGCCGAGAAGACCCTGTTCGCCGCCGTCACCCGCGTGCAGCCGGACATCGATGCGGCCTTCGCCCGCGGCGACTTCGCCGGCACGCTGCACACCCTGGCCCAGCTGCGCGACGCCGTCGACGCCTTCTTCAACGACGTGATGGTGATGGCCGAGGACCTGGCGCTGCGCAACAACCGCCTGGCCCTGCTGTCCATCCTGCACGGCATGATGAACCGCGTGGCCGACATCTCCAAGCTGGCGGCATAAGGCGATCAGGGCCCACCATGAAGCTGATCATCCTCGACCGCGACGGCGTCATCAACCATGACTCGTCGGCCTTCATCAAGTCGCCCGCCGAGTGGATCCCGATTCCGGGTTCGCTCGAGGCGATCGCGCGCCTGAACCAGGCCGGTTACCGCGTGGTGATCGCATCCAACCAGTCCGGCATCGCGCGCGAACTGTTCGACATGTCGACCCTGAACGCGATCCACCAGAAGATGCACGGTGCGGCCCAGCTGGTGGGCGCCGACATCGACGCCATCTTCTTCTGCCCGCATGCGGCGATCGACAACTGCGATTGCCGCAAGCCGAAGGCCGGGATGTTCGAGGAGATCAGCAAGCGCTTCAAGCTCAGTTTGAAGGGCGTGCCGACCGTCGGCGACTCGCTGCGCGACCTGCAGGCCGGCTTCATCAGCGGCTGCCTGCCTTACCTGGTCTTGACCGGCAAGGGCGAAAAGACGATGGAGACCGGCGGCCTGCCCCCCGGCACCCAGGTGTTCCCCGACCTCGCCGCAATGGTGACCGCCTTCCTCAAAACCCCGGCCGCCGGCCAGGCAGCCCATTGAGCTGCCCGCGCCCGGCCTGATTCCTACTCTCCGGAGACCGTTCTTTGCGTACTGCCACCCTGTTCCTGCGTTCCCTGTTGTTCACGGTCGTCATGGTGCTCGCCACCGTCATCTGGGCCTGCGTCTGCTTCCTCGCCGCGCCGCTCCCCTACAACAAGCGCTTCTGGGTGACCTCGCGCTGGAACGTCTTCATCATCTGGTGCGCGCGTGTCATTTGCGGCATCCGCCACCAGTTCAAGGGTTACGAGAACCTGCCGACCGGGCCGACCATCCTGCTGTCGAAACACCAGTCGGCCTTCGAGACCATCTTCCTGCTGCCGAACATGACGCATCCACTGGTCTTCGTCTTCAAGAAGGAAATCCTCTACATCCCCTTCTTCGGCTGGGCCATGGCGCTGCTGCGCATGATCCCGATCGACCGCAAGCGCGGCAAGCACGCCTTCGCCGACGTGGTCCGCCACGGCAAGCGGCGCCTCGCCGACGGCCAGTGGATCATCATGTTCCCGGAAGGGACCCGCATCCCGGTGGGACAAAAAGGCACATATAAGAGCGGCGGCACCCGTCTGGCGATACAGACAGGTGCAGTTGTCGTGCCGATCGCGCATAATTCGGGAGAGTGCTGGCCCAAGGGTTCCTTCATCAAACGCCCCGGCCTGATCACCGTCTCGATTGGCAAACCGATATCGCCAGAAAACCATACGCCTGACAGCCTGATGCAAGAGGTCGAAAATTGGATAGAATCGGAAATGCGCGTCATTTCGCCCCACGCCTACAAAGGTACCTGAACGAATTGGGCGCGCGCACAAATGCACCATCCAAAGTACCATCGCCGCAGCCCGACATGACCTCCCCCACCACCGCCACACCGCAGCTGGATCTGTTCGCCCGGGACGGTTCCGCTGCGTCTCGCGCACCTGTGCCAGCTGCGCCTGTGCCGGCCGCGCCTTACGTCAAGCCGGCGCCGCTGTTCAAGGCGCCGCCGGCGCCGACCCGCACCCTCCCCATGCCCCCGGTCGGCCCGAACGAGCCGCCGCTGCAGAAGATCCAGCTCGGATCGCACACCGTCCACTATGCGCTGCGGCGCTCGGCACGGCGCTCGCATGGCTTCATGATCGACGACGACGGCCTGCGCGTGACCTCGCCGCGGCGCGCCAGCCATGCCGACATCGAAAGCGCGATCCGCGCCAAGCAGGGCTGGATCCTGACCAAACTGTTCGAACGCGGCGAGCGCCGCGTGCTGCGCGGGCAGCAGGCGCCGGTGGCATGGGTCGATGGCGCGCCCCTGCCCTACCTGGGCGGCCAGATCACGCTGCGCCTGCAGGCGGCGGCGCGCAGCCACTGCGTGTTCGATCCCGAAGCCCGCACCCTGTCCGTGGGCGTGACGCCTGGCCTGTCCGAATGGCAGATCCGCGAGCGCGTGAAGCTGTGGCTCCAGGACGAAGCCCGGCGCCTGTTCGGCGAGCGCCTCGACCTGTATGCGCCGCGCGTGGGCGTGCGCTACAGCGCGTATGCGATTTCCTCGGCCGGCACGCGCTGGGGTTCGTGCACGGTGGCCGGCAACATCCGCCTGAACTGGAAGCTGATCCACTATCCGCTGGCGCTGCTGGACTACGTGGTGGTGCACGAACTGGCCCACCTGCGCGAAATGAACCACAGCCCGCGCTTCTGGGCGGTGGTGGGCGCAGTGTTCCCGGATTACGACGGCGCCAGGGCGGCGCTCAAGAAGCGGTCGGTGGAGATGCCGGTGCTGTTCCCGGATTCGTAGGCGCGCCCGCCCTAGGCGGTGCCGCGCAGGTGGAACTCGCCGGCGGCGCGCGCCGCGGCGATGTCCTTGAAGGCCGCGACTTCGGTCCCGCTCAGGCAGCGGAAGGGAATCGGCAGCGTGCCGCGCTTGAGCACCATCATGAAGCCCTTCGAATAGGTACGGATGCGGCTGACGTCGTCCCAGTCGATCAGCGAGACGCCGGTGTCGCTGGTGCGCACGATGCCGTGCTGGTCGATGGCGAATTCATAGGTGCGGCGCCCCCGCTGCAGCAGGATGAAGTGCATGGCCGCCGACAGCGTGCTCTTGACGCGCAGGTAGATGCCGAGCGGCCAGCGGATGTGGCGCCGGTGGATCAGGTAGCCGCCATGCTCCCACATGAAGCCCAGGTATTCGAACAGGGTATAGCGCACCCAGAAATGCAGTTCCTGCGATTCCGCCGGCGGATGGACGACCGGGATCGCGGCGGCCGGCATGGCGTCGGCGCCCAGGTCGGGCGCATGTGAGTGTTCCAGGAGCGCGGCATCGTCCTCCCCGTTGCCGCCGCTCCCGCGCGTGCGATGAGACCACAACATGACCATCCCCTTTCGAATCTATTTATTTAAACTAAGAGGTATGGTAACAAAAGCTAATCGATAAACTGTTGCAAGAGTTCAACAGTGCGCGTCGTCGCGCCGCGGTGGTGGCCGGCGAAGGCCAGCGCCCGCGCACCCATGGCGGCGCGGCGTTCGCCGTCCTCCAGCAGTTCGCACGCGGCGCGCAGCAGGCCATCGGCGTCCGCCACGCGCAGCGCGCCGCCTGCGGCCACCGCTTCCTCGGTCGCCTGCAGGAAGTTGAAGGTGTGCTGGCCGACCAGCACCGGCTTGCCGAGGGCGCAGGCTTCGATCAGGTTCTGGCCGCCCAGCGGCAGCAGGCTGCCGCCGATGAAGGCGCAATCGCAGGCCGCATAGTAGGCGAACATCTCGCCCATCGAGTCGCCCAGCAGCACGTCGGCGTCGACGCTGTCCGGCAGGCTGGAGCGGCGCGCCAGGCGCAATCCACGTTCCGTCACCATACCGGCCACCTCGTCGAAGCGCTGCGGATGGCGCGGCACCAGCACCAGCAGCATGCCGGCTGGACGCGTCGCGCGGGCCCAGGCATCCAGGATCAGCGCTTCCTCGCCTTCGCGGGTGGAAGCGCACAGGAATACCGGACGCGCGCCGAAGCGCGCACGCAGCATGGCGCCGGTGCGCAGCGCGGCCTCGGGCGGCACCACGTCGAACTTGATGCTGCCGGTGACGGCGACCCGCGGCGCGCCGAGCGAGGCGATGCGGCGCGCGTCGGCCTCAGTCTGGGCGGCCACCAGGTCGATCGCCCGCGCCGCCGCCATCATCAGGCCGCCGAAGCGCTGGCCGCGCCGCAGCGAACGCTCGGACAGGCGCGCGTTGACCAGCGCCACCGGCACGCCGTGGGCGGAACAGGCGGCGATCAGGTTGGGCCAGACCTCGGTCTCCATCAGGATGCAGATCTTCGGCTGGAAGTGGTGCAGGAAGCGCCCGGTCATGAAACCGGTGTCGTAGGGCAGGTAGGATTGGACCAGGCGCGCGCCGTGCCGGGCGAACAGCGCCTGGCCGGTGGCGCGCCCGGTCGGCGTCATGTGGGTCAGCAGGATGCGGCAGGCCGGCCAGGTGCTCAGCAGGGCGTCGATCAGCGGCTCGGCGGCGCGCGTCTCGCCGACCGATACCGCGTGCACCATGATGGTCGGACGGAAGGCGCTGCGGGCGCTGGCCTGCCCATACAGGCCCAGGCGTTCGCCCAGGTGGGCGCGGTAGCCCGGCTCCTTGCGTCCGCGCCACCACAGGCGGCCCAGCACCAGCGGCATGGCCAGCCACCACAGGAGGGAATACATCAGGAAGTAAAACAGCCGCATCTCAAGCCTCGTCGTTCAAGCTGCGCAACAGTGCGCGTGCCGCGTCCACCACGTCGCCGGCCGCCGGCGGCGCCCCGGTGTCGCCCAGGTTGACGATGCGCGGCGACCAGTTGCCCTCGGTCTTCCAGCGCGGCGAATCGCAATAGATCTCCACCGTCGGACGCACGAAAGCGGCGGCGATGTGGGTCAGGCCGGTATCCACGCCGACCGCCAGCGCCGCATGGCGCGCCAGTTCCACGGCGTCCATCATCGACAGCCGGGGCAGCACCCGCGCATTCGGCAGCGCCGCGGCCAGCGCTTCGGCCTCGGCTTTTTCTCCCGGCGAGCCCCACGGCAGCAGGATCTGCAGCGGCGCCAGCGCCTGGCCCAGCGTGATCCAGTTGGCGGGCGCCCACTTCTTGGCAGCGCGCGCGGTGCCGTGGAAGAAGACGGCATAGTCGCCGGCCGGCATCCAGTCCGGACGCGCCATGGCGTGCGCCAGGCCGAAGTCGGGCGGCGTATCGACCTGGTAGCCGAGCGCCGTGGCCACCACCTGGCGCCCGCGTGCCACCGCATGGGTACGCGGCGCCACCGGGATGCTGCGGGTGTGGAAGACGCGCGAGATGCCCTCGTAGCCCGAATCCTCGGTGCCGTTGGCCAGGCCGATCTTCTGCCCGCCCGGACGCACGCGCGCCGCGGCCATGATGATGCCGGTCTTGATCAGGCCTTGGGTATCGAACACGTAGTCGTACTGCTCGGCGCGCAGGTCGCGGAAAAAGCCGCGCAGCTCGGCGCGCACGGCCGGCTGTCCAAGGCCTTTTTTCCAGCGCCGCAGCGCGAACGGGATCACCTTGTTCACCATCGGGTTCAGGCGTACCAGGCTGACATAGCCCTCTTCCACCACCCAGTCGACCTGGGCGCCCGGATGATGGCGCAGGATATCCGCCACCAGTGGCAGGTTGTGCAGCACGTCGCCCAGCGACGACACGCGGACCAGCAAAATCTTCACGCTTGCAGACTCACTTATCTTGATGGATGGTGGCGCTCAGAACGGCAGGCGCGCGTCCGGCCTGGCGGCCAGGATCACGCGCGCGAATTCCTTCTGGATGCGCGCCAGGGCGGCCGGCGTCTCGCCCTCGAAGCGCAGCACCAGCACCGGCGTGGTGTTGGAGCCGCGCGCCAGGCCGAAGCCGTCCGGATACTCCACGCGCAGGCCGTCGATGTCGACGATGCGCTCGGCCCCGGGAAAGGCCGCTTCCGCGCGCAGCCGGTCGATCAGCGCGAAGCTCTCGCCCTCTTGCAGCTGCAGGTGCAGCTCGGGGGTGCTGGGCGCGCTTGGCAAGCCGTTCAGCAGGGCGGATGGATCGGCAGTGCGGCTCAGGATCTCGAGCAGGCGGGCGCCGGTGTACAGGCCGTCGTCGAAACCGTACCAGCGGTCCTTCCAGAAGACGTGGCCGCTCAATTCGCCGCCCAGCGGGGCGCCGGTTTCCTTCAGCTTGGCCTTGAGCAGCGAGTGGCCGGTCTTCCACATCAGCGGACGGCCGCCATGCTGCGCGATCCAGGGGCCGAGGTGGCGGGTCGACTTGACGTCGTACAGGATCTCGGCGCCCGGGTTGCGCGCCAGGACATCGGCCGCGTACAGCATCATCTGGCGGTCCGGGTAGATGATCTGGCCATCCTTCGTCACCACGCCCAGGCGGTCGCCGTCGCCGTCGAAGGCGAGGCCGATCTCGGCGTCCGAAGTCCGCAGCGTGGCGATCAGGTCCTGCAGGTTTTCCGGGTGCGCCGGGTCCGGGTGGTGATTCGGGAAGCGGCCGTCGACCTCGCAGAACAGTTCGATGACCTCGCAACCCATGGCGCGGAACAGGTCGCCCGCGAAGGCGCCGGCGACGCCGTTGCCGGCGTCGACCGCGATCTTGATCGGCCGCGCGAGCCGCACATCGCCGGCGATGCGCGCGATGTAGGCGTCACGGATGTCGTGGGTGGCGTAGTTGCCCATCCTCTTGCCCATCCTCTTGCCCGGCTCGTTGTCGTTCGCCGCGCTGGCATCGCCCTCGATCGCCCGGTACAGGTCCTGGATCGCGTCGCCGTAGATCGCCTCGCCGGCCAGCACCATCTTGAAACCGTTGTAGTCGGGCGGGTTGTGGCTGCCGGTGACCATGACGCCCGAACGCGCGTCCAGCACGCTGGCGCCGAAGTACAGCATCGGCGTTGCGACCATGCCGAGGTCGATCACGTCGACGCCGGCGGCCTGCAAGCCTTCGGCCAGGGCCGCCGCCAGTCCGGGACCGGAGAGGCGGCCGTCGCGGCCGACGAGCACCTTGCGCTCGCCCCTGGCCAGCGCCGCCGCGCCGAAGGCCAGGCCGATGCGGCGCGCGATGCCCTCGTCCAGCGTGCTGCCGATCACACCCCGAATGTCATACGCCTTGAAAATCGTTTTCGAGAGAGAAACCATGGGCTTTACCTTGATGGGCCGATGGCGGCCGTGCACACGAAGTTATTGAACAAGAGACAAACGTCGTATTGTAACGGCTGGCAGGATCGATGGGAATTCAAGGGTACCGCAGACGCACCGGGCGCGGCCTCGCGCCGGCATATTGGAGATTGCACGGGATACTGCTTGGACACGGCAAAGAGAAAGCGCGAGCTTTGTCGGGGAACTGCAGAAAAAGCCTGGAGGAAAAACGAAGTACGGAGGAGTAAATCAACCGCGAAGGCAAAACGGCGTGCCAATACACAAACGGGAGTATGCCACCCTGGTGAAATACTCCCGCAGAAACAAGGATGCAGCTTAGACGCGCAGTTTATCCAGCGACTTACCGCCTTCGACCCATTCCTTCACCCATTTCGGCTGGCGGCCACGGCCGGTCCACTGCTGCGACGCATCTTCCGGATTACGGAAACGGACGGCGACCGAACCCGGGTTGGCAGTCGCTTTTGCACCGCGTCCGCCCGTGCTGATCAGGTCTTTCAGGGGCATGCCGACGCTTTGTGCAATCGCCAGAATCTGTTCGCGCGCCTTTTGCACTTCCTGATGCTCGCGCTTTTTCATTTCCTGCTTGATCTGCTCCTGCAGATTGCGCAAATCGCCCAAGGACAAATTAGACAGATCCATCGTCGTTCCTTATAAGTAAAGTTAAAACAGATTCATCGAAATCTCACCAATTGTCGCAATATACTACAACTCGATCATTTAATCAGGTTTTTTGTTCCAAATGAGCCAGCGTGGCGACTTGAATCGAACGATACGCGCATACAACCAAACGTAGCTGATAACAAACAACAAACTGAAGAAAATCAAAACCCCGGTATTCCTCCAGAACACGGTTGCCGGTATAACCGCGGTGAGCGAAAACAGCCACAAGTAAGGAGAAGTCCGCGCATTCCGTTTCATCAGTGCGCGCGCCTCCTTGGGACCCACGGTCCACTGCACAATCCGCCGGAAAATCAAGCTATGCAGGTGTATGCCATCGGGCACCGCAGGCGATTTCCCGCGCACAAACATGCGGCGATAAGCGGAGAACACCGTTTCAAATGCGGGATAAATCAGGAGCAGCGCCGCATACCAGGTCGACACCTGCGGATTGCGCATCACCAGCAGCAGGGCCAGCTCGCCCAGCATGAAGCCGATGAAGTAGGCGCCGCCATCGCCCAGGAAGATCAGGCCGACCGGGTAATTCCAGACCAGGAAACCGGCGGTCGCTCCCGCCACCGTCAATGCCGATACCAGGATGAACATGTCGCCCACCTGCCAGCCGACATAGGCCAGCGACACCAGCATGAAGATGGTCACCACGCTGGCCAGGCCATTGAAGCCGTCGATGATATTCACCGCATTCGCAATCCCGGCCACTGCCAGCACCGTCAGCGGCAATACGATCCATAGCGAATCCAGGCTCCAGCTGGCAAAGGGCATGTCCAGCCGCGCGATTTTCGCATCCAGCACCAGATAGCCAAGCAGGGCCGCCATCATGGTCAGCACCAGACGGCGCGATGCCCTCACCTTCCCCGTATAGTCTTCGACAATTCCGCCGATAAAGGCGATCGACGAGCACACCAGCAAAGCCAGCAGCCAATAGCCGAGATCTGGAACACGCCAGGCGGATATCGCCGCACTCAGGGTCACCGCAAGGAAAATCGGCAGCCCGCCGATACGCGCGACCGCATGCATGTGCACTTTCTGGACACCGCTGAAATTGTTGTCGAGCGCAGGACCATGCAATTTTGAATGCTTGATGACCAGCAGGGTCAACAATGCAGACGCGACGAAGCTCAGGAGGAAAGAAAACATTTATTATTCTTCAGATGCAATAGCGGCCATCCCATTGGGCTGGCCGAAGAAATGCGGACCCATCGGCCCGGGCACCTGTCATTCGCGCGCCACTCGCGCCATTCGATGACGGGCAAAGCGCTGCATTGTACCGAAATAAACGGAACTCCCGGAACCGAGCAGTTTACGCCCCCTTCCTCTCTCTAGATTGAGCAAGATCGGAATTATCCGTGGCTCTTCCGGTGTATCAGCGCGATGTTACATTTGGAAATGAACGTTGTGCGATGTAAAGCAGTCCGCACGACCTAGAGTGCCTAACAAAACCTTCAGGGCAAGGGATGCGGCCCGCCGACGCATCGTCGAAGACAGTACGGCTGTACGGCGAGACGATGCAACGCTGCCATCGAGGTTTTGTTGGGCGCTCCCGGCCCGAATCATTTAGTATCCATCTCATGAGAACCTATGTCATTGGCGACCTGCAGGGTTGCGCCCACGAAGCCGGCCTGCTGCTCGACCAGATCGCCGGCGATGCCGGTGCCGACACCGATGCCGCGCGCATCCTGTTCGTCGGCGACCTGATCAACCGCGGCCCGCAATCGCTGGCCGCCCTGCGGCGCATGAAGGCGCTGTCCGAGGCGAGCGATGGGCGCATCGAGGCCCTGCTCGGCAACCACGACCTGCACCTGCTGGCGGTGGCCGCAGGGGTACGCAAGGCGAGCCGTTCGGACACGCTGGACGAGATCCTGGCCGCGCCCGACCGCGACGCCCTGATCGCCTGGCTGCGCCGGCGCCCGCTGGCCATGTGCGTCGAGGCCGGCGGCGAGACCTTTTTGCTGGTGCACGCCGGCGTCCCGCCGCAGTGGAGCGCGGCGCAGACGATGGCGCTGGCGGCCGAGGTCGAAACCGTGCTGCGCGGCGACGGCTGGGTCGACTTCCTGCGCGAGATGTACGGCAACCATCCCGACCGCTGGGACGACGGCCTGGAGGGCGGCGCGCGCCTGCGCTGCATCGTCAACGCACTGACACGCATGCGCCTGTGCTGGCCGGACGGGCGCATGGACTTCGAGCACAAGGAAAGCGACAAGGGGCCGGAAGGCTCGGATTTGCAGCCCTGGTTCGACCTGCCGGGCCGCAGGAGCGCCGACGTCACCGTGGTGTTCGGGCACTGGTCGGCGCTGGGCGTGGTGTTGCGCCCCGACCTGGTCGGCCTGGACAGCGGCTGCGTGTGGGGCGGCAAGCTGAGCGCGGTGTGTCTGGACGACCGCTCGCTGCTGCAGGTGGATTGTCCGGAGTACCGGCCGCACAGTGGGAAGCAGTAGCGGGCGCTTTCAAGGAACGCTGCTGTCTGTGTTAACGTCGCCCCTGCCTTCGCAGGGGCGACGTCTCAAGGTGAGCGGCCGACGTGAGGCCGGTCTCGCCACAGGCTTATTTCGCCTCAGCCGCCCCCAGCGCCGCGCCAATCGCCGCCTGCGCCTGCGCCGATAATTCACGCCGGTGCGCCCCCTGGGAAGGAATCGGCGCCAGGCAGCCCAGGCGCGCCACCACCGGCTCGCCCTGCAGGATGCGCAGGATGCTGTCGACGAAGGTGGTGTCGCCGGTGTAGTCGACCGCCGGATGCCAGCCGCCGCTTGCGTCCAGGTAGGCCAGCGCATACGGCTGCACCGGCACCCCGGCATCGATGGCCGCCTCGAACAGGTTGGCGTGGAAGGGCAGCAACTGCCCCTGGGCGGCCGTGGTGCCCTCAGGGAAGAAGGCCACGCGCTGCCCCTGGCCGAGCGCATCGACCAGGCCCTTGAAGATGTGGCGCAGGTCGCGCCGGTTGCCGCGCGCGATGAACACGGTGCCGGCTTGCGCCACCAGCCAGCCGAGCACCGGCCAGGCGCGGATCTCGGCTTTGGCCACGAAGCGGCAGGGATGCAGAGAATTGATGAGGAAGATGTCGAGCCAGGAAACGTGGTTCGATACGATCAGCGCGTGTTCGAGTGGCGCCGCACCGGGGGCGTGCTCGACGCGCACCCGGCAGATCGCCAGCAGGCGCGCCGACCAGCGCCGCACCAGGCGCTCGCGCAGGCCCGCGCTAGCCCAGGGGAACACCAGGGCGCAGGTGGTCAGGCCGCGCAGCAGATGGACGACGACGCGCACCAGGCGCCACGCGAGCCGCGCTTTCACCACCCGCAGCCCACCGCCGCTTGCCGGGATGCCGTCAACGCTCGTAGGCGAGGCGGCCGGCGACGATGGTGGCGCGCACCTGCCCCGCCAGTTCGTAGCCGAGGAAGGGCGTGTGCTTGCCCTGGCTGGCCAGGGCGCCCGCGGCGACGGTCCAGCGCGCATCCGGATCGAACAGCACGACGTCCGCATTGGCCCCCACCGCCAGGCTTCCGGCGGCCAGGCCGGCCACCCGCGCGGCCTCGCTGGTCACCTTGGCGATCGCCCGCGGCAAGGCATCCGTCCCGCCCTGCTCGCCCGCCCACTTGAGCATCAGCGCCAGCAGCAGTTCGAGCCCGGTGGCGCCGGGCGAAGCTTCGGCGAAGGGCAGCAGCTTCTCGTCGTCGTCGACCGGGGTGTGGTCCGAGCAGACCGCGTCCACCGTGCCGTCGAGCAGCGCCGCGCGGATCGCTTCGCGGTCGCGCTGGCTGCGCAGCGGCGGCGTCAGGCGCGCGTTCGAATCGAAGAATCCGATGTCGGCGTCGGTCATGTGCAGGTGGTGCACGCCGACGTCGCAGCTGACCGGCAAGCCTTCCTTCTTGGCAGCGCGGATCAGTTCCAGCGCCGCTGCGGACGAGATGCGGCACAGGTGCACACGCGCGCCGCTGGCGCGCACCAGCTCGAAGATCGTGTGCAGCGCAATGGTCTCGGACATCACCGGCACGCCGGACAAGCCCAGGCGCGAGGCCAGCGGCCCGCTGTGGGCGATCCCGCCGAAGCCGATGTGCGGGTCCTGCGGACGCAGCCAGACCGTGTAGCCAAAGGTTTTGGCGTACTGCATGGCGCGCAGCAGCACGGTGGTGTCCTCGATCGGCACCTCGGCCTGGGCGAAGCCGATGCAGCCGGCCTCGGTCAGCTCGGCCATCTCGGTCAGCGCCTTGCCCTTCAAGCCCATCGTCAGGGCGCCCAGCGGGTGCACATTGGCCTGGTTCAGGCCGCGCGCGCGGTGCTTCAGCATCTCCACCAGGCCCGGCTCGTCCAGCACCGGGTCGGTGTCGGGCGGACACACCAGCGTGGTCACGCCGCCCTGCATCGCGGCGCGCATTTCCGATTCCAGCGTGGCCTTGTATTCGTAGCCGGGTTCGCGCAGGCGCACCGACAGGTCGACCAGGCCGGGCGCCACCACTAGGCCGCCGGCGTCGATGGTGCGGGCGGCCGTGAAGCCTGCCGGCGCGCTGCCGAGCGCGGCCACCTTGCCGTCGGCGATGAACAGGTCCTGCACCGCGTCGATGCCGTTGGCCGGGTCGATCACGCGGCCGTTCTTGATGTGTAAGTTCATATTTATGCTTATGCGTGCGGGGTTCAAGCATGACCTCCTGCCAAAATGCTCATCACCGCCATCCGCGTGGCGATACCAAATGTGACCTGCGGCAGGATCACCGCCTGCGCCCCATCCGCCACCTGCGAGTCGATCTCGACGCCGCGGTTCATCGGCCCCGGGTGCATCACGATCGCGTCCGGCCTGGCCAGCGCCAGGCGTTCCGGCGTCAGGCCGTAGCTCTTGAAGTATTCCTGGGCCGACGGCAACAGCGCGCCCGACATGCGTTCGTTCTGCAGGCGCAGCATGATGATCACGTCGACGTCCTTCAGGCCTTCATCGATGTCGGTGAAGACGCGCACGCCCATCTGCTCCAGGCCGCCCGGCAGCAGCGTGTGCGGACCGATCGCGCGCACTTCCGGCACGCCCAGCGTGGTCAGCGCGTGGATGTCCGAGCGCGCCACACGGCTGTGCAGGATGTCGCCGACGATGGCCACGCGCAGGTTGGTGAAGTCCTTCTTGTAGTGGCGAATGGTGTACATGTCGAGCAGGCCCTGGGTCGGGTGCGCATGGCGCCCGTCGCCGGCGTTCACCACGTGCACGTGGTTCTGCTTTGTGTCGTTCAGGTGCTTGGCGATCAGGTAGGGCGCGCCCGACTGCGCGTGGCGCACCACGAACATGTCGGCGTGCATGGCCGCCAGGTTGTCGATGGTGTCCAGCAGCGACTCGCCCTTCGAGGTCGAGGAGGCCTGGATGTTCAGGTTGATGACGTCGGCCGACAGGCGCTTGGAGGCGATCTCGAAGGTGGTGCGGGTGCGCGTCGAGTTCTCGAAGAACAGGTTGAACACGCTTTTGCCGCGCATTAGCGGCACCTTCTTGACCTCGCGGTCGGAGATGCTGACGAAGCTCGAGGCAGTGTCGAGGATGTGGTTGATGATGGACTTGGGCAGGCCTTCGATGGTCAGCAGGTGCTGCAGCTCGCCATGCTTGTTCAGTTGCGGATTATTGTGCAGAGTCGGCATTGTCGTCTTCGATCGTGAGCGAGAGTTGACCGTCCGCGCCGCGCGACAGCGACAGCGACTGGCCGGCCTGGAGCGTGGCCTGGGTGCCGACGAAATCGGCCGCCACCGGGAGTTCGCGGCCGCCGCGGTCGGCCAGGGCCGCCAGCATGATGCGCTGCGGACGGCCGTAGTCGAACAGCACGTTGATCGCGGCGCGCACCGTGCGGCCGGTGTACAGCACGTCGTCGACCAGCACGATGGTGGCGCCGTCGACGTCGAGGTCGATGCGGGTCGGCTTGACGTCCGGGTGCAGGCCTTTTTTGGCGTAGTCGTCGCGGTAGAACGAGACGTCGATGAAGCCGAGGCGTTGCTCGAGGCCGAGGTCGGCGGCGAGCCGTTCGGCCAGCCAGGCGCCGCCGGAATGGATGCCGACGATGGCGGCATCGGGCACGCCGGCGAGGCCGGCGCGCACCGCGTCGAGCAGGGCGCGGTACAGCGCTTCGGCGTCGAAAACGTCGTTAGGGGTTGTTTGCATGATCGTCAAAGTATTGTTGCAAAATGATGGCGGCGGCCTTGGCGTCGATGATCTCGCCGCGCTTGGCCTGGATCACGGCGGACGAATAGCGTTCGTCGACCAGCTCGACAGGCAAATTGAAACGGCCGTGCAATTGGTTGGCGAAGCGGCGTGCGCGCAGGGTCATGTCGTGCTCGGCGCCGTCGGGATGGCGCGGTTCGCCGACGATCAGGCGCGCCGGCTTCCATTGGTCGACCAGCTCGCCGATGAGCTTGAAACGGGTGGCGTTGTCGATGGCCTTGATCACGGACAGGGGCTGGGCCTGTCCGGTGAGGGTGTTTCCCATGGCGATGCCGATGCGCTTGATGCCGAAGTCGAAGCCGAAAACAATATCTACCATCAAGCTGCCCGGCTTCCCTTGCGGCTGGCGTCAAGCATGACCGGCTTCCGATGCCAGCATCATCGGATCGATGCCGAGCAGCTTGATGGCCGCGTTGTAGCGTTCCTCGATCGGCAGGTCGAACAGCACGTGGGCGTCGGCACCCACGGTCAGCCAGCCGTTGCGCGAAAGCTCCTCTTCCAGCTGGCCGGGACTCCAGCCGGCATAGCCGATCGACACCAGCATGCGCTGCGGGCCGCTGCCGTTGGCGACGGCTTCGAGCACGTCGATCGAGGTGGTGAAGGCAACCTCGGGGGTGACGCTCAGCGACGAGGAATAGCGGCCGGACGGCGAATGCAGCACGAAGCCGCGGTCGTCCTGCACCGGTCCGCCGAACATGATCGGTTCGTCGACCACGCTGGCGCGCAGGCCGTCGGCGACCTTCAGGTCGATGCGGTCGAACAGCACCTCCATCGTCATGTCGGTCGGCTTGTTGATCACGACGCCGAGCACGCCCTTGTCGTTGTGTTCACAAATATAGACGACGGTGCCGCCGAAGATTGGATCGTTCATCGAAGGCATGGCGATCAGGAAATGATTGGCCAGGTTCAGCGCAGTCGGCGCATCGGCCGCCTGCATCTGGCCGCCCGTGCCTTCCTGTGGCATGCCGGGCATGATTAGAGGCTTGCCGACCTTACTTTTCTTCATGCTCATACTCTCTGTTGGCTCACTCTCTGTGTTCAGGAAAACGGGATACCCGCTGCGCATGGACTGCCACGAACGGTGATGCCGAACCTCCTTCTACCGCGGTATGCACACGTCAAGCTTGGACTTTTCGCTAGTTTACACTGATTTCCCGACGCGGCCTTTGGAAGCCGCATTTCCGCAGGAAACCCGGGTAATGGTAGACAGTAAAATGGCCACACCATTGACTCCGCACACAGAAGATGACTTTGAGAAACACACTGGTCTGGTTCCGGCGCGACTTGCGCCTGGATGACCATGCCGCGCTGCATCACGCCCTGCTGTCCTCGCGTCCTGTGGTGGCGGTATTCGTCTTCGATACCGACATCCTGGACGGCCTGGCGGCCGACGACAGGCGCGTGCAATTTATTCATGACAGCGTGCGTGAACTCGACGAGCGGCTGCGCACCGTCGGAGCTTACCTCATCGTGCGCCACGGGCGCGCCGCGCAGGAGATCGCCGCACTGGCGGCCGAGCTCGACGTCGAATCGGTGTTCGCCAACCACGACTACGAGCCGCAGGCGATCGCGCGCGACCGCGCCGTGGCCCAGGCCCTGCGCCAGGATGGGCGCAGCCTGCAAACCTTCAAGGACCAGGTGATCTTCGAAAAGGACGAGGTGCTGACCCTGGCCGGCGGCCCGTTCTCGGTGTTCACGCCCTACAAGAACGCCTGGCTCAAGCGCCTGGCGGCCGAGCCGCAAGCGCTGGCACCCTTCGAGACCCTGCCGCACCTGGCCGCGCTGGCGCAGCGGCAAGAGTATGGTGCTGGCGCCGGACCAGCCCTGCCCAGCCTGGCCGACCTCGGATTCCGGCCGAACGCGGCGCCGATCCCCACGCCCGGCATGTCGGGTGCGCAGGCCATCCTCGACGCGTTCTTCGCGCGCGGGCTGGCGCATTACGACCACGACCGCGACTTCCCCGCGCTCGACGCCACCTCGCGCCTGTCGGTCCATTTGCGCTTCGGCACGCTCTCGATCCGCGCCCTGGTGCGCATGCTGCGCGAGCGCATCGCCGACGGCAGCGGCGGGCCCGGTGCGCCGGTCTGGCTGTCGGAACTGATCTGGCGCGAGTTCTACATGATGATTTTGCACCGCCATCCGCGCGTGGCCACCCAGTCCTTCAAGCCGGCCTTCGATGCCGTGCGCTGGGATGAGGATGGAGAGGCCGACGCCCTGTTCGCCGCCTGGTGCGAGGGCCGCACCGGCTATCCGCTGGTGGATGCCGCGATGCTGCAGCTGAACCGGACTGGCTTCATGCACAACCGCCTGCGCATGGTGACGGCCAGTTTCCTGACCAAGGACCTCGGCATCGACTGGCGCCGCGGCGAACGCTATTTCGCCCGCCAGCTCAACGACTACGAACTGTCGTCCAACAACGGCGGCTGGCAATGGGCGGCCTCCACCGGCTGCGATGCCCAGCCCTGGTTCCGCATCTTCAACCCGGTGACGCAATCGCGCCGCTTCGATGCGGATGGCGCTTTCATCCAGCAATACTTGCCGCAGCTGGCGGGCCTGGAAGGCGCGGCGCTGCATGCGCCCTGGCTGGCCAAGCCGGCGCTGCTGGAAAAGGCGGGGGTGGTGCTGGGGCGGGATTATCCCTTGCCGGTGGTGGATCATGAGGCGGCAAGGGTGAAGACCTTGGCAAGGTTCGGGGCCTTGCGGCAGGCGGCCGAAGAATAACAGCGGCGTTGATGACGACTGCCTCAATCCGCCCGTCGCCCCTGCGAAGGCAGGGGCCCAATTTGCTGGCAAATCGCTAACGCAAGCGGAACCCGGTTCGCAGAACTTGGGCCCCTGCCTGCGCAGGGGCGACGGTTTCACGGCTACGCGCCGGCGCTTATGCGCCAGGCAACTCGCGGCCCAACAAGCCCGCCATCGCCGCCAGCAGCGCATCCTCCTGGAAGGGCTTGCCGAAGTAGGCATCCACACCCAGGTCGAGCGCATAGTTGCGGTGCTTGTCCGCGCTGCGCGAGGTGATCATGATGATCGGGATCGCGCGGGTGGCCTCGTTGCCGCGCACGTGGCGCGTCAGGTCGAAGCCGTCCATGCGCGGCATTTCGATATCGACCAGCATCAGGTCGGGCTGGGTCTCCTGCATCTGTTCGAGCGCATCGATGCCGTCCTTGGCCAGCAGCACGCGGTAACCCTCGCGTTCCAGCAGGCGCTGGGTCACGCGGCGCACGGTCAGCGAATCGTCCACCACCATCACGATGGGCAGCTGGGCCGGCAGCTGCGGCACCGCCACCGAATTGGCCCGCGCCTCGGCCAGCGCCTCGGCGTCGGCCTCATCGCGCGGCAGGCGCGCGGCCTGCCCGGCCAGCAGCACCGGGTTCAGGATCAGCACCACCTCGCCCGAACCGAGCACGGTGGCGCCGGCGATGCCGGGCATGCGCGCCAGTTGCGGGCCGATGTTCTTGACCACCACTTCGCGATTGCCGAGCACCTCGTCGACCTGCAGCGCCAGGCGCGTGTCGCCACTCTTCAGGATCAGCACCGGATACGAGCGCTGGGCGGCGCCGGCACCGGGTTCGCGCAGCAGCTCCGGCAGGTAGTGCAGCGGCAGCGCCTCGCCCTGCACGCGCAGCACGCCGGCCGCGCGCGCGGCGGCCAGCTCGGCCTCGCGCACCTGCTGCAGCTGCTCGACCAGCACCGCCGGCAGCGCATGGGTGCGCGCGCCGCTGGCGACCAGCACCACCTGGGCCGAGGCCAGGGTCAGGGGCAGATGGATGGTGAAGGCGGCGCCGGTGCCGGCTGCGGTCTCGATGTCGACCCGGCCTCCCAGCGCGCGCGCCTCGGAGCGCACCACATCCATGCCGACGCCGCGGCCGGCCAGCTCGGTCAGCGCGTCGGCGGTCGAGAAGCCCGGCTCGAACACCAGCGATGCGGCGTCCTGGTCGGATACCGCTTCACCGTCGGCCAGCAGGCCCGCGGCCGCGGCCTTGGCACGGATGCGCGCGAGATCGAGACCGGCGCCATCGTCGGCGACGCGGATCACGACCTCGTTGCCCTGCTGGCTGGCCTGCACCAGCAGCTCGCCGGTTTCCGGCTTGCCGGCGGCCACACGCCCGGCGCGGGTCTCGATGCCGTGCACGATCGCGTTGCGCAGCAAGTGTTCGAAAGGTGCGGCCATGCGTTCCAGCACGCTGCGGTCGATCTCGACCGCGCCGCCGCGGATGTCCAGGTTGACCCGCTTGTCGGTTTCCTTGGCGGTCTGGCGCGCCAGCCGGAACAGGCGCTCCGACAGGCTGGCGAAAGGCACCATGCGCGCCCGCATCAGGTCGCGCTGCAGCTCGCGCGTCAGGCGCGATTGCGCGGCCAGGTCTTCGCCGGCGGCATCGACGGTGCGCGTCAGGCTGTCGTGGAAGGAACCGACGTCGTTCACGCTCTCGGCCATCATGCGCGTCAATTCCTGCAGGCGCGTGAAGCGGTCGAATTCGAGCGGATCGAATTCGCGCTCGCCGGCGATCGACAGGCGCGAGGCGATCTGCGACTCGGCCTGCATCTCGACCTCGCGCAGCTGCTGGCGCAGGCGCGCCAGGTTGTCCGAGAAATCGGACAGCGCGCTCTTGAGCGTGCCGACCTGGGTTTCCAGCTTGGAGCGCGTGATCGACACTTCGCCGGCCTGGTTGACCAGGCGGTCGAGGATGTCGGCGCGCACCCGCACCAGCGGAGCGCGCGCGGTTTGCTGATCGTCGGACGGCGTTGCCGCGCCTGCCGCCGCATCTTCCGGTTGCGGCGACGGTGTGGCCTCGGGCGCGCCGCCGGTCGCATCATCCGGCGTGCCGGCGGCCGGCTGCTGCAGCTGCTCGAACAGCAGTTGCGCCTGGTCGTAGTTGGCCAGCAGTTCGTCGAAGGCCGCGGCGCTGGTGGTACCGGCGTGCAGCATGTTCTCGATCTGGGTTTCCAGCGCATGCGTGTGCTGGCCCAGGCGCATCGCGCCCGCCATGCGCGCACTGCCCTTGACGGTGTGCAGCGCGCGCAGCAGGCCATGGGCCGCCTCCGTGTCGAGCGGATCCTGCTGCCAGCGGCGCAGGCCGTCGCCGATCTGGGGCAGCAGGTCGGTCGCCTCTTCCATGAACACCGGCAGCAGGTCCGGATCGAGTTCGTCGGCGAACACCGGCTCAGCGGCCAGCTCAGTGGCCAGCTCGGTGGCCGGCGCCATTTCCGGATCGGCGGACAGGCCGCTGTCGGCTGCGGTTTCCAGCGGCGTGGTCTCGGATGCGAGCGCCGGCTCGGTGACATCGGCCTCGATCGCAGCGGCCGGTTCCGGTTCAGGCTGCACTTCCGGTTCAGGCTGCGCTAGCGGCTCAAGCTCAAGCTCGGGCTCAGCCTCCAGTTCCGGCTCGGGCGCCGGCTGCGCCTGCGCCAGCGATGGCGCCTCGAAGGGATCGTCGAAGAAACTGTCGAACAGATCGTCGACGGCGCTGACTGCGGGATCGGACGCGTCGTCGACCTGGCGCGGCGCCGGCGCACTGCTCTCCGCCAGCGGCAGCGGACCGCCGGGCAGCGGCGGATCGGCCAGGATGCTGGCGTAGGCGGCGGCAAACAGCGCGTCCAGGCGCCCTGCCAGTTCGTCGTCGGCATTGCCGAACACGGCGTCGGCCTTGCGCCGTCCCAGTTCGTCGCGCAAGGCGTCCAGGCGCGCCAGCAGCTCGGGCTGCGGCGGCGCCGGTTCGCCCAGCGCGAACACCTGCAGCATGGTGCGGACGCGCTCGACGGTTTCTTCCAGCAGCGCGTGCTGTGCGGACGCCAGCGGCGGCGCCGCCACCTGCAGCGCCGCGTCCAGCGCCAGCGCGATATCGTGCAGGGCCATGAAGCCGACGGTGGCCGAGGTGCCGCCCAGCGTGTGCGCGGCCTTCAATGCCTGGCTCGACAGCGCGCGCTGCGGCTCGGCGCGCCAGGCGGCGAATTCGGCCGCCAGCACCTCGACCAGGCCGGCGGTTTCGTTCAGGTAGATGGTGTACAGCGGCAGCGGGATCGCCAGATCGCCGATGCGCTTGATGTCCTCATCCGGCAGCCCGGCTTCAGCTTCAGCTTCAGCTTCAGTCCCGGCGTCTGCCTCGATCTCCGCGATTGGCTCCTGCACCTGCGACGCCGCCGCGGATGGCACGGCTTCCTCCGCCGACGCTGGCGCCGGCGCGGCTGCCCATGCAAACGCTTCGCCCTCCTGCACCCGCACCGCGGCGGCGGCGAGCGCGTCGCCACTGCGCGCCGACTTGCCGTCGGCCGCCAGCTCTGCCACCCAGTCGGACAAGTCGGCGCGCGCATGCTCCAGCAGCGCCAGCAGGTCCGGGGTAGCGGCGCGCGCTTCGGCCAGCCACAGATTCATGGTCTTTTCGACGGCGGCCGCGCCCACGGCAAAAGCATCCAGGCCGACCATGCGGCTGCTGCCCTTGAGGGTGTGGAAGGAGCGCCGCAGCCGGGTCAGGGTTTCCTGGTTGGCCGGGTCGGCATGCGTGGCCGGCAGGTTCTCGCCGACCAGCGCCAGCACGTCGCCGGCTTCGGCGATGAAGATCTCCAGCAGTTCGGCTTCGATGGCGTCGTCGTCCGCCGCCGGCACTGCGTCTGGCACAGCTTCCGGCGCCACCTCCGGAGCAGATTCGGAAACCGTTTCCGGGACCGCCTGCGCAAGGGGCGTCACGGCTTCCGGCGCCTGCTCGGTAGCCGCGCCATCCTGCTGCGCATCTGGCTCAAGCTCTTGCTCAAGCTCTTGCTCGAGCTCTTGCTCAACCTCGTTCAGCGCCTCGAACGGCTGCTCACCGAACAATCGCGTCGAAGCGTCGAAGCGGAAGCGCCTGCGCGCGGCCTCGACGTTCTGGGCCACGGCATCGGTGAAGAAGCCGAGCGCGCCGATGTTGCGGGCCAGGTTGTCGAGCGCCGCGGCGCGCGCTTCGGCATCCGGCTTGCCTTCGGCCAGCGCACGCACGGCCTCGCGCACATGGGCGAGCGCCAGCGTGGCCTGGTCCTGGTCGAGGATGGCGAGCGCGCCCTGCAGCTGGTGCAGCAGCGGGTCGGCCTGGACCAGCGCATCGGTGCGCGCCGGGTTGCCATAATAGTCGTCGATCAGCTTCTCGACCTGGCGCAGGCCGGTGCGCATTTCGCCCGCCAGCGCCACCTCGGTTTCGCCTTGCTGCAGTTCGCGCGCCAGCTTGCCCTGCCATTCCGGCGCAGCCGGCGGCGTTTCGCCGTGGGCCAGGGCCAGCAGGCGCTGGCCAACCGCTTCGGCATGCTCGCCGAAATCCTCGGGCAGCTGGCGCACCTGGTCGAGGCCGTGCTCGACCAGCAGCATGGCTTGTGCCATCTCCATTTGCAGCTGCTCGCTGGGCGCGCCGGCCATCGACGCGCTGGCGGCCTCGCCCAGTTCGCGCAGCAGCTGGGCCAGCGCGGGCGCGCCCAGCTTGTCGCTGGCGCCGGCCAGCTTGGCCAGGGCGGCATCGAAACCGACTTCCGGCACGGCGGCGGGCTGCTCGCTTGCACCGGCGCCGGCGATGCGGTCCAGGCCCTGCTTGGTCTCGAGCAGCGCTTCTTTCGCATCCTTCAGCGCCGCCGGGTCGATGCGGCCGTAGCGCCGCTCCAGATAGTCGCGCGGCACCTGGCCGTCCAGGCGCCAGGCGTCGCGCAGCAGGCGCGCATCGGGCGTGGGCGCCGGAGCCAGGGCGACGAAGAACAGGGCGTCGCGCAGCAGCGCCTCGGGCAGGCTGGAATGGCCTTGCGCCATGCGCCGCAGCTGCAGGTTGACCTGGCCGAACAGCTGCTTGACGTACAGGTCGGCGCCGACCTGGCCCTGCGCCACCAGGTCGGCGACGGTCTGCAGCGCCAGCCAGAAGGCGTGGGCCTGCGGGTCCGCCTGGACCCGCGTGACCGGCGCCAGGGCGTCACGCATGGCGCCGGCCTGGTTGCGCTGGGTGTCGGGATCGGTGCTTCTCAGGAAGAACAGCAAGGCCTTTTCGAACTGGGCACGGCTGGCCGCGTAATCCGGCGCCGGTCCGGCGGCACCGCCCGGCAGCAGTGCCGGCGCCAGATCCAGCGCCAGCATGTCGCCCGGATGCACGCGCTCGGCGCCGAGCAGCTCCTGCAGCGCGCGGTAGTACGGGAACAAGCGCACCGGCTGCTGGCGGCCGGCGCCGGGACGGGATGCGGCACCACCTTCCAGCAGCTCCTCCAGGTACTCCACCAGCGCCCGGTAGGCCTCGCCCACCGCCGCCGCCCTGGCGCCATCCAGCACCAGCGAACCGTCCTTGAAGCGGTCGATCGCCTTTTCGGCGGCGCCGGTCAGGTGTTCGACGCCCAGCACGTCCACCATCTGCAGCGCGCCGTGCGCCTGGTGCAGGTGGGATTTGGCGTGCAGCAGCAGGGTCGGCTGGGCTTCCAGGCTGCGCCCGGCCGCATCCTGCAGGGCCTTGGACGAACGCTCGAGGGCATCGCGGATTTCTCCCAATACCCAGGACAGGGGGCCGGTGTCGAATTGCGGTGCGTGGGCGTGCTTGGAGTCAGTCATGGATCGGTCGTGGATTTCCTTAGGTGGCGACGCGGAAGCGCGACACCGAGTTTTTCAGTTCCTGTGCGAGCTCGGCCAGCTGGCGGATCGACTGCGCGGTCTGCTGCGTTCCGCCCTGGGTATGCTCGTTGACGGCCAGGATGTGCTGCATATTATGCGCTACTCCGTTGGCCGAGGTGGCTTGCTGGCCGGTGGCGACCGAAATTCCCTGGATCAGCTCGGCCAGTCGGTTCGACACGCGCGAAATATCGGCCAGTGCCGCGCCGGCGGCGTCCGACAGGCGCGCGCCCTCGACCACGCCCTGGGTCGACTTCTCCATCGCGGCCACGGCGTCGTGGGTGTCGGTCTGGATGGTGCGCACCAGCGCGCCGATCTGCTTGGCGGCGTCGCCCGAACGTTCCGCCAGGCGCTGCACCTCTTCCGCCACCACCGAGAAGCCGCGTCCGGCCTCGCCGGCCGATGCCGCCTGGATCGCCGCGTTCAGCGCCAGCACGTTGGTCTGCTCGGTGATGTCGGAAATCAGCTCGGTGATCTCGCCGATCTCCTGCGAGGATTCGCCCAGGCGCTTGATGCGCTTGGAGGTTTCCTGGATCTGTTCGCGGATCTCGCCCATGCCCTTGATCGCGTTCTGCACCGCGGCCGAGCCCTGCTGGGCGGCGGCCACCGACTGGCGCGCCACCTCGGCCGATTCCTCGGCCGAGCTGGACACCTGGGTGATCTCGCCGGCCATCCGCAGCACGGTCGAGGAGGCGTCCTGGATCTCGCGCGATTGCTGGCCGGCCGCGACCAGCAGTTCGCCCGCGGTCTTGTGGGCGTCGTCGGAAGCGGCATTCACCTTGCCGGCGGTGTCGATCACGCGCACCACCAGGCCGCGCAATTCCTCGACCGTGTAGTTGACCGAGTCGGCGATGGCACCGGTGATGTCTTCGGACACGGTGGCGTGCACGGTCAGGTCGCCGTCCGCCACGTCCTGCAATTCGTTCATCAGGCGCAGGATCGCGGCCTGGTTCTGGTCGTTGGTGGCCTTGGCTTCTTCTTCCTTGGCCTGGGCCAGCAGGCGCATCGCCTCGGCTTCCTGGCGGCGCGCCTCGGCGCCGCGGGTGCGGTTGCGCGAATCCTGCAGCATCACGCGCGAGATGCTGCCGGCGGTGGTCAGCGTGAAGATCGAGGCGGCGACCAGCACCCAGAACCAGGCGCTGGTGGCCTTCTCGTCGCTGCGCAGGCTGACCTGCAGCTCGGTCAGCTGGGCGCGCAGGGCTTCGTTGTCGCGGAAGATGGTCTGCTGGGCGAGGTTGGCGGCGGTGAGGTCGGACAGGTGGTCGAGGAAGGAGGCGACCACGCGCTGGCAGATGTCGAACTTGGACTGCACCTCGGTCAGCTTGACACGCAGCTCGGGGTCGCGCAGCGCGGCCAGGCCAAGGGTCTCGTTGCCGTTCAACAGGCCATCGACGGTGGCGCGGAAGCTGGTGGTGTCGCGCCCCAGCTGGAAGGCGGTCTCCGGACGGATACCGCCCGAGGTCAGGAATTCGCTGGCGCTGCGCGACAGGCGCTGGGTCAGCATCATCAGGCGTCCGAGCGCGGCCAGCTCGCGCGGGCTGCCGCCGCGCGCCGTGCGTTCGGTCAGGATCTGTTCGGTCAGCCCCAGCATGTCCGGCGTCAGCATGTCGAGCTGCTTCAGGTTCTTGTCGAAGTCGACCAGCTCGGGCTTCATCTTGAGGATGCTGGCTGCCGCCGATGACGAGGCCGACCATTTGGCGCGCACCTTGGTCAGCTGGCGGTTCAGCGCACTGTCCGCCGCCGGGATGGCGTTGCCGTTGAAGTCGCCGCCCTTGCCCAGCAGGTCGAGGTCGCGGCCCAGCGCCACCCAGCTGTCCTGCAGCTGGACAAAGGCTTCAGGACTGCCTTGCATCGCGTTCGGCGCCGCCTTGCCGAGACGCTGGGAATGCATCAGCGCCTCGCCGGCGATCTGGGTCTGGCTGGCCGCGACCGCGCCGCTGCCCGCATTGCGCCACAGCGACAGCAGGGTGAACAGGATGCCGACCGCGAAGGCGATCAGGAGAATACGCAGCTGGCGCGGCAGCGACAGGTGGCCGATCAGCGGCAGGCGCAAATCGTCCTGGGCGCCGGCCGCAGCATCCGCGGCCGCGGCGGCGCGCTTCTTGCGCCGGCCCAGGTTACCGAGCCGCAGCGCGGCCTCGTCGGCGGAGCCGCCGGCGGCGGCGCCCGGATCCGCCGCCGGGGTGGCGGCAGACGCTGCAGCCAGCGGCATCACGCCGACGCCGAACTGGGTGTCGGGCGAGGCCAGCACGGTGCCGCCCTCGTCCTTGTCCTTGGGCAGAAAATTCATCGAGAGTTTTGAGGCGAATCCCATACCAGCTCCAGTCCAGAACCTGTCGTTATTGTGAGTGTGTCGATGCGGCGGCTAGAGGCCGACCTGCAGGAAGCGTTCTTCCTTGACCAGCGCCGCCAGCGGCAGCGGCGTCCACGCCTGGCCGTCGGCATCGCGCAGGCGCTCGCCCTCGGGCTGCATCTCGGCCGCCTGGCGCAGGCCGACCACGCGCGTGGCCAGCAGGCCGCAGGGCATGCCCAGGCCGGGCGCCAGGGTGATGATGCGCGCGGCGCTCTGCAGCGCCGTGGCCGGCGCGCCCAGGTAGCGCGCCAGGTCGATCACGCCGAGCAGGCTACCGCGGATGTTGGCCAGGCCGAGGTACCAGGGCTGGGTCAGGGGGACGCGGGTCAGCGCAGGCACCGGGACGATCGCGCCGGCTTCCAGCAGGTCGAGCAGGTAGCGCTCGCCGCCGATCTCGATGCCCAGCTGGTGCACGCGGCCGCCACTGCTGGTGCGCGCCGCCTGCATGCGCTCGAGCAGCTGCTGCTGGTACTGGCGCAGGCGGGTACGCCGGGCCGACGGGTCGGCGGGATCGTTGGCGGCCATGGTCAGGCGCCGAGCGTGGCGATCCTGGCCAGCAACTGGTCCGGGTCGACCGGCTTGACGAAATAATCCTTGGCGCCCTGGCGCATGCCCCAGATGCGGTCGGTTTCCTGGTTCTTGCTGCTGCAGATGATCACCGGCACCGACGCCAGTTCCGGATCGCGCGCGATCGAGCGTGTCACCTGGAAACCGTTGGCGCCTGGCATGACCACGTCCATCAAGATCAGCTCCGGTCGTTCGGCGCGGATCTTGTTCAGCGCATCTTCGCCATTGTCGGCGGTGGTGACGGCAAAGCCATTGCGCACCAGGATATCGGTGAGGTAATAGCGTTCGGTCGGGGAATCGTCGACGATCAGGATCTTTTTAATGGCCACGATGGCTCCGGCATCATTGTTGGGTCAGGTCTGCGGCCGCTACGCTACGGCGCCATGCTCGCGCACCGTGGCCAGCAGACTGTCTTTGGAAAACGGTTTGGTGAGATAAGCCGACGAGCCGACCATGGCGCCGCGCGCACGGTCGAACAGGCCATCCTTGGACGACAGCATCACGACGGGGGTCGCCCGGAATTTCGCGCTTTTCTTGATCAGCGCGCAGGTCTGGTAACCATCCAGGCGCGGCATCAGGATGTCGCAAAACACCAGCGCCGGGTGGTGGTCGTTGATCTTGGCCAGGGCGTCGAAGCCATCCTCGGCCAGCACCACGCGGTAGCCGGCCTGGGTCAGGAAAATCTCGGCCGAGCGACGAATGGTATTACTGTCGTCGATGACCATGATCGTCGGGCCTGTCGATTGCGTCGTCATATTTATTTCACTTCAGCATGAAACTGCACGATAGCATAGCGAAATGCCCTTGTGCGCGAAGTGTTGCTATACGTCAACTCGACAGGCGACAAATCTTGCCGGCTGATGTCAAGACGGCCAGACTTGTTGATGAAATGCTTAGATAAACGTTAAATCGCCGATGATCGCGTCAGATCTCGGCCATTTCAAAATCGTCCTTGCGCGCGCCGCACTCCGGGCACGTCCAGTTCATCGGTACGTCCGCCCAGCGGGTGCCCGGGGCGATGCCATCTTCCGGGCTGCCTGCGGCTTCGTCGTAGACCCAACCACAGATGAGGCACATCCAGGTCTGGTAAGCCTGCGTTTCGTTACTCACGTTTCGGTTCCTCTATCTAGTAAAATATCAAGTCAGGTATCTTAATCTAGGCGCTGTGCAAAACCAACTGTCTCCACTCATCCTTACGTTCGGGCCGGCAGATCCGGTCGGCGCGCTGGGCATCCAGTCCGACATCGCCGCGTTCACCGTGCATGGCTGCCATGGCTTGTCCGTGGTCACCGGGCTGATGGTGGCCGACTCGGCGCGCGTCGATGACATCCAGCCGGTCGACTCGCCGCTGGTCGCCGCCCAGGCCCGCATGCTGCTCGAAGACATGCCGATCGCCGCCATCAAGGTCGGGACCATGGCCAGCCTGGAGCAGATCGCCGCCATCGCCGAGATCGTCTCCGACTACGCCAACCTGCCGCTGATCATCGATCCGTTCACCTCGTCCCTGCCGGACTGCGGCATGCGCGACGACGACATCCTGACCCTGATCCACCAGTTGCTGGCGCCCCAGGCCACGGTGCTCATGATGTCGCAGGCCGAGCTGGCGCGCTTCGCCGATTGCTGGCGCGAGCCGACCTCGGAAGCCACGCTCGAGGAAGACGTGCTGGAACTGACCGCCTTCGGCTGCGGCCACGTGCTGGTCACCGGCACCGGCGGCGGCGACGGCAGCCGTGCCAACAACCTGTACGACGGCGAAGGCCTGGTCGCCAGCCTGCCCTGGGGCCGCCACCTGCCCGGTCCCTTCGTCGGCGCCGGCAATACGCTGTCGGCCGCGCTGGTGGCGCAGATGGCGCTTGGCGCCAGCGCCGGCGACGCCTTCCGCGCCGCCCAGGACTACACCGCCGGCGCCCTCGCCCACGCCTGCCGCTTCGGCATGGGCCGCCTGGTGCCGAATAAAATTTTCAAGAAAACCCCATGACCACCGAACACACCTCCAAGAACGACCTCCTGTTTGCCCGCGCCCAGCAAAGCACCCCCGGCGGCGTCAATTCGCCGGTGCGCGCCTTCCGCTCGGTCGGCGGCACCCCGCGCTTCATCACCCGCGCCGAAGGCCCGTATTTCTGGGATGCCGACGGCAAGCGCTACATCGATTACATCGGTTCCTGGGGCCCGGCCATCGTCGGCCACGCCCATCCGCAAGTGGTGAAAGCGGTGCAGGATGCGGCCGCCAACGGCCTGTCCTTCGGCGCCCCGACGCTTGGCGAGATCGAGATCGCCGAGGAAATCTGCCGCCTGGTGCCGTCGATCGAACAAGTGCGCCTGGTCTCCTCCGGCACCGAAGCGACCATGAGCGCGCTGCGCCTGGCGCGCGGCGCCACCGGCCGCGACAAGATCGTCAAGTTCGAAGGCTGCTACCACGGCCACGCCGATTCGCTGCTGGTGAAGGCGGGCAGCGGCCTGCTCACCTTCGGCAACCCAACCTCGGCCGGCGTGCCGGAAGACTTCGTCAAGCACACCCTGGTGCTCGACTACAACAACGTGCCGCAACTGGAAGACGCCTTCGCCTCGATGGGCGACACCATCGCCTGCGTGATCGTGGAAGCCGTGGCCGGCAACATGAATTTGATCCGCGCCACCCCGGACTTCCTGCGCCGCATGCGCGAACTGTGCACCGAATACGGCGCCGTGCTGATCTTCGACGAAGTGATGTCGGGCTTCCGCGTCGGCCTCGGCGGCGCCCAGGAACTGTACGGCATCACCCCCGACCTGACCGCGCTCGGTAAAGTGATCGGCGGCGGCCTGCCGGTGGCGGCCTTCGGCGGCCGTGCCGACCTGATGGAAAAAATGGCGCCGATCGGCCCGGTCTACCAGGCCGGCACCCTGTCCGGCAACCCGGTGGCGGTGGCCGCCGGCATGACCACCCTGAAACTGGTGCAGGAACCCGGCTTCTACGAGAAGCTCGCGGGCCAGGCCAGCAAGCTGGTCGACGGCCTCACCGCCGCGGCCAGGGAAGCGGGCATCGACTTCTGCGGCGACGCCGTGGGCGGCATGTTCGGCATGTACTTCTCGGCCCACATCCCGGGCAGCTACGGCCAGATGATGGCCGGCGACAAGGAACGCTTCAACCGTTTCTTCCACGGCATGCTGGAAGAAGGTGTGTACTTCGCCCCGGCCATGTTCGAGGCGGGCTTCGTGTCGGCCGCCCATGACGATGCGGTGATCGCCGAGACGATCGCCGCGGCGCGCCGCGTGTTTGCGCGCCTGGTGTAAGGCTGCGCTGTCCTTGCTGAAAACTTAAGCGTCGCTTATTTTATTTTTTGTTACACGGTGGATACGCTTCGAGCGGATTCACCGTGCTACACTCCGCGCCGACCATGAACAGTCCCTCTAAAAACTTGAATCCCCCGGCGCGCTGACCACCCTGATCGTTGGCCCGCGCCCGTTTACCTACGCGCAGGCCCACCATGAAGAAGCTCTACCGCCGTCTCACCGACAACGCCACCCTCAAATCCCTCGGCCCCGGCCTGATCACCGGCGCGGCAGACGACGACCCCTCCGGCATCGCCACCTATTCCCAGGCCGGCGCCCAGTTCGGTTTCAATACCCTGTGGACCCTGGTCCTGACCTATCCCTTCATGGTCGGCATCCAGCTGGTGTCGGCGCGCATCGGGCGCGTCACCGGACGCGGGCTGGCCGCCAACATCCGGCGCGCCTATTCGCCCTGGCTGCTGTACGCCATCGTCGCCCTGCTGCTGGTGGCGAACGTGATCAACATCGCCGCCGACATCGCCGCCATGGGCGAAGCCATGCGCCTGGTGACCGGCGTCGGTTCCCAGCACCTGTATTCCTTCGGCTTCGGCATCCTGTGCCTGTCGCTGCAGATCTTCCTGCCGTATTCCACCTATGTGCGCTACCTGAAGTGGCTGACGCTGGGCCTGCTGGCCTATGTGGCGACAGCCTTCGCCGTGCACATGCCCTGGACCGAGGTGCTGGCGCGCACCGTGTGGCCGCACTTCAGCTTCACCAAGGACTCGGTGGCGCTGATCGTCGCCGTGTTCGGCACCACCATCAGCCCCTACCTGTTCTTCTGGCAGGCCTCGCAGGAAGTCGAAGAGATCCGCAACGATGGGAGTACCCGCGCACTGCGCACCCGGCCACGCGATGCCAAGGCCCAGCTCAAGCGCATCAAGGCCGACACCCTCATCGGCATGGGCTTTTCCAACCTGGTCGCCTTCTTCATCATCCTGACCACGGCGGTGACCCTGGGCGCGCACGGCATCACCGACATCCAGTCATCAAGCCAGGCGGCCGAAGCGCTGCGCCCGGTGGCCGGCGAGTTCGCCTTCGTGCTGTTCGCATTGGGGATCATCGGCACCGGCATGCTGGCGGTGCCGGTGCTGGCCGGCTCGGCGGCCTATGCCGTCACCGAGAGCTTCCGCTGGCGTAACGGCATGGATTTGAAGGTCGTGGAAGCGCGCGAGTTCTACGGCATCATCGCACTCGCCACCCTGGGCGGCGTGCTGCTCGACTTCGCCCCGATCGACCCGATCGAGGCGCTGATGCTGTCGGCCCAGATCAACGGCGTGATCGCGGTGCCGATCATGATCGTCATGATGCTGCTGGCCCACAACAGCAAGATCATGCGCGAATACACGCTGGGGACGCGCCACACCATCATCGGCTGGCTCGGCGTGGCCGTGATGCTGGTGGCCGTGGTCGCCATGTTCGCGACCATGTGAACTTCGGGGTCAGAGCACTAACGGCGGCAGATTCGGGGTCAGAGCACTAGCGGCGCACGGACGGTCTGGTGGGGTTTCGCCAGCCTTCGTGTGCTCATTCCAGCGGTTTCGTGGCATGGGCACGTCAGGCGGTCTTTGAGGAAATTGCTTTGTCTTGTGCTCTGACCCCGAATTCGTGGTTTCTTGTGCTCTGACCCCGAAGCGGTTCAGGCTTCGCGCAGCACAGCCTGGCGTGCGCTTGCCACTGCGCGCGAGGCGCGCTTGCGCCACCAGATGATCACGCCGGTCACGCTCAGCATGGCGACCACGATGCCCATGCAGGAGATCAGGATGCGCCCCGGCAGGCCGAGGATGCGGCCCGAATGCAGCGGGAACTGGGCCTGCACGAAGATGTCGGCGGCGGTGCCCTTCCACGGCTGGCGCTGGCCCAGCAGCTTGCCGTCGACGCCGTCGTAATACAGCAGCGCGGGGCCGACGCCGCCGGTGCCGTGGTCGTTGCCCGGCTCGAACAGGCTGACCATGTAGATGCCGAATTCCTGCGAATAGTAGATGGCGCCGACCGGATCGCGCCAGCCGCGGCGCTGCGCTTCGGCGCCGGCGCGGGTGGCGACCTCGCCGAAGGGAACGCGCGCCGCGATCAGGTGCTGCTTGTCGGCCATCGGCCGGGTGTCGAAGGGTGTCGGCGTCACTTTCGAGACCTTGCTGATCACCGGATAGAAGATCTCCTGGTACAGATTGAGCGAGAAGGCGGTGAAGGCGAGGATGAACAGCAGGATCCAGGTCCACAGGCTGAAGGCGCGGTGCAGGTCGAAATTCAGTTTGCTGCTGCCGGCGCCCCAGCGCACTTTCCAGGCCGGCTGCCAGCGCTGCCACCAGGATTTGCCGGCGTTTTTGCCGCAACCGTTGCCGGCATCGAAGGCCGCGGCGGCCTGCCTGCGCCGCACCGGCAGCGTCAGGTAGAAGCCGACGAAGCTGTCGACCATCCACAGCATCGCGATGCCGCCCATCAGCCACAGGCCCCAGCGGTCGATACCCCACAGCTCGGGAATGTGCAGGGTGTAATGCAGGCGGTAGAGGAAGGAGACGAAGGTCTCGCGCGTGATCGGCCACACCGCGCCCCACTCGCGCTTGCCCAGTTCGGTGCCGCTGACCGGGTCGACGAAGACCTGGTTGAAGCCGGGCGTGGTGAGCGCTTTGGTGGCCGGGTCGTAACGCGGCGACACGCCCAGCGCCAGCGACTCCCCTGGTTCCACGTGCAGCGGGATGTAGGAGACGCTGATCTGCGGATAGCGCGCCTCCACCTGGCGCGCCAGCGCCAGCGAGGACTGCGGCGTACCCGGCGTGTGCGCTTCCATCAGGTGCGGATTGAGCACGTCGTCCAGCTCGTGGTCCCAGGAGATGACCGCGCCGGTGACGCCGCTGAGGAACAGGAAGCCGGCGGTCAGCAGGCCGAGGTAACGGTGGATCAGGGTCCAGTAAGCGCGCATGTCGGCCTCGCGTGGGGTCTCGTGGGGAGGGTCAGAAGCGGGTCAGAAGCGGATCAGAAGCGGTAACGCAGCGTCAGCGACGCGCCGCGCGGCGCCTGGTAGTTCACGCCCTCGTACGCGGCCGACAAGCCGAAATGCTTCTTGTCGAAGACGTTGTTGACGTTCAGCTGGGCCGACAGCTGCTTGCTGAACTCATAGCGCGCCATCAGGTTGACCAGGGCGAAGGACTCCTGCTCGACGCGGCCGCCATCGGTATTCGGCGGCGCATCGGGCACGATGGTGTAGGTCTTGCCTTCCCAGTTGACGCCGCCGCCGATGCTCAGCTTGTCCCAGGTGCCTGGCAAGCGGTAGGTGGTGAAGGCGCGCAGCAGGCGGCGCGGGTAGATGCTGTTGATGTCGGCACCAGCGGCATCCTTGATGCGGAACTGGGTATAGCCGGCGCTGGCGCTCCAGCCCCTGGCCAGTTCGCCCGCCAGCTCGAATTCGAAGCCTTCGCTCTTGGCGCCTTCCGAACCGACGTAATAGGTTTCCGGGCCGAGCGGTCCGCCGCGGTCGATCCGGCCCGCGGCCTGGGCCAGGTTGTCCTGCTTGACCTGGAACACCGCGAGCGAGCCGTTCAGGCGGCCGTCGAGGAATTCGCCCTTGACGCCGGCTTCGACATTCTTGCCTTTGATCGGATCGAGCACCTTGCCTGCGAGGTCGAGCGTGTTCTGCGGCTGGAAGATGGACGTGTAGCTGGCATAGGCCGAGTAGGTCTGGTTGATGTCGTAGACCAAACCGGCGTAGGGCGTCACCTCGTGGTCGTTCTTAATCGCATAGTCCGGCACGAAGCCGCTGCCGCCGGAGCGCTCATAGTCGCTGACGCGGGCGCCGACGATCAGCTTGAGCGGGTCGGCCAGTGCGAAGCGCGCCACGCCGTACAGGGCTTCCTGCCTGGTGTGCCTGCTCTGGTAGAACTCACGCGCGCCCCAGTTCGGTTGCGGGAAGGCGGACGGATTCCAGTTGTTGAAATCGCCCACGCCCGGGAAGATGTCGGATGGGCGGTTGTCGGCATTGAAATCCTGCTTCATGCGCATGTAGCCGAAGGCCGCTTCGTGCTGGCGTCCGCCCAGCGCGAAGGCGCCGCTGGCGTGCAGGCCGATGTCTTCCTGGTCGGTATGGTTGATGTAGTCGGCCGGATAGGCACTCATGCCCTCGCCGGTCACGCGGTCGGGACGGCCCGACAGGTAAAGCAGGTAGGCGTCGCCGTCGCGCTTGGCTTTGTCGTAGACGGCACGCAGCTTCCAGCCGTTCTCGAAGGTGTGCTGCAGATCGATGAAGGCATTCGCGTAGGTGGTCGGCCAGCGGTTCCAGCTGGCGGCGGTGGTCTTCGAGACGTCCCAGTTGGTCGCGGTGCCGTCGCTGTACCAGTACGGCAGGCTGCCCCACATCGGACTTTGTGCGCGGCTCTCCTGGCGGCTGTAGCCGGCCGAGAGCAGCGTGCGCGGGGTCAGGTCAGCCGACACCGTGGCGTACACGGTGTTGCTCCTGAGTCCGCCCTGGTCGACCCAGCTGTCGGCGTCCGTGTACTCGCCCACCACGCGCGCGCGCACCGTGCCCGACGCGTTCAGCGGCGTCGACACGTCGCCCATCACGCGGCGCTCGTTCCAGCTGCCGGCGCCGGCCTCGACCCAGCCGGTCACCTGCTTGCTGTCGGCATGCTTGCGCACCAGATTGATCGCCGCCGACGGGTTGCCGGCGCCGGTCATCAGGCCGGTGGCGCCGCGCACGACTTCGACGCGGTCGTAGATCGCCAGGCTGGTGGCGACTTCCCCGCCGCTCCATTGCTGCTCGTAGGTGGTCGGCAGGCCGTCGATCTGCAGGTTGTCGATCTCGAAGCCGCGCGAGGTGAACTGGGCGCGGTTGGTTTCGTACTGGTTGACGGAAACGCCGGTGGTGTTGTTGACGACGTCGGTCACGGATTGCAGGCGCTGGTCTTCGATGCGCTGCAGCGTCACGACCGACACCGATTGCGGCGTCTCGCGCAGCGACAGGTCGAGCGGGGTGGCGGTGCCGGCGGCGCCGACGGTATAGGAATTGAGCTGGCGCTGGGCGCGCACCTGCACCTGCTGGATGCCGGTCTCGGTGCCTTCTGCAACCTCTTGCGCCACCTGGGCTTGCGCCTGGGCCAGCAGCGGCACGGCGGCGGCCACGAGTACGGCGAGGCGGTTGATCTTCAGGTGCCGGGCGGCGCGCGCATGCAGTTTCATCGAATTCCCATCAGTTGAGCGAAAAGAGATCGTCCGCTGGCACTGTGGGCAACGGAATCTAAGTGCGAATGATAACGATTATCATTTCAAAGTCAACAGAAAGATAGTGAACAGGCTAATGATGCGACGTTTTGGATAGGTAAACGACGTCGTTCCCGCGCAGGCGGGAACCCATGCCGAGCTCCCGGAGTCCGTCTTGTTGAAGTACCGGCGTGCTTCCGGCATACGGGTTTTTGTGGTTCCGTATGAGGCGCCGCCTTACTTCAACCAGCCCCGGTGCCTGAAATACAGGAAAGGCGCAATCGCACTGGTCACCATCAGCGCCAGCGACCACGGATAGCCGAAACGCCAGTGCAGCTCGGGCAGGAACTCGAAGTTCATGCCGTAGACGCTGGCGATCAGGGTCGGCGGCAGGAAGGCGACCGAGGCCACCGAGAAGATCTTGATGATCTTGTTCTGGTTGATGTTGATGAAGCCGACGGTGGCGTCCATCAAGAAGTTGATCTTGTCGAAGAGGAAGGAGGTGTGGCCGTCCAGCGATTCGATGTCGCGCAGGATCTGGCGCGCTTCCTCGAACTGGTCGGCATTCAGGAGCCGCCCGCGCATCAGGAAGCTGACCGCGCGCCGCGTGTCCATCATGTTGCGGCGGATACGGCCGTTCAAGTCTTCCTCGTGGGCGATCGCATTCAGCGCCGCGGCCGCGTCCTGGTCGGTGAATTCCTTTTGCAGCACGCGCTGGCTGACCTCTTCCAGGCTCTCGTAGATGCCCTCGAGCGCGTCGGCCGAGTATTCGGCATCGGTCGCGTACAGGTCGAGCAGCACGTCCATGTAGTCCTCGATCGAACCGGGTCGCGAACGCGCGCGCAGGCGCACCAGGCGGAACACCGGCAGCTCGTCGTTATGGACCGAAAACAGCACTTTTTTCGCCAGGATGAAGGCGACGGTGACGATGCGCGAAGGGCCGTCTTCTTCCTCGCGCAGGAAATCGGTACGCAGGTGCAGGTCGCCGTTTTCGCCTTCGTAGTAGCGCGCCGACGCCTCGATATCGGACACCTCGTCCTCGCCCGGCAGGATCACGTCATACGTCGCCTTGACCCAGGCGCGCTCCTCGTCGGTCGGATCGACCAGGTCGACCCACACGGGCGCGACATTCTCCAGATCGGCACGGGAAGCGATGGGAACCTGGTTCAGTCGGCCATTTTGTAGGACGAATACGTTGATCATGCGCTGCTTTCTCGGCCGGGATTCGGAAACAGCGCAAGTGTACCCGTAAGCCCTGAGCCCGGCCACCCCGTTGGAAGAAATCTGCCCCTTTGCGCAATCACAAACCGGGGTCAGAGCCCGATTTTTGGAAATGACCCAAAAGCATCCCAACAATTCGGGGTCAGAGCACTGGCGGCACCAGATTCGGGGTCAGAGCACTGTTGCAGGAAATTGCTATTTGAAACAAAAAATGGACTTGCACAAGACTTTTGTGCGGCCTGACCCGAACTGGCGACGATATCGCGACCGAGTCGCGACAAAAACGCGCACCACCCTCAAAGCGCCGACAACGCTCTGACCCCGAATTTGCCAGCGCCTGTGCTCTGACCCCGAACCGGAGTTGTTGCAGGGCTCTTGCCAAAAATCGGGCTCTGACCCCGGTTTGATCTAGGGCAGGTCGGCGGCGCGCATGCGGCGCTGGATGATGGCGCTGCGGCGGGCGAGGTAGTTGGTCTGGCGGTGGGCGTCGTAGTAGCGTGGATTGGGCAACATCACGGCCAGGCGCGCGGCCTGGGCGGGGTTGAGGCTGGCGGCGGCGCTGCGGTAGTAGTGACGCGCGGCGGCTTCGGCGCCGAACACGCCGCGTCCGAATTCGACCACGTTCAGGTAGATCTCGAGGATGCGCTGCTTGCTCATCACCGCTTCCAGCATGTAGGCGATGACCAGTTCCTGGCCCTTGCGCAGGTAGTTGCGCGAGCCGGACAGGAACAGGTTTTTCGCTAACTGCTGCGTGATGGTGGAGCCGCCGCCCACCACCTTGTGGCGCTTGTTGTTGCGCTCATAGGCTTTTTCCAGCGCATCCCAGTCGACCCCGTCATGCTCGGCGAAGTTCGCATCTTCCGAGGCGATCACGGCCCGCTTCAGGTGGTTCGAGATGCGCGCATACGGCACCCAGGTCTGCTCCAGCTTCGCGTCCGGGTTGGTTTCGCGCAGCGCCGACAGCTGGTTGCGCATCATGCTGGTCGACGATGGGTTGAACTGGGTCCACCAGCAGATCATCAGGAAGAAGTACAGCTGCAGCAGCACGACCGCCAGCAGCGGCCCCAGCACCAGCCATTTCAGCCAGCGCCGCCCGCCCGTCCTGGCGCGCGCCGACGGTGCGCCCATCTTCAGCGCCGTGCTCATAGCTTGGCGCGCAACTGCACCAGCACGTCCGTCGTCGCGGGACGCACGCCGCGCCAGAGCGCGAAGGCTTCGGCGGCCTGCTCGACCAGCATGCCCAGGCCGTCGCGCACCTCGGCGCCGTGCAGGGCCGCGAATTCCATGAACTGGCTCGGCTCCTTGCCGTACATGATGTCGACCGCCAGCGTGCCCGGCCCGAAGGCGGACGCCGGCACCGGCGGCATGTCCGCCGCCAGGCTGGCCGAGGTGGCATTCACGACCACGTCGAACACGCCCTCGATGGCATCCATGTCGACCGCGCTCACCTGGCCCGGCTGCGCGGCGTGGGCGGCAAACTGTGCGACCAGCGCATCGGCACTGGCGCGGGTCCGGTTGGCGATGACGATCGCCGCCGGTGCCTGCGCCAGGAAAGGCAGCACGATGCCGCGCGCGGCGCCGCCGGCACCCAGCAGCAGCACGCGCTTGCCGGCCAGCGGCACGCGCGCGTTGTGGACGATGTCGGCCACCAGGCCCGGGCCGTCGGTGTTGTCGCCGACGATCTCGCCATGTTCGAAACTCAGCGTGTTGACGGCGCCGGCCAGGCGCGCGCGTTCGCTCAGGCGGGTCGCCAGCGCGGCCGCTTCCAGCTTGAAGGGCACGGTGACGTTGGCGCCGCGATAGCCCTCGGCCACCAGCCTGCGCACGGTGTCGGCGAAGCCGTCGCGCGGCGCCAGGCAGCGCTCGTAGACGAGGTCCTGGCCGGTGGCGGCCGCGAACAGCGGGTGGATCTCGGGCGATTTGCTGTGGGCGATCGGGTTGCCGATCACGCAATACTTATCCGGCATCTTGTTATCCTTCTCCACGCAGTTCGGCCTGCAGTTTTTCTTCCCGGGTGAATTTGAAGCGGGTGATCACGATCCACAGGTCGTCCTTGTCGGACGAGCGCATATTCGCCGGGAATTTCCCGAAAGGCGCGGCGCGGCGCACGATGGCCAGCGCGGCCTTGTCCAGCGCCGGGTTGCCGGAACTGCGCTCGATGCGCGGCCCGCCCTCTTTGTCATAGAGGCTGCCGTCCTGGAACACGGGGATATAGACCACCAGCTCGCCATACAGCTTGTTGCCGTTCTGCTGGGGGAAGTTCAGGGTGCCGACTTCCTCCACGCGCTTCTGCATCGTCTTGTAATACATGGCGTAGCCGACTTCGCGCGTGCTCGGGCTGATGAAGGTCTTTTTCGGACGCTTGTTCTCGTCCGAGATGCGCTGGGTGATCTCGGCCGCCATGCGCGCGATGGCGCGGGTCGAGTCCACATTGTCGGCGCCGGTGCGGTTCGGGTCCGGCTTGTCGCGCTCGGCGACCGGGGCGCTGGCGTGGTTCGAGGGCGCCACCCGCGTCAGCACGTTCTTCTGGCGCTCTTCCAGCTCGGCGATGCGGCGCTGCAGGGCCTTGATGCTGTCGCCGTTCTCGATGCGCTTCAGGTCCGGCAGCGGCGATTGCGCGCGGCCGGCTTCGGCATTGCCGCCGCCGTCCAGGTTGGCCTGGGCCAGCGCCTCGGCTTTCACCGGGGCGCGCTCGTGCTTGGCATTGACCAGGATGACTTCCAGGCCGGGATCGGCCGGCTGCAGCCGGAACGCATCCGGCGCGGCGAAACGGATCGCCAGCAGGGACGCATGCGCCAGCACCGAAAAGGCGACGGCGATCATCAGGGGACGGTTGTATTGAAGACTCTTCACGCGCTGTGAGGGGAAGGCGGCAGGTTCAGGTAACTGCCCATTCTACCGTGCAGGCTGCCGACTTTGCGAGCTTCCGGGAAAACTTATCCGCGGCGGGTGCTACAGGTGTTATTTAGCGATTAATGGTGGGTGCAAATTTGATCACTGAACGTAGAGGAAACGTAGGGTGGGCACCCCGTGCCCACGCGCACGCCGGCGTGATGCAAGCGTTTGCGCGGGCACGGGGTGCCCGCCCTACGGCCTGCAACCATCTCAGGCCGCAGCCTGCGGTTCCTGCGGCTCGGCCGGCGTCGCCGTCACATCGCTCACCGCGCCCTCGGCCTCGGCCGCTTCCGCCACCGCCGCCTCGCCGGTATCCACGCCCTCTTCCTCTTCTTCCTCCAGCTCGGGCGCATCCGGCGCCGGCGCCGCCACTTCCAGCAGGCGCGCCTCCAGCGACAGATCGACCTCGTCCCAACGCACGATGTCCAGGCGCACCTGGGCGCCGCGCGCCGCCTGCGGCATGCCCGGCAGGCGGATCACCAGCGGGATGTCGACCAGGCGCAGCACCTCGTCCTTCAGCACCACCGCATCGACCTGCTTGGCCTGTTCCTGGCCCAGCCAGCGCAGGCACCAGTAGCGTTCCATGCTCTGCTGGAACTCGTTATAGGCGGCGTAGGCCGCATCGAAAGCCGAGACGATCGAGAACAGGGTGGCGTCGCGGTGCTTGAACGGTGCCACCAGCGGCGCGGTCACGCCATGCTCGGCGACGGCCAGGATCTGCCACTGGTTGACCAGGTCGGTATAGCGGCGCAGCGGCGAGGTGCTCCAGGCGTACTGGTCGACGCCCAGGCCCTGGTGCGGGGCCGCATGGGTCACCATGCGCACCTGGATCTTGGCGCTCCAGCCGCCGGCGCCCGGGCCCTGCGAGCGGTAGATGCCGGGCACACCGGCGTCGTGCAGCAGCTTGCCCCAGGTGCTGTTAGCAAAGATCATCAGCTCGGCCACGATCTTGTCCAGCGGCGCCCCGCGCTTGCGGCGCACCACGCTCACCACGTCGTCCTCGACATAGAAATTGAAGTCGACCCGATTGGCCTGTTCAGGCTTCAGGCCGAAGTCTTCGCGTTTTTTCATGCGGCCGGCTTCCAGCCGCAGCGCCCACTGCCACAGCAGGCCGAGCTCGGTCTTGTGCGGATACTCGCCCTCCCCGCTCTCGAGGGTCTCTTCGTTGACCAGCTCGTCCAGGTCGTTGTGGCGCAGGTTGCTCTTGATCGGCACGCGTTCGGCGCGGGTGCTGGTCGAGACCACCGACCAGTCGCTCGGGTCGAGCACGGCGTACAGCGACAGCGCCGGGCAATCCTTGCCTTCGGCCAGGGTGTAGGCGTTCACCACCTCGTCCGGCAGCATGGTGATCTTATCGCCCGGCATGTAGACGGTCGACATGCGCGCGCGCGCGATCTTGTCGATGGCGTCGTCCGGGCGGATGCCCAGTCCCGGCGCCGCGATATGGATGCCGACGCGCACCGTGCCGTCGTCCAGCGTTTCGACGGAGAAGGCATCGTCGATCTCGGTGGTCGTCACGTCGTCGATCGAGAAGGCGGCCACCTTGGCCAGCGGCAGGCCGGCCGGCGCTGGTGGCACGTCCACCGGCGGGAAGCCGGCGCCGCGCGGGAAATGCTCGAACAGGAAGCGCCCCATGTGCAGGTCCTTGGCCGAGGCGATCCCTTTCGTCGATAACATCAGCCGCTGCTGGGTGGTCTGCAGTTCGCTGGCGGCGGTGTCCAGGGCCTTGTATTCGATGCTGTTCTTGTCCGGCTTGAACAGCAGTTGCTGCACCAGCGGCTGCAGCGCTTCGGGCAGGCGGCCGGCCTTCAGCTCGTCGACGTAGCCGGCCTGCACGATGGCCAGCTGCTTTTTCTTTTCGATGCCGGCCAGGGCCGCGCGCAGCGATTGTTCCGGTGCGCCCTTGTAGCGGCCGCGGCCCTTCTTGTAGAAATAGATGGGCGAGCCGTGCAGGGCCAGCACCAGGCCGGCGGCTTCCGCGGGCAACGGCGCGTGGCCGAAGTATTCGGCGCCCAGCTCGGCGAAGCCGAATTCGTCTTCGCCCGCGACTTCCCACAGGAACTCGAGATCCACATCCGCGGCGATCGCCTTGGCCTGCTCCAGCAAGGTGGCCGCATCCGGCTTCTCGAACTGCAGCAGCACGTCGCGCGCCTTGACCTTGGTGCGCTTCCCGCTCGGCATTTCGACCTGGTAGGCCTCGCCGGCCTGGGACAGCACGCTGCCGACCTTGAAATCGCCGGACTCTTCAAAAAATACGTTCATAAGATCATTTCGTGTTCGTGATGGTTGCAGTCGCCGCCAGGTCCAGTACCGCCGGCAAGAATACCTCGGTGACCAGCAGCAGGCCTTGACGGCGGCGATAGAGGCAGCGCCGTGCATAGTATGTCGCGTGTGCCGGCGCCGCCTCGCCACCGAGTGCGGCGCGCACACGCGCCAGCAGCGGGTGGCCGGGACGGAGCCGGGCAAATTCAAGCTGGCCGCGCCTTACCAGCGGATCGTAAAACAGGGTCGAGCCGAGCGAGCGTTCGCCCAGCGCCGAAAACAGCGGCCAGTCGTGCGCCGTCGCACCCGTCGGCACCACCGTGTGGCCGTACACCGCCGGGCGGCCGTCGCAGCGCAGCAGCACTTCCCGTTCCCACACCCGCTGCGGCCGCGCCAGGCCGATCGCGGCCGCCTCGTCCGCCAGGCAGAGGGCGCCCGACTGGCGCACTTTCTGCACGCGGAACTGGCGGCTGTGCGCAACCAGGCGCGCGGTCAGCGAACCGGGCGTGGTCAGCCAGTCGTGCATGGCGGCCGGCGCACGCACGCCGGCCGCTTGCGCCAGCCAGCGGGCGCGCCGAAGGGACTTTGTCCTCAAGACGCCGTGTCCGATCCGGCCGATGGCCCTCCGCAAAACGCCAGCACCTCGTCCACATATTGCTCGAAGTCCGACACCGCATGGTCGCCGCCCTCGATCACGTGCTGCCGGGCGCCGGCATAGTGGCGCACCATGTCGCGGTAATCCAGCACTTCGTCGCCGGTCGCCGCCAGCAGGAAATAGCGTTCCGGGCGCGTGATACGGTCGACCTTCAAGGCCGCCAGCTCGTCGATGTATTCGCGCTTGAACTCGAAGGGCTCGTCGGAATGCCAGGCGGTGCTCACGCCGACGTGCCGTTCCAGGTTCGCCAGCGGGTCGACCGCCGGATTGACCAGGGCCGCGCGGCAGCCGAAGCGCTCGGCCAGCCAGGTGGCGTAAAAACCGCCCAGCGACGAGCCGATGATGGCCAGGCCATCCGGTCCGCGGGCGGCATGGCGCTCGGCCAGCGTCAGCACCAGGTCCATCGCCGCCTGCGGCGATGCCGGCAGCTGGGGGCAGATCAGTTCGTGCGCGCGTCCGGCCCGGGCCATGCGCTCGTGCACCACGCGCGCCTTGTAGGAGCGCGGCGAGGAGCGGAAGCCGTGCAAATACAGGATATGCGGACGCCCACTCATGCCGCCAGCGCTTCCAGCAGTTTCTGGTGCACGCCGCCGAAGCCGCCGTTGCTCATCACGAGGATGTGGTCGCCCGGCTGGGCCGCCTGCACGATCGCCTTCACCATATAGTCGATCTGGTCGAAGCTGTGGGCGATGCCGCCCAGCGGTTTCAGGGCGTCGGCCAGCGACCAGCCCAGCGCCTGCTGGCTGCCGAAGCCGAACACCAGGTCGGCATCCTTCAGGCTGCCCGGCAGCGCATCCTTCATGGCGCCCAGCTTCATGGTGTTCGAGCGCGGCTCCAGCACGGCCAGGATGCGGCCGCCGTTGTCGGTGCCTGCGCCGATCTTCTGGCGCAAGCCGCCGACGGTGGTCGCGATCGCGGTCGGGTGGTGGGCGAAATCGTCGTACACGGTCACGCCGTTCACGACGCCGCGCACTTCCATGCGCCGCTTGACGTTCTGGAAGCGCGCCAGCGACTCGATCGCCTGTGCGGCCGGCACGCCGACGTGGCGCGCGGCGGCGATCGCGGCCAGCGCGTTCATGCGGTTGTGGTGACCACTCAGTTCCCAGTGCACCGTGCCCTGCTTTTCCTGGTTGAAGATCACGTCGAAGCTGGACCCGCCAGGATGCTCGACCAGGCTCCAGTTGACGCCGTCGGACACGCCGAAGGCTTCCTTCTCGCTCCAGCAGCCGCGCTTGAGCACGCGCGAGAGCGAGGCTTCGTCGCCATTCACCACCAGGCGGCCGACGCCGGGCACGGTACGCACCAGGTGGTGGAACTGGGTTTCGATGGCGCCGATGTCCGGGAAGATGTCGGCGTGGTCGTATTCCAGGTTGTTCAATACCGCGGTCTTGGCGTGGTAATGCACGAACTTGGAACGCTTGTCGAAGAAGGCGGTGTCGTATTCGTCGGCCTCGATCACGAAGAAGTCCGACTCGGCTTCGCCTTGCAGGCGCGCCGAAATGCCGAAGTTCATCGGCACGCCGCCGATCAGGAAGCCGGGCGAATAACCGGCATCTTCCAGGATCCAGGCCAGCATCGAGGTGGTCGTGGTCTTGCCGTGGGTACCGGCCACGGCCAGCACCCATTTATGACGCAAAATATGCTCTCCGATCCACTGCGGGCCGGAGACATACGGCAGGCCGCGGTTCAGGATCTCTTCGATCAGCGGATTCCCGCGCGTCATCACATTACCGACCACATACAGATCCGGATTCAGGGACACCTGCTCCGGTCCGTATCCCTGGATCAGCTCGATGCCCTGGGCTTCGAGCTGGGTACTCATCGGGGGATAGACGTTGGCGTCGCAACCGGTGACACGGTGGCCCGCTTCCTTGGCCAGGACGGCCAGCCCACCCATGAAGGTGCCGCAGATGCCGAGAATATGGATGTGCATGGTGATCGGGGAGATGCCGGGAAATGAAGGAATACGCGATTTTACCCGACGCGATGCCATTTTCCGTTCAAGAGTATGATCTGAGACATGATGCCGATACCAAATGACGACCTTCAACAGTTGCGTGCGCGCATAGCCGCGACGGCAGCGCGCATGATCGCCCAGGACGGCGCCGACTACGCCACCGCCAAGGCCAAGGCCGCGCGCCAGGTGCTCGGCGTGGACCGCCCCGCGCCCAACCATTTGCCCGACAATACGCAAGTCGAAGACGAGGTGCGCCGCTACCAGGCCCTGTTCCAGGGACCGGCGCAGGCGGCGCGCCTGCAGCACCTGCGCGGCGCGGCACTCGAGGTGATGGACGCCCTGGCCGAGTTCCGGCCCTACCTTACCGGCGCGGTCTTGAACGGCACCGCCGGCGAGCACGACCTCATCCACCTGCAATTGTTCGCCGACAGCGCCAAGGAAGTGCAGATCTGGCTGCTCAACCGGAATGTCGAGATCGACATCTCGGAAACCCCGCACTTCAAGGGGGGCCGTCACGATCCGGTTGAAACCGTGAGTTTCATGTGGCATAAGGAATCCGTGCATGCCGAGCTGTACGACATGAACGATTTGCGCGGCGCCCTGAAACCGCGTGCCGACGGCCGCCTGCAGCGCATCGACGCCGCCGGCCTGCGCGCGCTGATGACCACCGACCAGACCCTGGAACAAGATGAATAAGAAGGACAACGCCATTAATAAGCTTACCAGCAAGCTGAACAACAAGCAGACCAACAAGAAGCGCCTCGCCGGTTATGTCATCCTGGCCGCCGCCTTCACCGTGCTTGGCGCCGTCGCCGCCGTCAAGCAGGAAGCGAAGGCGCCGGCCGCCGCCGCCGCCGCCGTCGGCACCTCCGGCGCCAGCCTGTATGCCCAGTCGCTGAACGACCTGTCCGGCAAGCCGCAATCGCTGGCGCAGTGGAAGGGCAAGCCGCTGCTGGTGAATTTCTGGGCGTCCTGGTGCGGTCCCTGCGTGCAGGAAATGCCGGAACTGTCCGCGCTGGCGGCCAAGGATGGCGGCAAGCACTTCAATGTGATCGGCATCGGCATCGATTCGCCGAGCAACCTCGTGCAATTCACCCAGAAGACCAAGGTGTCCTATCCTTTATATGTAGGCGGGATGGGGGCCACCGACCTGGCCCGCGGACTCGGCAATGCCAACGGCGGCCTGCCTTATACCGTCCTGATCGGCGCCGATGGCCAGGTCCGCAAGACTTACCTGGGCAAGCTGAAGTTCGACCAGTTGCGCGCCGACCTTGCCAAGCTGTAAGCACGCGGACGGTCTTGCGAACGGTCGTTCACTTCCTTTCGCTCTTCCTTATATCGCTTGCCAACACGTAATGTTGGCGGCAAAATGCCTGTCTTTCGGGCAAACAGACGGTTCATCATGGCGAAAAAGCTACTGCTGCTGAATGGCCCCAACCTGAATTTGCTGGGAACGCGCGAGCCTGAAGTGTATGGCGCGACGACCCTGGCCGACATCGAGGGCGCAGCCTCGGCCCAGGCGGCAGCAGCGGGTGCGAGCATCGCTTGCTTCCAGAGCAACCATGAAGGCGCGCTGATCGACCGCATCCATGCCGCCAGGCAGGAAGCGGTGGATGCGATCGTCATCAACCCGGGCGGGCTGACCCATACCAGCGTCGCGCTGCGCGATGCGCTGGCGGCGGTGTCCATTCCCTTCGTGGAAGTGCACTTGTCTAATATTTATAAGCGTGAGGCGTTTCGTCACCACTCGTTTTTGTCGGCGATCGCGCAAGGCACGATTTGCGGGCTGGGTGCTGATGGATATCGCTTTGCCATCGACTTTGCACTCAAACAGCGTTAATCTACGACAACTTCACGCATTCTATGCGGACCTGCGCCCCTACCTGACGCACCGCATGCTCATAAACTAATAAAATTCCAAGGGGTTTCACATGGATCTAAGAAAACTCAAGACATTGATCGACCTCGTCGCCGAATCGGATATCGCTGAACTCGAAGTGACCGAAGGCGAAAGCAAGGTACGCATCGTCAAGTCCTCCGCAATCCCGCAGAATCAGATGGTCATGGTGCCGCCGCAAGGTGTGCAGCAATACCAGGCACCGGCTGTACAAGGGGCCGCCCCTGCTCCCGCCGCTCCGGCACCGGCAGCCGCCCCCGCCGAAACCGGCCATGTCGTGAAGTCGCCGATGGTCGGCACCTTCTACCGTTCGTCCTCGCCGGGCGCCCCGGCCTTCGTCGAAGTCGGCGCCACCGTCAAGGAAGGCGACACGATCTGCATCATCGAAGCGATGAAGCTCCTCAACGAAATCGATGCCGATATCGCCGGCACCATCACCAAGGTCCTGGTGGAAAACGGCCAGCCCGTCGAATTCGGCCAGCCGCTGTTCGTGATCGGCTAATCATCTCAAGTTACAGCGGACAGAAGTCCGGAGCCTTCCAGACGGAAGCCTCCGGACTTCTGCCCTCGGACTCCCCGATCCAGTTGTTCCCGGCCCCGCGCCGGCACTCACAGAAACATCGAACTTACCATGTTTGAAAAAATCCTCATCGCCAACCGTGGTGAAATCGCCTTGCGCATCCAGCGCGCATGCCGAGAAATGGGTATCAAGACCGTCGTCGTGCACTCCGAGGCGGACAAGGATGCCAAGTACGTGAAGCTGGCCGACGAGTCGGTCTGCATCGGCCCGGCGGCCTCGGCCAAGAGTTACCTGAGCATGCCGGCCATCATCAGCGCGGCCGAAGTGACCGATGCCGAAGCCATCCACCCGGGCTATGGCTTCCTGTCGGAAAACGCCGACTTCGCCGAGCGCGTCGAAAAATCCGGCTTCGTCTTCATCGGCCCGCGTCCGGAATCGATCCGCCTGATGGGCGACAAGGTCTCGGCCAAGCAAGCCATGATCCGCGCCGGCGTGCCCTGCGTGCCGGGTTCCGAAGGCGCCCTGCCGGACGAGCCGAAGGACATCATCCAGACCGCCCGCAAGATCGGCTATCCGGTCATCATCAAGGCGGCCGGCGGCGGCGGCGGACGCGGCATGCGCGTGGTCCACACCGAAGCGGCCCTCCTGAACGCGGTGGCGATGACCAAGACCGAGGCCGGCACCGCCTTCGGCAATCCGGAAGTCTATATGGAGAAATACCTGGAAAATCCGCGTCACGTGGAAATCCAGGTCCTGGCCGACGAGCACAAGCAAGCCGTCTGGCTGGGCGAGCGCGACTGCTCGATGCAGCGCCGCCACCAGAAAGTGATCGAGGAAGCGCCGGCGCCGGGCATCCCGCGCAAGCTGATCGAGAAGATCGGCGACCGCTGCGCCGAAGCCTGCCGCAAGATCGGCTACCGCGGCGCCGGCACCTTCGAATTCCTGTACGAAAACGGCGAGTTCTACTTCATCGAGATGAACACCCGCGTGCAGGTCGAGCACCCGGTCACCGAAATGATCACCGGCATCGACATCGTGCAGGAACAGATCCGCATCGCCTGCGGCGAGCGCCTGCGCTTCCGCCAGCGCGACATCATGCTGTCGGGCCACGCGATCGAGTGCCGCATCAACGCCGAAGACCCGTTCAAGTTCACCCCGTCGCCGGGCCGCATCACCGGCTGGCATCCGCCGGGCGGCCCCGGCATCCGCGTCGATTCGCACTCCTACGCCGGCTATTACGTGCCGCCGCACTACGATTCGATGATCGGCAAGGTCATCGCCTACGGCGCCACCCGCGACCAGGCGATCCGCCGCATGCAGATCGCGTTGTCGGAGATGGTGGTCGAGGGTATCCTGACGAATATCCCGCTGCACCGCGAACTGATGGTCGACGCCCGCTTCATCGAGGGCGGCACCAACATCCACTACCTGGAGCAAAAGCTGGCGCACAAGCCGGACCTGCCGAAGGATGGCGCGCTGGGTGCCAAGTCGGACGTCAAGGCTGCAGACGTAAAGGCTGATCAATGAGTTTCACTGAAATCGTCATCGAAATCGCGCGCGAGCATGCGGAAACCCTGTCCGATGCCCTGATGGAAGCGGGCGCGCTGTCGGTCTCGGTGGAGGATGCCGACGAAGGCACCGAAGACGAAAAGCCATTGTTCGGCGAGCCCGGCATGGTGCCCGAGCAGGCGGCCTGGGACCACAGCCGCGTGGTGGCCCTGACCGGCGCCGACGACGACCAGGCCATCATCGTGGCCGAGGCCGCCGCCGCCATCGGCCAGCCGGCACCGGCCTTCACCACCCGCGCGGTGGCCGATGCCGACTGGGTGCGCCTGACCCAATCGCAGTTCGAACCGATCCACATCGGCAAGAACATCTGGGTCGTGCCGAGCTGGCACGAAGCCCCGGACCCCGAGGGCCTGATCCTGGAAGTCGACCCGGGCCTGGCCTTCGGCACCGGCAGCCATCCGACCACGCGCCTGTGCATGGAGTGGCTGGAAGCGCATCCGACCGCGGGCACGGTGCTCGACTACGGCTGCGGCTCCGGCATCCTGGCGATGGTCGCCAAGAAGCTCGGCGCGGCCGACGTCGCCGGTGTCGACATCGATCCGCAGGCGATCGAATCGGCCGGCCTGAATGCCGAGCGCAACGGTTGCGCCATCGATTTCTACGTGCCGGACGATTTCGTCGCCAGCGCGCGCGGCGCCAGCCGTTTCGACATCGTCGTGGCCAACATCCTGTCCAGCCCCCTCAAGCTGATGGCGCCGATGCTGTCCGGCCGCGTGGCGCCGGGCGGTTCGCTGGTGCTGTCGGGCGTGCTGGCACGCCAGGCCGAGGAAGTGGCGGCTGCCTATGCGCCCTTCATCAAGCTGGGTGTCTGGGCCGAGCACGAAGGTTGGGTTGCCCTGCACGGGCGGCTCGGCGCGGACAGCGCACCGGAGCCGCGCGCCGGCGCTGGCAGCACCAGCGACCACTAAGCGCATGGCGCTCGCGACCCAGTGCCCGCATTGCCAGACCAGGTTCCGGGTCGCCTCGGACCAGCTCAAGCTCCGCGGCGGCATCGTCCGCTGCGGCAGCTGCCAGCGCATCTTTGACGGCAGCGCCCACCTGATCGAGCTGGACGCGCCGCCTGCCACTCCTGCGGTTCCTTCTTCTCCTTCTTCCAGTACCGACGCTCCCGCGCCGTCTGTCGATGCATCCATGGCGCCATCCGAGCTGCCCTTGGACGAACCGGCGCATGAAGCTGCAGACGGTCTGGCCGCGCCGGTTCAGGCAGATGCCGACCCGGTCCACCCTCTCGATGTCGACAGCAAGGTCGATCCGCCCGGCATCCTGCCGGAGGCCGACGGGGTGGCCCACGATGCAGTCGCTGATGAGGCCGCTCATGAGATCGCTCATGAGATCAACTCAGCGCCTCAGGACCCGGAGCCGCCGCATGGCGACGTGCTGGCCCATGCGCTCGAGACCAGCATCGATGATGCGCCTGTCGAACCCGCCGAGTCCGCCGAATCCGCAGAGTCTGTTGAACCTGCCATGCGCGATGAGGTGCCGCCTTCCTTCGCGCCGCAAGCCCGCATCGAGCCCAGCTTCGACCTGCCGGTGGACGAGGAACTGGTGGCCCAGCCCCTGCCCGACCACGCGGCCGACATGGCGCCCGACGTCTCTGCCGACAGCGCGCCCGCGCCGGCCGTTGCGCCAAGCGTAGCGGCGCCCGGCGACGCGCACTCCGCCGAAGCCGCCAGGGCCGAAGACCATCCGCCGCCCGCCGCGCTGCCGCTGCGCGCCTCGGCCGGCGGCGAACCGGGGCCGGCATCCATGCCGCCGCCGCGCTCGGCACGTGCCAAGGCGGTCGAGGCGCGCGCCCGTCGCACCCGGCTGACCCCGACCAGGATCGACGCGCCCAAGCTGCGCGTGCCGGAAACCGACGAGCCGGAATTCGTCAAACGCAGCCGCAAGCAGGAGCAGGCCGGACGCATGCGCCGCATCCTGATGATGGCCGGCGCCGTGCTCCTGCTGCTGGTGCTGCTGGCCCAGCTGGTGCTGAATTTCCGCAACGTGATGGCGGCGCGCCATCCGGGCGCGCGTCCGGTGCTGGGCGCCGCCTGCGCCCTGCTCGGCTGCCGCGTCGAACTGCCGACCCAGATCGACAACCTGGCGATCGAGGACGGCGAACTGACGACACTCGGTCCCGACACGTATTTGCTCAATACCCTGTTACGCAACCAGGGTAGCCTGGTGCAAGCCTGGCCGAGCATCGAACTCGAACTGACCGACGCCAACAACAAGGCGGTGCTGCGCCGCGTGTTCACGCCCGCCGAATACCTGCCGCAGGGCGTGCCTGCCGGCGCCGGTTTCGGCGCGCGTTCGGAACAGCCCGTCAAGCTGCATTTCGCGCTGGCCGACCTGAAACCGTCCGGCTACCACATCTTCATTTTCTATCCTTAACACCCAGGGCTTCACATGACCAAGACCTCGCTGATCTGCGGCTCGATCGCTTTCGACAAGATCATGCAATACCACGGCCGCTTCGGCGAAACGCTGCTGGCCGACCAGTTGCACCGCGTGAACGTGTCCTTCCTGGTGCCGACCCTGCGCACCGAATACGGCGGCTGCGCGGTCAACATCGCCTACAACCTGAAGATGCTGGGCGGCGAGCCCCTGATCATGGGCACCATCGGCCAGGACGGCGGCGACTACCTCGAGCGCATGGGCAAGCAGGGCCTGGCGACCAGGGCGATCCGCACCATCGACAGCGCCTACACCGCCCAGTGCTTCGTCACGGCCGACCTGGACAACAACCAGATCAACGCCTTCCACCCGGGCGCGATGCAGTTCTCGCACGAAAACAGCCTGGCCGACCACCAGCCGCTGCGCGTGGCCATCATCGCGCCGGACGGCCGCGACGGCATGATCAAGCATGCGCGCGACTGTGCCGAGGCCGGCCTGCCCTTCATCTTCGACCCGGGCCAGCAGCTGCCGATGTTCAACGGCGAGGAACTGCTCACCTTCATCGGGCAGGCGACCTACCTGGCCTGCAACGACTACGAATTCGAGATGGTGATGGACCGCACCGGCCTGTCGCTGCAGGACATCGCGGCGCGCCTGGATGCGCTGGTCGTCACCCGCGGCGAAGCAGGCTCCAGCATCTACGCCGGCGGCGAACACCACGTGATTCCGCCGGTCGCGGCCAGCGCCGTGGTCGACCCCACCGGCTGCGGCGACGCCTACCGCGCCGGCCTGCTGTTCGGCATCGCCAACGACCTCGACTGGCCGACCACCGGCCGCATCGCCAGCCTGCTGGGCGCCATCAAGATCGCCCACCAGGGTGGCCAGAACCACAGCTTCACGCCGGCGGAGATCGCGGACAAGTTCGAGGCGGCGTTCGGCTACCGTTATTGATCGCTGATATTAAGTACTGATATAAAAAAGGGCCTCAGGGCGGCAAGGGATGCCGGCCTGAGGCCCTTGGTGTTTCGGGTGCCCGCTTACACCATGCCGAGAATCGGTCCGAAGGCCTGGCGCAGCAGGTATTGGATGATCTGCAGCAGGATGACCGCCACCAGCACGGTGATGTCGAGGCCGCCGAGCGGCGGGATCACGCGGCGCAGCGGCCGCAGCAGCGGATCGGTGAGCGCGCGCACGAAAGGCGCCAGCGGCGCATGCGGGTTGATCCAGCTGAAGATCACTTCGATGATCAACAGGCCCATGAAACCGTAGATGATCCAGTTCAGGATACGGAACAGGGCATACACGAACACGGCCTGCCCGGTCCACCCGGCCAGCAGCATGATGGCGCTGGCCACCAGCACCACCAGGAAGGCGCCGATCAGGCTGGCCCAGTCGTAACCGCCCATGCCCGGCACGATGCGGCGCAGCGGACGTACCAGCCAATCGGTGAGCGTGAAGGTGAACTGCCCGATCGAGGCAGGGGGACGGACGCGGATCACCTGCATCCAGAAACGCAGCAGCAGGACCCCGCCGAGGACACCGGCCACGGTATCGACGATCAACTGAAGAATGGGCAGCACAAAGACTCCTTAAAAAAAATACCGCTGTGTGACTAGCTCACACAGCGGTATTTTGCCTGATCCGGAACTGGAACGGCGTGGTTTACGGACGGCTGCTGGTCGGGAACGGCCAGGCGGCCGGCGCGATCACCGATTTGGCAGCCGGCTGGGCGCTGTCCTTGGTGTCGGCCTTGGTGTCCGTTGCCGAATCGGCCTTGCTGTCTGCTTTGGTATCAGCCTTGGTGTCCGCTTTCGCTTCAGGCTTGGCTTCGGCCTTCGGCGCGGCGGCTTTTTTTGCTGCCGGCTTCTTCGCGGCCGGAGCCGCTTCCTTCTTTGCTGCGGCCGGGGTTGCCGACGCGGTTGGTGCGGCCGCTTCCGGCTTGCTTGCTGCGGCTTTCACCGGGGCCTTGGTGGCGACGGTTTTGGTGGCGGCGGTTTTGCTTGCGGCAGCCTTAACCGGTGCTTTTGCAGCGGTGGTCTTGGTTGCTGCGGTGGTCTTGGTTGCGGCAGCTTTTACCGGTGCCTTGCTGGCAGCGGTCTTGGTCGCAGCAGCCTTGGCCGGGGTTTTGGCAGCGCTTTTGGTTGCAGCCGCTTTTACCGGTGCTTTGGCAGCGGTTTTGGTCGCAGCAGCTTTTGCCGGGGCTTTGGCAGCGGTTTTGGTCGCAGCAGCTTTTACCGGTGCTTTGGCAGCGGTCTTGCTTGCAGCGGACTTGGCCGGGGTTTTGGCGGCGGTTTTGCTAGCAGCGGACTTGGCTGGCGTTTTGGCAGCGGTTTTGCTTGCAGCGGACTTAGCCGGGGTTCTGGCGGCGGTTTTGCTTGCCGATTTTGCCGGGGTCTTGGCGGCGGTCTTGCTCGCCGATTTGGCCGGGGTTTTGGCAGCGGTTTTGGCGGCGGTCTTGCTTGCCGATTTGGCCGGGGTTTTTGCAGCGGTCTTGGCGGTGGTCTTGCTTGCTGCTTTGGCCGTGGTTTTGGCGGCGGTTTTGCTTGCTGCTTTGGCCGGGGTTTTGGCAGCGGTTTTGGCGGCGGTCTTGCTTGCCGATTTGGCCGGGGTTTTTGCAGCGGTTTTGCTTGCTGCAGCTTTTGCCGGGATTTTGGCAGCGGTTTTGCTTGCAGCAGCTTTGGCCGGGGTTTTGGCGGCGGTCTTGCTTGCGGCAGCTTTTACCGGCGCTTTGGCAGCGGTGCTCTTGCTTGCAGTGGCTTTGGTCGCGGTGGCTTTCTTGGCTACCGGTTTTGCTGCTGCCTTGGAAGCGGTTTTGCTTGCAGCAGTTTTGGTAGCGGCGGTTTTGGTAGCAGCGGTTTTGCTTGCCGGCGCTTTAGTTGCAGCAGCTTTCTTCGCTGCAGGTTTCGCTGCCGGTTTTGCTGCGGCTTTCACTGCAGGCTTGGCTGCGGGTTTTGCCGCCGGCTTGCTTGCCGACTTGGCCGCTGCTTTTTTAGCGACTGGTTTCTCTGCTGCGGCGGCTTTCGCGGCCGGCTTGGCGGCAGTTTTTGCTGCCGGCTTTGCTGCGGGTTTCTTAGCGGCTGTTGCCATTTTTGTTCTCCTTCTCTGCGATGAGAAAATACGCTACAAGGTTTGAACCCGTCCAACCCAGTCTGCTTGGTCGGGCGAATTATTCATCGGCGCACACGCGGTGTCTGCGTCAATGAATCCGGCACCAGCTGAACTGCTGCAACTCCTCAAGTCTGCAGCACTTCAGCTATCGTCGTCGCCGACGACCGAAAACGACTGAAGTTCGATGGTTCACTACACCGATCCACACCGCTGCACATGAAAGCGCGAAAAGAAAAAGCCGCCATGCCCGAAACTTATTCAGGCAATGCGGCTTGTTCTTTTCGCTAAGCTCACGCGCATACTGAATGAATCAGCGTCCCATTTTCGATCGGTCTGTTTCCCGTTTAACGCCTTCAAAATCGGCGTGTTCACGTTTTGACAAATTCAATCACGTAAAGTACACGAAAACCTTGTCAGTGCGCAACCCACGCACACTATTTTTCATGCCTTTCACGATGGGGTAACCCGTCATCTCAATCCTTCCAGATCGATCAACGCGATAACGTTTGATTCTTGCTCGTTCTGCTCCATTCGAAAAAAACAGTCGCGGATTACGAAACCGCCTTTATATACAGCCTTTATTCACTACCCGCACCGATGCGCAGCAGGTCCATTTTGTAGAGCCACGCCAAGCCGCGCAGCAGCGTCGGACGGTCGCACGGTCCCAATGTGTCGAGCAACTCATCCACCTGCATCGGCCGCGATTCGATCGATCCGAAGATCAGGCCGAACTCTTCCAGCGTCGGCAGCGAAGCCGCAGCGAAACGGTTGATCGCCAGTTCGCGGTACTGGCGCAGCAGCGCCAGCGAGGCATCCGGCGCCAGTTCCACCAGCGAGGCCGGCGTGATCTGCGCGCTCGGATAGCTGGCGAACAGCGCGAACGGATCCTGCCGGTCCGGCACCACCTGGGGCAGCGCCGGCGCCAGCACGGCATCCGCGCGGCGCCGCTCATCGAGCTCGCTCCACAGCTGGCGGTAGCGCGCGAACACCACAGTCCAATCGAATTCCGCGAGCGCGCGGCGGCGCGCATTCTCGCCCAGCGCGCGCCGCAGGCCGGCATCGCCGATCAGCCGGCCGTAGGCCTCGGCCAGCAAAGCGCCATCCAGCGCCACCGCCTGGCTGGTATGACCGCAATACATGTCATAGCTGTCGATGCCATCGTCGTAACGCTGCGCGAGATCAAGCCCGGCACCCGCTCCCGGCATCGCGGTGGGGATGCGATAGCCGTCGACGCCGTCGCGCACCGTATCGCGATAGCCGTTCCAGTCGCTGACCACGCAAGGCAAGCCGGCCGCCATCGCTTCCGCCGGCGTCAGGCCGAAGGTCTCTTGCACATTGTCCGACAGCGAGGTGAAGACGTCGGCCGCGGCGCGCGCCTCGGCCTGCTGCTGCGCCACGCGGCCATCCAGCAGCACCAGCCGGATCGACGGACAGAGCGCGGCGGCAGCTTCCCGGAACGCCCCCTCGATCGCGGCGTTGGCGAACCAGCCGCACAGGATCAGGTGCACGCGCCGGCCCGGCGCAGGATTGGCCTGCTGCGCCCGTTCCAGCGCGCTGAACATCTGTTGCGGATGCGCCTTGGCGTGGAAGGACAGGCGGCCGAGGAAGAGGAAGGCGACGTCGTCCTCGCCGATCTCCAGGGCGCGCCTGGCGGCCGCACGCTGCGCGCTGTCGAACTGCAGGTCTTCGCCATGCACGCCGAGCGGAATCAGCGGCAGCTGGGGCAGCTCGAAGCGCTGGGCGCCGAGGCGCGCGCCCAGGTAGTCGGCCTGGCGCTCCAGTATCTGGCGCACGCTGTCGCGCACCACGCGCGAGGTGCAGATCACCGCATCCCAGCTGCGTACCGGCGCCACCAGCAGGCCGGCGATGGCGCTCATCACCGCATGGCTGGCGGTGGTGTGGGTGATGCCGCACAGGCTGTAGCGGCGCTCGCCGAGCCCGAGGCGGCGCCAGGCCAGGCGCTCGATGCCGGGCGCCGGGTGGTACAGGGTGCCGAACTGCGCCAGGTCTTGCGGACGGCCGTGGCCGATGCGTTCGACCTGGCCCGCGTACCCGTATTCGCGCAGCAGGTGCTCGCATTCTTTGGCGTGGGCTTCGCCGGCGCTGAAGCAGCCGACCCGTTCCAGGTCCGGACTGCGGGCGATGGCGCGCAGCAGGCCGGCGCCGGCCGCCTGGCGTCCCATCAGCCTGGGTCCGGTGAGCGAATAGCCGTCCGGGACGTAATGCAAGGCAAAGCGGTCGGTCATGCGTTCTCCAGCGTCGTGAATGGTGCAAGCCGCGCCAGGGGCTTGAGCAAGTCGAGGTAGGCCGGCAAGCCCACCGTCTCGAAATCGTAATCCTGCAGCACGGTGGCGCGCCCGCGCAGCCCGATCGCCGCAGTCTGTTCGCGGCGCGCGATCAGGTCGAGGGCGCGCGTGGCCAGCGCTTCGCTGTCGAAGAAATCGGTGAGGAAGCCATTGTCGCCGTCGCGGATGACCTCGCGCACCGGACCGGTATCCGAGCCGAGCACCGGCACCCCGACCGCCATCGCTTCCAGCATCGACCACGACAGCACGAAGGGATAGGTCAGGTACACATGCAGGCTCGATACCTGCAGCACGCTGCGGTAGGTGTCGTAAGGGACCTTGCCGAGGAAATGGACGCGCGACCAGTCGACCTGTCGATCCTGTCCGGCCAGTTCGGCCGCCAATTCCGCCACCAGAGCGGCGCGGTAGCTGTCGAAGCCGGGCGGCGGCGGCCGTCCATAGCTGACGCCGTCGCCGCCGACCACCACCACCTGCAGGTCGGGATTCCCGGCCAGCAGGCGCGGCAGGCTGCGCATGAAGGTGTGGAAACCGCGATACGGTTCGAGGTTGCGGGCCACATAGGTCAGCACCGGCTGCGCCCGCGTCAGCAGCACGCCGTTCGGCAGCGCCAGGCTGGCCTGCGGGTCCGGCGCCAGGAAGCGCGTATCGATGCCCTCGTGGATCATGCGGATCTTGGGGCGCAGTTCGGGCGGATGCGCGCCCAGCTGCCAGCGGGTCGGCGCGACGCCGTCGTCGGCCGCCATCAGCGACTGCATCAGTACCGAGTTCTTGATGCGGATGCGGGCGCGGTCGTCGAAGCTGCTCGGGTAGGCCGGGTCGAAGTTGACGTCCAGGCCGTCGGCGGCCCACCAGAATTCGCAGAACACCACCAGGCGCGCTTGCGGGAACACGTCCTTGACGAACAGGGCCTCGCCCCAGCCCGGGTGCGCGAGCACCACGTCGGGCACATAGCCCTGCTCTTTCAGCCCCACGCACAGGCGCGCGATGGACTGGCCGCGCCGCACGCAAGCCTCGAAGTGCTTCAGGTAGTGGTGGGTCTTCTCGCCCGCGCCCTCGGGCTTCGGGTAGCCGATCACGCGCAGGCGCGGCCCCAGGTTCTCGCGCCGCACCGCGGTCTCTTCGCCGATCGCCGTCAATTCCATGTCCGGCCGCGACTGCAGGTCGCGGATCAGGCGGCGGAACTGGCCCGGCAGATTCTGGTGAATGAAGAGGACTCGGATCATGGCCGTGCGCGAGGTGGAGGTGAGCGCATCATAGCCGCACTGGCAAGCTTATGGCGCGAGCCACGCGTACGTCATGTCGCGGCGCCTGCAATGGCGAGCGCCGGAAAAAAGAAAAGGCCCGCAAGCGCGGGCCTCGAAGATGGACGGACCGCCGTCCAACGCCGGGTGACGATCAGTCCCAGTTCAGCGCGCCGCCGGTCTGGTACTCGGTCACGCGGGTCTCGAAGAAGTTGCGCTCCTTCTTCAGGTCGATCATCTCGCTCATCCACGGGAACGGATTCTCTTCGTTCGGGAACAGCGGGTCGAGGCCGATCTGGACCGCGCGGCGGTTGGCGATGAAGCGCAGATAGCCCTTGAACATGGCCGCGTTCAAGCCCAGCACGCCGCGTGGCATGGTGTCTTCGGCATAGCGGTATTCCAGCTCGACTGCCTGCAGGAACAGGTCCTTGATCTCGTCGCGGAATTCCGCAGTCCACAGCTGCGGGTTTTCCATCTTGATCGTGTTGATCAGGTCGATGCCGAAGTTGCAGTGCATCGACTCGTCGCGCAGGATGTACTGGTATTGCTCGGCGGCGCCGGTCATCTTGTTCTGGCGTCCCAGCGCCAGGATCTGGGTGAAGCCGACGTAGAAGAACAGGCCTTCCATCAGGCAGGCGAACACGATGATCGACTTCAGCAGCTTCTGGTCAGCTTCCAGCGTACCCGTCTTGAATTCAGGGTCGTTGATCACATCGATGAAGGGGATCAGGAACTGGTCCTTGTCGCGGATCGAGGCGATCTCGTTGTAGGCGTTGAAGATTTCCTTCTCGTCCAGGCCCAGGGATTCCACGATGTACTGGTAGGCGTGGGTGTGGATCGCTTCCTCGAAGGCCTGGCGCAGCAGGTACTGGCGGCATTCCGGCGCCGTGATGTGGCGGTAGGTGCCCAGCACGATGTTGTTGGCGGCCAGCGAGTCGGCGGTGACGAAGAAGCCCAGGTTGCGCTTGACCAGGCGGCGCTCGTCCTCGGTCAGGCCGTTCGGGTTCTTCCACAGCTCGATGTCGCGCTGCATGTTGACTTCCTGCGGCATCCAGTGGTTAGCGCAGCCGGCCAGGTATTTGTCCCAGGCCCATTTGTATTTGAACGGGACCAGCTGGTTGACGTCGGTCTGGCCGTTGATGATGCGCTTGTCGTCGGCGTTGACGCGCTTGGCGACCAGGGCGGCGTCGACGCCTTCGGGAGCAGCGGTTGCCGGGGTCGGCGCGGCGGCCGGTTCATCGTCCCAGGAGAGAGCCATGATGTGTTCCTTCTATTATTTGCTTAAACGTCGCTCCTGCGAAGGCAGGAGCCTAAGTTTGGCGATTTGCCACGAACTTGGGCCCCTGCCTTCGCAGGGGCGACGGATCATTGTTTACTGGCAGGCTTCGCACTCGTCGAAACCGGCGTCGCCCGGACGCAGGTAGCAGGCCGCGCCGTCGACGATTTCCGCGACCGGGGCCGCAGCCGGGGCAGAGGCTGCGGCGGTTGCGGCCGCAGCTGCCGCAGCACCTGCCGCCAGGCCGCCGTCCACCGGCACCGCATTCAGCGCGCCGGTCCGGGTGGTCGACTTCTCCATGTGCGTCGCGGCGATGGTGCGCAGGTAGTAAGTGGTCTTCAGGCCGCGCAGCCAGGCCAGCTTGTAGGTTTCGTCCAGCTTCTTGCCCGAGGCGCCGGCCATGTAGATGTTCAGCGATTGGGCCTGGTCGATCCACTTCTGGCGGCGCGATGCCTGTTCCACCAGCCACTTCGGCTCGACTTCGAAGGCCGTCGCGTAGATGTCGCGCAGGTCTTGCGGCACGCGGTCGATGCGCGACAGCGAACCGTCGAAGTATTTCAGGTCGTTGATCATGACCTCGTCCCACAGGCCGCGCGCCTTCAGGTCGCGCACCAGGTAGCCGTTGATCTCGGTAAATTCACCCGACAGGTTCGACTTCACGTACAGGTTCTGGAAGGTCGGTTCGATACAGGCCGACACACCGATGATGTTCGAGATGGTCGCGGTCGGGGCGATCGCCACGCAATTCGAGTTGCGCATGCCGAACTGTTTCACACGGTTGCGGATCAGGCTCCAGTCCATGGTTTCCGACGTGTCCTGCTCGAGGTAGCCGCCGCGCTCTTCCGCCAGCAGCTTGATCGAGTCCTGCGGCAGGATGCCGCGGTCCCACAGCGAGCCGCTGTACGACTCGTAGCGGCCGCGTTCCTCGGCCAGCTCGGTCGAGGCCAGGTAGGCGTAGTAGCACACCGCTTCCATCGAGCGGTCGGCGAACTCCACCGCCTTGTCCGAGGCGAAGGGCACGCGCATCATGTGCAGGCAGTCCTGGAAGCCCATGATGCCCATGCCGACCGGACGGTGGCGCAGGTTCGAGTTGCGGGCCTTGTCGACGGCGTAGTAATTGATGTCGATGACGTTGTCCAGCATGCGCATCGCGATGCGGATGGTCTTTTGCAGCTTGACCGCGTCCAGGCCGTCGCCCTTCATGTGGGCCGGCAGGTTGACCGAACCCAGGTTGCAGACGGCGATTTCGTCGGCGTTGGTGTTCAGCGTGATCTCGGTGCACAGGTTGGACGAGTGCACCACGCCCACGTGCTGTTGCGGCGAACGGATGTTGCACGGATCCTTGAAGGTGATCCATGGGTGGCCGGTTTCGAACAGCATCGACAGCATCTTGCGCCACAGGTCGAGCGCTTCGACTTTCTTGTACACGGCCATCTCGCCGCGCGCGGCGCGCGCTTCATAGGCGACATAGGCTTCTTCGAAGGCACGGCCGACCTTGTCGTGCAGGTCCGGCACTTCGGACGGCGAGAACAGGCTCCACGCACCCTTTTCCATCACGCGCTTCATGAACAGGTCGGGAATCCAGTTCGCGGTGTTCATGTCGTGGGTGCGGCGGCGGTCGTCGCCGGTGTTCTTGCGCAGGTCGAGGAATTCCTCGATGTCCAGGTGCCAGGTTTCCAGGTAGCCGCAGACCGCGCCCTTGCGCTTGCCGCCCTGGTTGACCGCCACCGCGGTGTCGTTCGCCACTTTCAGGAACGGGACCACGCCCTGCGACTTGCCGTTGGTGCCCTTGATGCGCGAACCCATCGCGCGCACCGGGGTCCAGTCGTTGCCCAGGCCGCCGGCAAACTTCGACAGCAGCGCGTTTTCCTTGATCGCGTCGTAGATGCCTTCCAGGTCGTCGCCGACGGTGGTCAGGTAGCACGAGGACAGCTGCGAGCGGCGGGTGCCCGAGTTGAACAGGGTCGGGGTCGAGCTCATGAAGTCGAAGCTCGACAGCAGGTTGTAGAACTCGATCGCGCGCGCTTCGCGGTCGGCTTCGCGCAGGGCCAGGCCCATGGCGACGCGCATGTAGAAGGCCTGCGGCATCTCGATGCGGGTGTCGCGGATGTGCAGGAAGTAACGGTCGTACAGGGTCTGCAGGCCGATGTAGCCGAACTGCAGGTCGCGGTCGGCGACGATGGCCTTGGCCAGGCGCGCCAGGTCGAACTTGCCCAGTTCCTCGTCCAGCAGCTCGGCTTCGATGCCCTTGGCGATGTACTGCGGGAAGTAGGTGACGTATTCGGCGGCGGCGCCGGCTTGCGGCACTTCGTGGCCGAACACTTCCTTGCGGATCGTGTGCAGCAGGATGCGCGCGGTGACCTGGCTGTAGGCCGGGTCTTTTTCCATCAGCGCGCGCGCGGCCAGGATCGCCGACTTGTGCAGTTCTTCGACCGGCACGCCGTCGTACAGGTTCTTGACGGTTTCGGCCAGGATGGCGTCGGCATCGACGTGCTTTTCCAGGCCGGCGCAGGCGGCGTTGATCAGGGCGGCGACTTCGTTCATGTCGAGCGGACGGCGCACGCCCCCGTCGATCACGCTGAACTGCGGGGTGGCCGACGGGGTGCTGCCCGAAGCTTCCTTGGCGGCGCGGCGCTCGTCCATGCGCTTGGCGCGGTACAGCACGTATTCGCGCGCGACATCGTGTTCGCCCGAGCGCATCAGGGACAGTTCCACCTGGTCCTGCACATCTTCGATGTGGAAGGTGCCGCCGTTCGGCTGGCGCCGCACCAGGGCGCCGACCGCGTTGGTCGTCAGTTCGGCGACCAGGGCGCGGATGCGCGCCGACTCGCGGCCCTGCTCGCCGTTCACGGCGAGGAAGGCCTTGGACAGCGCGACCTCGATCTTGCCCGGCTCGAAGGGCACCACGGCGCCGTTACGGCGGATGATGCGGTAGTCGCCATTGGCGACCAGCTCGGCGGCGCTGCGGCCCGAAGCGATACCGGCTGCGGCGTGAGGATTGATGGAAATGTCCGAAGAAGTTTGCATTGAGGCTCCCGATGCCAACTCGATAAAATTGGCAACCTAGTAACTTTTTGAGAATGATGAACGGGGACGCATGATCGGAAAACGCTGGATGCGCCCCTGCCCCTTAATGTTCGGCTTGCCGGTCTCGACCACTAGATATAGTGTCAGACCGTCATAAGTACCTAATTGTAGTCGATATTAAGCGAGCTCATGAGATCTGCGCGGCGGATTTTTTTCTAGTGCCGAGCTTGACATTCGCCAAAACCAGATCACCAAGGCCTTGGCCCGATAGCAAGTACTAACATCGCTTTTTGGAGGCACCGCAGACGTGCGGCTCATGCACCGGGGATGCCCGTTTTTGCATCAGCGTGCGTTGCCGAACCCGCAATTATATATGCACTGCGCATGAGACCGATCAAGGTTCCGGCGCGTGGATGTCCAGTTTCTGCATCTGGTAGCGCAGCTGGCGCAGGCTGATGCCGAGCAGGCTGGCGGCCTGGGTGCGGTTGAACTGGGTCTGGTTCAGCGCGCGCAGGATGATGTCGCGCTCGACCTGGCTCAGGTAGTCGGGCAGGTTGCTGGGCAACTCGCCGGCGCCCAGTGCGGAGGACGGGATCGGGGCCGGTGCGGTTTCATCCGGCGTATCTGGCGTTTCCAGTGCGGCCGGCGATGGCGCCGCCGCGGCCGCTGCGAGCGGCGTGACGGCGGCAGGCGCCGTCCCGCCATCGCCCAGGCGCGCGCCTTTCAGCAGCAGATCGCCAGGCTCGATCACGCCGTCGTCGGCAAACGCCAGCGCGCGCTCCAGCACGTTTTCCAGCTCGCGCACATTGCCCGGAAAGGCATAGCCCTGCAGCGCCGCCAGCACGCCGGCGCCGAGGCGCGGCCGCTGCGCGGCATCGGGCCCGGCCAGGCGCGCCAGCACGGCGTCGACCAGCAGCGGCAGGTCGTCGAGGCGCTCGCGCAGCGGCGGCAGGGTCAGCTCGATCACGTTCAGGCGATAGAACAGGTCCTGGCGGAACTGGCCGGTCTCGACCAGCCGGGCCAGGTCCTTGTGGGTGGCGCTGACGATGCGCACGTCGACCGCTTCCTCGAGCGTGGCGCCGATCTTGCGCACGCGCCGCTCCTGGATCACGCGCAGCAGTTTCACCTGCATGGCCAGCGGCAGGTCGGCCACCTCATCCAGCATCAGGGTGCCGCCGTTGGCGGCCTGGAAGAAGCCGTCGCGCTCGTCGGCCGCGCCGGTGAAGGCGCCCTTGCGATAGCCGAAGAACTCGGCTTCCATCAGGGCTTCGGGAATCGCGCCGCAGTTCACCGCGACGAAGGGTTTGGCGGCGCGCGCGCTGCGGGCATGGATCTCGCGCGCAGCCAGTTCCTTGCCGCTGCCCGACTCGCCGTTGATGGCGATCGGCGCCTGCGAGCGCGCCAGCCGCTCGATCTGGGCGCGCAGCGCCTGCATCGGGGCAGAATGGCCGAGCAGGCGCGAGCCGCCCTGCTCTTCGGCATGGGCCGGCTGCGCGCCGCGGCCGGCGGCCGGGTCCGACAGTTTCAGCGCCGAGCGCACCATGGTGCGCAGGTCGTCCAGCACCACCGGCTTGGATACATAATCGAAGGCGCCGGCCTTCAGCGCCACCACCGCGTTCTCGGCGCTGCCGTAGGCAGTGATCACGGCGATTGGCGTGCTGCGGTAACTGGCCGCCACTTCGCGCACCAGTTCCAGCCCGAGGCCGTCCGGCAGGCGCATGTCGGTCAGCACCAGCGCATACGCCGTTTGCCCCAGCAGCGACCGCGCCTCGCGCACGGTGGCGGCGCTGTCCACGTCCAGTCCCATCTTGAGCAGGGTGATTTCGAGCAGCTCGCGCAGATCCGCTTCGTCGTCGACCACCAAAATACGCGGTGCACTCATGCTTGTTCCGTGTCTCTTTCTAATATATAGGCGGCGGACTAGTTCGATGCCCCGAAGGTGATCACGAAACGCCCGCCCGCTGCGCCCCCTGCACTGTCGTCGGCCCGGTATTCGTAGTCGAGCATGGCGCCGTTGTTCAGGCACAGCTCGCGCGCCAGGTAGAGCCCCAGGCCGGTGCCCTTGCTGGAGGTCGTGTAGAAGGGCTCGAACAGGTGGGCGCGCACTTCCGGCGTGATGCCGGGGCCGTCGTCCTGCACGTGCAATTCGACCCGGCCGGTGGCGTCGGGCACCGGGAACACCCGGATGCTGCCCGGGGCGCCGCTGGCATAGCGTACCGCGTTGCCCAGCAGGTTGACCAGCACTTCCCGCAGGTGCAGGCCGTCGAAGCGCACGCTCCGCCCGCCGCTGTCTCCTATCCACACCATCCCCTCGGCCAGGCCCTGGGTTTCGGTGAATTCGGCGCGCAGCTCGGCCAGGAAGGCATCCAGTCCCACCGGGGTGCCGTTCGGCTGCACCTTGCGCGACAGCTTCAGGATGTCCTCGACCATGCGGTTCACGCGCGCCACGTTGTCGCTCACGATGCGCAGCAGCCGGGTCTCGGCCGGCCCGTGCAGGTCCTCGGCCAGCAGCGAGGTGGCGTGGCCGATCGCCGACAGCGGGTTGCGCACCTCGTGCGCGATGCTGGCGGTGAGGCGCCCCATCGAGGCCAGCTTGAGCTGCTGCGCCTGGTTTTCGATGGCGCTCACGTCCTGCATGAAGATCACGCTGCGGCCGACTTCGCCGTCCGGCGTGTCGACGCGCGCGAAGCGCAGCTTGAGGTGCACCGGCTGGTCGAGGCGGCCGCGCACACCGCCTTCGAGCTCATGCCAACGTTTGATGGTGACGAAATCCGCCGGCGCGGCAAGCCCGGCATCCGACGCGGCGCCGCTGCAGCCGGCGATCCAGGCCGCGAAGCTGTGCGCCACCGGATCGAAGGCGGCCACGTCGGCCAGCCGAAAGGCGCCGCCCCCGCTGCCCTCCCCTTTGTCGTCGTGCTCGTCCCGCACGCTGTCACCGTCCAGTCCCAGCATGCGGCGCGCCGCCGGATTGCCGGAAAAGACGTAGCCGTCGCGCCCCAGCACCAGGATGCCGTCGTCGACGTCGTCGACCACGATGCGGTAGATCGCCTGCTGGATGCGCAAGTCCGCGCCGCGCTGCGCCGCCAGTTCTTCCTGGCGGATCAGGCGCGCCGCCAGCCGGTTCACCACCAGCACCAGGGCGAAGAAGGCGGCGCCGGTCATCCCGGCCTGCATCGGCGGCGCGTCCTCGAAGCGGACGAAGATGCGCCAGGTGCTTTCGCCCAGCACGAACAGGGTCGCCAGCGCGGCCGAGAACAGCGCCATCAGCAGCGGCGCCAGGATCGCGGCGCCGGCCAGCGGGAACAGGTAGAGCAGCCCGAAGCCGCTGCGCATGCCGCCGGCGGCGAGATACAGCAGCGAGATGAAGCCGATGTCGGCCATCACCTGGGCGCCCAGCTGCAGCAGGAAACGGTGGCGCCAGGCACGCGCCAGGATCGCGAAGGCCAGCGCCCCGATGAGGTAGACCAGGCAGGTCGCGCCATAGCCGTCGCCGGCCATGCGCGCGCGGCCGACGTCGATGCTGAGGTAGAGCAGCAGCACCACCGTGATCACCAGGCGGGTCACGGTGAAGGTCTGCAGCGAGCGCCAGAAGGTCGCCCGCGATGCGGCGGAAAGGGTCGGCCAGCGCGCCATCCAGCCCTTAGCCGGCTTTGTGCAGGGAGGTCTTGTGGGCGTGCGCCGGGCTGCAGTAGTCGCGCCCGTCGACGCGCACCGCTTCCGAGGACGGGAAGTAGAGGCCGCAGGCGGCGCAGCAGGACATCGGCTCGGCCTCGTCGCGCACCTGGCGGTAGGCGCCGGCGTTGGCGGCGGCATTGGCAGCACCGCGTGACGGTCCGGGCGCGGCGCCCTCTTTATACGGCGCCATCATCGCGCGCAGCTTGCTGCGCACCGCCCATACCACCAGGATGACAATCGCAATCCAGAATAACAAGCGCGTCATACGAACCCCCGGTGCAAGACGACTTCAAGGACAAAACGGCTGCCGACATAGGCCAGCGCCAGCGTGGCGAATCCCGCCAGGGTGAAGCGCAGCGCGGTCTTGCCGCGCCAGCCGCGCCAGCGGCGTCCGGCCAGCAGGGCCGCGAACAGCACCCAGGACAGCAGCGCGAACACATTCTTGTGGTCCCAGCGCAGCGCCTTGCCGAACAGCTGTTCGGAAAACACCACGCCGGACAGCACGGTCAGGCTGAGCAGGACGAAACCGATCGAGATCATCCGGAACAGCAGTTTTTCCATCGTCAGCAGGGCCGGCAGCTGGTCGATCGCGCCGCCCAGGAAGCCCTGCTTCGACGGTTTGGTGTGCAGGCGCGCCTCCTGCAGCGCCATCAGCACCGCGTGGAAGGCGGCGATGGTCAGCGTGCTGTAGGCCATCACGGCCACCGCGACGTGCCAGCCGAAGGCCGGCGACTGCGCCTGCACCGGCATCAGGCTGCCCGGGAACAGCGGCGGCAGCACGGCGGCAACCGCCGCGAACGGCATCACCATGCGGCGCAGGCCGTCCAGCGCGAAGTTGCGGTTCTCGATCCAGTAGGCGGCAACCGAGATCCACAAGGCCGCCGACAGCATGAAGGCGAAACCGACGCGCAGGCTCCCGTTGGACACCATGTCCGGCCACAGCGCGGCGCCATGCAGCGCCCAGGCCAGCGCGGTGACGCCCGAGATAGCCGCCCCCAGCCGCGTCGGCAGCAGGGCGCACACCGCATACAGGATGGCAGCGGCAATGAATAAGGTGGTTTGCATAGGGGCGAGTCTACACCATCCTGGCAGCGGAAGTCGGGGTTGTTGCCATGGCAATAATGGACAACGAATGTCAAAAGGGCCTCGAAAACCGTAGCGAGCGGAAGCAGTGGTGGCCGAGAAGCGCAGCCGTACTTACGGTACGGCGAGCATCGCAGGCCGCCAATGCGACGCGCAGTAGGTTTGCGAGGCCCTAATCCACTGCCGCACTGCGCATCTCCGCCTCATGATGCCGCTGCTGCTCCTCCATCACCAGCTGCCCCAGCTCGCGCTTGAGCGCATTGAACTCGGCCGAGGCCGGGTCGCGCATGCGCGGCAGTTCCACCAGCATGTCGCGCTTGACGGTGCCGGGGCGGTAGGTCATCACCACGATGCGGTCGGCCAGGTAAATGGCTTCCTCGATGCTGTGGGTGACGAAGATCACCGTCTTCTTGAGTTCCGCCCACAGGCGCAGCAATTCGTCCTGCAGGTTGCGCCGGGTGAGGGCGTCGAGGGCGCCGAAGGGTTCGTCCATCAGCATGATCGGCGAATCCAGCGCCAGCACGCGCGCGATGGCGACGCGCTGGCGCATGCCGCCGGACAGGTCCTTCGGATAGCGTTTGGCGAAGTCTTCCAGCGACAGCAGCTTGAGCAGCCCGGCCACGCGCGCGCCGATGGCCGCGCGCGCCATGCCCTTGATTTCCAGCCCGAAGCCGACGTTCTGCTCGACCGTCATCCACGGGAACAGCGCGTATTCCTGGAACACCATGCCGCGTTCGGGGCCCGGTCCGGTCACCGGCGCGCCGTCGGCCAGGATGCTGCCGCTGGTCGGCGGCGCGAAGCCGGCCACCGCGTTGAGAAGGGTCGACTTGCCGCAGCCGGAAGGCCCCAGCAGGCAGACGAACTGGCCGCGCGGCACTTGCAGGCTGATGTCCTGCAGCGCCACCATGCGGCGGCCGTCGCTGTCGAACACCTTGCTCACCTTGTCGATCACGATATGCGATTTCACGTCTGGGGACTTCAGCTCGGATGCGTTCACGTCAGTGCTCCAGGCCGCGGTGCCAGCGCAGCAGGTAATTGTTCAGTTTGTTCATCCCGGCGTCGATCGCCAGGCCCAGGATGCCGATGCTGATCATGCCGGCGATGATCTTGTCGGACCAGAAATACTCGCGCGCTTCCAGGATACGGAAGCCGAGGCCGTTGTTCACCGCGATCATCTCGGACACGATCACCACGATGAAGGCGGTGCCGATGCCGATCCGCATGCCGGTCAGGATGTAGGGCACGGCCGCCGGCAGGATCACGCGCAGGAACAGGGTCGGGCCGCTGGCGCCCAGGTTGCGCGCCGCGCGCAGGTAGATGCCGTCGACCTGGCGCACGCCGGCAATGGTGTTCATCAGCACCGGGAAGAAGGCGCCGAGCGCGATCAGGAAGATCGCCGGCGGATTACCGAGGCCGAACCACAGGATCGACAGCGGGATGTAAGCGATCGGCGGAATCGGCCGCAGCAGCTGCACCAGCGGGTTCATCCAGGCGTAGACGACGCGGCTGGCGCCCATCGACAGGCCGAGCGGCAGCGCCAGCCCGGCGCCGACCGCAAAGCCCACCACCACCCGGTACAGGCTGCCGAGCGAATCGTGGATCAATTCGCCGGACAAGGCCCAGGACATCCAGCCACCCTCGCCGTTCTTGCTGTATGCCGCGAAGTCCTGTAGCGGCAGCAGGTAAGCGACCCACTTGCGCCACACCTGCAGCGGTGACGGCAGGATGTTCTCGTTGACCCATCCCTGCACCGCCACCCACTGCCAGAGCGCGATCGCGGCGACCGGCACCACCAGGCCGACCGCGAGCTCGTTCCAATTACGTCGTTTCATGTCGATCTCCGTAGGGTGGGCACCCCGTGCCCACGCGTGAGGTTTGCGATGTGTTGGCCGATGTGTTGGCCGATGTGTTGGCCGATGTGTTGGCGTTGGCGTGGGCTCGGGGAGCCCACCCTACATGTCCAGAATTATTTGACGTTCAGGCTTTTTTTGGCGGCATCCAGCAGGTCGGTCCTGACCCACTCCTTCGCGGCCGGCGGCTTGGCCATGCGCCCGACCCCGGTCGCGGCCATGATGTCGGTGGTGACCTGGATGTGCTCGGGCGTGATGTCGTAGGTGAACATCGAATTGCCGATCGCGTCCTGGTAATCGTCCTTCGTGATCTGGCCCTTGAACACGGTCTCGCGCACGTACTTCTCGGCCAGCGCCGGCTCCTTGATGAAGGTGCTGGTGGCCTGCACGAAGCAGCGCATGAATTTCTCGGCGACCGCGCGGTGGGTGGTGTAGAACTTCTCGGTCATCACCATGGTGCGGATCGGTTCCCCGATCGGCGTGTCGTAGGGCTTGATGACCTCGACCCCGAAGCCCTTGTTGATGGCTTGCGAGGACTGCGGCTCGGACTGCATCATGGCATCGATGTTCTTGCCCAGCAGGGCCTGGTTGAGGTCGGCGTAGGCCAGGAACACCAGCTGCACGTCCTTGCCCGGGCCCGGCGCCGAGCTGAGGCCGGCCTTTTGCAGTTCCGCCATCAACAGCACTTCCTGAATGCCGCCGCGCGTCACGCCGACCTTCTTGCCCTTCAGGTCGCGCACGCTCTTGATGTTGCTGCCCTGGCCGGCCACCAGGCGCGCCCCGCCCTTGGCGAAGCCGGCCACGACGTAGATCGGAGCGCCGCTGGCGCGGCCCGAGATGGCCGCCTCGGACGCGGTGGTGCCGACGTCCAGCTCGCCGGCGATGATCGCCTGCATCACGTCCAGGCCCTTGGCGAAGACCCGCTCTTCGACCTTGATGCCGCACTTGGGCGCGATCTCCTTGATGTACGACACCGCGCCATAGTGCGCGAACTTCAGGTTGCCGAGGCGGACCACCTCCTGGGCCTGCGCGCCGCCTGCGGCCAGCAGGACTGCAGCGGCCAGGATGGTCTTGCCGAACACGTTTGCCTTCATGCCTGTCTCTCCGTTGGTTTTACTTCGAATGAGCTGGATGCCGCGCTGTTGCGATGACGCTGTGTACGTACGTTCTGGAAAGGCTATACCGCGGGGCAACATTTTGTCAAACCATCGAATCAATACTTACTAACTCTCAAATCGAATGCTTGACTTGGCCGCTTGAAAAGCGGCTGAATACTGGACTGGGCGGTCGATTGCCACGGCAAGATGGGGTAAAATTGCATGTTGTATGCGCTCAATATCAGCCCATAATCAGTTCACCAACCAAGGTAAAACATGCTGGATAACTTAACCCAACGCCTCGCCAAGGTCGTCAAGACCATGCGCGGCGAGGCGCGCCTGACCGAATCGAACACCTCCGAGATGCTGCGCGAAGTACGCATGGCCCTGCTCGAGGCCGACGTGGCGCTGCCGGCGGTCCGCGAATTCATCGCCAAGGTCAAGGAAAAAGCGCTGGGCGAAGAGGTCATCGGCTCGCTGTCGCCGGGCCAGGCCCTGGTCGGCGTGGTGCAGAAGGAACTGGCGGCCCTGATGGGCGCCGACCTCGGCCCCGAAGCCTCCCAGCTGTCGTTTGCGCAGCAGCCGCCGGCGATCATCCTGATGGCCGGCCTGCAAGGCGTCGGTAAAACCACCACCACCGGCAAACTGGCCAAGTACCTGCGCGAAGAGAAAAAGAAAAAAGTGCTGACGGTGTCGGCCGACGTCTACCGCCCCGCCGCGATCGCGCAGCTGGAATCGGTCACCAAGCAGGTCGGGGCCGACTTCTTCCCGTCCAGCGCCGAACAGAAACCGGTCGACATCGCTCTGGCCGCGCTCGACTGGGCCAAGAAGCACTACCACGATGTCCTGATCATCGACACCGCCGGCCGCCTCGGCATCGACGAAGCGATGATGCAGGAAATCGCCGCCGTGCACGCGGCCGTGAACCCGATCGAGACCCTGTTCGTGGTCGACGCCATGCTGGGCCAGGACGCGATCAACACCGCCAAGGCCTTCAACGACGCCCTGCCCCTGACCGGCGTGGTGCTGACCAAGCTCGATGGCGACTCGCGCGGCGGTGCGGCGCTGTCGGTGCGTCACGTCACCGGCAAGCCGATCAAGTTTGCCGGCGTCTCGGAAAAGCTGGACGGCCTGGAAGCCTTCGACGCCGCCCGCATGGCCAACCGCGTGCTCGGCATGGGCGACATCCTGGCCCTGGTCGAGGAAGCGCGCAAGGGCGTGGACATGCAGGCCGCGGCCGACATGGCCAACAAGATCAAGTCGGGCGGCAAGTTCGACATGAACGACTTCAAGGCCCAGCTGACCCAGATGAAGAAGATGGGCGGCATGGCCGGCCTGATGGACAAGCTGCCGGCCCAGTTCCAGCAGGCCGCGGCCGGCGCCAACATGGACCAGGCCGAGAAGCAGGTGCGCCGCATGTGCGGCATCATCGATTCGATGACGCCGCTGGAGCGCGCCAAGCCGGACCTGATCAAGGCCAACCGCAAGCGCCGCATCGCCGCCGGCGCCGGCGTGCAGGTGCAGGAAGTCAATCGCATGCTGAACCAGTACGAGCAGATGAACACGATGATGAAGAAGCTGAAAGGCGGCGGCTTGATGAAGATGATGCGCGGGATGAAGGGCATGATGCCCGGCATGCGCTGACCGTCGAATGTCGCCCGCGAGGGCGCGTCGAAAGCCGTGCGGGCGCCATGCTTTGCACGGCTTTTTTACGCCTGAATGGGCTGTTTTTTCACTCTGCGGCGGCTTTGGTGGCACACCCTGCCATTTTCATGCTTGTTAGAGTGAAAAAATTTCGAAAAAGACTTGCACGAACACTAAAACCCTACCAATATAAGCCGGTGCGATCAATAGCGCAATTTTCCATGTGTTCCGATATGTGTTCCGATAGGAGGCTCGAAGATGGCAACAGCCAAAAAAACCACCGCAGCGCCTGCAAAGAAGGCGGCCGCGAAGCCGGCTGCAGCAGCGAAGCCGGCAGCTAAAAAGGCAGCAGCGCCTGCCAAGGAAGCCGCACCAAAAGCAACAGCAGCACCAAAGAAACCGGCCGCCGCGCGCAAGCCCAACGCCGCCTTCATGAAAGAAATGACCCCGTCGGCAACGCTGGCCGAGGTCGTTGGCAACAAGCCGCTGCCACGTACCGAAGTGACCAAGAAAGTCTGGGAGTACATCAAGAAGCAGGACCTGCAAGACGCTGCAAACCGTCGCATGATCAATGCCGACGACAAGCTGAAAGCCGTCTTCGGCGGCAAGGCCCAGGTCTCGATGTTCGAAATGACCAAGCTGATCTCGGATCACCTCAAATAATAAGACGCAGGCTGCGCCCCAGCCAAATACGAAAAAGCCCCGGTTTGCCGGGGCTTTTTGTTTTCGGTGACGGCCGCGTCACCCGTGACGCACGATCAACGTGACGCCATCGCGTCCGGCTTGAACTCCCAGTTCTTCCACGCCGCCAGCACCGCATTCGGATATTCGGGCCGGCCGCGGCTACCGTTGTAGCGGCCCAGTGCCAGATACAGGTTGCCGCCTTCCATGTCGATGTACATGCGCAGGATCGAGCAGCCGTAGCGCAAATTGGTCTGCATGTCGAACAGCGCGCGCCGGTTGGCGTCGCCGATCACCTTGGTCCAGAAAGGCATCACCTGCATGTAGCCGCGCGCGCCCACCATCGACACCGCGTACTTGCGATAGGCCGATTCGACCTGGATCAGGCCCAGCACCATGCCCGGATCGAGGCCGGCGCGGGTGGCCTCGTACCAGGCCGACTCCAGGAACTCGCGGCGCAGCTGCTCGTCCGGCAAACGGCGCTTGAGGCGCGCCGAGGTGGCGTCGAACCACTGCTGGTAGCGCAGGCGCGCGGCATCGTCGCGCAGCACCGGCTTGGGCGGACGGCTGTCGTTGATGGCGCGCTCGAGCGCCAGCCGCACCGAGTCGGCCATCGCCTCTTCCTTCTGGTTGCCGGCGCAGGCCTGCCCGCCGCCCAGCAGCGCGGCGGCGCACAGCGCGCCGGCAAACCAGGCGCGGGCCTGGCGTGAAAGACCTGAACGCATCACTTGGCCAGCTTGCCTTTGGCGAAAGCGACCATGTCGGCGGCCGGCACGGCGGTGGCTTCGGACTCGCGGCGGCCCTGGTATTCCAGGTTGCCTTCCTTGAGCCCGCGCTCGCCGATCACCACGCGGTGCGGCACGCCCACCAGTTCCCAGTCGGCGAACATGGCGCCCGGACGCAGGCCGCGGTCGTCGACGATGACGTCGACGCCGGCCGCCTGCAGTTCGGCGTACAGGCGGTCGGTTTCCGCCTTGACCAATTCGCTGCGGTCATAGCCCATCGGGCACAGCACCAGCTCGAACGGCGCGAGCGCGTCCGGCCAGACGATGCCCTTGTCGTCGAAGTTCTGCTCGATCGCCGCGCCGAGGATGCGGGTCACGCCGATGCCATAGCAGCCCATCTGCAGCGGCGCCGGCTGGCCCTTCTCGTCCAGGTAAGTCGCGTTCATCGCCGCCGAATACGCGGTGCCGAGCTGGAACACGTGGCCCACTTCGATGCCGCGCTCGATCGCCAGCACGCCCTTGCCGTCCGGCGAAGCGTCGCCCTCGACCACGTTGCGCAGGTCGGCCACCACCGGTTCCGGCACGTCGCGGCCCCAGTTGGCGCCCGTGAAGTGGTATTCAGCCTCGTTGGCACCGCACACGAAATCGGCCATGTTGGCGACGGTGCGGTCGGCCACGATGTTGACCGGCTGTTTCGTGCCCACCGGACCGAGGTAGCCCGGCACGCTGCCATAGGCTTCCAGGATCTCGGCTTCGGTGGCGAAGCGGAAGCCGGCCAGGCCGGCGACTTTCGAAACCTTGACTTCGTTCAGCTCATGGTCGCCGCGCAGCAGCAGCAGCCAATTTTCCTTGGTTACCTTGCCATCGTTGTCTTTCTCGACGGTCAGCGCGATCGACTTCACGGTTTGCTCCAGGCCGATGCCGAGCAGCTTGGCCACGTCTTCGCACTTGGTGGTGCGCGGGGTGGCAACCTTGGTCAACGCCTGCGTGGCGGCGGCGCGCGCGCCGATCAGCGGCAGCGCTTCGGCCGCTTCCATGTTGGCCGCGAAATCCGAGGTCGGGCAATAGACCAGCGCGTCTTCGCCGGTGCTGGCGATCACGTGGAACTCGTGCGAACCGGTGCCGCCGATGGCACCGTTGTCGGCCGCCACCGCGCGGAACTTCAGGCCGAAGCGGTTGAAGATCTTGACGTAGGCGTCGAACATGGTCTGGTAGGACACTTGCATGCCGGCGACGTCGCGGTCGAAGGAATACGCATCCTTCATCGTGAATTCGCGGCCGCGCATCAGGCCGAAGCGCGGACGGCGCTCGTCGCGGAACTTGGTCTGGATGTGATAGAAGTTCAGGGGCAGCTGGCGGTAGCTCTTGACCTCGGTGCGCACGACGTCGGTGACCACTTCTTCCGAGGTCGGCTGGATGGCGAAGTCGCGGCCGTGGCGATCCTTGACGCGCATCAGTTCAGGACCCATCTTGTCCCAGCGGCCCGTCTCTTGCCACAGTTCGGCGGGCTGCACCACCGGCATCAACAGCTCGATCGCACCGGCCTCGTTCATCTCTTCGCGGATGATCGCTTCGACTTTACGGATGATGCGCAGGCCCAGCGGCATGTAGGTATAGATGCCGGAACCCATGCGCTTGATCATCCCGGCACGCATCATCAGCTTGTGGCTGACGATCTCGGCATCGGAAGGCGCTTCTTTGAGCGTTGAAATAAAAAATCGTGAGGCACGCATATCGATGAATTCTTTTTAAAAAGAGAGAGTTATAATCGACCTAATTTTAAAGGATTAGCTGGCCGATGCATCCAATCTTTATACAAATGGGTCCGAAACAAGTGGTGCTTGGCGTTCTTCCTGTGCTTGAGAACGACACAGATGCCTGAAGGTTCACGGATTTGTAAGTAAAAATTTAAGAGCGAGGCTGGCAGAAAGTTTCGAGGTGAATCATGCTCGATCGTGAAGGGTTCCGGCCCAACGTCGGCATCATCCTGCTGAATGCCAACAACGAGGTTTGGTGGGGCAAGCGGGTGCGTGAGCACTCATGGCAATTTCCGCAAGGGGGAATCAAATACGGCGAGACGCCGGAACAGGCGATGTACCGCGAGCTCGAGGAAGAAATCGGCCTGCGCCAGGAGCACGTCAAGATCGTGGGCCGTACCCGCGACTGGCTGCGCTACGAGGTGCCGGACCATTTCATCAAGCGCGAGGTGCGCGGCCACTACCGTGGCCAGAAGCAGATCTGGTTCCTGTTGCGCATGGTGGCGCGCGACAACGATGTCAATCTGCGCCTGACCGACCATCCCGAGTTCGATGCCTGGCGCTGGCATGACTACTGGGTGCCGCTGGACGTGGTCATCGAGTTCAAGCGCGATGTCTACCAGCGCGCGCTGCAGGAATTGTCGCGTTTCCTGACCTGGCCGGCGGGTGGCCAGGGCGAACGGCGCCACAGCTCGCGCTACCTGCGCCAGCCGCATGCGCCGCGTGCAGCAAATGGCAATGTGCCCGGCAATCCGCCCGGCAAGCCCGCCGCCAACGCCAGCAGCAAGGCAGTGGTAGCGGCGACCAAGGCAATTGCGGATGCGGCCGGCAGCTCCAAGCTGATGATGTTTCGTGACAAAGAGTGATAATTCGCTACCGAAAGTAGCGTAGACGCAACACCTGAAAGGCAAGCGCGGCTTCCATGCAACAGCGCTTGCCTTTTTTCATTTTTATATTGCTATATTTACAAGGTTGCGCAGTAGAATCATTGACACCATGATTCCTGGGGCGACCCGATGAAACTGCTGTCCACCCCGCTGCTGGCGACCCTGCTGATAGCGACACTTTCCCCGGCTGCGCCCGTGCTGGCCCAGGACAAGCCCGCCTGCCAGTATGTCCAGCTGGCCAAGCTGCCCCTGCACTACCGCGGTGCCGCGCTCGAGATCACGATGGACGGCGTCATCAACGGCACGCCTGCCGTGATGCTGGCCGATACCGGCGCCCACGACACCGCCCTGACCCGCACCGGTACCGAACAGCGCGGCCTGCGCCTGCGCCCCACCGGCAAGACCACCTACGGCATCGGCGGGGTGTCGACGCTCTACATCACCCGCCTCGACGACTTCGCCGCCGGCCCGGCCAAATCCAGCAAGGGCTGGGTGGAAGTGATCGGCGACACCGGCAGCGCGCCCGCCTTCGATGCCATCGTCGGCGCGACCTACCTGCTGCAAACCGACATGGAACTGGCACTGGCCGACAAGGAGATCCGTTTCTACCGCCCGCTCGGCTGCGACAAGAGCTGGCTGGCCTACTGGGACCGTAACGCCATGGTCATTCCCTTCGAGCAGAACCAGATGTCGAACCGGCCCGTCAATCCGCCGTTCACGATCGAGGTCAACGGCGCCAGGATGTTGGCGATCATCGACAGCGGCGCCTACCGCACCTCGATCGACGCCCGCGCCGCCGAGCGCGCCGGCATCCGCGTCGGCAGTCCGGCCGTGCAGCGCGACGGCAGCAGCGTCGGCATCGGCGGCCACCGCATCGACAACTGGCGCGCCCGGGTCGCCAGCATCAAGGTGGGCGACGAGATCATCCGCGACAGCGAAGTCGCGCTGATGGACACCCGTGGCCAGATCCACGTCGATGTCCTGCTCGGCCAGGACTTCCTGCGCGCCCACCGCGTGCTGTTCGCCATGGGCCAGCGCAAGCTCTACCTGTCCTACGTCGGCGGCGACGTGTTCGGCAAGCCGCCGGGCATCGAAGCCTGGGTGCAAAAGGAAGCCGACGGCGGCAATCCGGACGCCCAGCTGGTGCTGTCCAACATCTACGCCAGCGGCAAGGGCGTGCCGAAGAACCCCGCGCTCGCCGCCGCCTGGCTGGACAAGGCCGTGGCCCAGGGCCACCCGCAGGCGAATATCCGCCTCGCCCACGCGCTGCTGCAATCCGGCCGCGACCTCGATGCCATCGCCAGGCTCGAGCCGGCACTGCGCCGGCTGCCGGCCGAACGCCATGGCGCGCTCCTGCTCTACCTGGCGCGCCTGCGCGGCGGCGACCAGGAAGGCGCGCGGCGCGAGCTGGCGGCCACCTTCGCGCGCAGCGAGGACAATGCCTGGCCGGGCCCGGTCGCCGACCATTACCTCGGCCGCATCGACGCCGCCGCACTGCTGGCCCAGGCGCGCCGCGACGACGAACGCGCGGCGCTGCAAACCTGCCAGGCCGGCCGCTATATCGCCGCGCTGCAGGCGGTGCAGGCCGGCCAGGCGCTGCCGGCCGCACCAGCCGAATCCTGCGCCAGCGACCAACCGTGAACCCCAAGACCATGAAACCTGCCCTGCTGGCCCTGTCTTTATCTTTGTCTTTGTCTTTGTGCCTGCTGCCGGCCGGCGTTCGCGCCGCAGAAGCAGACGGCCCGCCACGCTGCCTGTACGTCGAAGTGGCCAAGCTGCCGGTCCGCTACGTCGGCGAAGGCCTGGCGCCGGCGGTGGATGGCAGCATCAACGGCACGCCGGCGACCATGCTGGTCGATACCGGCGCCTTTGCCACCCAGCTGACCATGAACGGCGTCAACAAGCGCGACCTGGGCCTGCAGATGACCGGGCGCACGGCCCAGGGTGTCGGCGGCTGGTCGCGCCTGTACGCCGCGCGCGTGCAGGAAGTCGCGCTGGGGCCGACCAGGACCCGCCGCTCGGCCTTCCTGGCCGTGATCGGCGATGCCAACCTGACCCCGGCCTTCGACGCCATCATCGGCTCGCCCTTCCTGCTGCAGGCCGACCTCGAGGTCGACCTGAAGGCCAGGCAGATCCGATTCTTCCGCTCGCGCGACTGCGGCAAGACCGACCTCGCCATCTGGCAGGAGGAGACCATCGTGATTCCCTTCGAATCGTCCAGCAAGGACAGCAGTCCGAATCCGCATTTCCCGGTCAAGATCAACGGCACCACGCTGGATGCGATCATCGACACCGGCGCCCACCACACCGTCATCACCACCGCGGCTGCCAAGCGCCTCGGCATCGACCTCAAGGGTCCGGAGGTCAAGCGCGCCGGCTACATCGTCGGCATCGGCACCGACAAGGCGCCGCAATGGACCGGCACGTTCAAGAGCATCCAGATCGGCAATGAAACGATCGACAACCCCGAGCTCGGCATCATGGAAGCGCAGAGCGACATGAACACCGACATCCTGATCGGCCAGGACTTCCTGCGCGCCCACCGCGTGCTGTTCGCGATGAGCCAGAGGAAGCTGTATATCGCCTACCTAGGGGGCACCCCGTTCAGCCGCGGCGCCGGGCTGGAACCCTGGATGCGTGCCGAGGCCGAGGCCGGCAATCCGGATGCGCAGTACACGGTGGCGCGCATGCTCGGCACCGGGCGCGGCGTGGCGCGCGACCCGGCCCAGGCCGACGCCTGGCTGGAAAAGGCGGCCGCCGGCGGCGAACCGCACGCCAACCTGATGATCGGACGCCGCTTGCTGCTGGCCGGCCGTGCGCCCGACGCCATCCCGAAGCTGCGCACCGGCCTGGCGCAACTGCCGGCGGACCGCTACGGCCCGCTGTGGCTGTACAACGCGCGCGTGCGCAACGGCGAGCCCGACCTGGCGAAAAGCGAGCTGCAGGCCAGCCTCAAGAAGCAGCAGGACGAGGACTGGCCGCGCCCGATCGCCGAGTTCTACATCGGCAAACTGGATGCCCGCGCCCTGCTCGATGCGGCAGCCGGCGAACAGAAACTGGCGCACCAGCGCAGCTGCCAGGCCAACAGCCTGATGGCGGAATGGCATGCCGCCCGCGGCGAGCAGCCCCGGGCCGATGCGCTGATGGCGACGGTGCGCACACAATGCGGGGCGGCGCCCGCCCCGGCATCTGCAACGGCGCCAACAGCCTTGCCTGCGCCGGCGGCGCCCCAGGATTCGGCCTCGTGAAGCTGATCGCCGCGCGCCAGGGCCGCACCGACAAGCTCGACCGGCTGCTTTGCGTGCGCCGCGACGGCAGCGCGACCTCGACCAGCATGCCGCGCCAGGGCATCCTGCCGCACGACCTGCTGCACTACGTGGTGGAGTCGACGCTCGGCTGGCGCTACGGTTTCCTGGGCATGATCGCGGCCGGCGCCGACATCGGCTGGACCATGGCGCAAACCCACGATCCGGCGGCGCGGGACGTGGCCGACCAGGCCATCCATGCCGAAGCCGTGGTCGAGAGCCTGCAGGCGCAATTGTGGAGCGCCGCCTTCGATGACGGCCTGTTCCTCGACGGCGTGCGCTGCGCCTGCGCAGCGCGCGGCCGCAGCGTGCCGGCACTGCCTCCCCATGCCGGACAGACCTTGTTCGAAGCAGCACTGGCGCTGAATGCGCGCTGGCAGCAGGTGGCGCCGCATGCCACGCTCGAACTCGAGTTGCCCGGGCTTTGATCTCACTTTAATAAACACCAGAAAAGACCATGCCGACCTTCCGTCACACCGTTGCCGCCATCTGCTTGCTGCTGCCGATGCTGTCCCACGCCGCCGGCGATGCCGGCACTTGCCGCTACGTCCCGGTGGCCAAGCTGCCGATCGACTATTCGGACGCGACGCGGCGAGCCACCGTGGAGGGCACCATCAACGGCAAGCCGATCCACATGATCATCGATACCGGCGCCTACATGACCGCCCTGTTCCGCCCGGCCGCCGAGCGCCTCGGGCTGCCGCTCGACATCACCGGCAAGTACTCGACCGGGGTCGGCGGCGCCTCCGTCAACCTGGCCACCCGCGTCGACGATTTCGCCTTCGGCGGCATGCGTACCGGGCGGGTGCCGATGCGGGTCATCGGCAACGCCAGCGGCATGGATGGCGACGGCCTGGTCGGCGTCGACTTCCTGCTGCAGGCGGACATGGAACTGGCGCTGGCCGACCGCTACCTGCAGTTCTTCCGCCCCAGCGGCTGCGCCGGCACCTACCTGGCCTACTGGGACAGCAATGCGATGGAAATCCCATTCTCGGGCAAGGAAGAGCGCTCCAGCAAACCTTACGTGACGGTGCAGCTGAACGGCGTCAAGCTGAACGCCATGCTCGACACCGGCGCCCCGCGCAGCGTGGTCACCCGCCATGGCGCCGAACGGGCCGGCATCCGGCTCGACGCCGCCGACGTGCACGCGGGCCGCAAGGTCGGCGGCATCGGCGACGAGCACGTCGATTCCTGGTTCGCCACCTTCGACAGCTTCGCCATCGGCCAGGAAAGCATGAAGAAAGTGGAACTGCAGGTGGTGGACGACTCGTCCCTGGGTCGTGTCCGCGGCTTCGATGTAGTGCTCGGCGTCGACTTCCTGCGCGTGCACCGCATCCTGTTCGCGATGAGCCAGGACCGCCTATACATGAGCTACCTGGGCGGTGATCCCTTCCCGCCGCGGCGGACAGTGGCCGCGCACTGAAGCGACGCCATCGCGTTACAATGGTGCCTGTTTCTATTGCAGGCACCCACCATGTTCACCCCCTCCTCCAACGATGTGCGCCGCTTCTTCTGCGAAGCCTGGCGCAAGCGCCGCGCCGGCGAAATCCTGAGCCCGATGGATGCCATCGCCGCCGACTGGATCGACCACCATCCCGAATACCACGAAGCCCTGCACGACGCCGAGGAAGCGGTGGCGCGCGATTATTCCATCGAGGGCGGCCAGCCGAATCCCTTCCTGCACCTGTCGATGCATTTGTCGATCACCGAGCAGATCTCGATCGACCAGCCGCGCGGCATCCGCGCCGCCGCCGAGGCGCTGACGGCGCGCATCGGCCAGCACGACGCCCACCACGAAATCATGGAATGTCTCGGCGAGATGATCTGGTCGGCCCAGCGTCACGGGACCCAGCCGGATACCGATGCCTACGTGGAGTGCGTGCGCAAACGGATTCGCTGACCCCTCAAGCCAGCTTCAATCCAGCTTGTCATCCGCCACCCGGTAGCGCGGATCATCGGCCAGGCTGACCTCGATCATGTCTTTCGCGCGTTCCAGCAGCGCGCGGCAATCCGGGCTCAGGTGGCGCAGGTGCAGGCGCTTGCCGGCGGCCCTGTAGCGCTCGGCCAGGCTGTCGATGGCCTGGATCGCCGAGTGGTCCGCCACCCGTGCGCGGCGGAAGTCGATCACCACGTCCTGCGGATCGTCCTTGGGCGCGAACAGCGCCTGGAAATTGGCGCTCGACGCGAAGAACAGGGTGCCTTCCAGCTCGACCACCTTCCAGCCCTGCGCATCGGTCGATTCGTGCACGCGGATCTGCTTCGCATGCTGCCAGGCGAACACCAGGGCCGACACGATCACGCCCACCACCACCGCGGTGGCCAGGTTGAAGGCCAGCGTCACGCCGGCCACCAGCACCACCACCAGCGCATCGGCGCGCGGCACTTTCCCGAACAAGCGGAAGGTGCCCCACTCGAAGGTCTTTTCGCACACCACGAACATCACGCCGATCAGCGCCGCCAGCGGGATCTGCTCGATCATGGACGAGCCGAACAGGATGAAGGACAGCAGGAACAGCGAGGCCGCGATGCCGGACAGGCGGCCATAGGCGCCGTTGCCGACGTTGATCATGCTCTGGCCGATCATCGCGCAGCCGCCCATGCCGCCGAAGAAGCCGGTGACGACGTTGGCCACGCCTTGCGCCAGGCTTTCGCGGTTCGGCTGGCCGCGGGTGTCGGTGATCTCGTCGACCAGGGTCAGGGTCAGCAGGGTCTCGATCAGGCCGACGCCGGCCAGCACCAGCGAATACGGGAAGACGATGCGCAGCGTCTCCAGGTTGAAGGGCACGTCCGGCACGTGGAAGCCGGGCAGGCCGCCGGCGATCGAGCCGAGGTCGCCCACGGTCTTGGTCTCGATGCCGAGCAGGCGCGCCAGCACGCTCACCGCCAGGATGCCGACCAGGGTCGCCGGCACCGCCTTCGTTATGCGGGGGGTGATGTAGATGATCGCCATGGTCAGCGCGGCCAGGCCGAGCATGGTCCACAGCTGGGCGCCACTCATCCAATGCGGGACCCCATTCGCGCCGAGAACTTTGAAATGCTCGAACTGGGCCACGAAGATGACGATCGCCAGGCCGTTGACGAAGCCGAGCATGACCGGATGCGGCACCATGCGGATGAACTTGCCCAGCCGCGCCAGCGCGAACAGCATTTGCAGCACGCCCATCAGCACGATGGCGGCGAACAGGTATTGGGGCCCATGCTGGACCACCAGCGCGACCATCACCACGGCCAGCGCGCCGGCGGCGCCCGAGATCATGCCGGGACGGCCGCCGAAGGCAGAGGTGATGAAGGAGACCAGCACTGCGGCATACAGGCCGGTGAGGGGCGACACATGGGCGACCAGCGCAAAGGCGATGGCTTCCGGCACCAGGGCCAGCGCGACCGTCAGGCCGCTCAGCAGATTGGTCTTGACGTGGGAAGGCGACATCCTGGAAACAGCGGTGGGCGAGGCGGTGGACAAAACGGACTCCTGAAAAAGAAAAATCCCTCCGGCCGGCACGCGGCTGGAGGGATCCCGGCAAGCCGGAGATACCGTTATTGTAGACCGTGCGCCCTTATTTGCGCACCACCAGGGGTCCCGGCAGGCTGTGCAGATAAACGGCGATGTCGGCCATGTCCTGGTCGGACAGCGGCTGGGCCATGCCGGCCATGATCGGGTTGTTGCGGCCGCTGATGCCCTTGTTGCCGCGTTTGTAGGCGACCAGCGCGTGCGCCAGGTAGTCGGCGTGCTGGCCGGCCAGCTTCGGGTAAGTCGGGTCGATCGGGGTCTTGTAGTCGGCGCCGTGGCAGGAGGCGCAATTGTATTTCTTGGCCAGCTCGGCGCCGCGGGTGATGTCGCCGCCGGCGAAGGCAGACATGGAAGCAAGACCGCAGACCAGCATCATCAGGATTTTTTTCATGGCAGCCCCTGTCTCATTTGTTCGGCGTGGCCGCCGTCTGCTTCGCATAGTAGGCGGCGATGTCGGCGATGTCCTGGTCCGACAGCACCTTCGCGGTCGGCGTCATTTGCGGATGCTGGCGGTCGCCCTTTTTATAGGCTTGCAGGGCGGCTTCGATGTACTTGGCGGACTGGCCGCCGATCATGGGCACCTGGTAGACCTCGGGGAAGGCGGTCTTGTAGTCGGGGATCCCGTGGCAGCCGATGCATTGTTCGATCTTGTTGGGGGCCGCGTTCGGATTGCCGACGATCTCGGCCGCGCCAGCAGTGCCAGCGACCGTGCAGGCGGCGGCGCCGAGCAGGAGTACTGCGAATGGTTTTTTCATGGTTGGGCAATCGTAAGGTTGGATCGATACCGCACTGCACAAAAACTTAGCATTCGTACTACGACCGAACGATTCTATCTGAGAAATATAGCCCAGTCTACAAAGCAGGCGGCGGCCCCCATCGAACGGCCCGCGCAGCGTTTTGACATATACTCGATGCCATTTCCACACCACCGCCAACGTCCATGCCAGCCTCCCCCCGCTTCCAAGGCAGCGACAACTACGTCGCCACCGATGACCTGAAACTGGCGGTGAACGCCGCCCTCACCCTGGCCCGCCCCCTCCTCATCAAGGGCGAACCCGGCACCGGCAAGACCATGCTGGCCGAGGAAGTGGCGAGCGCACTCGGGATGCCGCTGCTGCAATGGCACATCAAGTCGACCACCAAGGCGCAGCAGGGCCTGTACGAATACGACGCGGTCTCGCGCCTGCGCGATTCCCAGCTGGGCGACGAGCGCGTGCGCGACATCCACAACTACATCGTCAAGGGCGTGCTGTGGCAAGCCTTCACCGCGCCGGAACCGGTGGTGCTGCTGATCGACGAGATCGACAAGGCCGACATCGAATTCCCCAACGACCTGCTGCGCGAACTCGACCGCATGGAATTCTTCGTCTACGAGACGCGCGAAATGGTGGTGGCGCGGCACCGCCCCCTGGTGATCATCACCTCCAACAACGAGAAGGAATTGCCGGACGCTTTCCTGCGCCGCTGCTTCTTCCATTACATCCAGTTCCCCGACCGCGACACGATGACCGAGATCGTGAAGGTGCACTACCCGCACCTGAAGCAGGAACTGCTGGCGGCCGCGCTGCACAGCTTCTACGAATTGCGCGAGGTGGCCGGCCTCAAGAAAAAACCGTCGACCTCGGAATTCCTCGACTGGCTCAAACTGCTGCTGGCCGAGGACATCCCGGCCGCAGCCCTGCGCAGCCAGGACGCCAGGAGTGTCGTGCCGCCGCTGCACGGGGCCCTCCTCAAGAACGAACAGGACGTGCACCTGTTCGAACGCCTGGTGGCAATGGCAAGGCATAACCGGTGACCGGTGCCGAGGTCCGAACATGCTGATCGACTTCTTCTTCACCCTGCGCGACGCCAGGGTCCCGGTCTCGATCAAGGAATTCCTGACGCTGCTGGAAGCGCTGGAAAAGAACGTGATCGCGCCTTCACTGGACCAGTTCTATTACCTCGCGCGCCTGGTGCTGGTGAAGGACGAGGCGCATTTCGACAAGTTCGACAAGGCCTTCGGCGCCTACTTCAAGGGCATCGAGACGGTGTTCGATGCCAAGGCCGACATCCCGCTCGACTGGCTGATCAAGCGCCTGGAACGCGAGCTGACGCTTGAACAGAAGGCCGAGCTGCAAAAGCTCGGCTACGACAAGCTGATGGACCGCCTGCAGGAACTGCTGAAGGAACAGAAGGAACGCCACGAAGGGGGCAGCAAGTGGATCGGCACCGGCGGCACTTCGCCCTTCGGCAATGGCGGCAGCAACCCGGAAGGCATCCGCATCGGCGGCAAAGGGGGCAACCGCACCGCGGTGAAAGTGTGGGACCAGCGCTCCTACCGCGACTACGACGGCGAACGCGAACTGGGCACACGCAACATCAAGGTGGCGCTGCGCCGCCTGCGCCGCTTCGCGCGCCAGGGCGCGTTTGATGAACTGGCGCTGGACGACACCATCCGCTCCACCGCCAACAACGCCGGCTGGCTCGACATCAAGATGCGGCCCGAGCGCCGCAACCGCATCAAGGTGCTGATGCTGCTGGACGTCGGCGGCACCATGGACGACCACATCGAGCGCACCGAAGAACTGTTTTCGGCGGCCCAGTCCGAGTTCAAGCACATGGAGTTCTTCTACTTCCACAACTGCGTCTACGACTATTTGTGGAAGCAGAACCGGCGCCGCCACGCCGAGCGTTTCCCGACCTGGGAAGTGCTGCGCAAGTACCCGCCCGACACCCGCGTCATCTTCGTCGGCGACGCCACCATGAGCCCCTATGAAATCCTGGCGCCGCACGGCTCGGTCGAGTACAACAACGACGAAGCCGGCGCCGAATGGCTGGCGCGCTTCGTCAACGCCTTTCCCAAATTCGCCTGGCTCAATCCCGAGCCGGAAAACCTGTGGCCTTACCGGCAGTCGATCGCGATCATCCGCCAGATCATGAACAATCGCATGTTCCCGGTGACGATCGATGGCCTGGAGCGGGCGATGCGGCTCCTCAGCAAATAAGGAGTACGCCGCGTTGCGGGTAGGGTGGACAGCTTTGCTGTCCACCCTACCCGCAACGCATCGTTTATCGCATTCAGCCCCGCGCGCGGATCGCCGTGCGCACTACCAGCAAGCCCACGATATCGATCCACAGGTGCACCAGCACCGCCGCGATCAGCCCGACATACTGGAACACGAAGCCCAGCGCGACGCTGGTGCCGAAGATGCCGGCCGCCTGCACCAGGGTCGCCTTGTCCAGGCGGCGGAAGCGGTAGACCGGCATGTGGGTCGCCAGGAACAGCAGCGAGGTGATCCAGACACCCAGCAGCGGCTGCAGCGCCGCGCGGAACAACATCTCTTCACCAATGGCGGCGGCCAGCGCCATCCACAGCGGATTCAGGCCGCGCAAGTCCAGGCGCGAATAGGTGTCGATGGTCTTGGCGGTCGATTCGGCATCGGCGCCGAAGCGGTACAGCGCGTAGGAGGCGATGGCGGCCAGCAGCGCCAGCCCCTGGCCGATGACCAGCTGCCACATCGGCGCCGCAGGCCGGGTGAACAGCGCCAGCGGCGCATCCTGGGTGAACCAGATGATGGCCGCCGCGAGCAGGCAGAACACCAGGCAGGTCAGCACCTGGGCGCTCAGGCGGATCGGGGCCCTGGCGGCTGCCGGGGAAGACGCCGGGGGTGGCGGATGGTGAGCGGAAGGTGCGGTCATGGTGGGGCGCGCTTGGCGTCGGTGGCGTGTGTGGTTTCTGCCCATTCTATCCGAGCCGGCCCTGCCGCCGCCGCACCCTCCTGCCCGCTCCTGCGCCGGCGGATGCAGACACGCAATCGTGCGCGCAAGCCGGTCTTGTAGAATCGGCCACATCCAGACATGCTTTTTTGACAAAGGGAGGCGTCCCATGCCCGAACTGCCGGCCATCCTGACCAGTCTCGCGTGGCCGTTCGCGATCACCCTGGCCTGGCTCGCCGGCGAATTCGGCCAGCGCTGGACCGGCCTGCCGCGCATCAGCTTCTACGGGCTGGTCGGCTTCGCGCTGGCCGCGCCCCAGCTGCGCGTGCTGCCGCCACCCGAAGCCGGCACCGTGCTGCTGCTGGCCGACCTCGCCTTCGGCCTGATCCTGTTCGAACTGGGCTACCGCATCAATCTGCGCTGGCTGCGCACCAACCCGTGGATCGGCATCGCCGGCCTGGCCGAGTCGGGACTGACCTTCATCGCGGTCTGGCTGATCGCCAGGGCCTTCGGCGCACCTGCCATCAATGCGCTTATGCTGGCGTCCCTGTCGATGGCGACCTCGCCGGCCACCGTGGTCCGCGTCATCAACGAACAGCGCAGCTCCGGCCAGGTGACCGAGCGCGCCCTCCACCTGTGCGCGCAGAATTGCGTGCTGGCGGTGTTCGCCTTCAACGCCACCGTCGGCCTGTGGATCTTCCGCACCTCCGAGGACATCGGCGACGCGCTGTGGAACAGCCTGGTGGTGCTGGGCGTGTCGGCGTTCACCGGTGCGGTGTTCGGCATCGTGGTGCCGGCGCTGCTGCGCACCCTCGGCAAGCTGGCCCAGGACGCAACCGTGGCCTTTGCGCTGGCGGTGATTTTGCTGGTGGCGATCGCGTATGCGCTCGGGCTGTCGCCGGTGGTGGCGGCGCTGGCCTTCGGCCTCACCGCGCGCCACCGCCGCGTCGCCTTCAGCCAGGCGCAGCGCAACTTCGGCGCCCTCGGCGAACTGCTGACGGTGGTGCTGTTCGTGTTCGCCGCCTCCACGCTCGACTGGCAAAAGATCTGGGCCGGCGGCGCGCTGGCGCTGGCCCTGGTGCTGGCGCGCCTGGTCACCAAGACCGCCGGCGTGACCGCCTTCGCCCATTTGTCCGGCATTTCCTGGCGCAAGGGCGCGCTCACCGGCGTGGCGCTGGCGCCGCTCTCGGTGTTCGTGATCCTGCTGATCGAGCACGCGCGCCACGCCGGCGTGCAGGTGGTCGAAGACTTGCGTGCGCTGGCCGCGGTGACCATGCTGCTCGAAGTGTTCGGCCCCATCATCCTGCAGCGTGCCCTGGTCTGGGCGCACGAAGCACCGGAGGTGCGCCATGCGAGCTGAATTTCCGGAGCCCCATCATGCCGCTTGAACCCTTCGCCGCCTCGGCCCCGCTCACCTTCGGCGTCGAACTGGAACTGCAGCTGGTCAGCCTGTCCGATTTCGACCTGGCCCCGGCCAGCGTCGACTTGCTGCACCTGTTGCGGCGCAAGCCCTTCCCCGGTGCCGTCACGCCCGAGATCACCGAGAGCATGATCGAGATTAATTCGAGCGTGCAGACCGATTACCGCACGCTGCTGGATGAGCTGCGCGCCATCCGCGACACCCTGGTGGCCGCCAGCGACGTCCTCAACATCGGCATCGCCGGCGGCGGCACCCATCCCTTCCAGCACTGGTCGGAACAGCGCATCTCGTCCAAGGCGCGCTACCAGGAACTGTCGGCGCTGTACGGCTACCTGGCCAAGCAGTTCACGGTGTTCGGCCAGCACGTGCACATCGGCTGCGCCAGCGGCGACGATGCGCTGTATCTGCTGCATGCGCTGGGCCGCTACATCCCCCACTTCATCGCGCTGGCGGCGTCCTCGCCGTTCGTGCAGGGACACGACAGCGGCTTCGATTCGGCACGCCTGAATTCCGTCACCGCCTTCCCCTTGAGCGGGCGCGCCCCCTTTACGCTCAGTTGGGACGAGTTCGCGAACGTGTACTTCGCCAAGATGGAGCGCACCCAGATCATCAAGAGCATGAAGGATTTTTACTGGGACCTGCGCCCCAAGCCCGAATACGGCACCATCGAACTGCGCGTCTGCGACACCCCGCTCACGGTGGAGCGGGCGGCGGCCATCGCTGCCTACCTGCAGGCGCTGTGCCGCCATTTGCTGCAGCGGCGCGATGGCGCTGGGCCGGCAGACATGGCGGCGGAAGACGCGCCGGTGGAAGACGCGCCGTTAGAAGACGCGCCGGTAGAAGATGATTACCTGGTCTACAACTACAACCGCTTCCAGGCCAGCCGCTTCGGCCTGGATGGCGTGATCACGCATCCGAAGACCTATGCGTCGATCCCGCTGCGCGACGACATCCTCGCCACCCTGAAGTTGATGGCACCCCAGGCGGAAGCGCTGGGCAGCATGGAAGCGCTGGCGCACCTGGCGGCGGTGGCCACCGAAGGCAGCGACGCCGCTTACCTGCGTGGCCAATACGAGCGCCAGGGCTCGGCCGAGGGCATGGTGAATGCCGCCATCCGGCGTTTCCGCGGCGAGCGGCGGATGGGTTAGGATACTGAACATATCCCAGGAGGAAGCGCCATGTTCGGTCATCTTTTCAAGAAAAACGCAGCGCATCATGATGCACCAGAGGTCGAAACAGAACCCAGGTATCTCGTCGCGCAACTGAATGCGCGGCTGCAACCGATGCACCGCGGCGAGCTGTTCGAAGATCCACTCGACGATGCGCTCCAACAGCTGGGCGTGGGCAGCGTCACCGGCGGCGGCACCGAGATGAGCGAAAGCGGCGAAGTCGCCCATTGCGACATCGAGATCAAGGTCGCGGCCCTCGATGAGGATGCCGTGCGCGCCGTGATCAGCTGCCTCGAGCGGCTTGGCGCGCCCCTCGGCTCCCAGCTCCGCCTGGCGGCAGAGGCAGGGGCGGAAGCGGAAGAGCGCAAGCTTTCGTTTGGCGTCACCGAAGGCATGGCCGTCTACCTGAATGGCACCGACCTGCCCGATGAAGTCTATGCACGGGAGAGTTCCGATGCCGTGTACAGCGAGCTCGAGCGCCTGCTCGACGGCATCGGCGAAATCTACAGCCATTGGCAAGGCCCGACTGAAACCGCTTTATATTTGTACGGCAACTCTTTCAAGGACATGCATGAAAGCGTCGCCAGCTTCCTTGCAACCCATCCGCTGTGCCAGAAGTGCCGGATCGTCCAGATCGCCTGAGCGCGTGATCAGACGGCGACCGGCTCCGCCCGGCGCGCGCCGGGCCGCAGGATGCGTTCCAACAGCGGCCGCTTCACGGCCACCGGCGCCGGCAAGGCACTGTCAACCAGGCTCGCCCAGTTGCTGCTGAGCTGCTCGCAGGTGGCGCGCAGGACCGGATCGGCATCGGCCGAGCGTGCCAATGCGCTCAGGTGGCGCTCGATCACCGAGGCCAGTTTCACGCAGGGCGCGTATTCCCCGCGCCCCTGCCCGCGCGCACTGTTGATGGTGTAATGCGACATCAGGTGCAGCAGCGCCGCCACCAGCACCGCGTGCTGGGCACGGGGCGAGTGCGGCATGCTCAATTCGTCCAGCAAATCCTCATCCATTGCGCCTCCTCGGTTGATCACAGTCGTCTATGAGAATCACATGAGAATGATTCTCATTTAGATTATGATGAGGACCGGTGGGCAATGCAAGCGAAATTCGCAGGCTGTGTGATCTCAGGCAGTTGGCACTTCGGGCATGGCTGGTCGCTAGTGAAAATTGGGGTGTCTGGGATTCGCGGAAGGCCGTGACAAGTCTTACCAGGGCGCTTGGAATGGCGTTGACGCGGGAACTCAGCATGGGTTCCCGCCTTCGCGGGAACGACGGCTACAGCCGCGTCTCGCGCGCCGCCCGCAAAAACTCATCCAGCACCGGCGTGCAGTCGAGCAGCTCGCCGCCGCCGGCGCGGTGGAATTCCGGATGCCACTGCAAGCCCATCACGAAGGGCGCGCGCTGGTAGCGGATCGCTTCCACGACGCCATCCGGCTCGGACACTGCTTCGATGTGGATGTCGCGCCCCAGTTCCTTGACGGCCTGGTGGTGGATCGAATTCACCACCGCCCGCTCCTGCTTCGGGAACATGTTCTTCAGCGAAGAACCGTTAGGAAACACGATCGCATGGCGGTGGGCATCGTAGATATCGTGCACATGGGGCTGGGAATCCGGCAGGTTGGTCGCCACATCCTGGTAAAGGCTGCCGCCGAAGGCGACATTGATCAGCTGGCAGCCGCGGCAGATGCCCAGCACCGGCTTGCCGGCATTCACGAATTCGTGCAGCAACTCCAACTCGTAGACATCGCGCGCGCGGTCGCCGCTCCACTCCGGGCGGGTCGGGCTTTCCGAGTAGGTCATCGGCGAGACGTCGGCGCCGCCCTGCAGCACCAGGCCGTCCAGGTGGCGCGCATAGTGGCGCAGGGTGATGTTGCTGGGATGGAGCAGGCCGTTGGTGTTCACGGTCGGCACCATGAAGACCAGCACATCGCGCGACATCACCCATTGGGCGATCGACTCCTCGAGGTATTGCAGGTTCTTGCTGCGCAGGCCGGTGGCGCCCGGCTCGGGGTGGTAGATGCGGGCAGAGACCCCGATGCGCAGGGTGCGGCGCATGAAGTCGCGGTTGAAGCGGTCGCTGAAGGCGCGCCAGCGCGAGCGCAGCACGCGGCCGGCCAGGTTCAGCGGCGTGTCGCCGCTGCGCAGGTAGCGCGATGCGCCCCCCGCGGCACGCCGGTCGGGCACGCGCGGCGGCCCCGCAGGGCCTTCCTGCGCCGGACCGGCTGGTTCGTGCTTGTCATTGTCCTCTGCCATGATGCAAATATAGCCCCAGCACGGCCGCGCACGATTCGGTTTGCAAGACGGACGGGAAAAAAATGTCGAAATGGCATGGATCGTCGCCCCAGCGTGGTCGATTAGCGTTGTCAATTGACACTTTGACCTTGCAAACTGGCCGCCAACAGGCAAAAATACTGTATCTATATACAGTAGCCTCTTCCCAAATCGCGCGTTCCGTCCCACACTGCTGCCTTTGCGGCTTTTTTGAAGTTCTTATTTCCGCGTGACAAGATAGAATGCGCAGGCATTCGACTTACTCAAACCTCAGCATGGCCACCAAGAAAAACGCAACCGATTACAGCGAATCATCCATCCGCGTCCTGAAGGGACTCGAGCCCGTCAAGCAGCGTCCGGGCATGTACACCCGCACCGAAAATCCGCTGCACATCATCCAGGAAGTGATCGACAACGCCTCGGACGAAGCGCTGGGCGGCCATTGCAAGAACATCGGCGTGACGATGAACGCCGACGGCTCGATCACGGTCGAGGATGACGGCCGCGGCATCCCGGTTGGCATCCACCCGGAAGAAGGCGTGTCCACGGTGGAAATCGTGTTCACCCGCCTGCACGCGGGCGGCAAGTTCGACAAGGGTTCGGGCGGCGCCTACGCCTTCTCGGGCGGTTTGCACGGCGTCGGTGTGTCGGTGACGAATGCGCTGTCGAAGCGCCTCGAAATCACCGTCTGGCGCAAGGACGAGCAAGGCAACGGCATGCACCACCTGGCCTTCGAGGCCGGCGATGTGGTCGAGCCCTTGAGTTCCGCCCCGGCCGAGCGTGGCGGCAAGAAGAACGGTACCCGCGTCACCGCCTGGCCGGACGGCAAGTACTTCGATTCGCCCAACATCCCGATGACCGAGCTGCAGCGCCTGCTGCGCTCCAAGGCCGTGCTGCTGCCGGGCGTCACCGTCACCCTCACCAACGGCAAGACTGGCGACGTCCAGACCTGGCGCTACGACGAAGGCCTGCGCGGCTACCTGACCGAGGCGCTGGCGCAAAGCTCGGACGGCGAAACCGTGATCCCGTTGTTCGAAGGCGCCCAGTACGCGGCGGCCGGCGATGACGGCTTTGCCGAAGGCGAAGGCGCGGCCTGGGTCGTGGCCTGGACCGAGGCCGGCGCCGTGGTGCGCGAATCCTATGTCAACCTGATCCCGACCGTCAGCGGCGGCACCCACGAATCCGGCCTGCGCGACGGTTTGTTCGGCGCCGTGAAAAGCTTCGTCGAGATGCACTCGCTGCTGCCGAAGGGCGTCAAGTTGCTGCCGGAAGACGTGTTCGCACGCGTTTCCTTCGTGCTGTCCGCAAAAGTGCTGGACCCGCAATTCCAGGGCCAGACCAAGGAGCGCCTGAACTCGCGCGACGCCGTGAAACTGGTCTCGACCTTCACCCGTCCGCCGCTCGAGCTGTGGCTGAACCAGCACGTCGAATACGGCCGCAAGCTGGCCGAACTGGTGATCAAGCAGGCCCAGTCGCGCCTGCGTTCGCTGCAAAAGGTCGAGAAGAAGAAATCCTCGGGCGTGGCCGTCCTGCCGGGCAAGCTGACCGATTGCGAATCGACCGACATCACCCGCAACGAACTGTTCCTGGTCGAGGGCGACTCGGCCGGCGGCTCGGCGAAAATGGGGCGCGACAAGGAATTCCAGGCCATCCTGCCGCTGCGCGGCAAGGTGCTGAACACCTGGGAAACCGACCGCGACCGCCTGTTCGCCAACAACGAGATTCACGACATCGCGGTGGCGATCGGCGTCGACCCGCATGGTGCGGGCGACAATCCCGATTTGTCCGGTCTGCGCTACGGCAAGATCTGCATCCTGTCAGATGCGGACGTGGACGGCTCGCACATCCAGGTGCTCTTGCTGACCCTGTTCTTCAAGCACTTCCCGGCCCTGTTCAACAATGGCCATGTGTGCGTCGCCCGTCCGCCGCTGTACCGCGTCGACGTGCCGGCGCGCGGCAAGAAGCCGATCCAGAAGCTGTACGCGCTGGACGACGGCGAACTTCTGGCGATCGAGGACAAGCTGAAAAAAGAAGGCTTGAAGGAAGGCGTGTGGAGCATTTCCCGCTTCAAGGGCCTGGGCGAGATGAACGCCGAGCAATTGTGGGAAACCACCATGAACCCGGACACCCGGCGCCTGCTGCCGGTGGCCTTCGGCGACTACAACCTGGCCGAATCGTCGGCGCGTTTCAACATGCTGATGGGGAAAGGCGAGGCTTCGGCGCGCCGGGCCTGGCTGGAAGAGCATGGTAACGAGACGGAAGCGGATATCTGATACGCAGGTAAGCGTGGGCTCGGAGAGCCCACCCTACGAACGCTGTGACGCCGTAGGGTGGGCACCCTGTGCCCACGTGGGCAGCCGAACGAACCGAACAAACAGTATATGACCCAAGCAAACCTCTTCGAACAACAAAACCCACCCTCCGGTGGCGGCGGCGACGACGCCGAAACGCTGACCCTCTCCACCTTCGCCGAGCGCGCCTACCTCGACTACGCGGTCTCGGTCGTGAAAGGCCGCGCGCTGCCGGACGTGGCCGATGGCCAGAAGCCGGTGCAGCGCCGCATCCTGTACTCGATGAACGAACTGGGCCTGGGCCCGACGGCGAAACCGCGCAAGTCCGCGACCGTGGTCGGCGACGTGCTCGGTAAGCTCCACCCCCACGGCGACCAGTCGGTGTACGACGCGCTGGTGCGCATGGCCCAGGACTTTTCGCTGCGCTATCCGCTGATCGACGGCCAGGGCAACTTCGGCTCGCGCGACGGCGACGGCGCGGCGGCGATGCGTTACACCGAAGCGCGCCTGACGCCGGTGTCGCGCCTGCTGCTCGACGAAATCGACATGGGCACCGTCGACTTCCAGCCGAACTACGACGGCTCCAGCGACGAGCCGCGCACCCTCCCCGCGCGCCTGCCGATGCTGCTGCTGAACGGCGCCTCGGGCATCGCGGTCGGCATGGCCACCGAGATCCCTTCGCACAACCTGCGCGAAGTGGCGGCGGCGGCGGTGGCGATGATCCGCAATCCGAAAATCACCCACGCCGAGCTGATGACGGTGATCCAGGGCCCGGACTATCCGGGCGGGGCCCAGATCATCACCCCGGCCTCGAACATCGCCGACATCTATGCCTCCGGCCGCGGTTCGCTGAAGGTGCGCGCGCGCTGGAAGATCGAAGAGCTGGCGCGCGGCCAGTGGCAGGCCGTCGTGACCGAGCTGCCGCCGGGCGTCTCCAGCCAGCGCGTGCTGGAAGAGATCGAAGAGCTGACCAACCCGAAGATCAAGACCGGCAAGAAGACCCTGCTGCCCGAGCAGCTGACCCTGAAGCAGAACATCCTCGGGCTGCTGGACACGGTGCGCGACGAATCCGGCCGCGAAGCGCCGGTGCGCCTGGTGTTCGAGCCGAAGTCCAAGAACCTGGACCAGGCCGAGTTCATGCTGACGCTGCTGGCGCACACCTCGCTGGAAAGCTCGGCGCCGATCAACCTGGTGATGATCGGCGGCGACGGCCGCCCGCGCCAGAAAGGCTTGAGCGAGATCCTGCAGGAATGGATCGACTACCGCTTCGTGACGGTCCGCCGCCGCACCGAATTCAAGCTGGGCAAGGTCAACGACCGCATCCACATCCTGGAAGGCCGCGAGATCGTCTTGCTGAACATCGACAAGGTGATCGCCATCATCCGCAACTCGGATGAACCGAAGGCGGCCCTGATCGCCGAGTTCCGCCTGTCCGAGCGCCAGGCCGAGGACATCCTCGAGATCCGTCTGCGCCAGCTGGCGCGCCTGGAAGCGATCAAGATCCAGCAGGAGCTGGCCGAGCTGCGCGGCGAAAAGGAAAAGCTCGAGGACATCCTCGAGAACCCGTCGACCATGAAGCGCCTGATCGTGCGCGAAATCGAAGCGGACGCCAAGCAGTACGGCGACGACCGCCGCACCCTGATCGAAGAAGCGCAAAAGGCCGTGGCCGAGCAGAAGATCGTCGACGAGCCGGTCACCGTAATCGTCTCGGAAAAAGGCTGGGTGCGCGCGCGCACCGGCATCGGCCACGATCCGGCGCAGTTCACCTTCAAGGCCGGCGACTCGCTGGGCTACGTCTTCGAGTGCCGCACGGTAGATACGCTGCTGTGCATCGGCGACAACGGCAAGGCCTATTCGGTGCCGGTGCTGGCGTTGCCGGGGGCGCGCGGCGATGGCGTGCCGATCACCACGCTGGTCGACCTGTCCGGCGGCGGCCGCATCCTGTATTACTTCGCCGGCGCGGCCGACACCCGTCTGCTGCTGGCGACCAGTACCGGCTTCGGCTTCATCGCCAAGGCCGGCGACATGGTCACCCGCCTGAAGGGCGGCAAGTCCTTCCTGACGCTGGACGACGGCGCCGTGCCGCTGCCGCCACGTCCGGTGCCGGATTCGGCCGGTGCGATCGCCTGCCTGTCCGAAAAAGGCCGGGTGCTGGTGTTCGGCATCGACGAGATGAAGGTGCTGACCAACGGCGGCCGCGGCGTCACGCTGATGGAGCTGGAACCGAAGGAAACGCTGCTGGCGGCCCAGCCGATCAGCCAGCGCGGCGTCAACGTGGTCGGCACCTGGGCCGGCGACAAGCCGCGCACCGTGGAGCTGTTCGGCGTCGGCCTGGAACCGCATTATGGCAAGCGCGCCAAGAAGGGCAAGCCGTTGTCGGCAAAACTCAAGGCCAAGGATCTGGCGATGCGGCAGACCGATGGCGGCGCTCAATAAGGGACTGTAAAAAACGTCGTTCCCTCGAAAGCGGGAATGACGTTGAGGAGGAGGCATAGGGTGGGCGCGGCCGGCGTAGGCACCCCGTGCCCACGCGGAAGCCGGCATTGTGCGAGCGTTGCACGTGGGCACAGGGTGCCCACCCTACATCATTCAAGCTACCAATAAAAAAACGGACCCGCAGGTCCGTTTTTCTTTTCACTGTTACCGAATTACTTGGCAGCGTCCTTGTGCGCTTCAGCAGTCGCTTCGGCACGCTTCTCGGTGGCCTTGGCCGATGCCTTGGCTTTGTCGGCGTTTGCGTCCACGATCTTCTTCTGGGCTTTTTCGTCAGCCTTGATCATGGTTTTCTGGGCGTCGTACTGGGCGTCGGCGATCTTTTTCTCGGCCTTGGCGGATGCCTTGGCCTGGTCTTCCGGATCGGCCTTCGCTACTTTTTCCTGGGCGTCAGCGATTTTCTTGTCGGCCTTTTGCTGAGCCTTCGATTTCTTTTCGCTGGCCTTGTTGCTGGCCTTGTGGATTTTCTCGTCCTGCTTGGCGACTTCCTTGGCTTCCTTTTCGTCGGCCTTGGCGATGTCCTTGTCGGCACCGGCGTTGCCGGTGGCGGTGACGCCGGCGGCGCCACTCATGCCGGTCGAGGTGGCTGGGGTAGCGGTCTGTGCGTAGACCGAAGTAGCGAACAGGCCGGCGATCAGGGTAGCGAGCAGTTTGTTCATGGTATTTCTCCTAACGATTTATGATTTATATGGTGGGGCGGCAAGGGCGCCTGTTGTTCTTGTTTCGCGTTTTGTTTCGTCTTGGTACGTTTCCAGAATATGCCTGAGAGCTCATCCATTCCGTTCGCCAGCGCACATTGCCTGAAGAGAAAATGTTAAAGTTGTGACAAAACTTTTCAGCACATTCCTGGCGTTCTCTTAGCGATTTTCGCCGGTACCGCCGGCAGCGCGATCCGCCGATTTGCGCGCCGATTTCTCCTTGGCCTCGGCGCGCTGCTCCATACCAGCCTTGGCCGAGTCTTCGGTTTTCATGCGCGAGCCCACCGGTTCCGACACCTTGGTCGTGTTCGACTTGCGCACTTCCTTTTCGGCCTTGGTGCCGGCCTTGCCGCGACCGCCGGTCGCCGGGGCGTCGGCCGCCTTGCTGTTCGGCGCCGTGGTGTTGGTCGCCTGCGCATTCACGTTGTCGCTCTTGCCCGGTGCGACGCCGACCACCGCAGTGCTCTTGCCGGTGACCTTGCCGGCGGCGTTCACACCTGCCGCCTGCTGGCCGGTGGCGCTGTGGGCGGAACCCGTGTTGGCAGTACCGTCGGTGCGCAGGCCGGTGCCCGACACGCCGGACGCGGTGGAGTTATGGCCGCTGACCGCCTGGCCGATCGGCGCCGAGTTGGCGCTGCTCTCGCGCTGGGATTCGTGCTGCGGCTTGGCCTGCGGCGCAGTGCTGGTCTGGGCCTGGGCGGAGGCGGCGAGCAGGCCGCCGATCAGGGTTGCGATGATCTTGTTCATGATGATTCCCGTTTCATAGATGAGGTGGACGGTATTCCGGTATTTACCAAAATATCGTTGTTCTAGGTATGAAACGAGCATAGAAGGCGGCGCGCGCCCTATCTGTTCGGCAGCGCACCATGCACTGCCGCCATCAATGATCATTTGTAATAATTCATTATTTTGCAGGGCGCGCGTACAGGTCGATGATCTCGCTGATGCCGTCGCTGCAGACCGGGCAGAACTGCTCGCTGCGGTCGAACATGATGCACTGCATCGCCGGCCGGTAGTAGCCGCTGGCTTCGTAGTTGGCGCCTTCGAAGGCGCCGATGGCCTTGCGATATGGCGCCTTCGAGAACAACTGTCCGGTGCGCGCCAGGTCTTCCTTGAACAGCGCGCTCATCTCGGATTCAGGGCGGTTCGCGGCGCGCAGCGCGGCCCGTTTTTTCTGGTAGGCGCGCGATGCCGTCTCGTACTCGGCCTTGGGCCAGGGTGTCGGCAGGGGTGTGCCGGCATGCACGTGCTGCGTCCACTTGAGCCGTGCCGGGTCGCGCAGCGCGGTCACGTTCGGCTCCCACGGTTCCATGCGCGCGCCGCTCGACTGGTAAGCCACCGGCGAGGTGTAATACTCGTCGGCCAGGCCGGCGAAATGATGGCCGAACTCGTGCACGAACAAGTAATTGGCCCAGTCGTTGCTCGCCGCGGCGGTGCTGAACTGGCCGAAGATGCCGCCGCCGCCATAGGTGTCGTTATTGACCAGGATCTCGATGAATTCGTAGGGCGCATACTGGGCGATGTCGCGCAGCGCCCGGTTGTCCAGGGTCAGCACGTAACGCTCGCTGCCGAAGATGTCGTAGCGCGTGCCGAGGGCGGAGGCGTGGTGCACGCCGGTCGAGGGCCGCGACACGCCCGATTCCTGGGTCGGCACCGCCATCGCCCAGACGTTGAAATCGTCGGCGCGTTCCTTGAACGGCGACACGCTGAACAAATGGGCCGACAGGCGCCGCGCATCCGCCTCGAACTTCTTCATGTCGGCCTGGGTGTAGCCGTCGCCGAGGATCAGCAAGTCGACTTTGTGCGGCGACGGGCCGCTGACCTTCACCGGGATCGGCTGCGCCGGCGGCGGCGCCTGCTTGCGCACCACGTCCGGGCCGTCGGTATCGACCTCGACGCTCCAGGCCACCGAAAACTGGTTGCGCTCGTCGCGCTTCAGGATGCGCACGCGCACCGGCCGGTCGGGCTTGGGAAAGCGCACCGATTCGTGGAAACCGCGGCTGATCTTGTTTGCTTCTTCGGTGCTCTTCCATTCGCCGAAGATGGTCGAAAAGTCGCGCGAATACAGCAGGTCGCCGGTCTTCGCATCCGCCACCTCGACCCGGTTGTTGCCGCGGTTGGTGTCGTCGAAACGCTGCGCCAGGTCGCCGGGCCAGGGCAGCGGCTCGACCAGCACGCGCTCGATCGCGTACTGCTCGCCGAGTGCGTTGCCGCTGTGCAGGTAGTCGAGGCGGATGGTGGCCGGCTGTGGGGCGGCGGCGGCGGTGGCGGTGGCGGTGGCGGTGGCGGTGGCGGTGGCGGTGGCGGTGGCCGTGACAGCGGCGGCACAGGCCAGCGCCAGCAATGTGGACAGCAAAGGTTTCGAAGCAGGCGACATGGTTTCCTTGCGGTTGAGGCGTCTGCGCATTGTAAACCCGTCCACAGCGGCATTGCCGCCGCGCCGCCCGCTATCTACGCCTGCCGGCTGGCCGCGCCGGAGAGCAGATCAAGGCCTTCGTCGAGCCAGCCGGTCACGCCGCCGATCATCAGCTTTACCGGCCGTCTCAGCCGGGCCAGCCGCAGCGCCGCCCGCTGCGCGCCATTGCAATGCGGACCCGCGCAATACACGACGAACAGGGTGTCCTGTGGATAATCGCGCAGCTTGGCCTCGACGATCTTCGCCTGCGGCATGCTGATGGCACCGGGAACGTGGCCCTCGGCGTACAAATCGTGGCTGCGCGCATCCAGCAAGACGAAATCCTGCCGGTCCTGAGAGATCGCTTCGTAGACATCCCTGCAGTCCGTTTCGTAGGCGAAGGCGGCGCCGAAGTGGGCGGCGGCCTGGTCGCTGGACGCTGAGGGAACGCTGGACACCGCCGATGCCGATGCCGATACTGATGAAGCCATGGTCTTCCTCCTGTCAAAGAAGCCTGCAGTGTGGCAGCGGCGCCGCCGGCGCGGCAGTGGTGCGTGCGACAGAACTTGGTAAGATCCTGCCATGTCCAGCACGCGCCCCCATCACGTCGCCATCCTTGCCTATGACGGCCTGTGCACCTTCGAATTCGGCTGCGCGATCGAAGTGTTCGCCCTGGCGCGCCCGGAACTCGGCGTGCACTGGTACAGCCATGCCGTGTGCGCCGTGGAACCCGGTCCGCTGCGCGCGCTGGGCGGGCTGACGGTCCAGGCGCCGCACGGGCTGGAGGCGCTGGTGGCGGCCGATACCATCGTCATCCCCGGCTGGCGCGACGCCGACGAGGCGCCGCCGCCGGCGCTGATCGCGGCCCTGCAGGCGGCGCAGCGGCGCGGCGCGCGCATCTGCTCGATCTGTTCGGGCGCCTTCGTGCTGGCGCATGCCGGCCTGCTCGACGGCCGCCGGGCGACCACGCACTGGCGTTACCTGGCGCGCATGCGCGCGCGCTTTCCCGCCATCGAGCTCGACCCGGACGCGCTGTATGTGGACGGCGGCGGCATCGTCACCTCGGCCGGCTCGGCGGCCGGCCTGGACATGCTGCTGTACCTGGTGCGCCTCGACTACGGCGTGGACGTCGCCAACCGGGTCGCGCAGCGCCTGGTCATCGCGGCCCACCGCGACGGCGGCCAGGCGCAGCTGGTCAAGCGCCCCCTCCCCGGCGAGGACGAGAACGCGATCGCGCGCCTGATGGACTGGGTGCGCGCCAACATCCGGCTCGCGCACACGGTGGCCTCGATGGCGGCCCAGGCGCGCATGGGCACGCGCACCTTCCAGCGCAGGTTCAAGGACGGCACGGGACTGGCGCCGCTGGCCTGGCTGGTGGGAGAACGCATGGCCCTGGCCCGGCAGTTGCTGGCAACCCGGCCGGCGCTGGACATCGATGCGGTGGCCGACCTGGCCGGGCTAGGTTCCGGCGAATCGCTGCGGCGCCATTTCCGCAGGCAGGGACTGGCGCCGCCGGGGCGTTATCGCCGCCACGAACTTGAGCGCGAACGCGCGCGCCAGCGTGAACAGGCACCCGGCATCGACGCGCCGCCGTCCTGACTATTTATATTGGTACAGCGGACGCCGGATCAGGATCGGCCGGATGTCCAGCCGCACGTTGTAGATCGAATAGGCGTCGGTCGAGGCCGACTGGTAGCCGACGCTGTCCGCGCCCCGGGTGAAGCGGAACTCGAAGCCGAGGTCGGGCTGGACGCCGCTCGGGCTGCCGAGGGTGATGCCGATGGCTTCCGGCTGGTCGCTGTCGATCAGCTTGCTCATCAGCTCGACCACGGTGGTGTTGCCGAGGATGTCGGCCGTGAACAGCGGCTCGCGGTAATACGGGCGCGTGGGATCGAGCTTGCCGTCGGCCTTGTCCTCGGAGGGCGTGAAGGCGTGGGTGGCGATGTTGAAGCGGTCGCCATTGTCGAGGTAGCTGACGCGCACGTTGCTGACGTTGAAGGCGCCGTCGTGCACGCTGGCATCGGCCAGGTCGAGCACCAGTGCGCCCTTGTAGCCGATCACCTCGACGTCGCGGTTGGGCTGGATCACCATGGCGCTGTCCTCGTCGATGCCGAGGCCCAGCTTGTAGCCCTTGGCCAGCATTGCCGGCAGCATGCGCGCGAAGCGGCCGCGCACCAGCAAGTGCTGGTCGACGAACACGTCCTTGCCGATGAAGCCGAGTCCTTCGGTGATTTCAGCGCCTTCCGACACGCCCAGCTTGAGCGTGGCCAGCACGGTGCGCGGACGGCCGAACATGGTGCTGCTCATGATGGCGGCGCCGGCGCTGGAGCCGGCCAGCACGCCGCCGCTGCGGTACAAATCCCACAAGGCGTCGAGCACGCGGGTATTGCTGCCGTCTTCGTGGCGCAGCGCGCGCGTGATGCGGCTCTGGTCGCCGCCGGCGAAGAAGGCACCGTTGGCGCTGCGCACCGCCTGCGCCAACTGCGGATCGTCGGCAGCGGCCTGGTAATCGCTGCCGGCCAGCTTGACCGCCACCGGCACGAAGAAAGCGCGCGCGCCATACCGGTTGAAGACTTCAACCAGGCTCTTGCCCGAGCGCTCGGGGTAACCCGAGGCCGATGCGAACACGGCGATGCGCGCGCCCTTGCCGCCGGCCAGCTGGACGATGCGTTCCCAGACCGCGCCATTGGCGGGCCGCAGGTTGCCGCCGATGATGACCAGCGAACCCTTGGGTGGCGGCGCATCCACGGCCGGGGCGGCTGGGGCGGCTGGGGCGGCCTGGGCGGCCTGGACAGGCTGGGCGGCCACCAGCAGCAGGACAGGCAATACATGCGCGAGGCGCTGGAGTGCGGAGCGAACGGCAGAGCGGAACATAGGATTCCTTCCCAACAAATGACGCGAACCGGTAAATCAGCTAAGCGTAATTGTAGGGTACTGCCGCCGTGTTGACCGAAACTCGACGATCCGGCCGGGCGTTGCTTTTTGGCAGCGCCGTTGCGCCCTCAAGTAAGCGCCATCAAATGAGCGCCGTCCAGTCAGGACAGGTAGAGCTTGGGAAGGAAGCGCTCCATGAGCGTGTCGGGACGCTTGGGCGGCGTGAAGCCGAAGCGTTCGAACAGGCTGTGCGCATCGGTGGTGTGCACCGTGAAGCGGCGCAAGCCTTGCAGGCTGGGGTGGTCGATGACCATGCGCACCAGCTGCTTGGCATAGCCGCGGCCGCGGAATTCCGGAATGACGAACACGTCTTCCAGGTGGGCGGTGGTGGCATAGTCCGTGATGACACGCGCAAACGCGACCTGGCGGCCATCGATATAGCCGCCGAAGCACAGCGAGTTTTCGATCGAGCTCTCGACCACGTTACGCGAGATGCCGACCGCCCAGGTCGAATGTTCGCTCAGGAAGCGGTAGATCATGGGCACGTCGAGCCGGGTACGGTCGGTGCTGACCTGGAAGCTCGAATCGTTGGTGGTGGGAATCATTGGAAAGCCAAGGCGTCAAATCTGGTAAAAAAACCAATTCTAGCGCCGATCTTCCAAGCCCGTACCGATCGCGCAATCGTGCGGGCGCCCGCTCCCGGCGTAGCGCCAGACCGGCGGCCGGCCGCCATCGGGCGTGCACAGTTTATAATCAGGAAATCCAATCCGAGCCAACCCAGTCCGCACACCATCAGCGTCTCCCTATCGTTCCCATCATGACTTCACAATTCTCCAAAAAAGCGGAAGCCTGGTCGGCCCGCTTCTCCGAACCCGTCTCCGACCTGGTCAAGCGCTACACCGCCTCGGTCTTCTTCGACAAGCGCCTGGCCCTGTTCGACATCCAGGGCTCGCTGGCCCACGCCGAGATGCTGGCGGCGCAAGGCATCATCAGCGCCGCCGACCGTGCCGAGATCGAGCGCGGCATGGCCCAGATCCGGAGCGAGATCGAGGCCGGCCAGTTCGAGTGGCTGCTCGACCTGGAGGACGTCCACCTGAACATCGAAAAGCGCCTCACCGAACTGGTCGGCGATGCCGGCAAGCGGCTGCATACCGGACGCTCCAGGAACGACCAGGTGGCGACCGACATCCGCCTGTACATGCGCGCCGCCATCGACGACATCCTGGCCCTGCTGAAGGGACTGCGCGGCGCCCTCACCGACCTGGCGGAGACCCACGCCGACACCATCATGCCGGGCTTTACGCACTTGCAGGTGGCGCAGCCGGTGACCTTTGGCCACCATCTGCTGGCCTACGTCGAGATGTTCGGCCGCGACGCCGAGCGCATGCAGGATACGCGCCGCCGCGTGAACCGCCTGCCGCTGGGTGCCGCCGCCTTGGCCGGCACCACCTTCCCGATCGACCGCCTGCGCGTGGCCAGGACCCTGGGCTTCGACGACGTCAGCCACAACTCGCTCGATGCTGTGTCTGATCGCGATTTCGCGATCGAGTTCACGGCGGCGGCATCGGTCTTGATGATGCACATCTCGCGCATGTCGGAAGAGCTGGTCACCTGGATGAGCCCGCGCATCGGCTTCATCGATATCGCCGACCGCTTCTGCACCGGCTCGTCGATCATGCCGCAAAAGAAGAACCCGGACGTGCCGGAACTGGCGCGCGGCAAGACCGGCCGCGTCTACGGCCACCTGATGGGCCTGCTGACCCTGATGAAGGGCCAGCCGCTGGCCTACAACAAGGACAACCAGGAAGACAAGGAACCGCTGTTCGACACCGTTGACACCGTGCTCGACACCCTGCGCATCTTCACCGACATGGCCGGCGGCATCACCGTCAAGGCCGAGAACATGCGCGCCGCCGCCCTGCAGGGCTATGCCACCGCGACCGACCTGGCCGACTACCTGGTCAAGAAGGGCCTACCCTTCCGCGATGCCCACGAAGCCGTGGCCCACGCGGTGCGCGCCTGCGACGAGGCCAAATGCGATTTGTCCGAGATGTCGCTCGAACGCCTGCGTGAATTTTCGCCGCTGATCGAACAGGACGTGTTCGCGGTGCTGACCCTGGAAGGCTCGGTGGCGGCGCGCGACCACGTCGGCGGTACCGCGCCGAACCAGGTGCGCCAGGCGATCGCGCGGGTGCGCGGCCAGCTGGGCGAATAAGCCAGCAAAATAGCAGCCCAAAAAAAAGCCCCGCGCAGTCTCCAGACTGCGCGGGGCTTTTTTTAATCCAATTTTCAAATCAAATCTAGAAGCGGTACACCGCCCCGACGTTGACGAAGCGTCCGACCGCGCCCGCCGAATGGATCGACAGGTTGTACGGATAGCCGCTGCCGTAGGTGCTGACATCGGCCGGCGGCTGGCGGTTGAACATGTTGCGCACCGATGCGTGCAGCGTCCACTGGCTGCTCATCTTGTAGTTGACCGTCAGGTCGGTCTGCATGAAGGAGCCGACGCGGCAGAAGTTCTGCGGCACGCCCCCGCTTGGGAACACACCGTTCATCGCGGCGCCTTCCTCGCAGCTGGTCTGGCCCTGGGTCGGGTCGGTCAGGTCATAGCCCTTGACCCAGTGCAGCGTGGTGGTCGCCTCCCACGGACCGCGCTCCAGGCCGAGTTCGAATTGCGCGCGGTCCTTGGGGTTGGCGGTGTCGGCGCCGATGCCGGCCGGGCCGTGGCCGCCGGCCAGTTCGTATTCCTGTCCCGCGATCGTCATGGTGTAGCTGAAGGCGTGCGCGTACTGGAATTCCGTGCGCAGGCGGCCGTAGCTGCCCAGGTTCCAGCGGTAGCGCGTGTCGATTTCGACGCCGCGGGTGCGGGTACTGTTGGCGTTGACCGGGGTCGCCGGGTAATAGGCGATTCGGCCGATGCCCGGGGTGCAGGTCACGGTGCCGCCGCTGCCATCGGCGCAGTCGCTCGGTACCGGGGCGATGCGCACCGGGGTGCCGGACAGCGGGCCGCCGACGATCTGGTCGCTGACGCGGATCTGGTAGAGGTCGACCGCGGTGCTCCAGCCGCGTACCGGCTCCAGGATCAGGCCCAGGGTGGCCGAGACCGAATGTTCGGGCTTGAGGTCGGGATTAGTGGTGGTCAGGCCGATCAGCGATTCGTTGCAGGCGGCGACCACAGTGCCGGCCGGGTAGCGCCCATCCGGCCGGTAGCCGCCCGCGCACAGCACCGGGTCGGCATTGCTGCCGACGCCGCCGGCGCTGGCCGAGTTGCCGTTCTCCGCCGGACCAGGGGCGCGGAAGCCCTTGGCCAGGGTGCCGCGCAGCGCAAACACCTGGTTCGGGGTGAACTTGAAGGCCAGCTTCGGCGTGGTCGAACTGCCGGCCAGGCTGTAGCGGTCGTAGCGCACCGCGCCGTCGATCTCGAGGCTCTTGAGCACCGGCGCGGTGAATTCCGCATAGGCCGAGCTGACGGTTTCCGAGCCGAAGGCATAGGCGCCGTTGACGATGCCATCCGCGTTCGGCATGGACGGCGCCGCCAGCTTGGTGTGGAAGGCGCTGAGGCCGGCGCTGACCTGCAGGTCGCCGCCGCCGAGCTTCATCAGGGAACGGCCGGCGCGGGCTTCGGCAAAGTCCAGCTCCGAGGTGTCGAAGGAACGCGGGGTGGTGTAGATCGCCGCCATGTCGGCGGCACTGTTGGCGCCGTAGATCAGGTAGGGATTGTTGGCGCGGTTCAGGGCCGCGTTCATGGCCGGCACGTTCAGCGCGCCGTGGTTCTTGCGTTCCAGGTTGTTGCGCGTATAGCCGAGCGAAAACGCCAGGTCCCAGTCGCGCCAGGTACCGGCAAAGTCCGCGGCCAGGCGGTAGGCGCGCGAATCGGTGGTGATGTAGTGTTCCGGCGCGTCCGGGATCGGTCCGCGCACGATCGCCGCCACGCCGAAGGGATTGCCCGGATAGCCGGCCGGGATGCGGATTGCCGGAATCGCCGAATTCGGAATGTAATGCGGGGCCACCCCCGACATCAGTTCGAGCTGGCTGCCGTAGGACGAGGGGAAGTTGGTGATCCCCTGGTTGAGCTTGACGCGGCTCTCGAACATCGAGGCCTTGAAGTCGGCGCGCCAGTCGCCGCCCAGTTTCTGCGTATAGCTGGCCAGCAGGTTGATGTTCTCGGTGCGCGGCTGGATCTGCTTGGTCGGATCGTCCCAGGCGCAGCCGCCGGCTGCCAGTTGGGCATAGCTGCCGCAGGCGGTGCCAGGAAACATCGAAAAGGCCGCGCTGTTGTCGGCGCCGGCCACGCGCGGCACGTTCGGATTGAGCAGGTAGGGCGACAAGGTCAGCGGCGCCGTGTTCTGCGGCGTGATCACGCCCAGCGCCTTGTTGCTGCCGCCAAAGCGGCTCATGTCCAGCTCCTGCCACACGCCCCGGCCCTTGCGCTGGGTGTAATAGATCGGGTCCTGGCGCCGGTATTCGACGCTGACATAGGCATTGTGGCCGTCGGCATCGAGGTCGCCGCGGCCGAAGGTGGCGGTGAAATGGTCGGTCTTGCCGCCGCCCTCGGTGGCGATCCCCTTCTCGGCGGACAGCGAGGCGCCGGTGAAATTCTTCCTCAGGATCACGTTGACCACGCCCGCCATCGCATCCGAACCGTAGACGGCCGAGGCACCGTCCTTCAGGATCTCGATGCGCTCGACCGCTTCGAACGGGATGTTGGAAATGTCGACGAAGGAGCGCGAGCCGTCGTCCGCCAGCGGATAGGACGCCATGCGGTGGCCGTCGATCAGCACCAGGGTCGCATTGTTGTTGAGGCCGCGCAGCGAGATGCCGCTGCCGCCCGCCGCGAAGCCGCCCGTGAAGTTCTGGCTCAGCGTGCCGGCGCCGTTGGCGGTGATGTTCTGCAGGACCTCGCTGACCGAGGTGTAGCCGGAATTGCGCAAGTCCTTCGCATTCAGCACCTGGACCGGGCTGGGGGTTTCGGCATCGGCGCGGCGGATATAGGAACCGGTGACTTCGACGCGCTGGACGCCCCTGGCTTGGGCAGCGTCTGCTTGCGCATCAGCCGTCTGCTGCGCCATCGCCGCCGCGCCAAACGTGCCTGAGAATACGCCGGCAGCCACCAGTTGGCTGATGACGCGCGGCAAAATTTTCATGTTGCTGGACATGCTCTCTCCTTGTGTGGCTGCTTGGGTGGTGGTGCTTGTCGTCGCCCTTGGCCGGCGCTCTCGTCCTCCCTAATGTAGTAACGCAGAAATTCTTGTGTCAAACAAAATTTCAAAATCCGCGCTTGTTAACCGACTTGTTACGAAACAATGTCATGCGGCACGAATTGGCTTGACAGGGTCGCGGACGAGCGCATAAGTTCGGCTCGGAACCACAAGGAGAACCGACCCGTGCCCAGCCTTTCCTTCGTCCGCGCCGCGCTGTGCGCATCGACCATCCTGGCCGCCAGCGCGTTCGCCGCGCCGGTCGCCGCGCCGTCCGCCACCACTGCTCCTGCCCCCTCTCCCGGCCCCGCCCAGGCGCCGTTTTCCTTCGCCGCCGCGCCCGGGCATTTGCCCAAGAACGTGGTCCCGCTCGACTACCGGATCGCGATCGTGCCGGACGTGGCCAAACGCACCCTGCGCGGCACCGCATCGGTCGACCTGCGCTTCGATGAAGCCACCGACACCATCCAGTTCAACGCCCTGGACATGCGATTTTCCCGCGTGCGCCTGGACGGCAAGCCGGTCCGTCAAATCAGCATCGACGACAAGCGCCAGATCGTCACCGTGACGCTGGCGGCCAAGGCCCGGCCGGGGCGCCACGTGCTGGACCTGGCCTACGATGCCCACATCGAGAGCGGCCCGCGCGGCCTGTTCGCCCAGCCTTTCCAGAAGCCCGACGGCAGCCGCGACATCTTGCTGTCGACCCAGTTCGAAGCCACCGACGCGCGCCGCATGTTCCCCTGCTGGGACGAGCCGGCTTTCCGCGCGCGCTTCACATTGACGGCGACCGTCCCGGCCGCATGGGCGGCGATCTCCAACATGCCGGTCAAGCGCCGCGTGGTGCATGGCGCCCTGGCCACCACGACCTTCGAACGCTCGCCCTCGATGTCGTCCTACCTGGTCGAATTCACCGGCGGCGACATGGCCAGCATCGGCACCCGCGCCGGCGCCACCGCCGTCAACGTCTGGGCCGTGCGCGGCCAGGAGCAGAACGGCAGGCAGGCACTGGACGACGCGCGCCAGATCCTGCTCGACTACAACGACTACTTCGGCGTGGCCTTCCCCTTGCCCAAGCTGGACGCGATCGCGGTGCCCGGCGGCTTCCAGGGCGCCATGGAAAACTGGGGCGCCATCACCTACAACGACCAGACCCTGCTGCTCACGCCGGCTTCCACCATCGACAACCGCCAGCTGGTATTCAGCATCTCGGCGCACGAGATGGCGCACCAGTGGTTCGGCGACCTGGTGACGATGGGCTGGTGGGACGACATCTGGCTCAACGAAAGCTTCGCGTCCTGGGCCGCCGCCAAGGAAACCGACCAGCGTAACCCGGGCTGGCGCGTGCGCGAAGCGGAAGACGCCGGCAAGGAGGCGGCGATGCGCGTCGATGCGCGCCTGGCCTCGCGTGCGGTGCACTACCCGGTCGAGAACGAGCTCGAGCCGCAGAACAATGCCGACCCGCTGATCATCTACAACAAGGGCCAGGCCGTACTGCGCATGCTGGAAGCCTATCTGGGTCCGGACACCTTCCGCGAGGGCATCCGCGCCTACATGAAGGCACGCCAGTATGGCAACGCCACCAGCACCGACCTGTGGAACGCACTGGGCGCGGCCAGCGGCCAGGACATCGGCCGGCTGGCGCGCGACTGGATCGAGCAGCCCGGCTTTCCGCTGGTGAGCGCGAAGGCCGAATGCGATGGCGCCGGCGCCCGCACCCTGACGCTGTCGCAGTCGCGCTTTCTGCTGCAGGGCGCGGACCCGGCCCAGCCGCGCTGGGCGGTGCCGCTGCGCATGCGGGTGGGGGGCGGCGCAGCGCAGTCGCTGCTGCTGGCGAAGGAAGGCCAGCGCGTCGCGGCCGGCCGCTGCGACCAGGCACTGTCGCTGAACGCGGATACCGACGGCTTCTTCCGCGTCGCCTACGACGATGCCCTGCTGGCCCTGAACACGCGCCAGTTCGCCGCCCTGCCCGACGGCGACCGCATCGCCCTGCTGGACGACCAGTGGGCGCTGGTGGAAAGCGGCCGCCAGCCGCTGGACAGCTACCTGGCGCTGACGCGCGCGATGGCCGCCCTCGGCAGTCCGCCCAACGAGCGCGCCTGGAACCAGATCCTGGGCGCCCTTGACACCATCGAGCGCGCCGAGCGCGGCACGCCCGGCCATGCGGCCTTCGTCGCCTGGGCACGCGGGGTGGTCAAACCGGTCGCCGCCGCCATCGGCAGCGCGCCCGCCGCAGCCAACACGGCGGAAAGCGCCGGTGTGCAAAAGCTGCGCCGCAACCTGATTGCCCACCTGGGCGCCTGGGACGATGCGGAGGCGGTGGCCGACGCCCGCCGCCGCTTTGCCGCCTTCGTGCAGGACCGCGCCAGCCTGGCGCCGGATGAACAGGCGGCGGTACTGACCATCGTCGCCCAGCATGCCGATGCCGCCACCTTCGACCAACTTCACACGATCGCGCGCGGCGCACGCAACGAGACCGAAGTGCGGCGCTTCTATCCGGTCCTGATGCGCGTGCGCGACCCGCAACTGGCCGCGCAGGCGGCGGCGATCGCCCTGTCGCCCGAGATCCCGCCGCAGGCCGACGTGCTGCGCCTGGGACTGGTGCTGGCGCTGGCCGGCGAGCATCCGCAGCTGGCCTGGACCACCTTCACCGGACAGCTCGACCGGCTGACCGCGGCCAACCCGGGCAACCGCCCGAATGTGCTGGCCAAAACCGCGCCCGAGGTGTTCTGGGCCGGCATCCCGGCCGCCACGCTGCAGGCATGGATCAAGGCGCATGTCGAGACCGGCATGGCCGAGACCCTGACTGACAGCATGCAGACTGTCCGCTTCCGCCAGGACGAAAAGGCGCGCCTGGTCGAGGCGGCCGACCGGATCGTCGCGCGCCGGAGCTGAGTCTGGCGGTTACCGTCCCGGCTGCCGTCCGCCGCCTTCGCCGGCGAGCCGCTACAATCGGCTCGCCAGACGCAAAGGACTGCCATGCAGCGCTACAAGAACCACGGCGGCGACTCGGGTGTCGTCGCCTACGACATCGACGCCGGCCAGATCATCGTCCAGTTCAAGAATGGCGAGCGCTACCTCTACACCGAGGACAGCGCCGGCGCCGCCAACATCGCCACCATGCAGGCGCTGGCCCAGGCCGGCCATGGCCTGTCCAGCTTCATCAGCCAGCACGTGCACGACCGCTACGTGCGCAAGATCAATTCCCGGAAACTCAGCTAATCACAATGCCGCAACACGCCCTGCCCGACCACCCATTTGCCGCCTTCCTGTTCGACATGGACGGCACCATCCTCACTTCGATCAAGGCTGCCGAGCGGGTCTGGGGCGAGTGGGCCGCAGGCCACGGCCTCGACGTTGCCGCCTTCCTGCCGACCATCCACGGCAAGCGCACCGAGGAAACCGTCCGCAACCTGGGCCTGCCCGGCGTCGACCCGGTAGAGGAAGCCGCACGCATCACGCGCGCCGAGATCGAGGACGTGGCCGGTGTCGAGGCGATCGCGGGCGTGGCTGCCTTCCTGGCCAGCCTGCCGCCGCAGCGCTGGGCCATCGTCACCTCGGCGCCGCGCGCGCTGGCCGAGGCCCGCATCCTCGCCGCCGGCCTGCCGATGCCTGCCGTTCTGGTGGCCGCCGAGGACGTCGAACGCGGCAAGCCGGCGCCCGATCCCTTCCTGCTCGGCGCAAGCAAGTTGGGCGTGGCGCCTGGCGATTGCCTGGTGTTCGAGGACACACAGGCGGGATTGCAGTCGGCGGCGGCCGCCGGGATGGCGAGCGTGGTGGTGACCCTGACCCATACCCATGCGCTGGAGACGGATGTGCCTGCGGTGAGGGACTATGCCGATCTGGTTGCGATCACGACCGGAGACGGTTTGCTGCAAATCGGACCGGCTGCAGAAATAAAGTAACCTATAGGTGACTTTTTGAGTCTCAGGGGTTACATTAACGTTTCCACATATTACGGAGACGATCATGCCCTCGACGATTCAGGACCAGACCGAGCGCCTGGTGCGGTTTTCGCGCCGACAACTGTGGTTGGTACTGGCGTTCTTGCTGGTGCTGGGCGCCACGTCGCTGCTCGACTTTTTCGTCACGGTGCACATACCGGGCATGGTGAGCGTGGCCCTTATCATAGCGCTCTGCCTATGGAATCCACTCAGCACCAAGGACATCGATTTCTCGAGCAAGAGCCCGGCCATGAAAGCCTTGCGCAAGGACGAGCTGCGCCAGGCCGCGCAGGCGAAGGCATTCCGCAACGGTTTCTTCGTCCTGCTGGCCTATCCGCCCCTCTGCGCGTTTGTGCTGATCGGCCTGGGGGTGCGCGAGCCGCTGGCCTTCGTGGTGGCCAGCAGCGCATGGCTGGGTGCCGTCGTGTTCCTGGCCAGCCTGCTCTGGCATGACCGTTGAATCCGCCTGGCCATGGAAGAACACCTGAGCACCACCATGAAAGTGCAGCGCGCGCGCCTCGACCTGACCCAGGCGGCGCTGGCCGAACGCGCCGGCGTCACGCGCAAGTCGATCAATGCCATCGAGGCCGGGCACATGGTGCCCTCCACCATCCTGGCGCTCAAGCTGGCCAGGGCGCTGGGCGTGACGGTGGAAGCCTTGTTTGCGCTCGAGCCCGCGTCGGACTGACGCGGCTCATCGAAGCGGCTTGCTGAAGCGGCTGGTTGATGCGCCCTACTCGTAGCGGCTTATTCGTGGCGGCTTATTCGTGGCGGTATATACGCGGCGTCAGGGTTTCGGCGTCGATGTCCAGCGGCTGGGCCGGGGCCGCGGCGGCGGCTGGCGCGCGCTGTGGATACGGCGTGCCGTCACGGTGGGTATAGCGGTCGCCGGCGCTGTCGTAGACCAGGTCGATGCCGACATACTCGGCGCGGTCTTCCGGAATGCGCGAGCCGACTGCCAGGAACAGCGCATTGCCCCAGCCGCGGTTGATCAGGTGGTGGCCGTTCGGGCGGCCGGCCGGAAAGGCGGCGCAGTCGCCGGCGCGCATCAGGGTCTCGCCCTCGTCCGTGACCAGGGTCAGTTCGCCCGACACCACCGTGACGAACTCATCCTCGTGCGAATGCCAGTGGCGCAGCGAGGACGCGGCGCCCGGCTTGAGCTCGCAGAGATTGACACCGAACTGGGTCAGGCCGCCGGCATCGCCCAGGGCCTGGCGGCTGCTGCCATTGACGGTCTCTGCAAACGGATCGGGGTAGGTGGTGCCGGTCTGCACGGGGATGGTGCTCAAGTCTAGCCTGGACATGGGACGCTGCTCCTATTTTTGAACGTGTTCGGACCCGACTAGGATAGCGCAAGTGACCGCCAGTTCGCCGTACCGGTGGGAATGCGGGTAACCGGCCGGCCGCCGAAGCGCCAGTCCCGAATCCCGCATTGAGGCCGATCAGTCATCGGCGCATGCGATTGGCCGGATGCGTCCCCGCATTTGCGACCGAGTGGGTGCCTCAGGCGCGCTTCTGCACCAGCGTCAGGATGTCGTAACTGGCCACCAGCTCGTCATGCTGGTTGGTGACCTGCACGTCCCAGGCCACCACGCCCTGGCCGCGGCCCTGTTCGTCGCTGCGCTTGCGGTCGACCTTGCGCTTGCAAGTGAGGCGGGCGCGGATGGTGTCGCCGATCGCCACCGGGGCCACGAAGCGCAGGTTGTCGAGGCCGTAGTTGGCCAGCACCGGCCCCGGCGCCGGCGACACGAACAGGCCGGCCGCCGCCGACAGCACGAAGTAGCCGTGGGCGATGCGCTTGCCGAACTGGGTGTCCCGGGCGGCGACCTCGTCGAAGTGCATGTAGAAATAATCGCCGGACACGCCGCCAAAGTTGACGATATCGGCCTCGCTGACGGTGCGCCGGTGCGTCAGCAGCGAGTGGCCGATCTCCAGGTCTTCGAAATGGCGGCGGAAGGGATGCAGCTCGCTTTCCTTGACCGCGCCGCCGCGCACGTACTCGCCCGTCACCGCGGTCAGCATGGTCGGCGAGCCCTGCACCGCGGCGCGCTGCAGGAAGTGTTTCACCGCACGGATGCCGCCCAGCTCCTCGCCGCCGCCGGCGCGGCCCGGACCGCCATGCTTCAGTTGCGGCAAGGGCGAGCCGTGGCCGGTGGAATCCACGGCCGCTTCGCGCTCCAGGATGTGCACGCGGCCGTGCGTGCTTGCTGCAATCGGCACCGCGTAGGCGGCAAGCGCCGGGTCGCGCGTCACCAGCGTGGTGACCAGGCTGCCGCGGCCACGCGCGGCCAGCTCGAGCGCTTCGTCGAGATCGCGGTAGGTCATCATGGTGCTGACCGGACCGAAGGCTTCGATGTCGTGCACGGCGTCGTTGACCATTGCATTGCGGCACAGGATCAGCGTGGGCGCGAAAAAGGCGCCGCTGGCGCAGTTCTCGCCCACCGGATGGAAACCGTCACGGGCGCTGAACAGGACTTCATTACCGCGCGCCAGCATCTCGACGCGTTCGCTGACGTCACGCTGCTGGTCCATCGAGGCCAGCGCGCCCATGCGTACGCCCTCGACCTTCGGGTTGCCGACCACGATCCTGGCCAGGCGCTCGCGCAGGCGCGTCCCCAGTGCATCGACGTGCTGCTCGGGCACGATGACGCGCCGGATCGCCGTGCACTTCTGGCCGGCCTTGCCGGTCATTTCGCGCGCGACTTCCTTGACGAACAAGTCGAACTCGGGGTCGTCCGGCCCGATGTCCGGCGCCAGGATGGCGGCGTTGAGCGAATCCGCTTCCGCCGTGAAGGGGACGCCCTGGCGCAGCAGATTGGCGTTGCTGCGCAGCTTGACGGCGGTGTCTGCCGAGCCGGTGAAGGTGACGGCGTCGAAGCCGGTCAGGCGGTCCAGCAAATCGCCGGTGCCGCCGATGACCAGCTGCAGCGCGCCTTCCGGCAGCAGCTGCGATTCCATCATCATCCTGACCACCGCGTGGGTCAGGTAGCTGGTGGCAGTGGCCGGCTTGGCGATGCAGGGCATGGCGGCCAGGAAGCTGGGCGCGAATTTTTCCAACAAGCCCCAGATCGGAAAATTGAAGGCATTGATGTGCACCGCGACGCCGCCGCGCGGCACCAGGATATGGGTGCCGGCAAAGCCGCCGCGCTTGCCCAGTGCCATTGCCGGGCCTTCGTGCAGCACGTTCGACGAGGGCAGCTCGCGCGAGCCCATGCTGGCGTAGGCGAACAGGGTACCGATGCCGCCTTCGACGTCGACCCAGCTGTCGGGCCGGGTGGCGCCGGTCAGGTGCGAGATCTCGTAGAGTTCTTCCTTGCGCTCCATCAGGTAGAGCGCCAGGGCTTTCAGCAGCTGGGCGCGTCGCTGGAAGTCCGATTGCATGAGCGTGCGCACGCCGGTCTTGCGGGCGTAATGCAGGGCTTCTTCGAAGTCGATCTTTTCCGCGTGGGTGTGGAAGATCAGGCCGTTGTCGAGGGCGCTGTGCAGTGGGGTGCTGGCTTCGGCGCCGTGCCAGCGGCCGGCGATGTGGGATTGCAGGGTGGTGGGGGTTTGCATGTTTTGTCTCCTCCCGGTTGGGATGTATCTATATTGGTTGCGTTTCGACTTCTCGTGCTTTAACTTGGGTCCCCGGCATTGCCGGAAACGACTCCCCGCGCAGGCGGGGACCCAAGTTGCACGTATGATCGACAGCTATTTTTTAGGCCGATGCGGCTCATCGAACACCAAGCGCCGCCGCCCCTCCTCCACCTCGCTGAACGCCTCCACCTCCCGCATCGTCCGCATCGAGCGCAGATTCAGATCGTGATACTGCCGCGTCCCATAACTCTTCCACGCGATCTCCTCGTCCGTCACCGCCCGCATCACGCGCGCCGGCGCGCCCAGTACCAGGCTGCGCGGCGGGATCAGCATGCCGGCCTTGACGAAGGCCGCCGCGCCAACGATGGATTCGGCACCGACGACAGCCTTGTCCATCACCACCGCATTCATCCCGACCATGGCATTGCGGCCCACGCGGCAGCCGTGCAGCACGGCGCCGTGGCCGATGTGGCCGTCGACCTCGACCACGGTGTCGTCTTCCGGGAAGCCGTGCATCACGCAAGTGTCCTGCACGTTGGCGCCCTCTTCCAGCACCAGGCGGCCGAAGTCGCCGCGCAGCGAGGCCAGCGGGCCGACGTAGCAGCGCGGGCCGACGATCACGTCGCCGATCAGCACCGCCGTCGGGTGCACATAGGCGGTCGGGTGGATCACCGGGCGCAGGCCGTCGATTTCATACACCTTGACCATGCCTTCACGCCCTCTCGATGATCAGGGCAATGCCTTGGCCGACGCCGATGCACATCGTGCACAGCGCATAGCGCCCGCCGGTGCGCTGCAGCTGGTATGCCGCGGCCGTCACCAGGCGCGCGCCGGATGCGCCCAGCGGGTGGCCGAGGGCGATCGCGCCGCCGTTCGGGTTCACGTGTTCGGCGTCGTCGGCCAGGCCGAGGTCGCGCATCACGGCCAGGCCCTGGGCGGCGAAGGCTTCGTTGAGCTCGACCACATCCATCTGCTGGATGGAGAGGCCGGTCTGCGCCAGCACCTTCTTCGTCGCCGGCGACGGGCCGAAGCCCATGATGCGCGGCGCCACACCGGCCGTGGCCATGCCGACGATGCGCGCCAGCGGCCGCAGGCCGAAGCGCTCGGCGGCGCTGCCGGATGCGATCAGGAGTGCGCAGGCGCCATCGTTCACGCCCGAGGCATTGCCGGCGGTGACGCTGCCGTCCGGCGTGACCACGCCCTTCAGTTTCGCCAGCGCTTCGATGGTGGTATCCGGACGCGGATGCTCGTCGGTGTCGAACACGCGCGAATTGCCTTTCTTGTCATGCAGCGTCACGTGCACGATCTCGTCACCGAACAGCCCGGCCGCGTGCGCCCGCGCCCAGCGCTGCTGGCTGCGCAGGGCAAACGCATCCTGGTCGGCGCGCAGCACGCCGAATTCGCGCGCCACGTTCTCGGCGGTCTCGGGCATCGAATCGATGCCGTACAGCGCCTTCATCTTCGGATTCACGAAACGCCAGCCGATGGTGGTGTCCTCGATCTTGGCGGTGCGCGAAAAAGCGCTGTCGGCCTTGCCCATCACGAAGGGCGCGCGCGTCATGCTCTCGACGCCGCCGGCGATGATCAGGTTCGCTTCGCCGGCACGGATGGCGCGCGCTGCGGTGCCCACCGCGTCCAGGCTGGAGCCGCACAGGCGGTTGATGGTGTTGCCCGGCACCTCGGGCGGCAGGCCGGCCAGCAGCCCGGCCATGTGGCCGACGTTGCGGTTGTCCTCGCCGGCCTGGTTGGCGCAGCCGTACAACAGGTCGTCGACCATGGCCCAGTCGACGCCCTTGTTGCGTTCGATGAGAGCGGCGATGGGCAGCGCCGCCAGGTCGTCGGCGCGCACACCGGCCAGCGCCCCGCCGAAGCGGCCGAAGGGCGTGCGGATGGCGTCGACGATGAATGCCTCGTTCATGGGTGTATCTCCTTTATTGTTTGGGGCGCTTGTCGAGCACGCGTCTTGCCTTGCCGGTGAGCGAACGCTCGATACCCTGGGCGGGCAGCAAATTGACGCCCGTGCTCACGCCGATATAAGTCTTGATCCGGTGCTGCAGCTCGCGTCCAAGCGCCTCGATGGCGCCCCCGTCGAGTGCGCCGTCACGCAGTTCGCAGTGCACTGCCAGGGCATCCAGGTGGCCGTCGCGCGTCACCACCAGCTGGTAGTGCGGCGCCAGCGCCGGCATGCCGAGGATGAGTTCTTCGACCTGGCTCGGGAACACGTTCACGCCGCGGATGATCAGCATGTCGTCCGAGCGGCCGTTGATGCGGCCCATGCGCCGCATCGAACGCGAGCTCGGCGGCAGCAAACGCGTCAGGTCGCGCGTGCGGTAGCGGATGATGGGCAGGGCTTCCTTGCTGAGCGAGGTGAACACCAGCTCGCCCTCTTCCCCGTCCGGCAGCACCTCGCCGGTGTCGGGGTCGATGATCTCGGGATAGAAATGGTCTTCCCAGATCACCGGGCCGTCCTTGCTCTCGATGCACTCGCTGGCCACGCCCGGCCCCATCACTTCGGACAGGCCATAGATGTCGACGGCATCGATGCCGGCCTGCTCTTCGATCTCCTTGCGCATGGCATCGGTCCAGGGTTCGGCGCCGAAGATGCCGACACGCAGCGAGGAGCGGGCCGGATCGAGTCCCTGGCGCTTGAATTCCTCGACGATGTTGAGCATATAGGACGGCGTGACCATGATGATTGAAGGCTGGAAATCCTGGATCAGCTGCACCTGCTTTTCGGTCTGCCCGCCCGACATCGGCACCACCGTGCAGCCAAGACGTTCGGCACCGTAGTGGGCGCCCAGGCCGCCGGTGAACAGGCCGTAGCCGTAGGCGATGTGGACCATGTCGCCGGGACGCCCGCCGGCGGCGCGGATCGAGCGTGCCACCACATTCGCCCAGGTATCGATGTCGCGCTGGGTGTAGCCGACCACGGTCGGCTTGCCGGTGGTGCCGCTGGAGGCGTGCACCCGCACCACCTTTTCGCGCGGCACGGCGAACATGCCGAAGGGATAGTTGTCGCGCAGGGTCTTCTTGTCGGTGAAGGGGAATTTCGCCAGGTCGGCCAGGGATTTCAGGTCATCCGGGTGCACGCCCGCCTCGTCGAAGGCGCGGCGGTAATGTGCCACATTGTCGTAGGCGTGGCGCAGGCTCCAGCGCAACCTGTCCAGTTGCAGGGCCTGCAGTTCGTCGCGGCTGGCGCGCTCGATCGCTTCCAGTTCGCCGGGTTGGGGATTGCGTTGCACCATGTCCTTCTCCTGATATCCTGTCATGCGGCGCCGGTGTCGGCAACCATGCCGCCCACCCGGTGCGATTTGCCGCGGAACAGCGCCAGCTTGCGCCCGTCCTGGTTGCTGACCACGATGTCGTAGACGCCGGTCTTGCCCGACAGCGCCTGCTCGAGCGCTTCCGCCACCAGCAAGTCACCTTCGCGTCCCGGCGCCAGGTAATCGATCGTGCAGCCGGCGCCGACGGTATTGAAATTATGCGAATTGCAGGCGAAAGCGAAGGCGCTGTCGGCCAGCATGAAGATGTAGCCGCCGTGGCAGGTGGCGTGGCCGTTCAGCATGTCGGGACGTACCCGCATCGACATGCGCGCATGGCCGGGACCGATCGCGTCCAGCGTCATGCCCAGCGCCTGGCTGGCCGGATCGCGTTCGTACATGGTCTTGCCGGCCAGTTCGGCCAGCGCCTGGGCGCTCATTTCCAAGGGTTCATGAAGCATGGAAGCGGGCTCCTTCCGGCTGCGCGTACAGCTTGCGGCGCAGCAGCGGCGACACGCGGTAGCGGTCCTCGCCATAGGTCGCGGCCAGGTTGCCCAGCACCGCGCTCACATGGGCCAGGCCGACGTCATCCAGCCAGGCCAGCGGTCCGCGCGGATAGTTCACGCCCTTCTGCATGGCAAGGTCGACGCCCTCGGCGCTGCACACGCCCTGGTTGACGGCGTCGGCGGCTTCGTTGGCCAGCATGGCGACGGTGCGCATCACGGCCATGCCGGGCACGTCGTCCAGCCGCGTGACGGCGTAGCCGGCCGCCTGGAACAGGCCGACCGCGGCCTGCCACGCGGCTTCGCCGCACTGGTCGGCGCGCGCCAGGGCGATGCGGGTTGCCTTGGCCGGATCCAGCATCAGGTCGAACAGCACGGTGTCCGGATAGTCGTCGTCGAAGGCGCGCTGGGTGGCGCTGCGGCCGTCGGTCAGGAAGATGCTGGCGCCGTGCACGTGGAAGGCCGGCGCCTCGCGCCCTTCCACGCCATCGAGCAGCCCCGGATGCGCCAGCTGGACGCCGGCGGCCGTGAGGCGGGCGTTGACCACGGCGTGCAGCGCATCGAAGGCCGGTTCGTGGTAGCTGCGCACGCGCGTCACGCGCACTGTCTGCGGCTTTTCCGCCAGCGGCTCCGTCTTCGGCCCAGTTTGCAAATGAGTGCGCGAGCTGTCTTCGCCGTAGCGGTAGAAGCCGCGCCCGGACTTGCGGCCGAGGAAGCCGGCATTCACCAGCTCTTGCTGCAGCACCGAGGGGGTGAAGCGCGGATCGCCGAAATAGGCCTGGAACACCGACTGGGTGACGGAGAAATTCACGTCGTGGCCGATCAGGTCCATCAGTTCGAAGGGCCCCATGCGAAAGCCACCGGCATCGCGCATCACGGCATCCAGGGTGGCCGGATCGCCGGCCTGTTCGTTCAGCAGGCGCAGCGCCTCGGCGTAGAAGGGACGCGCCACGCGGTTGACGATGAAGCCCGGCGTGGATCTGGCGTGCACCGGCTCCTTGCCCCAGCTGGCCGCGGTGGCGGCGACGGTATCGGCGACATGGCGGTCGGTGGCGACCCCGCTGATGACTTCCACCAGCGCCATCAAGGGCACCGGATTGAAGAAGTGCATGCCGACCAGGCGCTCGGGCCGCGCCAGCGGCGCCGCGATCGCGGTCACCGAGATCGACGAGGTATTCGTGGCCAGGATGCAGCCCTCGCCGACGATGCCTTCCAGCTCCTTGAACAGGGTGTGCTTCACGTCCAGGTTCTCGACCACGGCCTCGACCACCAGCGCGGCATCGTGAAAATCCTGCAGTGCGGCGGCCGGCTGCAGGCGCGCGCGCGCCAGTTCGGCATCCACCGCGGCCATGCGTCCCTTGTCGACCAGCTTGCCGAACACAGCGCCGATGTCGGCGATCGCCTTGGCGACCGCGTCCGGACGGGTGTCGAACAGGCGCACCGTGTGCCCGGCCGCAGCCGCGACCTGGGCGATGCCGGCTCCCATGGCGCCGCTGCCGACCACGCCGACGATGGCGCTTCTTTCCAATGCCTGCATGCTCACTCTCCCTTGAAGGCCGGCTGGCGTTTCTCGATGAAGGCGGACACACCCTCGCGGTAGTCGTGGCTGTAACCCAGCTCGCGCATCATCGACGCTTCCAGCGCCAGCTGCTGCTCGAGCGTGTTGGTCGAGCTGGCCAGCAGCGCCTTCTTGGTGTACGCCAGGCCTTTCGTGGGCGCGGCGGCGAAATGCTCGGCCATGGCCATGGCTTCCAACATCAGCGCCTCGTCGGGCACGCAGCGCCAGATCAGGCCCCATTGCTCGGCCTTCTCGGCCGGCAGGCGCTCGCCCAGCAGCGCCAGCCCCATCGCGCGCGCCGGACCGACCAGGCGTGGCAGCGCCCAGGTGCCGCCGGTGTCCGGAATCAAGCCCAGCTTGCTGAAGGCTTCGATGAAGGAAGCCGACTTGGCGGCCAGCACGATGTCGCAGGCCAGCGCCAGGTTGGCGCCGGCGCCGGCCGCCACGCCGTTGACGGCGCAGATCACCGGCATCGGCAGCGTGCGCAGGGTCAGCACCAGCGGGGCGTAGTATTTTTCGACGGATTCGCCCAGGTCCACGCCCGCGCCACCTGGCTCGACGGCGCGGTCGTTCAAGTCCTGGCCGGCACAGAAGCCGCGGCCGGCGCCGGTGAGCAGCAGCACGCGCACGGACTGGTCGGCCTGCAGCCGGTCGAGGGCGTCGCGCACTTCGCGGTGCATGGCCTGGGTGAAGCTGTTCAGGCGGTCCGGGCGGTTGAGGGTGAGGACGGCGATGCCCTGGTCGATGGTGAACTGGATGGTTTCGTAGGTCATGGTGTCTCCTTCTTGCGCGTCGGCTTTCCTGCTTAGACGCGATCGTTTTTCTTTTGTTACCGTCGCCCCTGCGTAGGCAGGGGCGACGTTTTAGCGTTAACGCTTATTGATACCGATTGATACCGATCGCAGCTCACTCCGCCACATCGAAATCGACGACAACCCGATCCGTCACCGGAAAACTCTGGCAACTCAACACGAAACCGCGCGCCACTTCGTAATCCTCGAGCGCGTAGTTGACGTCCATGTCGACCGTGCCTTCTACCACCTTGCAGCGGCAGGTCGAGCACACGCCGCCCTTGCAGGAATAGCGCATGTCGAGTCCCGCGCGCAGGCCGGCGTCGAGCAGGGATTCCTTGTCCTTGTCCATCGTGAAGCTGGCGTGGCTGCCGTCCATGATCACGGTGACTTCGGTCAGGTGGCGCGCCGCCGCGGCGTAGTGGCTGCGCTGCTCGCGCACCTCGCGCACGGCGCTGGCGGCGAACAGTTCGATGCGGATGCGCTCCTTGGGCATGCCGGCTTCCTGCAGTGCCGCCGAGACGCCGTGCATCATGTCTTCCGGGCCGCAGATGAAAGCGTAGTCGACGTCTTCCACGCGCAGCCAGCGCCCGAACAGCTGGCGGCATTTGTCCTGGGTGATGCGGCCGTTGAACAGGTCGATGTCCTGCTGCTCGCGGCTCATCACGTACACCAGGTTGAGGCGCTCCATGTAGACATCCTTGAGCTCGGCCAGCTCGTCGCGGAAGATCACCGAGGACGAGGCGCGGTTGCCGTACAGGATGGTGAAGCGGCTGTGCGGCTCGGCCAGCAGCGTGGTCTTGACGATCGACAGGATCGGCGTGATGCCGCTGCCGGCGGCAAAGGCCAGGTAGTGGCGCCGGCTGTCGGGGTCGAGCGACAGGTTGAAGCGGCCTTCGGGCGGCATCACGTCGAGCGTGACGCCGGGCCGGATGCATTCGTTGGCCCAGGTGGAAAACACGCCGCCGGCCACGCGCTTGATCGCCACCCGCAGCTGGGCGTCCTGCACTGCGGCGCAGATGGAATAGGAGCGGCGCACGTCTTCGCCGTCGATCATCGCGCGCAGGGTCAAATGCTGGCCCTGGCGGTACTGGAACACGTCTTGCAACTGCGGCGGCAGGTCGAAGGTGACGGCGATGGCGTCGCGCGTCTCGTGCTTTACCTTGGCCACGGTCAGGGGATAGAACTTGCTCATGTCAGTGACACTTGAAATAGTCGAAGGGTTCGCGGCAGTCCAGGCATTGATACAGCGCCTTGCACGGCGTGGAGCCGAACTGGCTGGTGAGGCGGGTGTGCATCGAGCCGCAATGCGGGCAGGCGACTTCCGGCGGGCGGATCGCATGGCGCTTGACGCCCTTGGCCAGCGCGCTGATGTCGATCACCTGCTGCACCGGCGGCGCGATGCCGTAGCCGCGCAGGGCTTCCTTGCCGGCTGCACTCATCCAGTCGGTGGTCCAGGCCGGCGACAAGCGGGTGGCGATGCGCACGCGCTCCACGCCCCTGGCCTGCAGAGCCGCCCGCACGTCTTCGGCGATCACCGTCATGGCCGGGCAGCCGGAATAGGTTGGCGTAATGGTCACCACGCATTCGCCGCTGTCGTTTTCATCGTCCTGGTCGATGGCGACCTCGCGCACGATGCCCAGGTCGACGACCGAGACGACCGGGATCTCCGGATCGGGGACCTCGGCCAGCCAGGCCCAGATCTGCTCGACCGATAGCTGCTCGGCCGATACTGCCGCGGCGGCCATCATCACCACGCCACGCCGGGATAGGCGCGCTGCAGGAACTGCATTTCGGCCAGGACGTAGCCCAGGCGCTCGCCGTGCCGGCCCTGCTTGCCGCCGCGCTGCATGAAGCTGTCCGGCGCCGGCATGCGCAGGGTCGCTTCCGCGAACACCTCGGCCACGTGCGCCAGCCAGGCGGCGCGCAGGGCCTCGGGATCGGGCGCGATGCCTTGCGCGAGCATGGCCTGGTCGACCTCGTCGTAGAGGAAAAATTCGCCGGTGTAGGTCCACAGCTCGTCGACCGCGGCCTGCATCCTGGCGTGACTGATGTCAGTGCCGTCGCCCAGGCGCACCACCAGGTCGCCGCTGCGGCGCAGGTGGTAAGTGACTTCCTTGATCGATTTTTCCGCGATCTCGGCAATGCGCTTGTCGCTGGCGGCAAGCAGGCCACCCATCAGGAAGTAGTGCCAGGTATCGAAGAAGAACTGGCGCACCATCACCTGGGCGTAGTCGCCGTTCGGCTGCTCGAGCAGCAGGCAGTTGCGGAAGGCGCGCACGTCGCGCAGATAGGCCAGCTGGTCTTCGTCGCGGCCTTCGCCTTCGAGCTCGCCGGCATAGGTCAGCCACATGCGGGTCTGGCCGAGCAGGTCGAGGGCGACGTTGGTCAGTGCCATGTCCTCTTCGAGCGCCGGTCCCTTGCCGCACAGCTGGGACAGCTGCTGGGACAGGATCAGGGCGTTGTCGCCCTGGCGCAGGAGGTAGTCGAACCTGGCCTGGGCCAAGGTGGACTGGGCTGGCGTGTTGGCATCCATGGTCGATTCCACTGCGGGCCTCACAGGTTTTTCACTTCTTCCGGCATCGGGAAGAAGGTCGGATGACGGTAGACCTTGCTGTTGGACGGCTCGAACAGCGCGTCCTTGTCGCCCGGGCTGGAGGCGACGATGTCGGCGGCCTTCACCACCCAGATCGACACACCTTCGTTGCGGCGCGTGTAGACGTCGCGCGCGTTGTTGACCGCCATCGCGGCATCCGGCGCGTGCAGGCTGCCCACGTGTTTATGGGCGAGGCCGTGCTGGCTGCGGATGAAGACTTCCCACAGGGGCCATTCTTTGCTCATTGTTGTCTCCGATATACCCGTCGCCCCGCCCTGACCAGGCCTTGACGCGGGCCAAGCCTGTTCGCGGACTACTCGAACACCTTGGATCCCCGCCTTCGCGGGGACGACGTTGTTTTATGTCAGGTATTGTTCTTGTTATGCGGCAGCCGATTTGGCCGCTTGTTTATCGGCATGCGCCACCAGTGCCTCGCGGAACCAGGCGCCGTCTTCCCATGCCTTGACGCGCGTGCGCAGGCGTTCGCGGTTGCACGGGCCGTTGCCCTTCAGGACCTCGTTGAACTCGGCCCAGTCGATACTGCCGAAGTCGTAGTGGCCGGTTTCCTCGTTCCACTTGAGATCGGGATCGGGTACCGTCAGGCCGAGGAATTCCGCCTGCGGCACGGTCTGGTCGACCATGCGCTGGCGCAGTTCATCGTTGGAAAAGAGCTTGATACGCCATTTGCTCGACTGCGCGCTGTTGACCGATTCGGCGTCCGACGGGCCGAACATCATCAGCGAGGGCCACCACCAGCGGTTGAGCGCGTCCTGGGCCATTGCCTTTTGCTCCGGTGAGCCCTGGGCCAGCTTCATCATGATGTCGTAGCCCTGGCGCGCGTGGAAGGACTCTTCCTTGCAGACGCGCACCATGGCACGCGCATACGGCCCGTACGAGCAGCGGCAGAGCGGGATCTGATTGATGATGGCCGAGCCGTCCACCAGCCAGCCGATGGCGCCGATGTCGGCCCAGGTCAGGGTGGGGTAGTTGAAGATGCTCGAGTACTTGGCCTTGCCGGCGTGAAGGGCGTCGAGCAGTTCATCGCGCGACACGCCCAGGGTCTCGGCGGCGCTGTACAGGTAGAGGCCGTGGCCGGCTTCGTCCTGGATCTTGGCCAGCAGGATCGCCTTGCGTTCCAGCGTGGGGGCGCGCGTGACCCAGTTCCCTTCCGGCAGCTGGCCGACGATTTCCGAGTGCGCGTGCTGGGAAATCTGGCGCACCAGGGTCTTGCGATAGGCCTCGGGCATCCAGTCCTTGGCCTCGATGCGCACGCCGGCGTCGATGCGCGCCTGGAAAGCCTGTTCTTCGGCGCTCATGTCCTCTTGTGTCTGGACTTTTTTGAGGCCGGTTTCCACCATCTGGGCATACATGAATGTCTCCCTTGTCTCCTGTTTGAATCCATAATACGATACAAAAAACACGAAGTACAAGAAAATTTTGAATCATATCGAGAAGCAATTTACATGACCCAACTGACCGGCAATGCGTGGATCGACCACTTCCTCGGCACCGATCCGCCCCGCTCCAAGTCGCTGGTAATGACCATCTTCGGCGACGCCATCGCGCCCCATGGCGCCAGCCTGTGGCTGGGCAGCCTGATCGAGCTGGTGGCGCCGATGGGGGCGACCGAGCGCCTGGTCCGCACCAGCGTGTTCCGGCTGGTGCAGGAAGGCTGGCTGGTGGCCAGCCGCGAAGGCCGCCGCAGCGCCTATGCGCTGCTGGAGGAAGCGCGGCCGCGCTTCGACCGCGCCAACCGCCGCATCTACGCGCCGCCCGGGCTGGATTGGGACGGCGGCTGGACCCTGCTGCTGGCGCCGGGCGGCAGCATCACGGCCGAGCTGCGCAACGCCGTGCGCAAGGAGCTGGAATGGGAAGGGTTCGCCATGCTGGCGCCCGGGCTGCTGGCCCACCCCGCCTTCGATGCCGACAGCCTGGCCGAGATCCTGCACCGTGTGGATGGCGCGGGCCGGATCTTCGCCTGCAGCGCGGCCGAATTGCCGGGCGTCGGCGCGCGCCCGTTGGGCGAGCTGGTGCGCGAGGGCTGGGATTTGTCGGGCGTGATGGACAGCTACCGCCGCTTTATCGCCGACTTCACGCCGCTCCACGAGCTGCTGCAGGCCGGAGAGGCGCCGGAGCCGCAGGCCGCCTTCGTGATGCGCAGCCTGCTGATCCATGCCTACCGCCGGGTACAGCTGCACGATCCGATGCTGCCGCTGGCCCTGCTGCCCCAGCCCTGGCCGGGGTCCGAAGCGTATGCGCTGGCGCAGGCGATCTACCGGCTGGTATGGGCGCCGGCGGAGGCGCACCTGATGCAGGTGCTGCGGCGCGAGGATGCCGGCGCGCCGGAGGCGGATGCTTCGTTTTATGCGCGGTTCGGGGGATTGGCATAGGGCGTCATTGCTAGCTGGTTGCGAATCCGCTCCAGCCCCAGCTCGGCATCGAGCTCCGGCCAGTACAGGCAAGACCCGCCGATGCATTGCACCATGCACAGCTGGGCCACCGTCGCGTGTTCGAACCAGGGGAACAGCGCGAACGGCAGATACAGTTCCTCGTCGCGGCAGCGCAGCCAGAAGCCGCTGCTGTCGATGCTGACGATCTCGGTTCGTGTCAGAAAAATCTTCAAGTTGTCGTCTCCTTCTTATCGGCGCCGCATAGGTGCTGCGGCTGAGCAAGGAAGGTAGCAAAAGCGTCACGGAGCAAGCTTGCGCGGGCGCAGACCTGCCGATCGTCGCCCACGAAAGGGGGTATCATGCTCGCCTCACACCCAACAACAACAGGACATACCATGTCTATCAAGATCAGCAGCCAGTTCGACGCCGGCGCCATCGAGATCGTCAGCGCCACGAGCGCCGGCGCCATCGACCTGAACATCCGCAAGGATTCGCACGCCGACATCGTCCAGTGGTTCTATTTCCGCCTGCAGGGCGCGCAGGGCGAGCCCTGCACCATCCGCCTGCTGAACGCCGGCCAGGCCGCCTACCCGAAGGGCTGGGAAGACTACAACGCGATGGCCAGCTACGATCGCGTCAACTGGTTCCGCGTGCCGACCAGCTTCGACGGCGAAGTGATGACCATCGAGCACACGCCGGGCATGGACAGCGTCTACTACGCCTACTTCGAGCCCTACTCGTGGGAACGCCACCTGGAGCTGCTCGACCGCGCCCAGATGTCCGAACACGTGCGCATGGTCGACCTCGGCTCGACCGTCGACGGCCGCGACCTCAACATGCTGGTCATCGGCGAGCCTGCTGAAAACAAGAAGAAGATCTGGGTCATCGCGCGCCAGCACCCGGGCGAAACCATGGCCGAGTGGTTCGTCGAAGGCATGCTGGACGCCCTCCTCGATCCGGCCCATCCGTTCGGCCGCCAGCTCCTCAAGGAATCGGTGTTCTACGTGGTGCCGAACATGAATCCGGACGGTTCGGTGCGCGGCAACCTGCGCACCAATGCCGCCGGCGCCAACCTGAACCGCGAATGGTACAACCCGACCATGGAACGCAGCCCGGAAGTCTTCCTGGTGCGCCAGAAGATGCACGAGACCGGCGTCGACGTCTGCCTGGACGTGCACGGCGACGAGGGCCTGCCTTATGTGTTCGTGGCCGGCAGCGATGCCCTGCCGAACTTCACGCCGGAACAGGCCGCTGCCGAGAAGGCCTTCGCCGACAACTTCATGATCGCCAGCCCGGACTTCCAGACCGAATACGGTTATGGCAAGGTGCCCTTCACCAACGAAGTGCTGACCATGGGCTCGCCCTATATCACCCACGCCTTCGGCTGCCTGTCGCTGACCCTGGAACTGCCGTTCAAGGACAATGCCAACGACCCGGATCCGCTGGTCGGCTGGGATGGCGCCCGCAGCGCCCGCCTGGGCGGCGCGGTGTTGCAGCCGCTGCTGCAGGCGATCCGTTCGCTGAAGTAAACCTATAGGAACCGAAGCGCTCCCTGCCTTGTCAAAAGCCAGGGTGAGGAGCGAACATGGAACAAAGACGGGGAAAGGTCTATCGGCCAGGCGACAGCCCGGATGCGGGCGAGGCGCCGCCAGCCGGGCTGGCGCTCGGCGACACGTGGTTCTGGCATGGCGAGCAGACCCTGCTGTACGCGCTGGCCGGGCATCCGCAGGTGGCGCCGGAGCATGCCTCAGTGCGCCTGCTTGGCTTCAATGGCGCGCGCCTGAACCAGTACATCGGCGATGGTGCCTATGCCGACGTCATCCGCACGCGCCTGAGCCCGGACTTCCATTTCAGCGAATTTTATTTGAGTGGCGCCGCCAACGACGCCCTGGAATACGGTCTGGCCCTGCACGACGATTGCAGCGGTGCCGCCGACCCGGCCGCCTGCTTTTCGCCGGAACGGCTCGACCTGCTGCTCTACCACATCGACGAAGGCCTGAACGGCATCATCCGCACCCTGCGCTGGGCCTACCGCAAGACCACCTGGCTGCAGCCGGTCTTCCTGAACGGCTACGACTACCCGATTCCCGACGGCCGCGGCTTCACCAGCGCGCACGGCGGCTGGGCCACGGCCATGATGGACGAGGCGCGGGTCGATCCCGACCTGGGGTTTCGCAAGGAAATCATGCGGCTGCTGATGGATGCCATCAACGAGCAGGTGCTGGCGGAATTCCACGCGCCGATCGAGCGTGTGTTCCACGTCGACAGCCGCGGCGTCCTGTCGGGCGACCCGGACGGCTATGCGGCGGATTGGGATAACGAGCTTTACCCGAGCAGTGCGGGCTTCGACAAGATCCTCGAACGGGCCTGGTTTCCACTGCTGAGGCCGTTCGGGATCGTGCGCTGAGCGCGCAGCCGATACTAGATACTAGATACTGATTACAGGAAGGTGAACACTTCTTCCTGCGACAGGCGCGACTTCGGCAGATTGGCATTGAAATCGCTGTCGGCGTGGTAGCCGAGGCTCAGCATCACCAGGCTCGACAGGCCCTGTGCATGGAGGCCCAGTTCGGCGTCCAGCGCAGGAACGTCGATGCCTTCCATCGGCGTGTTGTCGACGCCCAGCGCCGCGGCGGCCAGCATGGCGTTGCCCAGGGCGATGTAGACCTGCTTCTCGTACCACTGCGGCAAGTCTTTGTAGGTGTAACGGTGCAGGTTGGTGAAGTGCTGGCGGCTCTTGGCGGAATAGCCCCTGACGGTCTCGTCGGCGAAGCGGCCGTCGGCTTCTTCCTTGTCCAGGATGCGCTCCAGCTGAGCAGGCTCGGCCTCGACGCGGGTGCAAAACAGGATTACGTGCGAGGCATCACGCACCTTGGCTTCATTGAAGGCGTAACCGCCCTGCACGCCCTTGGCTAGGCGCGCCTTGCCTTCCGGGGTGCTGGCGACGATGAAGTGCCACGGCTGCGAATTGACCGACGACGGGCTGTTGCGCAGCACTTCGTAAATCTGCTGCATGATCTCTTCCGGCACGCGGCGTTCCGGGTTGTAGGCTTTGGCGCTGTAGCGCTGCTTGGCGGCGGTGACGATGTCCATGGGGCTCCTTGAAATGTGGGTGACGCTTGCGGAGGGAAAGCTCGGCAATGCGTAGCCGCACATTATTGCAGGAACCAAAATTTCGCGTGCGGACCAGCCATTTTTCGGCCGGGCCCGCAGCGTGGTGAGCTCAGCTCACGGATGCATCAGCCGGATTTGGCTGGTAAACCCATCTTTTCCAGCGTCAGCGTCTCGTCGGCGCGGCCCCAGCCGCCGTCGGCGACTTCTTCGACCAGCACCATCGAGTAAGGGCGCACGCCTTCGCCGAAGTATTCGACGAACATGGCCGTGGTGCGGTGGATGATCTCTTCCTTGCGGGCGTGATCCAGGATCCCTTCCGGGAATTTGTAGTTTGCGAATGGCATGGTGTTTCCTTGGGTTGGTAGTGGGTAAAACGGTGTAGGTCAGCGGCCGAGCGGTACCGCGCCGCCGCGTGGCAGCAAGTCGCCCAGGCCGATCCGGTGCAAAAACTCGGCACGCACGCGGTCGGCCACCGCGTTCACGACTTCGCAGCCGTCGTCGGACGGGTCGACGTGGACGCGGAAGGGACGGCGGCCGGCGGGCGCGGCGACGATGTCGACCACGGCTTGCGCCACCGCCGCCGGGTCGGCGTCCGGCGGCTCGGCCGCCGCCAGCCGGTGCATCGCTTCGTCGGCCAGGCCGCGCGTCGGCCCGCTGTCGTAGGCGGCTTGGCGCGCCGCGTCGGCCGGGGTGCCGGCGTGGGCGAAATGATTGGTGCCCTTGGTGAAGGCGCCGGGTACGAGGATGCTGGTTTCGATGCCCCAGCGCGCCAGCTCGGCGGCATAGCTCACGGCCAGCGCATCCATGGCGGCCTTGGCGGCAAAATACGGCCCCAGGAAAGGCGGCGTGCCGCCGCGGTGGCTGCTGCTGCCGACCCACAGCAGCAGGCCACGGCCCTGGGCGCGCAGCTGCGGCAGGGCTGCGCGGTTGACCCGTTGGGTGCCTAGCACATTCACGTCATACAGGTCGGCATATTGTTCCGGCGTAAAGGCTTCGGCCGCGCCAAAGACCATGTGGCCGGCGTTGTGCATCAGCACATCGATGCGTCCCTGCTCCGCCAGGACGCGCGCCACTGCGGCGTCGGCCGAGGCCTGCGACTGCACGTCCAGCTCGATGGCCTGCAGGCGCACTCCGTGTTCGCTGGCGTGGTCCGCGGCCGCTGCGGCCTGGGGCGCATTGCGGCCAGCCGTGTCGCGCATGCCGGCATACACGGTATGACCGGCCTGCGCCAGGGTGCGCGCGCTCATGGCGCCGAAGCCGCTGGAAGCGCCGGTAATGAGGATGATCTGGTTCATGCCATCCTCACGCATAGCCGCCGTTGACTCGCAGGACCTGCGCATTCACCCAGGCGCCATCCGGGCCGGCCAGGAAGGCCACCGCCGCCGCGATCTCCTCGGGCACACCGATGCGTTCCAGCGGCGCCAGCCTGGCGATGTGCGCCACCTGCGCTTCCGATTTGCCATTCAAGAACAGCTCGGTGCCCACCGGCCCCGGTGCGATGGCGTTCACGGTGATGCCGCGCCCGCGCAACTCGTTGGCCAGCACGTGCACCAGGCCTTCGGTGCCGGCCTTGCTGGCGATGTAGGGACCGTAGCCCGGGAAAGACTTGGCGATCACGCTGGTGGACAACGCGATGATGCGCCCGCCTTCGCGCAGGCGCTGGGCGGCATGCGCCAGCACCAGGAAGCTGCCGCGCAAATTGGTGGCGATGACGCGGTCGAAGTCATCCAGCTTGTCCGGGGTGATATTTGCCATCGGCATCACACCGGCGCTGTTGACCACGACGTCGATGCGGCCGAAGGCCGCCACCGCGCCGTCGAACAGGCGCGCTACCGCATCCGCATCGGCGACATCGGCCTGGATCGCGACCGCCTTGCGCCCCAGGCCTTCGATGGCGGCCACGGTCTCCTCCGCCTTGGCCGTATTGCCGGCGTAATTGACGACGATGTCGAAGCCGTCGCCGGCCAGGCGCAAGGCAATGGCGTGTCCGATACCGCGCGAGGCGCCGGTGACGAGGGCGATGCCCTTGGATTCCTTGTTCATGCTGTCCTCCTGCTGGTTGAGTGAAATGGTGTGAAGCCATTTTCATCGTTTCGGCAGAAGAGATAAACTAGGTAAATTGAACATCACTATTCAAAGGTAATCAACAATATGGACAGGCTGGACACCCTTCAGCTGTTTACCCGCATCGTCGAGCAGAACAGTTTCACCCGCGCCGCCGACCTTCTCGGCATACCGCGCGCGACGGCCACCCACGCCATCAAGGAACTGGAGGCGCGGCTCGGCACCCGGCTGCTGGAACGCACCACGCGCCACGTCCGGCCCACGCTGGATGGCCAGGCGTATTACGAGCGCTGCGTGCAGGTGCTGAGCGACCTGGACGATGCCGAAGCCGTGTTCCGCCATGGCCGGGCCAGTCCGCGCGGCGTGCTGCGGGTCGACATGTCCGGTACCCATGCGGCGCGCGTGGTGCTGCCGCGCATCGGCGAATTTCACGCGCTGTATCCAGACATCGCGCTGGTGATCAGCAGCGGCGACCGCCTGGTCGACCTGGTGCGCGAAGGCGTCGATTGCGTGATCCGGGGCGGCGCACCGCGCGACCTCAACCTGGTGGCGCGGCGCCTGGCGCAAATGCCGCAAGTGGTCTGCGCCAGCCCGGCTTACCTGGCCGAATTCGGGGTGCCCCGGCATCCGGACGCGCTGAGCTCGCACCGCGCGGTGCGCTTCTTCAGCAGCAACGGCAGTGTGGATTACCCTTTCGAGCTGGTGGTGGATGGTACGCTGCGCAGCTTCCCGGCCCAGGGCTGGCTGTCGGTCAACGATGCCGAGAATTACGGACTGGGGGCGCTGCACGGCTATGGCCTGATCCAGTTGCCGCGCTTTCACGTCGAGCAGGACTTGCGCGAAGGCCGCCTGGTCGAAGTACTGGGCGACTGGCCGAGCCCGGACATGCCCCTGTCCGCCCTGTATCCCCAGCGGCGCCAGCTATCGCCCCGCGTGCGCGTCTTCGTCGACTGGATCGCCGGTCTCTACCAGGAGCGCTTCGGCCCGCTGCCCGCGTTGCGACCGGCCTTGCGGCCGGCATAAAAAAAGGCAGCTTGCGCTGCCTTCTTGTCGCGTCAACGTCGGCCGGGAATCAGTTACCCGCCACCACCATCTTCTCGATCAGGATGGAACCGGTCGTCTTGTTACCGCGCGTCAGCACGTCATTGCCGATGCCGACGATCTGCTGGAACATTTCCTTCATGTTGCCCGCGATCGTGATCTCTTCCACCGGGTACTGGATCACGCCGTTCTCGACCCAGTAGCCCGAGGCGCCGCGCGAGTAATCGCCGGTGACGTAGTTGGTGCCCTGCCCCATCAGTTCGGTGACCAGCAGGCCGGTGCCCATCTTGCGCAGCATGCCTTCGAAATCGTCGGCCCGCTTGGTTTGCTTCGACGTCATTTCCAGGTTGTGCGAGCCGCCGGCATTGCCGGTGGTTTGCATGCCCAGCTTGCGCGCCGTATAAGTGGACAGGAAATAGCCCTGCAGTACGCCGTCGCTGACGACCTTGCGCGTCTGGGTCTTGACGCCTTCTTCGTCGAAGGGCGAGGAACCGACGCCGCCGATGACGTGCGGGTCTTCGACGATCTGGATGTGCGAAGGGAAGATCGACTGGCCCAGCGAATCCAGCAGGAAGGTCGACTTGCGGTACAGCGCGCCACCCGAAGTTGCCTGGACGAACGCACCGACCAGGCCGGCGGCCAGTGGCGCTTCGAACAGTACCGGGCAGGTGCGGGTATCGAGCTTGCGTGCGTTCAGGCGCGCGAGGGCGCGTTCGGCGGCATAGCGGCCGACTTTTTCCGGATCGCCCAGCTTCTTGGGATCGCGCGCCGAGGTGTACCAGTCGTCGCGCTGCATCTTGTTGCCGCGCCCGGCGATCGGGGCCACCGACAGCGTGTGGCGCGAGAACGGGTAGCCGGCGCAGAAGCCCAGGCTGTTGGCGGCGACGAAGTGCGATTGCTGGACGTAGACGCTGGCGCCTTCGCTGTTGGTGACGCGCTTGTCGACCTCGAAGGCGGCCGCTTCGCAACGCTGGGCGATCTGTACCGCTTCCTCGGCGCCGATGTCCCATGGGTAGCACAGGCGCAAATCGCGCGGGTTCATTTCCAGCTGGTCGGCATCGGGCAGGCCGGCGGCCGGGTCTTCGGCGGTGAAGCGGGCGATGTTGTACGCGGCTTCGACGGTGGCGCGCAGCGATTCCGTCGAAAAATCGGAGGTGTTGGCGTGGCCGCGGCGCTGGCCGCAATATACCGACACGCCAATGCCCTTGTCCTTGTTTTGCTCGATGGTCTCGACCTGGCCCTTGCGCACTGTCACCGACAGGCCGCTGCCCTCGCTGATCTCGACCGAGGCATTGCTGGCGCCCTGTTCCTTGGCGAATGCCAGCACGTCGCGTGCGAGCTGCTTGAGCTGATCCTGGGTGTGGGTGAAGACGGCGTCATTCATGTGCGTTTTTCGTAGCGAGCCCTAAAACAGTTATCATAGCAGCCGTTTACTGTTTTTACCGGGCGGCCGTGCGCCGCCACTCCCATATCATGCCAAATGCAAATCGCGGCGCCGTCGGCTTCCGCTCCGACGAGTTCGAACCGGAATACGATCGCCCCTCCAAGTCGGAGCTCAAACGCCAGAGCAACGAGTTGCAGAAACTCGGCGAACAACTCATCGATGCGCCGCGCGACCGCGTGAAGCGCGTGGAGATGCCGGAAGACGTCAAGGAAGCGATCCTGATGTGCCAGACCATCACCAACCACGAAGGCCGCCGCCGCCAGCTGCAATTCGTGGGCAAGAAGATGCGTACCCTGGACGAGGAAGAAGTCGCCGTCATCCAGCGCGCCATCGAGGGCTGGAAAGGCGCCTCCAAAGCCGAAACCGCGTCCCTGCACGCGCTCGAGCGCCGCCGCGACAAGCTGCTGGCCGACGACAACGCCCTGACGCCACTGCTGGAAGAATACCCGGAACTGGACGTGCAGCAGCTGCGCACCCTGATCCGCAACGCGCGCAAGGAACAGGCAGAGAACAAGCCGCCCAAAGCCTACCGCGAAATCTTCCAGATCCTGAAGGACGTGTCCAAGAAAAAAGCGGCGCCCGCAGCCGACGCGGACGACGCGCAGGAAGGCGAGGACGATGAGTCTGACGAATAAGGCGGACCAGCTGCCGGCCGACCTGGCGGGTGAGCTGATCGTTGGCCTGGTGTCGGTGTCCGACCGCGCCAGCGGCGGCGTTTACGAAGACAAGGGCATTCCCGCCTTGCAGGAATGGCTGCAGTCGGCTATCACGACGCCCTTCCGCGTCGAGACCCGCCTGATCCCCGACGACCGCGCCGGCATCGAGCAGACCCTGGCCGAGCTGGTCGACATTACGCGTTGCCACCTGGTGCTGACCACCGGCGGCACCGGTCCGGCACGGCGCGATGTCACGCCCGAGGCCACCCTCGCCATTGCGACCAAGGAGATGCCGGGCTTCGGCGAACAGATGCGCCAGATCAGCCTGCGCTTCGTGCCGACCGCGATCCTGTCGCGCCAGACCGCGGTGATCCGCGAGACCGCCGATCACGCCGCGCTGGTGATGAACCTGCCGGGTCAGCCGAAGTCGATCAAGGAAACGCTGGAAGGCTTGAAGGATGCGGACGGCGCCACCATCGTTGGCGGTATCTTCGCCGCGGTCCCGTATTGCATCGACCTGATCGGCGGGCCGTACATGGAAACCAATCCGGACGTGTGCAAGGCTTTCCGCCCCAAGTCCGCTTTGCGACCCACTAATAAAGAGTAAGGAAATCGAATGGCCGAGCTGCTGGAACACGTCACGATCGACACCGCCGACAACCCCGAGATCTCCGTCATCTGGCTGCACGGCCTGGGTGCCGACGGCAACGACTTTGTGCCGATCGTGCGCGAGCTGGATTTGTCCGGCCTGCCCGGCATCCGTTTCATCTTCCCGCATGCGCGCCAAATCCCGGTCACCGTCAACGGCGGCTATGTGATGCGCGCCTGGTACGACATCACCGGCGCGGAACTGGTGCGGCGCGAAGACGAAGGCGGCCTGCGTGCCTCCCAGCTCGAAGTCGAAGCCTTCATCGCGCGCGAAAAGGCACGCGGGATACCGGCCTCGCGCATCGTGCTGGCCGGCTTCTCGCAGGGCTGCGCGATGACCATCCAGGCCGGCCTGCGCCACCCGGAAAAGCTGGCCGGCATGCTGTGCCTGTCCGGCTACGTGCCGCTGGCCGACAAGCTGGCAGCGGAACGCAGCGAGGCCGCCCTGGCCACGCCGATCTTCATGGCGCACGGCCGCCACGACAACGTGGTGCCCTTCAGCCGCGCCGAGATGTCGCGCGACGCCCTCCTGGCGCTGGGTTGCAGGGTCGAGTGGCACGAGTATGCGATGCAGCACTCGGTGTGCCTCGAAGAAGTCCAGGCCATCTCGGCCTGGTTGAAAAAAGTACTGGCTGATTAGTAGATGAAGGAGGGCCGCATCATGGCCAAGAAAGAAGAGCTCGACGAAGAAACGATGGCGCTGATTAACTGGTGCATCGAAGTCGAAAAACACCTGGTCGCCGGCGGCGCCACGCTGCAGCAGGCCCAGGACCACATCGAGGAACAGGTCGAGTGGTTCACCGACATGTTCTACGATGACTTGACGCCGGAACAGGCGGCCAAGGAAGCGCTGGCGTAAGCACGGCATAAAACGGGGGGCCGCCAGCGCCCCCCGGCCCGATGGGCTACCATGTTCGGACATTCTCAACCATTGTCCAAGGAGCATGTGTGACCCAATCCGCAATCGACGTCCTGTTTCAACCGGCCCATATCAAGGGGCTCGAACTCAAGAACCGCATCGTGATGGCCCCGATGACGCGCAACTTCGCGCCGAACGGCGTGCCCGATGCCGCCATCACTGAATACTACCGCCGCCGCGCCGCCGCCGACGTCGGCCTGATCCTGTCGGAAGGCACGACCATCGCCCGCCCGGCCTCGAAGAACCTGCCGCGCATTCCCGATTTCCACGGCGCCGCGCTGGACGGCTGGAAGCAGGTCATCGACGCCGTGCACGGCGCCGGCGGCAAGATGGGCCCGCAGATCTGGCACGTCGGCGCCGTCCCTGGTCCCGGCACCGACTGGACGCCGGCGGGCGAACCCGAAGGCCCGTCCGGCCTGGGCTCCCCCGGCCAGCCTTTCGGCGCCACCATGAGCGACGAAGACATCGCCGACACCATCGCCGCCTTCGCTGCGGCCGCCGCGGATGCCAAGGCCCTAGGCTTCGACACCTTCGAGATCCACGGCGCCCACGGCTACCTGATCGACCAGTTCTTCTGGCACGGCACCAACGAACGCAGCGACCGCTGGGGCGGCGCCACGCTCGCCGAGCGCAGCCGCCTGGCCGCCGAAGTCCTGAAGGCGATGCGCGCCGCGGTCGGCCCCGATTTCCCGATCATCCTGCGCCTGAGCCAGTGGAAGCAGCAGGACTACAAGGCACGCCTGGCCAACACGCCGGACGAGATGACGCAATGGCTGCTGCCGCTGGTGGAAGCCGGCGCCGACGTCCTGCACTGCTCGCAGCGCCGTTTCTGGGAAGCGGAATTCCCGGAACTCGACGGCCAGGATGGCCTGAACTTTGCCGGCTGGGCCAAGAAGCTGACCGGCGCCGCCACCATCAGCGTCGGCTCCGTGGGCCTGGACGGCGAATTCCTGGCCTCCTTCTCCGGCAAGGGCGCGCAGACCGCCAGCCTGGATAAACTGGTGGCGCGCATGGAGCGCGAGGAGTTCGACCTGATCGCGGTCGGCCGGGCACTCCTTTCGGATGCGCAGTGGGCCAGCAAGGTCAAGGCCGGCGACCAGGGGGGGTTGAAGGCCTTCGAGGCCAAGGCGCTGGCGACGCTGGATTAAGGTTTTCCGGGCGCCGGTCGGCATGTGGGTGAATGGGCCGCGGCCCATTCCGCAGCCGTCCTGACGGCGGCGTCGACCGGCGCGCCCTTCTCGGCCGGATGCATGGCCGGGATGCCGCCGTGGTAGACCGGCCCGTCGCCCTGTGCATAACGCATCTCGGTCAACACCAGTTGCGATCCGTCGGCCAGGGGATAGGTCCTGTTCCCCGTCGACTGGCCGTAGGAAGTCTGGCCGAAGGTCTGGACCCGGCTTTCCCCCAGCAGCGCCACCAGCAGCATTTCGCCGGCGCTGGCGGTGCGGCTGCCGACCACCACCGCCAAAGGCCCATCGGCATACGGCGCCAGCGGATTGCTGCGGCTGGCGGCGCCGGTCCGCGCCATACCCTCGAGCTGGGTACGATCGACGAAGGCGATGCGCTTGCCGTCGCGGTCGACGAATCGCGCCGTGTTAGCCGTGCCGAACAGCGGGTACATCGCGATGAAGGGCGGCCAGGCGTTCCCGCCGATCTGTTGGCTGAGGTCGACCACCAATGCGCAGGCGCCCTTGATGTCGGGATTGGCGTCAGCCTCGTCGTAGAAACGCTTCACGTTCTCGTCGAACATCTCCTGTCCACCGACGTTCGGCGGCGGCGTCCAGCGCAATACCAGGCCTCGGCTGGTACTCACCAGTTGAAAGGCGGATGGGAGCCTTTTGTTATTCGCCGTGTTTGCAGTCTGCATCTGCCGTTGCTGCACGGGGGCGAACAGCAGGGAATGGCCATCCGCATCCAGGGTCGCCAGCAGCTTCCTGATGCGATCGTGCACCTGCGCGCGGTCCACCTGCTCCGGCGCATTCAAGAGCAGCAGCTGCAGCTGCGCCTTGGCCTGCTCGTATTCCATGCGGTCGCGCGGATACACACCCTTGCTGTCGACCAGCGCAATCGTCTGGCCGATGACTTCGCGTGCCAGCGGCAGCGGCATGGGATCCCCCGGCAGGTCCGCCGCAGCCGACGACAGGGCCAGTGCAACGAACACGGTGCCGACCGCAACGGCCAATATCTTCTGCATCATCCGCTCCTCCATGATCAAAGGAGCAGTGTCGCAAAAACCGCGGCTTGAAAATGCGTGCTTTGTCACGCCACTGACGCGGCTAATCCGGCAGCGGCCCCGCATCGGAAGCCGGCGCCGCCGTCTGCGCGGTATTCATCACCATCGCCAGGAAAGTGTAATAACCGTTTACACCCATCAGGTCGACCACGCCCTGCTCGCCGAACAGCGCCAGCGCATCGGCATACACGCGGTCCGACACGCGCTTGGTGCGGTGCAGTTCGGTGCAGAAGTCGTAGACCACCCCTTCGTCGACCAGCATCGCCTGCGGCCGCTCGCGGCGGGCGATGGCGTCGATGACGTCGGGCGGCACGCCGACCTGGCGCGCGATCGGCGCGTGGATCGCCCACTCCACCTGCTGGTTCCACTCGCGCGCCGTCACCAGGATCGCCAGTTCCGACAGGCGCACGCCGATGGCGCTGCGGTAGCGCAGGTATTCGCCCAGGCGCTGCGCATAGCCCATCAATTCCGGGCTCCTGAGCAGGGGCACGAAGGGGCCGTAGAGGGCGCCGCGCGGGCCGTTGACGATGTCATGGGCGGCGGCGCGCTGGGCGTCGGTCCAGTCTTCGGGCGGGATGGGACGCAGGCGGTCGCTGGGTGGAGGCGTCATGACGACAATATTTGCATGCCTACCGGCAAAAATCAAAAGAAAACGGGCTGTTCGCGTTTATTGTCAATCGACAACTTTTGGAGACGCCCCATGAGCCACATCCTGCACCGCAGCCTGCGCCAGACCCCGCCCCTGGCCGTCGGCGGCGAAGGCATCACCCTGCGCGACAGCCAGGGCAAGACCTATCTCGATGCCAGTGGCGGCGCGGCGGTGTCTTCGCTCGGCCATGGCCACCCGGACATCATCGCCGCCATGCACCGCCAGATCGACCGCTGCGCCTATGCGCACACGTCCTTCTTCACCACCGAGGTGGCGGAACAGCTGGCCGACCGCCTGGTGGCGCGCGCGCCGGCCGGCATCGGCGGGGTCTACCTGGTGTCGGGCGGCTCCGAGGCGATGGAGACGGCATTGAAACTGGCGCGCCAGTATTTTGTCGAGGCCGGCGAGCTGAAACGTTCGCTGTTCATCGCACGCCGCCAGAGCTATCACGGCAACACCCTCGGCGCGCTGGCGGTGGGCGGCAACGAATGGCGCCGCAAGCCCTTCGCGCCCCTGCTGATGGATGTGCCGCGGGTGTCGCCCTGCTACGAATACCGCGGCCGCGAAGACGGCCAGGCCCAGGACCAGTACACCGAAATGCTGCTGGACGAACTGGAAGCGGCGATCCTGCATGCCGGCCCGGAGCGCGTGATCGGCTTCTGCGCCGAGACCGTGGTGGGCGCGACCGGCGGCGCGATCCCGCCGACGCCGGGCTACTTCCGCGGCGTGCGCAAGCTGTGCGACAAGTACGGCATCCTGCTCATCGCCGACGAGGTGATGTGCGGGATGGGCCGCACCGGCACCATGTTCGCAATCGAGCAGGATGGCGTGGCGCCCGACCTGGTGGCGGTGGCCAAGGGCCTGGGCGCCGGCTATGCGCCGATCGGTGCGGTGCTGGTCAACGGCGCCATCGTCGAGCGCCTGCGCGGGGGCAGCGGCACCTTCCTGCACGGACACACCTATATCGGGCACCCGGTGGCGGCCGCCGCCGCGCTGGCGGTGCAGGAAGTGATCGAGCGCGACGATCTGCTGGTGCAGGTGCAAAAGCGCGGCGCCACGCTGCGGCGCATGCTGGGCGACGTGTTCGGCGAGCACGAACACGTCGGCGACATCCGTGGACGCGGTCTGTTCCTGGGCCTGGAGCTGGTGCGCAACCGCGCGAGCAAGGAAGCCTTCGCGCCCGAGCTGCAGCTGCACGCGGCGATCAAGCAGCAGGCAATGGCGCGCGGCTTGATGGTCTACCCGATGGGCGGGACCATCGACGGCCGCCAGGGCGATCACATCCTGCTGGCCCCACCCTTCATCGTCAGCGCGGCGGAGTTGTCGGAGATCGTGGCGCGCTTGCGCGAGGCGGTGGATGCGGGGGTGATGGCGGTGTTGTAGGGTGGGCTCCCCGAGCCCACGAAGCGCCGGCATCACGCAAACGCATGGTGGGCACAGGGTGCCCACCCTACGGTTCTACACCTTCGGGAACGCGACGACTTCCTGCTGCTGCTCCCCCAACCCGGCAATCCCCAGGCGCAGCGTGTCGCCCTTCTTCAGGAAGCGCTGCGGCGTGCGCCCGAGGCCCACGCCCGGCGGGGTGCCGGTGCAGATGATGTCGCCCGGTTCCAGGGTCATGAAGCGCGACAGGTAGCTGACGATCTGGGCCACCGTGAAGATCATGTTCGACGTGTTCCCGGTCTGCATGCGCTTGCCGTTCAGTTCCAGGTAGAGGTCCAGGTCCTGCACGTCGAAGATCTCGTCTTTCGTGACGAGGAAGGGACCGACCGGACCGAAGGTGTCGCAGCCCTTGCCCTTGTCCCATTGCGAACCGAGTTCGAACTGGAAGGCGCGCTCGGAGACATCGTTGACCACGCAATAGCCGGCCACGAACTTGAGCGCATCTTCTTCGCTCACGTACTGGGCGCGGGTACCGATGACGACGCCGAGTTCGACTTCCCAGTCGGTCTTCTTCGAGCCTTTCGGCAGCTGGATCGGATCGTCCGGGCCGTTCAGGCAGCTGGTCGCCTTCATGAACATGATCGGCTCGCTCGGGATCGGTGCGCCCACTTCGGCCGCGTGGTCCGAGTAGTTCATGCCGATGCCGATGAACTTGCCGGTGCCTTTCACCGGCACGCCCAGGCGCGGATTGCCGCGTACCAGCGGCAGCGTCTTCCAGTCGACCTTCGACAGCTTGCGCAGCGCCTTTTCCGACAGCGCCGCGCCCTCGATATCGTCGATCACGCCGGACAGGTCGCGCAGCCGGCCCTCCTCGTCGAACAGGCCGGGTTTTTCCTTGCCGGGCCTACCGTAACGAACCAATCTCATAATCTTCCTTCTCGTTGAGCATAGCGATGCCGCATTTTACCGGACGCCGCTGAAGGAAGACACGCAGGCAGTAACGCACCAGCCCGGGCAGTTGCAGCGCCACCAGCACGCCGAAGGCAACCCGGTAGGCGATCGCCGGGTAGTGGCCGCCGGCGTCGGCGGGCCACAGGCCCACCAGCTGGCCGAAGCCGGCCTGCACCAGGAAGGCGCCGATGAAGATCAGGAGGTTGAGGCAAGTCGCGGCGCGCCCGGTCAGTTCGCGCGGCAGGCTCTGGGCCACGATCGCGTATTCGATGCCGGTGATGGTGCCGACCAGCGTGAACAGCACCGACAGCGTCTGCAGGCTGGGTTTGTAATTGACCACGATGGCCGCCTGCACCAGTACGAACAGGGCGACGCCGATGGCTGCCACGTCGAGCGCGGCGATGCCCTTGCGCCCGGCCCACTCGGTGATCATGCCGACCGCGATGGCGCCGAAGATCACCGAGGCCATGCCCAGGTACAGCAGGTAGGCCACGGCGCCATCGGGGAAGCGCGCGACATCGGACAGCCAGCGCCCGATCCACAGGCCCTGGAGGCCGAAGAACACCGCGTGCGGGATCAGCACCAGCGAGATCGTGGTGCGGAAGGCCGGGGCGCGGTAGACGTCGAGCACCGATCTCACCGTGGGCGCCTTGGCACTGGCGGCCGCGCGGCTCTTCGGCGTGACCAGCCAGATCAGGGCGCCGGCCACCGCCGTCAGCACCGCCAGCATCATGAACAGGCCGCGCCAGTCGGTGTGGTGCAGCAGCGAACGCACCGGCATCGTGGCCGAGGCCGCGCCCAGGCCGCCCACCGCGATCAGATAGCCCTGCACCGAGGGCAGGCGCTTGGGAGAGATCCAGGTCGAAATCGCCTTCACCGCCGACATGAAGCAGCCGCCCAGGCCGCAGCCGATGACGGCGCGCGCCAGCACCAGTTGGGTGAAGCTGTGGCCGGTGGCGAACATGAAGGCGCCGCAGGCGGCCAGCAGCATCAGCAGCAGCTGCACCTTGCGCGGGCCGTAGCGGTCGAGCGCGATCCCGACCGGCAGCTGGACCAGGGCGAAGGCGAAGAAGAAGGCACTGGTGAGCAGGCCGAGCTGCCCCGGGGTGAGCGCCAGCGCCCCCACCAGCTGGGGCGCCAGCACCGCGTTCACGTTGCGCAGCAGGGAGGACAGGTAGTGCCCCAGCGCGAACGGCAGGAACACGTAGAAAAAAACCGCCACGCCGGACAGGCGTGGCGCGTTCTGGTCGGCTTCCATGGATGGAGGTCGCGCGTGTCAGGCGCGGTCAAGCCGCATCGGGCTGGCTGTCGCTGGCGCGGCGCTCGTGCTGCACCGGCGGCGCCGGCTGGATCGGGATCACGCGGCCGGCCGCGCCGTGCACAGCCGCGTCGCCGTGCTCGCCCTCCCCTTCGAAGAAGAACTTCTTGCGGCCGAAGGCGGGCTTCAGGTGATCCAGCCACGTGGCGTCCGGGTCGTATTTGGCAAAGAAAGGCTTGCGCACCCATTCCGGATTGCGCGCCTGCAGGAACTGCAGGGCGAACAGCTTTTCGCCGTTGATGGTGACCACGCCGTCGATCACGACCTTGCCCGGGAAGGCGCTCATCGAGGGGCCGCGCACGGTGCGCGACAGGCCCGACACCATGCTGTAGGCCGACTGGAAGATCTCATGGGCGCGCGCCAGCGGCAGCGCGAAGTAATCGCTCGGACCGGTGTCGCGCTCGACGAACATGTAGTACGGGATCGCGCCCAGGCGCACGCCGGTGGTCCACAGCTCGGCCCAGCTGGCCGGGTCTTCGTTGATGTGGCGGATCAAAGGCCCCTGCATGCGCAGCGTGGCGCCGGTGCCGACGATGCGCTTGACGGCTTGCTGGGCAATGCCGTTGCGCAGCTCGACCGCGTGGTTGTAATGGCCCATCAGCGCCAGGTTCTTGCCGGCCCTGACCACCTTCTCGAACAGGCGCAGCAAGTCGTCGCTGTCCTTGTCCGATACGAAGCGCTGCGGCCAGTAGGCCACCGACTTGGTGCCGATGCGGATGTTCTGGATGTGCGCCAGCTCGGGCGCCAGCAGTGGCTCGATGAACTCGGCCAGCGAACGCGTATTCATGATCATCGGATCGCCGCCGGTGAGCAGGACGTCGGTCACGTCCGGGTGGGTGGCCAGGTAGGACACCAGTTCGCCCGATTCGCGCGCATCGAACTTCATGTCGTCCATGCCGACGAACTGCGGCCAGCGGAAGCAGAAGGTGCAATACGCGTGGCAGGTCTGGCCGGCGCTGGGGAAGAACAGCACGGTTTCCTTGTACTTGTGCTGCAGGCCCTTGAGCGGCGCATCGTTCACGCGCGGCACGTTGTGGGTCATCTGGCCGGCCGGGTGCGGGTTCATGCGCATGCGGATGGCGTGCACCAGTTTTGCGATGGCGGCATTGTCCTTCTTGTACAGCACCAGATCGCGCAGCTGTTCGTATTCCGCCGCCGGCAGCATGTCGCGGTGCGGAAAGGTGAGCCGGTAGATCGGATCGTCCGGCACATTGTTCCAGTCGATCAGCTGCTCCATCACATATTCATTGGTGCGGAACGGCAGCACGTGGGACACCACCTGCACCGCTTCCTGCAATTCCGGGCTCATCCATTGCCACTGGCGGGCGTTGACGATCGACTGGCGGGTATACGGCTTGAACTTGGCGGGCGTCGCATCGGTGCTCACAGGCATTCTCCAGAGGGTGAAGGTTGACGTACGGAATCTAAATTGCCATCAGGAATCGATAGTAGGCATGGCCCGCCGGTAAAGAATTGCAATCCGTCAATTTGTAACCGTGCTGTCTCTTTAATGGTTCACGGGCAATGCGAAAGATCAGCGTTGTCTTTCAGCCCTATCCACTGGCCCACTTTGCGCCAGCGCAAACGCGCTGTAAGAGCAGGAGCGTAGAGTACTCATGCAAATAGGAAACATTTTGTCCAAGCATGTTCTCGAAAGGAATACTCATGAAACGCTCGATGCAACTCGCTGCAACCTTCGGTGCCGCAGCGCTGGCGCTGTCGCTGGCGGCGCCCGCCTTCGCCAACGAACCGTCCGAAAAAGACGCCATCGCCATGGCCGAACGCGGCGCAAGCTTGATCAAGGCCAAGGGCAAGGATGAAATGATGAAACGGATCAATGCCAAGGATCCGGATTTCGTCCAGGGCTCGCTCTACGTCGACCTGCGCGACGTCAAGACCGGCATCGTGCTGGCCCATCCCTACAATCCCTCGATCGTCGGCAAGGACCTCACTGACGTGCCCGATGCCAACGGCAAGAAGTACCGCCGCGAGATCATCGAGCTGGCTGCCGCCAAGGGCAAGGGCTGGGTCGACTACCAGTACAAGAACCCGACCACCGGCAAGATCGAGCCGAAGACCACCTACATCCTGCTGGTGGATGGCGTGGTGCTCGAGGCCGGCCTGTACAAGAAGTGATGGCGCAGGACTGCGGCGCGCATGGCCGCGGCAACACGTGATGGGCGGCGCGCGCCGCCCTTTTTATTGTCTCCGCGGGAGCGAAGCATGTTGAACAAATTACGGATCGGTCCGAAGCTGCTGCTGGCACCGGGCCTGGTGCTGGTGCTGTTGCTGATGCTGTCGGGCGCCGCCTGGTACGGCATGGTGCGCCAGAACGCATCGCTGGAAAACATGGTGCAGGTGCGCGCGGCGCGCCTGAAAAGCGTGGCCGACGTGGCCGGCGACGCCAAGTACGTGCACGCCAACGCTTACCAGCTGCTGGCCTGGGTCAACGGCAGCTTTGCCAAGGCCAGGCTGGACGGATTGACCGCCGACATCAACAACCGCCACGCGGCGGTCAAGACCGGGCTGGACGAGCTGGCGCGGGTGGCCAGCGCGGCCGAGCGCAAACCGGTGGAGGCCTCTCTGGCGGCGCTGGCGGCCTACCGCAAGGCGGTGCTGGAGACCATCGAGATGGCCCAGGTCGACCAGTCGATCGCCACCAATTCGATGCAGAAAGCCGAAAAGGATTTCGGCATCCTGAGCCAGCAGCTGGCCCAGCTGGCGATGCTGGAAAAGTCGCTGAGCGAAGAAGCCTACGCCGCCGCGCGCGCCGAATTCCACAGCCTGGGCACCAGCATGGTGGCGCTGGTGATCCTGTCGATCGCCGTCTCGCTGGCGGTGACGATGCGCCTGCGCCGCGTCATGCTGCGCGATATCGGTGCGATCTCCAGCGTGGTGCGCGAAATGGCCGAGGGCAAGCTGACCGGCAACGCCGGAAGCGACGGCCGCGACGAGATCGCCGACACCTCGCGCGCCCTCGACCAGACCATCTCGAATCTGAACACCACCCTGCGCAGCGTGCTCGGTTCGGTGCGCTCGATCGACACCGCGTCCAAGGAAATCGCCAGCGGCAACCTCGATTTGTCGACCCGCACCGAGATGCAGGCCGGCTCGCTGCAGCAGACCGCCAGCGCGATGGAAACGCTGACGGTGGCGGTCAAGGACAATGCCAGCAATGCGCGCCTGGCCACCGAACTGGCGGCGGAAGCGGCGCGCCTGGCGCAAGGCGGCGGCGTGGCGGTGCAGCGCGCGGTGGCAACCATGGAATCGATCCGCGCCAGCTCGCGCAAGATCGTCGACATCATCGGCGTCATCGACGGCATCTCCTTCCAGACCAATATCCTGGCGCTGAACGCGGCGGTGGAAGCGGCGCGCGCCGGCGAACAGGGACGCGGCTTCGCGGTCGTGGCCTCGGAAGTGCGCACCCTGGCCCAGCGCTCCGCCTCGGCCGCCAAGGAAATCAAGGCCCTGATCGCCGATTCGGTGACCATCGTCGACCACGGCAGCGCCTCGGTCAACGAAGCCGGCTCCAGCATGGGCAGCGTGGTGGCTTCGGTGCAGCAGGTGAACGACATCATCAACCGCATCAGCGTGGCCAGCAACGAGCAGGCCGAGGGTATTGCCGAGGTCAATCTGGCGGTCGGCCAGATGGACGACATGACCCAGCAGAACGCGGCCCTGGTCGAGCAGGCCGCGGCGGCGGCGGCCAGCCTGCACGAGCAGACCGTCAACCTGGCGCGCGCGGTGTCGGTGTTCGAGATCGAAGGCGAGGCGGCGATCGGGGTCGTGGCTGACGACGAGGAAGAAGACATCCAGCCGGTGCGCTCGGAACGGCGTTCGGCGCACAGCGGGATGCGCGGTGCACGGCCGGCGCTCGAGCACCGGGCGCCCGATACGCGCACCAGCCCGCGCAGGCGTGCCAACGGTTGAGCGGCAACGGTTGAGCAGCCCGGCCGGCGCGAGAACGGTCAGCGGAACGGCTTGCTGACGTAGCGCGACCCGGCCAGGCCGAAGCGCCAGGGCACGTCGACCGCCTTGGAGATACCGATGCGCGGGCCGCTGACCACCTCGATGCCCTCCGGCGCCGCCCCCACCTCGAAGGGCGGCGCGCTCAAGGAACTGCCGTTCAGCGCACGCGTCACGCCCAGTGCCTGGCACAGTTTGCCGGGTCCGGAACACAGCAGCCACTCATCGTCCGTGCCGCGCCGCTCGCGCATCGCGGCCAAGCCCTGCACCGGCTCGATCGCGCGGATCAGCACCCCGGCGCCATGGCCCTCTTCGCGGCAGACGAAGTTCAGGCACCAGTGGATGCCGTACGACCGGTAGACGTAGGCATGGGCGGGCGGACCGAACATCGCGGCATTGCGCTCGGTCGGACCGGAATAGCTGTGCGAAGCCGGGTCTTCGCCATCGTAGGCTTCGGTTTCGACGATGCGTCCGCCGACACCGTTCACCAGCACGGTCACCCCGATCAGCTGGCGGGCGACGCGGTGTGAGGGGGCAAGGAAATCGATACCGGCGAGGATGAATGGGGACATGTCGGTATCTTACAACGGTCGCGTTTGCCGGGTCGCACCGTCGATGCAGGCTGCATGGCCCCTCTGCGCACTGCCGGATTCGCCACATAATTTGACGAAACCGCCAGCAAAAGTGAAATGCCTTGCTGCAACTTTCAGCGCGCTGGTTTATAGTGATGCCCTCCGCACTTATTTCTGTGCAGCATCAATTTCCCCCCTGAGTCATGAGTACAGCATCCGCCCTGGCACGTCCCAGCGCCGCCGAGGATCCGGTCGACGCGCTGATGAAGTCGATCCGCATTCCTCCGCGCCCCAGCCTGCTGGCCGACCTGCAGCGCGAGCTGGCTTCGCCGGATCCGAGCCCGGAAACCATCGGCCGCATCGTCGCCAGCGACGTCGGCATGTCGGGGGCCCTGCTCAAGCTGGCCAATTCGGCGGTGTATGGCGGACGCAAGGCCAAGTCGATCGAGCAGGCCATCCTGTTCCTCGGCATTAACCAGGTCGCGGCCCTGATGACCGGGCTGCTGGCGCGCCAGGCGATTCCCGCCAACAGCGCGGCCCTGGCCAGCTTCTGGGACGTGTCGACCCGGCGCGCCCAGTCGATGGTGCTGCTGTCGCGCCGCCTGCGCATCGGCGAGGCCGACGTGGCCCATACCTTCGGCCTGTTCTGCGATACCGGCGTGCCGCTGCTGATGGACCGCTTCCCGGACTATGCCGCCACCTACGAAGCCGCCTCGCTGGAAGCGGAACGTCCCTTCACCGCACTGGAAGAAGAGCGCCACAACACCTCGCACGCGGCGGTCGGCTGCCTGCTGGCGCGCAACTGGGGCTTGTCGGGCGACATCGGCTGGGCCATCCTCCACCACCACGACTACAAGGTGCTGGACGACGCCGACACCAGCGCCACGGTGCGCTCGATGGTGGCGCTGTCCCTGCTGGCCGACAGTGCCATCAGCAAATACCAGGGCCATGGCGACTCGCTCGAGTGGCACAAGGGCGGCGCGCGCGCAATGGCCTACCTCGGCCTGTCGGACGAGGAAACCGCCGAGCTGCTGGATGAACTGGTGGAAGCCTTCCACAACGAGTGAGTTCTAGCCCGCGCGGATGCGCCGATGGATAAAAAAAAGGCCGGTCTCACATGGAGCCCGGCCTTTTTTACGACACCTCGGCGGCGCCGCGGTTACATCAGCAGATCAGCGACGGCGCTGCTGCGGACGCGCGCCGGTCGGTGCCGGTCCGCGGGTCTCGATATGACGGAAGGTGATGCGGCCCTTGTTCAAGTCGTAGGGCGACATCTCCAGCGTCACGCGGTCGCCGGCGATGATGCGGATGTGGTTCTTTTTCATGCGGCCCGAAGTATAGGCAACCAGCTGGTGACCGTTTTCCAGGTCGACGCGGAAACGCATCTCCGGCAGCACTTCAGTAACCTTGCCACTCATTTCGATCAGTTCTTCTTTCATCTCATGTCCTTTAACGATTTAATGCGACTCTTCCGTGGCCGGGAATGCAAAACGCAGAAACGCGAATGCCGCACCGCCTTCGGGACACGCTGCCAACGTGCAGTTCAAGAATGGGAAAAGTCGGAAACGCAGGATGCCGATTGCTGGTGGCATCTGCGAACTAGGGGATAAATCCCATATGGGGATGTTGCACTGAAAAAAAAGAGCCGGCTTGCGCATTTCGGTTGCGCTGCCTACTTCTTCTCATTCGGTACAAGTCAAGAGAGCATTCTACACGACAACAGACTTCTTCGCAGGGAAGACGCTATTTCTCAAGCCAGCAAGTCCATCTGCGTGCTTGCCGGCGCGTCCGGCGTGCCGTCGACCAGGCTGCGCCAGCGTGCCAGCTTCTGTTCGAAGCTCAGTGCCATGTGCGCCGGCGAGCTCGAGGGCAGCACGACGCTGCGGTAGCCCGCCTGTTCGAACTGGGCCGCAAACTTGCCGGAGGTCTGGCCATTGAAACCGACCGTCTCCAGCGCCGGGCACAAGTGGCGCAGGCGCGCGAAATCGTTGGCGGCCGGCTTGCGGATGGCGGCGTCGAGACTGCCCTCGCGCTCGCAGGCGGCCAGCACGTCCCACAGGCCGAAGCGGTGGGCCAGCAGGCGCGGCAGGCGTTCGGCGTAGGGCAAACCGTATAGATCTTCGCCGACCAGGGCGCCGACCAGTTTCCAGAACTGGTTGCGCGGGTGCGCATAGTACTGCTGGGCCGCGAGCGATGCGTTGCCGGGGAAGCTGCCCAGGATCAAGATGCGCGTGTCGGCGGCGATGACGGGGGCGAGGCCCCTCAGTAGCGCGGGTGAAATGTGCGAGGTGGATGGCATGGGACGATTCTAGCGGCTTGCTGACGGACGAGGCGGACGAGACCTGCCGGAGGCTCAACTAGCTGAACGATGCAATGAATAACGCCGGAAGGCTTGCCGCTAGTTGGCGCGCATTACCGGATCCGCGCGGCAGGTGCAGCGATGCTTGCGGATCCGGCGTATAGAGTACTACACCGGCTGTTTTCGTTCAGCCCGCGGCGGCAGGCTCAGATTGTCTGTAGCGCTCGACGTTTGCAGGCGTTACCAGTTCTCCGAACTCGACCGTGCGAGCACCGATGTCGTGATAGGCGCCGACCAGGGCCATCTCACCTCGTTCAATGAACTCGCGCAAATAGCTGCTGCCATCGATGATCTCGACCAACGAATTCTCGACGTTGCGCCGCGTAACCTGTTCCAGCAAGGTTTTGGCATCCGTGGGATGGGGTCCACCGCAACCGCATTGCCGAACAGCCGTCCCGATCTTGCCGGTGATTGCTCCGATGTTGTGAGCGTGTTCGTCTTTCAGCGCCAGACCGATTGCGCCACAACTCGAATGGCCTTTCACGACGATCAGCTTGGCACCCAGCTTATGGGCGATTTCGAGACTGCCAATGATCTCGCGGTTGATGACGTTGCCGGCAATACGGATCGTTAACACATCGCCGAGACCAGCATCGAAAATGATCTCTGGCGCCGTGCGCGAGTCGATGCAACTCACTACCACCGCCATTGGATGCTGGCCGGCCACCATGGCTTTCGTCTGCTGTAAATAATATTTCGTCGTCCAGCGTCCAGAACGGAACCGTTCGTTGCCATCCCGTAGTAACTGAAGCACATCGGTGGGATGCAGTGCATCGCGGGTGTCCTTGTCCAGTACTGGCTGGAATTGGACCGGATCGCTAAGCTGGTAATCGTGGCGCAAGCCGAGAACGTTCAACTGCACGTCGCGTTCTACCGCCACTTGCTGGAATTCCTCGATGGTCTCCAGCACATCCTGGTCGATGTAATCCGCATTGCTGGCATCGATGACGAGTTTCGATCCCTCAGGAATATTCCACAAGGCGTTTTTAATGGTGGCTTTGTTCAAGAACGATACCTGGTTCGGCAAGTCCATTTTGATGACCTCGCCGATATGAAGACGGTACTGTTCCATCGAATACGGCATGCGAAAATTGCTTCGCATCAGGAAGAACAGGCTGACAACAATGCCGATCAATACGCCGGTCAGCAGATCCGTCAGCACGATAGCGGCCACGGTAATCACGAATGGCAAGAATTGATCCCAACCTTTCCTGAACATGTCCTGGAACAGGGACACCTTCGCCAACTTATAGCCCGTGAAGATGAGGATGGCCGCCAGCGCCGACAGTGGAATCAAGTTCATGATCGGACCCAGTGCCAGCACGCTCGCCAACAGCAGCACGCCGTGGAAGACAGCAGATGCCTTGGTTTTGTTGCCGCTGTGGAGATTGACCGAACTGCGCACGATCACCGAGGTAAGGGGTAGTCCACCCAGCAAGCTTGCGAATACGTTGCCGGCGCCCTGCGCCACCAACTCCCGGTTGGCAGGCGTGGTCCGCTTATGCGGGTCCAGCTTGTCGATCGCCTGGACATTGAGCAGGGTTTCCAGTGATGCGACAACGGCGATCGTTATGCCGACGACCCATACGTCGGCGTTAGTGAAATGTACGGGATCAGGCAGATGCAGATAAGCCCCGAGATTATTCATATCGAGAGGCGGAATATCGACCAGTTGAGTTTCTGCAATTCGCAGGTACGGAATGAACTCGTTGAATAACAGGTTCAACATCACACCCGCAACCACGACGAACAAGGGCGCGGGCAAGACTTTTATCCGACCGAATGGAATTTTATCCCATAACAACAAGACAAGCATCGAGACCACTGAAATAAGCAATGCCCCTGGCGTGATGACATCGAACGCATTTGTCAATGTCGTCAAAGTATGGCTGCCATTTTCATCAAGTAGCGAAAAGCCGTTGTTTTTGGCAGGGTCGTGCCCAATTGCATGCGGAAGCTGCTTGAGGATCAATAGCAAACCGATTGCCGCCAGAAGCCCTTTGATGACGCTGGATGGAATGTAGTCGGCTATGAAGCCCGCGCGAAAGAGTCCCAATCCGATCTGTACGATGCCGGCAATGAGGACCGAAACCAGAAAGATGTCGAAAGCGCCCAGTTTTGTCAGGGCCGCAAGGACCACGGCAGCGAGACCGGCAGCCGGACCGCTAACACTTACTTTGGAGCCGCTGATCAACCCGACCACGATGCCGCCGATAATGCCCGAGACAATGCCGGAAAATAAGGGCGCACCGGAGGCAAGTGCAATGCCGAGACATAAAGGCAGGGCGACGAGAAATACGACAATACCTGCTGGCAAGTCGTATTTTAAATTTTTTAGGGTCATGAGGCTATAATATCTGCTATTTAAAACGGGTTGACATATTTCCCGATGCCCGTCTCGCACGATAGTGCGCAGGACTGAGGACTTGAAGTAGTAGCGCCAATAATGTTCGCACTTCTCAGGCGCAAAAAAAACGATAGCCCACTCGATATTCGAAGAAGTGCGCATTGTCGGTTACTACAATGCGCTTGCACAAGAATAGCCCGCGTAATATTCGAAACATGCGGCCACTGATATTTAATCAGCGATTTCTGATAATCTGATCCATGGCCGCACTAGATTTTTTCGAATATTAATTGTGAAGCAATGCAAGAACCTCCGTGCGGCATCGGCCCAGCCCAGCGGCGCGCCTTCCTCAACCCTGGGTATAGGGGCTTGGCGCGATGTAGACCCGTACGTCAGGTAACTCGACATCTTTCGGCGCGATCACCGAGAGCGGCACTGAGCTGTCGTTCGGCCAAGCGTTGAACGCAAAGGTGAAGCGCTTGCCATTGACCTCGAAAAGCACGACTTCGCCGTTGGTGACGTTGACGTGGCGGGTCTTTTCATGGATGACGACTTTGCGGTGGGCGGCGGTGTCGTGCTTGACAAGGTGGCCGTAGTTGGCCGGCTCCTTGTGGCGCGGCGAGGCGTCGACCTTGGCGGCAAATAGCGCGGCGAAGGCGAACAGCGGGAGACAAATGCGGCGGATGGATCGGTTCACAGGAACACTCCTTCGTGGTTGGGATAACTGAAGTGTAAGGAGAGGCAGCTGACGCGCGCATTACCCGAAAATGACAATTCGATGACAGCCGGCCGACACATTTGTCATTCACCAGGCATAAAAATTCCGGCACAATGCGCCGATGAGGAAAACATGCGCATACTGATCGTCGAAGATGAGCCGAAGTCGGGTGACTACCTGTACAAGGGCCTGCGCGAGTCCGGTTTCAACGCCGATCTCGCGCGCACCGGGGTGGACGGACTGCATCTGGCGCTGGAACACGATTACGACCTGGTGATCCTTGATGTGATGCTGCCGCAGATGAATGGCTGGACGGTGCTGGCCAGGCTGCGCGAGCGCAAGGAGACGCCGGTCCTGTTCCTGACCGCACGTGACGAGATCGCCGACCGTGTTCGCGGCCTGGAATTGGGCGCCGACGACTATTTGGTGAAGCCCTACGCGTTCGCCGAACTGCTGGCGCGCGTACGCACCCTGCTGCGGCGCACGCCCGGACGCGAACCCGAGCTGCTCACGGCGGCCGATCTCGAAATCGATCTTCGCCGCCACCGCATCCTCCGCGCGGGCAAACGGGTCGACCTGACGCCAAAGGAATACGCCTTGCTGAAACTCCTCGCGCGGCGCCAGGGGGAGGTGCTGTCTCGTTCGCTGATCGCCTCCCAAGTTTGGGACATGAATTTCGACTCCGATACCAACGTCGTCGATGTCGCGATCCGCCGCCTGCGCACCAAGATCGACGATCCGCACGCGGTAAAGCTGATCCACACGGTGCGTGGCATGGGTTACCTGCTGGAAGACCGCGGCTGATGCTCAAGCCGATGTCGATCGCGCTGCGGCTTGGGCTCTTATTCGCGTGCATTGCAACCGTCGTGTTCCTGGCCGTGGGGGAATACCTGTACCAGACCCTGGCCGGCCAGATGGGAGCCCGCGACGACGCCGAACTGCTCAACAAGGCCGTGCTGATGCGCCAGTTGCTGCATACCATGCCGCAGCAGGATCGCATGTCGCCTCATATGGAGGAATTGCTGGGACGCGTCATCGGCCAGGACGGCGTCGTGTTGCAAGTCGTCACGGCGTCGGGTGGGGTGCTGGTCGGCCCGGCCCGGCCGGACCCCGGCGCCATGGCGGCGGCCGTGCCGCTCGGCCGCGACCCGGTCCTCTCCGACGTAGTCGGCCGCGAGGAAGCGGACGGCACCAAACGGGTACTCAGCGTTCTGGCCGAGGGCGATACGAGTCCACTGGTGGTGACGCTAGTGCGCATGCGCTCGGACCGGGTGGCGATCCTGCGACATTACGCGGCCGACTTGCTCGGCGCCCTGATCGTCGGCACGTGCACCGCAATAGGCCTTGGTTTCTTGGCAGTACGACGCGGCCTGCGTCCGCTGTACGGCATGATCGGCAGGGCCGATGCCATCAATGCACAGCGCCTGACGACGCGCATGCCGGTGGCTGGCCTGCCGGCGGAGCTGCGCGCGCTGTCGATCGCGTTCAACGCCATGCTGGACCGACTGGAGGATGGCGTGCAACGCCTGTCCGGTTTCGCGGCCGACCTTGCCCACGACATGCGCACGCCTGTGAACGCATTGATGATGCAGACCCAGGTCGCGCTCTCGCGCGAGCGCACCGGCGAGGAGTACCAGGCGCTGTTGGACTCCAACCTTGAAGAATACGAACGGCTGGCACGCATGGTCGAGAATACCCTGTTCCTGGCGCGTGCCGACAACGCGCAGCTGGCCCTGCGCAGCGACGTGCTTGACGTTCGGGCCGAGCTCGAACACATCCGCGAATACTTCGAGATGCTCGCCGAAGACAAGGATATCGTGCTCGCACGCGACACGGCGCCCGGGCTGACGCTGCATGCCGATCCCGTTCTACTACGGCGCGCCGTTAACAATCTGGTCTCGAACGCGATCACGCACACGCCGCCGGGCGGCGCGATCAGCATGGCGGCATGCCGCGACGGCCGCTGGATCACCTTGTCGGTGACAAACAGCGGCGCCGGCATCGCACCCGTGCACTTGCCCCACATCTTCGACCGTTATTACAGCACCGACCAAGCCCGCGCGCATTGCGGCGCTGGATTGGGGCTGGCTATCGTGCGCGCGATCATGCAGCTGCATGGCGGCAAAGCCGAGGTCGAGAGCGTACCCGGGCAGCGCACAGTCTTCAGCCTGCGCTTCCCCTACGGTGCACACGGCTGACCGAGCGCTGCGACTCAGGCGCTGCAGCTCAGGCTTTGCGGCGGCGTGCGAAGCCGAGGCCGGCGAGGCCGAGGCCCAGCAGCGCCAGCGACGCTGGTTCCGGCACCGCCTTGGCGGCCGTTGCGCCGGCACTGCCGGAAACGACGGTGACGGGCGCGGTGGCCACCGGATTGCCGGCCACCGGATTGCCGGCCACCGGAGTGGTGGCCGGCATGATGCTGCCCATCACGCTGAAGCTCACGTAGTCGGCACCGCCGATGGAATTATAGGAACTCACGTCCGCGCCGTTTTGCCAAGAAATCGTCATCAGCTTGTCGGCGGAGACAGCGGCCCATTGGGTATCGGTGAGACTCAGGGTGCCGGTCAGGGTGTAATCGTAGTCCTTGACGTTCTCGGTGGTCGATACGCCGGAACCGGAGAAAGCGGTCCAGCGGGCAGCCTGATAGCCATCGATGAAAAAGTTGAAGTACTCGTCGCCGCCGCTGTAGTAATAGTGACCGTAGTCGCCCTTGGCCGTGATCGACACCGTCACCCCGGTGTACTTGGTGCCATCCAGGTTATAAGTCATGCTGAATTTTTGTGCCGTGCTGGTGATCGCGGTCGTGTTGCTGGCGATAACAGTGGCTTGAGCGCCGGTATGGAAGCAGCCGGCAGCAGCGAGGGCGAGAACGGAGATCAGTTGTTTGCGCATTTAAATTCCTAAAAGTAATTAATATTGGTGAGTACGTTTAATTTACTTAGAGCAATTTTGATGCCAGCAGGAAAAACTTGAGACGAATCAAGCCACTAGCCTGTTGCCTTACTGAATTTTCTGTATCACTGTAAGATTTTCCGACAGGAAAATATTATTCACAATCCAATAAATTTACATCGTCAATTTACTCTGCTATATGGGCGACGTATTAAAGCCTTGCAATTTGAGCAAAATGACTGATTTGACGGCTGTAAAATTTTCCGACAAAACGAAAAAAACGGCAGCCGCTCAACGCGTGCTGCCGCAAAAGGGCACATCAAATCATGGGTGAACTGTCAGCGTCAGCAGCTCAGCGGCTGGCCTGGGCCATCCCGTCCACTTGTTTGCTGGAGGCATCCCAGCCTCCGCCCAGCGCCCGGATCAGCGCCACCGTGGTAACGGCGCGGTCGCCACGCAATTGCACGGCATTGCGCTCGACCGTCGCCAGGTTGCGCTGGGCATCCAGCAATTCCAGGTAGCTGCCGCGGCCGGCGTCATACAGCTTTTGCGCCAGGTTGGCCGAGCGGCGTGCCGACACCAGCCCTTGTTCGATCTCGGCGCTCTGCCCTGCCAGGATGCGCAGTCCCGCCAGGTTGTCCTCGACCTCGGCAAAGGCCGTCAGCACGCTCTGGCGGTAGCTGCCCACCGCCTCGTCCAGCGCGGCCTCGCTGCGCACCACGTTGTTGCGGTTGCGGCCGCCGTCGATGATGGGCATCGACAGCGCGGCGCCCAGCAGCCAGGAGCGGCTGCTCCACTTGAACACGTCGCCGAAGGTGCCGGCCACGCCGCCGCCGTTGGCGCCGATGCTCAGCGCCGGGAACATGGCCGCGCGGGCCACGCCGATGCGGGCATTCGCCGCTTCCATGTTGCGCTGGGCGCTGGCGATGTCGGGCCGGCGCTCCAGCAGCATCGACGGCAGTCCGGCCGGGATCAGCGGCAGGTTGGCCGCGTCTTCCAGCGGGCTGGCCGGCGCGCTGAACACGGATGCCGGCTTGCCCAGCAAGACCGCCAGCGCGTGCTCGGACGTGGTGCGCTGGCGCTGCAGGCCGATGGCTTCGGCGCGCGCCGTCGCCAGCTCGGTGCGGGCGCGCGCCAGGTCGAACTCGCCGATGTCGCCCAGTTCGAAGCGGCGTCCGGTAATGCGCACGCTTTCCTCGCGCAGGCGCACCGTATGTTCCAGCGTGGCCAGCTCGGCATCCAGGGAGCGCAGGCGGAAGTAGGTCTGGGCCACGTCGGCCTGCAGCGACAGCAGCACCGAGCGGTAAGTCGCTTCCACCGCGCCGGCATCGCCGCGCGCCGCCGCCACGTTCGAGGACACCCGTCCGAACAGGTCGAGCTCGTAGCTGGCCGTCAGCTGCGCCGAATAGGTATTGCTGACCGGGACCGCCGCCCCCGCCGGCAGTTGGGCTTCCAGCGGCGACAAACGGCCGCGCTGGGCGTTCACGCCGACGCCGATCTGCGGGATGCGGTCGGCTTCCGCGATGCCGGCGATCGCCCTCGCCTGCTTCACGCGGGCCGCGGCCACCGTCAGGTTCTGGTTGTTGGCTGCGGCTTCCGCGACCAGCGCATCGAGCGAGGCGTCGTGGAACACGCGCCACCATTCGCCGCGCGGCTGGGCTTCGGCCGGCTGGCCGAGCTTCCAGGTGGTGCCGTCGGCAGCGGTGCGGGTCGCATCGCTGACCGGTGGCGTCTGGTTTTCCTTGAAGGCGGCCACGCTGGCAACCTGGGGCTGCTTGAAGTCGGGCGCCGCGCAGGCGCTCAGCAGCAGCGCCGCCAACAAGGGTGTGACACCCCTTGCAATCATGTTTTTCATATTAATGGTTTCCTTCCAGTGCAGGACCATGCTCGGCTGGTGCCGGCGCTGCCTTGTGCGAGGGGCGCGTAAAGCGCTTGGCCAGGGTCCGCAGCAGTACATAGAACAGGGGCGTCAGGAACAGGCCGAAGAAGGTCACGCCCAGCATGCCGGCGAACACCGCCACACCCATGGCGTGGCGCATTTCGGCGCCGGCGCCGTGCGAGAACACCAGCGGCAGCACACCCATGATGAAGGCGATCGAGGTCATCAGGATCGGACGCAGACGCAGGCGGCAGGCTTCCAGCGCGGCGGCGACGATGCTGCGGCCGTGGTGTTCCAGCTCGACCGCGAATTCCACGATCAGGATGGCGTTCTTCGAGGCCAGGCCCACCAGCACGAACAGCGCGATCTGGGTGAACACATTGTTGTCGCCACCGGTCAGCTTCACGCCGATCAGGGCGCACAGGATCGACATCGGCACGATCAGGATCACCGCCAGCGGCAGGGTCCAACTTTCGTACTGGGCGGCCAGCACCAGGAACACCAGCAGCACGCACAGCGGGAACACGAAGATCATGGTGTTACCCGACAGGATGTCCTGGTAGGTCAGGTCGGTCCACTCATACGCGATCCCCTTCGGCAGCACTTCACGGGCGATTTCTTCCATCGCGGCCTGGGCCTGGCCAGAGGACACGCCCGGGGCCGGGCCGCCGTTCATCTCGGCGGCGACGTAGTTGTTGTAGCGCTGGACGCGGTCCGGGCCGTAGGTGTCCTTGATCTTCATGATCGAGGACAGCGGGATCATCTCGCCCTTGTCGTTGCGGACCTTCAGCTGGGCGATCTGTTCGCGCTGCGAACGGAAGGGCGCGTCGGCCTGCACCCGCACCTGGTAGGTACGGCCGAACTGGTTGAAGTCGTTCACGTACAGCGAACCGAGGTTGATCTGCAAGGCCTGGTTGATCTCGGACAGCGGCACGCCCAGCTGCTTGGCTTTGATGCGGTCGACGTCGGCGAACAGCTGCGGCACGTTGATCTGGTAGCCCGAGAACACGCCGGCCAGGCGCTTGTCGCCCGCGGCCTTGGCCATGAAGGCCTGCACTGCCTTGTTCAGCTCATCGTAGCCGAGATTGCCGCGGTCTTCGATCATCATCTTGAAGCCGCCGGTGGTGCCGAGGCCGTTGACCGGCGGCGGCGGCAGCACCATCACGAAGGCGTCCTCGATGGCGGCGCCCATGCGCTTGTTGATCTCGCCGGCGATGGCTTCGGCGCTCTGGTCCTTGCCGTTGCGCTGGTCGAAGGGTTTCAGGCTGACGAAGGCGATGCCGGCGTTCGGCGCATTGGTGAAGCCGTTGATCGACAGGCCCGGGAAGGCAATCGAGGATTCCACGCCCGGGATGCCGCGTGCGACGTCCGACATCTTGCGGATCACGGCATCGGTGCGGTCGAGCGAGGCGGCGTCCGGCAGCTGGGCGAAGCCGATCAGGTAAGCCTTGTCCTGGGCCGGCACGAAGCCCGGCGGCACCGCCTTGAACATGAAGATGCCGGCGATGGCGAGCAGCGCATACACGCCGAGCGAGGCGCTCTTGCGCTTGAGGACGCCCTGCACGCCCGCTTCGTACTTGTGCGAGGAACGGTTGAAGAAGTGGTTGAAGCCCTTGAAGAAGCGGCCGAACACGACATCCATGCCGCGCGTCAGCCAGTCCTTCTTGGCGCCGTGGGGCTGCAGCAGCACTGCGGACAAAGCCGGGGCCAGGGTCAGCGACAGGAAGGCCGAGATCACCGTCGAGATGGCGATGGTCAGCGCGAACTGGCGGTAGAACTGGCCGGTCAGGCCGGACACGAAGGCGATCGGCACGAACACGGCGCACAGCACCAGGGCGATCGCGATGATCGGACCGGACACCTCTTTCATCGCCTGCACGGTGGCGTCATGTGGATTCAGGCCGTTCTCGATGTTGCGCTCGACGTTCTCCACCACCACGATGGCGTCGTCGACCACGATACCGATGGCCAGCACCAGGCCGAACAGCGACAGCGTGTTGATCGAGAAGCCGAAGGCCAGCATCACGGCAAAGGTACCGACCACCGACACCGGCACCGCCAGCAGCGGAATCACGGAAGCGCGCCAGGTCTGCAGGAACACGATCACGACCAGGGCCACCAGCACGATGGCTTCGATCAGGGTGTGGATGACGGAATCGATCGACTCGCGCACGAACTGGGTCGGGTCGTACACGATGCTGTAGGTCATCCCCTGCGGGAAGTCCTTGGACAGTTCTTCCATCTTGGCGCGCACGTCGGTCGACAGTTGCAGCGCGTTGGCGGTGGGCGACTGGAACAGCGGGATCGCCACGGCCGACTTGTTGTCCAGCAGCGAGCGCAGGGCGTAGGAGTTGGAACCCATCTCCAGGCGCGCCACGTCCTTGAGCAGCGTGGTGGCGCCGTCGGCATTGGTCTTGACGACGATGTTGCCGAATTCCTCGACGCTGGCCAGGCGGCCCTGGGTGTTCACGGTCAGCTGGAAGTCGGCGTCCTTGGACGGACCCTGGCCGACCACGCCGGCGGCAACCTGCACGTTCTGCTCGCGGATCGCGTTCACCACATCGGTGGCAGTCAGGTTGCGGCCTGCCACCTTCTGCGGGTCGAGCCAGACACGCATCGCGTAGTCGCCCGAACCGAACAGCTGGACGTCGCCCATGCCGGCAATGCGCGCCAGCTGGTCCTTGACGTTCAGGGTGGCGTAGTTGCGCAGGTACAGGTCGTCATAGCGGCCGTCCGGCGAGTTCAGGTGGACCACCATCGTGATGTTGGGCGAACTCTTGACCGTGGTAACGCCGATCTGGCGCACTTCTTCCGGCAGGCGCGGCAGCGCGCGCTGGACGCGGTTCTGCACCGCCGTCTCGGCCTGCTCGACATTCGTGCCGATTTTGAAGGTCACGGTCAGCTGCAGCGCGCCGTCCGAGGTGTTTTGCGAGGTCATGTAGAGCATGCCCTCGACGCCGATGATCTCCTGTTCGATCGGGGTGGCGACCGTCTCGGCGATGACCTTCGGATTGGCGCCCGGGTACTGGGCGCGCACCACGATCGACGGCGGCACGACTTCCGGATACTCGGAAATCGGCAGCTGGAAGATCGAGATCAGCCCGGCCACGAACACGATGACCGACAGCACCGCCGCGAAGATCGGCTTGTCGACGAAAAAGCGTGAAATATTCATTTTTGTTTTTCCTTACTTGGAGTCGAGCATGGCGACCTTGGCGCCATCCTTGGCGGGCGCGTTGGTGCTGGCCACCATCGGCACGGTTTGCGCCGTGATCGGCGCGCCCGGACGCACGCGCTGCAGGCCGTTGACGACGATCTTCTCGCCCGGCTTCAGGCCGCTGCGCACCACGCGCAAGCCATCGACCACGGGGCCCAGGGTGACGGCGCGGTACTCGGCCTTGCCATCCTTGCCGACCACGAACACAAACTTGCGGCTCTGGTCGGTGCCGACGGCGCGGTCGGTGATCAGGAGCGCATTCTTGCTGTCGCCGCCGCCGATCTGCACGCGCGCGAACAGGCCCGGCGCCATGCCGCGGTCCTTGTTCTCGAAGGTGGCGCGCATGCGCACGCTACCCGTGCGGCTGTCGAGCTGGTTGTCGACGAATTCGAGCTTGCCTTCGTGCGGGAAGCCTTCTTCGCTCACCAGGCCGACGTGCACCGCCACCGGTTTGCCATCGTGCGACTGCTTGCTGACGCGCAGATAGGTTTCCTCATCGCCGTCGAAGCTGGCATAGATGCGGTCGAGCGAGACCACCGAGGTCAGCACCGCCGAGGCATCGACCAGGTTGCCGAGGGTGATCTCGGCCTTGGACACGCGGCCGTCGATCGGCGAGGTGACCTTGGTGTACGACAGGTTCAGGCGCGCGGTCTGGGCCTGGGCTTCGGCGGCGCGGGCGCTGGCGTCCAGCTCTTTCACACCCGAGGCGCGTTCGTCGTATTCGCGCTGGGCGATCGCCTTGTCGCCCAGCAGGCGTTCGGCGCGGGCCAGTTCGATGCGCGCCAGGTCGGCCTTGGCACGCGCCGACTTGCCGGCGGCTTCGGCGCGGTCGTATTCGGCCTGGTAGGGACGCTGGTCGATCACGAACAGCACGTCGCCTTTTTTCACTTCGGCGCCCGGCTTGAAGTTGACGGCGGTGATGAAGCCCGACACGCGCGGACGGATCTCGACGCGGTCGATGGCTTCCAGGCGGCCCGAGAATTCCTGGGTTTCGGTGATCTGCTTTTCGACCACGGCGGCGGCCGAAACCGGCGGACCGCCGGCGGCAGCGGCAGCGGGAGGCGCATCGGCCTTGCCGGTGGCGTCCGAGCAGCCGGCGATGAGAATGGCGACGCCGGCGGCGCCGAGTGCCACGACCAGCGGTCGCGCCGCGGTCCTGAGTTGTTGGATCGTTTTCATGGTGCCCTCGTATGTTTTGAAAAAATTATTGATAACTTATTAAGCTTTAGGCGAAAGCAGTCCTTTCCAGGCTTTTCAGGAAAAGACAGGTCTCCGGTGCCCCGTTTGCCGGGGCACTCCTTATGTTTTATGGGGTAAAGCGCTGATCCGTGGGATCAACAACCAGCTGATATGTCGGCAGGTGGCAGGTCCTGGTCGAGTCCTGCAATGAAGTTGGCGATTTCGCTCAAGGCATGTGCCTGGCAGGCACATTCGTTACGCGCATTCGGGGCCTGCAGGCGCGTCGCGGTCATGCGCCGGACCGTGGTCGGCACCCCCGCGTTGATCAGTTTGTTGCCATAGGCTTCGGCCTCGTCGCGCAAGGGATCGTCTTCCGCGGACAGGATCAGGGCCGGGGCCAGGTTCTTCAAACGGCTCGATTGCAGCGGCGAGGCATACGGGTGGCTGCGGTCGGCCGGGTGCGGCAGATAGCCGCGGTAGGCGGCCGCGCATTCGTTGACCAGCCTGGCGGCGCCGGCGCCATTGGGCATCTCGCGCATCGAGCAGGTGGACAGTCCCGGGTCGAGCATCGGCATGATCAGGATCTGGCCGGCCAGCTGGGGGCTGCCGCGGTCGCGCGCCATCAGGCCGCAGACGGCGGCCAGGTTGGCGCCGGCCTCGATGCCGGCCACCAGCATGCGCTTGCCGGTCCAGCCGAGCTTGGTCTTGTTCTTTTTTGCCCACAGCAGCACCGCATGCGCATCCTCGACCGCCGCCGGGAACGGCTTGCTGGTCGCCAGTGTATAGGTCGACGACAACACCACCGGGTAGCCGCTGGCTTCGGCCAGGTGGCGCAGGAAGCTGTCCGGCTGGTCGAGGTCGCCATCGACGAAGCCGCCGCCATGGAAGAACACGATCAGGACGTCGCGCTTGCCGTCGACGGCGGCCTTGTACAGGCGCGCCGGCAGCGCGCCTTCGAAGCCGGCCACTTCCATCTCCTTGACGGTCAGCGTGTGCCTGGTCACGTCCATGTGTTCACCCACACCCATGTTTTCAGCCACCCCCATCAAACACCTCCGTTCGTCATCGCCGTCGACGGGCGCGACAGGTTGAACAGGGCCTGGTAACCGCGTGCCTCGGCACTGGCGGCATGCGCGTATTCGTCGGTGACGACCATGCCGCTCATGGCGGCCACGCCCAGCATCAGCGCGATGGCTGCGGCGACGCTATTCCAATGACGTTTCATGATCGGCTCCTTCGTGTTGGGTGGTGAAACGGCTGCAGAAGATATTGCAACCGTACCGACACTATAGACTTCCACTAGAATCTGATAAATAGCTCAATTGCGAATCCATTATTCAGATTCCTGAACAATCAAAAAAAGCCCGGCAGCTGGGGGCGGACGTGCGCGGAGGTACTCATGAACAAATTACAGGCGATGGAAGTGTTCGTACAGGTGGTCGACGCCGGCAGCTTCACACGCGCGGCCGAGACGCTGCAGCTGCCCAAGGCCACGGTGTCGACCCTGGTGCAGGGGCTGGAAACCGAGCTGTCGGCCAAGCTGCTGCACCGGACCACGCGCCAGGTGACCGTGACCACCGACGGCGCCGCCTACTATGAACGCTGCGTGCGCATCCTGTCCGACGTGCGCGACGCCGAGGAATCGATTTCGCGCACCCGTCTCTCGCCCAGCGGACGGCTGCGCGTGGATGTGCCCACCGGCCTGGCCAGCGAAATCCTGATCCCCGCCCTGCCCGCCTTCTTCGAGCGCTATCCCGACATCCTGATGGAGCTCGGCAGCACCGACCGCCCGGTCGACCTGATCGAGGAAGGCGTCGATTGCGCGGTGCGCGGCGGCGACCTGGTCGACGACAACCTGATCGCGCGCCGCGTCGGCGTGATCAACTTCGTCACCGCCGCCTCGCCCGGCTACCTGGCACGCCATGGCACGCCGCGCCACCCGCGCGACCTGGCAAACCACCGCTGCGTCACGTATTTCTCGGCCAAGACCGGCAAGACCTACGACTGGGATTTCCTGCGCGGCGACGAACGGATCGACATGCCGATGCCCGGCGTGATCGCCCTGAACGATTCCAACGCCTATGTGCGCGCCGGCCTGGCCGGCCTGGGCATCATCCAGATGGCCGACTACCTGATGCTGCAGCACGTCGCCACCGGCGGCATGGTGCGCGTGCTGGGCGACTGGAGCAGCGACCCGCTGCCGGTGCACGTGGTCTACCCGCAGAACCGCCACCTGTCGGCCAAGGTGCGGGTGTTCGTCGAATGGGTGTCGGAACTGTTCGCCCAGCATCCGCGCATGCAGATCGGCGCCGTGCCGCAGCTGGAGCCGGCCGAGGAAGAAGCGGTCGCGGCCTGACCCGCCGGACCATCATTGGCGGGTGTAGAATCGGCGCATAACTAGCCAGGAGACCATCATGCCCCAGCCGCGCACCATCGACGTGCTGCTCGAGCAGTACGCCGCCAGCCATCGCAACCCCACCAATGAACTGATCCACGTCGTGTGCGTGCCGGTGATCGTGTTCACGCTGCTGGGCATCCTGTGGAGCATCCACCCGGCGCTGGCGCTGCTGGCCTGCGCCGGCGCGCTGGCCTATTACTGGACCCTGTCGCGCCCCTTTGCCCTCGGCATGCTCCTGATGAGCGCCGTGATGCTGGCCCTGCTGGCCCTGATGCCGCCGATGACGGTGCTGCCGCTGTCGATCGCGGTCTTCGTCGTGGCCTGGATCGGCCAGTTCATCGGCCACAAGATCGAAGGCAAGAAGCCCTCCTTCCTGGACGACCTGCGCTTCCTGCTGGTGGGGCCGCTGTTCGTGCTGGGCTTCCTGTACCGGCGCTTGAATCTAGTCTATTAACCCGCCGTATTGACGGCGCCACAGGCCGCCTGGCCGGCGCACGCCTTCCTTGCGAAAAGAGTAAGCTGACGTCATCTGCTGGAACCAGCACGTTTGATTGGAGCACATCATGCCACGCGTCCTCACCATCGCCCCTGCCCTCGTCTTTGCCGCCGTCCTTGCCGGCTGTACCACGCCGCCCGAATCCGGCAACGTCTACAATGCCTACCAGACCATGAACGAACAATCGGTCCGCATGGGCACGGTCGAGTCCGTGCGCAACGTCACCATCGCCAACCCGGACACCGGCACCGGCACCGTCGCCGGCGCCGCCCTGGGCGGCTTGGGCGGCTCCGAGGTCGGCGGCGGCAAGGGTTCGGCGGCGGTCGGCATCCTGGGCGCGGTGGCCGGCGGCATCATCGGCAACCGCATCGAGAACAAGGCCAACAACCGCCCCGGCCTGGAGATCACGGTGCGCCTCGAGAACGGCGAGCTGCGCGCCATCACCCAGCTGGCCGACGAAGCCTTCCGCCCCGGCGAGCGGGTGCGCTTGCTGAGCAACGGCGCCAACACCCGCGTCACGCATTGATGTACTGAGGCTGCCGCCATCGTGTCGCGTGCGCGGGACGGCGCCTTAATTGATGCCCCATAGGAACTAGGAAAGCACGTATACTTTCGCGATGCCTTCCTACGTCCTCTTCACCATCGCGTCCCTGATCTGGGGTTCCACGTTCTGGGCCATCACGCTGCAACTGGGCGAAGTCCCGCCCGCGGTTTCGGTGGTCTACCGCTTCGCGCTGGCGTCCGCCACGCTGTTCGCCTGGTGCCTGCTGCGCGGCGACAAGCTGCGCCTGCCCTGGCGCGTGCAGCGCTGGACCTTGCTGCAGGGCTTCTGCACCTTCGGCGTGTCGTATGTGTGCACCTACAACGCCGAGCAATTCGTGGTCTCGGCCCTGGTGGCGGTGCTGTTCGCCCTGATGGTGTTCTGGACGCCGATCTGCGCGCGCATCGCCTTCGGCACCCCGATCCCGCAGCGCACCTGGGGCGCCGGCGCGGCCGCCATCGCCGGGGTCTCGCTGCTGTTCTGGCGCTCGATCGAAACCGCCCTGCATGACATCAGCCAGGGCGGCCAGGGCCATTTCATCCTCGGGCTGTTGCTGGGCATCGGCGCCTCGATCGCCAGCGCCGCCGGCAGCATCGTGGTCGGCAAGGTGCGCGCACAGTCGAGCAACCTGATCCTCACCACCGGCTGGTCGATGTTCTGGGGCACCTGCATGGTGGCGCTGTGGTGCCTGGCGACCGGCCAGGCCTTCGTCATTCCGCGCGCGCCGAGCTACGTGCTGGGTCTGCTGCACCTGTCGATCTTCGGCTCGGTGGTGGCCTTCATCTGCTATTTCACGCTGATCAACCGTATCGGCTCCAACAAGGCCGTCTATATCGGCGTGATCACCCCGGTGATCTCGGTGCTGCTGTCGATCAAGCTTGAACACTACCGCCCGGGTCCGGCCGAATGGCTGGGCATGGCGGTCTGCCTGGGCAGCGTCGCCTGGGCCCTGCGCGCGCCGACGGCCAAGCCGGTGCCCGCCGTCCAACTCAACAATCCACTCGAAACGCCATGAACACCGACACCACTTTCGCCATCCGCCCCGCTACGGCGGCCGACGTCCGCCACATCCATGCGATGATCACCGAGCTGGCCGTGTTCGAAAAGCTCGAACACATGGTGGTCAGCAGCGAAGCCCTGCTGCACGAAGGCCTGTTCGGTGCGCGCCCCGGCTGCGAGGCGATCGTCGCCGAGGCCGATGGCGAGGTGGTCGGCTTTGCCCTGTTCTTCCACAATTTCTCGACCTTCCTGACGCGCCGCGGCCTCTACCTGGAAGATCTGTATGTGCGCCAGGACCACCGCGGCAAGGGCTATGGCAGCCGCCTCCTCAAGCACCTGGCGCGCCTGGCGGTCGAGCGCGAATGCGGGCGTTTCGAATGGTCGGTCCTGGACTGGAATACCCCCGCCATCGAGTTCTACAAGGCCATGGGCGCCGAGATCTTGCCGGACTGGCGCATCTGCCGCGTGACCGGGGCGCCGCTGCAAGCGCTGGCCGGCAACTGAGCCCTGATTTCCGCAGAACCAAAGAAAAAACCCACGGGCTGCTGGCAGCGCCGTGGGTGAACCCATTTGTTGCAAATGGGGAGGGGAGACTTGAAGGCCCCAATATAAAGGTGCACCTACCCTGTCCGGGAACTTCCTTACAAATGCTTACCTCGGTAACAAAGAGCTGAAAACCGCCAGTGTGCCCAGACTGCGCACACTTGAGTGATCACAAATGCAATAACGCGCGCTGCATGACAATGTGCCCTCCAAGATGAGGGACTGATCATGAAAACAAGCGCCAGGCTGAGCGCCACACCAGCGAACATCACAAGAACCATCGGGATTGCCGAAAGGGTCCGCCGGGCCTGGCTGCGGCTATGGCTGCGCCACCAGCTCGATGCCTATACCCGCAGCCTGCACACCATCGCGGCCCAGCGCGAAAACGACTTCCTGGCCGAGCGCATGCTGCACCGGGAGATTTCCGCCGCCCGTTCGCGCCTGCAATCGCTCTAGGGGTCACCTTAGCGGCGCATCGTCAGCGGCGCACCCTCAGCGGCTGCGCTGGCGCGCCAGCAGGCGTTCGACCGTCTCGAAGCCGGCCTGGGTCAGCAATGCCAGCAGCGCCGCCGGAATGGCGCCGGCCAGCAGCATGTCGTTGTCGTTCAGCGCCAGCCCCGTGGTGATGCGTTCGCCGAAACCGCCGGCGCCGATGAAGGCGGCGATCGTGGCCGTGCCCACGCTCATCACGGCCGCCGTCTTGACGCCGGCCAGGACCACCGGCGCCGCCAGCGGCAGCTCGACCGTGAGCAAGGCTTGCGCCCGCGTCATGCCCAGCGCCAGCGCCGCCGTGCGCAGGCCGGCCGGCACCTGCAGCAGGCCGGTGCAGGTATTGCGCACGATCGGCAACAGCGCATAGGCGCACAGCGCCACCAGCGCCGGCACGGTGCCGATGCGGCCCAGCAGCGGGATCAGGATCGCCAGCAGGGCCAGCGAGGGCACGGTCTGCAGCATGCCGGCCAGCGCCAGCACCACCTGGCGCAAACGCGGCGCCAGCGCCGCCAGGATGCCGAGCGGGATGCCGGCCAGGCAGCCGAGCAGCACCGCCGCGCACACCAGCAGCAAGTGCTGGCGCGCCAGCGTGCCGAAACCGTTGCCGAAGGTCTTGGCGAGCAAGCCGTCGGGGGCGGGACCGTTCATGTTGACGCCGGCGTCACGGGTAGCGTGGACGGGTTTCCCGTCCACGCGTTCAACCGGCGTTTGCGCACCCGCACCCGCCGCACCCGCCGCATCGCCACAATGCTTGCCGGCCTTGGACGCGTGGACGGCCGAGCCGTCCACCCTACCGGCCGGATGGCAGGCGATCCAGTTTTTGGCGATGTCCGCGAAGGACACCCGATCCAGCTCGGCCGCCGCATTCATCGCAATCATGGCATCGGCGGAAATGCGCCCGGCCAGCCCTTCGATCGCGCCCCAGGCGGCGGGAAAGCGTCGCGGCAGGTCGAGGCGGTACAGCAGCACCGCGTCGTAGCGCGGAAAATAGTGCAGGTCGTCTTCCAGTACGCGCAAGCCGTACTGGCGGATCTTGGCGTCGGTGGAATAGATGTCGGTAACGTCGATCTGCCCCTTGGCCAGTGCCTCGTAGGCAATGCCGTGGTCCAGGCCGCGCGGCGTCTGCGGCAGCTTGTAGCGCCGCGCCAGGCCCGGCCAGCCGTCGGCGCGGCCCAGGAATTCGTGCGACAGGCCGACCTGCAGCCCTGGCCGGCGCGCAAGCTCGGACAAGCGCGCGAGTCCGGCGTCACCGCGCATCGCCAGCGCATAACCGTTCGAAAAACCGAGCGGCACCGCCACGCCCAGGCCCAGCGGCTGCAGCGCCACGCGCATTTGCTCGATGCCGGTCGGGCGCGGGTTCTTGAGGATCTCGAGGTCGATGGTGCCGAGGTATTCCGGGTAGACGTCGATGGCGCCCGAGCGCAGTGCGGCCAGCACGATGGCGGTGTTGCCCAGGCCCTGGCGGTGCTCGGCGGGGCCGGCCGCGGCGGCGGTGCGGGTCAGGATCTCGCCCAGGATATAGGACTCGGTGAAGCGCTTGGAGCCGACGCGCAGCGTGTCCTGCGCCAGCACAGGGGTCAGGAAGAGAAAACCGGTCCAGGCCAGGACCAGCATGGCAAAACGACGCATACACGCTCCATCGATGGGAGCGCTCAGCATAACCGATCGTGAAGGCCTCCCCTGCTCTGGCGTGGTCAGAGCGGCAGGCCAGGGTCCGGCAAGCGCGGCACGCCGCCCTGCACCACCAGCCGGCAAGGCCGCGCGCCCAGCGCATACGCCAGGTCGGCCGGGCGTTCCACTTCCCACAGCGCCAGGTCGGCGCGCATGCCCGGCGCCAGGCTGCCGATGTCGTCCCGGCCAAGGGCGCGCGCGGCGTGCAGGGTGCAGCCGCGCAGGGCTTCCAGCGGCGTCAGGCGAAACAGTGTGCAGGCCAGGTTCATCGACAGCAGCAAAGAGGTCAGGGGCGAGGTGCCCGGATTGCAGTCGGTGGCCACGGCCAGCGGTACCGCGGCCGCGCGCAGCGCATCCAGCGGCGGCATACGTGTTTCGCGCAGAAAGTAATAAGCACCCGGCAGCAGCACCGCCACCGTGCCGGCGCGCGCCATCGCCGCCACGCCCTCGGGCGACAGGTACTCCAGGTGGTCGGCCGACAGCCCGCCGTACTGCGCCACCAGCGCCGCCCCGCCGCCGTCCGACAGCTGCTCGGCATGCAGCTTGACCGGCAATCCGAGCCGCTGCGCCGCCGCGAACACGCGCGCAGTCTGCGCGTGGGTGAAACCGATGCGCTCGCAAAAGGCATCCACCGCATCCACCAGGCCCTCGGCCGCCAGCGCCGGCAGCATGCGTTCGCAGACTTCGTCGATGTAGTCGTCGGCGCGGCCGGCGAATTCCGGCGGCAGCGCATGCGCACCCAGGAAAGTGGTGTGCACGTTCACCGGCAGCAGGGTGCCGATGCGGCGCGCCACGCGCAGCATCTTCGCTTCGTCGGCCAGGGTGAGGCCGTAGCCGGACTTGATCTCGAGGGTGGTCACGCCTTCGGCGAGCAGGGTCCGCACCCGCCCCAGGCTCTGGCGCAGCAGCTCGTCCTCGGATGCGGCGCGGGTCGCACGCACGGTGGACAGGATGCCGCCGCCCTGCCTGGCGATGTCTTCGTAGCTGGCGCCGTTCAGGCGCGCTTCCCACTCGCCGCCGCGATTGCCGGCATGGACGATATGGGTGTGGCAGTCGACCAGGCCCGGCGTCATCCAGGCGCCGCCGCAATCGTGGACCTCTGCTGCCGGCGGCGCCTCCTCCCGCGCACCGAGCCAGGCGATGCGGCCGCCGCGCACGGCCAGGGCGGCATCCCGCAGTTCGCCATAGCCACTGTCGGCACCCGCCATCGTGGCCAGGCGCACGTTGGTGAACAGCAGGTCGGCGCGCTCGCTCGTCATAATCCGCTGGTCATCGCTCAATCATCATAATGACCGTCTTCGTTGTCCAGGTCGTCCTCGTCGTCGTAGTAATGGATGTCGACGATGAAGATGGTGCCCTGCCCGGCCTCCAGCTTCCACACCGTGCCCTGGTCGAGCAGCATGACGTCGTAGCGCACCATGGCGATGCGCTCGTCGTCGCTGCATAGCTCGAGGCTGTCGCCCTCGGCCAGGAACAGCACCGTCACCGGGGCGCGCGCGACGAAGGTCGAGGGGCCGTCCAGGCGGCGCCGGCCGAAGCTGTGGTAGCAGCGGTCGGTGCGCGTCATGGCGTTGAAATCGACGGTGGCGCCGCGATTCAGCTTGGCGCTCACGCGCGCATCGCCCTCGAAGCTGACCACCGGGTCCGCCGCCGACACCAATGCCGGTTCGCCGTCGATGTCGAGGGTCACGCCGTGGCCTTCGACCAGGGCCAGGGTACGGTCGACGCCGGGAAACACCGAAAACGGCCCATCGGCGCCGATGGTGGCCAGGCTGACGCGCCAGTCGAAGTCGGTGAAGCCGGCATCCGGCGGGAACACGGCAATTTCTGTCGTGCTGCCGCCGCCGTTCTTCCATGGCACCGGGGACAATCCTGTAAACGGAATCAGCATGGTCATTGCTTTTACCTCAGCGAGTTATCTCAGCAGAATCTATCCCGACGGAATCTTGACTGCGGCATCGAGATCGAACTGCAGTGATTAAACCCCAGGCGTCATGCTTCGCGCAACTGCTGGAGTGCGGCCTTGTAGCGGGCGGCGATCGCGTCCTGGTCCGGATGGCGCCCGCCGCGCACCACCCAGCGCCCGCCCACCAGCACGTCGCGCACCAGATTGTCGTTACCGCAGAACAAGAATCGTCCGAGCACATCGCCAGGATCGCTGCCGTCGAGATTCGGATGCCGGTTGTCCAGCACCAGCAGATCGGCGCGCCGCCCGGCCTCCAGCAGGCCCACCCGCCGCCCGGCCGCCTGGGCGCCGCCAGCCAGCGCGCCCTGCCACAGGAAGGCGCCGACATCGCGCCGGGCGCCGTCGACGGCGACGTTGCGGCTGTGGTGCGCCAGGCGCTGGCCGTACTCGAGCCAGCGCAATTCCTCGACCGGGCTCTGGGACACGTGGCTGTCGCTGCCGATGCCGAAGCGCCCGCCTGCCGCGATGTAGGGCGCCAGCGCGAACAGGCCGTCGCCCAGGTTGCCCTCGGTGGTCGGGCACAGGCCGGCGACGGCGCCGCTGCGCGCCAGGGCCGCGACCTCCCCTTCCGACAAATGGGTCGCGTGCACCAGGCACCAGCGCGCGTCGATCTGCGCCTGCTGCTGCAGCAAGTCCACGGGACGGCGGCCAGTGGCGTCCAGGCACTGGCGCACTTCCAGCATCTGTTCGGCGATGTGGATGTGCAGCGGCCGGCCGGCCGGCAGGGCCTGCGCCAGCTCGCGCAGCTGGGCGATCGAGACCGCGCGCAGCGAGTGCGGGGCGGCGCCGATTTCCAGCTGCGGACCGCGCAGGGGTTCAAGCGCCTCGACGATGCGCAGCACCAGCGCCGGGTCGCTGCGGAAGCGCCGCTGCTGCGGCTGGAGGGGCGCTTCGCCGAAGCCGGCCCAGGCATACATCACCGGCAGCAGGGTCAGCCCGATGCCGCTGGCCTGGCCGGCCGCGACGATGCGGCGCGCCGTCTCGGCCGGGTCGGCGTACAGCTCGCCGGCGGGACCGCGATGCAGATAATGGAATTCACAGACGGCGGTATAGCCGTGGCGCAGGCATTCGACGTAGAGCTGGGCCGCCACCGCCTCCATCTGGTCCGGCGTGATGCGGTTGGCGAAGCGGTACATCAGCTCGCGCCAGGTCCAGAAGCTGTCGCCGTCCGCCCCCGGATTCGATGCAGAGGCGCTCCCTGCGCGCTCGGTCAGCCCGCCCAGCGCGCGCTGGAAGGCATGCGAGTGCAGGTTGATCATCCCCGGCAGCACGACCTCCTCGCACGCCACGCCGGCCGGCGCCGGCGTGTCCGGCGTTACCGCGACCAGGTCGCCGCCGGCATCCCATTCGAGCAGCACATCGCGCCGCCAGCCGTCGGCCAGCAGCGCATGGCGGGCGAACAAGGCATTCATGCCTGCACCCAGCCCAGCGCCGTCGCCATCAGTTCCAGGAGCAGCGGCTGCACCTCGGCCGCCACCTGCGACCGGTAATCGAAGGGCGGCGCCTCATCCATGTACAGGCATTGGCACATCTCGAGCTGGACCGCATGCACGCCGTGTTGCGGCTGGCCGTAATGGCGGGTGATGTGGCCGCCCTTGAAGCGGCCGTTGAAGACGAAGGAAAAGTCTTGTTGGGCTGCGGCCACACGCATGAGGGCGCCCTGCAGCGCCGGCGCGCAGGACTTGCCGTCGGCGGTGCCGAAGTTCAGGTCCGGCAGCCGGCCCGCGAAGAAGCGCGGCACGTGCGAGGCGATCGAATGGGCGTCCCACAGCACGACCCGCCCGTGCAGCGCCAGCAGGCGATCCAGTTCGGCGCGCAGCTGCGCGTGGTAGGGCCGCCAGTAAAGGTCCAGGCGGCGCCGGACTTCGGCCTCGTCCGGCGCGCGTCCCGGCTGGTAGAGGGGCTCGCGCGCGAAGGTGTCGACCGGGCACAGGCCGGTGGTGTCCTGGCCGGGGTACAGGTTCGTGTCTTCCGGCGGGCGGTTCAGGTCGATCAGGTAGCGCGACCAGCGCGCCGCCAAGACCGAGATGCCCATGTCGGCGGCAAAATCGTACAGCCGGGCGAGGTGCCAGTCGGTGTCGCTGCGCGCCGCCGCGCTGGGGGCGAACTGCGCCGCCACCTCGTCCGGCACCTCGGTTCCCGCATGCGGTATCGACAGCAGCATCGGCACCTTGCCTTGCTTGAAGCTGAAATCCATCGTGCCCCCTTGGGGTAGTAGGTATCAATCAGGATGCAGTACGGCGAACAAGTCCTTGCAGGCGGCCGACAGCACACCTTCCATCACCATCCGGCGCGCCGCCTCGATGTCGGGCGCGAAGAAACGGTCTTCGTCGAAGGCCGGCACCTGGCGCCGCAACGCGGCGTGCACGTGCTCCAGGTGCCCGGAACTGGCCAGCGGACGGTGGAACTCGATGCCCTGGGCCGCCGCCAGCAGTTCGATGCCGACGATGACACCGGTGTTGTGCGCCATCTGGCCCAGACGGCGCGCGGCGAAGGTCGCCATGCTGACGTGGTCTTCCTGGTTGGCGGAGGTCGGCAGGCTGTCGACGCTGGCCGGATGCGCCAGCGACTTGTTTTCCGATGCCAGCGCGGCCGCCGTCACGTGGGCGATCATGAAGCCGGAATTCACGCCCGGCTCGCGCACCAGGAAAGGCGGCAGGCCGGACAGGGTGGCGTCGATCAGCAGCGCGATGCGGCGCTCGGCCAGCGCGCCGATTTCGGCAATCGCCAGGGCCAGGGTGTCGGCGGCGAAGGCGACCGGCTCGGCGTGGAAATTCCCGCCCGAGATGATGGCCGGCTGACCGTCGTCCATGAAGATCAACGGATTGTCGGTAACGGCGTTGGATTCGATCAGGAGCGTGCGTCCGGCCTGCGCGATCAGATCCATCACGGCGCCCATCACCTGCGGCTGGCAGCGCAGGCTGTAGGGATCCTGCACGCGCTCGTCGCCGACCAGGTGCGAGGCGCGGATGGCGCTGCCGGCCACCAGTTCGCGATAAATCTTGGCCGCGGCGATCTGGCCGGGCTGGCCGCGCACCGCGTGCACGCGCGCGTCGAAGGGCGCATCGCTGCCGCGCGCCGCATCCAGCGACAGCGCGCCCGACACCATGCCCGCTTCCAGCAGGCGCTCGGCCAGGAACAGGCCGTGCAGGGCCAGCGCGGTCGACACTTGGGTGCCGTTGATCAGCGCCAGGCCCTCCTTGGCCGCCAGCACCACCGGGGCGATGCCGGCCGCCGCCAGCGCTTCGCGCGCATCCATCAGGGTGCCGCGCATGCGCACCGGGCCGACGCCCAGCATGGCCAGGGTCATGTGGGCCAGCGGCGCCAGGTCGCCCGAGGCGCCGACCGAGCCCTGGCAGGGAATCGCCGGCATGATGCCGGCGTTGTACAGGGCGACCAGGGTGTCGACGATCAGCGGCCGCACGCCCGAGAAGCCGCGCGCGAGACTCCCTATCTTGGTCAGCAGGATCAGGCGCACCACGTGGTCGGGCAGCAGCTCGCCGGTGCCGACCGCGTGCGACAGGATCAGGTTCTGCTGCAGCTGTTCCAGCTGCTCGTGCGGGATGTGGCGCTTGGCCAGGATGCCGAAGCCGGTGTTGATGCCGTAGGCCGGATCGCCCTTGGCGACGATGGCCTGGACTGCGGCGGCCGAGGCGGCAATGGCCGCATGGGCTTCCGGCGCCAGCGCCAGGCTGCCGTGGGCCTGCCAGGCGTGGCGCAGGTCGGACAGCGTGAGTGCGCCGGGTTGCAGGGTCAGGTGCTGGGTTTGCTGATGCGATTCGTGGTTCATGGTGCTTGTTTGATCATGGGAAGGTTCAGGCCATGCCGCTTGGCGGTCTCGATGGCGAGTTCGTAGCCGGCGTCGGCGTGGCGCATCACGCCCGAGGCGCAATCGTTCACCAGCACCCGTGCCAGGCGTTTTTCGGCGGCCTCGCTGCCGTCGGCGACGATGACGACGCCGGCGTGCTGCGAATAGCCCATGCCGACGCCGCCGCCGTGGTGCAGCGAGACCCAGGTGGCGCCGCCCGCGGTGTTCAGCATGGCGTTCAGCAGCGGCCAGTCGGACACCGCATCGCTGCCATCAACCATGGCCTCGGTCTCGCGGTTGGGACTGGCCACCGAGCCGGTATCGAGGTGGTCGCGGCCGATCACGACCGGCGCCTTCAGCTCGCCGCTGCGCACCATGTCATTGAATGCCAGGCCGGCGACGTGGCGCTCTCCCAGCCCCAGCCAGCAGATACGCGCCGGCAGGCCCTGGAAGGCGATGCGGTCGCGCGCCATGTCGAGCCAGCGGTGCACGCGCGCATGGTGCGGGAAGAGTTCCTTGATCTTGGCATCGGTCTTGTAGATGTCCTCGGGGTCGCCGGACAGCGCCACCCAGCGGAAGGGTCCCCTGCCCTCGCAGAATTGCGGGCGGATATAGGCGGGTACGAAGCCGGGAAAATCGAAGGCGTCCGTCACGCCCTGGTCGAGCGCGACCTGGCGGATGTTGTTGCCGTAGTCGACCGCCTGCGCGCCGAGCGCCTTGAAGTCGAGGATGGCGCGCACGTGGGCCGCGCAGGACGCGGCCGCGGCCGCGGTCAGCGCCGCGTGCTGCGCCGGGTCTTGCTGGGCCGCCTCCCACTGGGCGAGCGTCCAGCCGGCCGGCAGGTAGCCGTTGACCAGGTCGTGGGCCGAGGTCTGGTCGGTGACCAGGTCGGGCACCAGGCCGCCGGCCCGGGCGCGCCGCACCAGTTCCGGCAGCACCTCGGCGGCATTGCCGAGCAGGCCGATGGACACGGCTTCGCGCTTGTCCTTGTGCATGGCGATCATGGCGAGCGCTTCGTCGATGTCGCGCGCCTGCTGGTCCAGGTAGCGGGTGCGCAGGCGGAAGTCGATGCTGCTCTGGCGGCATTCCACGATCAGGGACACCGCGCCGGCGAAGCTGGCCGCCAGCGGCTGGGCGCCGCCCATGCCGCCCAGGCCGGCGCTCAGGACCCAGCGCCCGGCCAGGTCGCCGCCGAAATGCTGGCGCCCGGCCTCGGCAAAGGTTTCGTAGGTGCCCTGCACGATGCCCTGGGTGCCGATGTAGATCCAGCTGCCGGCCGTCATCTGGCCGTACATGAACAGGCCCTGGCGATCGAGTTCGTTGAAGTGTTCCCAGGTGGCCCACTTGGGCACCAGGTTGGAGTTGGCGAGCAGGACGCGCGGGGCGTCGGGGTGGGTCTGGAACACGCCGACCGGCTTGCCGGACTGGATCAGCAGGGTCTGGTCGTCTTCCAGTTCGCGCAAGCTGGCGAGAATCTGGTCGTAGCAGGCCCAGTCGCGCGCGGCGCGGCCGATGCCGCCATAGACCACCAGGCGCTGCGGGTTCTCCGCCACCTCGCTATCGAGGTTGTTCTGCAACATGCGCCAGGCCGCTTCGGTCAGCCAGCTCTTGCAGTGCAGCTGGCTGCCGTGCGGGGCACGGATGGTGCGGGAAGGGTCGAAACGCGGGTCCTGCAGCGGCGCGGCTTGGGTCATGGCGGGCTCCTGCTCCGTAGAGATGCGTGGAGAAAGTCTAGGTTGTCTATACAACCACGTCAATCCATATTTTCAAGCCGCGCCGCTTGCCGCCCATTGTTGCGACCTTTATTGTTGCGTTCTTATTTGCGATAGACCTGGCGCCCGGCGACCCAGGTTTCCAGCACGCCGGTTTTATAGATGTCGTAGGGCGTCATCTTGAACAGGTCGCGGTCGATCACGATGAAGTCGGCGTACTTGCCGACTTCCAGCGAACCCTGGGTCTTTTCCTGGTGGCCGGCATAGGCCGCGTCCAGGGTGAAGCAGCGGAAGGCTTCCTTCAGCGACATCTCCTGCTCCGGATACCAGCCCGCGATCGGCTGGCCGCCGGCATCCTGGCGCGTCACGGCGGCGTGGATGCCGAAGAAGGGGTTCGGCGCCTCGACCGGGAAGTCGGAACCGCAGGCGATGCGCGAACCCTGCTGCAGGAAAGTGCGCCAGGCGTAGGCGCCCTTGATGCGTTCGGATCCCACGCGGGTCTCGGCCATGTTCTTGTCCGAGGTGGCGTGGGTCGGCTGCATCGACGGGATGATGCCGATGCTCTTGAAGCGCGGGATGTCGCTGGCGGTGACGACCTGGGCGTGTTCGATGCGGTGGCGCTGCGCCTCCGCGTGATTCAGGGGGATCTCCTTGGCAAAGGTGTCGAGGATCTGGCGGTTGCCGGCGTCGCCGATCGCATGCACGTTGACCTGGTAGCCCTTCTTGATGGCCTTGGCGATCATGACGTCGATCTCTTCGTTGCTGTGGAACAGCAGGCCGTGCGAGTGCGGGTCGTCGCTGTAGGGTGCCAGCAGCGCGGCGCCGCGGCTGCCCAGGGCACCGTCGGAATACAGTTTCACCGCGCGCAGCGCGTAGGTGTCCTTGCCGTAGCTGTTCAGGGGGCCGTTCTTCGACAGCTGGTCGAAGTCGGGACCGGTGCCGCCGATCATCGCGTAGATGCGCGCGGTCAGCTTGCCGTGGTCGGCATAGTCGCGGTACAGCTTGTCCTGGGCGACGGTGATGCCGGCATCGTGGGCACTGGTGAGGCCGACGCTGGCCATCTTCTGCAGCGCCTTGTCGAGCATGACGCGGCCTTCCTGCTCGGTCGGCTGCGGCAGCACCTTCTCCATCAAGCCCTTGGCGGCGTCGACCAGCACGCCGGTCGCCACGCCATTCGCATCGCGCACGATCTTGCCGCCGGCCGGGTCCGGGGTTTTATCGGTGATGCCGGCCAGCGCCAGCGCGCGGCTGTTGGCCCAGCCGGCGTGGCCGTCGACGCGCTCCAGCCAGGCCGGGCGCTCGCCCGCCACGCCATCGAGTTCCCTGGCGGTCGGGAAGCGGCCCAGCTTCCAGTTCTCCTGGTTCCAGCCGCGTCCGCGCAGCCAGGCGCCCTGCGGGTTGGCGCGCGCATACCCGGCGATGGCGTCCAGCGCGCCCTGCAGCGAGGTGGTGGCGGACAAGTCGAGCTGGGTCAGCATCTCGCCCAGGCCGAACACGTGGCCATGCGCATCGATCAGCCCCGGCAGCACGGTACGACCCGCCATGTCGACATGGCGCGCCTTCGGCGCCTTGGCCGCCACCTCCTTCGCCGTGCCCACCGCCGTGATCCGGCCCTTGTCATCGAAGGCCAGCGACGCGAACTGGACCATGTCCCCCTTCGCATTCAGCGTGTAACCGTTGGCATTGTCGATCACGGTATCGGCCCGTGCCGCAGACAGGGCGCCGCAAGCGGCAAGGACGAACAGGGAACACTGCAAAGGGGCGAAACGCATGGGGTCTCCGGTTGAATAAATGGCAAATGCCGAGTGTAGCGAACTTCGGGGTCAGAGCACAATGCCGGGCAACTTCGGGGTCAACTTCGGGGTCAGAGCACTTTCAAAGGAAACGGCTTACGCAACATTGAGGCGCATCCATTCGCCTCAATCAAGCTTCGCTATGGTCATGCCTTCCTTTCCCATCCTATGAATCCATGGCACGACGACCACGCCTGGTACTGCCCGCGGTACCGCTCCACATCATCCAGCGGGGAAACAATCGCAATCCCTGCTTTGCCAGCGAGACCGACTACCTGGTCTACCTGACGCTATTGCGGCGGTATGCCGCTGCTGCCGCATGCCAGGTACATGCTTACGTATTGATGAGCAATCATGTGCACTTGTTGCTGTCGTCCGGCGGCCGCGACGGGCCGAGCATGCTGATGCGGCGGCTGGGTCAGCACTATGTCCAGTACTTCAATCGCCGCCATCAGCGCACCGGCACGCTTTGGGAAGGCCGGTTCCGCTCCTGCCTTGTGGAGGAAGAGCGCTACCTGCTGATTTGTCAGCGCTACATTGAGCTCAATCCAGTTCGAGCGCGTATGGTGAGCGATCCCGGCGCCTATCCGTGGTCGAGTTTTCGCAGCAATGCGCTAGGCGAAAAGAATCCCCTGATCACCCCGCACGTGGTGTATGCGGGGCTTGGGATGCACGATGCGGAAAGGTGCTCGGCCTACCGCTATCTGTTCCAGGAAGCGCTCTCCGATCATTTGCTGGAACAGATTCGCCATGCAAGCAACAGTAATTCGCCGCTGGGCCCGGAAGCCTTTATCGCCGATACATCCAGAACGCTCGGCGTCGCTCCGGCAGCGAAGCGGCGAAAACGCATGCCTGTGGCAGACAAGAACTTGCCTGAAGAAGTGCTCTGACCCCGAATTCAGTCGGTCTTGTGCTCTGACCCCGAACGTCCGAATTCAGTCGGTCTTGTGCTCTGACCCCGAACGTTGGTTTTCGCCTTCTCTATCCAGCAACGCCCGCTTGCGTTCAATGCCCCAGCGGTAGCCGGACAGGGCGCCGTCGATGCGCACCACGCGGTGGCAGGGGATGGCGATGGCGGCCGGGTTGGCGGCGCAGGCGCTGGCGACGGCGCGGGCGCCCTTGGGCATGCCGAGGCGGTCAGCCAGTTCGGCGTAGCTGACGGTGGCCCCGGCCGGGATCTGGCGCAGCGCCTGCCAGACGCGTTGCTGGAAGGCGGTGCCGCGCACGTCCAGCGGCAGGCCCAAGCCGATGCGCGGGGCTTCGACGAAGGCCACGACCTGGGCGACGGCGTGCTCGAAGCCGGGTTCGGCGCCCACCAGGTCGGCGTGCGGGAAGCGTTCCTGCAAGTCTTGCACCAGCGGTTCGGGTTCGTCACCGAGCAGGATTGCGCAGATGCCTTTCGGCGTGGCGGCGACCAGCAGCGCACCCAGCGAGCACCCGGCCACCGCGAAATGAATGGCTTCGCCGCTGCCGCCGGCGCGGTAGCGGCGCGGTGTCATGCCCAGCACGCCGCCCGATGCGGCGTAGAAGCGGCCGCTGGAGTTGAAGCCGGCGTCGTAGGCGGCCGCGGTGACGGTGGGCGCCTGCGCCAGCTCGCGCTGCAAGCGGGCGGCGCGCCGGGCGCTGGCGTAGGCCTTGGGCGTGATGCCCGTATGCGCCTTGAACACGCGGTGGAAGTGGAAACGGCTCATGGCGCAAGCCTGGGCCAGGGTATCGAGGTCGGGTTCGTCGATGGCCTCGTCGATCAGGCGGCAGGCGTGGGTAACGGCGCGCGCCTGGCGCTCCAGCAGCGGCGGCCCGGTGGGGCGGCAACGCAGGCAGGGCCGGAAGCCGGCCGCTTCGGCATCCCCGCTGGTGGCGTGGAAGGCGACGTTGGCGCGGCGCGGCGTGCGCGCCGGACACGAGGGCCGGCAATAGACGCCGGTGCTGCGCACCGAATAATAAAACTGGCCGTCGGCCGCGTGCGAACGCCCGCAGACCGCGGCCCAGCGTTCGTCCTCGGTGGCCATGTCGAACTCGTTCAGTGTGCCCATGCTGTCCTCCCGATTGCCAATCCCAATGTCCATGCCGCCATGGTACGCGCCCGTGCCAGGCCCGGCACCCCGGCGCTTGCTTTCAAATTGACGATGCTAGAATGCCGCGACCAGAACCGGCAGCCCCCGGCAGCCCATTACGCAGTCTATTACGCAGCCAGCACCATCATGCAGCCAGCCTCATTCCCGGAGACCAGTTTGGACGGACAGACCGCACAAGACAGCACGCCCATCTTCCAGCGCATCAAGGATTACCTGCTCGGCGAAATCGCCGCGGGACGCTGGAAGGAAGGCGACCTGGTGCCGTCCGAGCAGGCCCTGGTGCGCCAGTTCGGTGTGTCGCGCATGACGGTCAACCGCGCCGTGCGCGAGCTGACCGCCGAACAGGTGCTGACGCGGCGCCAGGGCGCGGGTACCTTTGTCGCGCCGCAAAAATACCAGGCCACCCTGGTCGAGATCCGCAATATCGCCGACGAAGTGCGTGCCCGCGGCCACGTGCACGGCAGCCGCCCGCGCCTGCTGGAAGAAGTGGCGGCGAGCGAGGCGCTGGCGGCGAGGTTCGGCCTGGCGTCGGGCGCGCCGCTGTTCCACTCGCTGATCGTGCACGAAGAAAACGGCCAGCCGATCCAGGTCGAAGACCGCTGGGTCAATCCGGCCTGCGCCCCGGCCTACCTGCAGCAGGACTACACGCGCATCACCCCGAACGAACACCTGATGGCGGCAGCCCCGCTGCAGGGCGCGACCTACAGCATCGAGGCGCTGCCGGCCCCGCGCGACGTGGCCGAGATGCTGGCCATCGCTTCCGGCAACGCCTGTCTGGTGCTGAAGCGCCAGACCACCTCGAATGGCCTGGTGGCGTCGGTGGTGACGATGTGGCATCCGGGCGACTTGATGAAGTTCACGGGCAGCGTCGGCTGAAACAGTGTCGGTCGTACCACGCCGCCAAAAAAAGTCGGCGAAAAGTCGGCAAGATGCCGCACACGGGGCTTGCCGGTGCGCGATAATGCCCCATGTACCCCCTTGCATCCGCCTCCGGACCGGGGTGCCGGCGCAGGCCGCAGACCTGTTAGGTTTTTGTACAAAGCTCACGAACACGTTTCGGGAAAATCGGTTATTATTTCAGCCAATCCCCGCCTGACGTCCTCTTGCAGATCTTCCACTGTTTGAAAAATGCACACATTGCCTCCACCTTTGTGTTGCAGAAGCAGTCTGACAAGCATGGAAGCCGGCTGACGCCATCGACAGCGGCATCCGCCCTTCAGGCATTAATTCACTTACCCAAGTGACCTAACTGAGTGACCTACCTCATTTGAGGAAAACATGAGCGAAAACATCAAACACATCAGCGATGCATCTTTCGACACCGACGTGCTCAAGTCCGAGCGCCCGGTCCTGGTCGACTTCTGGGCCGAGTGGTGCGGCCCCTGCAAGATGATCGCGCCGATCCTGGAAGAAGTGGCAAAAGAATATGACGGCAAGCTGGTCATTGCCAAGCTGGACGTCGATGCGAACACCGCCGTGCCGGCCAAATTCGGCATCCGCGGCATCCCGACCCTGATCCTCTTCAAGAACGGTGTCCCGGCCGCGCAAAAAGTCGGCGCCATGGCCAAGGGCCAGCTGACCGCCTTCATCGAAGACAACATCTGATACCATAGACGGCGGCAGCGCGCCCGCACTGCCGCCCTTTCTCAGTACGGGAAGGCAATCGACTCCGATCCTTTCCTGATTATTAACCCACGCAGTTCCCTCCCCTACCTTTACTTTCCCGTCACGGGACACCCAACACATGCACTTATCTGAACTCAAGGCAATGCACGTCTCCGCCCTTCTGGAGATGGCAATCAGCCTGGATATCGACAACGCAGCCCGCCTGCGCAAACAAGAACTCATGTTCGCGATCCTCAAGAAGCGCGCGAAACAAGGCGAACAGATTTTTGGCGACGGCGCGCTCGAGGTATTACCGGACGGTTTCGGTTTCCTGCGCTCGCCGGATGCGAGCTACATGGCATCGACCGACGACATCTATATCTCGCCGTCGCAAATCCGCCGCTTCAACCTGCATACGGGTGATTCCATCGAAGGCGAAGTGCGCACGCCGAAAGACGGCGAACGCTATTTCGCACTGGTAAAGGTAGACAAGGTCAACGGCGAATCGCCGGAAGCCTCGAAGCACCGCATCCTGTTTGAAAACCTGACGCCGCTGCACCCGAACGAGCCGCTGCGCCTCGAGCGCGACATGAACGGCGCGGAAAACATCACCGGCCGCATCGTCGACCTGATCTCGCCGATCGGCAAGGGCCAGCGCGGCCTGCTGGTGGCCTCGCCGAAGTCCGGCAAATCGGTCATGCTGCAGCACATCGCCCACGCGATCACCGCCAATCACCGCGACTGCACCCTGATCGTCCTGCTGATCGACGAACGTCCCGAAGAAGTCACCGAGATGCAGCGTTCGGTGCGCGGCGAAGTGGTCGCCTCGACCTTCGACGAACCCGCCACCCGCCACGTGCAGGTCGCCGAGATGGTGCTGGAAAAAGCCAAGCGCCTGGTCGAAATGAAGAAAGACGTCGTGATCCTGCTGGACTCGATCACCCGCCTGGCACGCGCCTACAACACCGTGATCCCGGCCTCGGGCAAGGTGCTGACCGGTGGTGTCGATGCCAACGCGCTGCAGCGTCCGAAGCGTTTCTTCGGCGCCGCCCGCAACATCGAGGAAGGCGGTTCGCTGACCATCATCGCCACCGCGCTGATCGAAACCGGCTCGCGCATGGACGACGTGATCTACGAGGAATTCAAGGGCACCGGCAACATGGAGGTGCATCTGGAGCGCCGCCTTGCCGAGAAGCGCGTCTACCCGGCGATCAACCTGAACAAGTCGGGCACCCGCCGTGAAGAACTGCTGATCAAGCCGGACCAGCTGCAAAAGATCTGGATCCTGCGCAAGCTGCTGTACTCGATGGACGAGATCGAAGCGATGGAGTTCATCCTCGACAAGATGCGTGCAACGAAGAACAACATGGAATTCTTCGACCTGATGCGCCGCGGCGGCTAAGCCCCCCGGACATCGGCAAAGCGGGCTGCGGCCCGCTTTTTTTGCGCCTGCCGCCATCGCCGGAAACACGGGTGGTTGCCTGCCTTGCCCGGCTGGCTTATAATTGCCGGTTCCTTACCCACCCTGGCAAGTGATCGGCAATCGGGTCAAGAAGCAGCGCGACCGACGAAGTGCAGTTTGGCTACCAACTCAAACCAAGGCATAACCATGAAGAACGATATCCACCCGAATTACCGCGACGTCGTGTTCCACGACCTGTCCTGCGACTTCAAATTCATCACCCGCTCGACCATCGCCAGCCGCGAAACCATCGATTTCGAAGGCAAGCAATACCCACTGGTCAAGATCGAGGTGTCGGCTGAATCGCACCCATTCTTCACCGGCAAGCACAAGATCGTCGACACCGCTGGTCGCGTCGAGAAGTTCCGCCAGAAGTTCGGTGCAGTTGGCTCCAAGACCTCGGTCGCCAACGGCTAAGTCTTCGCTGCGAGAAACACCCTGGAAGCCTGCGGGCTTCCAAGAAGGAAGCCTTGGGCTTCCTTTTTTTTTCGCCGTTATACTACGCGACAACAAATATTCGACGCACCCGCCGTGTGCGCATGAGATCGATGAAACCAGTCCGCCTCCCCGCTGCCGCCACCCTCGCACTGCCACGATGGGCCTTGTACGCACTCGGCCTGCTGTATATCCTGCCGGGCCTGATCGGCCGCGACCCGTGGAAAGACGACGCCGGCAGCTTCGGCATCATGTGGACCATGGCCCATGGCGGCATCCAGGACTGGCTGCTGCCGAACATCGCCGGCCTGCCGGCGCCCGAAGAAGGGCCGCTGGCCTTCTGGCTGGGCGCACTCTGCATCAAGCTGTTCGGCTGGCTGGTCGGCGACGTGCTGGGCGCCCGCATCTCGACCATCGGCGTCTTCGTGCTGGGCACGGTGTCACTGTGGCACACCGCCTTCCACCTGGGGCGGCGCGCCGAAGCCCAGCCGCTGCGCCTCGCCTTCGGCGGCCAGCCCGAGCCGGACGACTATGGCCGCACGCTGGCCGACACCGCGGTCCTGATCTACATCGGCTGCCTGGGCCTGCTGCTGCACAGCCATGAAACCCTGGCCGTGACCCTGCAAGGTTCCCTGGTCGCCTGGTTCCTGTTCCGCTCGGTTCGCTACATCGAGGAAGCCACCACCCGCAACGCCGTGCTGGTCGGCGCCGCCCTCGGTGCCCTCACCCTGACCCGTGGCTTCGCCCCGCCGCTGGTGTTGCTGGCCGCCTTGTTCCTGTGCACCCGCTTCCTGAAGCTGCCTCCCGGCCCGGCCCTGCGCCACCTCGGCCAGGCCGCCGGCACCGCCCTGCTGCTGTCCCTGGTCTGGCTCCTGCCGGCGGCGCTGGCCAAGCCGTATGGCCTGTCACCCGTCGGCGACTGGCTGAGCTGGAACGCCAGCCAACTCAGCCTGCCGGACCGGGAATCGCTGAAATCCGTCGCGCGCGTCGGCATCTGGTATTGCTGGCCGGCCTGGCCCTTCGCCGCCTGGGCCGCCTGGGCCTGGCGCCGCCAGCACGGCCTGATGCACATCATCCTGCCCACTTGCTTCGTCGGCGCGATGGTCTTGCTGCTGCTGTGCGATCCGGTGACGGAAAACGGCGACCTGCTCAAGCTGCTGCCACCGCTGGCCCTGATGGCCGCCTTCGGCCTGCCGACCATGAAACGCGGCACGATCAATGCGATCGACTGGTTCTCGGTGATGGTGCTGACCCTGCTGGGCGCCGTGCTGTGGCTGTTCTGGATCGCCAAGCTGACCGGCTGGCCGGCCCAGCTGGCCAAGAACGCCCTCAAGCTGGTGCCGGGCTTCCGGCCGGAATTCGGCATCGTCGCCTTCATCGTCGCCGCCGCGGCCACCCTCGGCTGGGTCTTCCTGGTGCACTGGCGCCTGTCGCGCCAGCCTTCGGTGCTGTGGCGTGCGGTGGTGCTTTCGTCCGGCGGCCTGATCCTGCTGTGGGTGCTGCTGATGACGCTGTTCCTGCCGGACCTGAACTACGCGCGCAGCTACGCCAGCGTGGCCCAGCAGATCGCCGCGCGCCTGCCGGCCGACGCCGGCTGCATCGACACCAATGTCGGCCCGGCCCAGCGCGCCTCCTTCGCCTACTTCGGCCACCTGCCCCTGGCCGGGGTCGAGCACGCCCGCTGCGATTTCCTGCTGGTGCAAGACAGCACCGGCCACAAGCCCGGCCAACCCGGCGCCGTGGAAAAAGCCCTGGCCCAGGGCCGGGTGATGCAGCATGGCGACGGCATCTGGGGCGGCCGCGACGTGCTGCAGGACTTCCGTCCGCGCGACTGGACCCTGCTGTGGGAAGGCCGCCGCCCATCCGACCGCGACGAGCGTTTCCGCCTGTACCGGCGGGCCCGCTGAGCGCCCGGCCAATCGAGCAGCAAGGACAAGCCACCCCTGACCCCGGTGGCTTTTTTACGTGCCTGGCTTGCGGCGCCAGACCAGCGCGCCAAGGATGCCGAGACCGCCCAGCAGCATGCGCCAGCGCTGCACCTCCGGCACCGGCGAGATCGTCAGGTCGCCCCCGAAGGCCCCGCCGCCCGACCCGAGCACGCGCCCGTCGACCTTGAGCGCATAGTCGCCGCCGGCCAGCCCGAAACCGGACAGCGACCAGGAATCGGTTGGGTGCGCACCAATGCCGGTCTCGTTGATGCCGGCGATGGCGGTCCCCAGGATCACCTTGCTGGCCGGGTCGTAGCGGTACAGGCTCAGGCCGGTGATCAGGAGGTCCTTGGTGAAGGGCGTGTTCAGGTAGGAGGAGGTGATGGCGGCGGCGGCGTCGAAGGGCGTGGCGAGGCTGAAGGTGAAGGTGTCGCTGAAGGCACTGCCCACAGTCGAGGCCGCGAAAGTATCGCCGAGGTGCGCATTGAAGCCGCCGCGGCCGTCGCCCACCGTGACGAGGGGGCCGGTAGGGGTGATAGCTTGGGCGGCGGCCAACTGGCTCGCGAATGCTGCGCCCGCGACCAGGAAGGTCAGCAGGAGAGATCTCGGTTTCATGATGGTTCCGTTCAAAGAGGTTGTTGAAGTCAACCCTGAGACCCATCGTCTTGATGTTGTCGTCAAGGCAGCCTTATAAAGAGTCCGCCAGACGCCCTGCGTTCCCCCAACTCTTCAGCGCTTAGATCTTGCACAAACCTCAGCCATGTTTTGTGAAAAACAGAAGCCCTGGCCTGCTGCAGCTATTTCCCACAAGCATTTTATTTTGGGAAAGCCCATTTTTGAGAAAGATCAATTCTTTTTTGAAGCCAGGTGCGCAAAATACAGTTTGCGGTGCCCCGTGCGTGCCGCCCAGCAAAGGAGCCCAAGATGAAAAGCGTGATGTTCTCCGATATCGAACGCACCCGTCACCAGGTGCGTTTCCCGTCCCCCCTGCTGTCGGCGCGCGCCCTGACGACGCTGGCGACAACCTTTGCGCTCGGGCTGCCGGCGCTGATGATCGCTTTCCATCTGCTCGACCCGGCCGCGCCGCTGGGCTACATCGTGGTGCCGGTGCTGCTCGGCGGCCTGCTGCCGCTGGCGCGGGTATTGCCCGGCCACTTGCAAGTCACCACCCGCTTCGACGCCTGCCACCTGGTCGGCACCGTCGACGACGCGCTCGACAAGCTCGGCTACACCCAGGACGGCCGCGCCCCCGGCGTCGTCCACTACCGCGCCCGCGCCGAGCGCTGGCCGCAATGGCAGCACAAGGAAATCGCCGTCACCGTGCGCGCCCACGCGCTGGAAGTCACCGGCCCGGTCACCGCCCTGCGCGCCCTGCGCCGCCAGATGGACCGCTGAAACAGAAGGCGAAGAACGGGCGCGCGCGAACACTGGTCAGTTCGGCACGGCATGTGCTAAGATGCGCGCCTGCGCTTGCAGCCTCTGTGGCGGAATTGGTAGACGCACTTGACTCAAAATCAAGCGCCGTAAGGCGTGCCGGTTCGATTCCGGCCGGAGGCACCATCAGCTTGCAGCACCCAATGCGAAAACCCGCGTCTTTTACGAGAGCGCGGGTTTTTTGTTGTGCTTTATGGCTTGGCAAGATCATTGCCAAGCCATCTTTCATCTTTCAATGACTTTCTTGATGACGCGGTGCTACAGCCGCAAGCCGGTCAAACATGGCCTTGATCCGTGCAGACATCAGTTCTTGCAAGCTGTCGCTGAAAATACCTTTTATCCTGTCGAAACTCTCCCGTACGGTTTCCAGCAAGGCATCCATATGGTGTTCCGCCGCTTCCTTCGATGCAAAGCCAAACCGCTTGTAATCGGCAAGTAAAGCGCCCCGGTCTATCTCGCGTCGCCCCGTAGAGACTTGCATGACCAGGTAGGTCGGTGTTTCATCCGGATTCGGCACCACGTCGAAGGCGGGCGCCAGGCGCCAGCGATGTTCGGCGGTATCGAAAATCACCGCATGATTCCGCGGATGATCGTCATCGTTGCCGACCATGGCGTTGAAGATCATTCGGTCAAACAATTCCACCAGATCTTCCGTGGGTGCACCGATTCTTTGCAGTTCTTCCGCCAGGCGTGGATAGCTGGACCCTTTGCTGTCGTCGTCTGTCGCGAACGGATATTGAATCTGGAGCAGCGTGGCGGCACTGACGGCCATGATGCGTTGCTGGCCCTTCCTGTCGAACCGGAGAATGCGGACGACACTCGTCCCGCCGGCCAGCTGATGATGGCGCGTCTCTGCGAAGCGCAAGCCGGCAGCCCTTCCCCATTGCTGGGTGCCATGTTCCAGAAGCGCCAGGTCGACCGTGTCGGTCGGCAGTCCCGGTTTTACCAGCCAAAAGGTTTCGCCATCCTGGATGGTGGCTTTGGGTCTTGCGCCGCCCATACTGGGTGTTGCGAATAGCCGCTTTCTCAGGGATGCGTTGATGGCAGGCTTGCGCTCGGATATTGCCAGCAGTTCCTGCACCAGGTCGTCCAGTTTGTGCAGCTTGGGGCTTGCCAAGTGCGCGGTATCCGGTTTCGCCTTGGGGCCGACCGCAAGGGCGCCCCAGCGATCGCCATTGCCGGCCAACCTGAGATACTCGATCGGCAAGGTGTTTTCGGGAAGATCGTACTTCAGCCTGAGTAATAGCTGTCCCCAGGCATCCGGGCTCGCATCCCGCAACACATCGTGCAAGCCGCAGTAGCGAGGGGCGGGCTGTTCCATTCCTGGCAAGAATGGCAGATTCACTGGATCGATCGACCAGGACAAGTCTTGCTCGACATACGAAGGGGCGTACTTGAAGAACCCTGCGCCGTCTTCGCGTCTGTAGCGTCCCACGACCACCCACTCGGCAGTATCCGGCCTCTGCAGATATACATACAGAGGAAGCTGCTTTTGGTCAGAAGTATTCCTCTTCGTCGACATCGTGTCTTACCCTCTTGTCCCAATGGTCCATTTGCCACAGCTTCAGATCGAGTTCCGGCGCAGCAAAGCCCAGTACGCCCAGCGTATGCAGGGCTGCCAGGTACAGGGCGGCATTGACGTTCCCCTCGCCGCGTTCCATCCTCACCAGCGTTGGACGAGAGATGTCCAGGCGCTGACACAGGTCTTGTGCCGTGATCTTCTGTACCACGCGTTGCTTGCGTATGCATCTGCCCCAGACGGCAAGCCGTTCCGCGACAAGAGTGGGCACCTCGGAGATTGGTCGAGCACGCTTCACCATGCTGGCCTCCAATTCATAATATTTACATTATACGATCTAAAGTAAAATTTATATTCCAATAAGATCTATCAGGAGATTATAAATTTTACTTTATAAGGTTTAATGTCAATTTTATGTATCAGCTAGGGGAGATACTGAAGGGCGCGCGACGCCCTTATGTTGACTTGCAGCGCGCAATGGAAACAGGAGAGAACGGCTAACCCTGCTGAAACGGCCGCGCATCCACCGGAATATCGATCACGAAGGTGGTACCTGCATCCGCATCGCTGTACACCACCATGCTGCCGCCATGGCTTTGCGCCATGCTGCGCACGTAAGGCAGGCCCAGGCCCCAGCTGGCCGTGGTCGATGCGCCGGCGTCGCTGGAGCGCACGAATTGCTGGAAGATCGCGTCCAGTTCGCCCGGCGGGATCGGCTTGCCCTGGTTGCGCACCGAGACGATGGCGCGGCCGTTGCTGTCAGAGACGTTGACCTCGATCGGCTTGTCGGCATCGCCGTACTTCCGGGCGTTGTTGAGCAGGTTTTCCAGGGCGCGCTCGAGGGCAGCGTCGCTCCACCAGCCGGTGACGCTGTTGCCGTCCAGGCGCACGTCGGCGCCCTGGTATTCGCGCGCGCGCTCGGTCACGCTGCGCGCCAGCGCCATCATGTCGAACTGCTTCAGCGTCAGCGACAGGCGGTCGCCGGACTGGATCGCCAGCGCGTCCAGCAGTTCTTTCAGCATCGTGTCCATGCGCTCGCCGTTCTTGACGATGCGGTTGGCCCACTGCGCGATCTCGGGCGAGGGGTTCAGGCGCAGGATCAGGTTGGCGCCCATCACCATGTTCGAGGCCGGCTGGCGCAGGTCGTGCGCGAGGGCGCCGGCGAAGCGTTCGCGCAGCGAGTCTGCGACGGCGACGAAGGAGCGCACGCTTTCGCGGATGGCGCTGTCGATGGTCAGGTGCAGGGTGCGCCGCTCCGGCGCGGTGAGCAGCACGCCGTGGGCGTCGAGCACGTCGAACAGCACGCTGCGGAACAGCTGGAACTCGGCCAGGATGCCTTCGGCGTCGAAATCGGACAGGGTGGCGCGCTCGACGCCGTGCTCGGCGCCGATCGAGGCCACATCGACGCCGTCGCGCTCGAAGTAGGCCGGCGACAGGACCGAGCACAGGCGCTCGTAGAGCACCGGCATGGTGTCGATCAATACGGGATGGCTGAGCTTCCCGGCGCTGGCCAGGGTGGCGCGCACCTGGCGCTCCCACGAATGCAGGACGGTCTCCCGCAAGTCGAGCATGCGGTGGGAGCTGGCGGTGAATTTGTCGGTCGGTATCAGGTGCTGCGTCACGGTGGTCTCGGAATACGTGCGGAACGGCGATGTTACACAAGCCGCGTACGCCGGGTCGCACGCCCCGTCGGAACTCAGCGCCGGCTTCTCGCTTGCGTATCCGCACCGGCCTCGTGGCCGTGATAGCGGCGCCGGATCGCACGCGCGCTGCCGTCGCGTTCCATCGTCTCCAATGCCGCGCCCATGCGTGCCAGCAGCGGTTGCGGCACGGCGTGGTTGCAGGCCAGGTAGGTGTGGATGCGGTTGAACACGAAGACCGGCACCACCTTGCCGGCGTAGCCCAGGCGCTCCAGTGCCTGGCTGCTGGGGCCCAGGCTGGCGGCCCACAGGTCGATACGGCCGAGCATCAGCTTGCGCGGATTGGCCAGGTCGTTCGGGGCGGGATCGACGTTGAAGCCGCGCGCGCGCAGGTACTGGTCGCGCGCGTCACCGTTGTAGGTACCGATGCGGTAGTGCTGCGCTTCCTCGAGGCTGCGCAGCTTGAGCTTGCGGTCGGCGCGCGCCATCAGCACCCAGTCGGCATCGGCGATCGGGCCGATCCACTTGAACTGATGCTCGCGCTCGGGCGTGCGGGTGGTCGAATAGACGCAGGCGTCGCGGCGCTCGAGCGCCGCGCTGTAGGCGCGCTTCCAGGGCAGGACGTCGATGCTGTAGCCGATGCCGGCGCGCGCCATGATCTCGCGCACCATATCGGTACCGAGACCGGCGGCGGGGTCGCCCTCGCGCGCGTAAGGCGGGGCTTCGGTGGCGAGATAAAGGGTGGCGCCGGTCTGGGCCTGCGCGATGCCAGAGGCTGCATTCAGCGACTCAGCGGTGAGCAATACAGCAATCAGCAATGCGGCAACTATCCTTGTTTTCATCGTATCGCGCGCTTGGCAGGCGCCCGAACGGCGGCCTGTTCACTAAGCATAACAGCAAGGCCCGGCCAGCCGCAATGCATGGCGATAGATACCGGACATTCAAGTTTACGGGCATCTCGGTGGCATGGACGCGACATCTCCACCTTGCCAGGTATCGTTTTTTTCGATTTCTTACGTTTCAATAACTTTCCACACGGAAAAAGTGACATACTTGCGTATATTAAATAGTTTCCGTTCGTCAATTTCGTCAGATGCCTTCCATCCTGTCCATCTTCACCCTGCCCGACGACCCTTCCCTGCTCAGCTACGGCCTGTACACGCCCAAGCTGGTCATCCTGTCGGTGCTGGTGGCGATTTTCGCGTCCTGGATGGCGCTGCTGATCGCCGGACAGGCGGTGGCCAACCGCGCCCAGCGCTGGATCGTGCTCGGTACCGGCAGCCTGGCGCTCGGCACCGGCGTGTGGGCCATGCATTTCATCGGCATGCTCGCCTTCGACCTGTGCACCGAAGTCGACTACGACCCGGTCGCCACTATCCTCTCGGGGCTGCCGAGCATCGGCGCCTCCTTCGTCGCGCTGTGGCTGATCGCACGCGACCGCCTGCACGGCTGGGGCCTGCTCGGGGGCGGCGTGGCGGTCGGCGCCGGCATCGGCATCATGCATTACGCCGGCATGGCCGGCATGCGCATGGGCATGGAGCTGCACTACGACGCGGGCATGTTCGCGCTGTCGATCGTGGTGGCGGTGGTGCTGGCCACGCTGGCGCTGTGGGTGCGCTTCGGGCTGTCCAGCCTGGCGCGCCTGAAAGAATGGCAGCGCCTGCTGCTGGCCGGGATCGTGATGGGCTGCGCCATCGCCGGCATGCATTACACCGGCATGGCGGCGGCGCGTTTCGTCGGGCGTGCCACGCTGGATCCGCAACAGGCGGCAGGCAGCACCTTCCTGGCGCTGGCGATCACCATGATCACGGTGGTGTTCACCATCGTCGTGCTGGGCCTGAACGGCCTGCTGCGCTACCGCCAGCTGTTCCGCGAACTGTCGCGCAGCGAAGCCTGGATGCGCGCCCTGCTCACCACGACGGTGGACGGCGTGGTTACGGTCGGCCGCGACGGCACGATCCAGGAATTCAATGCCTCGGCCGAGCGCATCTATGGCTGGAAACGCGACGAGATCGTCGGCCAGCACATCCGCATCCTGATCGGCGACGAGGAGGCGTCGGCGCGCGTCGGCCTGCTGCAGACGCTGGAAAGCGGCGCCATCACCGACAGTGCCCAGGGCGCCGACGTCAGCGGACGCCGCAAGGACGGCAGCATCGTGCCGATCCGGCGCGCGGTCGGCCATGCGCGCCTGGGCGAGCAGGACTTGTATGTCTGCTTCATCACCGACATCAGCGAACGGCGCGCCATGGAACAGGCCTTGCGCGCCAGCGAGCAGCAATTCCGCTCCCTGATCGGCAACCTGCCGGGTATCTCCTACCGCAGCCTGCTGCACGGCGCGCACCCGATGGTCTTCATCAGCGACGCGGTCGAACGCGTCACCGGCTATCCCTGCGCCGATTTCCTCGGCGCCCCGGCGCGCCGCACCTTCGGCAACCTGATCCACGCCGCCGACCGCGTCAGAGTGTCCGAGACCATCGCGGCCGCCCTGCGCGAAGACCGCCCCTATCTGGTCGAATACCGTTTGCTGCACGCCGACGGCGGCACCCGCTGGCTGTGGGAAAACGGCACCTGCGTGCGCAACGATGCGGGCGAACCCTACTGGCTGGACGGCGTCATCCTCGACATCACCGAGCGCCGCCAGATGGAGGAAGCGCTGCGCGAAGCCAAGGAAAAGGCGGAACAGGCGGCCGCCGCGCGCGCCAACTTCGTGGCCAACATGAGCCACGAGATCCGCACCCCGATGAACGCCATCCTCGGCTTCACCGACGTGCTGCTGGACGGCGAACTGGCGGCAGACCAGCGGCGCCATCTGGACACCGTGCGCAGCGCCGGCCGCTCGCTGCTGCGCCTGCTGAACGAGATCCTCGACACCGCCAAGCTGGAAAAAGGCGCGGTGGAACTCGAGCAGAACGACTACAACCTGCTGTCGCTGATCGACGAGCTGTCCTCGACACTGGCGGCGAACGCGCGCGCCAAGGGCCTGCACGTCGACATCCATTACGACCCGGCCCTTCCCACCTGTCTGCGCGGCGACGAACTGCGCGTGCGCCAGGTGCTCACCAACCTGCTCGACAACGCCATCAAGTTCACCCAGCAGGGCAGCGTGACCCTGCGCGCCGCGCTGAAAGACGGACAGTTGCACGTGGCCGTCACGGACACCGGTATCGGCATCGCGCCCGAGCGCCTGGCCGCGATCTTCGAGCCCTTCACCCAGGCCGATGCGTCGATGACGCGGCGCTTCGGCGGCACCGGCCTCGGCACCACCATCAGCAAGCAGCTGGTGGAGCTGATGGGCGGCCGCATCTGGGCCGAGAGCCTGCCGGGCCAGGGCACCACCTTCCACATCGAGCTGCCGCTGGTGCCGGCGCGCTTCGCACCGCAGCAGGCGCGCGTGCGCACCGCCGCCGCCCTGCCGCCGCTGCGCGTGCTGGTGGCCGACGACGTGCCGCAGAACCTGGAGCTGCTGCAGCTCTTGATGGCGCGCCGCGGCCATACCATGACCGCCGCCAGCGACGGTGCGATGGTGGTCGAGCTGGCCGCACGCGAGCAGTTCGACCTGGTCCTGATGGACTTCCAGATGCCGACCCTCGACGGCCTGAGCGCCACGCGCCTGATCCGCGCGCAGGCGGAGGCCGCGGGCCGCGCCAGGGTGCCGATCATCGCCATGACCGCCAGCGTGCTGGCCGAGCACCGCCACGCCAGCGTGGAGGCCGGGATGGACGGTTTCGCATCGAAACCGGTCGACTGGTTCGCGCTGTCGCACGAGATCGCGCGTGTGCTCGGCCTGGCGTCCAGCCTGCAAACGGCCGACGAGCTGCCTGCGCAGGCGCGCCAGGCACTGAACTACCACGCCGGCCTGCAGCGCTGGAGCGGTAAGGAAGATGCGTACATGGACGCGCTGGCACGCTTCCAGGAGCATTACCACGACGTCGCGCAGATGCTGTCGGCGCAAGCCGCGGCCGCCGACTACCGCGCGCTGCGCCTGCTGGCGCACAAGGTGCGCGGGGTCGCCGCCAACAAGGGCCTGGAACGCCTGGCCGATGCCTTGAATGTGGTCGAAGGCCAGGTCGATGGGGACAGCGGCAAGCTGTATCCCGGCGCCCAGGCCGCACTGCAGGATGCACTGTCGTTGCTGCGCACGCAGCTCGACGAGGCCCTGGAGGCCGTGCGCGCCGCGCTGCCGGCGCCGAGCCAGGCCAAGCCGGCCCAGGCGGCGCGCCCGGTGGCCGACCTGGCCCGCGCGCGCCGCGACGGCACCGCCCTGCGCGATGCGCTGCGCTGCGGCGGGCTGGAAGACAGCGCGCTGACGGGCCTGACAGCCGCGCTGGACGGCCACGCGTTGGCCGGCCGCGTGGCGCAAGTGCATGCCGCGCTGTCCGATTTCGATTTTGAACTGGCCCTGCAACAGCTCGACGCCGTGCTGGAGGCCCTCGATGAACCCGAACTGGAGATCCCCCAATGAGCAACGTCCACCTGCCGCTGATCCTGGCGGTCGATGACGAGGCGAGCAACCTGCAGTTGCTGCGCCAGATCTTGCAGGACCATTACCGCCTGCGCTTCGCCAAGGACGGCACCCGCGCGCTCGAGCTGGCGCGCGAAGAGCGGCCCAACCTGATCCTGCTCGACGTCATGATGCCGGGCATGAGCGGCTACGAGGTGTGCGCCGCGCTCAAGGCCGATCCGGCGCTGGCCGGCATCCCGGTGGTGTTCGTGACCGCGCTGAACGACACCGACGACGAGCTCGAAGGCTTCGAAGCCGGCGCGGTCGACTACATCACCAAGCCGGTCAGCCCGCCGATCGTGCGCGCGCGCGTGCGCAACCACCTGTCGCTGGTGCGCATGGAAGAGCTGCGCGCCTCGCGCCTGGAAATCGTGCAGCGCCTCGGCCTGGCGGCCGAGTACAAGGACAACGAGACCGGCCTGCACGTGATCCGCATGAGCCATTTTTCGCGGGTGCTGGGCCTGGCCGCCGGCATGACCGAGCATGAAGCGGACGACCTGCTGCACGCCGCGCCGATGCACGACGTCGGCAAGATCGGCATCCCCGACCGCATCCTCCAGAAGCCCGGTCCGCTCGACGCGGACGAATGGAAGATCATGCAGAGCCACGCCACCATCGGCGCCGAGATCATCGGCCAGCACGACAGCGGCATGCTGGCGCTGGCACGCAGCATCGCGCTCTCGCACCACGAAAAATGGGATGGCAGCGGCTACCCGAACGGCCTGGCCGGCGAGCAGATCCCGCTGGTGGGCCGCATCTGCGCGGTGGCCGACGTGTTCGACGCCCTGACCTCGGTGCGCCCGTACAAGAAGGCCTGGACCGAGGAAGAAGCGATCGCCCTGCTGGTCCGCGAAAAGGGCAAGCATTTCGACCCGACCCTGGTCGACCTCTTCATCGCCCAGATGCCGGCCATCCGCGCCATCCGCCAGCGCTGGGCCGAAGAGCTTCCGGAACCGGAAAAAGCGGCCGCTTGATCATGCAGCGGTGTAGGGTGGGCGCGGCCGGCGTAGGCACCCCGTGCCCACGCGTGAGGTAGGCAGGCTCGCGCCCAACGCCCCCAGCTAAGCCGCCAACACCACCGGCGCCGGCGTCAACGCAGGCGCCGCCAGCTCCCGGTACAAGGCCGCATAATCCTCGGCCATCTGCGCCGACGTGAACAGCTGCCAGTAACGCGCCTCGGCCCGCCGCCCCATCTCGCGCGCCATCTCCGGGTTGTCCCACAAGGTGCGCATCGCCGCGCGCAGCGCCTCGTGGTCCGACGGCGGCACCACCAGCCCGCTCTCGCCATGCACGTTGATATAGGTGGTGCCGGTGCCGATCTCGCTCGAGATCATCGGCTTGCCGAACATCGCCCCCTCCAGCAGCGAAATGCCGAAGGCTTCCGAGCGCAGGTGCGAGGGGAAGGCGACCGCATAGCACAGGCGCAGCAGCGCCACCTTGTCGGCGTCGTCGAGGGCGCCGACGAACATCACGTTCTTCAGGCCGAGGCGCTCGGCATGCGCCTTGAGTTCGCGCTCGATGGGTCCGGCGCCGACGATCACCACCGGGTAATCGGTGCCGGCCACCGCGTCGAGCAGGATGTGCAGGCCCTTGTAGTAGCGCAGCACGCCGACGAACAGGAAGAACTTGGGGCCGACCCGGCCGCGCCAGTGTGCCAAGCGCTCGGCGTCCGGCTCCGGATAGCTGCCGCGGTCGAGGCCGAAGGCGATCACGCGGGTCTTGTCGCGGTAGCGGTCCAGCACCGTCGAGGTGGCCAGGTAGTTGGGCGAGGTCGCCACGATCGCGTCGACGCTGCCGAGGAAGCGGTGCATCAGCGGCTGGTACAGGCGCAGCAGGGCCTTCTGGCGCACGATGTCGGAGTGATAAGTGACCACGGTCGGCTTGTTCACCCGGGCCATAAAATGCGCCATGTCGAGGAAGGGCCAGGGGAAGTGGTAATGCACCACGTCGACCCGCGCCGCCAGGCGTTTCAGTGCGCCGATCGCGCGCCACGACACCGCGTTCGAGGCCACTTCGAAGTCGAGCGGCACCCGGTGCACGGTGTGTCCTTCGAATTCGGTCGGCGCCAGATCGGGCGCGCGCGACAGCGCCAGCACCTGGTTGCTGACGCCAAGGCGGCCGGTGCCGACGCACATCTGGCGGATCACCTGCTCGATGCCCCCGACCGTATCCGGGAAGTAGGTCTTGCAGAAATGGAGGACACGCATGGATCGGGCTCGCAATGGGTCAGAGCAGGGAACGGTAGACTGCGGCGGTCTGGCGCGCGGTGGCGGCCCAGGTCAGTTCAGCAGCACGCGCCTGCCCGGCCGCGATGCAGCGCGCACGCAGCGCCGGCTCGCGCGCCAGTGCCAGCATGGCGTCGGCGATGGCACCGGTTTCGAGCGGATCGACCTCGAGCGCGGCGCCGGCCGTCACTTCCGGCAGCGAGGTGGTGTTCGATGCCACCACCGGCACGCCCGAGGCGAAAGCCTCGACCACCGGGATGCCGAAACCTTCGTACAGGGAGGCAAACACGAAGACGCCGGCGCCCGCATACACGTGGCGCAGCTGGCCGCTGTCCTGCAGGCGGTTCAGCCAGACCACGCCGGCACCGTCCTGCTTCGCCGCCGCCATGCGCCGCACCAGCTCTTCGGAGCGTGCGCCGGCATGGCCGACGATGACCAGCTGGCGCTCGGCGCGCACCGCCGCCGGCAGCGACAGCCAGGCGTCCAGCAGGCGCTCGACGTTCTTGCGCGGCTGGAGCGTGCCGACGAACAGGAAGTAGCCCGGACGCAGGCCGTGGGCATCCAGCGTCGCCGCCACCGCGTCGGGGGCCGGCGCCTGCAGCCAGGCGTCGTCGACGCCGCAGGGCACTACGGTGATGCGGCGCGCATCGACGCCGAAGCATTCGACCAGCTCGTCGACGGCATAGTGCGACAGCGCGATCACGTGGTCGGCCTTTTGCGCCGCCTTGCGCTGCAGCCAGTTCTTGAGTCCGCGCAGACGCGGGTTGCACCATTCCGGGTGCTTGAGGGGCAGCGCATCGTGCAGGCTGGCCACCACCGGGCAATCCATGCGCACCACGCGGTAGTCGGTGACATGGAACAGGTCGGCCGGCACGTGCACGCGGTGCGCATCCGGCGTCAGCAGGTCGACCAGCGAGGCGCGTTCGAAGGATTGGGCCAGCGGCTGCCCGGCCGCGAGCGGGGCTTGTCCGCGCACGCGCGGCCAGGAAAACGGCAGGACCTTGCAACCCGCCTGCGGCAGGTGGTGCAGCAGGGCCTGGGTATAGACGCCGATGCCGTCCAGGTGGCCGCCGTTGATGGCCGGTTCGATCATGGTGGTGCCCAGGCCGACACGGAGTACCTGCGGCAGCGCATGATGCTGGGCCGCCGGCCCGCGTGCGGCGGAGCGCGTGGCGTCCAGCAGCGATCCCTCGCCGTCCAGGCGCAGTGCCTTGACGCCGGGTTCGGCGATGGTGGCGCGCAGGCTGGATGGCATGGTACTCATGCCTCGTACATCCAGCGCAGTGTGTCGGCCAGGGGTATCGGCTGCACTGCGCCGATCACGCCGGCCAGCCTGGCGTTGTCGCCGGTCAGGGTCAGCACGTCGTTGGCGCGCACAAAGGCCGGATTGACCTGCACCTCGATGCGGTAGCCGGCGATCTCGCCCATGGTGGCGATCACGCTTTCCAGCGAGTCGGAGCGGCCTGAGCAGACATTGAAGGCACGACCGGCGCTGTCTCCGGGTGCCGCCAACAAGCGGCGATAGCTGCTGGCCACCATGCGCACGTCGGAAAAATCGCGCGCGATCGCCAGGTTGCCCAGCTCGATGCGGCGCGCGCCCTTGCGGAAGTGCGCGACGATCTTGGGCAGCAGGAAGTTTTCGCTCTGGCCGACGCCGGTGTAGTTGAATGGACGCGCGATCACGATCGGCAGCTTGTCCATCCAGAGGCGCGCCATGTATTCCATCGCCAGCTTGCTGACGGCGTAGTCGTTGGCCGGCATCGGCGCCACGTCTTCGTCGATCAGCGCCACCCTGGCGTTGCCGTAGATGTTGGCCGACGAGGCCAGCAGGACGCTGGACGGCTTGTGCGGGCTGGCCGCCAGCGCTTCCAGCAGGTTGCGGGTGCCGGCCACGTTGACACGGTAGATCTGCTCGGCGTTGTCGTGGCCGACGAAGGCGATGCCGGCCAGGTGGGCCACCACGTCCGGCTGCACCTGCTCGACCATGCCGGCCACGGCCGCGCGGTCGAGCAGGTCCACTGTGAAGATATCCGGGCCGCCGGCGTCGCCCGCCAGCGCGGTGCCGAATACACGGTAACCGGCCGCGCTCAGTTCGCGCGCGAGGTAGGCGCCGGTGAAGCCGCGCAGGCCGGTAATGAGGGCACGCTTGCCCTTCCCTTCGCGCGCATCGGTCGGGCGGACGGCTTCTTCCGTGGCCACGCGCTGCATGTCAGAAGGAGAAGCCGATTTCGTTGCGGCGCAGGTCGGCGTCGACCATCATCTGGCACAGCTGCTCGAGCGTCGTGTCGGCTTTCCAGCCCAGCTCGTTTTGCGCCTTGGACGGGTCGCCGATCAGCAGGTCGACTTCGGCCGGACGGTAGAACTTGGGTGACACGCGCACCAGCAGCTTGCCGGTCTTGCCGCAATGGCCGGTCTCGGCCTCGCCCTGGCCGCGCCACTCCATCCCGATGCCGGCGGCGCGGAAGGCCATCGTCACGAAATCGCGCACGGTCTCGGTGCGGTTGGTGGCCAGCACGAAGGTGTCCGGGTCGCGCGCCTGCAGGATGCGCCACATGCCTTCCACGTATTCGCGCGCATAGCCCCAGTCGCGCTTGGCGTCCATGTTGCCGAGCTCGAGCACGTCGAGCTTGTTGAGCACGATCTTGGCGACCGAGTCGGTGATCTTGCGGGTCACGAATTCGCGGCCGCGCAGAGGGGATTCGTGGTTGAACAGGATGCCCGAGCTGCCGAAGATGCCATAGGACTCGCGGTAGTTCACGGTCATCCAGTGCGCATACAGCTTGGCCACGCCGTACGGGCTGCGCGGATAGAAGGGCGTGCTCTCGACTTGCGGCACGGCCTGGACCTTGCCGAACATTTCCGAGGTGGAGGCCTGGTAGAAACGTGCCTTGGGGTGGACGATGCGGATTGCTTCCAGCAGGTTGACGGCGCCGACGCCGGTAATCGAGGCGGTCAGCACAGGCTGGTCGAAGGACACGCCGACGAAGCTCTGGGCGGCCAGGTTGTACACCTCGTCCGGGCGGGTGGCTTCGATCAGGCGGATGCTGGACGACAGGTCGGTCAGGTCGTACTCGACCAGGGAGAGATTCGGGTGGTTGGTGACGCCGAGTTCATCGATGCGCCAGAAGTTGACCGAACTGGACCGGCGGAACGTGCCGGTCACTTGGTACCCTTTTTCCAGAAGCAGTTGCGCAAGGTATGCGCCGTCCTGGCCGGTAATGCCGGTGATCAGGGCTTTTTTTGTTGTTTGCATGTCTAGCTGATTCCAGGTGTTTGGTCCGAAGAGCCGCCGAAAAGCGGGCAAAGATCAGCCCGGGGCGGAGCCAGGGCGGTTCGGACCCATAAAATTCCGACAACCCCGCATTGTAACAGAGCCGGTGCACCACCTTGCACACAAGAAATCGTGCAAAATTTGCAATAAAACGATTGTGTATTATCTCTTGAAAAGCAGGTTCAGCGGCGCGTGATTACGCATTGTTACGAGTCCCTCAAGCTTTATTACATTTGCGTTAAGCATGAGGAACTTAAGTCATGCGTTCTGAATCATCCCATGGCGGGCGAAAATCCCCGGGAAACGATGGGGAAATGCCCGCGTAATACGCAGCAAGCCCTGCCTTGCACCCTCGCGGGCACCGGGCAGGGCCTGGCTGGGGATCGAACGGGCCGGGCTGGCCGACGCGCCAGCTCAGCGCTGCGACACCGCATCCACCACGCACAGCGCGGTCATGTTGACGATGCGGCGCACGGTGGCCGACGGCGTCAGGATGTGCACCGGACGCGCGCAGCCCAGCAGCACCGGACCCACCGCGATGCCGTTGCCGGCCGCCGTCTTGAGCAGGTTGTAGGCGATGTTGGCCGACTCGATGTTCGGCAGCACCAGCAGATTGGCATCGCCCTTGAGCGTCGATTGCGGCATGATCTTGGCGCGCAGCTTGGAGTCGAGCGCGGCGTCGCCGTGCATCTCGCCGTCGATTTCCAGGCCCGGCGCCTTCTGCTGCACCAGCGCCAGCGTGGCGCGCATCTTGCGGGCCGATTCGCTGTCCGAGGTGCCGAAGTTGGAATGCGACAGCAGCGCCGCGCGCGGCACGATGCCGAAGCGTTCCAGCTCCTCGGCCGCCATGATGGTGATCTCGGCCAGCTCTTCCGCCGTCGGGTTCTCGTTGACGTGGGTGTCGACCATGGCCAGCTGGCGGTCCGGGGTGATCACCAGGTTCATCGCCGCGTAGACCTTGCTGCCGGCGCGCATGCCCAGCACCTTGTCGATGAATTCCAGGTGCATCTGGGTGGTGCCATAGGTGCCGCAGATCATGCCGTCGGCATCGCCCTTGTGGATCATCATCGCGCCGATCAGGGTATGGCGGCGGCGCATCGCCAGCTTGGCCATGTCCTGGGTCACGCCCTTGCGCATCACCATCTGCAGGTAGGTCTGCCAGTAGTCGCGGTAGCGCTCGTCGAAATCGGGGTTGATCACGTCGAAGTGCTGGCCGAGTTTCAGGCGCAGGCCGAACTTCTCGATGCGCTTTTCCAGCACCGCCGGACGGCCGACCAGGATCGGGCGCGCCAGGTTTTCGTCGACCACCACCTGCACCGCGCGCAGGACGCGCTCTTCTTCGCCCTCGGCGTAGACGATGCGCTTGAGTTCCGGCGGCGCGCTCTTGGCGACCTGGAACAGCGGCTTCATGAAGCTGCCGCTGCGGTAGACGAACTGCTGCAGGCTCTCGGCGTAGACGGCGAGGTCGGCGATCGGACGGGTGGCGACGCCGCCATCCATCGCGGCCTTGGCCACGGCCGGCGCGATGTGGGTCAGCAGGCGCGGATCGAAAGGCATCGGGATCAGGTATTCCGGCCCGAAGGACAGGTTCGAGATGCCATAGGCCGAGGCCACGATGTCCGACTGTTCGGCGTGGGCCAGGTCGGCGATCGCGTGCACCACCGCGATTTCCATCTCGCGCGTGATGGTGGTGGCGCCGCAGTCCAGCGCGCCGCGGAACATGTAGGGGAAGCACAGCACGTTGTTGACCTGGTTCGGGTAATCCGAACGGCCGGTCGCGATGATGGCGTCGCTGCGCACGGCCTTGGCGTCTTCCGGCAGGATTTCCGGATTCGGGTTGGCCAGCGCCAGGATCAGCGGGCTCGGGCCCATGGTGGCGACCATCTCGGGCTTGAGCACGCCGCCGGCCGACAGGCCGAGGAAGATGTCGGCGCCGGGGATCACTTCGGCCAGGCTGCGGTGCGGGGTGTCCTGGGCGAAGCGCTCCTTGTCCGGGTCCATCAGCTCGGTGCGGCCTTTATAGACCACGCCGGCCAGGTCGGTCACGAAGATATTCTCGATCGGGAAGCCGAGGTCGACGATCAGGTCGAGGCAGGCCAGCGCCGCCGCGCCCGCGCCCGAGACCACCAGCTTGCATTCCTTCAGGTTCTTGCCGACCACCTTGAGGCCGTTCAGGATGGCGGCGCCGACGATGATCGCGGTGCCGTGCTGGTCGTCGTGGAAGACCGGGATCTTCATGCGCGCGCGCAGCTGGCGCTCGATGTAGAAGCACTCGGGCGCCTTGATGTCTTCCAGGTTGACGCCCCCGAAAGTCGGTTCGAGTGCGGCGATGATGTCGACCAGCTTGTCCGGATCGGTCTCGGCGATCTCGATGTCGAAGACGTCGATGCCGGCGAACTTCTTGAACAGCACGCCCTTGCCTTCCATCACAGGCTTCGAGGCCAGCGGCCCGATATTGCCCAGGCCAAGCACGGCGGTGCCGTTGGAGATCACCGCCACCAGGTTGCCGCGCGCGGTATATTTATAGGAGTTGGCCGGGTCCTTGACGATTTCTTCGCAGGGCGCGGCGACGCCGGGCGAGTAGGCCAGCGCCAGGTCGCGCTGGTTCAGCAGCGACTTGGTCGGCGTGACCGCGATCTTGCCGGGGCGGGGAATCTGGTGGTATTCGAGCGCTGCAGCACGCAATTGCTGGCGTAATTCTTCTTTTTTGTCGGTTGACGAATCCATGCTATGCAGGCCTTCCTGTGCTGACTGGGGGCTTGTAATTCTAGCAGAGTGACTCGGCTCGCCGTCTACGTATTTTTACCGACAGCCATGCACCGGGGGTTTCCCGCCGCATTAGAATGACGGCATGCTCTCCGAATTCGACCTCATCAAGCACTACTTCCAGCGTGCCCGCCCGCCATCCGGGCGCACGGTGCTGGGCATCGGCGACGATTGCGCCCTGCTCGCCCCTGGCCCCGGCAAGCTGCTGGCCGTCTCGTCCGACATGCTGGTCGAGGGCCGCCATTTCTTCGCCGGCGCCGATCCGTTCCAGCTGGGGCACAAGGCGCTGGCGGTGAACCTGTCCGACCTGGCGGCGATGGGCGCCACGCCGCTCGGCTTCACGCTGGCGCTGGCGCTGCCCTCCGCCGACCCGGCCTGGCTGGACGGCTTTTCGCGCGGGCTGTTCGCGCTGGCCGATGCCCACGGCTGCGAACTGGTGGGCGGCGACACCACCCGCGGGCCGCTCAACATCTGCATCACCATCTTCGGCGAACTCGCGCCCGGCCAGGCGCTGCGGCGCGATGCCGCGCGCGCCGGCGACGACATCTGGATCTCGGGCACGCTGGGCGACGCGCGCCTGGCGCTGGCCGGGCTGCTCCATGAAGTCCCACTGGACGCCGCCGACGCCGCGCTGGCCGCGCCGCGCCTGCATGCGCCGGCGCCGCGCGTGGCCCTGGGCCGGCTGCTGGCCGAAGGCGGCCTGGCGCATGCCGCGCTCGACATCTCGGATGGCCTGGTGGGCGACCTGGGCCACATCCTGGCCGCCTCGCGCGTCGGCGCCTTGCTCGACGTCGACGCCCTGCCGGCCGGGCCGGCGCTGGCGCGCCGGGCGCAAGACCTGCGGCGCCGCTTCAGCGCCGCCGGCGGCGACGATTACGAGCTGTGCTTCACGGCGCCGGCGGCGCAGCGGGATGCGATCGTGGCGGCGGGTGCGCAATGCGGGACTGCGGTGACGCGGGTCGGACGGATCGAGGCGGAGGCGGGCTTGCGGCTGGTGGATGGCAATGGCGCGCCCTTGGCGATGCGTTTGCAAGGGTGGGATCATTTCGCGGCACCTTGACACCTGCCGGCATACCCAGGCCGCTCGCATGCCGTAGGGTGGGCACCCTGTGCCCACGCGAACGTTTGCATGACGCGAGATGCCGCGTGGGCACGGGGTGCCCACCCTACGATCGGATCGCCTGACGGTGAGGCGGTGCGGTATGCATGCGCCGCTTGAACCGTCGGCGCAATGCATCGGGCCTACCCGCGCGGCGTCTTGCGATCGTCATACGGCCCATGCATCAGCCAGTACTGGCGGAACGCCAGGCGCACGTTGTCGCGCAATTCCGCATCGTTCCACGGCTTGGTATAGAAACGGTAGATGGCCCCGCGGTTGATCGAGTCGAGCACGGTCTCGACCCCGGTATAGCCGGACAGGATGATGCGCATGGTGTCCGGGTACATCTCCTTTACCTTGCTCAGGAATTCGGTGCCGCTCATCACCGGCATACGCTGGTCGCACAGGATCACCTGCACCTGGTGCAGCGCCAGCAAATCGAAACCCTCGGCCGGCGAGGCCGCCGTCAGCACCCGATAATTGTCGCGCCGGAACAGGCGGTGCAGGGCCTGCAGCACGTTGACGTCGTCGTCCACCACCAGCAGGGTCTGCATATTGCCTTCATCGGCCGCCGCCGGCCGGCTCGGCTGGGCGCGGTTCTCCAGCACCAGCCGGGCCAGGTCTGCGGGCGGCAGCGCGCGCGAAAAATGGAAACCCTGGATCTCGTCGCAGCGGTGGCGCCGCAGCAGCGCCATCTGGGCGCGCGACTCCACGCCTTCCGCGATCACCTGCATGTGCAAGCTGTGCGCCATGCTGATGATGGCCAGCGCAATGGCGGCGTCGTCCGGATTGGTCGTGATGTCGCGCACGAAAGCGATGTCGATCTTCAGCTTGTCGATCGGGAAGCGCTTCAGGTAAGCCAGGCTGGAATAGCCGGTGCCGAAGTCGTCGATGGCGATGCGGATGCCCAGCTCCTTCAGGCTGCGCAGCACCTGGATGGTGTGTTCGGCATTGCTCATCAGCGCACTCTCGGTCAGCTCCAGTTCCAGCAGGCCGGCATCGACGTTGTGGCGCGCCAGCGCGGCGCGGACGTCGCCTTCCAGGTCGCCTTCGACGAACTGGCGGCTGGAGACGTTGACGGCCACGCGCACGTCGCGCACGCCCTCGGCGTTCCAGGCGGCGATCTGGCGGCAGGCCTCGTCGACGATCCAGGCGCCCACGCGCACCACCATGCCGGTGTCTTCCATGACCGGCACGAACTCGGCGGGATAGACCAGGCCGAAGCCGGGGCGGCGCCAGCGCAGCAGCGCCTCGACCCCGCTGACGCGCCCGGTGTTGAGGTCGAGCTTGGGCTGGTAGTGCAGCTCGAACTGCTCGCCGTCCAGCGCCCCGCGCAGCGCCAGTTCCAGGTCCAGGCGCGCCAGCACCTGCACGTTCATGCCGGCCGTGAAGAAGCGGAAGCCGTCGCGCCCGGCCTCCTTGGCGCGCACCATGGCGACGTCGGCGTACTTGACCAGGGTGCCGGGATCGGTGGCATCGTCCGGGTACATGGCGATGCCGATGCTGGCGGTCAGCAAGGCTTGCTTGCCGTGCAGGTCGAAGGGCGTGCGCAGCACCTCGCGCACCTCGTTGGCCACCGTCACCGCTTCCTCGCCCTGCTGCTCGCGGGTCATGGTGAGGATCAGCGCGAACTCGTCGCCGCCCAGGCGGCCGACGCTGTCGCGCAGGCGCACCCGGCGCACCAGGCGGGTGCTGAACTGGCGCAGCAGCTCGTCGCCCAGCGCCGGACCGAGCGAGTCGTTGATGATTTTAAAACGGTCAAGGGTGATGAACAGCACCGCGATGCGCCAGTTCTTGTCCTGCGCCAGCTCGATAGCATCGCGCAGGGTCTGGAAGAACAAGGTGCGGTTCGGCAGGCCGGTCAGGCTGTCGTAGTTCGACATATGCTTCAGGCGCTGGGCCGCATGCAGGCGCTCGCTGATGTCGCGCGCCACCGCGATCAGCATGCGCGTGCCGTCCAGCTGCTGCAACTGCCAGCTGATCTCGACCGGCACCGCACCCTGCCCGTCCGAGCGCAGCAATTCGGTTTCGACGATGTCGTGCTCGCGCGGCGCCGAAGCCGGATCGGCATAGCGTTCCAGCTGGGCGCGTTCGGCCAGGCCCAGCGCCACCGGCTCGATGCGCAGCAGCGCCTCGCGTGAAAAACCGAGCATGCGGCAGGCGCCGTCGCTGACGTCGATCATCGTCATGTGGTGGGCGTCGACCAGGAAGATGGCGTCGGCGGTGGCGTCCATGGCGCCGCGGAAGCGCTGCAGCTCGGCGGTGCGCTCGCGCACCTTGCGCTCCAGGCGCAAACCGTGCTCGCGCGATTCCTTGTGCAGCAGGCGCACTTCGAGCAGGTTGCGGATGCGCGTCATCACCTCGACCGTGTCGAAGGGCTTGCCGATGAAGTCGCGCGCGCCAGCTTCCAGCGCGGCCAGCTTCTTGTCCGGTTCGGCGGTCACCACCAGCACCGGCAGCCAGGCTTCGCGCTCCATGGGTTTCAGCGCTTCCATCACCTGGAAGCCGTCCATGTGCGGCATCTGCAGGTCGAGGATGATCAGGTCGTAGCTGTGCTGCAGGTGCAGGGTGGCCACCTGGCGCGGGTCGGTGGTGCTCGACACCTGTTCGTAGCCGGTGGTCTTGAGCAGGAATTCGAGCAGCTGCACGTTGACCGGTTCGTCGTCCACGACCAGGATGCGCGCGCGCCGGATGTCGGTGGGTGAAATCATGGCAATGACCTTTCGTGGCCGGCGTGCCGGGCCAGCACGCCGTCGATGGCCTCGTTGAATTTGTCGATGTCGATCGGTTTCGTCAGGTAGCGGTCGAAGCCGGCCGCCAGTCCGCGCTCGACGTCGTGCGGCATGGCGTTGGCGGTGAGGGCGATCGCCGGGATGGCGGCGGTGTCGGGGTCGCGCCGCAGCTGCGCCAGCACCTCGAAGCCGTTCATGCCGGGCAGGTTCAGGTCCATCAGCACGGCTTGCGGACGCTGGCTGCGCGCCAGCGACAGGCCGAAGTGGCCGTCGGGCGCCGACAGCAGGCGCAGGTCGGGACGGAAGCCGACGATTTCCTGCACCAGCCTGAGGTTCGCCGGGTTGTCTTCGATGTAGAGCAGCAGGTGCGGCGACGCCACTACCGGCGCGGCTGGCAGGGTCTCGGCTGCGGCCGCGGCTTCGGGCTGGTCCGCCGCCGGTCCGGGCGCCGTCTCGGTCGCCAGCTCGATCCAGAACACGCTGCCCACGCCCGGGCTGCTGGTGACGCCGATCTCGCCACCCATCATCTCCACCAGGCGCTTGGTGACCACCAGGCCGATGCCGGTGCCTTCCTGGGTGCCGCCTTCCTGGCCCAGGCGGTTGAAGGGCTGGAACAGCGCGGCCATCTGGCCCGAGTCCAGGCCCATGCCGGTGTCGCGCACCGACAGGCGCAGCCGCTGCGGCCCGGCCGCGACCACGTCGACCACCACGGCGCCGCCATCGCGGTTGTACTTGACGGCGTTGGACAGCAGATTGAGCAGCACCTGCTTGAGACGGGTGCGGTCGGCGCGCAGCAGAGCCGCCTGCTCGCCGTCCGGGAACAGCACGCGGATGCCGCGCGCGGCCGCCAGCGGTCCGATCATGGTGCGGCACTCCAGCAGGATCTCGGCCAGGCCGACCGCTTCCATGCTCAGCTTCAGCGCACCCGCTTCGACCTTGGCCAGGTCGAGGATCTCGTTGATCAGGGTGAGCAGGTGGCGCCCCGACTTCAGGATGTGGTTGGCGAACTCGGTCTTCTGTTCCGGCGTGGTCGGCATGCTGTTCGATGCCAGGATCTGGGCGAACCCGAGGATGGCGTTCAGCGGCGTGCGCAGCTCGTGGCTCATCGAGGACAGGAAGGCCGACTTGGCCTGGTTGGCGGCGCGCGCTTCCTCGATCGCCAGCTCGAGCTCGGAATTGGCCAGTTCCAGCTGCATGGTGCGTTCATGCACGCGCTGTTCCAGCTCTTCGTTCAGGCGCATCACCTCCTGCTGGGCGCGGGCGCGCTCCTGGGCTTCGCGCGCGATCTCGCGGTTGGAGCTTTCCAGCGCCCGCGTGCGCAGTTCGATCTCGGCCAGCATGGCGTTGAAGGAATCGACCAGGTCGGCCGCCTCGTCCTCGCTGATGCGCGGCGCACGGCGCGAATAGTCGCGCCGTGCCACCACTTCGCGCGCGATGTTGGTGATGGCATCGATCGGCGTGGTGATGGTGTGGCCGAGGCGGCGCACCAGCAGCCAGGCGGTCAACAGCGCCAGCAGGGCGACGCCGGCGGCGATCAGCAGGTAGTCGCGCATGCGCTCGATCAGCAGGTTTTCCGAGCGCAGGTAGACCGTGCCCAGCACCTCGCCGTTTTCCTGGATCGGCTTGAACAGCACCAGGTCGTCGCCATCCCTGGCGCGGCCCGCTTTGCCGGGGCTGTGCGGGAAGGCGGCGCGCTCGCCCGGCGCCACGTAGTAGGCGAACAGGGCGCCGTTCTGGTCGTACAGGGCGGCGGCCAGCAGCGAGGGCCGGCTGCGCAGCAGCGCCAGGTTTTCGCGCGCCAGGCGCGGGTCGTCGAAGGCCAGCGCCGCCGTGGTCATGTGGCCGACCAGCTCGGCCTGGGTGGCCAGGTCGAGCTGCAGCGCGCGCTGGTAGCTGCGCAGGTCGTAGGCGACCACGGTGCCGAGCGACACCACCAGCGCCGCCAGCGTGGTCGACATCACGATCGTGACCAGTTTTTCGCGGATCGAGCGGCGCCGGATCATGCGGCCACCGCCGTCGTCAGGTCCTGCATCGTCGATGAAAGCTCGGTGAAAAGTAAAAAAAGAAGTGAATGCGCAGCTGCGCGGACGCGCCATGCAGATGGGCAGAATAACAGCAGGGCTCGCCATAACGTCGCACGGCTTGATTGCCGATGCGCAGTTCATGCACGGTCAATACGCTGTGGCTGCGCGGCCGCTGCGGGGCCAGGCGTGACATTTGCTTAATATTCTAGCGCCGTGCGCGGGCCAGGCGCGCTAGAATGAGGCGGGTGCCGGCAGGCTTGATGTGGCGTCAATATCCTGCCCTCATGCACAGGCAATTTCCGCACATGAAGCGATGGAGGACGACACGTGACGAACGACATTCTTGACCTGGCGGCCCGCGTCGGCCGCGCCCTCGAAGCCAAGGGCCTGCTGCTGGCAACCGCCGAATCCTGCACCGGCGGCGGCGTGGCCCAGGCCATCACCGAGATCCCCGGCTCGACCGGCTGGTTCGAACGCGGCTTCGTGACCTACTCGAATGCTTCCAAGAGCGAGATGCTGGACGTGCCGGGCGCCCTGATCGCGCAGCTCGGCTCGGTCAGCGAGGAAGTCGCCGGTGCCATGGCGCAAGGCGCGGTCGCCAACAGCAACGCCGACATCGCCGTCTCGACCACTGGCATCGCCGGCCCCACCGGCGCCGTGCCCGGCAAGCCGGTCGGCACCGTCTGCTTTGGCTGGTCGAAGGGAGAAACCACCCATACCGAACGCCTGGTGTTCGCGGGCGACCGCCAGGCGGTGCGCGAACAGACGGTGGCGCACGCGCTGGCGGGCCTGCTGCGCTTCATCGAATAATGCCGGCGCACAAGTCCCATGCCGCGGCGGCCTGGGTGCTGTCGGGCGCGGCCTGGGCCTTGTGTACCGGCGCTGCTGCTGCCGATGATCCGGCTGATGAGGCAAGCGCCACGACGGTGTATGCGGTGGGCGACATCGCGCGCTGCGCCCATCCCGACCCCAAGTATTCGGGCGCCTCCGATACCGCCGCCACCGTCGCCGCCGGGCTGGCCGCCGACCCGGCGGCGCTGGTGCTGACCCTGGGCGACCACACCTATCCGCGCGGCACGGCCAAGGAATTCCGCGACTGCTATGCGCCGACCTGGGGCCGCTTCAAGGACCGCACCTGGCCGGCGCCGGGCAACCACGAATACTACACGCCGAAGGCGGCGCCCTACTTCGCCTACTTCGGCGAGCGCGCCGGGCGCGGCTACTACAGCGTCGAGCTGCCGGGCTGGCATGTGGTCTCGCTGGACAGCAATCTCGATGCCGGCGAACACGCGGCCCAGCTGGCCTGGCTGCGCGCCGACCTGGCCAGCCATCCGGCGCGCTGCACGCTGGCCTTCTGGCACCATCCGCTGTACAGCTCCGGCGGCCACGGCAGCATTCCGCGGATGCGCGACGCCTGGGAGCTGCTGCAACAGGCCGGCGCCGAGCTGGTGCTGTCCGGGCATGACCACGATTACGAACGCTTCGCGCCCCAGGACGCCCACGGCCGCGCCGATCCGGCGCGCGGCATGCGCCAGTTCGTGGTCGGCACCGGCGGCGCCTACCCGACGCCCTTCCTGCTGACCGTGGCCAACAGCGAGCTGCGCGACGCCAGCCGCACCGGCGTGCTGCGCCTGCGCCTGCGTGCCGGCGGCTACGACTGGGAATTCATCGAGTCGGCCAGGGTCACCACGCTGGGCGTGGCGGCGCCGGACCGCGGCAGCGCGGCCTGTCACTGACGTTTGTCCACCGAGTTTCATCGAATGGAGCCGGCCATGAAAGCGTGCCTGTCCTTGCTGCTGTCCCTGTCGATCTTGCTGCCGGCCGCCGCCCAGACACCCGCATCTGCTCACCCTCCGGCGGCGGCCGACAGTACCCTGCCGCGCATCGCCTTCGAGAAGACCACCCTGCCCAACGGCCTGGAAGTGATCCTGGTCGAAGACCACCGCCTGCCCATCGTCGCCGTCAACATCTGGTACCACGTCGGCCCGGCCAACGAGGCGCCGGGCCTGACCGGCTTCGCCCACCTGTTCGAGCACATGATGTTCGCCGCCACCCGGCACCTGCCGCGCGGCCAGGCCGACCGCCTGCTGGAAGCCGCCGGCGCCACCGACAGCAATGGCAGCACGGATTACGACCGCACCAATTACTACGACACACTGCCGTCGAACCAGCTCGAACTGGCGCTGTGGGTGCATGCCGACCGCATGGGCTATCTGCTCGACGTGCTGGACCAGGCGGCGCTGTCGAACCAGCAGGACGTGGTGCGCAACGAGCGCCGCCAGAGCGTGGAGAACCGCCCCTACGGCATCGTCGAAGAAGCGCTCAACCACGCGCTGTTCCCGAAGAACCATCCGTATTACGCCTCTGTGATCGGTTCCCACGCCGACATCCAGAACGCGAAGCTGGGCGACGTGCGCGACTTCTTCCGCCGCTACTACGGCCCCAACAACGCCAGCATCGTGATCGCCGGCGACATCGACAAGGCCAAAACGCGCGCCCTGGTGGCGAAATATTTCGGCAGCTTCCAGCGCAGTGCGCCGGTGACGACGCCTGCGGTCCATACGCCCGCGATCACGCACGAGCGGCGCCTGACGGTGAATGACCGCGTCGAGCTGCCGCGCCTGTACATGGCCTGGCTGACGCCGCCGGCCTACCAGCCGGGCGATGCCGAGCTGGCGGTCACGAGCCAGATCCTGGCCGGCGGCAAGGCCGGCCGCCTGTACAAACGCCTGGTCTACGAGCGCCAGATCGCGCAGGACGTGGCGGCGACCCAGAATTCGTATGCGCTCAGCTCGACCTTCATGATCGATGCCACCGCCCGCCCCGGCCATGAGGCCGCCGAACTGGAAGGCGCGATCGATGCCGAGCTGAAGACGCTGCGCGAGCTCGGTCCGTCCGACCAGGAAGTCGAGCGCGCCCGCAACACCATCGAGACCGCGATGCTGAGCGCGATCGAAAAGCTGGGCGGCGCCGGCCTGGCCAACCAGATGAACCAATACAACCAGTACACCGGCGACCCCGGTTACCTGAACCGCGACCTGGCGCGCCTGCGCCGCGTCAGCGCGGCCGACGTGCGCCGCGTGGCGCGGGCGTATCTGCAGCCGAACGCGCGCGTGGTGGTGACAGGCAGGCCGGGCAAGCCCGCGCTGGGTCCCGACCTGCCCCCGCCTTCGGTCAAGCTGAAACCGGGCGCCGCTGCGGCCGCCGCCATCAACAAGGACGAAGCCTGGCGCCGCACGCCGCCGAAACCCGGTCCGGCACCGGCATTCACCCTGCCCGGCGGCGAGTCCTTCAAGCTGCCCAACGGGCTCACCGTGATCCACCATTACAACCCGGCGCTGCCGCTGGTGGCCGCCGAGCTGGTGATCAAGAGCGGCTCGGACGCCAATCCGGACGACCAGCCCGGCCTGGCCGGCTTCACCGCCCAGTTGCTGGAAGAAGGCACGGCGAGCCGCAGCGCCCCGCGCATCGCCGACGAGATCGCGCAGCTGGGCGCCTTCCTCGGCAGCAGCAGCACGGCCGACGCGTCCACCGTGTCCTTGCTGTCGCTGCGCACGACCTTCCCGCAAGCGCTGGACGTGTTGGCCGACGTGGTCCAGCATCCGGCCTTTCCAACCGCCGAAGTGGAGCGCCAGCGCGCCGCGCGCCTGGGAGAATTGACCCGGCAGCGCGACGATCCGGCGCAGGTGGCGGCGGTGGCCGCGGCCGGCGCGCTGTACGGCCCGCGCCATCCCTACGGCTACGGCCAGCTCGGCACCGAGCCGGCGATCCGCGCGGCCACGCGCGACGACCTGGTGGCCTTCTGGCGCCGCCATTACCTGCCGTCGAATGCCGCGCTGATCGTCGCCGGCAGCATCACGCGCGAGGAGCTGCAGGCGCTCGCCGACGCGCGCTTCGGCGCCTGGCCGCGCGCCCAGGCGGCACCGGCCAAGCTGGACGATGCCGCCGGCGGCAAGGCGCGCCTGGTCATCGTCGACAAGCCCGGCGCACCCCAGACCGCGCTGCGCGTGACCGGGATCGCCGCCCAGCGCAAGACGCCCGACTACCCGGCCATGCAAGTGATGAACGCGGCGCTGGGCGGCCTGTTCTCGAGCCGCATCAACCTTAACCTGCGCGAAGAGAAGGGTTACAGCTATGGCGTGTTCTCGGCCTTCCGCTACAACCGGACGCCGGGCCCCTTCACCATCGCCGGCAGCGTGCGCACCGACGCCACCGGCGCGTCCATCACCGAAATTTTCAAGGAAGTGCGCGCCATGCGCGCGGCGCCGCTGCCGGCGGCCGAGCTGGCCGGTGCGCGCGACTCGCAGGTGTATTCGCTGCCGGGCCAGTTCGAGACCAACAGCGGCGTCGGCGCCAGCCTGGCTGAAACCTTCGTGTTCGACCTGCCGCTCGACTACTGGCGCAGCCTGCCCGACGCCTTGCGCCGGGTGACGGCGGCGCAAGTGCAGGCGGCGGCCGGCACCTACCTGCAGCCGGAACGGATGAAGGTGATCGCGGTGGGCGACCGCGCCGCCATCCTGCCGCAACTGAAGGACCTCGGCCTGGGACAGCCGGAATCGCGCGATGCGGATGGGCAGTTGCCATGATGAGGTAAAGAACGCTACCCGCCATGCATCTGCTTGCCACATAAAAACTTGCGCACCCGGGCTTGCAGCGCTTAACATGTGAACACTTCTTCAAATGTTAAGCATCAACCGCCCTATCTTGATCACGCCACCCGACATCGACAACGCGGTCGACGAACTCGCCGACCTGTTCCACCTGCTGGGCGACCCGACCCGCCTGCGCATCGTGCTCGCCTGCCTGGCGCAGCCGACCGCCGTGGGCGACATCGCCGCCACCTTGAACTTGTCCAGCTCGCTGGTCAGCCACCACCTGCGCCTGCTGCGCGCGGCCCGCATCGTCAAGGCCGAGCGCCAGGGCAAGCAAGTGTTCTATGCCGCCGCCGACGCCCACATCAGCGGCCTGCTCGCCAACATGTTCGAACACATCGCCGAACCGGCCACGGAACCTCTCACAGGACTCGACGCATGAGCCAACACGACCACCAGCATCACGACCATGACCATGACCACGGCCACAGCCACGGCTTCGGTCACCACCATCACCACCCGGCCCCGGCCGACGCCGGCCGCGCCTTCGTGCTGGCGATCGGCGTCAACACCGCCTTCGTCGCCATCGAGTTCATCTACGGCTTCATCGCCAATTCGACCGCGCTGATGGCCGACGCCGGCCACAACCTGTCCGACGTGCTGGGCCTGATACTGGCCTGGGGCGCGGCGCATTTCGCCAAAAGGGCGCCCACCCATCGCTTCACCTACGGCTTGCGCGGCGGCTCGATCCTGGCCGCCTTCCTGAACGCCCTGCTGCTGCTGGTGGCCTGCGGCGCCATCGGCTGGGAAGCCGTGTTGCGCTTCGCCCATCCGGAACCGGTGGCCGGCACCACGGTGTCGGTGGTGGCGGGCATCGGCGTCCTCGTCAACGGTTTCTCGGCCTGGCTGTTCATGTCCGGCAGCAAGAACGACATCAACGTGCGCGGCGCCTACCTGCACATGGCGGCCGATGCCGCGCTGTCGCTGGGCGTGGTGGTGGCCGGCCTGGTGGTGATGGTCACGGGCTGGAGCTGGCTGGATCCGGCGGTCAGCCTGGTGATCGTGCTGATCATCGTGGCCGGCACCTGGTCGCTGATGAAGGAATCGGTACAGATGGCGCTGGCGGGCGTGCCGGCCGGCGTCGACGCCGCCAAGGTCAACACCTTCCTCGCCACGCAGCCGGGCGTGGCCGAAGTGCACGACCTGCACATCTGGGCCATGAGCACCACCGAGAACGCGCTGACCGCCCACCTGGTGATGCCGGGCGGGTATCCGGGCGATGCCGCGATCGACGAAGTCGTCGCCCGGCTGCGCGCCGATTTTTCGATCCACCATTGCACGCTGCAGGTGGAGCAAGGGACGACCAAGCACAGCGGCTGTGCCTTGCGCGAGGTGCATGAAGAGCACGATCATGGGCATACGCATGGCCATGCGCACGCACATTGATTTGTAGGGTGGGCCATTCAGGCCAATGGTCTGAATAGCGAGCTCACGCCGAAGCCGGCATGACGCAAACGTCCACGTGGGCACGGGGTGCCCACCCTACGCGATAGCGAACGTTTTCTAACCCGCCAGGTTCGCAAACAGCGCTGTACTCAGGTAACGCTCCCCGAACGAGGGAATGATCGTCACGATCAGCTTGCCCGCGCTCTCCGGCCGCCGGGCCACCTGCATGGCCGCCCACAGCGCCGCACCGGATGAAATCCCGACCAGCAAGCCCTCCTCGCGCGCCGCCGCGCGCGCGGTCTCGAAGGCGGCGTCGTTGCTCACCGCGATGACTTCGTCGTAGGCATGGGTGTTCAGCACTTCCGGCACGAAGCCGGCGCCGATGCCCTGGATCGGGTGTGGGCCCTTGCTGCCCTTCGACAGCATGGGCGAAGCTTCCGGTTCCACGGCAATTGCTTGAAAACCGGGCTTGCGTGCCTTGAGCACCTCGGCCACGCCAGTGATGGTGCCGCCGGTGCCGACGCCAGCCACCAGGATGTCGATCTTGCCGTCGGTGTCGCGCCAGATTTCCTCGGCGGTGGTACGGCGGTGCACCTCCGGGTTGGCGGGGTTGTTGAATTGCTGGGGCATGAAGCAGTGGGGGTCGGCTGCCACCAGTTCCTCGGCGCGGCGGATCGCGCCCAGCATGCCTTCCGGGCCGGGCGTCAGCACCAGCTCGGCGCCATAGGCGCGCAGCAGCATGCGCCGTTCGTTGCTCATGGTTTCCGGCATCACCAGCCGGCAGCGGTAGCCGCGCGCCGCGCACACCATCGCCAGCGCGATGCCGGTGTTGCCGCTGGTGGGTTCGACGATGATGGTGTCCGGGCCGATCTTGCCGGCCTGCTCGGCCGCCTCGATCATCGCCAGCCCGATCCGGTCTTTCACGCTGTGCGCCGGATTGTAGAACTCGAGCTTGGCCAGGATGTCGGCGCCAGCCCCCTGGGACAGGCGCCGGATCCGCACCAGCGGGGTATTGCCGATCAGTTCAGTAACGTCGTTTGCGATGCGCATGGCTGACTCCCCACTAGTGCGTTGATGGATTACTTCACGTCGACCAGTTCCACGTCGAAGATCAGATCCGAATCCGGCGGAATCGAGCCGCCCGGCGCGCCGCGCTTGCCGTAGGCCAGCTCGCTCGGCACGATCAGGGTGCGCTTGCCGCCCACCTTCATGCCGACCACGCCCTGGTCCCAACCCTTGATGACCTGGCGTGCGCCGAGCTGGAATTCCAGCGGCGTGCGGCCGGCGTCGAGCGAGGAGTCGAACTTGCGGCCGCGCTGCTTGGCGGCCAGCGGGCGGTAGAACCAGCCGGTGTAGTTGACCACGGCGGTGCTGCCGATCACGGCTTCCTTGCCGCTGCCGACCTTGAGGTCGTTGATCTGCAGCTGCGGGCCCTGCGCCACCGGGGTGTCGGTGGTCTGCTGGGTGCTGCCGGGCGTGGCGGCGGCGGCTTGTCCGGCTGCGGATGGCGTCGAGTCCTGGGCGCTGGCAAGGCCTGCCGCCAGCAGCAGGCCCAGGAAAGTAAGACGATGAGGAAGACGACGGATCATGGAGCCTCTTTCACGAATCGGTAAATAACTGATCCTATGATAACAAGGCCTCTTCCAGTTGCCCAGCGTCGTCGGCGGCAGGAACGGCCGCCGCCGCCGCCGGGGTGGCCTGCAGAGCGGCCTGGGGGGTGACTTGTGGCACGGCCGCGTTCGCTTCATCGGCCAGCTTGCGCAGCAGGTGAGCGGCGGCCACCATGCCGAAGGTCGCGGTCACGACCATGCTGGAACCGAAGCCGGCGCAATTCAAACCGGTGATGCTGTTCGGATCGATCGCGCAGGCATCGCCGGTTTCCGGGCCGCGCTGGGCTTCCATCGAGAACACGGCATCGATGTGGTACTTGTGCTTTTCGCCACGCGCGAAGCCATAGTTGGCACGCAAGATCTTGCGCACCCGTTTCAGCAGGGGTTCCTGCTCGGTGCGGGCGAGGTCGCGCACCTCGACCTTGGTCGGATCGGTCTGGCCGCCGGCGCCGCCGATGGTGATGAGCGGCATCGCATGCTGGCTGCACCAGGCGATCAGGGCCGCCTTGGCCTTGGCGCTGTCGATGGCGTCGACCACATAATCAAAGCGATTGATCCCGATCATCGTCGGAATGTTGTCCTGGTCGATGAAATCCTCGACCAGTTCGACTTCGCAGTATGGATTGATCAGGGCGATGCGCTGCTTCAGCGCATCGATCTTGGGCATGCCGATGGTGTTCGACAAAGCCTGGATCTGGCGGTTGATGTTCGATTCGGCCACGTTGTCGAGGTCGATCAGGGTCAGGCGGCCGATGGCGCTGCGGGCCAGCGCCTCGACGATCCAGGAACCGACGCCGCCGACACCGACCACGCAAACGTGCGCCGCACGGAAGCGTTCCAGTGCACGCTCGCCGTAGAGTCGGGCAATGCCGCCGAAGCGGCGCGCGAAGTCGACCTCGTCATCGTGTGCGATCGTGGCCGGCTGGAGGAAAAGTTCGGGAGTGGTCGTCATCATCCTCCCATTTTAACGGACGCTGCCGCGTTCCTTGCTCTAAAATAACTTTCAGTCAATCAAATTTTCACGTTTCGTTCACGTGCCCGCAACAACCTTTCGCCTCCGTCACCATGAGCCAGCTCCTCCCCGATCCCGCACCCGATTTCGACCAGCCGGTCGCCGTCCTCAAACATTGCCACGGACGCATCCGCAAGCAGCTGGAGACCCTGGAAAAACTGTTGCCGCACCTGCAGGCGCATGGCGCCGACGAGCAGGCGCGCCAGGCGGCCCAGGCCGTGCTGAAGTATTTCGACAAGGCCGCCCACCTGCACCATGACGACGAAGAGCAGGACCTGATTCCGATGCTGCACGCTACCGCGCAAGGCGAGGACGCGGCCACGCTGCAGGCGCTGGCACCGACCATCCTGCAAGACCACAAGGACATGGATGCGATGTGGCAAGACCTGCACGAGCAGCTGAGCGCCGTCGCCGACGGCAGCGGCAGCCGGCTGGTGGACGCCACCGTGGGGCGTTTCGTCCAGAGTTACCGCAGCCACATGGAGCGCGAGGAAAGCACGATGGCACCGATGGCGATGCGCCTGTTCAGCCCGGAACAGATGGCGCAACTGGGCCAGGCCATGCGCCGCCGCCGTGGCATTGAGCAGCCCGGCGATGCCACCGCAGCCGCACCTGTGGCAGTGACGGCACCGGCGGCACCGGCGGATAAGGCGATCGGCGAGCGCGTGGCCGACCTGCGCAAGGATTACGGCCAGGCCAGCCTGGACGAGAATGGCGTGGCCGACGACCCGACCGTCCAGTTCACGCGCTGGTTCGAGGAAGCCATCAAGGCCGAAGTCAACGAGCCCAACGCGATGAGCGTTGCCACGGTGGACACCGACGGCCGGCCGAGCTCGCGCATCGTGCTGGTCAAGCAGTTCGACGAACGCGGCTTTACCTGGTACACGAACTACGATAGCCAAAAAGGCAAGCAGTTGGCAGACAAACCTTTTGCGGCTCTGCTATTCTTCTGGAGTGAACTTGAACGGCAAGTGCGGATCGAAGGCAGAGTCGAGCGCACGACTGCTGAGGAAAGCGACAAGTATTTCAACAGCCGGCCCCTGAAAAGCCGGTTGTCGGCGATTGCCTCTGAACAGAGCGCACCGATCGCCAGCCGCGCCGCACTCGAGCACAACTACGAGGAAGTTGCGCGTCAGTATGGAGAAGCACCGCCCCGGCCTTCGCACTGGGGCGGTTTTCGACTGGTGCCGGAACGGATCGAGTTCTGGCAGGGGCGGCGTTCACGCTTCCACGACCGCATCGTCTATACGCGGCAGGAAGACGGCAGCTGGACGCGGCAACGATTGCAACCGTGAGCCGGCCATCAACGTGCACGTGCCGGCTTTGCAGCCGGAGGAATACGCGTGTTCGACCAGATCAAGTTGTCCGCCTGGACCAGAGGCCTTCGTGAAAAGCTCGACCTTCCCCTGCGTGTGGAATTGTGGAATGGGGACCATGTCGACCTGTCCGCCGACACCCCGCGGGTAACGATCCGGGTGCCGCGTCCGGGCGGCCTGCGCTACCTGCTCTCGCCCTCGCTTGGCAGCCTGGGCGAAGCCTATGTGGAAGGGGCGCTCGAAATCGAAGGCCGTGCGGCCGACATGATCCAGGTCGGCAACGCGCTGGCCGCTTCCACCGGCAAGCCGGCGCGCACCAGCCGCATCGCCGGCGCCGCGCTGCGCCTCGTGTCCCCGCATACGCGCGAAAAGGATGCGGAAGCGATCCGCTACCATTACGACGTTTCCAACGATTTCTACAGCCATTTCCTCGATCCGGCCATGGTGTACTCCTGCGCCTACTTCGAAAACGGCGACGAAGACCTGGCCACCGCCCAGGTCAAGAAAATCGACCACATCCTCACCAAGATCGGCCTGCAGCCTGGCCACACCCTGCTCGACATCGGCTGCGGCTGGGGTGCGCTGGTGATCCGCGCGGCACAACAGTTCGGTGCCCGCTGCGTCGGCGTCACGCTGTCGGAAAAGCAGTTCGAACTGGCGCGCGAACGGGTGGCGCAGGCCGGACTGAAGGACCGCATCGACATCCGCCTGCAGGATTACCGCGACGTTGGCGGCGAATTCGACCGCATCACCAGCGTCGGCATGTTCGAGCACGTGGGCCTGGAGCACCTGGCGGAATATTTCGGCCAGGTCAACAAGCTGTTGGCACCGGGCGGCGTGGTCATGAACCACGGCATCACCACCAGCGACATCGACCAGCGCTCCAGCCCCTACGGCGGCGGCGACTTCATCGACAAGTACGTGTTCCCGCACGGCGAGCTGGCCCATCTGTCCACGGTGATCCGCACCATGCAGGAAGGCGGGCTGGAAGTGCGCGACGTGGAAAACCTGCGCCGCCACTACGCCCGCACCTGCGCACTCTGGACCGAGAACTTCGAGCGCAACGCCGAGCACATCCGCCAGACCGCCGACCCCAAGACCTTCCGCATCTGGCACGTCTACCTGGCCGGCTGCGCCTACGCCTTCGCGCACGACTGGATCAGTCTGTACCAGATCGTGTGCGGCAAGGCGGGCCAGGATCCGGCGCAGATGCCGTGGTCGCGGCGGTATATGTATCAGTGAAATAAAAGGAGGATTACCGGTAGGGTGGGCACCCCGTGCCCACGCGGATGTTTGCGTTATGCCGGCTTTCGCGTGGGCTCGGAGAGCCCACCCTATACGCTGCCTTATTTCAACCGCTGCGCAAACGTCTTGCGAAACTTCGCCACCTTGGGCGCCACCACGAAGGCGCAATAGCCTTGCAGCGGATGCTGGGCGAAATAGTTCTGGTGATACTCCTCGGCCTTGTGCCACTGCGCGGCCGGCAGCAGCTGGGTCACGATCGGTGCATCCCACACCACCGCCATCTCGGCCGTCACCTTGCGCGCCGTCGCTTCCTGCTCCGGCGAGGTGGTGAAGATCACCGAGCGGTACTGGGTACCGACGTCGTTGCCCTGGCGGTTCAAGGTGGTCGGGTCGTGGATGGTGAAGAAGATTTCCAGGATGTCGCGGTAGCTGATGACGTTCGGATCGAACTCCAGGCGGATCACCTCGGCGTGGCCGGTGCTGCCCTCGCATACTTTTTCGTAGGTGGGGTCGGGGTCGCTGCCACCCATGTAGCCGGACTCGACACGGTTCACGCCGCGCGCTTCCAGGTACACCGCTTCCGTGCACCAGAAACATCCGCCGCCCAGGATCGCCACTTCGTTGGCTGACTGCTGGCTCATACGCCCTCCTCCGCAAGACCGCGATTTTTCACGGTTTCACTGTAACCGAAAGTGCATGCTCGTGCATGCCACGGGCAAGCGAGGCGGAGTCAACAGTGTCAGAGTATTATTGGTGGCATAATGCGCGCATGAACACCAGCTCCCCCCGCGCCACCGACCGCGGCTTCGACTCCGCGCATTTCCGCCAGGCCCTGTCCCAGTTCGCCACCGGCGTCACCGTGATCACCACGCGCCTGGCCGACGGCAGCTACCGCGGCCTGACCGCGAGTTCCTTCAATTCGGTGTCGCTGGAGCCGCCGCTGGTGCTGTGGAGCCTGTCGAATGGCGCCAACAGCCTGCCCATTTTCAGCGGCAACTCGCACTACGTGATCAACGTGCTGTCGGCCGGCCAGGAAGAGCTGGCGCGCATGTTCTCGCGCCGCGGCAGCGATCCCTTCGAGCACGCCGAATTCGAACTCTCGCGCACCGGCCAGCCGATCCTGAAAGGCGTCAGCGCCTGGTTCGAATGCCACAACCGCAGCCGCTATCCGGAAGGCGACCACGTGATCTTCGTCGGCGAAGTCGAAGACTGCGCGGCGCAGCCGCAATCCGCCCTCACCTTCCATGGCGGTAAGTTCGGCAATACCTGAATGCACGCCTGGGCGCGGTCCCGGTTTGCTCACGCGGCCCGGGCAACAGCACCCTCGCCGCCGGGGCCGAAGCGCCCGGTGATGATGCGCACCGCCTCGGCGACGCCCTGTTCCTGTTTCATCGCCGTCCCGAGCTCCCCGGCCCTGAGCGTCATGCCAGGCGCTGCCAGTACTTCCTTGATGCACCTGGCCAACGCGGCCGCCGTCACCCTGCGCCGCTTCAAGGTCTTGCCGGCGATGCCGCGCCGGCGCAATTCCGTCCCCCAGTATTCCTGCTCGCCGATATGGGCGATGACGACCGAAGGCTTGCTGGCGAGCGTCGCCGACTGCGTGGTGCCGGCGCCGCCATGATGCACCACGGCGCGGCAGCGCGGGAAGATGGCCTGGTGCGGCACCGTCGACACGTACAGCAGCTGTGCGTCGGATGTGAACCCGCAGGCCTGCGCGGCATGGCTCTGGATGATGGCGCGGCAGCCGGCCATGCGCGCGGCGCGGCTCAGCAGGTGCAGGACCGCGGCCTGTCCGGTGAGGTCGCGCGGCATCCAGCTGCCCAGGGTCATGTAGACCGGTGCCTCGCCGGCCGCCAGGAAAGCCTCCATCTCGACGGACACGGCGCCTTCGATGTCGAGGCCAGGCAGGTCGAGGAAACCGCAGAGCCGCACCGGCGCCGGCCAGTCAGGCTGCGGCTGGCACAGCTGGGCGCTGACGGCCGCCAGGGTCAGGCAGGGCGACAGCCAGGTTTCCCGCAGCACGTCGCGGATCGGCGGCATGCCGAGCCGCCGGCGCAGCCGGTTCGGGGCATGCTGCAAGGCACGGTGGATCAGTACCCGGGTCAGCCACCACAGGAAACGGTGGCCCGCCTTGCCGAGAAACGATGCGCCGAGCGGATGGTCGAATGCGGTGGGAATCGTGACGTGCGACAGCACCACGCTAGCATACGGACGCCCCGCCTGCTCCGCCGCGAACTGCAGCGGATACATCATGAAGTGGCCGATCAGCAGGTCGGCTTCCTTGCACAGGTCTTGCGCCGCGGCGAACATCTCGCCTTCGACCGGATCGAAGCACATCCGCAGGATAGCCGCCATCTGCTTCATCGGATCGCGGATGCGGTAGGCCGTCGCGCAGAAGGTTTCCCCCTGCGCCGGCGTCAGCACGGGCGAGGCCAGCACGGTGATCCTGACGCCGTGCTGCGATACGTGACTGGCATAGACCGCGCTGTCGACGCACGTGATCACCAGGTGGACTTCGTTACCGGCCGCCTGCAAGCCTTCCGCCAGGGCCAGGAAGGGCCGGATGTCGCCATGACTGCCCCAGGTCTGCATGCCAATCTTCATGGATTTCCTTAATGATGGGAGGGCACCGCTATGATTGCCATCATGGAACTATTTTCGATGAAAATATAGAACGGATGCGACATGCTTTTTCAGTCTCGTGCAAATATGAAAATGGCCGTCGCAGTTTGAAAAGAAGGGAAACCAAGGGGTTTCTATAATGGCAGCAAACCAACACCCTTGAGACAGGATAGCCATGGCCCAATTCCACTGGGATGACCCGCTGCTGCTGAACGCGCAGCTGAACGATGAAGAACGCATGGTGCGCGACGCCGCCGCGGCCTATTGCCAGGACAAGCTGCAGCCGCGCATCCTGGAAGCCTTCCGGCATGAGGCCATGGATACGTCGATCTTCCGCGAGATGGGCGAGCTCGGCCTGCTCGGCCCGACCATTCCCGAGCAGTACGGCGGTCCCGGCCTGAACTACGTCAGCTACGGCCTGATCGCGCGCGAAGTCGAACGCGTGGATTCCGGGTACCGCTCGATGATGAGCGTGCAATCCTCGCTGGTGATGGTGCCGATCTACGAGTTCGGCAACGACGCCACCAAACAGAAATACCTGCCGAAGCTGGCCACCGGCGAATGGATCGGCTGCTTCGGCCTGACCGAGCCGAACCACGGTTCCGACCCGGGCTCGATGGTCACGCGCGCGCGCAAGGTCGATGGCGGTTACTCGCTCAGCGGCTCCAAGATGTGGATCACCAATTCCCCCGTGGCCGACGTGTTCGTGGTCTGGGCCAAGGACGACGAGGGCGCCATCCGCGGCTTCGTGCTGGAAAAAGGCTGGAAAGGCTTGTCGGCCCCTGCCATCCACGGCAAGTTCGGCCTGCGCGCTTCCGTCACCGGCGAAATCGTGATGGACGAGGTGTTCTGCCCGGAAGAAAACGCCTTCCCGGACGTGCGCGGCCTCAAAGGGCCCTTCACCTGCCTGAATTCGGCGCGCTATGGCATCGCCTGGGGCGCCCTCGGTGCGGCGGAAGCGTGCTGGCACACGGCGCGCCAGTATGTCATGGACCGCGTCCAGTTCGGCAAGCCGCTGGCCGCCAACCAGCTGGTGCAAAAGAAACTGGCCGACATGCAGACCGAGATCACCCTCGGCCTGCAAGGCTGTCTGCGCCTGGGCCGCATGAAGGACGAAGGCACGGCCGCGGTCGAGATCACCTCGATCATGAAGCGCAATTCCTGCGGCAAGTCGCTGGACATCGCCCGCACGGCGCGCGACATGCTCGGCGGTAACGGGATTTCGGACGAGTTCGGCATCATCCGGCACATGGTGAACCTGGAGGTGGTGAATACCTATGAGGGTACGCACGATATCCACGCGCTGATCCTGGGACGGGCGCAGACCGGCATCGCGGCGTTCTGACCGGCCTTCGCATGTCGCAATTGTTCTATATTGGTGAGGATAAGGAACTCACCATATAGAACATGAACGCTCCGCCCTCCCTGCGATCGCCGGCCACCCGCCTCCACCAGCCGGGCGTGGATGTCGCTCCCTTCGTACGCGGCTTCATCACGCGCGACACCCGCGCCTGCGCACTGCAGGGAGACCAGTTGCTCAACCGTTTCCCGGCCAGCGCACATTGCGTCCTCACCTGGTTCCTGGAAGGCGAAGCCGAGCTGATCTCGAACGCGGGTGGCCAGCAGGGGCTGGTGCTGTCGGCTTGCGTCGCCAGTGGATGCCAGACGCGGCCGCTGGTCTCGCGCAACCGCGGCGACACCCATGTCTTCATGGCCATGTTCTACCCCGACGCCTTCCAGTCCTTGTTCGGCGTCGACCTGGCGCCGCTGCAGAATACCTTCCTGTCCGCGCACGCGCTCCTGCCGGCGCGCGGCCGCGAACTGGTCGATGCCGTGTTCGCCGCCGCGACCCACGCGGAACGCCAGGCGCTGGTCGAGCGCTGCGTGATGGAGCACGCACGACACCACAAGCTGCCAACCTGGCTGCGCATCCGCCGCATGGGCAGCCGCATCACGCTGGGCATGGCCAGCAAGATGCTCGGCATCGGCCCGCGCCAGTTGCAGCGCCTGGCCCTGCGCGAGGCCGGCGCCAACCTGCAGACCCTGAACCGGCTGCGCCGCGGCGAGCGCAGTTTTCTCGCTGCCCAGCGCCGCTACCTGGCCGGCCAGCCACTGGACTGGGCAGGCCATGCGCTCGACTGCGACTATGCCGACCAGTCGCACATGGCGCGCGAGTGCAAGACCCAGACCGGACGCACGCCGACCCAGCTGGCGCGCGACGTCGTGCGCGAGGAAGCCGACTGGGTGTACCGGCTGGACTTTGCCGATGACGACGCCTGACCTGGCGCGCAGGCTGCACCGCATGGCGGCCATCATGGTCGGCATCTACGTACTGGCCCACCTCGTCAACCATCTCGCCGCACTGCGCGGCATCGGTGCCCACATCGCCTGCATGCAGATGGTGCGGCGCCTTACCCGGATACCGATGATCGAAGTGTTGCTGCTGGCCGGCGTCACCCTCCAGGCGGGATCCGGACTGTGGCTGGCGCTGCGCCGCGCACGGCACCCCGCGCGGCCTCGCCGGCCGTTCGAGCGCCTGCAGACATGGTCGGGCGCCTTCCTGGCCGTGTTCCTGCTGGTACACGTCGTGTCGGTGCTGTTTGGCCGGGCCGCGCTCGGCCTCGACACGAATTTCTGGTTTGCCGCCGCCGGCCTGAACATCGCGCCCTGGCCCCTGTTCTTCATGCCCTATTACGGCCTGGCGGTGGCGGCACTGTTCGTCCACCTGGCCTGCGCGCTGCGGCGGCGACTGCCGCCCGGCATGGCCCCGGCAGCACGCGACCGCATCGCCCTGGCCCTCATCGCGGCGGGCATGGTGGTGGGTGTGCTCATCGTGGCGGCGTTCAGCGGCGCCTTTTATCCGGTCGACCTGCCGGCGGCCTACCGCGCCACCTTCGCGTGAAGCGGATATGAAAAAACCCGCCGTAGCGGGTCTTCACATCGTCAATCCAGGGCAGCTCAGAACTTGTAGCCCACCGACAGGATGAACGAATCCGGATCCAGCTTCATGTGCTGCTGCTGGTTGGTCGAGAAGTGCACATCGGTCCGCAGCTTGGTCTTGATGTACGAAGCATTCAGGAACCATTTCTCGTTGACGTTGAACTGGGCGCCCACCTGGCCCGACACGGTCCACTTGTCGTCGATCTTGAAGGTGGTCGGCACGCCGCCGCCCGGATTGGTCAGGGCCGTCATGCGGAAGGAACCGGTTTCCTTCTGGAACATCGCGTAGGTCACACCCAGGCCGACGTAGGGACGGAAACGCGCATTCGGTTCGAAGAAGCGGTATTGCAGCAAGGCGATTGCTGGCAGGGCCTTGACGGTGCCCAGCTGACCACCGGCTTCGATCGCGCCGGCGCCGTAGATCTTGTGCTTGTACGGGGTGCCGATGGCGGTTTCGACCGAGATATTGTCGGTCAGGCCGTAGGTGATGACGGCGATCGGTTGGGTGTCCTTGCCGACGTCGCCGATCGAATTCGGCAGTGCCGGCGCCGAGATCGCACCGCTCTCGACCTTCGGCTTGAGCTGGTTGGCGCCGAGCGACACGGTGAACTGGCCCTTCGATTGCGCCGCGGCGCTGCCGGCCACTGCCAGCGCGCCCGCCGCGACCAGCAGTTTCACGACCTTGGAACTTACTTTCATGGTATCTCCTGATTCTTATTGGAATGGCCCGCCCACGCGGACGGGCCTGTCGTAAGGATTACAGCCAGCCCTTGCCGCTCATCTGCAGCAAGACATAGCGGGCGATCAGCGCATACTCGAACGGGGTCGGGTGCACGCCGTCGGCGAACATGTAGTGGCTGACGTCGCCGCTGATCAGGTTGTTCTTGTTGCAGACCAGCGAAGAAGCGAGCGGATTCTTGGCGGTGCTCAGGTCGCAAGCCGACTTGTTGGTCACGGTCAGGCCATACGGGCCCGGATTGACCGCCTGGTCGTGGCTGACGGTGGCCAGGTCGACGTACAGCACCTTGGCATCGTCGCCGAGGCCGGTTTTCAGTTGCTGGTTGAAGGTGGCGACCATGGTGGCGACCAGCTTCTGGGTGTCGGCCGACTGCGCCAGCACCGACGGCGCGATCGACACGTCCGGCAGGTTGTTGACGACCACGAAGTTGGCGCCCTTGGCCAGGATCTGGTTCTTGACCAGCACGGCCAGCTCGGCACCGGCAGTGGCCAGGGCCTTGACGGCGTCGGCGCCATGGTCGGCCGAGTATTTCAGGCCGGCGGCGGTGGCGTCGGCACCGGCCTTGGCGCCGATGGCGGCGGCGTTGGCGACGGCGGCGGTATTGCCGGCCTGGGCGGCGGCGGTGATCGCGGCGGTGATGATGGCCGGTGCGGCGCTGCCCTTGGCGGCTTCGGCCGTGGCGGCGGCGGCGATCGCCTGCTGCGCGGTGGCCGGATTGGCCGCGCCCGGTGCCAGCTGCTGGACCAGGCTGGTGATCAGTGCGGTGCCGCCGGCCGTGGTGGCGCCGGCCGACAGTTCGCCCAGTTGTTCCAGCACGTCGTTACCGCCGGCCATCACGATGACCAGCTCGCTGCCGCTGAACTTGCCGCCGGTCTTGGCCAGGTGGTTGGCGATCTGGGTCACGACCGGCACGGTCGTGGCACCCAGCGACACCGCGGCGCCGGCCTTGTCGAGCGCGCGGTTGCCCGGGCCGACCGGATTGGTCACGCGGGCGCCGCCCTGTGCGTAGTTGAAGCAATTCGCGTTCATCGTGACCGGCACGGCGAAGTTCAGTGCCGGGTTGGTCGACGCGGTACCGAGCAGGCCGGTCTGGGCCGCGCAGGGGGCCGGCAGGCCGAGCTGGGCCGCGATCAGGGTGGTGTAGTTCTTGCCGGTCAGTTCCGGGCTGACCGAGGTGGCGTCGCCATTGATGGTGTAGGCACCGCCGCCCTGCACGGCAACGCCGCCGACGGCATAGGAGCCGACGTCGGACAGGCTGTCGCCGAAGGTGACTTGCTGGCTGAATTTGGTCTTCGGCGTCTGGTCGCCGGCTTTCGGATCGGTGCCGCCGCAGGCGGTCAGGACGGCCGCGCTCAACAACGCGAGCGCGAATGAGGTCTTACGCATTATGTCTCCTAGATGGTTTTTGTATTAAAACGAACGCGCGTGCTATTCGTGTCCCGATAACTATGCCAGTCTTCAGTTCGCTTGTATAGCGAAAAGGGTTTGGCTTCGTTCATGCGACACAACAGCCTTCTTTCAAATAATACGGATGACTTCGGCAGCGCTGGCGATTATATCAACGCCGCCGGGCTTGTCACTCAGATGTTGCCATAAGTCATCGAGAAAGTACTGACTGGAAGTAGTCGCGTGTGGCGGCCATGCAAAACGGCGCCACCAGGCCGGCGTGGTAACTCGAAGCCACCGAGTCGCCGCCCGAAGCCGCACGCAGGATCGCCTTGGCCGCCACGAAGCCGGCCTTGGCTGTGCGGAAGGGGTCGTTCAGGCTGGGCGTGTCGTCGATATCGAGTTCGGTGATGGCGCCGCCCTTGCCTGCCTGGGCACGGAAGTAGGCGCTCGCTGCCTGCGTATTAAAGTAGGGAACGGTCGGATCGTCGTGGCCGCCGCACAACAGCGTCGGCGCCGCCGGCGTATAGCTGCGCAGGTCGTTCTTCACCAGCCACTGGCGCAGCGGATGTGCGGGCGCGCAGGCCAGCGGCGCCGCCGCACTGCCCTCGCAGGGATGGGCGGCCAGGTCGGCCAGGTAGCCGGCGCGGTAATCGCTGCGGATCAGGTTGTTGGCGCCGAAGTACTGGGTATAGCCGGCGCTCTGGGGGAGCGAGTCGCCCGCGAACAGGGCGCTGGCCGGCAGCTTGCCCAGGCTGACCAGCTCGCCGCTGCCGAGGGTGCCCGGCACCAGGTCGACGATGCTGCCGGCATATTGCGCTTCGTAGATGTCGGCCGGCGTGCGGTACAAGGCGGCACCGGCATGCTGGCCGGCATTGATGATGGTCGGGACGATCACGGTGGCGCCGTTGCGCGGCGCGCCGCCGAACAGTTCGTCGCCGAAGCGGCTGAGCGCATACGGGCCGGACATGCCGGATGCTGCCGCCAGCGTGAATTCGCCGCCGCCGGTTTCCTGCATCGCGCGCTGGGTGGCCAGCGCCACGTAGCCGCCCTGGGAGTAACCGCTCACCAACAGCTTGCCGGAATCGCGCGCGCCGATCGTGGCGAACGACGTCCGCGCGGCGCGCAGGGCGTCGATCATGTCGGCCGACTGCGCCACCCGGTCGAGGTAGGCGTGGTAGCCGAGCGAAGAGCCGCCATAGCCGGCATAGTTGGGCGCCACCACGATGAAGCCCTGGGCCGCGAACACGGCCGCGACCAGGCGCGCCTCGGTGTTGTTGGCGATGTCGGCCATGTCATACGATTTTTGCAGCGAGGTGCCGTGGGCGTAGAGGAGCGTCGGGCGCGAATTGCTGCACGAGGGACCGCTGCCGGTGGGCACGAAGATGGCCGCGCTGGCATCGGCGGCCTCGCCGGCGCCGCCGACCGTGTTGTAGCGCACGCGCCAGACCGACACCGAGCACTGCGGCTGGCCGGCCACGGCCAGGGTGCCGGTCTGCGCGGCTTCGAGGAAGCCGGCCAGCACACCCGGCGCCAGGGTGGTGAGGCTGGCGCCGCCCACGCTGACCGGCACGGCGGCAGCCTGGCCAACGAGGCTGCCGCGCGCAGGGGTGGCGACGGGTGAGGTGGCGGGTGAGGACACTGGCGCTGGATAGCTGACACCGGCCGGGGTGCCGCCGGTGGTGGTGCCGCCGCTGCAGGCGGCAAGCAGGATGCCCAGGCCGAGGCTGAGGCCCAGGGTTTGGAGCGAACGCATGGAGTTCCTTCGAGAGCGCGATGGGGTGCGACAAGGCCCCTCACCGCGTCATTCCCGCGCAGGCGGGAATCCAAGTTGATGGCAAGTGTCTCGACAGCGCGCAAAACTTGGATCCCCGCCTTCGCGGGGATGACGGTTTTTAGATAAGCGGTACTAAGAGCCTATCCCAGTAGGCCGGAGTCGCTGCTGGCGCGCCTGGCAAGCGGGTGCTGCGTTGCTCGTCGTTGCATGGCTAGCCATGCGGCCTCCTCGCGCCTTGCCCGCGCTTGCCATGCATCGCCATCAGCTTCCCCCTGCCTACTGGGATAGGCTCTAAGACGCGGACATGCACAGCGCATGCTTCAGCGTTGCCGCCAAGCATGCACCGTGCATCGGATTTTGAGAAGTACCTGAACGGTATTTGAACGGCTTACAGCGCGGGAGTGTTGTTTATGAGCCCGTGCACGATGCCGCTCGACCCATGCGCGGCGCGGCGCAGGCGGTCGTTGACGCCCAGCCAGGCGCCCTCTTGCGGTGGCGCTTCGACCAGGATCACGTCGGCGCCGCTGCCGTCCATGCTGCGCAGCGCCGCGTACAGGGCGTGGGCGAAGCCTTCCGGCGTGGCCGGCAATTGCACGGCGGCGTGGGTCGCCGGCAATGCCGAATAATGGATCAGCGCGACCTTGCGGCCGGCAAGCGCCAGCCGCGCCAGCGTATCGGCCAGGGCGGCCGTGTCCTGCATCGCCACCGGGGTGTGCGGCGCGTAATGCGATTCCAGGGTGCCGGAGGCGCGTGGTGCCGAGGGATCGGCTTTCAATGCGTCCGGGCGCGCCGGCATCCGGTCGATCACGGCGGCGATCGCTTCCGCGCTGATGTGGCCGGGACGCAGCAATACCGGACCGTGGCTGGCCAGGCGCGACAGGTCGACGATGGTCGATTCGATACCGACCGCGCTCTGGCCGCCGTCGAGCACAGCCGCCAGGCGCGCATCGTCACCGAACTCGTCGCGCACGTGCTGGGCCGTGGTCGGGCTGACGTGGCCGAACTTGTTGGCCGACGGTGCCGCGACGCCACCCTTGCCATTCTTGAATGCCTGCAGCAGCGCGATCGCGACCGGGTGCGACGGGCAGCGGATGCCGACCGTGTCCTGGCCGCCGGACACCGCGTCCGGAATGTTGGCGGCGCGTTTGAGAATCATGGTCAGCGGGCCGGGCCAGAAGGCGGCGGCCAGCTGGTGGGCCTCGGACGGGATGTCGGCGGCCCAGTAGTCGAGCGGCGCGCCCGGCGCCAGGTGCACGATCACCGGGTGGTCCTGGGGACGGCCCTTGGCGGCATAGATGGCGGCCACCGCGGCCGGGTTTTCGGCATCGGCGCCGAGGCCGTAGACGGTCTCGGTGGGAAAGGCGACCAGCTGGCCGGCTTCCAGGGCGCGCGCGGCGGCGGCGATCGTCGGATCTTGCATATCGTTCACAGTCGCGGTCATAGTCGCGGTCAAAGCGCGATGCCCAGGATGGCGCAGGCGGCCTGCAGCTGGCGGCCGGCTTCCTCGAGCGTCGGCGCGACGAAGGTCACGTGGCCCATCTTGCGGCCGCGGCGCGGATCGTCCTTGCCGTACAGGTGCAGGTTGGCGCCTGGCAGCGCCAGCACCCGGTCCCAGGCCGGCTCCCTGACGGTTTCCGTATCACCCGCGCCCTCGAACCACACGTCACCGAGGATATTCAGCATCACCGCCGGCGAATGCTGGCGCACATCGCCCAGCGGCAAACGGGCCATCGCCCTCACCTGCTGCGCGAACTGGCTGGTGACGCAGGCATCCATCGTGTAGTGGCCGCTGTTGTGCGGACGCGGCGCCATTTCGTTGACGACCAGCGAACCGTCCGCCAGCACGAAGAATTCGATGCACAGGACGCCGACGTAGCCGAGTTCGGCCACGATGGCACGCGCCGCATCCTGGGCCTGGCGCGCGCGTTCGGGCGCCACGTTCGGGCCCGGCACGGTGGTGGTGAACAGGATGCCGTCGCGGTGCACGTTCTCGGCGATCGGGTAGACCACCGAGGCGCCATCGGCGCCGCGCGCGGTCAGCACCGATACTTCATAGGCCAGCGGCAGCATCTTCTCCAGCAGGCAAGTCACGCCGTGCATGGAAGCAAAAGCGGCGCGCACGTCGTCGCGCGACTGCACCCGCACCTGGCCCTTGCCGTCGTAGCCCATGCGCACGGTTTTCAAGATGCCGGGCAGCAAATCGTCGGCAATCGCGTCGATGTCTTCCAGCGAAGCGATCACCTTGTGCGGCGCGGGCATCACGCCGGATTTGGCGGCGCAGTCGACGAAGAAAGCCTTTTCGGCGATGCGGTCCTGGGCCACCGACACGCCATGGGCGTTCGGCGCCACGAAGACTTGCTGGGCCAGGCGGCCGAGGCTGTCGGCCGGCACGTTCTCGAATTCGGTGGTGACGGCCACGCACTGGGCCGCCAGCGCATCCAGGCCGGCATCGTCTTCGTAGCTGGTGGCGATCAATTGCTCGGCCACTTGACCGGCGGGGCAGTCCGCGCTTGACTCCAGCACCGCGACGCGATACCCCATGGCTTGCGCCGCCTGGACGAACATGCGGCCGAGCTGGCCGCCGCCCATCACGCCCAGCCAGGTTGGCGGGTTGGCGTTGGGCAGGAAGGAAGAATCACTCATCGGTCAATCAAAGACTGGGCAAGACCATGGCCTGGGCGGCGGCGGTCTGCTGGGCACGGAAATCGTCCAGTTTGGCGGCGAGGCCATCGTCGACGGTGGCGATGATGGCGATGGCGGTCAAGGCGGCATTCGCGGCGCCGGCTTCGCCGATGGCGAAGGTCGACACCGGCACGCCCTTCGGCATCTGCACGATGGACAGCAGCGAATCCTCGCCGCGCAGGTACTTGGACGGCACCGGCACGCCCAGCACCGGCACGATGGTCTTGGCGGCCACCATGCCCGGCAAGTGGGCGGCGCCGCCGGCACCGGCGATGATGGCGCGCAAGCCGCGGCTGCGCGCCGATTCGGCATACGCGAACATCTCGTCCGGCATACGGTGCGCCGAGATCACCTGCGCCTCATACGGCACGCCGAACTGCTTCAGCATGGCGACGGCGTGCTGCATCACGTCCCAGTCGGAACTGGAACCCATGATCACGCCGACCATCGGCTTGTTGCTTTGATCCTGTGCGCTCATCTCAGGCCTTCAGCTTTTCGCCTGTGAGGCGCTCGATGGCTTCGAAGTACTTGGCCTGGGTCTTGTCGATCACGTCCTGGGGCAGCGCCGGTGCCGGTGGGGTCTTTTTCCACTCGGTCAGAGTTTCCAGGTAATCGCGCACGAACTGCTTGTCGAAGGACGGCGGCGACATGCCGGGCGCGTAGGAATCGGCCGGCCAGAAGCGCGAGGAATCGGCGGTCAGCACTTCGTCCATCAAGTGCATCACGCCGTTCTCGTCGAGACCGAACTCGAACTTGGTGTCGGCGATGATGATGCCGCGCGTGGCGGCGTAGTCGGCCGCGGCCTTGTACAGCTGGATGCTGACGTCGCGCATCTTGGCGGCGAGTTCCGGGCCGATGCGGCTTTCCATGTCGGCGAAGCTGATGTTTTCGTCGTGCTCGCCGAGGTCGGCCTTGGCGGCCGGCGTGAACAGCGGCTCGGCCAGCTTGTCGGCTTGCTTCAGACCAGGCGGCAAGCTGATGCCGCAGATTGCGCCATTAGCTTGGTAGTCTTTCCAGCCCGAACCGATGATGTAGCCGCGCACCACGGCTTCCACCAGGATGGGTTTGAGGCGCTTGGCGACCACGGCGCGGCCCTTGACCTGCTCCACTTCCTCGGGCGCCACCACGGATTCCGGCGCCACGCCGGTCAAGTGGTTCGGCACGATGTGGCCGAGTTTCTCGAACCAGAAATCGCTCATCTGGTTCAGCACCATGCCCTTGCCCGGGATCGGTTCGTTCATGACGACGTCGAAGGCCGACAGGCGGTCGGTGGTGACGATCAGGATCTTGTCATCGCCGACAGCGTAGTTGTCGCGGACTTTGCCGTGGCCGAGCAGGGGCAGGGAGGAAATAGTGGACTGGTAAAGGCTTTTCATAGAGGGGATATCTTGATAAAGCGAAACCGGCAAGGTGCCGGTAGAGTGGGCAAGGCTGGGAGTCAGCCGGTGCCAAAGCGATATTTTACGTTATTCCGGCACTACTGCTGCATTAAGCAGCTGCGCTGAAATTGCTGGCGCGTGCATTGCCACCGCTAAAACCAACGTCGCCCCTGCGAAGGCAGGGGCCCAAGTTCGCTGAAATGCTGCTAACTTGGGTCCCTGCCTTCGCAGGGACGACGGTTTTACGGATAACGATTGCTGTTACAGCATTCCTACATTACTGCCTGATGCTTACTGCACAATCTGCGACAACTCACCCGCCTTGTAACGCTCGGCCATCTTATCCAGCGGAATCGGCTTGATCTTGGCCGCCATGCCTTCGCAGCCGAAGGAGATGTAGCGCGCCTTGCACACCAGGGTGGCGGCTTCGCGGGCTGGTTTCAGGAAGTCGCGCGGGTCGAACTTGGAGGGGTTTTCAAACAGGTACTTGCGCACCGCTGCCGTCATCGCCAGGCGGATGTCGGTGTCGATGTTGATCTTGCGCACGCCGTGCTTGATGCCTTCCTGGATCTCTTCGACCGGGACGCCATAGGTTTCCTTCATGTCGCCGCCGAATTCGCGGATGATCGCCAGCAGTTCCTGCGGCACCGAGGACGAACCGTGCATCACCAAATGGGTGTTCGGGATGCGCGCGTGGATTTCCTTGATGCGGTCGATGGCGAGGATGTCGCCGGTCGGCTTGCGCGTGAATTTATACGCGCCGTGCGAGGTGCCGATGGCGATCGCCAGGGCGTCGCACTGGGTGCGGGCGACGAAGTCGGCGGCTTGCGCCACGTCGGTCAGCAGCTGTTCGCGGGTCATGGCGCCTTCCGCGCCGTGGCCGTCTTCCTTGTCGCCCTGCATGGTTTCCAGCGAACCGAGCACGCCCAGTTCGGCTTCCACGGTCACGCCGATCGAGTGCGCGAACTTCACGACTTCCTGCGACACGCCGACGTTGTACTCATAGGAAGCAACCGACTTGCCGTCGGCTTCCAGCGAGCCGTCCATCATGACCGAGCTGAAGCCCGAACGGATCGCGGCCATGCACACGGCCGGCGACTGGCCGTGGTCCTGGTGCATCACGACCGGGATGTGCGGATAGGCTTCGACGGCGGCGTCGATCAGGTGGCGCAGGAAGGCCTCACCGGCATATTTGCGGGCGCCGGCCGACGCCTGCATGATCACCGGGCTGCCGGTCTGGTCGGCGGCGGCCATGATGGCCTGCACCTGTTCCAGGTTGTTGACGTTGAATGCCGGCAAGCCATAACCGTGTTCGGCGGCGTGGTCCAGCAGTTGACGCATTGATACGAGTGCCATGGTTTTACTCCAACTAATTAAGAAATCTGTGTGGGATCTCGGATGGTCAGCTGCGTCAATATGTGCGTTAGCCCTTGAACGTCGCCCCTGCGAAGGCAGGGGCCCAAGTTGCGCGCATATCGTCAGCGCATCGAACTTGGGTCCCTGCCTTCGCAGGGACGACGTTAATGAGGGTTCAGCGACGCGAAATTACGGGATCCGAAATTACCCTAATTAATCAAACTCACCCACGCGCACAATCTTGAGCGCATTGGTACCGCCAGCCTGCCCCATCGGCGAACCCCAGGTCACAACGATCAGGTCGCCCTTGCGTACGACACCTTCACGCATCAGCAGTTCCTCGGCCTTGCGCAGCACGGCGTGGCTGCCGCCTTCCTGCATCAGGTGGAAGGCTTGCACGTTGCGGTACAGCGAAGCCTTGCGCTGGGTGTTCTGGAGCGGGGTCAAGGCAAAGATCGGGGTGTCGATCGAGTGGCGGCTCATCCACAGGGCGGTCGAGCCGGACTCGGTCAGCGCCACGATCGCCTTCACGCGCAGGTGGTGGGCGGTGAACAGGGTGGCGTAGGCGATCGACTGGTCGATGCGGGTGAACTGCACGTTCAGGAAGTCGGCTTCCAGCTTGTTGTATTCCGAACGCTCGGCTTCCACGCAGATCGCCGACATCATCTCGACGGTCTCGATCGGGTACTTGCCGGATGCCGTCTCGGCCGAGGTCATCACGGCGTCGGTGCCGTCCAGCACGGCATTCGCCACGTCCGACACTTCGGCGCGGGTCGGCACGGCGTTGACGATCATCGACTCCATCATCTGGGTCGCGGTGATGGCCAGCTTGTTGGAGTCGCGTGCCATGCGGATCATGCGCTTCTGCAGTGCCGGCACGGCGGCGTTGCCCACTTCCACCGCCAGGTCGCCGCGGGCGACCATGATGCCGTCGGAGGCGTCCAGGATTTCCTGCAGCACCGGAATCGCTTCTGCGCGCTCGATCTTGGCGATCATCATTGGCTTGTGGCTGAAGGGCTCGCCGGCGATATTCGCCAGCTGGCGCGCCATTTCCATGTCGGTGGCGCTTTTCGGGAAGGAAATGGCAAGGTAGTCAGCCTGGAAGCTCATCGCGGTCTTGATGTCTTCCATGTCCTTCGAGGTCAGCGCCGGCGCGGTCAGGCCGCCGCCCTGGCGGTTGATGCCCTTGTTGTTCGAGAGTTCGCCGCCGACCTTGGTCGTGGTGTAGATCTCGCTGCCGACCACCTTGTCGACCACCAGCACGATCAGGCCGTCGTTCAGCAGCAGGCGGTCGCCCGGCTTGACGTCGCGCGGCAGCGCCTTGTAGTCGAGGCCGACGCGGTCCTGGTTGCCCAGTTCGCCGTTTTCGCCCCATTTCGCATCCAGGATGAACGGATCGCCATTGTTCAGGAAGATCTTGCCTTCTTCGAACTTGCCGACGCGGATCTTCGGCCCCTGCATGTCGGCCATGATGGCCACTTCGCGGCCGCACTCGGCGGCGGCGCGGCGTACCAGGGCAGCCCGGTCGATATGGTCTTGTGCCTTGCCGTGCGAGAAATTCAGGCGCACGACGTCGACGCCGGCACGAATCATTTTGACGAGAATATCGAAGTCGGTCGAAGCAGGGCCGATGGTTGCGACGATCTTGGTGCCACGGTACATGGAGTTATCCTTGAAATGAAAGCGCAGCCTGTGGGGCTGCGCTGGGGTCTCATTGTTTATTGTGCGCTGCGTTGCAGCAGGATCTCGACTGCCGGCAACGTCTTACCTTCGAGGAACTCGAGGAAGGCGCCACCGCCGGTGGAGATATAGCCGATTTTGTCGGCAATATTGTATTTTGCGATCGCAGCCAGGGTGTCGCCGCCGCCGGCGATCGAGAAGCCCTTCGACTGCGCAATGGCCGTGGCCAGGGTCTTGGTGCCTTCGGCGAACTGGTCGAACTCGAACACGCCGACCGGGCCGTTCCAGACGATGGTGCCGGCCTGGGCGATCTGCTGCGCCAGCTGGGCCGAGGTCTTGGGGCCGATGTCCAGGATCATGTCGTCGTCCGCCACGTCGGCCACGTCCTTGATGGTGGCGGCGGCGTTCGGCGAGAATTCCTTGGCGCAGACGACGTCGACCGGGATCGGCACGGTGGCGCCGCGCGCGGCCATCTTGTCGATGATCGCCCTGGCTTCATTCACCAGGTCAGTTTCCACCAGCGACTTGCCGATGTTCAGGCCGACCGCCTTCATGAAGGTGTTGGCGATGCCGCCGCCGACGATCAGGTTGTCGACCTTGTCGGCCAGGCTCTGCAGGATGGTCAGCTTGCTCGACACCTTCGAGCCGGCGACGATGGCCAGCAGCGGACGCTGGGGCGCGCCCAGGGCCTTGCCCAGCGCATCCAGCTCGGCCGCGAGGAGTGGACCGGCGGCCACCACCGGCGCGAATTTCGCGATGCCGTGGGTGGTGGCTTCGGCGCGGTGCGCGGTACCGAAGGCGTCGTTCACATAGATATCGCACAGCTTGGCCATCTTCTGGGCCAGCTCGTCCGCGTTTTTCTTCTCACCTTTGTTGACGCGGCAGTTTTCCAGCAGCACGACCTGGCCGGGAGCGACGTCCACGCCATCGACCCAGTCCTGTTTCAGCGCAACCGGCTGGCCCAGCAGCTCGGACAAACGGGTGGCGACCGGCGCCAGGCTGTCTTCCGGCTTGAATTCGCCCTCGGTCGGGCGGCCCAGGTGGGAAGTCACCATGACGGCTGCGCCGGCATCGATGGCGGCGCGGATCGCGGGCACCGAAGCGCGCACGCGGGTGTCTTCCGTGATGTTGCCGGCGTCATCTTGCGGCACGTTCAGGTCGGCACGGATGAACACGCGCTTGCCCTTCAGCGCACCTTGGTCGATCAAGTCTTGCAAGCGGGTGAAATTGAGAACGGCCATGAGAGCAGTGGAGTGAGATGGATGAAAAAACGTTATTTTACATTAGAGGGTGTTCTCGAAAACATGAGAAACACGCAACAGGGTGAACACAAGCATACCGAATACAATGGTCTGTAACATATTACGCCGCCACAAATAAAAGCCAAGCGCGGCGAGGCCGCCCAGCAGCTTCGGATTCGCCAGGGACAATTGCACCTCGCCGCCCTGCCCCAGCACCAGGTCGGGCCCGATGATGGCGGCCAGTGCACAGGTCGGCGCATAGCGCAGCATTTCCTGGACCCGCGGTGGGATCGTCACGCGGTGACCGATCAGCCAGAAGGCGCTGCGGGTGCAGGCCGTGGCCACACCCAGCACCAGCACGACGACCCAGATTTCCCAGTCAGCCATGGCGCACCTTGCGCCGTTTGCCGGCTTCCTCGAAGGCCATGGCGCTACCCATGCCGACCACCACCGCCGCCAGCAAGCCCAGTTTATAAGGCAAGCCATGCGCCAGCACACCGACGCTGCCGGCCACCAGCACGCCGCACAGGGCGGCGCTGTTCATGATCAACGGAATCATGACGCACAGGATGGCCAGGGTGCCGGCAAAGCCGAGCTGCCATTCGGTCGGCACGGTGCTGCCCAGGAAATACCGATCAGCGAGCCGGTCTGCCAGGCCAACCAGTTCGGATACATCAAGCCGCGCAGGAAGGACAGCTTGCCGGGGGCGCGTGCCTGGTCCGGATAGCGCTGCAGGAACAGGGCAATCGAAATGTCGCCGGAGATATAGCCGAGGAAGAAGCGCCGCAACAAGGGCAAGTGCGCGAAATGCGGGCCCAGCAGGGCAGAAAAGATCACGAAGCGCAAATTGACCACCAGGGCGGTGACAAAGATCACCCAGACCGGGGCGCCGGCGGCGATCAGCGGCAGCGATGCCAGCTGGGCCGAGCCGGCAAAGGCCACCAGCGTCATCGCGCTGGCCTGCCACACCGTCAGGCCGCTCTTGACCATGGCGACACCGACCACCATGCCCCAGGCGGCGATGCCGAACAGGGTCGGCAGGCCGGTCTGGACCCCGGCGCGCCAGGCCACCGGATCGTGGCGGTCGTAACTGTCGAGTTCGCTTTCCAGGCCGGGATGCACGCCGCTCATGTCGCGTACCTGCAACAGTGACAAGGGATGAGCACGGCGGACTGGAAAAGGTCGGGCATCAAGCGATGGTGTGAGAAAGCGAGCAGATTGCCGAGAAGGAAATCACCTCGACAGTATTATCGGCTTGCCATTCTACCGGAGCATTCCGCCATGCAGCACGAATCCGTTAGAATCGTGGTTTTAATTGAATTGCTGACGGAGATGTCGATAATGAACGCGAAGACCAATGCTGTGGTGGAACTGGAAGCCAAGGATCTGCCGGCCTACTGCCCGAACCCGGCCATGCCGCTGTGGTCGTCCCATCCGCGCGTTTTCCTGGACTTCGCCCATGACGGCACCGCCAAGTGCCCTTACTGCGGCACCCAGTACGGCCTCAAGCCGGGCACCGTGATGGCGCATCACTAATAACATTTAACTGCCGTGGCAAGCCGGTGCGCCGACTGTAGCGAACTCCTCCACTACCGCGCACCCGCCTGGCTGCCCGGCGGCCACCTGCAGACGATCTACCCGGCCACCTGCATCGCCAAACCACCGGTTTCCTACCGGCGCGAACGCTGGGACACGCCCTGCGGCCAGGATTTCATCGACGTCGACCTGGTGGATGGCGCCCCCGGCACCCCTTGCGTGATGCTATTCCACGGGCTGGAAGGCTCGTCCGACAGCCATTACGCGCGCGCCCTGATGGCAGCGGTGCAGGCGCGCGGCTGGCATGGCGCGATCCCGCATTTTCGCGGCTGTTCCGGTGAAGCCAACCTGGCGCCGCGCTTCTACCATTCGGGCGATGCCGAAGAACTCGACTGGATCATCCGCCGCCTGCGCCCGCGCTACCCTGGTCCCTTCTATATTGCCGGGGTCTCCCTCGGCGGCAATGCCCTGCTGCGCTGGCTGGGCGAACAGCAGCATGGCGCCGAGATCATCGACGCCGCCGTCAGCGTCTCCGCCCCGCTCGACCTGGCAGCCGGCGGCGCCGCCCTCTCGCGCGGCCTGAACCGCATCTACACGCGCATGTTCCTGGACACGCTCAAGCCCAAGGCCCTGGCCAAGCTGGAGCGCTTCCCCGGCCTGTTCGACCGCGAGCGGCTGCTTGCCGCCAGTGACCTGTACAGCTTCGACAATGTCGTCACCGCGCCCCTGCACGGCTACCGCGACACCGACGATTACTGGCAGCGCGCCAGCGCCAAGCACGTGCTGCACGACATCACCGTGCCGACCCTGGTGCTGAACGCCCGCAACGATCCTTTCCTGCCAGAACAGTTCCTGCCGACGGGCGCGGCGAAGGCTGTCACCCTGCAGTACACCGCGACCGGCGGCCACGTTGGCTTTCCCACCGGCCCCTTCCCCGGCCGCATCGACTGGCTGGCGCGGCGCATCCTGCACTTTTTCGACGGCGCAGATGTGAATGTCAATGCGCGCGCCGGCGTGCCCGCAACTATGCCAAGCTCCGCACACTATGGATGATATTGTTTTGCAAGCCATGGCCAAATGGCCAAACGTGCCCCACTGCTACGGCTGGCTGGCCCTCGACGCGCGCGGCAGCTGGCGCATGCGCGACGAAGCCGCCCAGCGCGCCGACGCGCCGGGCGACAAGCTGACCAACGGCGCGCTGGTCGGCTTCATCAACCGCAATTACGTGGCCGACGAACGCGGCTGCTGGTTTTTCCAGAACGGCCCGCAGCGGGTCTTCATCAACCTGGAAGCCACGCCCTTCATCGCCCGCACCGACCCGCAGCAAGGCCTGCTACTCCACACCGGCCAGGCGCTGGCCGCCATCGAGCAGGTGTTCATGACCGGAGACGGCGCGCTGGTCGTGCGTGCCGGGGACGTGACGGCCCAGCTCGACGACCGCGATCTGGCGCAACTGCTGCAGGCGATGACGCTGGATGGCAAGCCGGTGGCGGATGAGGCTTTGCTGGGCTGGCTGGGGGGTGGCGACAACGACCTCGGCGGCAAGCTGGTTCTGCGCTGGCAGGGGCGTGAGCTGCAAGTGGAGCGTATATCGGCGGATGAAGCGCCGCGGCGTTTTGGATTCGTGCAGCGGCCGGATCAGCTGGCGGGGTCGGAAGCACCGCCAAAGACTACTTTCACCTAAGGTAAAGCAATCCTCGTCTGTCGAAATAATCTTTCATCCATCCAAAAAAAACGAAAGATTATTTCACTACTTGCGCCACCAGAACGGATCCCCCAAACGCGCCGGATCGTTACGCGGACTGCTGAAACCAGGCTGCTCCCTGCCAGTGACACCAGATCCGTTGCCTGTCTCCATTTTGAAGCGCGACCCGGCATCCGGATTGTCACCGGCACTGACACCGACAGCAAACCCGTCCCGGTCCTTTTCCTTCTTGTCCTTCTTCTCTTCCTTCTGCTTTTCCTGCAGCGCGCGTTCGCGCGCGTCGATCACGGCCTGGTCGTAGAAAGACACATCCTTGGCCTTGCGCGCCATGTCCAGCTGGTCGACGGCGGCCGGGGTGGCGCCGGTCAGCACATAGGATTCGGCCAGCGCCATGTGCTGCAACGCGATCTTGCCCTGGGCCGCATAGGTCTTGGCCAGCTGGTTGTAGAGCTTGGGTTCTTCGCGGTACTCGCGCACCTGGTCGCGCAGGAATTGCGCTGCCTGCTCCAGCTTGCCGGCGGCGATCATCGCCTCCGCGTACTGGCGCGCCAGCGCACGCGACAGCGGGAACTTCTGGTGCGCCGCCTCGGCATCGCGCACGGCTTCGGCCAGCACCGCGGGCGGCTGGCCCGGCGCCATCTTGATCTCGATACCGAGCCCGGTGAACATCGCGGAACCATCCGAGCCCGGACGTTCGGCCGACAATACCCCGGGACGCGGACGCGTGGATCCTTTTGCCTTATCCAGCCATTCCTGGGCCGCCTTCAACTCGCCCTGCTTCAGGGACAGAAACGCCATGCCGTACATCCCGGCGGTCTGGTGCTGGGTGTTCTGCTCGGCCATCTGGCTCTCGAAGGTGGTGCGCGCTTCGTCGCGCCCCTTCTGGCTCTCGTCCTGCAGCACGCGGGCACGCGCGCGCACCAGGTGGAAGTCGATGCTGTCCGGGCGGATATGGCCGGGCTTCGGCGCCTCGCGGATGCGCGCCTGGATGTCGGCGATGCGCTCGCCGGTCAGCGGGTGGCTGCTGAGCCAGGCCGGCGCTTCGCCATACAGGCGCGTCGTGCTCTGCAGGCGCTTGAAGAAGGCCACCATGCCGGAGGTGTCATAGCCGGCCGCGCGCATGGTCTGGAAACCGACGCGGTCGGCCTCGCGCTCGGCGTCGCGGCTGAAGTTCAGCTGGCGCTGGATCGCCAGGCCCTGCCCGCCCATCATCACACCCATTGCCGCATCGGCCCCGCCGCCGGCCTTGCCGACGATGGCCGCCAGGATCAGCGCCGCCAGCGGCAGCAGCGCATCCTGCTTCTGCTGCCCCAGCATGCGCGCGATGTGACGCTGCGACACGTGGCCGATCTCGTGCGACAACACCGAGGCCAGCTCGGACTCGGTCTGCGCCGCGATCAGCAATTGCGAGTGCACGGCGATGAAGCCGCCGGGCAGCGCAAACGCATTGATCATCGGATCGCGCACCGCGAAGAAGAAGAAATCGGCATTGGTCTCGCCGCGCGTGCCGGGCATGGTCAGCACCAAATTCATGCCGAAGGTGTTCAGGAACTCGAGGATGGGATCGTCATCCAGGTAGTCGCGGTCGCGCCGGATGTCGTTCATGATCTCCTCGCCCAGGCGCCGCTCCATCACCGGCGACAAGTCCGCGCGCGCGGCATCGCCCAGCGTCGGCAAGCCGATGGTGTCGTTGACGCGCGGAACCGGCGTCGACGGCGCGCCAGCCACGGCAAAGGCGCCGGCCGTGCACAGGCAGGCGGCGGTCAGGAGACGCTGCCATCGGCGGCGGCGGGATGATGAAAGCGGCAACATCGCTGGAATCGGGTTCGGTTTCACGATGCTATGATACCGCCATCTTCGGCCGCTGTTACAGCCGGCCGATACTTTGTTATTTCATCCAGGCAGCTTCCTATCTTCATGACCGAATCCACCAGCCCACTTACTCATTTCGACGCCACCGGCCAGGCGCACATGGTCGACGTCGGCGCCAAGAACGACACCCACCGCATCGCCGTCGCCGCCGGCACCATCCGCATGAAGCCGGAAACCCTGGCGCTGGTGACCTCGGGCACGGCCAAGAAAGGCGACGTGCTCGGCATCGCCCGCATCGCCGCCATCATGGGCGCCAAGCGCACCAGCGACCTGGTGCCGCTGTGCCATCCGCTGGCGATCACCCGGGTGGCGGTGGATTTCGAGGTGGACCAGGCCGCCAATTCCGTGCATTGCCGGGCGCAGGTGGAGACGGTCGGCAAGACCGGCGTCGAAATGGAGGCGCTGACCGCGGTGCAGGTGGGCTTGCTGACGATTTATGATATGTGCAAGGCAGCCGATCGCGGGATGGTCATGACCAATGTGCGGGTGCTGGAAAAGCACGGCGGCAAATCCGGCGACTGGACCGCATCGGCGGACCAATAACAGCGGACCGATAACAGCGGTCCTGGCACCACCGGGCCAGCCGCTCACGCATGCTTCAGGTGCTCCGCCTTTTTCCGCTCGCGCTGCTCGGCCCGCTCATGCCCCCAGATATACACCGAGTAATACACCAGCCCCACCAGCACGCTGCCGCCCACCACGTTGCCGGCCACGACGGCAGCCAGGTTCCTGGCCATGCCGGCCAGCAGCGCAGCCGACCCGCCGTCCTGCAGCAGGAGTGCCATCCCGAACAGGTAGAGGTTGGCGATGCAGTGCTCGAAGCCGCTGGCGACGAAGGCCGTGATCGGAAACAACAGCGCCACCACCTTGTCGACCACGCTGCGCCCGGCCATGCTCATCCAGACCGCCAGGCAGACCAGCGCATTACACAGCACGCCGCGAAAGAAGGCGGTCCAGAACGGCAGCGCCGCCTTGGCGGCCGCGATCGTCACATATTCGCGTCCGATCGCGCCCTCGTTCGCATCGGCGTGATGCGACAAATACACCAGCACGGCCAGTCCGGTACAGCCGACCAGGTTGCCGGCAAAGACCACCGCCCAGTTGCGCGCGACCTCCACGGTGGAAATCAGGCCTTGCGCGCGTGCGATGACCAGCAGATTGTTGCCGGTGAAGAGTTCGGCCCCCGCCACCACCACCATCACCATGCCGAGGCAGAACACGGCGCCGCTCAGCAGCTGCCTGGCGGCATAGCCCAGGCCCGGGTCGGACTTGACGACCACGTAGAACAGCGCGCCCAGGCCGATGAAGGCGCCCGCCATCACGGCCAGCGTAAATTGCGACAGCAGCGGCAGGCGCGCCTTGGCGACGCCGCTGCCTTGCACCTTGTGGGCAATCTCGCGCGGGGAATAGGCATTGAAGCCGAACACTTCGGCGCCCGCCGGGTTTTTCACGCTGGCCTCGTCCTTCATAGCAGCAGCCCCGGCAGGATATTCACGAACAGGATCTTCACGATCGTCATGCCCGGAAAGATCATGGCATAGCCGACGTCGGGCCCGTCGGTGGGCGCCAGCTTGTTGGCGTAGGCGAGGATGGCCGGATTGCCGGTGGCGCCGGCGACGATGCCCGCCACTTCGTCGAAGGGCATCTTCAGCACGAACAGCCCGAGCAGCAGCACCGGCAACACCAGCGCCAGCACGGTGACCAGCGCCAGGCCGATCATCAGGAAGCCTGTCTCCGACACCGTCGCGGCGAACTTGGGGCCCGCCGCCATGCCGACCTGGGCCAGGAACAGCGTCAGCCCGAGGTTGCGCAAGACCAGGTTGGCGGACAGCGGCATGGTCCAGGTGATCTTGCCGGTATGGCGCAGCTTGCCCAGCACGAGCGCGGCCAGCAGCACGCCCGCCAGGCCGAAGCTGATCTTGCCGACGCCGGGAAACTGGATGCCGATGGCGCCGATCAGGAAGCCGAGCGCCATGCCCAGCCCGATCGAGATGTAGCTGAATTCGGCAGTGGCCTTGATCGAGTCGCCGAAGTACTTGCGCATCGCCGCAAACTCGTCGCGCCGGGCGAGCACGCCGATGCGGTCGCCGTGTTCCAGCATCAGGCCCGGCGTGGCCAGCAGGTCGGCGTCGCCGCGCCGCACGTGCACCACGATCGATCCCTTGTCGCCCGGCAGTTGCAGCTCGCCCAGGGTACGGCCCACGACGGCCGGCCTGGACGCGAACAGGCGCAGGTAGTCGATGTCGCGGCGGTCGGCGGCGATGCGTCCGGTGGCGGCCTCGCCCAGGTCCATGCGGACCTGGTCGAGCTGCGCCTTGTCCGGCCCGACCGCCAGCACCACGTCATCCTCGGCGCAGATGATGTCGGGCGACGCCGGCACGTTGTGATGCTCGTGGCGCAGCGCGACGATCTGCACGCCGGCCGGCAGCTTGGTCATGACCTCGCCCAGCCGCTTGCCGATGCACTCGGGATTACGCAGGGCGATCTCGAGCAGCTCCATGTTGCCGGGCTTGACCTCGATCTTCGGCTTGAGCAGCAGGAACGCCATGTAGAGCACGAAGATCGGTCCGGCCACACCGAACGGATAAGCCACCGAGTACCCCACCGCCGGGTCGTTGTTCCCCATGGTGGTGATCGCCGCCTGTAGCGTTGCCGTGCTGGTGCCGGCGCCGGCGAACAGGCCCAGCGCGTGTCCCGGCTGGACGGCGCCGATGAACAGCACCGCAACCACGCCCGAGCACAGCACCCCGATCAGCGAAATGGCATTGGCCTTGATGCCCTTGGAACTGGTGAAGCCGGCAAAGAACTGCTTGCCGAACTGGATGCCGATCGCATACAGGAACACCGCCAGGCCGAAGGTGCCGACCATTGCCGCGGGCGCCGATTTGGGCGCGAACCAGCCGACCGCCAGCGCCACGAACAGCACCGCCCCGACCCCGAGCGAAAAGCCGCGGATGTTGATCTCGCCAACCAGGTAACCGATGGCGATGGTCAGGAACAGCGCCATCAACGGCTGCTGCTCCAGCATGCTCTTGACGAACTCCATGACGCCCTCCTGCCCGCGTTTAGTACACCGTCAATCCGCGGCTGCGGAATTGCTCGCGCACCCGCTCCCTCAGCGCGTCATCCGGCGGCTCGACGTTCTCGAGCGGGTAGGGAATGCCGAGCCGGTGCCACTTGTCCTTGCCCATCTGGTGGAAGCGCAGAATCTCCACGCGTTCGAGCGTCGCCAGGCCGGCGCAGATGTCGGCCAGCCTTTCCACGTTGTCCCGGCTGTCGGTCAGCCCCGGCACCAGCACGAAGCGGACCCACATCGGACGGCCCAGGTCCGACAGGCGGCGCGCGTAGTCGAGCGTCGGCTGCAGCGGATGGTTGGTGACCAGCTGGTAGATCGCCGGGTCGCCGGACTTGATGTCGAGCAGGTTCAGGTCGATCTGCATCAGCTCTTCGTCGGTCATCCGGGCGCCCAGGCGGCCCGCAGTGTCGACGCAGGTGTGCATGCCCAAGGCCTTGCAGCGCCGAAAAATCTGCATCATGAAATCTTTCTGCACCATCGGCTCGCCGCCCGACAGCGTGATGCCGCCATGGCTGATGTTGAGCACCTTCGCGTATTTCGCGATCTCGCGCATGGCGCGGCCGACCGTGACCTCGCGGCCGTTGCGCTTGTGCCAGGTATCCGGGTTGTGGCAGAACTGGCAGCGCAGCAGGCAGCCGGTGAGGAAGGCGACGAAGCGCAGCCCCGGGCCGTCCACCGTGCTGCCCACTTCCCATGAATGCACGTAGCCGATCATGTCGTCGCCGGCGATCACTTCTTCGGTATCGTCGGGATGGATCGCGTAGTAGTCGTGCGCGATCTTGTTGTGCTCGGCGCCCTCTTGCGTGAGATGCAGCTCGTAGCGGCTGCCGTTCAGGGACTGGTGGCCCATGCTGTCCTCCTGCTAGAGCTTGCCGTGGAAAGTGCGGTTGATCACGTCGAGCTGCTGTTCCTTGGTCAGCTTGATGAAGTTGACCGCGTAACCCGATACGCGGATGGTGAGCTGCGGATAATTTTCCGGATGCGCCATCGCGTCCAGCAGCGTCTCGCGGTTCAGTACGTTGACGTTGACGTGGAAGCCGCCGCTGATGAAATAGGCGTCCAGCGCATCCATGCCGCGCTTGACGCGCTCGTCCTCGTTGCCGAGCGCGGCCGGCACCACCGACAGCGTCAGCGAGATGCCGTCCTCGGCATCGTCGTAGGGGATCTTCGCCACCGACATCAGCGCGGCCAGGATGCCGTGGGTGTCGCGCCCGTTGGACGGGTTGGCGCCCGGCGCGAACGGTTCGCCCTTCTTGCGCCCGTCCGGCGTGTTGCCGGTGCTCTTGCCGTACACGACATTGGACGTGATGGTCAGCACCGATTGCGTGTGCACCGCGTTGCGGTAGCTCGGGTAGCTGCGGACCTTGTTCATCATCATCGAGACCAGCAGCTTCGCGATCGCATCGGCGTTTTCGTCGTTGTTGCCGTAGCAGGGGAACTCGCCGACGGTCTCGAAGTCGACGATGATGCCGCGCTCGTCGCGGATCGGCTTCACCCGGGCATGCTTGATGGCCGACAGGCTGTCGGCCGCGTGCGACAGCCCGGCAATGCCGCAGGCAAGGGTGCGCAGCACGTCGCGGTCGTGCAGCGCCATCTCGATGGCCTCATAGGCGTACTTGTCGTGCATGTAATGGATCACGTTGAGCGCGTTGACATAGGTCTCGGCCAGCCAGTCCATCATGGTGTCGAGGCGCGCCAGCACCTCGTCGTAGTGCAGCACCTCGGACGTGACCGGGGCCAGCGCGGGGCCGACCTGCTCGCCGCTGATCTCGTCGCGCCCGCCGTTCAGCGCATACAGCAAGGTCTTGGGCAGGTTCACGCGGGCACCGAAGAATTGCATCTGCTTGCCGACCCGCATCGCCGACACGCAGCAGGCAATGGCGCAGTCGTCGCCCCACTTGGGCCGCATCAGGTCGTCGGATTCGTACTGGATCGCGCTGGTGTCGATCGAGGTCTTGATGGCGAAGCGCTTGAAGCCCTCGGGCAGGCGCGGCGACCAGAACACGGTGAGGTTCGGTTCCGGTGCGGGGCCCAGGTTGTACAGTGTCTGCAGCATGCGGAACGCGGTCTTGGTGACCAGGGTCCGGCCATCCTCGCCCATACCGCCCAGCGTCTCGGTCACCCACACCGGATCGCCCGAGAACAGCTGGTTGTATTCCGGCGCGCGCAGGAAGCGTACCAGCCGCCATTTGATCACCAGGTCGTCGATGATTTCCTGGGCCTGCTGCTCGGTCAGCGTGCCTTCGCGCAGGTCGCGCTCGAAGTAGATATCCAGGAAACTCGACAGCCGCCCGGCCGACATCGCCGCCCCGTTCTGCTGCTTGATGGCGGCCAGGTAGGCAAAATAGGTCCATTGCACGGCCTCGCGTGCGTTCGCCGCCGGGTTGGCAATGTCATGGCCATAGCGCGCCGCCATCGCCTTCAGTTCTTCGAGCGAGCGGATCTGTTCGCTCAGCTCCTCGCGCAGGCGGATCACCTCTTCGGTGGAATGGCGGTCATCGAGCTCGGCCTTCTCGCGCTTCTTGTCGTGGACCAGGGAATCGACGCCATACAGGGCAACCCGGCGGTAGTCGCCGATGATGCGGCCACGGCCATAGGCATCCGGCAGGCCGGTCACGATCGCCGAGGCGCGCGCTTTGCGGATCGCCGGGGTATAGGCATCGAACACACCGTCGTTGTGGGTCTTGCGGTACTTGCTGAAGATTTCCGAGAGCAGCGGGTCCGGCGTGTAACCATAGGACTTGAGGCTGGCCTCGACCACGCGCCAGCCGCCGAAGGGCATGATGGCGCGCTTGAGCGCTGCCTCGGTCTGCAGCCCGACGATGATCTCCTGGTCCTTGTCGATATAGCCGGCGTCGTGCGCCAGGATGCCGGACGGGATCTGCGAGACGTCGAGCACGCCTTTTTCGCGCTCCTGCGCCAGCAGCGGCGTCATCCTTGCCCACAGGGCCGTGGTGCGCTCGGTCGGCCCGGCGAGGAAGCTGGCATCGCCCTCGTAGGGCGTGTAATTGTGCTGGATGAAATCGCGCAGATTGATACGGTCTTCCCACTGGCCGGGCATGAAGCCGCGCCAGGATCCCGTGGTCTGCCGGTGCAACAGGCCCAGGTCTACCTTGATGTCCATGATGGTCTCCGTGTTCGGCTTCTTGGCTCCGGTGCAAGCAGCGCATCCTTGGGGATACGGCATGCACGCCGGGCCGCGATGGGCGCACCGTGTCCCGGTATGCCCATGCAAGACCCCTGAAGCACTAAATACGTTCGACCATAGACCGCTTCCGGCGCGGCGCGTATTGGACCTTGGCCTTAAGACTTTGGTCTTAAGACCTTGGTCGTAGTTATCCGCGGACCTGGCTTTCGGACTGGATCATGTTGCGCATCACCCCCACGCCCGTGATCTCGGTCTCGATCACATCCCCATGCTTCAGGAACTCCGGCGGCTTGCGCGCAAAGCCGACGCCGGACGGCGTGCCGGTCGCGATGATGTCGCCCGCTTCCAGCGTCAGGCCGCGCGACAGCTCGGCAATAATGCGCGGAATCTTGAAGTACATCTGCTTGTAGCTGGCATTCTGCTTTTCGACGCCGTTGATGCGACAGATCACGCGGATATCGTCCAGCTTGACGCCGGCCGCGGTCACGATCCAGGGGCCCATCGGTCCATGGCCGTCCAGGCTCTTGCCCTTGAACCACTGGCCGCCGTGCAGTTTTTGCTGGGCTTCGCGCACCGTGGTGTCGTTATAGGGTGCGAAGCCGAACACGTGGTCCATCGCCTGCTCTTCCGTGATGTTGCGCCCGGTGCGTCCGATGATGACGGCCAGTTCGGCTTCCCAGTCGGTGGTGTTGGAATAGCCGGGGTCGTGCGGAATCGGGTCGAAGGGCCCGTTCATCGTGTGGGTACCCTTGGTGAAGAACACCGGGTGGTCCGGCAGCTTTTCCGCGCTCTTGTCGAAGCGCGCCTTCTTGCCTTCTTCAAAGTGATCGAGGTAATTCCAGCCGACACAGTAGATGTTGCGGTCGGGCCGTGGAATCGGCGACATGAAGCGGGCGCCTTCCACCGGCAGCAGCGAGGCTGGCTTCTTGATGGCTTCCTCGGTCAGCATGCGTACCTGGTCGAGGCCGGCGTTGCCGCTCTTGATCAGCGCCAGCATCGAGGTCGCATCGAATGGCAGCGTGCGCTTCTGGCGGCGGGCTTCCGCCTGCAGGTCGATCATCTTGCCGTCGTCGAGCACCACCACGACGATCGGCGCGCCGCCGGCAGCGGGTGTGCAGGTGGCGAGGCGCATGCCGACTTTGCCGGCGAGGGGCGGCAGCACCAGCCTGGGGCTTGCCGCTGCGGCTGGCTGGGCCTGGGCTTGGGCTGCATGCGGGGCGTTGGCGAGGAGGCCGCCGACGGCGGAGGCGGCGCTGGCTTTGAGCAGGTTGCGGCGGTTTGCATCCATCATGGTCTCCTTCGTTGTTATGGAAAACGTCCGCAATCATTCTAGCGGCGCCGTTTCCCATGCAGCGGAGGCTGTTACAAATCCATAACAGAGCACGAATGCAAGGCGAGGTCGCCCTCGCCGGCCGATGTTCAACGCGGCGGCTTGAAGCTGCCCACCCACGCATCCGTCACCGCCTTGCCCATCATGCCCGCCGCCTTCTGGTTGGCATCGACCAAGCGCTCCATGGATTTCTGTTGCATCGACACCGCATTCTTGGCCAGTGCCTGCGCACACGCCTGCGAGGCATTGATGAAGGCTTGCATCGTGTGTTGCTGGATGATGTTGGCGGAACTCGTCACCCACTGCTGGGCGCTGGCTTGCGCGGCGTTCTGGTAGAGGCCGGCAATGCCGGACCAGGTATCGAAGATTGCGTTCGGCACGGCCGGGGTGAAGGTGGTGCCCGGCTTGAAGTTCATAAACGTCGTCATGTCGTATCTCCAGGAGAGTCAACCGATTCGGATAGGCCGCCATTTGTGCGGCGCACCATCAATATACCCCTGAGTGACGGCCTTGTTTGAGCCTTCTCCACGGTTTTCGTGCGAAGCGCCACAAGCATGTGATCGATTTCGATATATCGACGGCAAACTGGACAGATTGTTAATTTTCTTCACATCAAGGATTGACCATCCATCTGCATGTAAATTGTTGTAAGGACGAGCAATCTCTCCAATTCTCACATATACTCACTTAATTAATTTCCTTAAATCAATTAAAATTTAAAGAAATCAACATTCTTGCCTGGCTGCTGGGGCTGTCTCATACAGGCTGCTCACGCCCTGGCTATGTCACCTTTACGCTGGAGAGTAAACATGTTCCGTAACCTCAAGGTCGGCACACGACTGATTCTTTGCTTCCTCGCCGTCGCCCTGCTGGGTGCGGTCGTGGCAGGCATCGGCATCTACAACATGGACCAGATGAATGCGCGCGCCAAGCGCCTGTACGAGCAGGAGCTGCTTGGGCTGTCCTACGCGAAAGAAGCAAACGTCAACCTGGTCTTGATCAATCGTACCCTGCGCGGTGCGATGCTGGCGTCCACCGAAGCGCGGCGCCAGAAGTCGCTGGACAATCTGGTGAGCTACCAGAAGGAAGTCCACGACAATCTCGAGCGCGCACGTCCGCTGTTCACCACCGAGAAGGGCAAGCGTGTCTTCGCGGAACTCGATGACGAGATGCGCGGTTACGGCGCTTTCATCGACGAACAGGCGCGACGCGCCAAGGCCGAGCCTCTGCAGGAAGCGCGCGATTCCGTCACCTATATGTTCGATACCTTCCTGCCGCATTCCAACCTGATCGATGCCAAGATGGACCAACTGGCCAAGATCAAGGAGCAAAGCGCACGCGAGGTCAACGAGGAAAATGCCGTTGCCTACACGGACAGCCGCAGTCTGATGCTCGTGCTGGTGCTGTGCAGCCTGGCCGCCGGTGCCGGCCTCGGCATGCTGATCACCCGCAGCCTGACGCGCCAGCTGGGCGGCGAACCGGCGTATGCCGCGGAAGTCGCCGGCCGCATCGCCGGCGGCGACCTGGCCACGCCAGTCGAGCTGCGCAGCGGCGACACCGGCAGCCTGCTGTTCGCCATGCACACCATGCGTGACAAGCTGGCCACCATCGTCACCCAGGTACGCGGCGGCACCGATGCGATCGGCTCGGCGTCGAGCCAGATCGCGGCCGGCAACCTGGACCTGTCCTCGCGCACCGAAGAACAGGCCAGCTCGCTGGAAGAAACGGCGTCGTCGATGGAAGAACTGACCTCGACCGTGAAGCAGAACGCCGACAACGCCCGCCAGGCGAATGCGCTGGCCGCCACCGCCACCGGCGTGGCTGGCAAGGGCGGCGCCGTGGTGGCGCAGGTGGTCGAGACCATGGGTTCGATCAAGACCTCGTCGTCGAAGATCGTCGAGATCATTTCGGTGATTGACGGCATCGCTTTCCAGACCAACATCCTGGCGTTGAATGCCGCCGTGGAAGCGGCGCGTGCCGGCGAGCAGGGCCGCGGTTTCGCTGTCGTGGCCGGTGAAGTGCGCACCCTGGCCCAGCGTTCGGCGGCGGCAGCCAAGGAAATCAAGGGCTTGATCGACGACTCGGTCAGGAACGTGGACAGCGGCAGCAAGCTGGTCGATGAGGCCGGCAGCACCATGCACGAAGTGGTCGACAGCATCCAGCGCGTGGCCGACATCATGACCGATATCACCGCCGCCAGCCTGGAACAGACCGCCGGCATCGAGCAGATCAACCAGGCGATCAGCCAGATGGACAACGTGACCCAGCAGAACGCCAGCCTGGTCGAGGAAGCCGCGGCCGCCTCCGAGGCGCTGCAGGAGCAGGCCGGCAAGCTGTCCGATTTGGTCAGCGTGTTCCGTGTGGAGGGGGTGCAGGGCCGCAGCATGTCGATTGCGCCGCTGGCGCTGGCCAAGGCACCGGCCGCGATCGTCAAGCCGCGCGCGCCGGCTTTGCCCACGCCGCAGGCCAGGGTCGTGCCGCAGGCCAGGATCGTGCCGGCCAAGGTGAAACCGGCCGCAGCGCCATCGGTGACGCCGCCTGCTGCAGCGAAGGCCGCCAAGCTTGCCGTCCCGGCTGGCGAGGGCGACTGGGAAGAGTTCTGATCTTCCCGGCTTGATACGAAGCGCCTCCTTTCGCTGCGAAGGAGGCGCTTTTTTTTCGTCCCGCTGTCAAGACCCGCCTGCCCTTTCCGCATGGTAAATTGCTGTCCTCTTACCAGCACAGACAGGATGGAAGCAGGCATGAAAGTATCTTCGCTAGCAGTGGCGGCAACCCTGGCCGTCTCGGCACTCAGCGCGACCGGCGCCGGCGCCGCGCCGCGCGGTTTCACGGTCGAGGACCTGGTCACGATGGAGCGGGTCGGCACCCCGGTGGTGTCGCCGGACGGATCGCGCATCGTCTATACCGTGCGCAGCACCGACATGGCCAGGAACAAGGGCCACACCGAACTCTACATGGTCGACCTGCGCACCCCGGCGCGACGCCGCAGCGCCTGACGGCGGACGCGGCCAGCAGCACCGATCCGGAATGGTCGGCGGCGGGTGACGCGATCTATTTCCTGTCGGCGCGCTCGGGTTCGTCGCAGGTGTGGCGCATTCCGGCCAAGGCCGGCGCCCAGCCCGCCGCGCCGGAGCGCGTCACCAGCCTGCCGCTCGACGTCGACGCCTTCCGCGTGTCGCCCGGCGGCGACCGCATCGCCTTGAGCATGTCGGTGTTCCGCGACTGCGCCGACCTGGCCTGTACCAAGGCGCGCATGGACGCCCGCGACAAAGACAAGGCCACCGGCAAGGTCTACGACCGCCTGTTCGTGCGCCACTGGGATACCTGGGCCGACGACCGCAACGCCGTGCTGTACTCGGTGCCGCTGGACCGCAGCGGCAAGGCCGGCACGGCGGCGGTGAGCCTGTCCGGTTCGCTGGACGGCGACGTGCCCTTCAAGCCCTTCGGCGACCGTGAAGAATTCCGCTTCAGCCCGGACGGCAAGAATGTCGTGTTCTCGGTACGCATCGCCGGCAAGACCGAGGCCTGGTCGACCAATTTCGATTTATATACAGTGCCAGCCGCCGGCGGCCAGGCGCCGCGCAACCTCACCGCCGACAACCCGGCCTGGGATACCAAGGGCGTGTTCTCGCCGGATGGCCGCACCCTCGCCTATCTGGCGATGGCGCGCCCCGGCTTCGAGGCCGACCGCTACCAGGTCATGCTGATGGACGTCGCCAGCGGTAAAAAACGCAAGCTGGCCGCCGACTGGGACCGCTCGCCGGGCAACCTGCAGTGGACGGCCGACGGCAAGACGCTGGTGGTGGACGCCGAAGACATCGGCCAGCACCGCCTGTACAGCATCGACGTCGCCAGCGGCAAGGTGGCGGCGCTGACCGGCCAGGGCTCGATCGGCGGCTTCGACCTGCGCGGCGGCACCCTCGCCTTTACCCAGGCCACCCTGTCCGCCGGGCCGCAATTGTTTTCAATGAAGTTAGGTGAAAATAAAGCTGCGCAATTGACCTCGCTGAATACCAGCCGCCTGGCCGACGTGCGCTGGGGCGAAGCCGAGCAATTCTCGTTCAAGGGTGCGAATGGCGACACCGTCTATGGCCACGTGATGAAACCCTGGAACTACGAGCCGGGCAAGCAATACCCGCTCGCCTTCCTGGTCCACGGCGGCCCGCAAGGCAGCTTCGGCAACGGCTGGAGCTACCGCTGGAATCCGCAAGTCTACGCCGGCGCCGGCTACGCCACCGTCTTCATCGACTTCCACGGCTCGACCGGTTACGGCCAGAAATTCACCGACGCCATCAGCGGCGACTGGGGCGGCAAGCCGCTCGAAGACCTGCAGAAGGGCTTGGCCGCCGCCGTCGCCAAGTACCCGTGGCTGGACCGCTCACGCGCCTGCGCGCTGGGCGCCTCCTACGGCGGCTACATGATGAACTGGATCCAGGGTAACTGGCCGGACGGCTTCAAGTGCATCGTCAACCACGACGGCGTCTTCGACACCCGCGGCATGGCCTTCTCCACCGAGGAACAATGGTTCACCGACTGGGAAAACGGCGGCTCCTATTTCCAGGTCCCTGAAAAACACGAGCGCTTCAACCCGGTCCTGCACGTGAACAAGTGGAAGACCCCGATGCTGGTGGTGCAAGGCGACCTCGACTTCCGCATCCCGACCGCACAGGGCCTGTCCGCCTTCACGGCGCTGCAACGGCGCGGTATCGAGAGCAAGCTGCTGGTGTTCCCGGATGAGAACCACTGGGTGTTGAAGCCGGCCAATTCGGTGTTGTGGCATCACACGGTGGTGGATTGGTTGGATCGCTATTTGAAGCAATAAGCGCTGAACAAGCGTACCGCTGCATCGCCGACGCCCACCTTGTGTGGGCGTTTTTCGCATCGATGACCGAATCGTTTGAACCTCAGAAGTAACCGGCCCGCCACAGACGTGGCCACTTGGTGCCCTGGTTCAACGCCTTCACTGCGGGACTCCACGGGTCGTTGTGGTAGCGCGCCTGCACGTCGGGCCAGACCACGATAACAACGCACAATGCCGCGCCCGCGATCAGCACGCCAAGCACGGCCACATTCCGACGCGTGGGTATGGCTTCACCATGGATGTGCCCCGCTTGCGCCCTGCTCCAGCCGATTGCGCAGCCGAGATAGAGGACGACTGCGAGCTGACTTTGCGGCATCACAAACAAGCCCGACACCAATCCGTCGACGAGGATGGCGGCGCCGCCGGCAACCAGGGCGTTGCAGATATTCTGGTCGAGCCGGTTCTCCAATGACAGGTTGCGGCCGGCGCGCACCAGGGTATGGCTAGACAGTGCCAGCGCGCTGCACAGGCACAGGAATGCGGGGATGCCCCATTCGCTGGCGATCTGCATGATCCAGTCGTGCGGATGAGCACCGGTGTGGAGGTCGCCGGCATTGTGTGCGAAGTGCATCGGTCCGGCGCCCAGCCATGGGTGCGCCAGGATCAGCTCAAGGGCGCGGCGCCACAAGACAAAGCGGTTGGATGCGGGATCGGCCGCCGTCCGCTCGATGACAGCGGCAAAGGCACCGAAGGCGGTGCCGCCGGTCAGTATGGGAATCGCGACCAAGAACACGGCATAGGCCAGCAGCCCAAGCGCTGCCGAGATTGCCACCGTCCTGAGGTAGGGAAGCGCCAAGCGCTGCCTCAGCAGCGCCACGGCGATGCAGCCACCCGCCATGCCGAGCATCGTACCCCGTCCCGAAAGTGCAAAGATGGCCATCCACCAATAGGCGGTCAGGGACCACCACAGCCAGCGTAGTCTGGATTGGCGAGGCGTAACACAGCACAGCAGGATCAATAGCGGCAGTATCGGCGTCTGCGTGTGGTTGAAAAATCGGATATTGCTGAATCCAATAACGAAATCGCGCACTTCAAGAGGTATGCCAAGGATCAGTGCGGTGACGTAAGCGATCCAGAATTTCAGGGAGTGCGCGGCGCAGATCGCGGCGACGCATTGCAGGAGCCGCAGCAATACGGTATCACCGCCAAGTTCGATTTCCCGCGCAATCCGCAGTGCGAATACATACAGCAGGAAGAACATCGACACTTCAAATAAAGCATAGGGCGTGGAGAAGGCTTGCAAGCTGCCCAGTACACCCAGCAAAAAAAAGGCCGCAAGCGGCTTACCTCCCGAGGACGAAAAAACCGGACCAGGGCCTGGCGACCGGAGGAGCGGCGTCATCGCCATCATGCCCAGCACCACTACCTCAAGCAGACGTTGGCGGTCGTGTTCCGTCGTTTGGAGGAAGTTGCAGCATAGCGCAAAGCAGATCAGCAGGCAAAACGGATTGTGCGTCAGGCTGCGTGTCTGCTCCAACAGCGGCGTGGCGTGCGGCATGCGCATTGTAGTCATGGCCTGTTTCGTCCTTGATGACGGCAGTTGTGCGTTGCCCTGTTAAGAGCCTGTTTCGTCGGAGCCAGCGGTTTCCGAACAGCCACTCGGCCGATATTTAGCGTCGATGGCGCTGACGCAGTGGTAGGTACCTCTGCTGGTACGGTAGATGGCAATCGTCGGCGCACTACCCAGACGACCGGGGTTGGCGATCGTGCAGGTCAGGATTGCGGTGTTTGCACCAGGCGCGGCAGCGGTGATGCTGCTGCAGCTGCCGGTCGAGCTTGGCAAGCCTGCCTTTTCACGATATTGGTCTGCCGTACTTGCCGTACCTTCGATCACGGCCAATTCGTAACCTGTCTTCCCCGAGGCAACGTCTGACAGCGCAGCCGTTGCCTTCGATTTGGCCATGTAATCCTGGTATGCCGGCATGGCAACGGCGGCCAGAATGCCAATGATCGCGACGACGATCATCAGTTCGATCAGGGTAAACCCGCGTTCGGCGCGCCTGAGGTGTTTCGGTGACTTCATCACGTTTTTCTCCAGATGGTAGGACTGCATTTTTGGACTTGGCATCATCAGGCGAGATCGCTGGTGTTTACGCCTAACCATATGCAAGTGTTGTGCCAGATGTTTCCAAGAAGCATCCAATAGATGATGTGACAAAACCTGCCTGTAATTAGCCGACGCACTATTACAAATGACAATTCTCGGCAACCCGCATGACAAAACTGTCCAGCAATTGGCCGAGCTGAAATGACTTGCAAGGTCCTGGCAAAAAAAAAGACCGCCGAAGCGGTCTCTTTTTGTCACGACTGACCAGGGTACTGATTAGCTACCTGCGGCTTCGTCGCTACCAGCGGCTGCCAGGCAGCCGGCTGGGCGGTATTTTTCGGCGATTGCGGTAACGCAGTTGTATTTGCCCGAAGACGTGCGGTACAGAGCAACAGTAGCACCGGTGCCGAGACGGCCTGGGTTTGCAATCGCGCAGCTGATGACCGCAGTGTTTGCGCCAGGCTGGCTGACGGTGATTGCGCAGTTACCGGTAGTGGCTGGCAGACCCGACTTTGCCAGGTATTGCGCGTCGGTGGATGCAGTGCCTTCGACCACAGCCATTTCGTAACCGGTCTTACCGCCAGTGATATCAGCCAGTGCAGCAGTAGCCTTCGACTTGGCGATGTAATCCTGGTAAGCCGGGATGGCAACTGCTGCCAGGATGCCGATGATGGCGACGACGATCATCAGTTCGATCAGGGTGAAGCCGGCTTGTGCCTTCTTGACGATTGGTGCTTTCATGATTTGATTCTCCAGGTTTGATACTGCATATAAGGGTTGGTACTGCGAATTCTTTACTGCTTGCTTCTGCCCTACTATATGCAATCGCCGTGCCAGCTCGTTTCCACACGGAATCGTTATCGTGGTGCTATCAAAACCTGGTTTTTCTTCCGAATTTTTCTTGCCACATGACAATTTTTGTCACTGGCGCGTGGCGCAATTTGTCAGCCTGCCGTGATTTGTCTGTATATGGACGGAATTTGTCAGCCCTGGCGTGCCAGCGGACCATGCCAGCGACAATAAAAAAGGGAGCCGAAGCTCCCTTTCCTTGGTACTACTTACAAAACCGATCGATTACAGCATGGCCTTCAGCAGGCGTGCCATTTCCGACGGGTTCTTGGTGACGGTGATACCGCAGGCTTCCATGATTTCCAGCTTGGCTTGCGCGGTGTCGGCACCGCCCGAGATCAGCGCGCCGGCGTGGCCCATGCGCTTGCCCGGTGGCGCGGTGACGCCGGCGATGAAGCCAACGACCGGCTTCTTCATGTTGTCCTTGATCCAGTAGGCGGCATTCGCCTCGTCCGGGCCGCCGATCTCGCCGATCATGATGACGGCATCGGTGTCAGGATCGTCGTTGAACATGCGCATCACGTCGATGTGCTTCAGACCGTTGATCGGGTCGCCGCCGATACCGACTGCCGACGACTGGCCCAGGCCCAGAGCGGTCAGCTGGCCGACTGCTTCATAGGTCAGGGTGCCCGAGCGCGAGACGACGCCAATGCGGCCCTTACGGTGAATGTGACCTGGCATGATGCCGATCTTGATTTCGTCCGGGGTGATCAGGCCTGGGCAGTTCGGGCCCAGCAGCAGGGTCTTGGAACCGGCCTTGGCCATGCGATCCTTGACTTCCATCATGTCGCGGACCGGGATGCCTTCGGTGATGCAGATTGCCAGGTCCAGCTCGGCTTCGACGGCTTCCCAGATGGCGGCGGCGGCGCCTGCCGGTGGGACGTAGATCACCGACACGTTGGCGCCGGTTTCTTTCTTGGCTTCAGCAACGTTGGCGAAAATCGGGATGCCTTCGAAGTCTTCGCCGGCTTTCTTCGGGTTCACGCCAGCCACGAAGGCTTCACGGCCGTTCGCGTAGTCGCGGCACATGCGGGTGTGGAACTGACCGGTCTTGCCGGTGATGCCCTGGGTGACTACTTTGGTATCTTTGTTAATCAGAATCGACATTTTGTATCCTTCGCGTATTAGGCTTGACCAGCTGCAGCGGCGACGACCGACTTCGCTGCGTCTTCCATCGTATCGGCGGCGATGATCGGCAGACCGGAGTCGGCCAGCATCTTCTTGCCCAGGTCTTCGTTGGTGCCCTTCATGCGGACGACCAGTGGCACCTTCAGCGACACGGCTTTCGAAGCGGTGATCACGCCTTCGGCGATCACGTCGCAGCGCATGATGCCGCCGAAGATGTTGACCAGGATGGCTTTCAGGCCAGGGTTCTTCAGCATGATCTTGAATGCTTCGGTGACTTTCTCAGCCGTCGCACCGCCGCCCACGTCCAGGAAGTTGGCCGGCTCGCCGCCGAACAGCTTGATGGTGTCCATGGTGGCCATGGCCAGGCCGGCGCCGTTCACCAGGCAGCCGATGTTGCCGTCCAGCGAGATGTAGGCCAGGTCGAATTTCGATGCTTCGACTTCGGCTGGATCTTCTTCGTCCAGGTCGCGGTAGGCAACGATTTCCGGGTGACGGAACAGGGCGTTCGGGTCGAAGTTGAACTTGGCGTCCAGGGCGATGACCTTGCCGTCGCCGGTCACGATCAGCGGGTTGATTTCGGCCAGCGAGCAGTCGGTTTCCCAGTAGGCTTTGTACAGGCCTTGCAGGTTGGTGCGGGCTGCGGCGATCGAGCCTTCCGGCACGCCGATCTTGCGGGCGACGTCGTCAGCTTGCGCGTCGGTCAGGCCGACCGATGGCTCGATCACGACGTTGTGGATTTTTTCCGGGTTGCTGTGCGCGACTTCTTCGATGTCCATGCCGCCTTCCGACGAGGCCATCAGCACGATCTTCTGGGTGACGCGGTCGGTGACCAGCGACACGTACAGTTCCTGCTTGATGTCGGCGCCTTCTTCGATCAGCAGGCGGTTCACTTTCTGGCCTTCCGGGCCGGTCTGGTGGGTGATCAGCTGCATGCCCATGATCTGGTTCGCGTAGTCGCGCACCTGATCGATCGACTTGGCGACTTTCACGCCGCCGCCCTTGCCGCGACCGCCAGCATGGATCTGCGCCTTGACTACCCAGACCGGGCCGCCCAGCTCTTCAGCTGCTTTTACGGCCTCGTCCACCGACATGCACGGAATGCCGCGCGGAACGGTCACTCCGAACTTTCGGAGGATTTCTTTGCCTTGATACTCATGGATCTTCATGCTGGCTTCCCTTCATCTGTTAAAAACGAAAAACACATATATTACTGCGCTAAAGACTACCCCGGCACCGCCTTCAAAGCCCAGCGCGGATAATACTGTTCGACGGCGGGGCCGTCGAGGCGCAGCGCGTGGCAGCGGTCCAGTTCATACGGCCGCTCGGCGGAGGCATCCTCCGAGCGGTTGGCCATCGCGTCGTCGGCGAAGGCCTGGATTGCCGCTGTGGGCAGGACTTGCGCGAGTTCGGTCAGGTGGGTACAGCCGAGAACCCCGGACAGGCGGTCCTTCAGATGCAGTCGAAAATGTTTCAGCAGCGATAAACCGATCAGCTTCTTGTAAGCAGGCGCAATGGTGTCGCAGAAACCGGGATAGGGCACGGCGTCGGACGCGGACTCGGCGTCGACGATATTCATGTCACGGTCGATGGTGACGCGCAGTTTGAGGTCGTGCACAGGCAAGCCGCCAGGACGCGGGCCGGACGGCAAGACGATGTCGTGTGCTTTGATGTCGCGGATACAGGCGTCGAGGTCCCACAAGCCATCGTCGCGCGCAAACGCTTCGACAGTGATGGCGCGCGTGTGCCGAAGCTTACGCGGAGCGGGTGGAGACAGGGGCATAAAACCAATGCCGGAATGCGGCGGTAAAAAGTGTGCAGCCGTTGTGCCTGATGCACGTTGCCGCAGCTTCTACGGCAACAACCGCTCTTGCGGCGCTGCTTAAACCCCGAAAGTTTAGCACAGGGCGCAGGCAAGTGCACCGGCTTGTCGGCCGGACAAGGGTTTTTTGGAAGGAAGATGGGGGACGATGTCGCAGAATGCGCGACACCACCTCGCTACACGAGTGCGCGAGGCGCAAGCGTGCAGCGTCATTCCGCCCTTGAGGAGACGCGTCCCGGGCAGGCGGCACGTCGACGGATGGCGCTGTACGCTTGCGCCTCGGTAGAGGATAGACGATACGTGGACGATATACAGGAAACCAGCAGGGTGACATAAGCGGCGGAAATAGCTGAGCTATGCGCGCTTACTCGTCCTCGTCCTCGCCGCCTTGCATGGCGGCACGCACGGCACCCTGGGAGAAACCGCGTTGCAGCAGGAAGCGCATTTGCTTGCTGCGCGCGGCGGCGTCTTCGGCGACGCTGCCGAATTTACGGCGCCACACTTCCCTGGCGCGTGCCAGTTCGGTGGAAGCCAGTTCGGTTTTCAATTCAGCCAAGTCATCTCCTTTCACACCATGTTGCTGCAGTTCGGAGATCACCCGGCTATTGCCGTAGCGGCCGGCGCGGCGATGCACCAGCGCTTCGGCAAAACGTTCCTGCGACAGCCAATTGTTCTTTTCGAGGAAGTCGAGCAATGCTTCGACGTCGTCGCCTTCCTCGGCATAACGGGACAGCTTGCGTCCCAGCTCGAGCCGGCTGTGCTCGCGCATTGAGAGATACTTCAATGCGCGCCCTTTAAGGCTCAAAGATTGTTTTAAACCGGCCATGGCGTTGTTGCAGCTCCTTGCCGTGCGCGCGCACTGTCTTCGTCGCCGCGCCTAGCCATGACCAATTTAAACCAATCTTTCACTGCTGACGCACCATCTACAACGTTTACTCTTCGCCGGCAACCGCTGCCTGGGCAGCCTCGCCAGCAGCTGCCGGAGGCGCCGGCGGCAGTTCGCGCACGCCGAGGGCGGCACGGACCTTGTTTTCGATCTCGCGTGCCAGAGGCGGACGGTCGCGCAGGAACTGGCGGGCGTTGTCCTTGCCCTGACCGATGCGCTCGCCGCCGTAGCTGTACCACGAACCCGACTTCTCGACGATCTTGTTGTCCACGCCCAGGTCGATGATCTCGCCTTCGCGCGACGTGCCTTCGCCATACAGGATGTCGAAGTGGGCTTCCTTGAACGGTGGCGCGATCTTGTTCTTGACGACCTTGACCTTGGTTTCGTTACCGATCACCTCGTCTCCCGACTTGATCGAACCGGTACGGCGGATGTCCAGGCGCACGGAGGCGTAGAACTTCAGCGCGTTACCGCCGGTCGTGGTTTCCGGGCTGCCGAACATGACGCCGATCTTCATACGGATCTGGTTAATGAAGATCACCAGGGTATTCGTACGGTTGATCGAACCGGTCAGCTTGCGCAGCGCCTGCGACATCAGACGGGCTTGCAGGCCCGGCAGCGAGTCGCCCATGTCGCCTTCGATCTCGGCGCGCGGAGTCAGTGCCGCCACCGAGTCGATGACCACCAGGTCGACGCTGCCCGAACGCACCAGCGCGTCGGTGATTTCCAGGGCTTGCTCGCCGGTGTCCGGCTGCGAGATCAGCAGCTCGTCCAGCTTGATGCCCAGCTTTTGCGCATAGGTCACGTCGAGCGCGTGCTCGGCGTCGATGAAGGCGCAGGTGCCGCCCAGTTTTTGCATTTGCGCGATGGTCTGCAGGGTCAGGGTGGTTTTACCCGAGGACTCCGGACCGTAGATCTCGACGATACGACCGCGCGGCAGGCCGCCGACGCCGAGTGCGATGTCCAGGCCCAGCGAGCCGGTGGACACGGTTTGTACTTCCTCGACCGGCGCATTGGTGTCCATGCGCATGACCGAGCCTTTGCCGAACTGCTTTTCGATCTGCGCGAGGGCTGCTGCCAGCGCTTTGCCCTTCTCGGCAACGTTTAGTGCGGTTTTCTTATCGTCCATAATTTTCTTTCTGTCCTAGAGTGAACCAAGATCGGGGTTGCTCGCGCGATTTCAAGAGTAGTACTGTATAAAATCCCAGTGGTTTTGGCAAGCGATATTTACCCTCGCTTGACCGATTCGACACGTTGCGAAACATGACACACAATACGGGGATAACGTGGGTCTAACGATGAAACTGGGGGTACTACGATGCGTATTTTGCTTGCCGAGGATGATAGCGTACTTGCCGATGGACTGACGCGCTCCCTGCGCCAGTCCGGCTACGCCATCGACTGCGTCAAAAACGGCCAGGATGCGGACACCGCCCTGTCGACCCAGGAGTTCGACCTCTTGATCCTCGACCTCGGCCTGCCGCGCCTGTCCGGACTGGACGTGCTGCGCCGCCTGCGCGCGCGCGGGTCACTCCTCCCCGTGCTGATCCTCACCGCCGCCGACTCGATCGAGCAGCGCGTGGGCGGCCTCGACGCCGGCGCCGACGACTACATGCCCAAGCCCTTCGCCCTGTCCGAGCTGGAGGCGCGGGTGCGCGCCCTCACCCGCCGCGGCCAGGGCGGCGGCTCCACCGTCATCCGCCACGGCCCGCTGGTGTACGACCAGGTCGGGCGCAGCGCCTACATCAACGAGCAGATGCTCGACCTCTCGGCGCGCGAGCTGGGCCTGCTCGAGATCCTGCTGTCGCGCACCGGGCGCCTGGTGTCCAAGGAACAGCTGGTCGACCACCTGTGCGAATGGGGCGAAGAAGTCTCGAACAACGCGATCGAGGTGTATGTGCACCGCCTGCGCAAGAAGATCGAGACCGGCGGTGTGCGCATCGCCACCGTGCGCGGTCTCGGCTACTGCCTCGAGCGCTACGCCGACAGCGCGCGCAAGGCGCAGGATGCGCAGGCCGCCGCTTCCGGTGCCGGTGCCGGCCACGGCGGCCGGTGAAGCGGCTGCGGCAACTGCGCGCCGGCGGCGTCGAGCGGCCGGCCAGTCATCCCGCAGCGGACGTGCCCTACATGGACGTTCCCTTGGACGTCCCCTTGGACGTCCCCTACACTCCGCCCCGGCCCGAGCCCGAGGAAAGCATCCAGCACTCGCTGTTCGGCGAAATCCTGGACTGGATGCTGGCCCCGCTGCTGCTGCTGTGGCCGATGAGCATCGCCATCACTTACCTGGTGGCGAAATCGATCGCCAACCAGCCCTTCGACCACGCGCTGGAAGACAGCGTCACGGTGCTGGCCCAGCAGGTCAAGGAAATCGGCGGCAAGGTGACGGCGCGCCTGCCCGGCAGCGCGCGCGACATCCTGCGCGCGGATGACGTCGACAGCATCTATTTCCAGATCTCCGGCCCGCGCGGCGAGGTGGTCGACGGCGACCGCGACCTGCCGCTGCCGGCGCCCGAGGAAGCCGAACGCAGTGGCCGCGTACACTTCCGCAACGAGAGCCTGCACGGCACGCCGGTGCGCGTGGCCTATGCCTGGGTCAATCTGCAGCCGGTACTGGAGGCAAGCGCCGGCGGCGTGGCCGAGCCCCGCCTTGCGCTTGTGCAGGTGGCCGAGACGCTCGACAAGCGCGCCCAGCTCGCCAACGAGATCATCAAGGGCGTGATCCTGCCCCAGTTCATCATCCTGCCGGTGATCCTGGCGCTGGTGTGGTTCGCGCTGTCGCGGGGACTCTCCCCGCTGGCGCAGCTTCAGGAGCGCATCCGCGCGCGTCCGCCGGACGATCTGTCGCCCATCGATTCGCGCCAGGTGCCGGAAGAGATTTCGCCGCTGGTCGGCTCGCTGAACGACATGCTGGCGCGCCTGGCCCACACCATCGATGCCCAGAAACGCTTCATCGCCGATGCCGCGCACCAGATGAAGACGCCGCTGGCGGGCATGCGCATGCAGTCCGAACTGGCGCTGCGCCAGGTCGATCCGGACGAGATCCACCGCTCGCTCGAACAGCTGGCCAAGAGTTCGGAGTCGGCGACGCGCCTGGTCAACCAGCTGCTGGCGCTGGCGCGCGCCGAAAACCAGCCGCACGCCGGCCTCGGTTTCGCCCAGCTGGACCTGGCGGCGCTGGCGCGCGAGGTGGTGCTGGACTGGGTGCCGGCCTCGTTTACCCACGAGATCGACCTCGGCTACGAGGCCCCGGAAACGCCGGTCGACATCGCCGGCAATGCCCTGATGCTGCGCGAACTGCTGTCCAACCTGATCGACAACGCGCTGCGCTACACCCCGGGCGGCGGCAGCGTCACCGTGCGCGTGCGCGTCAGCGCGCGCCAGGCGCTGCTGGAAGTCGAGGACACCGGCCCCGGCATCGCCCCCGGCGAGCGGCCGCGCGTGTTCGAGCGCTTCTACCGCATCCTCGGCTCGAATGCGCCGGGCTCGGGCCTGGGGCTGGCGATCGTGCGCGAGATCGCCCAGCAGCACGAGGCCGACATCGAGATCTTCAACAATCCGCGCAGCACGCACAAGAAATTCCCGGGCAGCCTGTTCCGCCTGACCTTCCCGCCGCCCGCGGCGCCCGAACCCGATGCCGACCGACCCTGATGACAACTGACCGCACTACCACCACGCCCATCCCGCACGATCCGCCCGCGCCGGAAGGGGCCGGGCCCGGCACTGCCGACGCCGTCGCCCGTGCCCGCACCGCCGCGGCGCGGGCGCGCCACTGGGCACGCTCGCGGCGCCTGATCGCGCTGCTGCTGGTGCTGTGGCTGGCCACCTCTTTCGGCACCGTGTTCTTTGCGCGCGACCTGGCCCACCTGTCGGTGTTCGGCTGGCCGCTGTCCTTCTACCTGGCGGCCCAGGGCAGCTCGCTGATCTACCTGGCCATCATCGGCGCCTACGCCTGGCGCATGCACAGCCTCGACCGCGATTTTGCGCGCATGCTGGGAGATGGCGCATGAACAAGGCCCAGCATCCCGCGGCGGCGAGCGCGCCGGCCGCCAATGCGGCGCCGACGCCGGCCGCGGCCAACAAGCGCTACTTCCGCCGCCTGTCGCGCTACTACCTGTGGTTCACGGCTTCGCTGGCCCTGTTCCTGGGCGCCCTCGGCATCCTGGAAAGAGAAGGCATGCCGCGCCAGTGGATCGGCCACCTCTACATGTTCGGCACCATCGTGCTGTACGCCACCATCGGCGTGGTGGCGCGCACCTCCAACGTGTCCGAGTACTACGTGGCCGGGCGCAGGGTGCCGGCCCTGTTCAACGGCATGGCGACGGCGGCCGACTGGATCTCGGCGGCCAGCTTCATCAGCCTGGCCGGCACCCTCTACCTGCACGGCTTCGACGCCCTCGCCTACGTGATGGGCTGGACCGGCGGCTACTGCCTGATCGCCTTGCTGATCGCACCCTACCTGCGCAAGTTTGCCCAGTACACCATTCCGGATTTCCTGGCGGCGCGCTATGGCGGCAACAGCTTGGGCAGCGGCGGCGGCCGCGGCACCACGGTGCGCGCGATGGCGGTCGGCGCCACCATCGTGGTCTCCTTCACCTATGTGGTGGCGCAGATCTACGCGGTCGGCCTGATCGCCTCGCGCTTCACCGGCGTCGATTTCTCGGTCGGCATCTTCCTCGGCCTGGCCAGCATCCTGGTATGTTCCTTCCTGGGCGGCATGCGCGCCATCACCTGGACCCAGGTCGCCCAGTACATCATCATCCTGGTCGCCTTTTTGATTCCGACCATGTGGCTGTCGGCCAAGTTCGCCGGCAACCCGGTGCCGCAAGTGGCCTACGGCTCCGTCCTGCCCAAGCTGGCCGCGCGCGAAGCCGAGCTGGCCGCCGATCCGCGCGAGCAGGCGGTGCGCGCCACCTTCCGCGCCCGCGCCGACGAATACGCGGCCCGCCTGCGCGGCCTGCCGCATTCCTGGGAAGCCGGCAAGGTCGAGGCCCAGCGCCGCCTGGACGTGGAACGCAGCCGCAACGCGTCCCTGAGCGAGATCCGCAACGCCGAGCGCGACCTGCTGTCCTATCCGCGCACGGCGGAAGAAGCGGCGCGCGTATGGGTGGTGGAACGCGACGCCAACCTGGCGCGCGCCCAGCCGCCCGAACCGCATGCCGAGCCCTTCCCCGGCAAGACGGCCGAGGAATCGGACATCCGCCGCAACAACTTCCTGGCGCTGGTGTTCTGCCTGATGTTCGGCACCGCCGCCCTGCCCCATATCCTGATGCGCGCCTACACCACGCCCTCGGTGCACGAGACGCGGGTATCGGTGTTCTGGGCGCTGTTCTTCATCCTGCTGATTTATTTGACCATGCCGGCGCTGGCGGTGCTGGCCAAGTACGACATCTACACCTCGCTGGTGGGTACCGACTTTGCCAAGCTGCCGACCTGGGTGTCCTACTGGGCCAACGTCGACAAGGCCAATCCCCTGATCAGCATCGTCGACGTGAATGGCGACGGCATCGTCCAGCTGGCGGAAATCGCGATCGATGGCGACGTGCTGACCCTGGCGACGCCGGAAATCGGCGGCTTGCCGTATGTGATTTCCGGATTGGTCGCGGCCGGCGGCCTGGCGGCGGCGCTGTCCACCGCCGACGGGCTGCTGCTGGCGATCTCGAATGCGCTGTCGCACGACATCTACTTCAAGATCGTCGATCCCGGCGCCTCGACCCAGAAGCGGGTCACGATTTCCAAGCTGCTGCTGCTGGCGGTGGCCTTCATCGCCGCCTACGTCGCCTCGCAAAAGCCGGCCGACATCCTGTCGCTGGTAGGCGCCGCGTTTTCACTGGCCGGCTCGACCCTGTTCCCGGCGCTGGTGGCGGGCGTGTTCTGGAAGCGCGCGAATCACCAGGGCGCGATCGCCGGCATGATCGGCGGCCTGCTGGTCTGCCTCTACTACATGCTGCACACCAACCCGATCCTGGGCGGCGACGCCCACGCGGCCTGGTTCCACATCGCGCCGATCTCGGCTGGCGTGTTCGGGGTACCGGCCGGGCTGGCGGTGCTGGTGGTGGTCAGTTTGTTGACGCCGCCGCCTGCGCGGGCCAGCGTGGGGCTGGTGGCGCATATTCGTGCGCCGGAGGAAATCTAGCAATAAATCGTTGACCCAAAAACGTCGCCCTGCGAAGGCAGGGCGACGGATCAAGCTTTATGGATGAAATCAGGCGACGATCGTCTGCGCCTCACCCTCGGCACGCGCACGGATCTCGCCGATGCGGTAGACGGTCTCGCCGGCCGCCTGCAGCTGGGCCATGGCGGCCTCGGCGTTTTCCTTGGAGACGATCACGGTCATGCCGATGCCGCAGTTGAACACGCGGTGCATCTCGGCATCAGCCACGCCGCCATGCTGCTGCAGCCACTGGAACAGCGGCGGCATGGTCCACGACTTGGCGTCCAGCACCGCGGTCAGGCCATCCTGCAGCACGCGCGGGATGTTCTCGACCAGGCCGCCGCCGGTGATGTGCACCAGGCCCTTCACTTCCATCGCCTGCATCAGCGCCAGCAGCGGTTTCACGTACAGGCGGGTCGGTGCCATCAGCACGTCGGCCAGCTTGCGGCCGTGGAAATCGGCTTCCAGGTCGGGCTTGGCGACGCTAATGATCTTGCGCACCAGCGAGTAACCGTTGGAGTGGATGCCCGAGGAGGCCAGGCCCAGCACCACGTCGCCCGGGACGATCTTGCTGCCATCGATGATCTGGGATTTTTCCACCGCGCCGACGGCGAAGCCGGCCAGGTCGTATTCGCCGTCCGGGTACATGCCCGGCATTTCGGCGGTTTCGCCGCCGAGCAGCGCGCAGCCGGACTGTTCGCAGCCCTGGGCAATGCCGCTGACCACGGCGGTGGCGGTCGCCACATCCAGCTTGCCGCAGGCAAAGTAATCGAGGAAGAACAGCGGTTCGGCGCCCTGCACCAGGATGTCGTTGACGCTCATCGCGACCAGGTCGATGCCGACCGTGTCATGGCGGTTCAGCTCGAACGCCAGCTTGAGCTTGGTGCCGACGCCGTCGGTACCCGACACCAGGACCGGTTCCTTGAACTTCTTGCTGATCTCGAACAGGCCGCCGAAACCGCCGATACCACCGAGCACGCCTTCGCGCATGGTGCGCTTGGCAAGGGGTTTGATTGCTTCGACCAGGGCGTCGCCGGCATCGATATCGACACCGGCATCGCGGTAGGAGAGAGAAACATTAGATGGTTGGCTCATGGTATTTGGCAGCGAAGGCGGTAAAATAGATAGCGGTAGATCAAGTTAGCAAGAACTGAACGAACCCGCGTCACTGCCGGGAACGGCCAACTGGTCAATCCGCTATTTTAGCAAACCGGCTTCGCCGCGACGCAATTAACTGCTATTCACCGCGATAACAAGAACAAAATGCCTTTTTCCCCTCAGCCCGGATGAGATGCAAGCCATGAAACAGCTGGTGCTCGATTTAGGCGCCGCCGAGCCGGCGCAGAGTCTCGACACCTTCCAGATAGGCGCGAATGCCGAAATGGCGCACTTGATGCACCAGTTCGCGCAACGCGCCTCGCGCGAGCATTTCTGTTACCTGTGGGGCGAAACCGGGGCCGGCAAGACCCACATCCTGCACGGCCTGGCGGCCACGCCCGGGTCGCGCTACATCGCGTTCGACGCCGACAGCGAGCAGTTCGTGCACGCGCCCGCCGTCACGCTCTACCTGGTGGACGACATCGACCGTTTGTCGCCGGCGCGCCAGATCGACGCCTTCGCCCTGTTCAACCAGGTGCGCGAACACGGTACTTACATGGTATGCGCCGGCCCGGTGCCGCCGGCCGTGCTGCCGGTGCGCGAGGACCTGCGCACGCGCATGGGCTGGGGCCTGGTCTACCAGATCCACGGCCTGTCCGACGAGGAAAAGATCGCCGCCCTCACCCAGGCCGCCGAGGCGCGCGGTTTGACGCTGTCGGCCAGCGTGTTACCCTATTTGCTATCGCATTTCAAGCGCGACATGCGCTCGCTGTCGACCATGCTGGACGCGCTCGACCAATATTCGCTCGAAACCCAGCGTCCGGTCACGCTGCCCTTGCTGCGCGACCTTTTGCAGCAAGGAAACCCTGCGAGTCCGCAACCCGAACCGAAAGAATACGCACCGAAGAATGCGAATTGAAGAATGAGTGATTTAGCGCTGTTTGACCTCGACCATACCCTGCTGCCGATCGATTCGGACTACGAATGGGGCCAGTTCCTGGTGCGCCATGGCGTCGTCGACGCCGGCGAATACCAGCGCCGCAACGATGCCTTTTTTGCCCAGTACCAGGCCGGCACCCTCGATCCGGTGGAATACCTCGAGTTTGCCCTCGGCACCCTGGCCGGCTTCGCGCCCGCCACCCTGCAGCGCCTGCAGGCCGACTACATGGCGGAAGTCATCCAACCCGCGATCCGGCCGGCCGCGCGCAAGCTGCTGCAAGACCATGCGGATGCCGGCGACCTGGTAGCCATCATCACCGCCACCAACGCCTTCATCACGGCGCCGATCGCCAAGGCCTTCGGCGTCGAGCACCTGATCGCGGCCCTGCCGGAACTGGATGCGGCCGGCCACCCGACCGGGCGCCTGGCCGGCACCCCGACCCAGGGCCAGGGCAAGGTCACCCACATGCACACCTGGCTCGACGGACTGGGGCGTCCGTTCGCCAGCTTCGAGCGCAGCTATTTCTACAGCGACTCGCACAACGATATCCCGCTGCTCTCGGTCGTCTCGCACCCGGTGGCGACCAACCCGAGCGCCCGACTGGCACAACATGCAAGCGCCCTCGGCTGGCCTTTACTCGAATTGTTCAATGATTAAAAAATTCATCCGCAAGATCCTTGGTGTGAAAGACGAGCGCGACCCCACCCAGCCCGACATCCTCGGCCCCGAAGAACACGGCATCGACCCCAAGCTGGTGTCGTCGAACGCGATCCGGGTGACGCAATCCCTGCAGGAAGCGGGCTTCAAGGCCTTCGTGGTCGGCGGCGCCGTGCGCGACTTGCTGCTGGGCGTGAAACCGAAAGACTTCGACATCGCCACCGACGCCACGCCGGAAGAAGTGAAAAAGCTGTTCCGGCGCGCCTTCATCATCGGCCGCCGCTTCCAGATCGTGCACGTGATGTTCGGCCAGGACCTGCTGGAGGTGACCACCTTCCGCGGCCGCGGCAGCGACAACGCGCCCAAGGACGAGCATGGCCGCGTCCTGCGCGACAACAGCTTCGGTCCCCAGCATGAGGATGCCGAGCGGCGCGACTTCACCATCAACGCCATGTACTACGACCCGGCCACCCAGACCGTGCTGGACTACCATGGCGGCATCGCCGACATCCGCGACAAGGTCTTGCGCATCATCGGCCAGCCGGAAGCGCGCTACCGCGAAGACCCGGTGCGCATGCTGCGCGTGGTGCGCTTCGCCGCCAAGCTGCAGTTCACCATCGAGCCGGCCACGCGCGCGCCGATCCCGGTAATGGCGCCGCTGATCGACAACGTGCCGGCCGCGCGCGTGTTCGACGAAATGCTCAAGCTGCTGATGTCCGGCCACGCGCTGGCCTGCCTGAAGGAGCTGCGCTCCTCGGGCCTGCACCACGGCTTGCTGCCGCTGCTGGACGTGGTGCTGGAACAGCCGATCGGCATGAAGTTCGTCACCCTGGCGCTGGAATCGACCGACGGCCGCGTCAAGGCCGGCAAGGGCGTGTCGCCGGGCTTCCTGTTCGCCTCACTCCTCTGGCACCAGGTGCTGGAAAAGTGGACCGCCTACCGCAGCGCCGGCGAAGCGCCGATCCCGGCCCTGCACCTGGCCGCCGACGACGTGCTCGACAACCAGACCGAGAACCTGGCCCTGCAGCGCCGCATCGCCACCGACATGCGCGACATCTGGGCCATGCAGCCGCGCTTCGAGCGCCGCAACGGCAAGAACCCCTACAAATTGCTGGAGCACCCGCGCTTCCGCGCCGGCTTCGACTTCCTGCTGCTGCGCTGCGAATCGGGCGAGCTGGACGCCGAACTGGGCAACTGGTGGGCCAGCTTCTACGGCGGCGACATCGCCGAGCGCGAGCGCCTGGTGAATGCGGCGCGCGAGCCGGTGCAAGGCGCGGCCGCCGCCAAGAAGCGTCCGCGCCGCCGCGCTCCGCGCAAGACCGGCGAAGGCGAGGTCGGCGGCGCCGACAGCGGCGTATCGGGCAGCGGCGCAGCGACCAGCGGTACCGCAGCGGCCGGGGCCGACGACTGATGATCGCCTGGGTCGGCATCGGCGCCAACCTGGGCGACGCGCGTGCCAACGTGCTCGACGCCGTCGAGCGCCTGGCGCGCGTGCCGGGTGTGCGCCTGCTGCGCGCCTCCTCGCTGTACCGCACGGCCCCGATCGATTCCTCGGGCGACGACTACGTCAACGCGGTGGCGGCGGTCGAGACCGATCTCGACGCGCATGCGCTGCTGGTGGCGCTGCACGGCATCGAACAGGCGCATGGCCGCGAACGGCCCTACCGCAACGCCCCGCGCACCCTCGACCTCGACCTGCTGCTCTACGGTGACGAACGCATCGCCGATGTGCCGACGCTGATCGTACCGCATCCGCGCATGCACGAGCGCGCCTTCGTGCTGGTGCCGCTGGCCGAGCTGGCGCGCGACCTGGCGCCCACCCTCAACATCCCCGGCCGCGGCCCGCTGGCCACGCTGCTGCTCGGCGTCGCCGGCCAGGCCATCGAAAGACTCCGCTGATGCAGATCCCCGTTTTCGCCCAGACCGCCCTGCTGCTGGTCCTGTCCAACGTCTTCATGACCTTTGCCTGGTACGGTCACCTCAAGACGCTGTCGAACAAGGCCTGGTACGTGGCGGCCATCATCAGCTGGGGTATCGCATTGTTCGAATACCTGCTGCAGGTGCCGGCCAACCGCATCGGCGCCAGCCAGTACAGCCTGGCCCAGCTGAAGATCATGCAGGAAGCGATCACCCTGAGCGTGTTCGTGCCCTTCGCCATGTTCTACATGGACCAGCCGTTCAAGCTCGACTACGTGTGGGCGGCGCTGTGTCTGGTGGGCGCGGTGTATTTCATTTTCCGCTCCTGATTCGGTCGGCAGGATTCCGCCCTTGGCATTACACTACGCCTTTTGCAAAGGACGAATGACATGAGCGGATACCTGCAGGGCAAGGACATGGCGGCACCGGAAGCCGGCGGCGCGGCGCAAGCCCCGGTGGCGCCCCCCGTGCAAGCGATGCCGAAAGCCGTGACCATCCCCTCGCTGCGGGCGATGCGCGCGGCCGGCCAGAAGATCGCCATGCTCACCTGCTACGACGCCAGCTTCGCTTCGCTGATGGACCGCTGCGGCGTCGAGATCCTGCTGATCGGCGATTCGCTCGGCATGGTCTGCGCCGGCTATGACTCGACCCTGCCGGTGACGGTGGCCGACGTCGCCTACCACACCGCCTCCGTCAAGCGCGGCAGCAAGAACGCCCTGGTGCTGGCCGACCTGCCCTTCGGCAGCTACGGCACCAAGGAGCAGGCCTACGACAGCTGCGCCACCTTGATGCGCGCCGGCGCCCAGATGGTCAAGATCGAAGGCGGCGCCTGGCTGGCCGAGACCGTGCGCTTCCTGGTCGAACGCGGCATCCCGGTGTGCGCCCACATCGGCCTGACCCCGCAGTTCGTGCACCAGCTGGGCGGCTACAAGGTGCAGGGCAAGACCACCGAATCGGCCGACCAGCTCAAGATCGACGCCACCACGCTGCAGGATGCCGGCGCCGCCATCGTCCTGCTGGAAGCGGTGCCGGCGGCGCTGGGCAAGGAAGTGACCGACATGCTGCACGTGCCGACCATCGGCATCGGCGCCGGCGCCGACTGCTCGGGCCAGGTTTTGGTGATGCACGACCTGCTGGGCGTGTTCCCGGGCCGCAAGGCGCGCTTCGTGAAGAACTTCATGGAAGGCCAGACCAGCATCGACGCGGCCATTAGCGCCTATGTGGCGGCGGTCAAGGACGGCAGCTTCCCGGCGCTGGAACACTGCTTCTGAGTGTCCTGGAGGGTGACGATGGAGACGAAACCCGACACCGCCCGCCTGTTCCTCGCGCTGTGGCCCGATGCGCCCGTGCGCGCCGGCCTGCGCGACTGGCGCGATGCCTGGACCTGGCCACGCGGCGCCAGCCCGGTCCACACCGACAAGCTGCACGTGACCCTGCACTTCCTCGGCGACCAGCCGCGCGAACGCCTGCCCGCGTTGCTGGATGGGTTTGCGGTGCCTTTCTCGCCCTTCGCGCTGCGCTTTGCGCGCGGGGCGCTGTGGCACAACGGCATTGCGGTGCTGGAGCCTGAGGCGGAGCCGCAGGCGCTGCTAGAGTTGCACACGGCCCTGTCCCAGGCGCTGCTTGGGCTGGGTTTGCAGCCCGAGGCGCGCAAATATCGGCCACATGTGACCATGGCCAGGCGGGCGGGGGGTGCTGACGTGCCGCTTACGGGTCCCGCAATCGAGTGGCAGATCGACCGATATGTTCTGGTCGAATCGCGCGGCGGCAGCTACACCGTGCTGCGCGAATACACGTAGGGTGGGCACTCCGTGCCCACGCAGATGCCGGCGTAACGCAAACGTCCGCGTGGGCTCGGAGAGCCCACCCTACGCCATGGTCATGCGCTTCGCTTCACGATGCCTGCATTCGCTGCAATGACAATCCCCGACAGCGACAACACCCCCAGCGCCACCGCGATATTCGTGTGCGCCGCAATCGATCCCAGCAGCGGCGGCGCCAGCAGCAGGCCGGCATAACCCAGCGTCGCCACCGTCGCCAGCCCGCCGCCGGCCGACATGCCCGGAATCCGCGCTGCCGCGGCAAAGATCACCGGCACCACGTTGGCGGCGGCAATCCCGATCAGCGCGAAGCCCAGCGCCGACAGCACGAAATGGGTGCTCAGCACCGCCAGCATCAGGCCGCAGAACATGCCCAGTCCGCCCAGCACCATCATGCGCGGCGCGCCGAAGCGCAGCACCAGGCGGTCGCCCAGGAAGCGGCAGGCCGCCATCGCCACCGAGAACGCCGAATAGCCCAACGCGGCCGATGCCGGGGCGGCGCCGGTGCGCTCGCGCAGCAATAAAGCGCTCCAGTCGACCAGGGCGCCCTCCACCGCGAAGCACAGCATCCCCAGCAAACCCAGGAACAGCGCCGGGCCGCGCGGCAGCGCGAAATGGCTGGCGTGGGCATCCGCCGCGTGCGCCGGCGTCGCCAGCACGAAGCGCGCGCAGACAGCCACCGCGATCGCGATGACCACGCCGGCTGCCAGCGCGCCGCGGCCATCGCCCCAGCCGGCGCCGATCAGGAGCCCGCCCAGCGCCGCCCCCAGCAGCCCGCCCAGGCTGAAGAAGCCATGGAAGGACGACATGGTGGGAACGCCGCGCGCGGTTTCCACTTCGGCGGCATTGGCGTTCATCGCCACGTCCAGCACGCCGTTGCTGGCACCGAAGGCGAAGGCGGCCAGGAACAGCGGCACCGTGCCGTCCACGTTCATCAGCAGCGCGGTGGTGACGGCGAACAGCCCGGCGCTCGCCAGCGTCACGGCGCGCGTGCCCCAGTGGCCGGACAGCATGCCCGACAGCGGCATGGCGGCGATCGCCCCGGCGGCGATGGTCAGCAGCAGGAAGCCGAGCAGGCCGGTGTCGAATCCGGCGCGTGCCTGCACCACCGGCACGTGGGCCGCCCACAGGCCGATGCCGGCGCCGTTCAGCAGGAAGATGGCGGAGATGGCCCAGCGCGCCGCTGCCACCCGGCGCTTGGTGGATGAGGTGTCCGAGGTGGTGTGCTGTGGTGGTTCCGCTAATTGCATGTGCTGGTCTCCTTGGCACGGACTCTAGCGGATTCCACGCCACATGCCTACCCTTGCTCCACACTCAGACCAGCAACATCAGATGCTCCCTCTCCCACGAACTGATCACCCGCGAAAACGTCGCGAACTCCAGCTCCTTGACCTCGCAAAACGCCGCCACGAACAGCGGCCCCAGCAGCTCGGCCAGGGCTGGACAGGCGCGCAGCTGGAAGATCGCGTCTTCCAGGTTGCGCGGCAGGTCGCCGTGGATGTGTTCGGCGCTCTCGGGCGTCGGCGCGGGCGGCTGGCAGCCCTCCACCATGCCCAGCCAGCCGCAGGCCAGGGTGGCCGCCATCGCCAGGTAGGGATTGACGTCGACGCCGGGCACCCGGTTTTCCACGCGCCGGTTGGCCGCATCGGCATTCGGGATGCGGATGCCGCAGGTGCGGTTGTCGTAGCCCCAGTGCACATTGGTCGGCGCCGACTGGAAGCGCGACAGGCGCCGGTAGGAATTCACGTTCGGCGCAAACAGCAAGGTGGCGGCGGGCAGGTAGTGGACCAGCCCGCCGATGAAGCGCCGGAACAGCTCGCTCTCGCCGCCATCGGGGTCCGAAAAGATATTCCCGCCGCCGGCCACGGCGACCACGCTCTGGTGCACGTGCATGGCGCTGCCGGGCTCGGTTTCCATGGGCTTGGCCATGAAGGTGGCGAAGATGCCGTGCCGCAGCGCGGTCTCGCGCACGGCGCGCTTGAACAGGAACACGCGGTCGGCCAGCTCGAGCGCGTCGCCGTGGGCGAAATTGATTTCCATCTGGCCGGCGCCGGCTTCGTGGATCAGGGTCTCGACGCCCAGCTCGTGCTGCTTGCAAAATGCCGACAGTTCCAGGAAGAAGGGGTCGAAATCGTTGACCGCGTCGATCGAATAGGATTGGCGCCCCTGCTCGGTGAAGCCGCTGCGGCCCATCGGCGGGCTGAGCGGCTCGTGCGGGTTGGTGTTGCGCGCGACCAGGTAGAACTCCATTTCGGGCGCCACCACCGGCGTCCAGCCGCGTTCGGCGTAGCGCGCGAGGACACGGCGCAGCACCGAGCGCGGCGCCAGTTCCACCAGGCTGCCGTCGAAGTTGCGGCAATCGTGGATCACCAGCGCCACCCGCTCGGTGGCCCAGGGCACGACGCGCAGCGTGGCTTCGTCGGGCACGCAGACCATGTCGGGATCGGTGGCGCCGACGTAGGGAATGTTGTCCGGCTGCTCGCCGTGCACCGTGTTCAACAGCACGCTCTTGGGCAGGCGCATGTGCTCGCCGCTCAGAAAGAGGTCTTTCGGCAGGATCTTGCCGCGCGCAATGCCGGTCATGTCGGCGATGACGCATTCGACTTCGTGGATGTGATGATCGCGCAAGAAATCGCGCATGGCGGGGCTGACCGTGGCACTCATGGATATCCTGCTGCCTGGCGTTGGAGCGGACGACTATACACCCGCCGGTTCCCGCCCTCCGTCGATTCGTTGCGTGCTTTCGGCAGTTGGCGTCATTGCTGCCCCGGGGCACACATTCTGCGGCATACTTTTCAACATGGAATCCAAACACGCGCACGACATCCCGACGGCTCGCATGTGGCGCCTGTACGCCAGCGGGTGGATCATGTATTTGGTGCTGCTGGCCCTTGCCACGCAACTGGACAACCTGCAGCACGGCCGCTTCGATTGGCACAGGACATCCGACGTGCTGTGGAGCGCGCCGCAAAGCCTGATGCTGGCCCTGATCTGGCCCCTCGGCGGCTGGCTGGAACGCAGAAAATTGGCGCCTGTCACTGTGTTCCTGTGCCACGCAGGCGGTGCCCTTCTCTATGGGTTCATGTCGTATGGGATGCTATGGCTGATGTTCGGCATGTCGCAGCCGCTGGTCAAGTTTGTCTGGCCCACGTTGTACTCGATGATGATGTATGTCGTGATCGCCGCCGTGTTCCACACGGTGCGCATGAATGCCGCGGCGCGGCGCCAGGCCGCCGCCATCCAGCAGGCTCACAGCCTGCTGCTGGCCTCGGAACTGAACGCGCTGCGCAGCAAGCTCAATCCGCACTTCCTGTTCAACACCCTGCATTCGATCATCGCGCTGACGCGCAAGAACCCGGACGCCGCCGAGACCGCGCTCTTCCAGTTCTCCGACATGCTGCGCTACGTGCTCGACACGGAAAAGAGCGGCAAGGACCGCGTGACCCTGGACGAGGAACTGCGCTTCACGCGCGACTACCTGGAGCTGGAAAGCCTGCGCCTGGGGCACCGCCTCAGCGTCGACTGGGAACTCGACGATGCCGCCGCCGGCCATCCGCTGCCGGCGCTGTCGCTGCAGCCGCTGGTCGAGAACAGCATCAAGCACGCCTTCAATCCGCACAGCCGCCCGGGCACACTCCACATCCGCACCCGCATCGAGGACAACGGCAAGCTGCTGGCGCTGACCGTGGGCGACGACGGTCCCGGCGCCGAGCTGGAGGCGGTGCGGCGCTCCGACGGCCTCGGCATCCGCACCGTCGAGCGCCGCCTGCAACTGGAATACGGTCCGCGCGGCGGCCTGGCGATCGACACCGCGCCGGGCGCCGGCTTCGTGGTGACGATGTCGATCCCGCTCGCCGCCACCTGAACGAGGGAGCCATGGACACCAAGACTGTTTTCATCGCCGAAGACGAACCGCTGGCACGCGAAGTCCTGCGCGACGCCATCTATACCCATGCCGGCCTGCGGCTGGTGGGCGAAGCCGCGGACGGCGCCGCCGCCCTTGCCCAGATCAACCTGTTGCGGCCCGACGTCGTCTTCATGGACATCCAGATGCCCGAGATGACCGGCCTGGAAGTGCTCAAGCGCCTCGATTGCGCCCCGCACATCGTGTTCACCACCGCTTACGACCAGTACGCGGTGACCGCCTTCGAGCTGAACGCGGTCGACTACCTGCTCAAACCCTTTACGCGCGCACGCTTCGATGCCGCCGTGGCGCGCCTGCTGGAACCGGTGCAGGCGGCGCCGGAGGTGATGGGTGCGGCGCTGGCCCAGGCGGCAAGCCGCACCCCCGGCCGCCTGGAGCGCATCGTGGTGCGCGACCGCGGCCGCATCTTCCCGCTGTCGCTGAACGAGATCGAATACCTGAAGGCGGACGCCAAGTACACGGCGATCGCCGCGCGCGGCCAGACCTTCCTGGTGCGGATCGGGATCTCGGAGCTGGAAGCCCAGCTGGACCCGGCGCGCTTCATCCGCATCCACCGCTCGGCGCTGGTCAACCTGGATTTCGTGGATTCGATGAAGGCGGACGAGCAGTCGCAGCTGCTGATCCAGATGCGGGACGGGAGCTGTTTGACGGCGAGCCGGGAGGCGTCGAAGGTGTTGCGGGAGATGGCGATTTAGGGCAGTTGCGCGCCCCTCCTTGTCAGTCTTGGCCTGCACCCTTACCCCGTCGGGTAGCGCGGGCCGACGTGTTGTCATCCCGTCACGCCCCAATAAAATCGCTCCAACCCCGCTTTTCTGCCGCTATAATCGCGAAATTTTCCACCCAGAATTCCTCTTCGCCCGGAGCGCCTCCCACTGTGAATACCATCCTGATTACGTCCGTCGTGCTCTACCTGCTGGGGACCCTCGGCCTGGGCATCTGGGCCGGGTCGCGCATCAAGAACACCGCCGACTTCGCCGTGGCCGGCCGCAGCCTGCCGCTGGTGATGGTGATCACCACCACCTTCGCCACCTGGTTCGGCGCCGAGACCGTGATGGGGATCCCGGCCAAGTTCGTGCAGGGCGGCCTGAACGGCCTGGTCGAAGACCCGTTCGGGGCCGGCGCCTGCCTGATCCTGGTCGGTTTGTTCTTCGCGGCGCGCCTCTATAAACTGAACCTGCTGACCATCGGCGACTATTACCGCGCGCGCTACGGCAAGGGCATCGAGGTGTTCTGCTCGGTCGCCATCATCCTGTCCTACCTGGGCTGGGTGGCGGCCCAGATCACGGCGCTGGGCCTGGTGTTCTCGGTGCTGACCGGCGGCGCCATGTCGGAAACCGCCGGCATGATCGTCGGCACCCTGGCGGTGCTGATCTATGTGGTGGTGGGCGGCTTCCTGGCGGTGGCGATCACCGACTTCATCCAGATGATCGTGCTGGTGGTGGGCATGTCCATCATCGCCGTATTCTCCTCCCAGCTGGCCGGCGGCACCGGCGCCGTACTGCACATGGTGCAGCAAAAGGACTTGTGGAATTTCCTGCCGAAGTCCAACTTCACCGACATCGCCTTCTTCGTCGGCGCGGCCGTGACCATGATGCTGGGCTCGATCCCCCAGCAGGACGTGTTCCAGCGCGTGATGTCGGCCAAGAACGCGCCGACCGCGCGCGCCGGCGCCGTGATCGGCGGCGCCAGCTACATCCTGTTCGCCTTCGTGCCGATGTTCATCGTCGCCTGCGCCGTGATCGTGATGGGCAACGATGCGATGGAGCTGGCCAAGAACGACTACCAGCGCGTGCTGCCGACCTTCGTGATGTCGAAAATGCCGCTGATCATGCAGATCCTGTTCTTCGGCGCCCTTCTCTCCGCCATCAAGAGCACCTCCTCGGCCACCCTGCTGGCGCCGGCCACCAGCTTCACCGAAAACATCCTCAAGAACCTGCGCCCGGGCATGAGCGACCGCCAGCAGCTGTTCGCCATGCGCGTCACCATCGTCGTGTTCGCGGTGCTGGTGCTGTCGTATGCGATCGCGATGCGCGGCACCTCGATCTACGAACTGGTGTCCTCGGCCTACCAGGTGACCCTGGTGGGCGCCTTCGTGCCGCTGGTGACGGGCCTGTACTGGAAGCGCGCCACCACCCAGGGCGCGATCCTGTCGATCGCGGCCGGCATCGCCACCTGGATCGTGTTCTTCCCGCAGCTGTCCGCGCTGGGCGAGGCGTTTCCGGGGCAGCTGGCGGGTTTGATCGCGGCCTTCATCGGGATGATCGTGGGCTCGCTGGCGCCGCAGGTGTTGAAGAATCGGTCTGAGCCGCACAAGACGCCTTTAACTGTGTAAACCTTGGCGTCATGGGTAGGGTGGGCACCCTGTGCCCACCCTACGACATCCAACCCCGTTGCATAAGCTCCGCCAGCGTCAAATCCAGGCAAACCCGGATCAGCCCCACCATCTCGTCGATCTCCGCGCAGGTCATCACCAGCGGCGGCGCCACGATCATCCGGTCGCCCACCGCGCGCATGATCACGCCGTTGTCGAACATCAGCCCGCGGCACAGCATGCCCACCCCGAGCTCGTGTGCAAAAGGTTCGCAGTCGTGCACCGTGGCGCCCTTGCGCCGCACCAGGGTCAGTCCCGCCGCCATGCCCAGGCTCTCGGCGTGACCGACCAGGGGGTGAGTCGCCAGTGCGCCGAAGGCCGCCTTCAGGTAAGGCCCGGTCTCTTGCGCCACCCGCTCCACCAGGCGCTCTTCCACCAGGATGCGGATGTTTTCCAGCGCCGCCGCACAGGCCACCGGGTGGCCGGAATAGGTGAAGCCGTGGCAGAAGTCGCCGCCCTTGTCGATCAGCAGGTCGGCCACGCGGTCGCTCACCAGCACCCCGCCCAGCGGCACATAGCCCGAGGTCACGCCCTTGGCGAAGCTGATCAGGTCGGGCCGGCTGCCCATCGTTTCGCAGCCGAACCAGGCACCCAGGCGGCCGAAGCCGCAGATCACTTCGTCGGACACCAGCAGGATGCCGTAGCGGTCGCAGATGCGCTGGATCTCGGGCCAGTAGGTGGCCGGCGGAATGATCACGCCGCCGGCGCCCTGCACCGGTTCGCCGATGAAGGCGGCGACATGTTCCGGTCCGAGCGCGAGGATCTTCTCTTCCAGCCAGCGCGCCGCCTTCAGGCCGAACTCGGCCTCGCTCATGCCGCTGCCGAGTTCCGCGTAGTTGGGCTGTTCGATGTGGTGGATGCCGGGAATCGGCAGCGCGCCTTGCGCGTGCATGCCGGCCATACCGCCCAGCGAGGCCCCGGCAATGGTGCTGCCGTGGTAGGCGTTGCGGCGGCTGATGATCGCCTGGCGCTGCGGCTGCCCCATCAGCTGCCAGTAGCGCCACACCATGCGCACGGCGGTGTCGTTGGCTTCCGAACCGGAGCTGGTGAAGAACACGCGGCGCATCCGCTCCGGCGCCAGCGCGGCCAGGCGCGCCGCCAGCCGCACCGCCGGCACATTGGTGGTATTGAAGAAGCTGTTATAGAAGGGCAGCGCCGCCATCTGGCGCGCCACGGCATCGGCGATGGTGGCGCGGCCATAACCCACGTTCACGCACCACAGGCCGGACATGGCGTCGATGATCTGGTTGCCGTCCGAGTCCCACACGTACACCCCGTCGCCGCGGACCATGACGCGCACGCCGCGTTCGCGCAGCGTCCCGTGGTCGGTGAAGGGATGCAGGTAGTGCGCAGCGTCGAGGCGCTGCAGTTCGCGCGTGTCCACGCCGGCTGTGCCGGTCCCGGCCGCACCCTGTCCAGGCGTGTCCCTCTCAGGCGTGGCCCGGCCAGGCGTGGCCCGGCCAAGGGTGGCCCCGCTCAGTTCATCATCCGCCTCCTGGTCCGGCGCGCGCACGCCGGCCACCATGCTGTCGATTGCCATGATCGTTCCCCATTGTCGTCATGCGCTTATACGTGAAGCAAAAGGTGTTCGCGTTCCCACGAACTGATGACCGTCATGAACTCCTGGTGCTCGACTTCCTTCACCGCCGAATACACGTCGATGAAGCGGTCGCCCAGGATGTCGCGCAGGCGGTCTTCGCGGCGCAGCAGGGTCAGGGCTTCGGACAGGCCTTGCGGCAGCTCGACCGGCATCTTGTAAGCGCTGCCCTCGACCATCGGGGTCGGCTCCAGCTGTTCGGTCATGCCGAGGTAGCCGCAGGCCAGGGTCACGGCCAGCGCCAGGTAGGGATTGGCATCGGCGCCGATCACGCGGTTTTCCACGCGCCGGTCCTGCGAGCCGGACACCGGCACGCGCAGACCGACCGTGCGGTTGTCCACGCCCCACTGCAGGTTGATCGGGGCCGCGGTGTGGCGCACGATGCGGCGGTAGGAATTGACGTAGGGCGCGACGATCGCCATCGCCGGCGTCATGTACTTCTGCAGGCCGCCGATGTAGTGGCGGAACAGTTGCGAGGGCGCGCCGTCGGCGGTGCTGAAGATGTTCTTGCCGGTGTCGGCGTCGACCACGCTCTGGTGCACGTGCATCGCCGAGCCGGGCTCGCCGGCCATCGGCTTGGCCATGAAGGTGGCGTACATGTCGTGCTTGAGGGCCGCTTCGCGCAGGGTGCGCTTGAAGAAGAACACCTTGTCGGCCAGGCCCAGCGGTTCGCCGTGCTGGAAGTTGATTTCCATCTGGCCGGCGCCGATCTCGTGGATCAGGGTGTCGACGTCCAGGCCCATCATGTCGCAGTAATCGTAGATGTCCTCGAACAGCGGATCGAACTCGTTGACGGCGTCGATGGAATACACCTGGCGGCTGGTCTCGGAGCGGCCGCTGCGGCCGATCGGCGCGGCCAGCGGCAAATCGGGGTCGACATTCTTGGCCGTGAGGTAGAACTCGAGTTCGGGCGCCACCACCGGTTTCCAGCCTTTCTGCTCGTACAGCTTCAGCACGCGCCGCAGCACGCTGCGCGGGGCGAAGTCGACCAGCCGGCCGTCGGCGAAATAGCAGTCGTGGATGACTTGCGCGGTCGGGTCCACCGCCCAGGGCACCATTGTGATCGTGCCCGGGTCGGCCTTCAGGATCATGTCGCGGTCGGTGGTCGAGATGGCGCGGTCGAAGGCGTCGTCAGACTCGGGCGAATTGCCGGTGACGGTCATGCCCAGCACGATTTCCGGCAGGCGCATGCCGCGGTCCTCGGTGAATTTGACGCGCGGAAGGATCTTTCCACGCGCTACCCCGGTCAGGTCGGGGACCAGGCATTCGATTTCGGTGACGCGCTTGGCATTGAGCCACTCGTCCATGTCGTTGTAAGAAAAATTGTCGCGGATTGCCATGATTGTTCCTCGTTCGTTGATGAAAAGCAGGCGCGCATAAGGAATACGCACTAGCGGGGTACGCATCAGCGGGATACGCACCAGCGCGCGGCCTGCGGGATGCGGGCGCGGAACGGGGAGCTAGGGGACGGAGTTGGCCCACTCGTGGGCCGGCGATGCCGGGGCCGATACCTTGCGCACCGCCCCTGTCTGGAAGGCGGTCGTCAACATTTTCGGTTCCGTTTTGTGCGTTCGTGGTATTCGCGGCAGGCATTGCCGAAGGCGCCGAACATCTTCATCGAGTGCGGGTTGTGCACGATGCGCCATTCCGGGTGCCATTGCACGGCCAGCGTGAATCCCGGCGCATCCTTGACGGAGAAGGCCTCGACCAGGCCGTCCTCGGCGGTGGCTTCGATGACCAGCCCGGACGCCAGTTCGTTCACGCCCTGGCCATGCAGGGAGTTGACCGGAATCTCGGGCACGCCCAGGACGCCGTGCAGCATGCCGCCTTCGACCAGCTTGACCTTGTGTGCATCGCCATATTGCTCATCCATCCCCAGCTCCGGGTTCTCGCGGTGATCGAAATGTCCCGGTACCGTCTGCACCGCCTGGTAGAGGCTGCCGCCCAGCGCCACGTTCATCTCCTGGAAGCCGCGGCAGATCGCGATGATCGGAATGCCGCGCTTGACCGCCTCGCGGATCAGCGGCAGCGTGGTCTGGTCGCGCGCCGGATCCTGTGGCAGGGAAGGATCGAGGACTTCCTCGGAGTAATAGCTTGGATGAACGTTGGACGCCGACCCGGTCAGCATGATGCCGTCGCACAGCTCGAGCATGGTTTCCAGGTCGAGCGAGGCCCCCAGCGACGGGAGGATCATGGGGGCGCAATCGGCGCCAAGGACGACGGCGTCGACATATTTATGCTGGGCCGCGTGGTACGGATGTTCTCCGAAATCGCGGGTACAAGCCGGGACAATAACGATCGGGCGCATGGTCTCTACCTTTGTCAGTGAGGCGCACGCGAACCATCATACTGCAAACCGATCCGCATGCGGGTAGCCGTTGTTACAGATCAATAAAGATGCGTATACACCTTTATGTTTACGTGGATCTGCTGTGGGAAAAGTTTCGTTGTCTAGAAACTGATAGCAAAATCTTAACGCCAACTGCCGGTCGATGCCAACACGGGAGGCACGGCCGACCCGATTTTCGTTCGCATGCTATCGTTGTCATCCCATACGAACAAGGTCGTGGCCGCGGGCCCGCCGACCGTTGACGAGGACACTCATGCTGAACCTGAACGACCCTTCCCTGCTGCGCCAGCAGGCCTACATCGACGGCGCATGGTGCGATGCCATCGAAGGCAAGACCACCGACGTCATCAATCCCGCCACCGGCGCCACCATCGGCACCGTGCCCCACATGGGCACGATGGAAACCCGGCGCGCCATCGACGCCGCCAACGCTGCCTGGCCGGCCTGGCGCAAGAAAACCGCACGCGAGCGCGCCCAGGTCCTGCGCACCTGGTACGAGCTGATGATGGCCAACGCCGACGACCTGGCCGCCATCATGACCGCCGAGCAAGGCAAGCCGCTGAGCGAATCCAAGGGCGAAGTGAGTTATGCCGCCTCCTTCTTCGAGTGGTTCGGCGAGCAGGCCAAGCGCATCGAGGGCGACGTGCTGGAGTCGCCCGTGGCCGGCCAGCGCATCGTGGTCACCAAGGAGCCGATCGGCGTGTGCGCCGCCATCACGCCCTGGAACTTCCCGGCCGCGATGATCACCCGCAAGGTGGCGCCGGCGCTGGCGGCCGGCTGCCCGATCGTGCTGAAACCGGCCGGACTGACGCCCTATTCGGCGCTGGCGCTGGCGGTGCTGGCCGAACGCGCCGGCGTGCCGAAAGGCGTGTTCTCGGTCGTGATCGGCGACTCCACGGCCATCGGCGCCGAACTGTGCGCGAATCCGATCGTGCGCAAACTCAGCTTCACCGGCTCGACCGCGGTCGGCCGCACCCTGATGCAGCAATGCGCGCCGACGGTGAAAAAGCTGTCGCTGGAGCTGGGCGGCAACGCCCCCTTCATCGTGTTCGACGACGCCGACCTCGATGCGGCGGTGACAGGCGCGATCGCCTCCAAGTACCGCAATGCCGGCCAGACCTGCGTGTGCGCCAACCGCATCTACGTGCAGGACGGCGTCTACGAGGAATTCGCGCGCCGCTTCACCGACAAGGTCAGGGAACTGAAGGTCGGCAACGGCATGGAGGCGGGCGTGGACCAGGGCCCGCTGATCGAGGACAAGGCGGTCGACAAGGTGGAAGCCCACATCGCCGACGCGCTGGCCAAGGGTGCGCGCCTGCTGCTGGGCGGCAAGCGCCACGTCCTCGGCCACAGCTTCTTCGAGCCGACCGTGCTGGCTGACGTGACGCCGGCGATGCTGGTCTCCGACGAAGAAACCTTCGGCCCGGTGGCGCCGCTGTTCCGCTTCAAGACCGAGGACGAAGCCATCGCCCTGGCCAACGACACGGAATTCGGCCTGGCCTCCTACTTCTATGCGCGCGACATCGGCCGCGTGTTCCGCGTCGCCGATCGCATCGAATCCGGGATGGTGGGCATCAACACCGGCCTGATCTCGAACGAGGTCGCGCCCTTCGGCGGCGTCAAGCAGTCGGGCCTGGGCCGCGAAGGCTCCAAGTACGGCATGGATGACTACCTGGTGCTCAAGTACCTGTGCCTGGGCGGCCTGGGATGAGCCGCGATCCCTTCGACCTGGTCGCCGATGCGCCGCTGTTCGTGGTGCCGCGCATGCTGGACGATCTGCGCGGCTACCGCGACGGCGCCAAGCTGGCCGACCTGCCCGGCCCCAGCGCATCGCCGGAACGCGAACGGCTGGCGGCCGAGCTGGACCGCCTGACCGAGCGCCTGCTGGGCGGGATCGCCGCGCATCCGACCAAGTTCTGGGTGCTGAAGCAGTTCCAGCGTTCGCTGGAGGCGGTGCAGGAAGAGGATACCGAGGCGCGCGAGCACTTCGGGACCGAGCTGGAACGCTTGATGGCGATTCTCGGGATCGAGAGTTCGGATGGGGTGCTGACCTATTACCTGGGGTCTACGTAGGGTGGGCACTCCGTGCCCACGCGAATGTCGACATGATGCACGCGTAACGCGTGGGCACGGGGTGCCCACCCTACGTTGATTCATGCGCTGGCTAAACGTGCCTTTTACCTTAATAATCAGCGCTTGTACTCGTCGTATTTGCGCGCATCGCCGCGCACCTGGTCGGCCGGATACTTGGCGCGGTTGAGGACCATCTTTTCCTGCACCGCCGCCAGCAGATCGACATCCAGCTTGTCGGCCAGCCGCACCAGGTAGACCAACACGTCGGCCATCTCGTGCCGCACCTCGGCCAGTTTGTCCGGGCCAAGTTCGTCAACGCGGCCGTGCTGCAGCCACTGGAAATGCTCCAGCAGCTCGGCCGCTTCCACACTCAAAGCCGAGGCCAGGTTCTTGGGCGTATGAAACTGGTCCCAGTCGCGCTCGTCGACGAACTGGCGCACGATGTCGCGCAGTTGTTCGAGGTCGCCACCGGGCTGGCTCATTGTGCGCTGTCCAGATAGCCTTGCAGCACCACCTGCAGCTTGGGCGCGATTTCTTCGTGGCTGCTAACCGTGATGCCGAGGTCGCGCAGCAGGCCGTCGTGCACGCCGTACACCCAGCTGTGGATGGTCAGTTCCTGGCCGCGTTCCCAGGCATCGCGCACGACGGTGGTCTGGGCAATGTTGATGACCTGCTCGGCCACGTTCAGCTCGACCAGGCGGTCGGTAGCGGCCTTGCCGGCGACGTTGCCGAGGTATTTGCCGTGCTTGTCGCGCACGTCGCGCACATGGCCCAGCCAGTTGTCGGCCAGGCCCACGCGGGTGTTGTTCAGGGCTGCGCCCACGCCCGAGCAGCCATAGTGGCCACACAGGATGATGTGCTTGACCTTCAGCACGTCCACGGCAAACTGCAGCACGGTCAGCGCGTTCAGGTCCGAGTGCACGATGACGTTGGCGATGTTGCGGTGCACGAACAGTTCGCCGGGCGCCATGCCGAGCAGCTCGTTGGCGGGAACGCGGCTGTCCGAGCAGCCGATCCACAGGTATTCGGGCGCTTGCTGCGACGCCAGGTCCTTGAAGAAGCCCGGGTCTTGCTCGACCATCGCGGCGGCCCAGTTGCGGTTGCGTTCGAACAGGTCGGCGGCCGTCAGGCCGGTGGGGGTTTTTGCCATGGAAATTCCTATATTGCGTCGTTCCCGCGAAGGCGGGAACCCAAGTTTGGCGCGTAGCCAGGACAAGCGTTTGTCATGCTCAACGAACCTGGATCCCCGCCTGCGCGGGGACGACGTTATTCAACTGTTCACAGTGTAGTCAAAAAAAACCGCCGAAGGCTCGCACCATTCAGCGGTTTGTGGACCTCTTACTCGAAGAAGTCCTTCACTTTGTCCATCCAGCCCTTGCTCTGCGGGCTGTGCTTGGCGCCGCCGTCGTCGGTCAGGCGCTCGAACTCCTTCAGCAGGTCTTTCTGCTTGTCGGTCAGTTTCACCGGGGTCTCGACCACCACGTGGCAGAACAAATCGCCCGCGTAGCCGGAACGCACGCCCTTGATGCCCTTGCTCTTGAGGCGGAAGGTCTTGCCGGTCTGGGTGCCTTCGGGGATGGTGAAGGACACCTTGCCGGACAGGGTCGGCACTTCGATCTCGCCGCCGAGCGCCGCCTTGACGAAGGAGATCGGCATTTCGCAATGCAGATCGTCACCTTCGCGCTGGAACACCTCGTGCGGCTTGATGTGGATTTCCACGTACAGGTCGCCCGAAGGGCCGCCGTTGGTGCCCGGCTCGCCATTGCCCGAGGAGCGGATGCGCATGCCGTTGTCGATACCGGCCGGGATCTTGACTTCCAGGGTCTTGTTGCGCTTGATGCGTCCGGCGCCGCCGCAGGCTGCGCAGGGTTCCGGGATGATCTTGCCGCTGCCGTGGCACTTCGGGCAGGTCTGCTGGATCGAGAAGAAGCCCTGCTGCATGCGCACCTGGCCGTGGCCGGCGCAGGTGGTGCAGGTGACCGGCTGGGTGCCCGGCTTGGCGCCGCTGCCGTGGCAGGTGTCGCACTTGTCCCAGCTCGGCACGCGGATGGTGGTGTCGAAGCCGGACGCGGCCTGCTCCAGGGTGATCTCGAGGTTGTAGCGCAGGTCGGCGCCGCGGTAGACCTGGGGTCCGCCGCCGCGGCCGCCGCGGGCGGCACCGCCGAAGATGTCGCCGAAGATGTCACCGAAGGCGTCGCCGAAGCCGCCGCCACCGAAACCGCCGCCGGCGTTCGGATCGACGCCGGCATGACCGTAACGGTCATAGGCCTCGCGCTTCTCCGGATTGCTCAGCATCTCGTAAGCTTCCTTGACCTCCTTGAACTTCTCTTCCGCTTCCTTGTTGTCCGGGTTGCGGTCAGGGTGGTATTTCATCGCAAGCTTGCGATACGACTTCTTGATGTCTTCTTCCGAAGCACCCTTGGCGACCCCGAGGATCTCGTAAAAATCACGCTTTGCCATTTGGCGGCACCTTGCTGTTTATTTACTCAACTAATATACAAAAAACCGAGCCGGGCACCCTGGGGTCGCATCGGCTCGGCAGGGTCAATCAGTCCGGAGGACTGATTGACAAGACGTTCACACACCCTTACTTGGCGTCCTTGACTTCCTTGAAGTCGGCGTCGACCACGTCGTCATCCTGCTTGGCGCCAGCATCCGCGCCAGGCTGGCCACCGGCTTGCGCATCGGCGCCGCCCTGTTGTGCCTGCATGTCGGCGTACATCTTCTCGCCCAGCTTCTGCGAAGCGGTGGTCAAGGCGGCAACCTTGGCATCGATGTCGGCCTTGTCGCCCGACTTGATGGCGCCTTCCAGGTCGGTGATCGATGCTTCGATCTTTTCCTTCTCGCCGGCTTCCAGCTTGTCGCCGTATTCGGTCAGTGACTTGCGGGTCGAGTGCACCAGCGCGTCGGCCTGGTTGCGCGACTCGGCCAGTTCCTTGACCTTCTTGTCTTCTTCCGCGTTCAGCTCGGCGTCCTTCACCATCTTCTGGATCTCGTCCTCGGTCAGGCCCGAGTTCGCCTTGATGGTGATCTTGTTTTCCTTGCCGGTGGCCTTGTCTTTCGCGCCGACGTGCAGGATGCCGTTGGCGTCGATGTCGAAGGTCACTTCGATCTGCGGGGTGCCGCGTGCTGCCGGCGGGATGCCTTCCAGGTTGAATTCGCCCAGGCCCTTGTTGCCGGCGGCGATTTCACGCTCGCCCTGGTAGACCTTGATGGTCACGGCCGGCTGGTTGTCGTCGGCGGTCGAGAACACCTGCGAGAACTTGGTCGGGATCGTGGTGTTCTTCTGGATCATCTTGGTCATCACGCCGCCCAGGGTTTCGATACCCAGCGACAGCGGGGTCACGTCCAGCAGCAGCAAGTCCTTGCGCTCGCCCGACAGGACCGAACCCTGGATCGCGGCGCCGACAGCGACGGCTTCATCCGGGTTGACGTCCTTGCGCGGATCCTTGCCGAAGAACTCTTTGACTTTTTCCTGCACCTTCGGCATGCGGGTCATGCCGCCGACCAGGATGATGTCGTCGATGTCCGAGACCTTGACGCCGGCATCCTTGATGGCGATGCGGCATGGCTCGATGGTCTTCGAGATCAGTTCCTCGACCAGCGATTCCAGCTTGGCACGGGTCATCTTCAGGTTCAGGTGGACCGGGGCGCCGTTGGCCATCGCGATGTACGGCTCGTTGATCTCGGTCTGCTGCGACGACGACAGTTCGATCTTGGCGCGCTCGGCCGAAGCCTTGATGCGCTGCAGGGCGATCGCGTCTTTCGACAGGTCGAGGCCGTTGATCTTCTTGAATTCGTCGATGATGTAATCGATGATGCGCTGGTCGAAGTCTTCGCCGCCCAGGAAGGTGTCGCCGTTGGTCGACAGCACTTCGAACTGCTTCTCGCCGTCGACGTCCGCGATCTCGATGATCGACACGTCGAAGGTGCCGCCGCCGAGGTCATACACGGCGATCTTGCGGTCGCCCTTGTCGGTCTTGTCCAGGCCGAATGCCAGCGCAGCCGCGGTCGGCTCGTTGATGATGCGCTTGACGTCCAGGCCGGCGATGCGGCCGGCGTCCTTGGTTGCCTGGCGCTGCGAATCGTTGAAGTAGGCCGGCACCGTGATCACGGCTTCGGTGACTTCTTCGCCGAGGTAGTCTTCGGCGGTCTTCTTCATCTTGCGCAGCACTTCGGCCGACACCTGCTGTGCCGCCAGTTTCTTGTCGCGCACGCCGATCCAGGCGTCGCCATTGTCCGCCTTGACGATCTGGTAAGGCATCAGGCCGATGTCCTTCTGGACTTCTTTTTCGTCGAATTTACGGCCGATCAGACGCTTGACAGCGAACAGGGTGTTTTTCGGGTTGGTGACCGCCTGGCGTTTCGCCGGCGCGCCAACCAGGATCTCGCCATCTTCCTGATAAGCGATGATCGAAGGCGTAGTACGGGCGCCTTCCGCATTCTCGATAACCTTCGGCTGGCCGTTCTCCATGATGGCTACGCAGGAGTTGGTGGTGCCCAGGTCGATACCGATAATTCTGCCCATAATATTTTCCTTTTTAGTACTCAGTTTTCAGATGTGTCGAATATTGGGAAATCGCGCTTGCTTTCAAGAGCTTGTTCAGCTCCAGTGCAACATTTATTTCGGTGCCGCAGCAGTCACGACGGCCGGACGCAGCAGGCGGTCGGCGATCATGTAACCCTTTTGCAGCACGGTGACCACGGTGTTGGCTTCCTGCTCGGACGGCACCACGGCCACGGCCTGGTGCTTGTTCGGGTCGAGCTTGTCGCCGGCCTGCGGCATCACTTCGACCAGACGGTTCTTTTCGAAGGCGGCGGTGAGCTGCTTGAGGGTCATCTCGACGCCTTCCTTGATCGACTCGACGGTCGGCACTTCGACTTTCAGTGCCATCTCGAGACTGTCACGCACCGGCACCATGGCTTCGGCGAAACTTTCGATCGCAAACTTGTGCGCCTTGCTGACGTCTTCCTGGGCACGGCGGCGGATGTTTTCACCATCGGCCTTGGCACGCATGAAGGCGTCGTGCATCTCGGCCAGCTTGGCTTCCGTCGCGCTCAGCTGTTCTTCGAGGCTGGGCTCCGAGGACGGCGCTGCCTGTGCGGCTTGGGCGGCGTCGGGCGCCTGGGCAGTGGCTTCGCCTTGCGGCTGGTTGCTCATCTCTTGGTTTTCTTGGTCTTGCATCGAAAAAACTCCTGGAATCAAGGACTTGGCTGATTGTTGGCGGTATCTTGTTTGCTGCTGCTTGTCACACAGGCACCCATATGAGGCAATCTCCTACAGTTTCAAGGGGCATTGCGTCATTCACATGGCAGACGATGTGTCGTACTTTGTTACAAGAGTTACCAGTTGGCAGAATCCTTCATCAGCATTCCGTTCTACCATCTTTCCTAAGATACATTAAATAATGCATCCGCCGGGCGGCGCGGAAATGAGGGTAACGATCATGAGACTGCACTTGATTAGTAGCGCCGTGGTGATCTATACCCTGTTGGCACTGGCCGCGATTTGCCTGGCCGAACTGGGACCCACGCCGCAAAACGTGCCATTCTAACAGCTTGCTGTGGAATAAGCCCCAGGCTGCAATAAAATTAGGCAGCCTTACGCGCCCAAGGTGGTCGCGTATTCCCGCCCGATCAGGGCATCGCGCCGCTGGGCCGCCTGTTGCGCCGGTGTGAGGATGGTCGGCCAGCCGATCAGGTGCTGTTCGGCGACCTCGGCCAGGCCGGTGATCCAGTCCGGACTGTCGTTCAGGCAGGGAATGTAGTGGTAGGCTTCGCCGCCGTTCGATTCGAAGTCGTGGCGCACTTCCATGTTGATTTCTTCCAGGGTTTCCAGGCAATCGCTGGTGAAGCCCGGGCACATGACGTCGATCCGGCGCACGCCGTCGCGCGCCAGCTGCTGCACCGTCGGCGCGGTATAGGGTTGCAGCCATTCGGCGCGGCCGAAACGCGACTGGAAGGTCACGATGTACTGGTCCGGCCCCAGGCCCAGGCGCGCCGCCAGCAGACGCCCGGTCTTGTGGCATTCGCAGTGATAGGGGTCGCCCAGCTGCAGGGTGCGCTTGGGCACGCCGTGGAAACTCATCACCAGCTTGTCGCCGCGGCCGTGCGCTTCCCAGTAGGCTTCCACCGATCTGGCCAGCGCTTCGATATAGCCTTCGTGGTCGTGGTAATTCCTGACCAGACGCAGCTCGGGAACGTTGCGCACGTTCTTGTAATGGTCGAACACCGCATCCCAGACCGAAGCCGTGGTCGTGCCCGAATACTGCGGGTAGGCCGGCAGCACCACGATGCGCTCGCAGCCGCGCGCCTTGAGGTCGTCCAGCACGTCCGCCAGCGCCGGCGAACCGTAGCGCATCGCCATGACCACCTCCACTTCCTGGTGGCCGCGCGCGGCCAGCATCTTTTGCAGCAGGGCCGCCTGGCGCTCCGTGTACACCTTGAGCGGCGAACCCTCGCGCATCCAGATGCTCTGGTATTTCTTGGCCGAGGCGCCGGACCGGAACGGCAGGATCGCCAGGTTCAGGATCAGCTTCCACACCGCACGCGGAATTTCCACCACGCGCGGGTCGGACAGGAACTGTTTCAGGTAACGCCGTACCGCCTTGCGCGTGGGGGCATCGGGCGTGCCGAGGTTGACGAGCACGATGGCGTTCTTGGCAATGTTGCCGTGCTGATGGGTCGGTTCTTTACGGAAAGGCATGGACAGGGCAGGAGGTGCTCGGGAATGCCATTATAGATTGGCATCGGGTGTTGTCCGATTAGAAATTTACGATCGAAGCGATAGCCTGAGCAACTTCCGTCGCCCCTGCGCAGGCAGGGCCAAAGTTCGTGGCAACTCGCCAAACTTGGGCCCCTGCCTTCGCAAGGGGCGACGGTTATAAGCTAACTCACGAAAATCGCCTTGTAGCTGCAGGCGCTCTTGTACCCACATCACGACGCCAGCAACTCCCGCGCATGCTTGCGCGTCGTCTCGGTGATCTCGATCCCGCCCAGCATGCGCGCCACCTCTTCCACCCTCGCCTTGTTGTCCAGCACATCGATGCGCGAGACGGTCTTGCCGCCGTCGACCGTGCCCTTGGCCACCTGGAAGTGCTGGTTGGCCTGGCTTGCCACCTGCGGCAAGTGGGTCACGCACAGTACTTGCCGGCTCTGGCCGAGGCGTTTCAGCAGGCGCCCCACCACTTCGGCGACGCCGCCGCCGATACCGGTGTCGACTTCGTCGAAGATCAGGGTCGGCACCGTGGTGGCATTGGCGGTGATCACGGAAATGGCCAGCGAAATGCGCGCCAGCTCGCCGCCGGAGGCAACCTTGGCCAGCGGCCGCGGCACCACGCCGGCATGGCCGGCCACCAGGAACTCGACCTGTTCCAGCCCGTAGGCGGCCGGCTCGCAGGGGTTGAGCCCGACCACGAAGCGGCCGCCGCTCATCGACAATTCCTGCATCGCTTCCGATACCTGGGACGACAGGCGCTGGGCCGCGGCGGCGCGCGTGGCCGACAGGCTGCGCGCCGCGGCCATGTAGACCTCGCGGGCCTTGTCTTCCTGGCGCCGCAAGCCCTCGACATCGCTGGCGTCGGCCAGCTGCTTGAGCTTGGTCTTCAGCGCGGCATGCTCTTCCGGCAGGTCATCGGCCGTCACGCGGAACTTGCGGGCCGTGCTGTGGATGGCGTCCATGCGCGCGTCGACCTGGGCCAGGCGCTCCGGATCGAGCTCGACCTTGTCGACGTAGTTGTTCAGCGCCGACACCGCTTCCTGCAGCTGGATCAGCGCCGGCTCCATGCAGTCGAGCACGGGCTGCAGGCCGGCATCGACGTCGACCAGCTTGCCCAGCTTCTGGTTGAGCGAGGACAGCTGCGACAGGATCGGCTGCTCGGCCTCGGAAATCGCGTTCAGGGCTTCCTGCGCGGCTTCGATCAGGCTGGCGGCGTGCGACAGGCGGCTGTGCTCGTTGGCGATCTCGGTCCATTCGCCCGGCTTGACGGCCAGCTTGTCGAGTTCGCTGACCTGCCATTCCAGCCGCTCGCGTTCCAGCAGCACGTTCTTGGCATTGGTCTCGTATTCCTCGCGCTGGCGCGCCAGAGCGCGCCAGGATTTAAAGGTACCGGCGACCAGTTGCACCTGGGCGCTGGCGGCCGGGTCGCGCACGGCGACCTGGTTGTCGAGCAGCGCGCGCTGGGCATCCTGCTTGAGCAGCGACTGGTGGGCGTGCTGGCCGTGGATGTCGACCAGCAAATCGCCCAGTTCGCGCAGCTGGCCGGCGGTGGCCGCGCTGCCGTTGATGTAGGCCTTGGAGCGGCCGGCATTGTCGATCACGCGGCGCAGCAACGCACCGCCATCCTCGATGTTGAATTCGTGCTGCTCGAGCCAGGCGGCGGCGGCCGGCGTGAGCGAGAAATCGGCGCTGATGTCGGCCCTGGACGCACCTTCGCGCACCATGCTCGCGTCGCCGCGCCCGCCCAGCGCCAGCTGGAGCGCGTCGATCAGGATGGACTTGCCGGCGCCGGTTTCGCCGGTGAATACCGAGAAGCCATTCGAGAACTCGAGTTCGATCGTATCGACGATGACGAAGTCGCGGATGGAAAGTAGGCGCAGCATGAAAAGGCGGGTCTCCAGAGAGTCGAACTCAGGTTATTTAAGCTTGCCGTCACTGGATGGGTACTCGTTCCAGTGCAACTTTTCGCGCAGGGTGTGGTAGTAGCTCCACCCCTCCGGATGCAGGAAGGTGATGGCATGGGGCGAGCGCGAGATCACGATCTGGTCGCCATGCTGCAGGCTGGTGAAGGTCTGCATGTCGAAGTTCACGCTGATGTCGCGGCCATTCACGATCTCGACCACGATGTCGCTGGTGTTCGGTACCACGATCGGGCGGTTCGACAGCGCGTGCGGCGCGATCGGCACCAGCACGATGCCGGCCAGGGTCGGGTGCAGCAGCGGGCCGCCGGCCGACAGCGCATAGGCGGTGGACCCGGTCGGCGTGGAAATGATCAGGCCGTCCGAACGCTGGTTGTACATGAAGGCGCCGTCCACCGTCACCTTCAGTTCGGCCATGCCGGCGCCGGTGCCGCGCGCCACCACCACGTCGTTGACCGCGACCGAGCAGTGGATCTCGACGCCGTCGCGCACCACGCGCGCTTCCAGCAGGGTGCGTTCCTCGGCCTTGGCCTTGCCGCTCAGGATCTCGGCCAGCGCCGGCAACATGCGGTCGATCGGGATGTCGGTGATGAAGCCCAGGCGTCCCTGGTTGATGCCGATCAGCGGCACCTTGTAGCCGGCCAGCCGGCGCGCGATGCCCAGCATGGTGCCGTCGCCGCCGATCACGATGGCGGCGCTGGCCCGGGTGCCGAATTCCTCCACCGTCATGGCGTCCACGCCGGGCACCTGCACGTAGCTGGCGGTGTCGGCCTCGAGCACGGGCCGGTAACCACCCTCGCGCAGGAAGTCGACGATGGCCCGCACCGGCCCGTCGATACCGGCAGTATTTTGCCGTACGACCAGCGCGATGGTTTGTTGCGGTTCAGGCGGTACGGGCATGGGGTTCTCGGCAGCAGGTGGTAGAGACACAGAAGATTAACCGATTCGTTCGGCTTCTGCTATATCGCAACTCAGCGAATACTGTACAAACGCACAGTATAGTTGGGCGGAGACTGTTCCGGCAAGGACTCGACGCACGGCCTTCAGTGCAGCAAGCCGAATGCCATGGCCAGAAGGATCGCCACGCCGATGGTCAGCATGTGCAGCAGGACCAGCACCAGCCAGCGCAGCGCTGTCAGCTTGCGCGAGCCGCCGTAGACGCGCCGCATCGCCATTGGCAGATACAGGGTCAGCCACAGCCACAGCAGGAATTCGACCAGGCCCAAACCGTTCGGCACCAGGATCATCAGGCTCATTGCCAGGAAGGCGAAGCCATTGGTGTGCAGCGCGAACAGCAGATGCTCGCCATAGCGCCGCCCCGAGCCCAGGTAGAGCAGCTTCAGGTAGAAGGCGAACACCGGCATCATGAAGAAGATTGCGTAGGGCGAATAATGGTAGAAGGAGTTTTCCAGCAACTCTTTTCTTTGGTCGAAAGACAGTTCGCCGAAGTGCTCCACCTTGCCGGCCAGGTAGGCACTGTGGGGCCGGACCCAGTCGCTCACCGAGTGCATGCCATCGACGATCTCGCCCGGGTGGTCTTCCTTGACCAACCCGGCATCCGGCTTGGCGGGCAGCTGGTGCGCACCCTGGGCCGCCGCAGCCGGCGGATGCCTCGTGCCGTCGCCGACCGTAATGGCATCGTGCATCGCAAATTTCAGCACCGCGAAAAAGATCAGGCTGAAAGTCAGGTACATGCGCAAGGGCTGCACGTAACGGACGCGCCGGCCATTGATGTATTCCAAGGTCAGGCGTCCTGGGCGGAACAATAGCAGGCCCAGCGACTTCCAAAGCTTGCCTTCGATGGCAACGTAGTGGCCGATGAACTCGTGCATGAACTCGCGCGCGCTGGGCGGGTGCAGCACCGTTTCCTGGCCACACTGGTGACAGAAATGGCCGGACACGCTGGCACTGCAATTCGGGCAGTGGCTGGCGGCGCTATGGTCGAGCTCGAGTTCCTGGTTCACAACAGTTCCCAATCGGCACACGAAACCCCCATGTTATCCAGTTAATTGCAAAAAAGCATCATCATTAAGCGATGGCTGTGGCCGGGCACGCACGATCATATAAAAGAGGCATCCAATTGCGCGACCGATTTTGGTGGTGGGCGTTAGGATTTAAGCAATTTGAGCGTGACCCCAAGGAGATTGCCATGCCCCAGGAAGAGAAAGACCGTGTTGTGAACACGGACCGCAAGATCGAGGAACAAAGCTACAAGCGCGAACCGCACGAGCGCGACGAATCGCCGGACGGCCAGGACATCAAGCCACGCGGCATCATCGCCCAGGCCGCTGAAGACCTGCAGCAGGGCCTGGTCGATACCGACCTGCGCCAGACGATGGGCAGCAGCGTCGCCGTCGAGCCGGCGCCGGACGCCACCGGCCAGGCCAATCCCCTGCCCGAGCGCCACCGCGACATGCGCGACCACGATTCGGTGGTCCCGGTCGACAAGGGGGAAAATCGATGAGCGCACGGGTACTGACAGTGACCCTGCTGGGGGCAATCAGCGTGAACGCAGTCGCCCAGCAATATGCGCCCGGCTTCGGCCCCAACCCGACGCTGCCAGCCCCCGAAACATCCCTGATCCCGACGATGAACATCGCGCCGGCCGAACCCTGGCCCCAGGGAACGCGGCCGACGCCGGCGGCCGGATTGACGGCCACCGCCTACGCTACCGGCCTCGACCATCCGCGCTGGCTGCACGTGCTGCCGAACGGCGACGTACTGGTAGCCGAGAGCAACAAACCGGCCAACGCGCCCAAGGAAGACGGTGTGAAGGCCAAGGTGCAGGGCATGGTGATGAAACGCGCCGGCGCCGGCGTCGAGTCGCCCAACCGCATCATCCTGCTGCGCGGCATCGGCGCCAACGGCAGCGCGGCCACCAAGACCGTGTTCGCGCAAAACCTGAACTCGCCCTTCGGCATGGCCCTGGTCGGCAACGACCTCTACATCGCGAATGCCGACGCCTTGTGGCGCTTCCCCTACAAGAGTGGTGAAACCACGCTCTCGGGCAAGGGCACCAAGGTGATGGACCTGCCCGCCGGCATCAACCACCACTGGACCAAGAACGTGGTCGCCGCGCTCGACGGCAAGAAGCTGTACATCACGGTCGGCTCCAACAGCAACGTCGGCGACAAGGGCATGGAGATCGAACAGGGCCGCGCCGCGATCTGGGAATACGACATTGCCAGCGGCAAGAGCCGGATCTATGCCAGCGGCTTGCGCAATCCGAACGGCATGGATTTCCAGCCGCAGACCAAGATGCTGTGGACCGCCGTCAATGAGCGTGACGAAATCGGCAACGAACTGGTGCCGGACTACATCACCTCCGTGAAGGAAGGCGCCTTCTATGGCTGGCCTTACAGCTACTACGGCCAGCACGTCGACGACCGCGTCAAACCGCAGCGCCCGGACCTGGTGGCCAAGGCCATCGCACCCGATTATGCGCTGGGCGCCCACACGGCATCGCTCGGCCTGGCGTTCTACAAGGCCGACCTGCTGCCGCAATTCAAGAACGGCGCCCTGATCGGCCAGCACGGTTCCTGGAACCGCAAGCCGCATTCCGGCTACAAGCTGATCTACGTGCCCTTCGCCAATGGCAAGCCGAGCGGTCCGCCGCAAGACGTGCTGACCGGCTTCCTGAGCAAGGACGGCAAGGCCTATGGCCGCCCGGTTGGCGTGGCCGTCGACAAGGAAGGCGCCATCCTGCTCGCCGACGACGTCGGCAACGTGGTCTGGCGGATCACGCCGGCCTCCAAATAACTTATTTCAAGGAACATCATGACAATCAAACGCAAAGGTAACGCCGTCTGGAGCGGCGGTCTGAAAGACGGCAAGGGCGCGGTGTCGACCCAGAGCGGCGTGCTGAACCAGCAGCAATACGGCTTCAACACCCGCTTCGAGGACGGTCCCGGCACCAATCCGGAAGAACTGCTGGCGGCGGCGCATGCCGGCTGCTTCACGATGGCGCTGTCGGGCCAGCTGGGCCAGGCCGGCATGACCGCGCAACAGCTGGAAACCAGCGCCACCGTGTCGCTGGACAAGGTGGGCGACAGCTTCGCAATCACCGCGGTCCACCTGGACCTGGTGGCCACCATCCCCGGTGCCGACGAAGCGGCCTTCCAGGAAGCGGCGCGCCAGGCCAAGGAAGGCTGCCCGGTATCGAAGCTGTTCAATGCGACCATCACGCTGAGCGCGAAGTTGCAGTCATAAACGTTTGAGTTTCGGGTAGGGTGAACGGCGAAGCCGCCCACCCTACCCGCGACGCTGACGCAGCCAGCAAAGATTCTCATGAGCGCATAAAATCCCAGCTTTCCGCAACTTCCACCAAGGACCACAATGCGCCTCCTGCACACCATGTTACGCGTCGGCGACCTGCAGCGCTCCATCGACTTCTACACCAAGGTGCTGGGCATGAAACTGCTGCGCACCAGCGAGAACCCGGAGTACAAGTACAGCCTGGCCTTCGTCGGCTACGGCAACAACCCGGACCACGCGGAAATCGAGCTGACCTACAACTGGGGCACCGACAAGTACGAGATGGGCACGGCCTACGGCCACATCGCCCTGTCCGCCGAAGACATCTACAAGACCTGCGAACAGGTACGCGCCGCCGGTGGCAACATCACCCGCGAACCGGGCCCGGTCAAGGGCGGCAGCACCGTGATCGCCTTCATCACCGACCCGGACGGCTACAAGGTCGAACTGATCGAACGCGCCGACAATGCGGGCGGCGGCGGCCTCAGCAAGTAATCAAGCAAATAAGCGGGCAAGCAAGCCGAAAATAAGCAGGGCCCGGCAACATCTGGCGTGCCCTGCTACAATCCTCCGGTCTGCTTCAAGGCAGACACCCATTAAATACGTCTTCGGGGCGGGGTGCGATTCCCCACCGGCGGTATGGCCATCACGGCCGAGCCCGCGAGCGCCTTCACCCATGCATGGATGAAGGGTCAGCAGATCTGGTGAGAAGCCAGGGCCGACGGTATAGTCCGGATGAAAGAAGATGTAGCGTCATTACGCGTTGGTCGTGCCGCCATGGCACGCCTGGCCGCGCCGTTTCGCTGTGCCCTGATGCGTTTTTCGCCAAGAACGCGCGCTGTAGCGTGCGTCCAAATCCCATTGCGAGGAGCGTTTCACATGACCATCAATACCTTTACCCTTCAAAGCGACGACCTGGACGGCCGCATTGCCGCTGCCATCGAAGCCACCCAGGCCGGCATCCCGGTCATCCTGCTCGACGATTTCGACCGTGAAAACGAGGCCGACCTGATCGTCGCCGCCGAAAAACTGAGCGTCGAGACGATGGCCGTCATGATCCGCGAATGCAGCGGCATCGTCTGCCTGTGCCTGACCGCCGACACCGTGCGCGCGCTGGAACTGCCGCCAATGGCCGCCGAGAACGGCAGCAAGTACGGCACCCCGTTTACCGTCTCGATCGAAGCGCGCGAAGGCGTCACCACCGGCGTCTCGGCGCTGGACCGCGTTACCACCATCCGCGCCGCGATCGCGCCGGATGCCAAGCCGCAGGACCTGGTGCGCCCCGGCCATGTGTTCCCGCTGCGCGCCAACCCGGCCGGCGTGCTGGGCCGCAAGGGCCATACCGAAGGCTCGGTCGACCTGGCAATCATGGCCGGTCTGCGCCCTGCGGCCGTGCTGTGCGAGTTGATGAACGAGGACGGCACCATGATGCGCGGCGACACCATCGAGCGCTTCGCGCGCGAGCGTGGCTATCCGATCCTGACGATTGCCGAAATGATCGAATGGCGCCAGCGCGAAGAACGCGTGGCGGCTTGATACCCTGAAAATATAAATACAAAAACCCCCGAACACTGCATCGCAGTCTTCGGGGGGTTTTACGTCCGTCACCTTACGGTCTGACTCAAGGCTGGCGGCGCTTCCTGCGCTTGGCCATCCAGAAGCAAAGCAGCAATAAAGCGATGACGCCGGCGGCCATGCCGGCCCGCGCCAGCGTCACCAGTCCGGAACCGGCACCGCCGGCACGCAGCGTCGCCACTTGCGCCGGTGCCAGCTTTACCGCCGGATTGCCGTAGGTAGCCGTCAGGTAAGTCGCCAGGGTGGCGATCTGCTGGTCGCTCAGCACCTTGCGGAAGGCCGGCATGCGGGTTTCCATCGCCTCGGCGCCATGCTGCTCTCGCTGTATGCCGTCCAGCATCACCATCACCAGGTTATTGCCCTGGCTGCGCCCCAGCGCGGTGTTGTGGAACAGGGCCGGCAGGCCGCCGTCGAAACTGCCCTCGCCCTTGGCCTGGTGGCAGGTGGTGCAATGGGCGTCGAACAGCTGCGGACCGCTCATCCGGTCCGGGTCGGCCGGCAGCGCTTCGCCGCGCAGGTAGGCCATGCCGTCGGCGGCCTGGCCGCGCGCATGCACCGGCGCATCGTCGGCGGCGTCGTGCACCGCCGGCACGCTTTTCACATAGACCGCGATGGCTTGCAGGTCGGCCTCGGTCAGGTGGGCCAGGCTGTGGTCGATCGCTTCCGCCATCGGTCCGGCCGCCTGCGCCTTGCCGAGCGCGTGACCAGTGCGCAGGTAGGCCGCCAGCTCGGCCGTGCTCCAGCCGCCCACGCCGCTGTTCGCATCGGACGTGATGTTGGGCGCGTACCAGGTGCCGAGCGGTCCGCCGGCGAGATTGCGCGACAAATCCTCGGCCATCAGGGCATTGCGTGGCGTGTGGCAGGTCGTGCAGTGGGCCAGGCCGGTGGCCAGGTAGGCGCCACGGTTCCACTCGGGGCTCCTGGCAGGATCGGCGACGAAGGTCTTCTTGTCGAGGAACAGCCAGTTCCAGGCGGCCATCGACAGGCGCACGTTGAAGGGGAACGGCAAGTCGGTCTGCTTCGCGGGCGCGGCGTCGACCGCCTGCACGCCATGCATGAAGTAGGCGTACAGCGCCGCCATGTCGCCATCCGACACCCGTGCATAGGCCGTGTAGGGCATGGCCGGGTACAGGTACTGGCCATCGGCGCGCACGCCCTTGCGCACCGCTTCGGAAAACTGTTGCAGCGTGTAGTTGCCGATGCCATGCGTCTTCGACGGCGTGATGTTGCTGGCGACGATGTCACCCAGCGGCGTCGACAGGCCCAGGCCGCCGGCCATCGGCTTGCCGCCGCCGACGCTGTGGCAGGCGATGCAGTCGCCGGCGGTGGCCAGGTACTGGCCGCGCTGGATCAGGGCCGCATCGGCAGCCGGCTGGGCCATGGCCGGGGCGCCACCCAAACCGAGCCCCAGCGTCAAGAGCAGCGCGCCAAGGCGCCGCGGCGAAAAGAACAATGCAGTCATGTGAGTCGGTGCTTTCATCACGCCGCCACCGCGTGGGCTTGCTGGGACAGGATGTGGTGGGCGGTGCGCAGGCCGAGCGCGACCGCCGTGAGGGTCGAATTCACCGTGGCGGCGGTCGGCATGACGCCGGTGCTGACGATGTACAGGTTCTCGTGGTCATGGGTGCGGCCCCAGGCATCGACCACCGAGCTGGCCGGGTCGTCGCCCATGCGCATGGTGCCGGTGATGTGCTGGTTGTTGCCGAACTTGCCCTCCTCGCTGTAGCGCAGGCCGGTGCCGCCCATGGCCTCGGCGATCTTCGTGAAGTCTTCCTTGCAGCGTGCGGCGCCACGGCGGGTGTAGTCGTCGATTGCATAATGCGCGAGCGGTTTCGGGATTCCGAGCGGGTCTTTCTGGTCGCTCAGCGTGATGCGGTTGTCCGGGTTCGGCAGCACCTCCAGCACGTTCTTCATGCTGATCTGGCGCGCCGCGCGCCAGCGCAGCTGGCGGTCGAATTCGGCGCCGTACACGCCTTCCTTGATCAGGTCGTTCGTCACGCCGCGCACGTTGGAGGCGTTGCTGAAGTCGATGCGGTAGGCGGCCGCGTTGCGCCGGAATGCGCCGTCGCGCAGCGCATTGATCGAGGATGGGCTCATCGGACCGCGGCCCGGCCACAGTTCCTCGTCGGCGTAGAAGGTCAGCCCGCTGCTGGGATGGTCCATCAGGTGGCGGCCGACGAAGTCCGAGCTGTTGGCCAGGCCTTTCGGGTACTTGTCGCTGGCCGACAGCAGCAGCAGGCGCGGGCTCTCGACGCCGTTCGCGGCCAGGATGAAGGTCTTGCCGGTGACGCGCCGGGACAGCTTGTTTTCGTCGTAGTAATGCACCGCGACGATCTTGCCGCCGGCATCGTGCTCGATGCGGTAGACCACCGCGTTCGGCACGATCTTCGCGCCGGCGCGTTCGGCCGCATCGGCGGCCAGGCCGCCGTGGTACTGGGCGTCGATCGGGCAGATCGGCATGCAGTTGTTGTTGCCGCAGCAGGCCGGGCGATCGTCGTAGCCGCGGCTGTTGCGCGCCGTGGTATTGGTCACCAGCTCGTAGCCGAGCGGCGCGATGCGTTCGCGGATGCGGCCCATCGCATAGACCTCGGCCACCGGCTCCATCGGGAAGGGTTTGGTGCGCGGCGAACCGGTGTTCGGCGCGCCGGACACGCCCATCAATTCCTCGGCCTGCTGGTAATACGGTTCCAAGTCGTCGTAGCTGATCGGCCAGTCGACGCCGACGCCGTACAGCGACTGGATGCGGAAGTCGTTCGGCACCACGCGCCAGGCCTGGGCGGCCCAGTGCCAGCTGGTGCCGCCGACCACGCGCAGGTATTCGGCTTCGTAGGGTTCGGGGCCGGCCTGCAGGAAGTGCTGGTTGTTGATCGGGCGGTAGACCGGGTGCGGTGCCAGCGCCGAGATCGGGTAAGGCGCGACGAAATTGCCCTTGTCGGCGCCGTTGCGGAAATTGGCGACGACTTCGTCGCGGGTCATGCGCGGACCCGCTTCGAGGATCAGGACCGAGCCGGCGGCGGCGAGCTGCAGCGCGGTGAGCGAGCCGCAGATGCCCGAGCCGATGACGACGAAGTCGGCGGAGAGTTGAGCTGACATGGTGGGATGGTCCTTAGAGTGGTTTCGTGGTCCAGCTGCCGTACACGCCGTAGGCATAGGATGGCGGTTTCAGCACGTCGGCCACGATCTGCGCGTTGAGCGCCGTTTCATAGGCCAGGCAGCGCGCCCTGGCGCCGCTGCCGACGATGCCCGCGAACCAGGCCGTGGCGACCTTGCGCGGCAGCGCGGCCAGCGGCGCGTGTTCGGCGTCCAGGGTCTGTTGCAGCACGCCTGGCGCGATCCGGCGCTCGTTGATCAGCGCCAGCAGCGCCTGCACGCCCGCCGCGAACGTGGTGTCGTCGGCGCACAGCGCCGCATACAGGCGCCCGGCCTGGACCCGGTCGAGCGCCTGGCGGCCGGCGATGATGGCCGACAGGGCCAGGAAGGCGCCGCTGGCGCCATCGGCCACCGGCTCGGCCAGCGCCCAGGGAATCAGTGCGGCGGTCGAGACCGACAACAAGGCGCCCAGCAATGTGCGGCGCGACGGGTCCGGCGGAGTGTCCGCCCTTGCTTCAAGAGGTTTCATGGGTGTCCCGTTTAAAAAGTGTGGCGCAGGCCGGCCATGAACACGTGCTGGCGACCGTTCGAGGATGGCGTGCCGGTCTGCGAATCGCCGATCACGGCGACCGCCGCCACCGGCACGCCATGCGCATCCAGGGTGTTGCCATGCGCGTTCTGGCGTGCTTCGAGCAGGTAGATGACGGTGCGCGCGGACAGTGCGTAGATTTGCTCGAGCGACAGCTGGCGGTACTCCGCCGCGTCGGCAATGCCATTCGCGGCGCTTGCGCGCGTCACGCTCACGGCCGCGCTGAGCAGCCATGGCGTGCCGGTCTGCCAGGCGGCGTAGGTGCCGGCCGTGTTGAAGCCGGCGGTATCGGTGAACTGCGAGTGCGCGTCGGGCTTGTACTCTACCCGGGTGAAGACCCCGCCCAGGCCCAGGCTGCCGCTGTGGTAATGGCCGGCGGCGGCCAGGTAATCCACGGCCCCGGCCGACAGGTAGCCGGCATTCACGGGTGACTTCGAAAAACTGCTCGAGGCCGACGGATCCCAGTTGGCCCCATCCGGACCGTTCTTCAGCGATTGGTAGCCGAGCGCAAAGTTCCAGGCGCCGGCATCGTATTTGACGGCCGCGCTGAGCGTATCGCCCGAACTGGCGTGCCGCCCCTGCTCGCCGCTGGCGGCCAGCAGGCCGACCTGGACACCATGCCATGCCGGCGAGGTGTAGCTGACCGAGTTGCTGCTGCGAACAGTGACGTCGAGGCCGTCGATGTCGCCCGGGTGGGCGCCGGTGGCACCGGTCACCGCGCCGACCTGGGCAATCGGCCCGACGAACAGGTAATACGGGGTGTACTGGCGGCCGATGGTCAGGCTGCCGGCGTGCGTGCTGCTCAGGCCGACATAAGCCTGGCGGTTGAAGATCGAACCGGCGCTGCTGGCCGTGCCGTCGTCGAGGTTGAAACCGGCTTCCAGCACGTAGACGGCCTGGAGACCGCCGCCCAGCTCCTCATGGCCCTTGAAGCCGAGCCGGCTGGACGCCTGGTTGCCGCTACGCATGTAGGTGTTGGCGTGGCCGTCCTGGTTACTGGAATAAGCCAGTGCCGCATCGACGACGCCGTAGATGCTGACGTCGTTCTGGGCCGCTGCTATGCCAGATGCGCCCGATGCGCCGGCCAAGACCATGCCGGCGACGACAAATGAGAAATCGTATTTCATGCTTCATTCGGAAAAGCCGGCTGTCTCAAGGCCGCTGGATGGCTGAGGCAATCGTCGCGCTCACACCGTGCGACACCACCCGCCGCGGTCAACGAAATGTTGCCGCCTCACATCTTCTGTACTACATGGTACAGTAATTTTTTGTAGTGTGTTGTCGGCTGTTCAATTTTGATAAAGCAATACAGCCCCTATGGAATGGGGTCATACGGCCAGCGAATAGCACCAACAAAAAACGGCGCCGCAGCGCCGTTGTCATTGCAGACGATCTGGTTCAGGGCTGCTGCAACAGCGCATTGATCGGCTGCAGGTCGTCCTCGCGCAGCGAACCTGCCGCCGCCTTCAGCTTCAGGCCGGACAGGATGGTGTTGTAGCGCGCCCGCGCCAGGTCGGTCTGGGTCTGGTACAGCTGGCGCTGGGCGTTCAGCACGTCGATGTTGATGCGTACGCCCACCTGGTAACCCAGCTTGTTGGACTCGAGCGCCGAGTTGCTCGACACCTCTGCCGCTTCCAGCGCCTTGACCTGGGCCAGGCCGGTGTTCACACCGAGGAAGGACTGGCGTGCGGTCAGGGCGGCGTTGCGGCGGTTGGCTTCCAGGTCGTTGCGCGCCTTGTCTTCCAGCGCGATCGATTCGCGCACGCGGCTGGTGACCGCGAAACCGCTGAAGATCGGGATGCTGTACTGGATGCCGATCGCATTGTTGGTGGTCTTGCCGGACTGGCTGGTCTGGCCGTTGAGGTCGCGGTGCAGCGAACTGGCGGTCAGGTCCACGGTCGGGTAGTGGCCGGCGCGGTTCCTGGAGATGTCGCGCCGCGCCGATTCCAGCGACAGCTGGGCCACGGTCACCGCATAGTTCTGGTTCTCCGCCGCCGACACCCACTGGTCGACGTTGATCGGTTCCGGCGCCTTCAGGTTGACGCCGGTGCGCAGGATCGCCAGGGCGGCCGGCGGGGTGCCGATGATGGCTTGCAGCGCGGTCTTCTTGTTTTCCAGGTCATTCACCGCGGCCAGTTCCTGCGACACCACCAGGTCGTAGGCGGCCTGGGCTTCGTGGGTGTCGGTGATGGTCTGGGTGCCGACTTCGAAGTTGCGCTTGGCCGAGGCCAGCTGTTCGGTGGTCGCCACCTTCTGGGCGCGCGTCGATTCCAGCGTGTCCTGGGCCGACAGCACGTCGAAATAGGCCTGGGCCACGCGCGTGATCAGGTCTTGCTGGGCCTGGGCGAACTGGGCTTCGGCAATCGCCTGCTGCAGCTTGCTCTGCTGGTAGGTTTGCCAGGCATCCCAGCGGAACAGCGGCTGGGTCAGGGCAATCTGGATCTCATTGGTGCGCAGGTTGCTGCTCGCGCGCGGGATGTTGTCCCAGCGCGAGAAGTCCTGGTCGTTCTTGGTGACGTCGCCGCTGATGGCGACAGTCGGCAGCAACCCCGCGCGGCCCTGGGTGATGCGTTCGCGGCCCGCCGCGGCGGAGGCGCGGGCGCTGGCATAGGTGGCGTCGTTCGCCAATGCCTGCTGGTACACCTGGAGCAAATCGGCCGCCTGGGCATTCAGCGAAAAGAACGCGCCAGCCAGCAGCACGGCGATAAGGGGTTTCTGCATTACTGTCTCTCCATCGGAGTGGTCATCAAGGTTCAGGACGCAGGCCGTCAATACTTCGGCATCGAAGGATCGACCTGCACGGCCCAGGCGTGTATTCCGCCCGTTAAATTCGTTATGCTGCTGAAACCATTGCGTTCCAGGAAAGCCGCCACCTGCATGCTGCGCGCGCCGTGGTGGCACACGCAGACGATGTCCCGGTCGTCATCCAATTCGCCGACGCGAATTGGAATCAGGTGCATGGGAATCTGGGTCGAGCCTTCGATGTGGCAAGTCTCGAATTCCCAGTTTTCCCGCACATCGAGCAGCAGCGGTTTCGGGCGCGACGGATCGGCCAGCCAGGTGGCCAACTCGGGAGCGGTCAAGTGCTGCATCGTGCTTCCTCGCTCTCGCCGATCAGAACTGGAAGTGCGATGGCACCGGCGCACCGCTCAGGTAGCGCACATTCGTCTCGAACACCTTCACCGTGTTCCAGGCGGCTTCGCCGGTACGGGTGATGATGCTGAATTCCATCGCCGGCGGCTGGCCGGTGATGGCGGCGATGCGGCCGCCCACCTTGACCTGCTTGAGCAGGGCTTCCGGCAGCACTTCCAGCGCGCCCGAAATCACCAGCACGTCGTAGGGCGCGCCCTTGTCCCATCCCAGCGCGCCATTGCCCTCTTCCACCGTCACGTTATGAATACCGGCCTTGGCCAGGTTCTTCTGCGCCAGCACGCGGTTTTCCGGGCTGATTTCCACGCTCGTCACCTTGGCGCCGCGGTGCGCCAGCAGGGCCGCCATGTAGCCCGAACCGGTGCCGATTTCCAGCACGGTCTCGTGCTTTTTCAGGTTCAGCTCCTGCATCACGCGGGCTTCGAACTTCGGTGCCAGCATCACGTCGCCGCCCGGCAGCGGGATCTCGGCATCGGCGAACGCCAGGTTCTGGTAGGCGGCCGGGACGAACTGTTCGCGCTTGACCACGTGCAGCAGTTCGAGAATCTCGGTGTCCAGCACGTTCCAGGGACGGATCTGCTGTTCGATCATGTTGAAGCGGGCTTGTTCGATATTCATTTGATACTCGGTGGTAAAGGAAATAATCCGATATTTTATCGTTGAACGGCTTCAGCAAACATATCTTAACGACATGCCTGCCTATACCAGCGGAAATTGCGACAGTCTGCAGTTTGGCGGGGTTGAAACGCAAGAAAAACGGCGTCTTGACGCTGGGACGATGTCACGCGGCGCCGGGGGCGGCCGGCTGGCCCTGGGGAAGCAGGCCGTGCAGCGCCATGTCGAGGAAGGTGTCGAGGAAGGCCAGCGGTTCCAGTTCGGCGCGCGGGCAAGGGCCGACCGAATGCTTCCAGGTGATCAGCATCAGCACCGGCGCCATCAGCACCTGGTGCATCAGGTTGACGTCCATGGGACGGAATTCGCCGCGCGCCACGCCGCGCTCGAGCATGCCGGACATGGTGCGGGTGCCGCGGTTGATGACTTCTTCCTGGTAGAAAGCGGCCAGCTCGGGGAAATTGTCGGCTTCGGCCATCACCAGCTTGATGATGCCCGAGGCCTTGGTCGCGCCCAGGCGCCGCCACCAGGAATGGATCAGGTGGCGCAGCAGGTCGGCGCTGTGGCCTTCGAACTCGGCGATGGACACTTCGGCCTCGCCGATGACAGGCACGATGCTGCTGCGCACCACCGCCTTGAACAGCTCTTCCTTGTTCTCGTAATACAAATAGAGGGTGCCCTTGGAGACCCCGGCGCGGCGCGCGACGTCTTCCAGGCGTGTGGCAGCGTAGCCACGTTCGACGAACAGGTCGATCGCTGCCTCCAGCAACTCCTGTGGCCGCGCATCTTTACGGCGCTCCCAGCGCGGCTTGGTGTCAAAAGGGCATGGCATGCTTCTGTCCGACAACTAACTGTTGAGTCAGCAAATATAGACCTGAGGATAAGGCCAGTCAAGGACATCCATGGCAAGGCGGTAGTATACTCGCAGGCTGCCCACGTTCTCCCCTGTCTGCCGATGTCCCCGCCCCTTTCCTTCAGCTGCCGCCCCGGCTGCGGCGCCTGCTGCACCGCACCATCGATCAGCTCGCCGATCCCCGGAATGCCAGACGGCAAGCCTGCCGGCGTGCGCTGCGTGCAGCTGGACGAGCGCGACGGCTGCCGCATCTTCGGCCAGCCGGGCCGCCCGCGCGTCTGCGCCAGCCTGCAGCCCTCGCAGGAGATGTGCGGCGCCTCGCGCGAACAGGCGATGTTTTATCTGTCGGAACTCGAACGCCTCACCGCCTAGCTCGCCGGATGCGCCGACATCTTGCCTGCGTTAAAAAAGTCCCCACTTACTGCGGGTTACTCCACGGCAGGACCATTGCTCATGGTAAGCTTGCGACCCGCGCAGCATCCCTTCCGCGTCCGCATCCAACCTTACCAGAACTTAGCAAAACTTCATGGACATCATTCTCGCCCTCAAAGCGATCATCATGGGCCTCGTCGAGGGCTTTACGGAATTCCTGCCGATCTCGTCCACGGGTCACTTGATCCTGGCCGGCAGCCTGCTCGATTTCACCACCGAAAAAGCCAAGGTGTTCGACATCGCCATCCAGGCCGGCGCGATCCTGGCCGTGATGTGGGAATTCCGCGCGCGCATCGGCGCTGTGCTGAGCGGCATTACCTCCGACGCGCGCCAGCAGAAGTTCGTGCTCAATCTGGTCATCGCCTTCCTGCCCGCCGCGGCATTGGGCTTCCTGTTCGCCAAGGCGATCAAGGCGCACCTGTTCACCCCGGTGCCGGTGGCGCTGGCCTTCATCATCGGCGCGCTGGTGATCCTGTGGGCCGAACGGCGCCACAAGATGCTGCCGGGTTCGCACCGCATCGCCACCGTCGACGACATGACCATGCTGGACGCCCTGAAGGTCGGCTGCGCCCAGTGCTTCGCCCTGATCCCCGGCACCAGCCGCTCGGGCGCCACCATCATCGGCGGCATGCTGTTCGGCCTGTCGCGCAAGGCGGCCACCGAATTCTCCTTCTTCCTCGCCATCCCGACCCTGCTGGCCGCGACCCTGTACTCGGTGGTCAAGGCGCGCCACGAGCTGTCGATGGCGGATTTGCCGCTGTTCGGCATCGGCGGCCTGGCCGCTTTCGTGTCCGCCTTCCTGTGCGTGCGCTGGCTGTTGCGCTTCATCAGTTCGCACGACTTCACGGGCTTCGCCTGGTACCGTATCGTGTTCGGCATCGTCGTGCTGGTGACGGCGCATTTCGGCTGGGTGGTGTGGGCCGACTAAGCGCGGCCGACTGAACTGAATCTATGCTGGACGAACCCAACATCATGACAAGCGACATCCAGGAGCGCGCGCTCCACGTGCTGGAAACGGTATTCGGCTACCCCGCCTTCCGCGGGCAGCAGGCCGACATCGTCGAGCACGTGGCGAGCGGCGGCGATGCGCTGGTCCTGATGCCGACCGGCGGCGGCAAGTCGCTGTGCTACCAGATCCCGGCGCTGCTGCGCGACGGTGTCGGTGTCGTGATCTCGCCGCTGATCGCGCTGATGCAGGACCAGGTCGATGCGCTCGAAGAAGTCGGCGTGCGCGCCGCCTTCCTGAATTCGACCCAGACCTTTGAAGAGACGCTGCGCATCGAACGCCTGGTGCGCACCGGCGAGATCGACATGGTCTACGTGGCGCCCGAGCGCCTGATGACGCAGCGCTGCCTGGACCTGTTCCAGGACTCGCACATCTCGCTGTTCGCGATCGACGAGGCGCACTGCGTGTCGCAATGGGGCCACGATTTCCGCCCCGAGTACATCCGCCTGTCGATCCTGCACGAGCGCTTCCCGAACGTGCCGCGCATCGCGCTGACCGCGACCGCCGACCAGGTGACGCGCGCCGAAATCGCCCAGCGCCTGCAGCTGGAAGAGGCGCGCCAGTTCGTCTCCTCGTTCGACCGCCCCAACATCCGTTATTCCATCGTCGAAAAGACCAACGGCCGCAAGCAGCTGCTGGACTTCATCTCGACCGAGCACTCGGGTGACGCCGGCATCGTGTACTGCCTGTCGCGCAAGAAGGTCGAGGAGACCGCCGACTTCCTCAACGAACACGGCATCCGCGCCCTGCCCTACCACGCCGGCATGGAGTATGGCCTGCGCGCCAAAAACCAGGCCCAGTTCCTGCGTGAGGAAAGCATCGTGATGGTGGCCACCATCGCCTTCGGCATGGGCATCGACAAGCCGGACGTGCGTTTTGTCTGCCACCTCGACCTGCCGAAATCGCTGGAAGGCTATTACCAGGAAACCGGACGCGCCGGCCGCGACGGCCTGCCGTCCAATGCCTGGATGGCCTATGGCTTGCAGGACGTGGTGCTGCAGCGCCGGATGATCGACGAATCCGAGGCCGACGAGAATTTCAAGCGCGTGCTGTCGTCCAAGCTGGACGCCATGCTGGGCCTGTGCGAAACCCTGAGCTGCCGCCGCATGCGCATGCTCGAGTACTTCGGCGAACGCTCCGGCCCCTGCGGCAATTGCGACACCTGCCTGGTGCCGCCGACCTCCTTCGACGCCAGCGTGCCGGTGCAGAAGCTGCTGTCGGCCATCTACCGCTGCGACCAGCGCTTTGCCGCCGGCCACATCATCGACGTGCTGCGCGGCGTGGAGACCGACCGCATCAGCCAGTGGCACCACGACAAGCTGACGGTGTACGGCGTCGGTGCCGACCGCAGCGAACAGGAATGGCGCGCCATCGTGCGCCAGGTGATCGCGCTCGGCCTGGTCACGGTCGACCACGACGCCTACAGCTCGCTGAAACTGACCGAGGCCGCGCGCCCGGTGCTGAAGGGTGAGCGCAAGGTGGAACTGCGCCAGTACCAGAAGCCGGTCAAGCAGAAACGCCAGGGCAGCCCCGCCAGGAGCTACGCCGAGCTGGACCTGTCGTCCGACGAGCAGAAGGTGTTCGAAAAGCTGCGCTGGTGGCGCATGGAAACGGCGCGCGCACACAGCGTGGCGGCCTTCATCATCTTCGGCGACGCCACCCTGCGCGAAATCGCCAAGGTGCAGCCGGCTTCGCTGGAAGAATTGCGCGGCGTGTCGGGCGTGGGCGAAAAGAAGCTGGCCTCTTACGGCCAGGAGATCGTGGCCCTCATCGCCGAGATGCGGTAGGGTCTAATCCCGAAACAGGTGCGCAAAGGTCCGGCTCACCGGCAGCTTCTCGTCGCAATCGCGCAGCAGCACCTGCAGGCGCTCGGCATCGATCCGTTCCGCCGCCAGGATGGCGCCCGCGTTGACCACGGTGCCGCGGTGGATCTGCCAGAAACGCTCGGGATCCAGTCCGCTCAACAAATCCTTCAGGGGCATGCGCACCAGCGCTTCCGAGTCGCGCAGCTTCACCCGCGTGTACTTGGTGTCCGACTGGAAGAACAGCACCTCGTCGACGTCGATCAGGCGGATCTGGCGGCCGACGCTGGCCTTCAGCCATTTGGTGCGCTCCGGGCGCATGCCGGGCAGCGCCGATTTCAGGTGCTGCAGCAGGTCGCCCAGGCCGGCCGGCTGCCTGGCGGCATCGCCGCCCAGTTTGTCGCGCAGGCGCGCCACCGCCTTGTCCAGGCGGTCGGTTTGCACCGGCTTGAGCAGGTAGTCGACCGCGCCCTTGTCGAAGGCATCGACCGCGTACTGGTCGTAGGCGCTGACGAACACCACGTGGGCCAGCTTGCCGATGCGCTCCGCCACCTCCAGGCCCGACAGCCCCGGCATGCGGATGTCGAGGAAGACCACGTCCGGCTCATGCTCCAGGAACCCATCCCAGGCATCGTTGCCGTTTTCCGCCGCCAGCACCACCTTGGCCTCGGGCCAGGCCACGGCCAGCAGTTCCAGCAGGCGCTCGCGCATCAGCGGTTCGTCTTCGGCGATCAGGATCCTGGTGGTCATCGTGATCACGCGCTGAAGGGAATGGTGATGTCGGCCACCAGGCCGGGGTCGCCTTCCTGCAGCGCCAGGCCCGCGGCCTCGCCATAGGCCAGCTTGAGGCGGTGACGCACGTTGTCCAGGCCGGTGCCGGCGCCCGGCGTGGTGCTCATGCCGACGCCGCCATCCTGGACGCGGATGCGCAGCATGTCGCCATCGGTTTCGGCCGACAGCGCCACCTCGCCGCCGCGCAGCGCAGGTTCGATGCCGTGCTTGATCGCGTTCTCGGCCAGGGTCAGCAGGATCATGCTGGGCACCCGCACCTCTTCCAGGGCGCGCGGCAAGGCCAGCGTGTAGCGCAGGCGCTCGCCCAGCCGCACCTGCATCACTTTCAGGTAGGACTCGACCAGGGCGAATTCGGTCGCCAGGCTCACCTGTTCGCTGCGCATGTCGCTCATGCTGCTGCGTAAAAAGGCGATCAGGTTGGCGGTGAGGACGGCGGCGCGCGGCGCGCCGTGCTGGGCCAGCTGCTGCACCGCGCCCAGGGTGTTGAACAGGAAGTGCGGTTCGATCTGGGCGCGCAGCAGGCGCAGCTGGGATTCGGACAGCTCGCGCGCCAGGCGTTCGCGCTCGGCCTCGGCTTGCAGCTGTTCGGTGAGCATCTCGTACTGGCGGTAGCGCAGCAGGCCGACTGCCAGTTGCGGCAGCATGGCCAGCAGGCTGACCCCGAACACCAGGCCCAGGAAGCGCGGCAGCTCGTCCAGCACCTGGTCCAGGGGAACATCGCGAAAGCCGACCTTGAAGACGCCCACGCCCAGGGTCACCGCAGTGCCATAGGTGAAAATCTGGCGCAGGTACTTCCAGCGCTGGTCGACCACGCTACGGTAATAGAACCAGGAAGTGAAGATTGCGAACAGCAGGACAAGACCCAGGACGTTCGCGACGATGATCGCGGAGAGCCAGCCGATATCGGGCCGCAACAGGTGCAACAGGCCACCGCCGCCCACGGTGAACAACACGATCAGCTTGGCAAGCAGCCAGTAGCCGCGCCAGCCGCGGTTGGCCGAGGTGAATTCATGCAATTGCCTGCGTTCGACCGGCGACAAGTCGGCCGCCTTGCGCGCCAGGCGGCGCCGGTAACCGGACTGCGCCACGGCGGCCGTGCCCGGCTGCTCGAGCACGCCCAGCAATTCGTTTTCCCATTCCCGATGCCAGTTCACCAGCTTGCGCCACATGCTGCCCTCCCGTGATCGTTAATATATAGCAACGATTACATTCTAGGCAGACCAGCCTTGCATGGACAGCGAAAGGCGACGGACGACGAATCCGGCGGAACGAACGACGATTTACTTTTTCTCGAACACCAGGTCCCACACGCCGTGGCCCAGTTTCAGGCCGCGGTTCTCGAACTTGGTCAACGGACGGTAGGCCGGCTGGGGCGCATAGCCCTCGGCCGTGTTTGCCAGCTGCGGCTCGGCGCCCAGCACCTCCAGCATCTGCACCGCGTAGTCTTCCCAGTCGGTGGCCAGGTGGATGTAGCCGCCCGCCTGCAGCTTGCTGCACAACAGTTTGACGAACTCGGGCTGGATCAGGCGGCGCTTGTTGTGGCGCGCCTTGTGCCAGGGGTCCGGGAAGAAGATGTGGACGCCGGCCAGCGAGCCATCGGCGATCATGTTGTTCAGCACTTCCACCGCGTCGTGCTGGATCACGCGCAGGTTGCCGATGCCCTCTTCGCCGATCAGCTTGAGCAGGCTGCCCACGCCTGGGGTGTGGACTTCGACGCCGATGAAATCCTTGTCCGGCATGACCTTGGCGATGTGGGCGGTGCTGACGCCCATGCCGAAGCCGATTTCCAGGATCAGTGGCGCGCTGCGGCCGAAGGGCGCGTGGAAATCGAAGGCTTCCTTGCGGTACTCGATCAGGAATTGCGGCCCGAATTCTTCGAGTGCGCGCGCCTGCCCGGTCGACAAACGGCCGGCCCGCGTGACGAAACTGCGGATGCGGTGCTCGGTCGGGTCATAGAGCATCGGGCGGCCTTGGCTGTTGGTGGGCGTATCTGCGGACATGGGGATGAGGTAGGAGGGAGAAAAACGGGCGTCATTATACCCCGCGCTGTCCTGCCGGGTTCTCCGACATAATGCGGCATTCACCACAGGAGAGGCTTCCATGCGCCAGCAATCCCACCCGATCGCCACCGAAGACAACGTCGCCAGCTTCCAGTTGACCTCTTTCCGCTTCGGCAGCGCCGGCACCGGCAAGAAGGTCTACATCCAGGCCTCGCTGCATGCGGACGAGGTGCCGGCGATGCTGGTGGCGCACGTGCTCAAGCGCGAACTGGCGCGCCTGGAAGACGAAGGCGGCATCAAGGGCGAGATCATCCTGGTGCCGGCGGCCAATCCGATCGGGCTGTCGCAGGTCGTCCACAACGCGCCCTTCGGCCGCTACGACCTCGCCAGCGGCATCAACTTCAACCGTTCGTACAAGCACGTGGCCGCCGAACTGAAAACCGCCCTCGCCGGCCAGTTGGGCGCGGACGCGGCCGCCAACGTCGCCCTGGTGCGCGAGCATGCGCGCCGCGCCGTCACCGGCTGGAAGACCGAGAACGCGACCGAGGAACTCAAGAAGACCCTGCTCGGTATGGCGATCGACGCCGACATCATGCTCGACCTGCATTGCGATAACGAAGCGGTGCTGCACCTGTACACCGGCACCCCGCTGGCGGAACAGGTCAAGCCGCTGGCCGCATTGATGGGCGCGCACGCCACCCTGCTGGCACGCGAATCCGGCGGCGAACCCTTCGACGAAGCCTGCAGCCGCCTGTGGTGGGACCTGGCCGACGCCTTCCCCGACGCCGCCATCCCGATGGCCTGCATCGGCGTGACGGTGGAGCTGCGCGGCGAGATGGATGTGCGCTACGAACTGGCCGAACAGGACGCGCGCGCCCTCCTGCAGTTTTTGGCGCGCCAGGAGGTGCTCGACATCGAACTGTCCCCGCTGCCGCCCCTGGTGGCCGAGCCGACGCCGCTCGAAGGCGTGGAACCGATCGCGGCGCCGCATTCGGGCGTGCTGGTGTTCCTCAAGCAGCTCGGCGAGCGGGTACAGGCCGGCGATGCGGTGGCCGATATCGTCAACCCGGTGAGCGGCCAGGTGAGCACCCTGCGTACTGCGCAATCAGGCGTGCTGTTTGCGAGCACGGCGCACCGGCATCTGCTGCGCGGGATGCATGTTTGCAAGGTGGCTGGGGAGCTTGGGACGCGGAGTGGGAATCTGTTGAGCCAGTAAATAGCCGATGCGCCGTCACCCCTGCGAAGGCAGGGGCCCAAGTTGCGTGCGCTGGTTTCGGCTGGCCCGTCAAGCCGCCAGCGCCGCATCCAAGAGGAAGCGCCGCACCAGCAGCGGCGCGATCGCTTCCGCCGGCATCGGCCGCGCCACCAGGTAACCCTGCACTTCGTTGCAGCCGAGCGCGCGCAGGATCGCCAGTTGTTCGCGCGTCTCCACGCCCTCGGCCACCACCTCCATGCCCAGCGCGTGCGCCATCGACACGATCGCCTGGAAGAACACCTGCCCTTCCTTCGAGCGTCCCAGTTCGGCGGTGAAGGAGCGGTCGACCTTCAGCACGTCCATCTTCATGCGCTGCAGCTGCGACAGCGAGGAATAGCCGGTGCCGAAGTCGTCGACGTGCAGCTTGATGCCGAGCGCGCGGATCGCCGCCAGTTCGGCCAGGATCTCTTCCTGGTCGCCCATCATCGCCGACTCGGTGATCTCGACTTCCAGCAGGCCGGGGGCCACGCCATGGCGCGCCAGCGCCTCGGCCAGTTCGCGCTGGACGCCGCCGCGCAGGAACTGCTTGGGCGAGACGTTGATCGATACCGGCACCGCCGCATTCCCTTCCCCGGCGCTCTGGCGCTGCCACGCCGCCAGCTGGGCGCAGGCGAGGTCGATCACGATGGCGCCGATCGGCACGATCAGGCCGCTCGATTCGGCCAGCGGAATGAATTCGTCGGGGCGGATCATGCCCAGCTGCGGATGCTCCCAGCGCAGCAGCGCCTCCATGCTCAGGAGCGCGCCGCTGCGGGTGTCCACGCGCGGCTGGTAGTGCAGCACGAACTGGCGCTTCTCGATCGCTTCCAGCAGGCGCTGGCGCAGCAGGGCGCGCGACTTCAGGGTGGTCGATTGCGAGGGGTCGAAGAAGCGGTACTGGCCCTTGCCCTCGTTCTTGCCGGCGTACATGGCGATGTCGCTGTGGCGGATCAGGGTGGCGGCGTCGTTGCCGTCGCGCGGGAATACGCTGATGCCGACCGAAGCGCCGATCACGTGCTGTTCCTCGGCGATGCTGAAGGGCTTGCCGAAAGCCTGGATGATGCGTCCCGCCACGGTGGCCACCTGGTGCTCGCTGTCGAAGGGGCTGAGCAGGACGATGAATTCGTCGCCGCCGAAGCGCGCCACGCGGTCGCTCGGACGCAGCTGCGACAGCAGCCGGGTGGCGGCCGCCTTCAGCAGGCGGTCGCCGACGGCGTGGCCGTGCGAATCGTTGACCTGCTTGAATTCGTCGAGGTCGATGAACAGCAGCGCCACCTCGTGGCCGGCGGCTGCGGCATGCTTCAATGCCTCGGGCACGAAATGCAGGAACCAGTGGCGGTTCGGCAGGCCGGTCAGGCTGTCTTCGTTGGCCAGGCGCGCCAGCTGGGCCTCGTGTTCCTTGCGCTGGCTGATGTCCTGCAAGGTCACCGCCAGGCCGTCGCCGACGCGCACCAGGCGCCGGTGGCCCCAGCGGATATTCAGGCGGTTATCGTCGGGCATGCGGCGGTCTTCCTGATGGAAGCCGGCCGTCATCGCCTGGCGGTAGTTGGCGATCAGTTCGACGGCGTCGACGCCGCGGTCGACCTGGGAGATCAGGCGCCCGACCAGGTCGTCGCGCGTCATGCCGTAGAAGAAGGCGCCGCGCTCGTTGCTGTCGACGATGCGGAAGTCGACCATCTGCTGCTTGCGGTCGCGCACCGGGGCGACCATGTAGAAGCCGTCGTTGCCGCTCTCGGTGGCGGTGCGGTAGGCGCGCTGGATCGCATCCTGTTCGCGCGCCCGGCCGGCCGCGCGCAGCGACAGTATGCTGGCCACGGCCGCCAGCGCCAGCAGCACCGCGCTCGCCACCAGGGTGTGGTTGCGGCTGTCGATCCAGTAGGCCTCGGCGCCGGCCAGCGCCGCCTCGTGCGACAGCGCCACCAGGGCCACCAGCGGATAGGCGCTCGAGCGGCGCCAGCCCAGCACGCGCGCGCGCCCATCGGCGAAGCCGCCGGCGCCCTGTGTGCCCTCCACCAGTTGCACCCCGCTCGCCACCGGCCAGCGGTTGGCATTCGCCGGCAGCAGCGAGCCGGCGGCGCGGGTGCGCACCGTGCCGTCGCCGTCCTGCTCGATGCGCAAACCGCTGTCGATGCCGACCAGCGCCAGCAGGCTGCCCTGTCCCAGCGTGGGCGAGCTGACGAAAGACGTGAAATAGGCGGCATCCACCGCCATCAGCAGTACGCCGTCGAATTCGTCGTCGTCACTGTCCAGGCGGCGTGTGAACAGGATGGCGGCGCTCGCGCCTTCCAGCGCCGGCGGCGGCGTGGCGATTTGCAGCGCGGTCGAATTGCTGTCGCGGTGCTGGACGAAGAAGCGTGCTGCGGACAGGTCGGCGTCGCGCCCGAGCAAGCGGCTGGACGAACGGATGCGGCCATCGCGCCCGACCACGCTGACGTTGACGAAGGCGGCGTCGGTGAACATGCCGTCGCGCCGCATGTCTTCGATCAGGCTGGGGCTGTGCGTGTGCTCCCAGCTGTGCTTGAGCTGCATCGTGATCTGGTCCATCTGGGCCACCGAGCGCGTCACGTACTGCTCGTAGGCCTCGGTATAGGCATCGGCTTCCTTGAAGGCCTGCTCGCCGGCGCGGTGCTGCTCGGCGTTCGCGCGCAGCACCGCCGCACCCCACAAGGCGAGGCAGGCCAGCAGCGCCAGCGCGGGCCACAGCAAAGCGAGAAGGCGATGGGTGCGCGGGGCCGACTGCGCGCTCGAAGTGCTCATGCGATTCCTGAACTAGTTTCTTTTAAGAAACGCAGTGTAAGGAAGCAAAATTACCGGGTGATGACCCAGGGTGGGCTCCCCGAGCCCACCCTGGCCGCGTCTACCCCGATCAGCGCCGGGTCTGCGCGTGCGCCAGCACCTCGTTGACCTGGTTCAGGTCCGCCGGCTTGACCAGGTAATGGTCGAAGCCCGCCCGCTCGGCGTCCTGGCGGTCCTGGTGCTGGCCATAGCCGGTGAGGGCCACCAGGGTGGCGCCGGCGGTTTCCGGCTGGGCGCGCAGGTGGCGTGCCAGCTCGTAGCCATCCATGTCGGGCAAGCCGATGTCGAGCAGCATGACGTCGGGCCGCTCGCGCCGCGCCCGCGCCAGCGCACCGGCGGCATCGTATTCGACGCTGACGGCATGTCCCTGCACCTCGAGCAGCGCGGCCAGCATCTGGGCGGCATCGGCATTGTCGTCAACCACCATCACGCGCAAGGGGTTGGTGCTGGTCCCGCTACCGTCGCTGCTGCCATCGCCATCGCCATCCTGCGTTGTGAGCGCTACCAGGCGGGGCAGGCAGACCGAGAATTCGCTGCCCAGCCCCATGCCGGCACTGCGCGCATGCACGCTGCCGCCATGCAGCGCGATCAGGCTTTTCACCAGCGCCAGCCCGATCCCGAGCCCGCCCTGCGAGCGGTCGGGCGTGCGCTCGGCCTGGGTGAACAGGTCGAAAATATACGGCAGTACTTCCGGCGCGATGCCGACGCCGTTGTCGCTGACGGCGACCTGCACCTGATCGTCGTCGACCGTCACCGCCAGCACGATGCGTCCGCCCGGCGCCGTGTACTTGGCGGCATTGTTGAGGATGTTCGACACCACCTGCACCAAGCGCGTACGGTCGCCGATCACATGGGCCGGCTGGCCGGACAGCTGCAGGGTCAGCGCATGACGGCGCGCGTCCACCAGCGGCCGCACCTGCTCCACCGCGGCGGACACGATCACGTTCAGGTCGAGCTCCTCCTTGTCCAGCGTGACCAGGCCGCGCGTCACGCGCGACACGTCCAGCAGGTCGTTCACCAGGTCGGTCATGTGGGCCGCCTGGCGCGCGATGATTTCGCTGGCATTGGCCACGCTCTTCGGATCGTGGCGGCCCAGCTTGAGCAGCTGGGCCGCGGTCATGATCGGCGCCAGCGGATTGCGCAGCTCGTGCGCCAGCATCGCCAGGAACTGGTCCTTCTGGCGGTTGGCGGCGCGCAGCTCGTCCTCGATCAGTTTGCGCGGCGTGACGTCGCTGCCCTCGACGAAGATGCCGGACACGGCGCCACCGGCATCGCGGATCGGTTGGTAGACGAAGTCGACAAAACGCTCTTCCAGTGGCCCGCCCGGTTCGCGCTGCACGCGCAGCGGCACGGCATGGCCGACGAAGGGCTCGCCGCTGTTGTACACGCGGTCGAGCAGTTCGAAGAAGCCCTGCCCCGCTACCTCCGGCAAGGCTTCGCGCGCCGCCCGGCCGATCAGCCGGCGGTGACCGATGAGCTGCAAATAGGACTGGTTGGTCAGCTCGAACACATGCTCCGGCCCGCGCAGCACCGCCATGATGCCGGGCGCCTGCTCGAACAAGGCGCGGAAGCGCTCGATTTCCTCGTTGCGGTATTTCTCGGCCAGCACCTGCTCGGTGACCTCGACGCAGGCGCAGTACATGCCGGCGATGTGGCCGGTGTCGTCGCGCACCGGCGAATACGAGAAGGTGAACCAGGTCGGCTCGTCGTAGCCGTGGCGGTTCATCTCCAGGTACATGCGCTCGGCATACGAGGCTTCACCGGCCAGCGCGCGCTCGATGAGAGGATGGATATCGCGCCAGATCTCGGCCCAGATGGCGTGGAAGCGCCGGCCGAGTGCATGCGGATGCTTGTCGCCGAGGACTTCGCGATAGGAGTCGTTGTACAGGAAGGCCAGCTCCGGCCCCCATGCGACGAACATCGGGAACTTGGAGTTGAGCATCAGCGCAACCACCGTGCGCAAGGCCTGCGGCCAGGTGTCCGGATGTCCGAGCGGCGACCCGGACCAGTCGTGGGCACGCATCATCGCCCCCAGTTCGCCGCCGCCGCTGAGGAACATCAGCGGGCCGGCGGTGCTATCGAGTCTGTCGTGTCGTTGTTCGGGTCGGGGGTCGTCTTGCATGGTTGAGGCAGTGGGAGGCAAGACGGCAGTTTGCCATAAGCGCAATATCTTCGGCGCGCAGGACGGGCGTGCAGACGGATGCCATGGCGGCGATCGAAGGTCGGATGGGAAAAGTTGAGGAATGAGATGGCGCGTGGAGCGGGTGAAGGGAATCGAACCCTCGTCGTAAGCTTGGGAAGCTTCTGCTCTACCATTGAGCTACACCCGCGTTGCCTGCATTCTACGCGGTTTCTGGCCGGTTTGACTAGCCGGCGCCGAGGCGGCGGCGGTACACGGCCGGGGTTTCGCCGAAGGTCCGGCGGAACAGACTGATGAAGGTGCTGGGCGTGGAATAGCCGAGATCGAGCGCGATGGTGGTGACCGGCACCGCCTCTGCCAGCATGGCCAATGCCTTCAACAGGCGTGCGCGCTGGCGCCAGGCGGTGAAGGTGAAGCCGGTTTCGATGACGAAGTTGCGGCTCAGCGTGCGTGCGCCGAGCGCGGCCCAGCGCGCCCAGGCGTCGAGGTCGCGTTCGTCGGCCGGGTCGGCGATCAGGGCTTGCGCGATCCGCACCAGGCGCGGGTCGCGCGGCAGCGGCAGGCCCAGGGCGTCGGCCGGGAGGTTGCGGATTTCATCCAGGATGACGCCGGCAATGCGCGCGGCGGCCGGGTCGAGCGTGCCCGGCGCCCAGCTTGCGGCGCGCAACACCGCTTCGCGCAACAGTCCGGACTGACGAATGCTGCAGGGGCGCGCCGGCAAGTCGACGCAACTGGCCTCGTCGACATACACGGCATAGCCCTGGATCGGGCCGTGCGAGCCGGCGCCATGCAGGTGATGCGGCGGCACCCAGACCGCATGGGTCGGCGGCACCACCCACAAGCCGTCTTCCAGGGCGACCGACACCAGGCCATGCGTCGATGCGAACAACTGGCCGCGGGCGTGCCTGTGGGGCGGCGCCCCGCCGCCTTCACCCTGGCGGCTGAGGACGACGATCACGGGCGGGCCATCCTGGATGTCGCCGGGGAAGGGATGCGTGCTGGTGTCGGCCATGGCGTCAAATCGGTATAGGTTGGCTTGGATATTGTACAGAAGCCAGAGTGGCCGGTCCTACACTGAGGGCATCCCACCAAGGAGATTGCCATGCATGACACCAGCCCCCGCCCCGATCTCGACGCGCTCTACGATCCCCCCGCGGAACGCATCCAGAAGAGCGTGCTTGACCACCTGATCGATTTCCACATGGATTACCTGAAGGCCGCGACCTTCTTCTGCCTGGCCACCGGCGGTGCGCGCGGACTGGATGCATCGCCGCGCGGCGGACCGCCCGGCTTCGTGCATGCACTCGATGCGCACCACGTCGCGTTTGCCGATTGGCCCGGCAACAACCGCATCGAATCGCTGCGCAATCTGGAGCAGGACGAACGCGTCGGCATGCTGTTCCTGTTTCCCGGCCTCGATATCTTCATGCGCATCAACGGCCGTGCCCGCGCCAGCGTCGATCCGCTCCTGCTGGGGCGCCTGGCCGAAGGCAGCAAGTTACCCAAGACGGCGGTGGTGGTGGCCGTTGACGAAGTGGTCTTCCATTGCGGCAAGGCGATCAACCGCGCCGGCTTGTGGCGCGCGGATGCCCAGCTCGACCGGCGCGCGCTGCCGACGCCAGGACAGATGGTGATTGCCATGAGCGCCGCCGCAGTGAACCAGCCGGTCGACCAGGCCGCCGCCGCCCAACTCGATGCGCACTACGAGCATGCGGTGCGCAACGACTTGTATGGCTGAGTGCGTATAGCCGAGCTCGTCCAGCAAGGGCTGACGCATACTGGTATATTTTCTGTCTGACCTTGCTCTAATTTCTACGTTTGAAAACAGGGGCACGGACTTATATATTGAAGACGTTTCCATATCGGACTGGAGAACCACCGTGCGCCTCGACTCATTGACACTGCCTTCCCGGTTGGGAGCACCCGCCTGATGGCCGACTTCGACATCGCCGGCATCGTGCAAGGGCTGCACGATGCCCGCCAGCAGTGGCGCCAGGCCCATCGTCCCGTCGGCGAAGTGCGCGGCATCGAGTTTCCGTCGCGCGATGCGCTTGCTTCCATCGTCGCCCAGTTGAAGGGCGTGCTGTTTCCGATGCGCCTGGGGCCGCCCGGCCTGCGCCAGGAGAGCGAGGAATTCCACGTCGCCCACGCACTCGACTCGGCCCTGCATGCGCTGCTGCGCCAGGTGCAGATCGAGCTGCGCTACAGCGCGGCACTCCAGAAGCGCACCGATGCCGACAGTGCCAGCCAGGCGCTAGAAATCACCCGCGCCTTCGGTGCCGCGCTGCCGGACATCCGCATCATGCTGGACAGCGACGTGCTGGCCGCCTACCAGGGCGACCCGGCCGCGCGCAGCGTCGATGAAGTGCTGCTGTGCTATCCGGGCATCCTGGCGATGATCCACCACCGCATGGCGCACTGCCTGTACAAGCTCGGTCTGCCGCTGCTGGCGCGCATCATCGCCGAGCTGGCGCATGCGGAAACCGGGATCGACATCCACCCTGGCGCGACCATCGGCGCCGGCTTCTTCATGGACCATGGCACCGGCATCGTGATCGGCGAAACCGCCATCATCGGCGAGCGCGTGCGCCTGTACCAGGCCGTCACCCTGGGCGCCAAGCGCTTCCCGACCCATGCCGACGGTTCGCTGCAAAAAGGCTTGCCGCGCCATCCGGTAGTCGAAGACGACGTGGTCATCTATGCCGGCGCCACCGTGCTGGGCCGCATCACGGTGGGCAGGGGCGCTGTCATCGGCGGCAACGTCTGGGTCACGCACGATGTGGCGCCGGGCGCGCAGGTGGCCCAGGCCGCCTCGCGCGAGGATGGTTTTAACGGCCAGGGCGACTGTACCTGAGGCGCATCCGGTCCGGCATCCTGGCTTGGGTGAGGCTCCCTTACTTGGGACTCTCGACCGTATAGCCCCTGGCCTGCAGCACCGCCAGGTAGCCTTTCGGGTCGAACAAGTCTTTCATGTCGAGCAGGGCGAAGGTCGAGCTGTTCGCCGCGATCTGCTTTTCCGCCGCCGCCAGCCAGCTTTCGCGCAGGCGCTCGCGCATCGAGCGCAGGCCCGCGTTGTTCTGCACCGCGACACTGCCCAGGATGGCATCGTCGCAGGCATTGTCGCGCGTGGAAAAATCCAGGCCCTGGATGGCGGCGATATTGCCGTTGGCCCAGGCGTTGGCACGCTGCTGCATGGCGTCCAGGTCTTGCTCCAGGCTGTCGAGGGTCCTGGCGAGGCAGGCGGCGTCGTTCAGGCGGTTCTGCTTGAAATCGGTGAGCGCTTGGCCGACGTTGTCCAGCTCCATGGAGACGCCGGACTTGGCCAGCCTGACCTTGTTTGCCTTGGCAATCTGCACGATGCGCTCGCGCACATCGGCCTTGTTCGACAATCCGCTGTGATCGCGTCCGGCGCGCTGAAGGCGCTGCGCCACGAAGATCGGCCGCAGGCGCTCCACGTCCTGGTCATCACCGATGTACTTGGCTTTCAAGCTGGTCCAATGCGCGTAGACTTCGGGCGGCAGCACGTCCTGCAGCGTGGCGCCGTCCGGATTGTTCTGGATCCCGATGATGCGCGTCATCTGGGGCAGCAGGGTCAAGCCCTTCAGGAAGCCGACGTGGGCCTCGGCCGAGGGCGGCATCAGGAGCGCCTGCGACTGGGCGATCAGGCGCTCGACGCGGCTGGCGTCCCACTCCATGTTCTTCGGCAAGGGTGAATACAGGCCGAACACCCACATCACGTGGCCGTCCTTCGACACTTTCCAGACACCCGGTCCGGGGCGGCGGCCGGTGACGACGATTTGCGCCGGGGCTGCTTCCAGGGCTTGCGGCGGCTCGCCTGTCGATGCACTCCCCGGCGCGGCCTCGGGCTGGGTTTGCGCCAGGGTGGGCAAGGTGAGGAAACTTAGCATCAGTGCGCAGGCAAGGCGTTTGTTCATCAGGTATCCCTTATTGGTTGTTATCGGCAGAGACTACCTTTATGCCATCAAGCGGCATATTGACGCAACAAAATATTACATTTTTGACATGCATATGTGCTCTGGTGAAAGAGCTGTATGTGGTGTGCTGCGTGGGCTCGGGGAGCCCACCCTACGACCTCGCGCCCTACGCTTCCTCGCTGGGCCGGTCGAGCAGCTCCTGCGCCAGCTTTAGACCCTGCACCATGGTGGCAAAGGCGTCGCGCTTGGCGTCTTCGCTCGGTACCCGCAGCACGTACGATGGGTGATAAGTCGTGACCACCCAGCGCCCGTCCACCTGCATCGGTTTGCCGAGCGAGTTCTTCAGGGTGACGTTGGCGGTGCGCAGCACGGATTTCAGCGCGGTCGCGCCCAGCGCCACGATCACGGTCGGCTGGACCGCGGCGAGCTCCTTGTCGAGCCAGTAATGGCAGGCCTCGATCTCTTGCTGGGCCGGGGTTTTATGAATGCGGCGCTTGCCGCGCGGTTCCCACTTGAAATGCTTGACGGCGTTGGTGACGTAGACCGTGTCGCGGTCGACGCCGGCCGCCTGGCACACCTGGTCGAGCAGCTTGCCGGCCGGTCCGACGAAGGGCTGGCCGGCCAGGTCTTCCTGGTCGCCCGGCTGCTCGCCGACGAACATGATGCGCGCCCGTTCCGGGCCATCGCCCGGGACCGCCTGGGTGGCAAACTGGTACAGCTCGCAGCGCCGGCATTCGTCCAGCTTGCTGGGCTGCTGGCGTTCGGGCTGCGCGGCTTCCGGCGCGATCGGGATGGTGGTGCCCTTGCGCTGGCCGACCGCCTGGGCCTGGCCGATCTTGCGCGCGCCCATGGCGGCGTCACTGACCATTTGCGTCACGATTTTCCCCTCCGGCAGGTTTTTCCAGCGGTCGCCGGTGATGTGCTGCTGCATCACCGTGGTGTTCAGGCGCGCCGGGTTGAAGATACTGCGGTAATAGGTGAGCCACAAGGCTTCGCCACTGTCCTCGAGGTCTTCGGCCTTGCCCACCAGCGGCCCGGTGTTGTGCAGCGTATGGCCATCCCACAGCACGCTGGCCTCGGGGGTGGCGATCATCCAGCTGACCTTGCCCATGCGCGACACGAAATGCTGAGCCACCTGGGGCAGCACGTCGTGGCGCGGTTCGTACCAGGCGACGAAGCGCGGCGCGCCTGCATCGACCGGGCGTTCGCGGAAACGGATATAGGCGTGCATGTCGTGTTCCTCGCGCCGCACCGCCTTGACCATCGCGTTCAGGCGCGCGCCATCTTCGTCGGCCGGCGACTGCACGTCGTGCTCGCCCTGCTGCCAGCGCCACATCACGCGGTAGAGGAAGGCCCAGCGGTCGGGCACGCGGCAGCAGGCGGCGGACTGCAGCATGTCCATCAGCGAACGCGGTACGTGCGGCGCAGGGCGCGCTGCCGCCGGCGGCGCGAAAGCCGGCAGCAGATGGGCTTGTAGCTCGGCCTGCGGCTGGACTTCCGCCGCAGTCGAGAACAGGTCGCCGCCGGTGTCGGGCGAACCCCAGGTGATGGCTTCCGGCGGCACGCCGCCCATCAAGAGCTCGCGCGCCGCCTCGCGCCATGCGGCAAAGGTCTCTACCAGCAAGGGCTGGCCCGCCTGCACGCGCTGGACCGCACTGCCTGCCGTGGCGGGCGCCGTGCTCATGCGGCCTGAATTTCCGGGAACAAGCTCATCTGCTCGGGCGCATCCGCCATATTGCGCCGGAGCAGGTCGGACGAGGTCGCCCCTTGCGCCGGCTTGTAGTCGGCGGTGACGACGAAGGGCGCCAGCTTTTTCAGGCTGCAGCGCAGGCGCGACAGATCTTCCCAGCGGATGCGGCGCAGCCGGCGCAGGTCGATCAAACGCTTGGCCGAGCGCAGGCCGATGCCGGGCACGCGCGCGATCATGGTCTCGTCGGCGCGGTTGAGGTCGAGCGGGAAATGGTCGCGGTTGCTCAGCGCCCAGGCCAGCTTGGGATCGATGTCGAGCGCCAGGTTGCCGGATTGCGGCATCAGCTCGCCCGCCGTGAAGCCATAGCCACGCAGCAAAAAGTCGGCCTGGTAGAGGCGGTGCTCGCGCAGCAAGGGCGGCGGCGCCGACGGTACGCTCGACGGGCTCTGCGGGATCGGGCTGAAGGCCGAGTAATACACGCGCTTGAGCTTGTAGCTGCCGTACAGGGTCTGGGCCGTGTTGAGGATGGTGTGGTCGTCGCTGGCGTCGGCGCCGACGATCATTTGCGTGCTCTGGCCGGCCGGCGCGAACACCGGCGCCTTCGGGTGGTCGTCCTTTTCGTCCAGCTTGGTGCGGATCGCGCCCATGGCCAGCTTGATCGTGTGCACGCTCTTTTCCGGTGCCAGGCGCACCACGCTGTCCTGGGTCGGCAACTCGATGTTGACCGACAGCCGGTCCGCATACTTGCCGGCCAGTTCGATCAGGCGCGGGTCGGCATCGGGAATGGTTTTCAGGTGGATATAGCCACGAAACTTGTGGTCTTCGCGCAGGCGGCGCGCCACCTCGACCAGCTGCTCCATCGTGTAGTCGCTCGACTGGATGATGCCGGAACTCAGGAAAAGCCCGTCGATATAGTTGCGCAGGTAAAAATCCTGGGTCAGCTTGACGACTTCCTCGACGTTGAAACGGGCGCGCGGCACGTTCGAGCTGCGCCGGTTGACGCAGTACTGGCAATCGTAGACGCAGAAGTTGGTGAGCAGGATCTTCAGCAGCGATACACAGCGGCCGTCCGGCGTATAGCTGTGGCAGATCCCCATGCCATTGGTGGCGCCCAGGCCATCCTTGTCGACCGAGTCGCGCTTGGGCGCGCCGCTGCTGGCGCAGGAAGCGTCGTACTTGGCCGCATCGGCGAGGATCTCGAGCTTGTCTTTGAGTTCCATCTTGGCAGAAATACTGTATGGATGTACAGTATACCTCAGTTCACCAGCGAATCGCGGTGCGCAAACGCACGATGTCGCGTCTTTACCTCGTCTATCTGCATTGCTCGGGAAACCATGAAATATCTGACCAAAAAACGCTGGGCGGATGTCCGCAGCGGACAAGCCGGCACCCACACCGCAGTCTGGGGAAAGGCGCTGCGCGCCTACCGCGAGCATTTGGAGACCATGCGCGCGACCCTGCCGCAAGAAGTGTTCGCCTTCTTCGACCGCGCCGACATCCACGACGGCGAACTGCTGCGCCTGGACATCCGCGACGGCAGCCGCCCGGCGCCGCTCGACCAGTTGCCGCGGCCCTGGATCGTGCCCGGCGACCATCCGGTGCGGGTCGAACTGGCCATCCTCGACACCTACGACAAGCTGGTCTGGACCCTGCAGTACAGTGCGATCCGGCGCATCCTGGTCGACTTTCCGTCGAACAAACCGCTGTTCCACCAGGATGGCGAGGGTTTCGGCGACGTCGGCGTGCACGAGCTGACCGATTGCGGCGACGGCTTCCTGCGGCACGAGATCCTGTTTGCCAGCGGGGCGACCTTGCTGGTCGAGTTCAAGGAGATCGCCGTCCACGGCCGCGAGCGCGAGCGCGTGCCGGCGTGACGCCTGGCCTAGCCGGCTGCCCCAGCGTATGCACCGGCATCCTGCAACTGCGCCGGTTCCATGCGCGCGGCAATCCGCTGCAGATAGGCGTTGGCCGGCGCCAGGCCGGCGGCGCCGGCGCGGTGCAGCCAGACGTAGGCTTCGACCAGGTCGGACTGCACGCCCTGCCCGGCCGCATACATCACACCGAGATTGAACTGGGAACGCGCATGGCCCTGGCGCGCCGCGCACAGGTACCAGAAGTGGGCGGCTTCGTAGTCGCGCGCCACGCCGTGCGCGCTGTCGTAGCGCAGGCCGAGCGCGAACTGGGCCAGCGTGTGGCCCTGCTCGGCGGCCTTGCGGTACCACTCGCCGGCCTGGCGCGGATCGACCGTACCGCTGTCGTCGCGGTCGAGCAGCTGCCCCAGCATGTACTGGGCCGGGGCATAGTCCTGGGCGGCCGCCTGGCCGTACCAGTACAAGGCTTGCTGGACGTCGGCGGCGGCCCCAACTGCCTGCCCGCTCACTTGCCCCGCTTCGTAGCGCAGCGCCAGGTCGAACTGGGCGCGCACGTGGCCCTGTTCCGCGGCTTTCCGGTACCACGCGGCCGCCTGGACGGCGTCCTGGGGCACGCCAAGGCCGGCGTCGTGCAGGAGTCCCAGGTGGTACTGGGCGCCGGCAGAGCCTTGCTCGGCGGCCTGGCGGTACCAGTGCGCCGCTTGCGCGTGGTCCTGTTCGACGCCGAGGCCATTCTCGTAGCGCAAGCCCAGGTTGTGCTGGGCGCCGGCATGGCCTTGCCCGGCCGCCTTGCGGAACCAGTGCAGCGCCAGCTCCGGATCGGGCTCGATATTGTGGCCGTTGCCGCTGTCGTGGATCAGCGCCAGGTTGAATTGCGAACTGGCGTGGCCCTGCTCGGCGGCGCGGCCGTACCACAGGATCGCCTGTTCGCTGTCTTGCTGGAGGTCCTGACCTTTATCGTAGCGCAGCCCGAGGTTGAACTGGGCCGCGGCATGGCCCTGCTCGGCCGCCTTGCGGAACCAGTGGATGACCTGGCGCGGGTCGCGCGGCAGTCCCTGTCCGCTGTCATGGCGCAGCGCCAGGTTGAACTGGGAGCGCGCGTAGCCCTGCTCGGCGGCGCGGCGGTACCAGTCCACGGCCTGCGCCAGGTCCTGGTCCACGCCCTTGCCGCCCTCGATCATCATGCCGAGGTTGTGCTGGGCGCCGGGGTCGCCCTGTTCGGCCGCCTGGCGGAACCAGTGCAGCGCCTGCTGCACGTCGGCCGTCACGCCCTGGCCCTTGGCATACAGCCAGCCCAGGTTGTACTGGGCCGGCGCATAGCCTTGCTCGGCGGCCTGGCGGTACCATGCCACGGCCTGGGCCGGATCGGCCGGTACGCCCTGCCCCTTCTGGTACATCACACCGAGGTTGTACTGGGCCTGCGCGAGTCCGGCGCCGGCGGCCAGGCGGTACCAGGACACCGCCAGCGCGTCGTTGCGCGGTACACCCTGGCCGTTCACGTACATGAAGCCCAGGCTGTGCTGGGCGCTGGCGACGCCGCGCTCGGCCAGCGCTTTCACGCGCAGGTACTCGGCGCTATGCAGGCCTTCCTGGCCGACGGCGTCCGGCATGCTGTGGACTCAGGCCTGGATGACGAGCTTGTCGGGCGTCCCCGCGGGCGCACCCTGCGCACGCAGCACGTCGACGAAGCGGCCCAGCGGCATCGGGCGGTGATACAGGTAACCCTGCATCGTCAGGCAACCGTTGGCGCGCAGGTAGCGCGCCTGGGCTTCGGTCTCGACGCCTTCCGCGATCAGGTTCAGGCCCAGGCCGCGCGCGATCGAGATGATTGCCAGCACCACCGGATAATGGCCATGCTCGTCGTGGATCTCCTTGACGAAGGACTGGTCGATCTTGATGGTGTGGACCGGGAAGCGGTGCAGGTAGGCCAGCGACGAGTAACCGGTGCCGAAGTCGTCGATCGCCACCGACACCCCGAGCTGGCCGAGCTTGTTCAGCTGCTCGATCGCGTGCTGCGGATTGCGGATGCAGATGTTCTCGGTGATCTCGACCTCGATCTGGCCGGGCGCGATGCCGTGGCGCTGCAGGGCATTGCGCATCTTCTCGAAGAAGTCGCCGCGGTCCAGGTATTGCGGCGACAAATTCAGCGACAGTTTCAGCTGGCCGCCGCCGATGCTGTTCCATTGCAGCATGTCGCGGCACAACGCGACGATCATCCAGTCCGAGATCGGCAGCATCAGGCCGTTCTCCTCGGCGAAAGGCAGGAACTCGCCAGGCGACACCACGCCGCGCTGCGGATGGTTCCAGCGCATCAGCGCCTCGGCGCCGACGATGCGGCCGCTGATGGCGTCGATCTGCGGCTGGTAGTACATCTCCAGCTCGCCATGCTCGAGCGCCTTGCGCAGGCTCTGCTCGAGCGCGATCTTCTGGTGCGACACGTCCTGCATCGACGGATCGTAGAAGGCGTGGCCGTTCTTGCCTTGTCCCTTGACCTGGTACATGGCGATGTCGGCATGGCGCAGCAGCTCGTCGATCGACTCGCCGTGGCCCGGATAGATAGCGATACCAATCGAGGCCGAGATGTGGACTTCGTGGCCGTCCAGGTCGAAGGGCAGGTGCAGGCATTCCAGGAACTTGTCCGCCACCTGGCGCGCGTCGTCGCGGTCGCGCAGCTCGGGCAGCACGATGGTGAACTCGTCGCCGCCCTGGCGCGCCAGGGTGTCGCCCTTGCGCAGGCATTCCTTCAGGCGTCCGGCCACCTGCTGCAGCAGTTCGTCGCCCTTGACGTGGCCGAGGGTGTCGTTGACCAGCTTGAAGCGGTCGAGGTCGATGAACATCACCGCGAGCTCGGTCTGCTTGCGCTTGGCCTGGATCACCGCCAGGCCAAGCCGGTCCTTGAACAGGATGCGGTTCGGCAGGTCGGTCAGGATGTCGTGGTAGGCCTGGTAGGAGATCACCTCTTCCGCGCGCTTGCGGTCGGTGATGTCGCGCGCCACGCCGTAGGTGCCGAAGAACTCCAGCTTGCGCACTTCCTGGTCGGGCACGTGCATGCCGATCGCGTTCAGCGAGATCGTCATCAGGGTGTTGTTGAAGGTGCGCTCGTGGCTGGCGGTGGCGTGGCACTTCAGGCGCAGCTCGACGTTGCGCGAGGCGCGCTCGTCGACGCGGCGCTCGTTGAACACATAGCGCGCGCGCTCGTGGTCCTCGTCGTGCACCAGGATCGAGTAATGCTGGCCGATCAGCTCTTCGCGGCGGTAGCCGAGCAGCTGGTAGGCGCGGTCGTTGATGAAGGTGAAGCGCCCTTCGTGGTTCAGCGTGTAGATGATGTCCGGCGAGGAGTCCACCAGGTAGCGGTACATCTTCTCCGAATTTTCCAGCTGGTTCGCCATGACGGCGTTGGCCTGGGCCAGGCGGCGCTGCTGGAGCGCGTTGCCGACCGTCTTCAGCAACTCTTCGCGGCTATAGGGCTTGCGCAGGTAATCATAGGCGCCGCGCTTGAGGGCGCCGATCGCGGCGTCGATCCCGACCTCGCCGCTCATCACGATGACATCGGCGTCGATGCCCTTGTCGTTGATGAAGTCCATGATCTGGTGGCCGCCGATGTCGGGCAGGCGCAGGTCGAGCAGCACCAGGTCGAAATGCAGCTTCGACAGGTGGCCGATCGCCTCGCCGCCGGTGGCGGCGGTGGTCAGGTGGTAGCCGCGGCCCTGCAGCAGTTCGTACAGCGACGAGAGCAGGCGCGGTTCGTCGTCGACCAGCAGGAGTCTGGGCTGGTCGATGGCGCCGATGGCAGTGCCCGCGGCCGGCGCCGGAAAGGCGAGAGCGGCGGGAAGGGCTGCGGAGGCGCTGGTGGAAAAGGGATTCATTGTTGCCTTATACGGATCCAAGCGCGCGCGCCGGCAATGTGGCCGGGGCGCCAACGCCGGCATGCGCCGGCAGCAGGATTTCGAAACTGGTGCCGGTCGAGCCGCTGCGGCAGGCGATGTGCCCGTTCAGCTTCTTGACCAGGCCATGCACGATCGACAGGCCGAGACCGCGGTGGGTCCCCTCCTTCGTGCTCTTCACGGCGGCGAACAGGTTGGCCAGCACCTCGCGCGACAGGCCAGGGCCGGTGTCGGACACGACCAGCTCCAGGTACAGCCTGCGCTCGCGGTTGACGTGGCCGCGGTTGGCGATCGCGATGCGCCCGCCGCCGCTGCCGAGGGCCTCGACCGCGTTCTTGACCAGGTTGACCAGGATTTGCTTGAGCATGTCCGGATCGCCTTCGATGCGGTTGTCCTGGCCGGCCATGTCGACCACGATCTCGACCCGCGGCGGCACGAAGCCGGTGCTGCGGAACAGGCGCAGCACCTCTTCCACCACCTTGGCCACGTCGGCGCCCAGGCTGCCGTCGCGCGAAGCCTGCGCCGCCGGCTGGATCTCGGTCAGGCTGTTGATCAGCTGGCCGACGCGGTCGATCTCGTCGTGCAGCACCGACAGTTCGCTGGTCAGGGGTTCCTGGCGTTCCAGCTTGCTGTCCAGGACCGACAGGTAGTTCTTGATGATCGACAGCGGATTATTGACTTCGTGGACCACGCGGCGCGACGCTTCGCGGTATTCCTCGGCCACGTGGGCCAGCTGGCGGTGCGCCTGGCTGCGTTCGGCGATGGCTTTTTCCAGGGCCATCGCGGCCTGGGCGCCGAAGGATTGCAGGAAGCGCTCGCGCTTCTGGCAAGCCGGCAGCTGCCAGCCGGCGACGCCGCCGATCAGCACGCCCAGGCAGCGCGCGCCGCTCACCAGCGGCACGCACACCATGGCTTCGTTGCCGAGGATGCGCAGCAGCTGCTCTTCCGGCAGGCCGAGCGGGCGGTCGCGCCGCACGAAGGCCAGCTTGCGCTCCAGTGCGGCCCGGGCCACGGCGCCGCCCCTGGCCAGCGGCAGCGCGAATTCGGCGATGCGCTGCTGGCCGCCGCTGGCCGCGCCCACCAGCGCGTGGCCGGTCGGGTTTTCCAGCAGCACCAGGGCATTCTCGAAATCGAACAGGATGCGCGCCGAGCGCGTCATCGATTCCAGCAGGCCGCCCTCGCCGCCACCGCGCATTGTCCCGTCCTGCTGTTGACGCGAGAAGACCTGGCCGATCTCCGACACCAGCACCAGGTTGCGCACTTCTTCATTGAGGCGCTGCTGCACCGGATCCACCGGCGGCGGCGGCGCATAGGCCGGCGGTGCCGGCACCTCGTCGGCACCGGTCAGGTCGATGCCGAGGTGGATCGCCGATTTCTCGACCTGGCGCGTGGCGCCGGCCAGCATCTCTTCGGCATCGTCCGGATCCAGGCCGCACAGCTTGCAGGCTTCGATCACCAGCGACAAATCGTCGGCGTGGCTGCTCAGCACGTGCGCCGCGCGCAGGATGCGGATCAGGGGGTGCGACGCTTCCAGGCGCGCACTCGGTTCGTGGTGGTAGAGCACCGAATCGGCCAGGAAGGAATCGAGCTGCCAGCGCTCGATCAGCCAGGCGCCCGCTTCGGTATGGGTGATCTGCAGGGTGCGCTGCTCGACCGCGCACAAGTCCTCGTCGTCGCGCGCGAGGAAGTTGTACGCGTATTCCTTGGGCGCAGTCGCCAGCAGGGCCAGGCGGCCGACGTTGTGCAGCAGGCCGGCCAGGTAGGCTTCCTCGGGCTGGACATAGGCGATGCGGCGGGCGATCTCGCGCGCCAGCACCGCCGTGGCCAGCGAATTCTTCCAGAAGCCGCGCAGGTCGGTGGCGCCGGAATTCGGGAAGCTGCTGAAGGTCTGGAACACCGAGTCGCCGATCACCAGCAGCTTGATCATGTCGGTGCCGAGCGCCATCATCGATTGCTCGAGGCTGACCTGGCGGCCGCCGCGGTGGTAGGCCGAGCTGCTGGAGACGGCCATGATCTTGCCCGTCATGCCGGCGTCGGTGGCCACCAGTGCGGCCAGCTCCGCCATGCCCAGGTCGTCCGCTTGCAGGTGCGCGAGCAGCTTGATGAGAATTTGCGGCATGGCCGGCAACCGTGCGATCAGCAAACGATTGCGGATGTCCTGGTCTGATTGTATGGAGTCGAGCACGGCCGCCGCAGTCTGGGGGAATGAGGTGGCAGCCCTCCCTGAAAAACCGCCACTAAGTTTTCTTTTTGTTATCTTGAGAATAAAGCAACATATGGTGCTCTATTCCCAACATCAAAACTCAGCTTAGCATATATACATTTCTGGTCAGGAACAACAATTTCCGAGAAAAGTGACGCGTTTTAGAGTCAAACCTCGGACTTTCGTGTTGATCATAATCAAAGAGTTTCGATTTTTTTACGAGAACCAGCAATATCGAAAGTCCTTGTGACTGTCTGTACAGTTTTCTTCAGGCCAGAGCTCGGACACGCCGGTAATGACGCGACACCATCCAGCAAGCCAGCGAGGCCAGTGCGAAGCCGGCCTGGCCGAGCGCCATCGCCAGCACCGAATGGGTCAGTGCGGGCGCGATGATGCCGGCCACCACGGCGCCCATCAGCGTCGTCACGAAGGACTGGCAGGACGCCACCGTGCCGCGGATGTGCGGGAACAGGTCGAGCGCCAGCAGGGTCGCGCTGGGATTGATGATCGAACTGCCGAAGTTATAGAAGAACATCGGCAGCACGGTCCAGGGCAAGGCCGGTGGCAGGAAAGAGTGATAGGTCACGCTGCCGATCACCGCCGCCAGCATGAAGCCGTAACCGATCGCGATCTGACGCGAGAAGTGCATCTTGCCGGCCAGGCGGTTGGCCGCCAGCGCCCCCAGGAAGATGCCGCTCACGGCCGGCACGAACAGCCAGGCGAAGTCGGATGGGCCCAGGTGCAGGTGCACCGGCAGCAGCACCGGCGCGCCGGCGATGAACAGGAACATGCCGCCGAAGTTGAAGGCGACCACCGCCGACTTCATCTGGAACTGGACCGAGCTGAAGATGGCCCAATAGCTCTGCGCCAGGAAGCGCGGATTGAAAGGCTGGCGCCGCTCGGGCGGCATGGTCTCGGGCAAGTGCTGGTAACACACCCACCACAGTCCCAGGCTGAACACCAGCAGGCCGAGGAAGATGGCGCGCCAGTCCAGCAGGGTCACGACCCAGCCGCCCAGCACAGGCGCGATGGCCGGCGCGATCGAGAAGATCATCGTCACCATCGACAGCAGGCGCGCCGCCGGCGCGTCCGAGTACAGGTCGCGGATGATGGCGCGGCCCACCACCACCCCGGCCCCGGCCGAGACCCCCTGCATGATGCGGAAGATCCACAGGTAGTGGACCGAATGCGCGGATGCGCAGCCCAGCGTACCGATCGCGAACACGACCAGTCCGACCAGCACCACGTTGCGCCGTCCGAAGGCGTCCGACAGCGCGCCGTGCCACAGCGACATGACGGCGAAGGCCAGCATGTAGGCGGTGAGCGTCTGCTGGACCTCGATCGAGGTCGCATGCAGGTTGGCCTGGATGTGCGGGAAAGCCGGCAGGTAGGCGTCGACCGAGAACGGTCCCAGCATCGACAGCGCGGCCAGCAGCGCCGCCAGGCCGCCGGCCGACAGCATCGCGACCTTGTGCGGCGTCGGCAGCGGTACCGGAATGACGGGGTCCTTGGGCAGGTGGTCTGGTTCGGGATCGGGCAGCATGCTTATTCTTGCGTTGGTTTCGTTGATGTCGCCGGTTCGGGCATCGCAGCTTCGCGGCGATTGAAGCCGGCCACCATGTCGAAGCGGAACAAACGGCATTCGAGGGCACCGTTGAAGAAAGGCGTCTTGCGCGATTCCTTCAGGCGCAGCATCTTCGGCAGGCCGAGGTCGGCGGTGAACAGGTAGACGGTCCAGCCGGCGAAGCGCTGCTTGAGGGTGGTGCTGAGCGCCTGGTAGAAACCGACCGCCATCTCGTCCTGCGGAATGGTGGAGTCGCCGCGCACGCCGATCCGCTCGCCGTACGGCGGGTTGGTTACCAGCAGGCCGGGGGTGGCGGTCGGGGCCTGCACCTGCTGCGCCTCGATCTGCTTGAGCGGCACCTCGATCAGGATGCCGGCCGCGCGCAGGTTATGGCGCGTCATCGCCACCATGTCGCCCGAGATGTCCGAGCCGAAGATGGTGGGTTCGGCCGGCAGCGGATTCGGCTTGATCGCCGCCTTCATGTCCTGCCAGGCCTTGCGGTCGAAGCCGGCGAATTTTTCGAAGGCGAAGCTGCGGCGCGCACCCGGCGGAATGCCCTGCACCATCTGGGCGGCTTCGATCAGGATGGTGCCCGAGCCGCACATCGGGTCGAACAGCGGCACGCCCGGCTTCCAGCCGGCCACGCGCAGCAGGCCGGCGGCCAGGTTCTCGCGCAGCGGCGCGTCGCCGGTCTCTTCGCGCCAGCCGCGCTTGAACAGCGCTTCGCCCGAGGTGTCGAGGTAGATCGTGAAGTTGCGCGCATCGAGGAAGCCGACGATGCGCATGTCCGGTTCACGGGTATCGACCGAGGGCCGCTTGTTGAACTGGTCGCGGAAGCGGTCGCAGATGGCGTCCTTGATCTTCAGCGTCGTGAATTCCAGGCTTTTCAGGGGCGACTTGACGGCCGTGATATCGACGCGGATGGTGTGGTCGACGCCGAACCAGTCTTCCCAGGGCTGCTCGAGCACCAGGTCGTAGATGTCGTTCTCGTTGCTGTAGGTTTTATTTGCCATGCGCATCAGCACGCGCGAGGCGATGCGCGAATGCAGGTTGACGCGGTAGGCGTCGAGCATGTCGCCCGAGCAGTGCACGCCGCCAGGCACCTGGTTGTGCACTTTCAGGGTGGGGCTGCCGGTGTGCTGGGCGATCTCGGCCAGTTCTTCGGCGAGGGCTTGTTCCATGCCGCGTGGGCAGGGGCAGAAATAGGAAGTCATCAGGGGTACTCTTTATCCGTAGTTGAAAATTTATTACGTCAGCTTAAAAACGTCATTCCCGCGAAAGCGGGAATCCATACTGAGGCGATCGAAGTCACTCAGCATGGATTCCCGCTTTCGCGGGAATGACGGTTTCAGTGAGTCGCGGGATGCCGAAGTGAAGTCAGAACGGCTTCACCACGACCAGAATCACAATCGCAATCAGCAGCAATACCGGCACCTCATTGAACACGCGGAACCACTTGTGGCTGCGCGTATTCACGCCGCGTTCGAACTTTTTCAGCAGCGATCCGCAGGCGTGATGGTAGCCGATCACCAGGACCACCAGCGCCAGTTTCGCATGCAGCCAGCCGCCGCGGATGCCGTAGCCCAGCCATAACCACACGCCCAGCAGCAGCGCCGGCACGGCCAGCATGGTGGTGAAGCGGAACAGGCGGCGGCCCATGCCGAGCAGGCGCTCGGTGGCTGCCGGGTTGCTTTCCTGGGCCAGGTTCACGAAGATGCGCGGCAGGTAGAACAGGCCGGCGAACCAGGAGGCGATGAAGATGATGTGGAAGGCTTTGATCCAGAGGTACATGCGGTTCCTTGCAGTTGAGTTCAGTGTTTGCCTGAAAACGTCGCCCCTGCGAAGGCAGGGGTCCAAGTTGCACGCGTCTCGTTAGCTCGAGCAAACTTGGGCCCCTGCCTTCGCAGGGGCGACGTGCATTGTGTGCGTGCCGTGCGTGTGATGCGGGGTGTTCTGTTATTTACGGATTTCACCGTGTCCAAACACCACGTACTTCAATGAGGTCAGCCCTTCCAGCCCCACCGGCCCGCGCGCATGCAGCTTGTCGTTTGAGATCCCAATCTCGGCCCCGAGTCCGTACTCGAAACCATCGGCGAAGCGGGTCGAGGCGTTCACCATCACCGAGGCCGAATCGACTTCGCGCAGGAAGCGCAGGGCGTCGCTGTAGTCTTCGGTGACGATGGCGTCGGTGTGTTTCGACGACCAGGTGTTGATGTGCTCGATCGCTTCGTCGATGCCGCCGACGATCTTCACCGCCAGAATCGGCGCCAGGTATTCGCTGCCCCAATCCGCTTCCGTTGCCGGCACCAGCTGCGGATAGCCCTGCAGGATGGCCAGCGCTTCCGGGTCGGCGCGCAGTTCCACCGCTTCCTGCTGGTACAGGGCGGCCAGTTGCGGCAGGACCGCCGGTGCGATGGCGCGCGCCACCAGCAGGGTTTCCATCGTGTTGCAGGTGCCGTAGCGGTGGGTCTTGGCATTCAGCGCGATCGGCAGCGCCTTCGCCAGGTCGGCCTTGGCATCGATGTAGACGTGGCAGATGCCGTCCAGGTGCTTGATCATCGGCACCGTCGACTCCTTCATCAGGCGCTCGATCAAGCCCTTGCCGCCGCGCGGGACGATCACGTCCACGAATTCCGGCATCGTGATCAGGGCGCCGACGGCGGCGCGGTCGACCGTGTCCACCACCTGCACGCCGTGTTCCGGCAGGCCGGCGCCGCGCAGGCCCTCGGCCACCAGGGCCGCCAGCGCGCGGTTGCAGTGAATCGCTTCCGAGCCGCCGCGCAGGATGGCCGCGTTGCCGCTCTTGATGCACAGGCCAGCCGCATCCACGGTCACGTTCGGGCGCGCTTCGTAGATGATGCCGATGACGCCCAGCGGCACCCGCATCTGGCCGACCTGGATGCCGCTCGGGCGGAATTTCATGCCGCTGATCTCGCCGATCGGGTCCGCCAGCGCGACGATCTGGCGCAAGCCTTCGACCATGGTGGCGATCGCCTTGTCGGACAGCGCCAGGCGGTCCAGCAGGGCCGGCGCCAGGCCGGCTTCGCGGGCGGCGTCGAGGTCGCGCGCATTGGCTGCCACCAGGGCCGGGGCCTCGCGTTCGATGGCGGCCGCGATCAGGAGCAGGGCCTGGTTGCGGGTGGCGCTGTCGGCGCGTGCCATCGCGCGCGACGCGGCGCGGGCCTGGCGGCCGATGGTGTGCATGTAATCCGTGATGTTCATGTGCGTTGTCCGCATGTGTTCGTTGAACGCGTGGACAGCTTCGCTGTCCACGCCACCTAATGCCAGCGTCAATTCATCCGTACAGCCCTACGACGCAACCCGCAAAGCCAGCTGCAGCATCGCATCCCAGGCATCCCCCGCGAACTGCTTCGCGCGCAGGCCCTTGACCATCTTGTCGACCTGGGCCGCCTGCTGCAGCGCCGCTTCCAGCGTCGGCAGCGCGATCCGGCGCAGCGCCGGTTCCATCATGCGCTCGCGCGGGCCCCAGATGCGGTATTCCTTCAGGAGGGCCCCGAGCGGCCGGCCCTGCGCCATCCCGGCCTTCAGTTTCAGCAGCGTGCGGATTTCCTCCGATACCGCCCACAGCACCAGCGGCAGCGCCTCGCCCTCGCCCTTCAAACCTTCCAGCATGCGCACCAGGCGCGCGGCATCGCCGCCCAGCATCGCTTCCGACAGCTTGAAGACGTCGTAGCGCGCCACGTTCAGCACGGCCTCGTGGACCTGCTCGTAACTCAGCTTGCCCGGCTCGTACAACAGCGCCAGCTTCTGGATTTCCTGGTGCGCCGCCAGCAAATTGCCCTCCACGCGGTCGGCGATGAAGTCGAGGCCGTGGCGGTCGGTGCTCTGCCCCTGGGCGGCCAGGCGCGTGCCGATCCAGCCCGGCAGCTGGTTGCGCTCCACGTTGGCGATCTCGATATACACCGCGGCCTGCTGCAGCTGGGTCACCCAAGCCGCCTTGGCGGTCTGCCAGTCCAGCTTGGGCAGCGTGATCAGCGTCAGGTTGTCCGGGTTCAGGTTTTTGGCGTAGCTCTGGAGGGCCGCGCTGCCGTCCTTGCCCGGCTTGCCGCCGGGGATGCGCAGCTCGATCAGCTTCTTGTCGCCGAACAGGGACATTTCCTGGTTGGCGGCGAGCAGCTCTCCCCATTTGAAGCTGCGCTCCACGCTCAGCACATCGCGTTCGGAAAAGCCGCTGGCACGGGCGGCGCGGCGGATCTTGTCCGCCGCTTCCAGTGCCAGCAGGTGTTCGTCGCTGGTGATCACGTACAGGGGCGCGAGTCCCTTGGCGAGGTGCCCGTCGAGCGCCTCAGGCCGGAGTTGCATACGCTGTCCTCTTACTTCACCGGTTTCATCGCGGCCAGGCGGCGCATGATCTGCTGCACCAGGTCGGCCTGCATGTCGCGGTACAGCAGCGCTTCCTCGGATTCCTTGGCCAGCACCTGGGTCTCGTCGAAGGCCATGTTCCGGCGCAGCGAGATTTCGGTGGCAGGCAGCAGCTCGACGCCTTTCGGGTCGCGCACCGTGAACGACAGCGTGTAGGTCAGCAGGTATTCGCGCACGCGGCCCAGGCTGTTCAGCGACAAGATCTGCTTGCCGCGGGTCTCGCCCAGCACCACCAGCTGGGCCTCGGCCTCGGCCGGCTTGTCGGCGATGGTCACCTGGCCGGCGCGCAGGTTGCGCTTGAGTTCCGTGCCCAGGCCCGAGGTATCCGGGAAGCCCACGTAGATGCTGTGGAAGGGCATCGTGTAGCTGCCGTTCGAGCCGCGCAGCTGGAAGCCGCAGCCCGGCAGCGTCACCGCCACCGCCAGCGCCACGCCGGCACGCAAGACCACCCGCCGTTTCATGGAGGAGATCGTCATGCTTGCACCACGATGTTGATCAGTTTGCCGGGCACGACGATGACCTTCTTCGGCGTGCCTTCCACGAACTTCTGCACCGCTTCCGAGGCCAGGGCGGCGGCTTCGATGGCGGCCTTGTCGGCATCCTTGGCCACCTTGACCGAGCCGCGCAGCTTGCCGTTCACCTGGATCATCATCTCGATCTCGGCCTGCTCGAGCGCCGCCGGATCGACCGCCGGCCACTCGACGTCGAGGATGTCGCCGTACTTGGCGGCATAGCCCAGTTCGGTCCACAGCGCGTGGGTGATGTGCGGTGCCACCGGGTTCAGCATGCGCAGGAAGATCGACAGGCCTTCGGCGATGACGGCATCGCCGGCGGCGCCCTCGCCCAGCTTGCTGGACTCCAGGGTATTGAGCATCTTCATGCAGGCCGACACCACGGTGTTGTACTGGATGCGCTTGAGGTCGTAGTCGGCCTGCTGCAGCACTTTATGGACTTCGCGGCGCAGGGTCTTCTGCGCATCGTCGAGGGTCCCCTGCTGCTGGCCGGCCAGCGCGGCGGCGACACGCTCACGCTGGGCGTAGGCGAAGGCCCAGACGCGGCGCAGGAAGCGGCTGGCACCTTCCACGCCCGACTCCGACCATTCCAGGGTCTGCTCGGGCGGCGCCGCGAACATGGTGAACAGGCGCGCGGTGTCGGCGCCGTACTGCTCGATCTGGGCTTGCGGGTCGATGCCGTTGTTCTTCGACTTCGACATCTTTTCGGTGCCGCCAATGATGACCGGCGCGCCATCAAGCTTCAGTGCGGCGGCTTGCGGACGGCCGCGGTCGTCGAATACCAGGTCGACGTCGGCCGGGTTGTACCAGGTCTTCTTGCCGGCGTCGTCTTCGCGGTAATAGGTCTCGTTCAGCACCATGCCCTGGGTCAGCAGGTTGACGAAAGGCTCGTCGAACTTGACCAGGCCGAAGTCGCGCATCACCTTGGTCCAGAAGCGCGCGTACAGCAGGTGCAGCACGGCGTGCTCGATGCCGCCGATATACTGGTCCATCGGCATCCAGTAATCGTTGCGGGCCTGGTCGACCATGGCATCGTTCGAGCCCGGCGAGGTATAGCGCATGTAGTACCAGGACGAATCGATGAAGGTGTCCATCGTGTCCGTCTCGCGGCGCGCCGGCTTGCCGCAGCATGGGCAGTCGACCGCCAGGAAGGCTTCGTGTTTCTTCAGCGGGTTGCCGCTGCCGTCCGGGACGCAGTCTTCCGGCAGCACCACCGGCAAGTCCTTTTCAGGGACCGGCACGGTGCCGCAGGACTCGCAGTGGATCATCGGGATCGGCGTGCCCCAGTAGCGCTGGCGCGAGATGCCCCAGTCGCGCAGGCGGAAGGTGACCTTCTTGTCGCCCAGGCCTTTTTCGGCCAGGTCGCCCGACACCGCGTTGACGGCGGCGATGTAGTCCAGGCCGTCGTAGACGCCGGAGTTGATGATCACGCCCTTCTCTTTATCGCCATACCACTCCTGCCAGCCGTCCAGCGAGAAGTCCTGGCCTTCCACCGCCACCACCTGCTTGATCGGCAGGTCGTATTTTTGCGCGAAGGCGAAGTCGCGCTCGTCGTGGGCCGGCACGCCCATCACGGCGCCGTCGCCGTAGGTCATCAGCACGTAGTTGCCGACCCAGACCGGGACCTGCTCGCCCGACACCGGATGCGTCACGAACAGGCCGGTCGGCATGCCCTTCTTTTCCATCGTCGCCATGTCGGCTTCGATTACGGAACCCTGCTTGCACTCGGCGATGAAGTCCTGCAGCGCCGGGTTGTTTTTGGCGGCGTGCTGGGCCAGCGGGTGTTCGGCGGCGACCGCGCAGAAGGTCACGCCCATGATGGTGTCGGCGCGGGTGGTGAAGACGTACAGCTTGCCCTCGTTGATCAGCTCACCGGCGTCGTCCATGATCACGTGCGGGAAGGCGAAGCGCACACCGGTCGACTTGCCGATCCAGTTGGCCTGCATGATGCGCACGCGCTCCGGCCAGCCCGGCAGCTTGTTGTCGACGTAGTCCAGCAGCTCTTCCGCGTAGTCGGTGATGCGCACGTAGTACATCGGGATCTCGCGCTTCTCGATCAGCGCGCCCGACCGCCAGCCGCGGCCATCCACCACCTGTTCGTTGGCCAGCACGGTCTGGTCGACCGGGTCCCAGTTCACGGTGCCAGTCTTCTGGTAGATGATGCCCTTTTCGAGCATCTTGAGGAACATCCACTGGTTCCACTTGTAGTATTCGGGCTTGCAGGCCGTCATTTCGCGCGACCAGTCGATCGCCAGGCCCATCGACTCCATCTGTGCGCGCATGTGGGCGATGTTCGAGTAGGTCCACTCCGCCGGCGGGACGTTGTTGGCCATCGCCGCGTTCTCGGCCGGCATGCCGAAGGCATCCCAGCCCATCGGCATCAGCACGTTGTAGCCATTCATCCGCAGGTAGCGGTACATCACGTCGTTGATCGTATAGTTGCGCACGTGACCCATGTGCAGCTTGCCCGATGGGTAAGGCAGCATCGAGCAAGCGTAGTACTTGCCTTTTGGGAAACGCGGGTCGTGTTCGACCGCTTTATAGGCGTCGATCGACTTCCAGTAGGCCTGGGCGGCCTGTTCGACTTCGGCTGGACTATATTTATCTTGCATGATGTTCTGCGGACTGAAGGAGGTGAGCAGAACATTATACCGGGTCGTTTTGCCAGTGGCGTCGGCAAATGATCGTGGGCACGGAGTGCCCACCCTACGTTGACGAACCGGTAGGGTGGGCACTCCGTGCCCACCGCTTTTTTTACCGAAGTTCGAGCTCCAGCGCCGGCTTCTCGCCGTAGTCCTCGTAGCGCTCGTTGATGCCGATGATGCAGAAGGCCATCTCTTCCAGCACGTCTTCGGCGCGCTCGCGCAGGGCGTCGGAGTGGGTGACCACGATGTGCAGGGTTTCGTCTTCCTTCAGGCGGACGCTGCTCATGCCGTCCTCGTCGCGCAGGTAGCTCAGGCAGTCGACCCAGGAATCCATGGTGTGGGCGTAGGAATCGGGAAAGCCGAAGGCGCGTGCGCTTTCGATGTGGAAACTTTCCTGGTCGGTGATGGCGGCGCCGTTGAGTTCGACGGTGGGCATGTGAGTTCCTCGTGAAGCGATATAGAAGAGTCACGTCGCCCCTGCGAAGGCAGGGGCCCAATGTCATCGCAACGCGTAAAACTTGGGCCCCTGCCTTCGCAGGGGCGACGGCGTTCTGGCGGTAACAAAGAAAACGCCCGCCTCCCGGTCAGTATGCCAGCAGATCGCCGGCAAAGCCGTCCAGTTCGGCGGGCGTGCGTGCAGCGGGGAAGATCAGGCCTTCACGCCGAGTCACTTCAGACCGAGCACGTCCTGCATGTCGAAATAACCGTTCGGCTTGTCGGCCAGGAAGCGCGCGGCGCGCAGTGCGCCCTGGGCGTAGCTGACGCGGCTGCTCGACTTGTGGCTGATTTCGATGCGTTCGCCGGTGCCGGCAAACAGGACCGTGTGGTCGCCGACGATGTCGCCGCCGCGCACGGTGGCGAAGCCGATGGTGGACGGGTCGCGCTCGCCGGTCACGCCTTCGCGGCCATAGACGGCGCATTCCTTCAGGTCGCGGCCGAGCGCGTCGGCGATGACTTCGCCCATCTTCAGCGCGGTGCCGGACGGGGCGTCGACCTTGTGGCGGTGGTGGGCTTCGATGATCTCGATGTCATAGCCTTCCGAGAAATTCTTCGCAGCCATTTCCAGGAGCTTGAGCGTGACGTTCACGCCGATGCTCATGTTGGGGGCGAACACGACGCCGGTTTGTTCGGCGGCGGCGCGGATCGCGGCCTTGCCGGCCTCATCGAAACCGGTGGTGCCGATGATGACCTTGATACCGTGGGCGGCGCAGTATTCCAGGTGGCGCAGCGTGCCTTCCGGACGGGTGAAATCGATCAGGTAATCGGCGCCCGCCAGGCCCTTGTCCAGGTCCGACTGGATCACCACGCCGGTCAGCTGGCCGGAAAAGGCGCCGGCGTCGGACCCGATGAAGGGCGAGCCTTCGCGGTCGAGCGCACCGGACAAGGTGGCATCCGGCGCTGCGGCGATGGCTTCGATCAGCATGCGGCCCATGCGGCCGCTGGCGCCGGCCACGGCGATGTTCAACTGGCTCATGCTCATTCCCCCTTCGCCGCCTTTTCCTGCTTGCGCTTCATCTCGTCGATATCTTCTTCCGCGCTCTTCTGCTGGTATTTCGAAATGCCGATCAGGCGGTTGATGTAGTCGCGCTCGGTCGGCAGGTTGCCGCCGTCGAAATGGTCGACCTTGTCATCCTTGAAATACACGGTCACGCGGCTGGTGGTCACTTCGCCGTTGCCGCGCGCCAGGTAGAAGGGATAATCCCAGCGGTTGGTGTGGAAGGCATCGGCCAGCAGCGGCGTGCCGAGCACGAACTTGACCTGGTCGCGGGTCTGGCCGACCTTGAGCTGGTTCAGCATTTCCTGGGACACGAAATTGCCCTGCTGGATGTCCGGACGGTAAGGCGAGAACAGCCACAGGAATTTTTGCAGCTTGGTGACGCGGGTTGTCTGTGCGCCGGAATTCGCGATTTCCGCAGTCTTGTCGGCGTCGGCGGCCACCGCGGTCGGCGCGGTGCTCACCGGGGCGGCCGGCTTGGTCTGGTTGCGCCAGGAAGCGCAGCCCGACACCAGCAGCGCCGTGCAGGCGACGCCGGCCACGAGCGCCGCGCGCGCGTGGAAACGATGGAAAACGGCATTCTTGAAGCGCATATCTAACCCCAAAACAGTGAGCAATTGCTCATAAACCAGGCCTGAATGATCGAGCGGGAGCTCGCAAAACGCTATATCATAAAGCACTCCGCCCATATCCGAGTAACAAAACATGAGCAACAACCCAACCGACCTGAAGGCCAGCGGCCTGAAAGCGACTTTGCCGCGCCTGAAAATCCTGGAAATTTTCCAGAACAGCGCGGTGCGGCACCTGACGGCGGAAGACGTCTATAAAACCTTGTTGAACGAAAACATGGATGTCGGCCTGGCCACCGTCTACCGCGTGCTGACCCAGTTCGAACAGGCGGGACTGCTGAACCGCAACCACTTCGAGACCGGCAAGGCCATCTACGAACTGAATGCCGGTTCCCACCACGATCACCTGGTCTGCCTCGATTGCGGCCACGTGGAAGAGTTCTACGACGAAGAAATCGAAAGCCGCCAGCAAAAGGTCGCGCTCGAGCGCGGCTTCAAGATTGCCGAGCATGCGCTGGCAATCTATGGCAATTGCCAGAAGACCGCCTGCCCGCACCGGCATTGACGGTCCCGGCCGGATTGGGCATCCATCCGGCCTCCCCTTCTTCTGAACCGGCTAGTTGCGCCCCGCCCGCTTGTCCGCGGCGGCGATCACCTGTTTCACGGCCGCGATCACCAGCTCCGGCTGCTCCTGCTGGATGTTGTGGCCGCTGTCCGCCGTCACCATTTGCGACCCGGCGCTGAACTGGCGCAGGAAATCCGCGTGCAGATCGCGCTTGATCGCCACCGCCTGCGGCGTCTGCAGGAAAAATTCCGGCTTGTCGGCCTGCTGCACCGAGGTCAGCACCACCACCGGCACGTCCGGCAGCTTGCCCGCCACCGAGAACACGCCACTGTCGAGCACCGGCTGCAATAGCTGCAGTTCGGGCTGGAATTTGGCCGGCACGATGGCGGCAAACTGCTTGTCGTCGGCGGCGGCGCGCGCGGCATCCAGCTTGCGCAGCGCCGGATTGAAGCGCTCGTCGGCCGGGTCGACCAGCACCATGCCGGCCACCCAGTCGGGATGGCGCGCCGCGAAGGCGCGGGCCAGCAGGCCGCCGTAGGAATGGCCGACCAGGATATAGGGCGGCGCCAGCTTCGCCGTGGCCAGCAGCGCGTCGAGTGCCTCGCTGCTTTGCAGGATGGTGAGCGGCGCCGGACGCGGGTCCGAGGCGCCGGTGCCGGCACGCGAATACGTCAGGACACGCGCCGATGCCGCCAGGTGCGGCGCCACGGCGCGCCAGCCGCCCATGCCGCTGCCGAAACCGGATTCGAAGAGTACGGTATAGCGGCCGCTGCCGGCCGTGGCCATCTGTACCTTGTAAGCGCCGACGGCGAGGGTTTGCGGCACCAGGGCTGGGGCCGCTGTGGTCGCTGTGGCTGGTGCAGCAGCCTGGGCCCAGGCGATGCCGCTCGCGGCCAGACCAAGGATCAAGGCCGCCAGGCCTGGAGCGAATCGGTGCATGAGATTCCTCGCTGAGCACGCCGGAGCGCAATATCCCTAATGTAAACGGATCAGCGAGAAAAATACCAAATGCATATTAAATTTTCCTGATGGCAGCACGCCCGGGGCGACCTGGCAAACGCCGTCAGGAGCCCGAGGAATGGCTGAGCGCGTTCGACAGCAGCTTGGCGGTGATGTCGACGATCGGGATCACGCGCTCGTAGGCCATGCGGGTGGGGCCGATCACGCCCAGGGTGCCGACGATCTTGCCATTGACCTCGTAGGGTGCGGTGACCACGCTCATTTCTTCCATCGGCACCAGCTTGGATTCGCCGCCGATGAAGATCTGCACGCCGCCGGCCTTGCTGGACATGTCCAGCAACTGCATCAGCCCGGTTTTTTGCTCGAACATCTCGAACATCTGGCGCAGCGAGCTCATGTTGGACGACAAATCGGCCACCGACAGCAGGTTGCGCTCGCCGGCGATGACCATGTCCTCGCTTTCCTGGATGGCTTCGCTGCCGGCCTCGACCGCCGCCTGCATCAGGCGCCCCATGTCGTCGCGCAACTGGCGCAATTCGCCGGTCAGGCGCCCGCGTACTTCGTCGAAGGACAAGCCGGCGAAATTCTGGTTGAGGTAATTGGCTGATTGCGTCAGCTGGGACGGCGAGTAATCGACCTCGGTCAGCAGCAGGCGGTTCTGGACGTCGCCGCGGGTGTCGACGATCACCAGCAGGATGCGTTTTTCCGACAAACGCAGGAATTCGATTTGCTGGAAGGCCGACTCGCGCCGCGGACTCTGCACCACGCCGGCGAATTGCGACAGCGAGGACAGCATCTGCGCCGCATTCGCCAGCACCTTTTGCGGCTGGCAGGCCGGCAGGCGCATGCCGGACTCGACGGCGTTGTCGTCGATCTGGCGCACGGTCAGCAGGCTGTCGACGAACAGGCGGTAGCCGCGCGGCGTCGGCACCCGCCCGGCCGAGGTGTGCGGACTGGCGACGTAGCCCATCTCTTCGAGGTCGGCCATGATGTTGCGGATCGTGGCCGGCGACAGGTCCAGCCCGGAGATCTTCGACAGCGCGCGTGAACCGACCGGCTGGCCGTCGGCGATGTAGCGCTCGACCAGGGCCTTCAGCAGGGTTTGTGCACGGTTATCGATTTGCATAAGTCTGAAAATACGCCAAAACAATGCGGACCAGTCCGCCTTTCGTTTGCAAGCTCATCTGCATATTCACTTGCATGTCATCGGTGATCATTATGCCCGCTTCACCTGGCAGGCGTACGGACAGGCGCCCACACGCGGGTGCCGGCATGCGCATGACTAGGCATGCACATGGTCGTGCTCCTGCTCCAGCCAGTGCAGCAGCTCGCCGAAATCGCGCACGATCGCATCCGGCACCACTGCGTGCTCCAGGTGGCGATTCGATCCGGTGCGGTTCATCCACACCGCCCGCATGCCGGCGCGCTGGGCGCCCTGCACGTCGAGCAGGATGTCGTCGCCGACATACACCGCGTCCTCGGGCGCCACCTCCAGCAGGCGGCAGGCTTCCAGGAAGATCGCCGCATCCGGCTTGGCCACGCCCAGTTCATGGGCCGCGACCGACACCTTGAAATGGTGGGACAGGCCGATTGCCTTCAGGTCGGCGTTGCCGTTGGAGATGGAACCGACCAGCAGCCTGCCCTGCAGGCGCGCCAGTCCCGGCAGCACATCCTCGTAGGGCGTCACGGCATTGCGCGCATCGAAGAAGTGCAGCATCGCCAGCTCCACCTTGGCGGCGTCCTCCCCCGCTTCCTGGAACGCCGCGTGCAGGCCGGCACGGCGCAGCTTGCCGAGGTCCAGGTGGAATGCCGGCTGGCGCGCCAGCAGTTCCAGGCGTGCCTGGCGCAGGCCGTCGATGGTGAAACGTTCGGCCACGCGCGGCGCGTGCTGGCGCAGCCAGGCGAACAGGCTTTCCTCGGCCTGCACGATGACGGGGGCGATCGGCCACAGGGTGTCGTCCAGGTCGAACAGGATGGCTTTCGGCCAGGCGCGGCGGCTCGTCATTGTTGGATGGGAAGGTATGCGTGGAGAATGAAATGCGGCCTTGCCAGCATAGCGAGAGCGCCCACGAAATGCAATGGCAGGCCCGCCTGTCAAGTGTTGGTTACACCGTGATACAAAGCCGATGCATGGCAAATGAGGCTGCTGCTTGCCAAATGCACTAAAATGATGGGCATTTTTCTACTCAGCGGTGCCGGCAATTATTTCTCGCGCGCCACATCCTGTCCAATTTGGAGAAGTTATGAAGAGTTCGATCCTGCGTGCCGGCGTTGCGCTGGCGTGCGCACTGGGCCTGGCCGCATGCGGCGGCGGGGATGGCGACCAATACCTGACCGGCAGCATCACCAGTGGCGTCACCAAGGATGGCCTGGTGTTGCAGAACAATAAAGGCGACGACCTGGCCGTGCCGGCGAACGCCACCAGCTTCCAGTTTTCCCAGCGTATTTCCACCGACGACCAGTTCAACATCACGGTGAAGTCCATCCCGTCGAACGTCAAGGAGAATGGTTGCCATATCTTCAACGGTTCGGCACGCGCAAACTACTACACGATTGCGCAGATCACCATGTACTGCGAAATCAAGACGCACCCGCTGGTCATCAAGATCAATGGCCTCACTACCAGCGGCCTGGTCGTGATCAACGGCACGGACCGCCAGCCAGTGGCGGCAGGCGCCACCACGCAGGCCATGAATCCGGTCTTCGAAGATGGCCCTTACGGCATCACGATCCTGCAACAACCGGCCGGCCAGACCTGCAGCGTCAGCAACGGCACGGGCACCATGGGCTCGACGGACGAAAACAACAACAACGTTGTCGTCAACTGCGCCTGATGCGCCGCGCTTAATTCATCTGGAGAGACACATGAAGTTTTCCCTCGCGCGTGGCGCGCTGGCCCTGAGCGCCATCATGACGCTGGCATCCTGCGGCGGCGGTGGCGACAAGGCCACCTTCCCCATCAACGTCAACGTGACCGGCGTGCAGTATCCCGGCCTGGTGTTCACCACCAACGACCAGGACGTCGCCGTCACCCCGCCGTCCGATCCGACCAAGGCGGTCGACGTGGTCTTCCCCAAGGAAATCGAATACGGCCAGTTGTACAGCGTGGTGCCGAAGGGCGCGCTCTACAACACCGCCACCGGTACCTTCTACGGCGGCAGCACGCCGAAGCACCAGAACTGCGGCGTGTCGCAAACCTATCCGCAAAACCTGCCGACGTCCGGCACGGCCGGCCAGTTTGCGAAAATCCAGATGTACTTTGTCTGCTACATCAATACCTACCAGCTGACCGCCAAGGTCACGGGCCTGAAGGCCGCCGGCCTGGTCTTCGCCGACGGCAGCGCCCAGCCACGGGCAGCCACCCCACCGACCGATACCGCAGGTGCCATCACTGGCGCCGATTTCACACAAACGCTGAATCCGGTTGCCTATAACGCCACCTACGGCGTGACCGTTCTGACCCAGCCGACCGGCCAGACCTGCACCGTTGCCAACGGCGTCGGCATTATGGACGATGCCGCGGAAGCGACGAACGGTGTGTCGAACCTGGTGGTGACCTGCGTCGACAATCCGAAATAAGGAAGTGTGAGGAGATATTGGCGCAGCTTATATCGAGTATTCCAAACAAAAATTGGACTGATATGCTGTAACGCAGCATACTGCACCTGTCTCCTCCAACTCTCCTCAGAAAGAATTGGATTTAAGCCCGCCTTCAACAGCGGGCTTTTTTTTCGCCATTTTTCGGCCGAGGCGATCAGTTGCCCTGCTCCGGGTACCGCTCAGCCGCGTACTGCGGCCGCACCATCGAGGCGCTTTGCACTCACCTTCACCACCGCTACCTGCTGGCCTTCGATCGCCACCTGGGCGTCATAGCGCACTTGCGCAGCTGCGTGGGCGGCGCCGGCAGTGGTGCCGACCACGGCCAGGAAAGCGGCCGCCAGGAAAATCGCTTCCATGTTCTTCAGGACGTTCATGCTCGCTCTCCTTTGTTCAGGTGAATAAAACGCTTCAGTTACCGGCTTTTTCGACAACGCTCAACCGCTTGGCGCTGACCGTGACCACGGCCATTTGCTGGCCTTCGATGGCGACCTGGGCGTTGTAGCGCGCGTGGGCGGCGGGGATGGCGGCGCTGGCGTAGCTGGTGATGCCAGCCAGGACGACGGTTGCCAGGAAGATCGCTTCCATGTTTTTGAGGACGTTCATGATGTTCTCCTTCGGTGTCGGTTGGGTGTCTGGACTGCGTTGCGTCTTTCGATGTGTTGACTGTAGACGCGCGCGGGCCGGCATGCCATCGGACTGCGATGGAAGGTCGAAAACGCGGGTTGGACGTGCAAAAAGCGGGAAAGAGCGGGGTTGTTGCGGTGCGGTGCGCTAGCGAGTGCGAGTACGGGGATGTTCTAGTGGCTATGCCTGGAACTTGGGTTCCCGCCTGCGCGGGAACGACGGGCCAACAAAAGCGCTTAGTTAGCCTGTAATCCGTCGTTCCCACGAAGGTGGGAACCCAAGTTGCATGCGCAGACGAGGCGCCGGCTTACCCTACCGGCTTGAGCAGATTGGCCAGCGCCACATACTGCGCCAGCTCGACCGTCTCAGGCCGCGTCCCCGGATCGATGCCCACCTCGACCAGTTGCTGCTCGGTGAACATCCCGGCCACGCAATTGCGGATCACCTTGCGCCGCTGCGAGAAGGCCTTGGCGACCACGGCTTCCAGGGTAGCGGCGTCGGCCGGCAGCTGGTGACGGGTCGGGACCATGCGCACGATGGCCGATTCCACGCGCGGTGGCGGGTCGAAGGCGGTGGGCGGGACCACGAACAGCATCGCCATGTCGTAACGCCATTGCAGCATCACCGACAGGCGGCTGTAGGCCTTGGTGCCGGGCTCGGCCACCATGCGCTCCACCACTTCCTTTTGCAGCATGAAGTGCTGGTCCTCGACCATGTGGGCAAATTCCGCCAGGTGGAACAGCAGCGGGCTGGAAATGTTGTACGGCAGGTTGCCGACGATGCGCAGCTTTTTCCCTTCCGGCACCGGGATGCTGCCGAAATCGAATTTCAGGGCATCGCCGGAATTCACCGTCAGGCGCTCGCGCGGATAGGCTTTTTCCAGGCGCGCCACCAGGTCGCGGTCGAGCTCCACCACGTGCATGTGGTCGAGCTCCTTCAGCAGCAGCGCGGTCATCGCGGCCAGGCCGGGGCCGATTTCGACCATGGTGTCGCCCTGGCGCGGGCCGATGGACTCGATGATATCGGTGAGAACTTGGTCGTCGGTCAGGAAATTCTGGCCGAAGCGTTTGCGGGCTACGTGTTTCATGAATTCTTATACTTGTTGGGCAGCTTGTTGTGCCGCTTTCTGTCCATCAACCATGGCCAGGGCGACGCGGATCGCCTCTTCCATGCTGCCGCAATCGGCCAGGCCGAGGCCTTGCGCGGCCAGGTCGAGCGCGGTGCCGTGGTCGACCGAGGTGCGGATCAAGGGCAGGCCGAGGGTGATATTGACGCCGCGTCCGAAGGTGGCATTCTTGAGCACCGGCAGGCCCTGGTCGTGGTACATGGCCAGCACGGCGTCGGCATCGCGCAGGTACTTGGGCTGGAACAGGGTGTCGGCCGGGTACGGGCCGCGCGCATCGATGCCGCGCGCCTGCGCCGCCGCCAGTACCGGTTCGATCACGTCGATCTCTTCGCGGCCCAGGTAGCCGTTCTCGCCTGCATGGGGGTTCAGGCCGGTGACCAGGATGCGCGGCGCGGCGATGCCGAACTTGCCGACCAGGTCGGCGTGCAGGATGGCCAGCACCTGCGCCAGGCTGTCATGGGTGATCGCTGCCGGCACGTCCTTCAGCGGCAGATGGGTGGTGGCCAGCGCCACCCGCAGGTAGGGCTCTTGCCCCCCTGGTGAGCCGGCCAGCATCATGACGACCTTGGGCGTGCCGGTCTTGTCGGCCAGGTATTCGGTGTGGCCGGAAAAGGCGATCCCGGCATCGTTGATGGTGCTCTTCTGGAGCGGCGCGGTGACGATGGCATCGAACCAGCGCGGGCCGCCGACGGCAGTGCCTTCAATGGCGAGATCGAGCGTGGCCAGCACCGAACGGCCGTTGCGGACATCGAGCTGGCCCGGCACCACATGGGCATCGAGCGGCACGTCGATCACCGGGATCACGTCCGGGCCGAAGTGCGGCAGGCCGCTGTGCCGCAGCGCCAGTGTCGAGATGGCCGACAGCCGGATGGCCGGATCGGCCAGGCTGGCGGTGAGCGAGAGGAAGGCGGCGTCGCCCACCAGCACGCAACGCGCTTCCTTGCGCAGCGCCCAGGCGGCGCGAATGGAGATTTCCGGGCCGATGCCGGCCGGTTCCCCCACCGTGAGCGCCAGCGTGGGACGCGATGCCGGCATCCCCATGATTTACTTGTCCTCGCGGAACTCGACGTAGGCCCGGTCGCGCACCTGGCGCGCCCAGTCTTCCATCGCTTCGCCGCGCTTGCGCTCGGTCAGGATCTGGCGCGCGGTCGAGCGCTCCTTGTCCTTGGCGGCATCCTGGGTCTTGCGCTCGATCACTTGCACGATGTGCAGGCCGAACTGCGACTTGATGACGTCCGAGATCTGGCCCGGCTGCAGCGCGTTCATCGCGGTTTCGATTTCCGGCACGGTGTCTTCCGGTGCCAGCCAGCCCATGTCGCCGCCCTTGGCCGCGTAGCTGTCCTGCGAGAACTGGCGTGCCAGGTCGTCGAAGTTGGCCTGCTTGGCTTCGACCTTGGCCTTGTACTCGGCCAGGCGCTTGCGGCCTTCCTCTTCGCTCAGGGTCGGGGTGATCTTCAGCATGATGTGGCGCGCGTGGGTCTGCTGGACCGCGGCGGCGGCCTGCTCGGCCGGCGCGGTCTGCTTGCGCACGTCGTTCAATTTGAGGATCAGGAAGCCGAAGTTGGCGCGGATCACCGAGGTGACCTGGCCCGGCTTCAGCTTGCGCAGCTCGTTGGCGATCGGGGTCGGCAGGCCGGCCGGGTCGCGCCAGCCGATGGCGCCGCCCTTCAGCGCATCCGGCGAGTCGGAATAGGTGGCGGCCATCTTGCCGAAGTCGGCGCCGGTGCGCAGCTGGCGCGCCACTTCGTCGGCGCGTGCCTTGCGGGCGGCGATCTGCTCGGGCGAGGCGTTTTCCGGGATGCGCACCAGCAGCTGGGCGATGTCCATTTCGACGCGGTCGGCGGCGGCGGCCTTTTCGGCGGCCAGGTAGGTGTCGATTTCGGCTTCCGAAATCTGCAGCTTGCTGTCGACTTCGTGGTCGACCAGGCGCTGCATCATGATCTCGTTGCGGATCTGTTCGCGGAAATGGGGATAGGTGATGCCCTCTTTTTCCATCTGGTTGCGCATGTCCTGCACGCTCATCTTCTGGCTTTCGGCGATGCGGCCGATGGCGCGGTCGAGTTCGACGTCGGACACGCGCACGCCCATTTCCTTGGCCAGCTGGAGTTGGGCGCGTTCGGTGATCATCGCTTCCACCACCTGGCGGCGCAGGTCTTCCGCGTCCGGCAGCTGGGTATTCGCGGCGCGCGAGCGCTGGATGATGTCGTTGACGCGCACGTCGACTTCGCGCTTGGTGATGACTTCGTCGTTGACGATCACGTAGACCGAATCGATCACGTTGGCATTGCTGGCCGCCGGCGGCAGGAAGCCGGTCGATGGCTTGGCGGCTGCGGCTGGTGCGGCGGCGCCCGGCTTGGCGGCCGGCGCGGCGGCTGCGGGTTTGGCAGCCTGGGCCAGGACGTCGTTGGCCGCGATGGCGCACAGCAGTGCCGCGGCCAGCTTGATGTGGGTGGTACGCATAGTCAGGAAAGCACTCATTTCAGGGTTTCTAGTTGTCCATGGCCCGTTCATGAGACCCGGTTCGCCGGGTCTCGTTCAGGAGATCTGTTAAGGGCGGCCTACGTTGCTGTTCAGCCGGGTGTAGCCCGGGATGCTCTTGTTAAACGCCTCCAGCGGATTGCCGAAGCCCAGGCGCGACAGGCCGTTCAGCTCGAGCTGGAAGAAGATCGGCGTCGAGATCGTCTGGGACGCAGTCACGAAACGCTGGGCGCCCATGCGGAACACCCAGCAATCGGCCTTGTACTCGAGCCCGACGAGGCTCTCGAGCAGCTTGCGGTCGCGCATCGAATAGCTGACCCGGGTCACGCCATACCAGCGCTGCGACAGCGGCCACTGGGCCGACAAATCGACGTTGCGGAAGCCGCTGGTGGGGCCGAGTGTGTCGCGCTGGTAACGGTACTCGGCATTGACTACCTTCATCGGGGCCGGGTTCCACTGCGCGCCGTAGTTCATGCTGTACAGGCTGCGTGCCTGCGCGTCGTATTGTACGCCGCTGTCGAAGCTCCAGGACTCGGAAATGCGGCCGGACGCCGCCAGCAGCGCGTCCGAACGGGTCACGTTGGGCGCTTCGCTGGCATCCAGGCGCACGCGCGGATCGCTGAAATAGTAGCGGCTGCCGGCCACCAGGCGCAGGCGTTCGATGCCGTTCGCCTCGATGAAGCGCGAGGTGAGGGCGGCGGTCAGCTGGTTGGCGTCCGACACCTTGTCGGCGCCGACGAAGCGGTTTTCGGTGAACAGCTGGGCGTAGTTGAAGCCGGACACCGCGGTGTCGAAGTTCGGGATGTCGCTCTGGTCGCGGTAGGGCGTGCGCACGTAGAACAGACGCGGCTCCAGGGTCTGGGTGGCGGCGCGGCCGAAGAAGGAGGCCTCGCGCTCGAACATCAGGCCGCTGTCCAGCGAGACGGTGGGCAGCACGCGCGAGATATTGCCGTGCTCGCGACGGATCCCGTCCGCATCCGTCTGCACATTGTTCTCGAGGTTGTACTGGGTCGCGTGCAGCAGCATCTTGGGCGTGAAGAACCAGCCCGGACGCACGATCGGATAACTCAGCTGGCCCACCATGTTGGCGCGGTTGCCCTGCACGACGTCGACGCGGTTGCCCTGCCCGTCGATCTCGGTAGGATGCGAGAAGCGCGTCGCATCGGCATCCAGCGACCAGTCGAAACCGCCCAGCACGTCGTAGCGGCCGGCGTGGAAGTTCAGTTGCGGCAGGCGGTCGTAGGGGCGCGGCACGGTCAAGGCCGGATTGGTGGCGGACGCCGGATCCTGCAGCACCTGGTAGCTCTGCACGCGCGCGGTCATGCTCCAGTACTGGCTGTAGTAATCGGTGCGCAGTTCGCGCAGCAGCTGGCGCTCGGCGCTGGCGGCCACGGTGCGCGAGAAGTCGGACGGGTATTCGTCGTCGGACGCGGCGTGCGCGTTCCAGCCGAAGGTCCAGCCCGGCGCCAGCGTCTGGTTGTGCAGGGTGTCGATCCACCAGCGGTCGCGGTGGGCGAGGCGGTCGTTCGGCAGGATCTCGAGGTGGGTCTCGCCGCTATAGGGGCCGCGCGCGGTTTCGCCGATGTAGCGCCCGGTCGCGCCCAGCTGCAGGCCGCGGTCGAACATATAGCGTGGGAACACGGTCAGGTCGCGGTTGGGGGCGATGTTGAAGTAATACGGAACCATCACCTCGGCCGCGCCCTTGGAGCCGGCGCCTACGGTCGGCGGCAGCCAGCCCGAGCGGCGCGCGCCGGACAGCGAGAACGACAACGCAGGCGTGCCGAGGATGGGCACGTCCTTGAAATAGATGATGGTCTTGCCGGCGCTGCCGACGTCGCGACCCTGGTCCAGGCGCAGGGTGCTCGACTTCAGGTACCAGGCCGGGTCCGGGCCTTCGCAGGTGCTGTAGGTGCCGTCCAGCACCTCGGCCTGGTCTTCACCCAGGAAATCGATGCGCCGGGCGGTGCCCTGGGCATTGTTCATGTGCAGGTGGTAGGCCGGATTGGTGACCCAGCCCTTGCCGGTTTCCAGGTTCAGCTGCAGGGCATCGCCCTTGTAGCGGTCGCCGAAGCGCCACATATTGATGTGGCCCTCGGCCGTGATCTCGTCCTCGACGCGCCGGTAGCAGGCGGTGTCGGCGGTGATGCCGGTGGCGCCGCGCGTGATCTCGACGTTGCGGTAGAGGTTCAGCTCGCGGTCGGGGCGGCCGGTGAATTCCTCGGCCATCATGGTAACCGGCAGCGCCTGCTCATCGGCGCGCGAGGGCGGCGGCGCGGCGGCGGCGGCCGCTGCGGGCGTGCCGGCTGCGGCGGGTGGCGAAGCAGGTGCCGCAGCGGGTGCGGCCGCAGGGGCGGGCGCGGGCGCCGTCTGGGCGTGCAGCGGCCCCGTGGCCACGGAAACGAGGGCGGACAAGGCGACAGCGCGCCGCGGCGGGAATGGAAGGGCCGTAATCCAGCTCATGAAAGGTCGCGTTGCACCATGGGAGGCGATTTTGCTATTGAATTCCTTATTATATGGGAATATCTGCTCGACGGTCGCAAAAACGCCGAGCTGGGCATTCACCCGTCGCGGCTCGCGGCATTTGTAAGCCCTTGATTTTTAACGCCTCGTACCACGCGACCTGATACAAATGTTACAACCGGCAAGAAACCGCGTGCACGGAGATGGCGATTGCGGCAAGCGGATTGACCGGACTCAATCGTGGCGCAGGGCCCCTGCCCTGCGCGGCCCGCCCGTTCCGGGCATGCGTCACGATTGCCATGCTCTGGAGCATGCTCTAAACTTCACCGTTACAATCCAGCCCGCGCAGCCCTGCAAGCCAGCGGGCTTCCCCAGCTCAATCTTCACGACCGGACCACCGGGACGCTTCATGTCTTCTCTGCCCCAACACTCTCCCTCCGCCGCCGACAAGGATGCCCGGCTGGCCCAGCTGACCGCATGGCTGGGCACCCTGGACCTGGTCGACGTCGCGAGCCTGCGCCCTGCCTCCACCGATGCCAGCTTCCGCCGCTACTTCCGGCTCGATGTCGTCCCAGCACTGCACGACAAGCTCGGCGCCACCCTGGTGGTCATGGATGCGCCGCCCGAGCGCGAAAACGTGCCGGCCTTTATCCACGTCGCCGGCTTGCTGTTCGACGCCGGCGTCACCGTGCCGGCGATCGTCGCGCGTGACCTCGAGCAGGGCTTCCTGCTGCTGTCCGACCTCGGCACCACCACCTACCTGCAGCGCCTGGACGTCGACAATGCGTCCTTCATGTACTCGGATGCGGTGGATGCCCTGATCAAGTTCCAGCTCGCCAGCCAGCCGGGCGTGCTGCCGGAATTCGACCGCGCCTTCGTGCTGCGCGAACTGAACATCTTCCCGGAGTGGTTCATCGGGCGCCACCTGGGCGCGACCCTGACCGAGGTCCAGCAGGCCCAGCTCGACAAGGTGTTCGAAGCGATCACCGCCAACGTGCTGGCCCAGCAGCAGGTCTTCATGCACCGCGATTTCCATTCGCGCAACCTGATGTTCCTGGACCAGGGCAACCCGGGCGTGCTCGACTTCCAGGATGCGGTGTACGGCCCGGTCACCTACGACCTGGCTTCGCTCCTGCGCGACGCCTATATCCAGTGGGACGAGGATTTCGTGCTCGACTGGGTGGTGCGCTACTGGCAGAGCGCCAAGGGCGCCGGCCTGCCGGTCAGTCCGGACATCGCCGCCTTCTACCGCGATTTCGAATACATGGCCCTGCAGCGCCACCTCAAGATCCTGGGCATCTTCTGCCGCCTCAACTACCGCGACGGCAAGCCGGTCTACATGGGCGACCTGCCGACCGTGATCGACTACGTGCGCAAGACCGCGAACCGCTACACCGAACTGAAACCGCTGGCGCGCCTGCTCGACACCCTCGAGGACAAGGGCCCGCAGGTCGGCTACACCTTCTGAAAGCGCGCAGAGAGAAACCGATGAAAGCCATGATCTTTGCCGCCGGACGCGGCGAGCGGATGCGTCCGCTGACCGACACCCTCCCCAAGCCCCTGGTCAAGGTGCGCGGCAAGCCGCTGATCGTCTACCACCTGCAGAACCTGGTGCGCGCCGGGATCGTCGACATCGTGATCAACCACTCGCACCTGGGCCACATGATCGAGGAAGCGCTGGGTGACGGCAGCCGTTATGGCGCGCGCATCGCCTACTCGCACGAACCGGCGCCGCTGGAAACCGCCGGCGGCATCGCCAATGCCCTGCACCTGCTGGGCGACGAGCCCTTCGTGGCGCTGTCGGGCGACATCTACGCGCCCTATTTCGACTTCGAGCAGTGCAAGGACGCGCTCAAGGACATCGACGCGGTGGGCCAGCCCTACCCGCTCGACAAGCGCGACATCGCCTGGCTGTACCTGACGCCGAATCCCTGGCACAACCCGCAGGGCGACTTCGGCATGACCATGTACACCCTGTCCAACGAGGGCACGCCGAAGTGGAACTTCGCAAACATCGGCGTGTACCGTCCCGAGATGTTCGCCGGGATCGCGGCGGGCGAATTCGTCAAGCTCGGTCCCCTGATGCGCAAGTACGTCGACGAGGGCCGCATCGGCGGCGAGGTGTACACCGGCCCCTGGGTCAACGTCGGCACCATGCAGCAGCTGGAAGAGTTGAATGCGCCGCCACCCTCGTCACAAGTCAAAACCTCACAGGCCAGGAAATGACACATTACGCGGCACGCCGTGCGCGCCTGGCCGCGCAGATGCAGCCGGGCGCGGTGGCCGTGCTGCCGACCGCCCCGGAAGTCATGCGCAACAGCGACAGCGACTATCCCTACCGCCACGACAGCTATTTCTATTACCTGAGCGGCTTCAGCGAGCCGGAAAGCGTGCTGGTGCTGGTGGCGCCCAGCGGCGATGCGCCGGCGCGTTCGATCCTGTTCTGCCGCGAAAAGAACCTCGAGCGCGAAATCTGGGACGGCTACCGCTACGGCCCCGACGCCGCACGCGAAGCCTTCGGCGTCGACGAGGCCTGCCCCATCGCCGAGCTGGACGCGCGCATGGGCAAGCTGCTGGCGGACGTGCCGGCGCTCTACTATGCGGTGGGCGCCAACGCCGCGCTCGACGCCCAGGTACAGGGATGGATCAAGGCGGTGCGCGCACAGTCGCGCAGCGGCGTGAGCGCACCGGCCAGCCTGCACGACCTGCTGCCGCTGCTGGACGAGATGCGCCTGCTGAAGGACGACGAAGAACAGGCCATCATGCTGCGCGCCGGCCTGATCTCCGGCCAGGCGCACGCGCGCGCGATGCGCGCTGCCCGCCCCGGCATGTTCGAATACGAGCTGGAAGCGGAACTGCTCTACGAATTCCGCCGCAGGGGTGCCCAGGCCCCCGCCTACACTTCGATCGTCGCCTCCGGACCGAACGCCTGCGTGCTGCACTACAACGCCAACAACCGCCGCACCGATGACGGCGACCTGGTGCTGATCGACGCCGGCTGCGAACTGGATGGCTATGCTGCCGACATCACCCGCACCTTCCCGGTGAACGGCCGTTTTACGCAGGCCCAGCGCACCCTGTACGAACTGGTGCTGGCGGCCCAGGAAGCGGCCTTCGCCGCCATCGTCCCGGGCCGGCCCTACAGCGCCATCCACGAAGCCGCGCTGCGCGTGCTGATGGCCGGCATGCTCGACCTCGGCCTGGTCGACAAGAACAAATACGCGAACGTCGACGATGCCATCGCCGACAAGGCCCACGTGCCCTTCTACATGCACGGCACCGGCCACTGGCTGGGCATGGACGTGCACGACGTCGGCGCCTACCGCGACCTGGCGGCGCCCGGCAAGCCCTCGCGCCCGCTCCAACCCGGCATGGCGCTGACCGTGGAGCCGGGCATCTACGTGCGCCCCGCCGAGGGCGTGCCCGAACAATTCTGGCACGTCGGCATCCGCATCGAGGATGACGTGGTGGTCACGGACGAGGGCTATCGCATCCTGACCGGCAGCGCACCCAAGACGGTGGCCGAGATCGAAGCCCTGGTTGGCAAAGGAAACGCATGAGCGATGATGTGAAGTTGGATGCAGAGCTGGATTCACAGCTGAATTCGCAGCTGGATGCACAGTTAGATTTTGATGTGGCAATCTGCGGCGCCGGCCCGGTGGGCATGGCGCTGGCGGCCTTCCTGGCGCAGCGCGGCGTGGCGGGCGAGCGCATCGCCCTGGTGGATGGCAAGTCGCTGGGCCAGGCGATCTCGGACCCGCGCTCGATCGCGCTGGCCTGGGGCAGCAGGACACTCCTCGACGAAGTCGGCGCCTGGCCGGCCATCGCCGCCTCGGCCACGGCCATCCACGAGATCCACGTCTCGCGCCGCGGCCACCTCGGCCGCAGCCTGATGGACCGCGCCGAGCACAAGCAGGAAGCGCTGGGCTATGTAGCGCGCTATGGCGATGTGGTCGACGCGCTGGCACGCAGTTGCGAACGCGCCGGCGTGCAGGTGCTGCGGCCGCTGCGCGTGGCCTCGCTCGAAGAGCAGGCTGACGCAGTGATCCTGCAGCTGGACGACGGCCGCGCGCTGCGCGCCAAAGTCGCGGTGCAGGCCGAGGGCGGCGTGTTCGGCGAACAGGCGGGCAGCGTGCGCACGCGCGATTACGGCCAGACCGCGGTCATCGCGCGCGTCTCCACCGCTGCGCCGGTAGCGCATCGCGCCTTCGAACGGTTTACCGACGAGGGCCCGCTGGCCCTGCTGCCGCAGGATGGCGCCGACGGCCACCAATACGCGCTGGTGTGGTGCGTGCAGCCGGCACGTGCCCAGGCTTTGCTGGACCTGGGTGCCGATGCCTTCCTGGCGCAGCTGGGCGAGGCCTTCGGCGAACGTCTCGGCGCCTTTACAGGGGTGTCCGAACGCGTGGCCTTCCCGCTCGGCCTGAACGCCGACCCGCGCGCGACGGCGCGCACAGTGGCGGTCGGGAATGCGGCCCAGACCCTGCACCCGGTGGCGGGACAGGGCCTCAACCTGGGACTGCGCGACGCGGCAGTGCTGGCGCGCTTGCTGGCGCGCGACCTGTCGCCGGCGGCCATCGACCGCTTCGCCGCGGAGCGCGAGCGGGATCGCGGGATGGTGATCCGCGCGACCGATACGATGGCGCGGGTGTTTGCGGGTACCGGGCCTTTGCAGTCGCTGTTCGGGCTCGGGCTGGCGGCGCTGGATACCGTGAAACCGGCGCGCATGCTGCTGGCCGAGTTCATGATGTTCGGGCGGCGTTGAGGCGATTCGGCGCGTTTGTGTAGGGTGGGCACCCTGTGCCCACGGCGGCCTGCCGACCCTACTCCACCGCCTTCACCATAGCCTCGATCACCTTCTTCGCATCCCCGAACACCATCATCGTGTTCGGCTGATAGAACAAATCATTGTCCAGCCCCGCATACCCCGAAGCCATCGAACGCTTGTTGACGATGATGCTCTTGGCTTTATAGGCCTCCAGGATCGGCATGCCCGCGATCGGCGATTTGGGGTCCTTGGCGGCCGGGTTCACCACGTCGTTGGCGCCCAGCACCAGCACCACGTCGGTCTGGCCGAATTCGCCGTTGATGTCTTCCATCTCGGCCACCTGGTCGTAGGGCACCTCGGCCTCGGCCA